>Ga0116178_10000020_pt1 | contig 135728 bp, 96 predicted proteins | sample AD_STIC12_MetaG_FD_89880 | JGI IMG/M metagenome (GOLD analysis project Ga0116178, IMG submission 89880) | Active sludge microbial communities of municipal wastewater-treating anaerobic digesters from USA - AD_STIC12_MetaG | ecosystem: Engineered > Bioreactor > Anaerobic > Digestate | place...
AGATCCAAATAAAGAGCCAGATCCAAATAAAGAGCCAGATCCAAATAAAGAGCCAGATCCAAATAAAGAGCCAGATCCAAATAAAGAGCCAGATCCAAATAAAGAGCCAGATCCAAATAAAGAATCAGATCCAAATAAAGAGCCAGATCCAAATCCAGCCTCTTACGACAATGATCAATCACCAGGTGGTGGCCTTAATCAACCGCCATATCCAACATATTATCTTGCATCAAGTAATAACGGAACAAGATCATGTAATGAGGCAGGTATTGATATAGGCAAAAAAGGTTGTGTTTGCGTAAGAGATAAATCTGGAAAAAAATGGGTTGTGACTGCAAGATGTGCAACAAATAATAAATTATATTTGTATGCTAGAAGTGTATCAGAAAGAGAATGTACTAGTCAACAAGCAAATGCAGCAACAGTTTGTGGTGATCGTGCAGATTAAATATTTAATAATTAAAGGTGTATGAAAAAATGAAATCAAATCTAAAATCAGTTTTAGTAACAATGATAGTTGTATCGTTGTTGTTTAATATAGGAACAGTCTATGCTGATGAAACTAAAGATGCTGGTACAAGTGGCATATTTAGTGGAGTGCTTAGCAAAGCTACTGCCGAAATAGGCGCGCTGTTGATTGACGTAGTTAAAGGAATAACAAATAACCCTATAATCACAGGTGTTATAGGTGCTGGCGTTTCAGCATACATGACTTATGATTCGTTAAGTGATTTAAGTATAAATAAATCAATGCATGTGGATAGAGTAAATATCTCTGACAGAGAAGAAGATTACTTTAATAAAAAATCAAAAGAAAAACTGGCAATTAATCCAGAAAAAGAAATGATACTAACTGATAGAAATGTTTTAGATGTTGATTTCATAGTAACTGTAAAAGATTTAACAACCTATAAAGACCTAAGCAAAAATCCAAATATGAGATTAGCTGAAAGAACAGAATTAATAAAAGTACTAGATGCTAATAATCAGCCAGTTGCTGGACAAAAAAGAGGAGTGCTATTTGAAGATGCAGAGTCAACAATAAAACAAGCATACGAATATAGAACACTATTAATAAAATATAAAGAAGCAAAATACAATAAACAACCAGTAAAACTAGAAATAGGAACAGGCGACATTCTAAGTTGGGGCTGGTTAATCCAATTCTTTAGTACAGGAGAAAAAGCAGCAAAATCAGAAATTGACGATAGAATATTTAATTATGACATAACAGAAGAACAATATCCAAAAATACCTGTAGAAAAAGTACAAAAATTCCGTTTATTATTCAATTCTAGAGTTGATGAAAACGCAGAACCAATTGATTCAACCTTATTAGATTGTACTACTGAAGGAGGGATGATCCTAGGCACAACAGGAACTGAAGTCCTACCAAAAGTAGCATACAATTGGGATTTTAAAGAAAATAAAATAGTAACACCAATAACAGGAGAAGGAACAGAAGTAAAAAATAGCGAATGGTGTGATGTTGCAAATAATGGCATATATTGTGATGCAACTCAACTATCAATAGAAGTCTTACAAAAAATAAATAAGATAAACGAAATTGTAAGAACAAATAATGCTTCATTTACTTGTCCAACACCAGTTACTGAACAATCATTAGTAAGCGATGTCAATAATGTAGGAATTACATATATCAATGTAGAAAAAATAAGTAGTAGTAGATTAAATTTCACATATAAAGTCAGAGGAAACTATCAATTGTCTATGCCTGTTTCAGATTCAAGATCTTTATTTGACATAGATTATGAAGTTACAAAAAAAGCAGAAAACTCATTTAATTGGGAAAAGATAGCAAGTGGAAAAGTATCAGTGCCAGTAAGCTATCTAAATACTGGAGATTATCTAGATGAAATAAAAATAGAGGAATTTTCATCAACCCCAACAGATACAGATATAATAAAAATAAAGCTAACATTAACAAACTTCCACGAAGCAATCGCACATAACGAAACAGGAAATAACCTAATAGATAATATTTTAACAACACAAACAAACATAACTGGCGGAACAATGGGCTGTAGTCTACCTAAGACTTCAGAAAACTTAAACAAATACTATCCTGGCTTTGATGAAAAACTATATAACTTCAGAGCATATTTAATGAAAGATGGATATAGTGAAGATTTCAAAAAAGACTTTGATGATTATTATAGATCAACTTTCTTAAAAGATACACCACAATGGTATGGATCATCAGAAATCTTAACAACACAATCCAATTATACACCATTATATAAATACTTTACAGATAAAGACAAATTCAAGTTTGTTCTAATGAATTCAGGCTCTGTAACTAATCAAACATTATCAGGACCAGGAAGATATGATGTAAAAATAATAATACATTATGATGATAGTTGGAGATTATTCAATGATGCAGGAAACATGACAGGAAAAATAGAAGTAGTAATAAGTAAAGAACAAAATCCAGAAATTGATTATCCACTATACTATATGCCACTTGATGGTCTTGTTGGAAGTACAGGAGATAAAACAAGAAACGGCTATGGTGTAGATTATCTAAATGACAAAGTTCCAATATATCTAGATTCACAAAGTAATTATTCAGGAGCGATGTTTACTGAAGGCTATGTTTCATCAAATACTGTTTCAACAATTGATACAAAAGAAGTAAAAGATTTTGCAATAATGAATAATGGAAATGAAAGAGGTAAGCTATTGTCTATTAATAGAGAACAAAATAACCTACTAAAGCTAAGATACATACCATCTAGGCCAACACCAGTAGTTATGAAAGTAAAAAATACAGCTGTAAATACTAATGCATGGGCATTCTATAAGCTTGCACTAGGCTTACCATTAGGACAAGGTGGAGAAGTAGCAAGCCCTGGACTAAGTTTAGCATATTGGACAGGCTTTGCTAATTGTAAAGACTTTACTGGCGTTCCATTGCTTGAGAGATTTTTAGCAACTGGCGATCTTGTCTCAACAGAATCAAAGTTAGCACCAGTAACTCAAAGCCAAACCTTTTCTTATGGTATAGAGTGGGAAAAAGATATAATTGTAAGAACAGGAAATGTTTGGATGTACACAATCTTTTACACCCCATCAAACTTCAGAACTGGCAAAAGCACAAGCTACTTACATAAAGATGTAGCAAATGACAGCTTGAAGTTCTATACTTTAGATAATTTGGCAGGCTCTAATGATTATGTTGAATTAACTAACAGATTTAATCACGATATAGTTTCAATAACAGATGTCTTTGACCTAGTAACACAAAAGAAAGCTTGTGTAAATTACGACAACAAATCTTTTGAGGTTTTCTATAATCCTAAAGAGATATCTCAAGAACTAACAGACACAATAAACAGCAAGATAGAAACAACTCCTAGTAATACAGGAGACGAATTTAGTTGTATTAAAAACTAAATTCTTCTTTTTCTTTTCTTCTTAACAGATAAGTAAATAAATATTTATGTTTACTAATTTTATGAATAATAAAATAACTGAAAAAAGGAAACAACTATGGTAAAAACAAAATCTTCATTTTTAAAATCAATTTTTGTAATATTTAGTTTGCTTATGATATCTGCAACTGTTTTTGCGTATAGCACAAATTCGGATGATGTTGCAGATCAAGAAACAACAATTAGCTTATTTGATTGTTCTTCTGAAAAAACACCATTGTCTGAAAGATTAAAATTAAAATATAATAATGATAATGCAATGTATATATCACCAGAAAATGTAGTAACTTTAAATTATTCATCAACTAATATCGATATAACTGTTTCTGACAAATTTTTAAAATACAGACATAATTTCTTACAAACAGGAGACTATGCTACCTCTTGTATAATAATACCAATAGATGCTCAAGAACTTAAAGAAGCAAACAGATATATAAAACAAGGAGATACAGGCACATTAGTTAATGGAAATGTAATTTCTACAATAAATGTTTTGCAAGGAAACAAATTAGAACTTTGTATTAATAGACCAGTAACCACATTAAACGATTCTGAAAGAATTATACAAAACAAATCTTATCTTGATAATAAAAATAAGAAAAAAGTATTTACTATAAAACAAAAAAGAAAATGGTGGTTTGATAAAAAAATCGCAGATTTTACAGTCACTCTAAATGTAAATCTTGAACCATTAGGCTGTATAGACAAAGACGCAGTAACAACGCCTGAAGATACTTCTGAATTTTTACCTAAAACAGAAACAGCAGGCACATGTTATAACCCTCACGGAACAGCAATTACAGGCCTAACAGGAGAAGAAAATTACGAAAAATACGGATTTGATAAGTTATTCTTCACATACGAAGAACAAGGCATAGCCCACAATTCATTTGATTATGGGGAACACTATGTTGACCAGGATCAACTAAAATATGCATTATTCTTAAAAGGCAAATTATTAGAACAAGGCCAAACAATTACCTTAGATGGAATAACATTTACTAAATCTGAAAAGAATGCAATATTACCAAATTATCTATTATATTTTGATAGTAAGAAAATGAATATACAAGCAAATAATTTAATAACTTCTGAATTTACTTATTCTTCAGATCCAGAAATATATTACAACACAATAATTTCTACATTAAATAAAATACCTGAAGAATTAAGAAAGTTTGTAATTATAGATGTTATATTAAATGACAAGGAAGACAGTGTTTTCTTGAGTAATTTAACAGAATCCCAAATAAAAGAAAGAATAAAAATAATAAGTGGAAATAGCAACTATAGTTACTCGCCACAAAAAGAAGAAACAGATAAAGCAAATTATTATGGATATCAAATATCCATGTATTCTTTTTTGAATAATCAAGCTAAATTTAAAGAGTACATAAAATCAAAGCCAAAAGATAATAATTTTAAAGCAACAAATTTAGTGTTCTTAAAACAACTAATGGAAAACATAGATATCTATTATGGAGATTCTGTAACTCCTGTTTTAATAAATACAAAACCATATGGCTCCTTAGAAACAGGGCTAACAAAGGAAATCTTTGAATCTGTTAGATTTATGAGCAATATCGATAAGCAAATAAAATTAGCTACAGACTCAGAAATAAAACAAATAGATTCTCCTGGTTTGTATGTATTTGATTTGAAATTAGATGGAAAGAACATAACATATAATGTGAAAAATGCTGATGATCAAACAAAGAAATTTTTAGATTATTATAATCAGCCAGAAAATGCAGATTATAAGAAAAATGCACTTTTCACCAATACAATAAATGCAATGTATTACGATTATGGAGATTTACCAATAAGATTACATGATGGAAAATATGGAGAAAAATCAAAGAGTGTAACAGTCTATAAAGACTTTAGTGATTGGCCAAAGATACAAAACGGTTATGTAGTTTCATTTAAATTAAATAATAATAAATTAGAAGACATAATATTTAAGGATATTAGACCAATACAAATAACTGCACCATCAGGATACACTTATAAATATATAAATAAAAATGGGAGATATAGTGAACCTGCCAATAGAACAGGTGCTTTTAAAGAAACATTATTTGTGTTTTTGGAAAATAAAGAAAAAGAACCACAACTAATATTAACATCTAGCTCTCCAATATCATTAAATTTGCCAATCTCTCCAAACACATCAGATGGAATCTACACATATAATATTCCAAAAAGCATAAAGTCAGATAATCCACAAGGAAAATTCATCTATTCTGATTTGTTTTCAGGAATAGAAACAAACAACATAGGATTTACCATGAGTCTTGTAACTAAGGATAGAGTCTGCTTTAATATAACAGAGGATTCTATAAACTTTTGGTTAAATCCAGAATATACATTTAAAAAATAATAAAAAAGGGAAAAATAATGAGATTTAAAAAAACAACAATTGTTGCTATAAGCTTAATATTTATATTTTGTTTGCAATTCACTTTTGCATGGTCACCAGGATATTTGCAAGCAGATAATTTTGGAAATATAATGGGCGGTGCACCATGGTTTTCAGGCCAAACTGCTTTTTATGAATGGGATAAATTCGATCCTGCTCAAAAATATGCAGCAAGTATGGTATATAGGGGTCTTGATAATAGGAAAATAATTGCTTGCGAAGAAACAACATCACAATGCTATGTAGTTGAAGGAGATAAAAGAACAGAAACAAACTATAGAAACACCCCACGAGTCAATAACACAACCAATAACACAACCAATAATAGTAGGGGGCCTGTAAATTATACGAGAGTAGATTATTTTACCCAAGATTGTATTGATGTAGGTTTTATTAAAGTTAGTGGTTATCCATTCACTTACAAATGTACAGATGACAAAACAGGTTATTATGTTTGTTATAAAGATCAAAAATCAGGTCATGCTATTGAACCAAACCCATATCCATTTTCAAAACCTTTAGAAACAAACAGATTAAGAAAAGCAATTTGTGATTTGAGAACACCAGATATAGAAGAAACACCTGTAGATACTACGAGAGAAAATACTACAGAAGAAACACTTGACAATAGCAATACAATTTCAGATGCAGTATTAGCTCCAAGTTTAATTGAAAAGGTTGGATTTGTTGCAGTTAATTCAGAAACAGGCACAAGTGTTTTCCCAATCAAGTATGTAGATAAAACAAATATAGAGGTTCCTCATTTTGTAATCAATTCAGAACTTTTAACCGCATATATAGGTAGAGATATAAAAATAGAAATGCAATTAGATGAAAATGGTTTTAATTTTAATGAAAATATTTATATGTTAATAGCAAATGAAGAAAATTATGATAACATAATTCCAGAAATCAATAAATTTGTAAGTACAAACAATTCAGAATACTCTTACTATCAAGGAGAAACTACAGAAGTAATTCCTTATTATAATGTTTCTTGTAATTGTAAATACCGAAAAACAGCAGATTCTGAAATTAAATATTTCCCAATGTCTATAACATTTGCAAACTTAAATTTGATTAATGGAGAATTAGATGCGACTTCAAAAAAATCAGTAAATAATTCTTGTGTTAATGCATGCGAAGTAAATCAAAAAGAAGTTAAAAATAATGCACCTGGTCTTTATGAGTATGATTTAGGGGATTATGAATTGTTCTTGCCAGAGACTAGAGAAACAGTAATAAATTATAAATTAACTCAACCAAAAATGGACAAAATAAAATTTAAATTAAATGGCAATTTAGTTCAGTTTAAAATTGAGCCAAACAGTCCTTACAAGAAATTTGTAGTTGTGTTTTTACAAAAATCAGATAAGAAACTAAATATCGCTTATGCAAACATCTTTATTCTAACTAATGATGAGATTTTAAGTTACAGTCATTGTGAATTAAACAGAAAAGTTCTAAATTATTTTTGCAGACCTGGTTTAGATTCTAGATGTGAAGTAATAAAGAACTGTTATAATGGCTATCATTTAAATTATGAAGATATAGATTTGACCAGCTATGTCAGTTCAGGAACAAGCGGGTCGCCAACCACACCACAATTACCAAACGATAATGAACAACCACAACAAGATGTCCCTAATTTAAATGAGGGCGCTGGCAAATATTATTCTACAAGAAACAATACAAAGGATGCTTGTAGTAATGCAAATCTAACTACAAATCAATGGGGTTGTGTATGTATTATACAACAAAGTGGTGCAAAAAGAGTTGTTCCTGCTAAATGTACATCTAATTATGGATTAGTATTATATGGAACACCAGACAGAGGCAAAGTCCCTACAGCTTACCAGTTTTGCTATAATGAGCCATCTACTAAATGTAGATGATTCTTTTTCTTTTTCATTAACTTTTTAACTTTACAGATACATTTAAATACCTTATTTTCTTTAATATAAATATATTTTAGATATATATTTATAGGATGTGTAAGAAAATGTCATTTGCTTTAAAATACCAGGAATTTTTAGATAAAATAAACAACAGAGTACCAATCAAATGGTTAACAAAGCCAATTGATAAAATACATCCGCTAGCATCTTTTTTTCTTTTTATAATTTTCGTAATTGTTGTGTTGTTGCTTATATTTAAGCCATTTGGATTATCTGGAGAAAGAACACAAGCAATATTCTTCACAATTGGTCTTGCAGATGACGGTGGAGAAATCTTAAGAAATTTTGAGTTTCAATTAAAAGATAAAGATAAGGACGTTACTCAAAATTACAGAACTGGTAATAATGGTCAATTTTCTTTAGAACTAGATAAATATGGTAGCTATTCTGTTGTTGTTGATAAAGCAGGCTATAAGTATTTTGAAGAAGATATTGATTTAAGTAAAACCAGACAAAACTTCACTATATTGATTTTTAATTTACCAAATAAACAATCAAAGACCTTGACATTTGTTGGTGCAAATGGTCAGAAAATTTCTGAAAATCTAAATGTAACAATTACTTGCCAAGATGGAACAACAATTGAGCCAACATCTTCAACAGTAACAAACGGTACTGCTAATTTTGATGTTCCAGTTTCATGTACAAACATGGTTGCAACAGCAATCGGAATAAATTATTCTGGCAGTGGTATTCCAATCAACCAAACAACAGGTGTTGTTAATGTCCCGCCAAAAGCAGCAGTAACAGGAACTGGAAGAGCAACAATAAGAGTTAAGAGTGGTACAAATTATCTTGATGGAATTACTTTGAGGATATATGCTATGGAAGATGGAATTAACCCTGTTGTTTCAGGCCAAACAACAATGGGCGGTAAATCTTTTGCAAATATCGAGATTGGAGAATACAAGGTTATTGCAACAGATGATTCTTTAAGATATGAATCTGCAGAAAGCACATTTACTATAACAAAAGACACGGAAACACAACTGAGTGTTGAGATGTCTGCAATTAATGGAGGAGGCAATCCAGGAGATACTGAAACAAACATAGAGACAAGAGACATAACAGTAATTGCTAAAGATTCTGATACAGGTGTAGATTTTAATTCTAGTGCTTTAGCACAAGTGTTTTTAATTACTGACATAAATGGCAGTTTGCAGACAGTAGACACTAAAAGTTATGAAGGAACAAGCGTTTCTTTTAGAATAGATAAATCAAAAAATTATTCATTAACAGTAAGAGCAACAGGCTATCTTGCAACAACTAAAGATATAACTCCAAACGCAAACAGCTATATTTTCAATTTAGAAAAAGAAACCATAAGTAATGTTTCAGACATTAATGTTACTGTTCTTGATGAAGAAAATCTCCCAGTAATTGGCGCAACATTAATTATCTATAACGGAGATAATGAATTCCAAGATACCAGATATGATTCTTTGGTTACTGACGAGTTTGGAAAGGTTAATTTTGAAAGCATAGCCCAAGGCAAATATTTCATAAAGCTAAGAAAAGCAAATGTTGTTTCTTCATCTCAAAAATTCACTCACACTCCGCCAACAGACACAAACATGTCAATGACAATAAATGTTGGAACTGGAACAATAAGATTTAATATTAAAAATATTAATGAAGAAACAATAAGCTTTGCAAACATCAAACTATATAGCCAAATAGGTGAGGAGATTGGAACCGATCAAGCAACACAGAACGGAGAATATTCAAAAACTATAAAAGCAGACAAGATACTTTATGCAAAGATCTCAAAAGAAGGCTATTATGATTATTATACTGAATTGATACCAATAATTAGCGGAGAAACGATAACAAAAGACATTAAACTAATAAGAGTGGGAACAGTAAGCACTCTAACTGCAGACTTTGTTGGTTTGTTTAATGAGCAAAACCAGAAAGTTGAATATTTGGCTCAAAATTCAAAGTTTTATTTTAAGTTTAGATTAATTAATCCAACAGAAGGGACTGTTGGATTTAGGTTCTTGGCAGGAGATAAAGAAACTGCAGAAGAAGACATTATCCATATCAGAACAATGTATGACACAAAGGCAAATGTTAGCTATTACAGTAATACTAACTTAACAATAGTTACTCCAGATATTCGTGCAAAAGTAATTGATGCAAAGTTTGTAAATGCATCTGTTGGTGTTTATGAACTATTAGTTCCTGTTGGAACTGTTCAAGCTAACAGAGGCCAAGCAGCTCCAATTTATTATTCTGTATTTACAAGCACTCCACCAATACTTGATAATCTTAATAGCCAAAAAGTTTACTATATTGATACAGAAGAAATCTGTTCTGAAACTTTTTGTTTATCAGGACAATATGTTGATGTTTCAGAAGATATTGTTTTTGATTTAGAGGCTGTTAATAATTTAGTAGTAAACAAAACATATAATCTAAAGTATGTTTTAACTAATGCAAAATCAAATGTTTATAATAACAATAGACTATTAATAGCAAATGTTGAAAACACAACAGAGATGTTTGCAAACGCCATTGATATTTTAAGTTATAATATAACAGGTGGAAGGTTTGAAGATTCAGGCTCTGCAGATAACCAGTTAAGAAACAAGATACCATTTACTTCTGATTATCTAAATATCCCACAAATAAACGTTTATGACAAGATAGAAATTAACACAACCATTAAGCCAGCAGTTCTTGGAACTTCCAGATTCCAAAACAAGATTATTTCTAATCAATCTGTTGTTTATAATGAGTTTATGACTTTTAATGTGTCTCAGCAATATCCTTTTACTATAACTTATGAGCCAAAAAATATTGTTCCAAACAAGCCATTTGATCTTACAGTTGTTGCAATTGATGAGTCAGGCTTGCCAGTATCTGGTGCTCTTGTCAATATCTATCAAAGAAGAGCAAACAACCAACAGATAAAGATAACAAGTGGAACAATAAGAACAAATGATTATGGTAAGGCAATAATACCAATGCCAGTTTTAAGAACAGGCGAAAGAATAATCATTAATTTAGAGAAGAGTGGATATTTTGCAGAGTCTGTAGAATTTACTGTTGAAGAAAATATCATTTCCCTTAAACAGGACAACACAAAGATAACAGACAAGGCTCCATTTACGATTAATATAAATAAAACAAATCCAGATGGAACAGAAAGGGTATTAACAATAATAAATAATACTGATTATCCTTTACAATTAAAGCAATTTAAAGATGATAGCTTTAATTTCAGATATTCTAATTATCTGAATATTCCAAAATTACAGCAATATCTAAATAGTCAGGTTGCTAATATTGTAATTCCAGCAAACGGAGAAGAAAATCTAAGAATAAAGATTGCAACTTCTCAAGATGCTGAAGAACTAATTCAAACCCTAAATATTACTGGTAACATTATTGGTTATGTTTCAGTAGATAACTCACAAGCAGAATATCCTTTTAATATTCCAATAAGCCTAAAGGTATCTGTTGGTGAAGGAGTAGAAGAAGATGATTGTTTAGTAATCCAAGGTGCAAACAACCCTTGGAAGCAAGTAGTAAGCAGTAATGATTCTGTATCTTTTAGCTTTGATATACAAAACAATTGTGTAGTCAAAGGCACAGAAGGTCAGAGTTTGCCATTAGATACAATAAGAGCAAAGATTGTTAATTCCAAAGATATGTTTGGAAGTTATAATTTGACTGTTGATGGAAAAACAATAACTCTTTCAGAAGGCAGTTACACAACCATATTAAAGAACTTGTCTCCTGGAGGGCATCATGCTGTTCTTACATATTATTCTCAAGAAAAGAAATTTGGGGATGTAGAAACAAAGATTTACATTAATGGGCAAGTTAAGACTAACGATGGTCTAAAATATGTAAATACCACAAGAGATGTTGCATTTACAACAAACATAGCAATAAGAAAGATACAAGACTGTATTGAGTTCTATGACGGAAGTAAGAAGATAAACGATATGTTTGTTATTACTAAAGAAACAAACACTGGCGAAGTTAAAGAACTCACTGTAAAGAACAACTGTGCAGATCTTGGAAGATTTAGATTAAACTTCTGTGAAGATATTGAAACAAATCCAAATGCCTTTGAAGGTTGTGGAAATATAAAGTATGATAATCTAGAAGGGTTTAATGATAACGAGTTAAGATTTAAATTTGGAGAAAGTTCTCTTGTTGCTGGCATTAAAAAGCCAGAAGTTCCTGGAGGTTATCTAGTGCCTGTAAAAATAGCGATATTAAACAGCAACGACAAGGCGATAACGACAATCTACAAGAACCTAAAGATAAATGTTCATTCATCAAAAGGCCTTTACATGGAAGATCCATTTATTGAGGTAGACAAGAATAGCAGTGGGGCATACAACAGTGCGACAGTAAAATTATTAAACCACGACATCAACACCACCCCTTGGGATTATGCTATGAAGAAAGTCGGGGACACAGGATTTAGTAAATATATGTCAAAGAATTATGATTATCAGAATCCAGGATATGAAAATATAAAATGGAGTAAATTTGATGATTTAGTTAACACAGATGTTAAAGGAATAAATACTGGTCAAAGTATAGCAATAGGAACTAGTGTTTTAGCTGTTGAAACAGGTATAATTGCAATATTTGCTATGTTATCAAAAACCGCGACTTTTGTTGGTATTATAACGGCGGGAGCGGGCCCTTTATCAATCGTAGCATGGACTGCAGTAGGATTAGCATTTATAGGGGGGGCGGTAGCTCACACATTTTATTCTGTTTATAAATATATTCCAGAATATCAATTTGCAAATGTAGATCAAATATACGCAATGCCAAGAATAGAAAGTGATAAAGAAATTATAATTTCTTCAACAGATGAACAATTAGAATATATAAATGTATTTGATATAACAGGCGCAAGATATGTTACTTATTTAAAGGGCAAAGGAGACGGATACGGCAAATTAGTAAAAAATAAAACACTATCTATGGCTGTGCCAAATTGTAATGAATTAGAACATAAACAACAATTTTTTAATTATGGTTATGTTTCAGAGGCAAAAAATTGTAATGTAGATTTTAGCGAGATAAAAAAAGAGTCTGATAAAATAACATATAGTGTAGAATGTCAAGGTGGTTGGCCAAGAAAAAAGATAAAACTGACAACACACACATATTCTTTTTGTAAATATGATGAAATTATTTGGCCAGAACAATCAGGTATCAAGCCATTGTCTTTTACAATAAGTGATGTCAATGATGTAAATAAATTATCTCTTGGAGATAATTTGTATAAAACAATTACTTTCTATCCAACTCTTGATGATCAAATTGAAGGACAAGATCCTGCATTTGAGGGTGCTAAAGAGATTGGTAAATTCAGGTTTGCATTTATCTCTAAACAATATCCTGAGAGATTGCCAATAAGTATTGATCTGGAAGATTGTATTACTGATTCTGGCAGGTCAGGAAAGACAGGAAAAGATGCTCTCCCAAATGTTTCATTTAATTGGGATTGGAAAGATGATAAAGATATAGATAAATGTAGTGATGGAAATTATTGTGATGCTACACAGTTGTCTCAAGTAATTGTAAGTAGATTAATCAATGCAGATGCTTTAATTACAAAAAATAAAAATAATATATCCTGCCCAAGAAGTAATGCACAAGTGATTGATCAAGCAACAGCAGGAACATATAATCTTACTTCATCAATACCACAATGGTCAGGAGAGGTTCCAGCAAACTATACCGGAATTGACCAAGTAAGATTTGGAACAGATGGCAATTTAACAAAAATACAAGTATCTGTTCAAAATAGAACAACTGCTCAACAGACAGGAAGCATAAGAATAAGATTTGGAGAATATGTCCCAAAGTATTATTCAAATTATGATTCTGTTGGTAACTTGGTAGATACAACAATAACTTCAGCAACACCTGAACAAAATATACAGATAATGATACCAACAGGAGAAGACGATTCCATAGATTATACTTTCACATATGGAACAGAAGACCAACCAATAATTGGAAATAACATACCATTAACAGTAATCTATAGTGGCACAAACGCATATTCAGGAGAACCAAGCTACACATATTACCAAACAGACATCAATGCAAGCATATACCAAGCATCTGTAGGCACAGGCTGTCAAGTTCCAGCAACAACAGCACAGTTTAATGGTGTGGACTATATAGATATGTGGTTTGATGCTAATGTTTATCCAAATAATGTTGTAAACTCATGGGATAAAGAAACAATTAACAAGCTAAAGAACTATTTAGAATTTGATGCATATCTGATAACAGACAACTACAATCAACAATTCTTAAATGACTTTGATAAGGCACATGGCGGTAAGGCTTCAGGAAGTAATGTAATAGCAGAAAGCTGGTTTAGTGCTCCAGGTGCATATCAAAACGGAATTTATTCACCATTATTTAGAGATCACACAAGCTTTTCTCAAAAATATACTGCAGACTCACAAAACGGAGTAAATATAATAGTCCCTGGAAAATACAGAGTAAGAATTGATTTAGTATATAATAATGAAAATTGGAGACTAACAAAAGATAATGGAGAGATAGATGCTAAAGTTGTTGTGACATTTACATATATCAGAGGCCCAGAAAATGATAGTGTATTCTACAGAATGCCATTTGATGGCTTTGTAGGTATGCAAAATAGCAATAGCTATTCAAGACAAAACTATGGGCTTGGATATATAGGGGACGTTATTACAATAACTCGCTTAGATAATAAAGAGCTAAAAACAGAATACTTGGGTAGCTCAAATCCAAAGAAATACCTAAATGTACAACATAATAAAGACTTCTTTAAAATAAATAGTAATGTAGAAACAAGAGGAAACTTATTTACTATTAAAGAAAAGACAGACAACCAGATAGAGATGATCTATTCTCCAAGTGTTGCAAATCCAGTGATTATGAAGGTAAAGAAAACAAACCTATATCCATTTTCAGCATACTATCAATTAAAGAACGACAAGACAGGAGAAATAATGTTTGGAGGAAATAGTTTAGGTATATGGACAGGAGTAAGTAAAGAAAATCCAAGAAATCTAGACTTTTCGGGAGACTATGTGTTCTTTAAGTTTAATAACTTCTATGATAGGCAATCAGAACCAGATGAAAGAATGAGTAATTCCTATGCTATTGATTGGGAAGACATAGCAAGAACAGGAACAGTTTATTTAAGAACAATATTCTATACTCCATATGATTCTGATAATAATCCAATAAAATATAATTTAATAAGTAAAACAAGAGGCAATCAAGAAAGCGTATTGTTTATGAATGACTATAATCAAGATATGTCAACCATAACACTAGGAAATAGCAACAATAAAATATATAGCCTAGAAGAGCTATTTAAAAAAGTAGAAAACAAAGAAGTCTGTGTTGTTAATTCAGATAATGGAAAGACAACTGAATTCTATTGGAACCCTAAGACGATATATGAAACCGATGGCAATATGTTTATAGGAGAAGGATTAGTTGAAGGAATTGCAAACTAAAAGTGATAATATGAAAAATATTCAAAAATTAATAATTGTTCTTTCTTTAGTTATATTTCTAAATAATGTTTTTGCAGAAGATACAAATACAGATTGGATAGCTTTCCCTAAAGAGAACATAAAGACCTATCCAATAATATTTGGAAATATTAAAGAACCAGATGGAATAAAAATTGTTTGTGGGGACAACTTCTCTCCAAGTGTATTTAAGCCATCTCAAGAAGACTTAGAGATAGAGCTTACATCTTCGTGTGTTAAAAAAGAAACAAATGTATTTTTTTATATTGGTAATCTAAATCAAAACAAATTTCAATCACTAACTGCAAAAGACATCTTTAGATTTTACTTTATTGAAACAAATCTAAAGATAAATCCAGATCAGAACTTATCATTAACTTTTCCATTTAAGTTATCATAAAATATAAAGTATGAAAAATAACACAAAATAAAAAATGTAAAAAACAACATAAATTTAAAGCAAGAAAAACATGAAAATAAAATATGCAATTATATTTTTAATAATAATATTGGCAACAAATGGAGTGTTTGCTAATTGTAATGTTGAAATTTATAATGATTCTCCATTGACTGGCAAAGTAAGTTGTGACTGTAATCATGATAAATTAGAATGTAATTGTAATATTAATGATTCTGTATTAGTAAAAACCACAGCACCTCCATTTAGTTTAACAAGTTGTAATGATTATAAAATTAATTTTTATACAAATGGATATAATTTCTTATTGAAATCAGATTATTTTAATTTTAATTTTTTTGATTATACAAACATAAATCTTATTGCAAACAATAATTCAAAAATAACGATATATGAAGATGCAAAATCTATAACGTTACCAAATATTATTGTAAATTCTGAAAAAAAACTTGATATTAAAACATATTCCCCATTGCAAGCAACTGATAAATCTCACGATGTAAATATAGAATCAATATTTGTTTATCCTAATGCAAATCTAAATTTAAATTTAAAAAGCAATGATGGCAAAATAGGAAATCGAAGTTTTGGTTATGGAGTAGATGCTTTTGGAAATAATTATTATGCATTCTTAGAATCAAAACATGGAACTCGAAGTGGATATGTAAATTTAAAAATTAATAATATTCAGAATTATGGTTTTATTGATATTGATTTAAAAACAGGGAATGGTGGAGACGGGCAATCTTTTTCAGGGGGGGATACAGGAACTATTCATGATGGTGGTTTTAGTGCGGGTGATGGAGATAATTCGGGAGATTTAAACTTTAGTATTAAACAAATAGAAAATTATAATAATTTAAAAATCAGTTTAGAAACAGGGAAAGGCGGAAAAGGAGGCTATAGTGAAAAAGATGAAGGCCCACAAGATGAAACATATAATGGGGGTAATGGAGGCAACGCAGGGAATATATTTATTTCAAATATAGACAAAATAACTAATTATAAGAGTATAATATTTAATGCAACCGCAGGAGATGGCGGTTCGGGCGGTGTGCAACGTGCAGAAAATTATGATGATCATTGCAAAGATGGACATAATGGAGATGGAGGTCATGGCGGGAATATAAGTGATATTAAAATTAATACTTTTTTAAATAAATTAAATTCCTCCGAATTTAAATTAAATATAAAAAATGGTGCATTAGGAGATGTTGATATTAGTCCAGATGGAACTTGTGCACCAGAGAATTCTGCATCTTTTGGAATACCAGGAAAAATAGGAGATATTACTATTGATTTTTTAGAGAATAAATCAAGTAATGGTTTTGAAATCACATCTAATTTTAATTTTACTAATCATCAATATGATTTGGCTGTTATTGCAACAAGTAATAATGGTTATGATGGAGAAGATAATGGTGGCAATATCTTGCCATTACCTTATTTAAATCTAAAATTATCAGATATAAAAATAAACTATTTAAGTAATGGCTCTTATCTTCCAAAAACTATTTCTGCAGGCACACCAATAGTTGATGATGAATATTTTAATAACAATATTAGCATAAAGGGATGTTATATTAATCCAACAAAAGTTGATTTTGATATTAAAGAATATATAAGGATAGAAGCAACAAACTCAGATGTTATTTCAATGTTAAATTCAGAATTTGATTTAACCTCTAATTATTGCCCACATTGTGAAGTTATGCCTCTTGATGATTCTCAAAACAGATATACAAGAGATTATAGCCTTTTTTCTAATATTGACGGAACAATTAATGTTGGAGATTTAAAAGTTTATTATTCCAATCCTTTAAATCAATCAAAATATTATACAAAAAGAACAGATAATAAACAATTACCTGTTTATACAAATAAAAATCCAATTTCTGGTGTTTTTAACCAAAAGACAAACAATTATGAATATAAAATAAAACCAGAAGATTTAATTTATTATAGCCATACTCCAGAAGATGATATTGATGAACTAAACCAAGAAGATTATCTGTTCTGTTATGGCCAAGAATATATTTTAGATGGAAAGATTACTTCTGATGGTGGTACTATAAAAAATTTTAATTTCCCATTTGTACCATTAAGAGAATTATTTAGTGACTAGAAAAAAGATTAATTATGAGCGAACAAGAAAAACTAATAAACGAAATTAAACAAACAGTAGAACAGAACAATCCTCAGACCACAGAAAAACCAAAAAAGAAATTTACAAAAATAATATTTATTATTATTGCGGTAATTGTCTTGATAATTATCTTAATATTATTATTTAGTGGAAGCAAAAAAACACTAGAAGTATATGTGGTAGATGAACAGAACTTTTCATTAGGTGGAGTAAGCGTAACAATAAATAACGAAATAACACAAAGCACAGATGCCTTTGGCTATACTGAGTTTAAAGATCTAAAATTTAAAGATCTAGAAATAAAAGCAACAAAAGAAAATTATTTTCCTACAACAAAACAAATAAAACTAGATAAAAAACTAAAAGAAGAAACAATAACTCTTGAAATGGACACAACCTCTGGAGAATTTAAGGGGCCCTCTTCTGAGAGACGCAGAGAAATAATATTTAAAAGCTATGATGTGGTTGTTACTGATAATCTTAATGTTACTTTTAAATGTTCTAATTCTGAAAAAATACCAGAACCTAGAACAACAACAGTAACAAACGGAAGAACAAATGTCTTACAGCCTGGCTATTGTGGTTTTTTGTTAGTAAGTGTGGTATCTTCAAATTATGAACTAATAACTGACAGAAATGTTAGCGAAGATAACATAGTTGAACTAACAAGAGTTAATACAAATACAGGCACATTAGAAGTTACTGTAAAAGACATAATCGGACAAGCAGTACCATATGCTAATCTAAGACTACATAATGTAGATGATTTACAAACACCAACAAACGAATCAGATGTCACATATAGCACAGGAACAACAGATGTTTATGGTAAATATAAGTTTAATGCACCTCAATCAAATTATCTTTTATCAATAGATAAAACAGGATATATAAGCCTTCCAAAGCTAGGGCCTTATAATATTGTTAATAATAACATAACAACTGCAAACATTACTTTAATTACAGCATCAGATTTAGCAAACATTAACTGTTCAAACCCAATATATGCTCCTTTTTGTAAAGATGGAAAAATTGATTGTAATAGTCCATTATTAACAGGTTTAGTTACCCCTAATCCTAATGGTAATGGCTGTACCATAGGAAAACTTACAAATCTAATAGTTAAATTAAAAGATCAAAACACTAGTGTTCCAGTTACTGGCAATATCTCAGTTTATAAAAGAGACCAGAATGTCTCAAGTTTAATTACTACTAGAAGAGATGTGAACCAAACAACATTTGCTCTAGTTGCAAATAATAATTATAGAATAATTGTATCAAACACAGAAGATAATGGCTATTTGCCACCAACACCAGTAGATGTCAATAATCTTTCTGCAGACACTAACACAACCATAGAAATACCTTTAGAATATTTGTCCTCATTAAATAGTGGGAGCATAAATGTTAATGTTACAAAAAACGGCTATAAGAGAGCAAATGCATTAGTTTATTTATTTTATGAGTTAGATGATGAATACGTGCTATACAATCCAGAAAATCCAAAAACTACAAATTCAAGCGGAGATGCAAATTTTGATTTAGTAAAAAGCAAAAGAGAATATTACGCTTATGCTATATTAAGAAACGAAAGTGCAGATGGTGATTCTCTGCCAGCACAAGAGCTTGATAGTAATGATGTTTTAGAATTAAATGTGTCTTTAGGTAATCAATCTAAAACCCTTAATCTTAAAATAACACCAAATCAAGATTATAACATTTCTTTTTTTGAAGTCTCTGGAGAGCAAATACCTACAGAAAATGTAATTGCTACAAATGTTACTGAAGATACAAACAAAACCTTTGTGTTTAATTGTGGTGATGATTGTTCAAGAATATATTTGACTATTGAAAAAGACGACCTATTATATCAAACAGACCTTATCTCACTATTTCCTGGACAGGTAGCTTACAAAGAAATAACCTTCCCTACTATATCAGAAATTCAAACAGCCACCTCCTTTTTAGGTCTTTATGATTCCACAGGCACAATAAAGATAGACAATTTAACCTTTTCAGGAAATAACGATTTAACAAAAGAATATAAGTTAAAATTTAAGACTGTATTTGGCTCAGACAGAACAAACGTAATAAAGAAAGCATTTATAAAAGCAGGAAGATATCTAACAGAAAATGCAGACTTTATTTATTTAACAAACACAGACTTGTTTGTTCCAAAAGACACAGAGATAAGAACAGGCTGTAGATATCATGGAGATCTAGAATCTTTTGATAGCAACTATTTTATTACAAACTTTGAATCTGATTATTCTTTTAACAACTGCATAGCAGGAAAATACAAATGGCTAGAGTTTGATTTTAGTGATGTTACTGCAAACATTATAGAATATTCTGTAAATGTAAAATTCAAAAACGAAATTACAACCATTGACAATTACAAAATCTATTACAGATCATTAAATTCAGATTTAGAAACATTTTCCTTTTCTCCAAACCTTTCAAACTGGAATGAATGGTCAATAAGGCCAGAAGGATATTTCTATGCACCAACCCAAGTAGAAGCAATACCTTTTGACAATTCCAATTATTCTTATGTAATTAAGTTATTTGACCGAAATTCAGAACTAACTAAATTTGGTTCAGATTATATACTTTATATTGGAAAGGACTATAATTATAGTTTAAGCTTCATACAGTTCTCTGATACCAACAGAACAGGAGACATAATTACAGACACTCAAAACACAAATAACAACTATGTTTTTACAAACAGTTATTTTAAAGATAAAACATCAACAAATCCAATCATACAAACAATAGATAATAATACTTCTGTTAACATATCTTCAAAGACCACAAGTATTGGTTATTACTTTGTTAACAATTTAATTGGCAAACCAATAGACTTCTTTTCATTAACTGATCAGCCAACATTAAGAACACAATTATTTAAGAAAGACAATTCATCTTTAGCAACAGCCTCAACAAATATTTTATCATATTCTGAGAGCACATATGTTCCAGTTGTTACTTCCAATGCAACAGATGGAAAAATTTATGTTGGTTCTAATGATCTTAATATTAGTTTAAAGAACAAAACAGGCAACTATGAAAATAACATAGCTGTAAAATATATAGTCTCTGGTCAAACAATTGCTACAGAGTTAGGAGAAATAACAAACAACACATTAAATACAGAGATATTTATACCTTTAGAAGACTCAGGAAAAACCATTACCTTTATTTTTACAATACCAGGCTCTAATCTTCCAAATAACGAACTAACCTTTTCTCAAGTTATTGGCACAGGAATAAATATTTATGATCTTGACAATAAATTAATAACAAACAACAACAGATTAAGATATGATATTCTTTTAACAAACATTGGTGGTAAGAAAAAAGCAACAGATTTGGTAAAAGACTATATTATTAAAAATAACACAAATAGAGTAGTAAAACTAGAAGCGGTTTCTGTTTCTGACAACGAGGTGTTTTTAGAAGAAATAATTAATCAGAATTTAATGGCTGTTAATAATTTACCAAAAGACCTAAACCAAAGCAATGTGATTTCTGCAGGGTTACATATTGATCCTGACACAGATATTCAAGATATTAATTTTAGTTATAATAACATATTTACTGTGAAAAATACAGGAGAAATGCCAGACATTACACTTTACAAAGACACAAACTCTTCAGCAAGAATTAAAATATTAGATATACAGGATTTTTCTAAGTTTACAACAACTAATGTTAATGGTTTTTATGAGGGTGAAGAAGGGGCAGGAATAGAGCTAATAAAAGAAGTTATTGATAATATTTCAATAAGTTATGATCTTAATCTTTTATTTACCGACCCAATAAACTATGATATCTTAGATACACAGATTGTTGGAGAAGACATCTCTAATTATATTAACTTTACTCAGGCACACACAAACAATTCTTCTCAAAATAGATTGGTTGGTAATTTTAATTTTACATTTGTTCTTAAGAATATTAATTTTACAGAAATTATAGAAAAAGATGCAAACATAAATATAAAGATTGGTAATCAAACAGAGAATTTTATATATGAGGTTCCAATAAAAATAACATTATATCCAAAAAACAAAAGTTACCAATTGTCTTTGCCAGGAACGCACTTAACCATTGCTTGTAAGGGAGAAGACAATTGTAGTTCAACAATGGTGTATAATATAAAAAACAACACTAAAAGCTATAGTTTAGAATTAACAGGAATAGAGCTTTTAAATTCCAATCCTCTTGCCTATGAATCTGCTTCAATTGATATACCAATGCCTATCACACCTCAAAACCACATAGAGGTGCCAATAAAAATAGACGGGAATTACAGCAATCTAATGACTATTCCAGATTTAGAGGAAACCTATAATAAACAAATGAATTTCTATCTAACTGTAAATAATGTGCAAGTAACAGAGATAAAGCCAATAACAATAATTGTTACATATATACCTGAAACTCCAGTAACTGTATTAAACAATATAGGGGTTACTGGTCATTTTTGTATGGGAGTAGGTGGACAAGCACAAGGGGGCGATTATTTTATTTTAGGTATTTGCGATACTGAAGAACAAGAAGCTTGTAGTGTTGGAGAATCTGCTCTTCCAAAAGTATTATATAATTGGGGAGACCAAACATTAAATTGGAAAACTCTTTGTATAGATGATAAAGAGGAATATGATGCTGATAAAACACATTGTGATTCTGTTCAAGCACTATACTCAATATTTACATTAATTAGCTCTTCTGATTATGACACAAGCAAAGATTATCATATCTATTTGATGTATGATGGCATAGAATCAGAAGACTTGTTAGAGGACTTTAGGGGACATTATGATCAATTTATTACACATAGTATTTCTTCTGCATTTTCAGAAAAATATTTGGATTCTGACCACGATAAAGAAATCACAATAACTAAAAGAACGCCAAACAACAATCCAACAAAAGAAGTCGGAAAATACAAAATTGTTGTTAATGATTTTGATCCTGCTTTTACAAAGGATCTTAATATTAACCTAGAATTGGTTCAAAATATTCCATTAAATAAAAACAATCTGTTTTATTATATTCCAATAGATGGGGACTTTGGAGTAGTAAATGACAAGGCACATAGAGTAGGTTATGGTTCAACAATTGTAGGAAATTATGAATATTCTGATTTGTTAGTAACAGAACCATCTGCAACATCAATAAAATTATATGGGGTTGCAGAAAATTGTACCTCTGATTGTTCAGGAGTAACAAATATTACTGCAAATTATCCAAGCAACTATCTTGTAAATTGGCAAGTAACTGATGTTTTAAATACAAATGGTAATTTATTAGATTTAGCAGTAGATAATACATCTGGTTCAGAAAAGAAAAACATAGTTTTTAACTTTACTCCTTCAAGACCAATAAATGTGTTTGCAAGAGTAAATGGCATAAAAGATAAGAGTTTTAACTATAAATTAATGGTTAATAATCAATTCCCTATAAGCACAAACAATTTATTCAAATGGAAATTATTCTCTGATTCAAATTATAATAATGCAATGGATGATATAGCTGTCTTTGGGTCACATGCAAACTATTTAAGACACGAACTTACAAAAGACAAATTTGGAAACAATTTAGATGAGAAATATCTATTAGAATCAATGATTTATTTGCCTGTAAATGTAGATTATTTAGATATTAAATTAACATTATCAGATTTAGATAATAATGTTGAGTCAAGACTATATGGTTTGAGTAGTTTAGAAGGCACAACAGAACTTGCTCTAGTCTCAAGAGTTCCAGACATTTACTCAATAAATCAAATGTTAGACCAAGTAAAAGATGGGAACGCATGTATCTCAAATACTCTATCAAGTTCAAAGATCAAATGGGTTTCAGATAAGATAAAAATTACACGAAGTAATAGAAACCAAATAGAAACCAATTACAATAATTAAGTAAAAATATAAAATATAGTGAAGGGACAATGACCATTTTAATCTATCTGTTGAAGAAATTGTGTTTTTTAAGTTTCAACATGTAGATTAAGCACAATCGAATGATTATACTTAAAAATCTCATTTTTTATCTATGAAAAGTTATATAAATATATTTAATTAATATATTATATAGTATATAGGGGAAATTACATGAAACTAACTTTAAAATTAATAATAATCATACTTATAATTGAGTTTATTGTTTTATTGTTATTTTGGTGATTGTATAAATGGTGACAAATTAAAATGGAGAATACAAATCACTCAAAAAAAGGAATAATCTTACTATTTATAATACTTATAAGTATATCTATTTCTGGTTTCGTTTTTTCAGATAATGTAGACATAATGGGTTTGTATAATTCTCAAACCGGTATTGCAACCTGTAATTATAATTCACAAACAGGTAATTGTATTTTAAATGGAGGAGACTATAATATTGTTGGGAGTGAAATAAGACCGAGCAGATCTGGAATAAATTTAGTGATAAATCAAAATGCAAATTTTAATGTTTCTTGTGTAACTTTTGATACTACACTCTCTGATTGTTTTATTTTAAACCCTGATATTAATAAAATAAATATAATGTTTTCTGATTTTAATCTTATAAAAATTAATGAATTTACAACAATAAAAATAGATAGAGGCAATTTAACTGATACTCAAATTGATTTTAGAAATGTAAATAATTTAATTTTAGGAAACAAATTAGATGTAAATATTAGTAAAAATGCGTGTTTAGGCGAATATTATATTAATGGATATTTATATTCTTATGTGCCTGAAAGCAATATTTTATTTAATAGAATTGAAATAAAAAATACAGGTACATTAAATATTATAAATAATAAAAATTATGTAGGTTATGAACAAGAATGCAACTATTATTATTCATTAAAGTACTATTTAGAAGAAGATGAAGAAAATGAGGAGCAAACACCTAATCAACAAACATATAATTTAAATACAGATTATTTTGCAGATATTATCTCATTTGAGCAAGTAGATAATAATGGCACAATAAATTTAAATTGTTCAACAAAAGTAGATAATACAATTTATCTGAATAATACATGTAATTTCCATTTTAAATCTATTACCGGAAATTTGCCAACTCAAATAATTAATGCAAATAATTATGGGAATTTATATCTTTCAACATGTGGCCCAATATCTCTGCCAAGTAATATAAATTATAAAATATGTAATTTAAGTTATGTAAGGCCAGAGGGTAATTTAATTGATTTAAATACACAAAATACTGGCGTAACACATATAAATAAAGTAAACAAGAGTTGTTCGCCAATTAGCGTATCTAATCAAATTTCAGAATATCTGTTTACCAGTGATTCAAATATTACATCAACACCAATAATTTTTGGAACAATTAATTCTGCAATTACTTATAATCCACTAGATGTTTCATTAGATACTGCTGGTAATGCAGGGTTATATAACACAAAAAATTTAAATCACATGGTTTCTAATATATTCCAAACCGAAAATATTTTCTTTAAATTATTTTTATATGATCAATCAATAGATACTAACCTTTTAGATTCGTATTTATTTAGATTTAAGTTAAATAGTAATCAAGATATGGGGTATCCTGATATTACTTTAGAATACCCTTTTAAAATACATAAATAATAGAAAGATAAAAAATGTCAAAAATAAAAACAACATTAAAAATTTTAATGATTTTAATATTTATACAAATAGTGATTGTTCCAATTTATGCTGTTGATTGTTTTCAAAATATGCAGAATGTACTACAAGATGTAGAGTATGAAGGAACGTTGGCTTCGCAATCAAATGAATATTTTTTAAAATTGAACAATTCTGAAGAAATAATAAATCCTAATTTTAATTTTGTGAGGATTTCTAATAATGAGCATTGTAACAATAAAAAATTTATATTGTGGATTTCTCAAAATCAGAATTTTAAAATTACTGAGAATAACGAAAAAATAACAATTTCTGGGATAGATGAAATAAGATTTGATTCTGGTAATCCTAACAATTCAATTACTTTGAATTTTATAGTGGATAATGATGAAGAGTTGCTAGTTGGATATAGCCCAATCCCTGGCATACTAAGTATGGATGTTAATGAAACTAAAATATTAACCAACACACTAATAAATATAACAGAAAGACAAAGAAGGGCATTAGATACTGATGGAAATGTGGGTAGTCCTAATAGAGTAGGTCATGGAACAAGACTTAATTTTCAAAATTTAATTATAGAAAAAAATGCCGATTTAAATATTTCACTAATTGCTACAAAACCAAATGATCACAGTACAACATATTCTGATCCTATAGATCATGGAATTCATGGAGGTGTGGCTATATTATCTGCATATAATATAATTAATTATGGAACTGTTGATATTAATTTATTTGCTGCCGATGGAGCAAAAGGTAGTGCAGGATCTAAAGGATATAATAAAAATGGTGGTGTTGGGGGTAATGGTGGGCAATCAGTATTAATAATACAAGAAGGGTTTATCAAAAATTATGGTAAATTTAATGTTTTTTTAAAATCAGGAAATGGAGCAAATGGTGCAAAAGGCAGTGGCGAAAAAGGCAATTGTGGTGGTTCTCCAAAATCAGGTGGTGCAGGAGGAAATGGAGGCCATAGTAATTTTATAGTTTATAATTTAGAAAATTTAAAAGAAGATGAACAGCAACAAGCAGAATTTAATATCACCATAAAATCAGGTAATGGTGGAAGAGGTGGTAATGGTGGCAATAATACATGTGGTGCTGATTCTGCAAATGGCGGTAAAGGGGGTTATGGGGGGCATATAAAATTTATTTATATACCTAATACAAAATACAATATTGTGAATCAAGGGATATTAAGATATGATTTATCTGCAGGAGATGGAGAGATGGGAGGCAACAAAAGCGATGGTGGGGGCAAGTATGGTGAAAGTGGCGTTGGTGGTTCAATAAGTGATTATAATATATCTAATTTTATAAATGAAAAAGATTTCTATTATTATGCATTGAGTGGCAAAGTTAATGTAAATAAAAATCGTGGACAAGGTAAGGCAGGCTCTATTGGTTCAATAAATATTGATAAATTAGAAAATCTATCTCTTAACTTTAACATAACTAATGAATTAAATGAACAAAATGTAGAAAATATAAATAGTCTTTTTTGTCATTGTGATGAAAGTTGCAATAATCAAAACATAGATCCAAAAATAGGTAACATAAATATTAATTATTTAAAATCCGGTAGTTTCTTACCAAAATCTTTAAAATTAATTAAGTATGTTCCAGTAAAAGAAACTGCAATAAATATTAATGGTTGTCATGCAGCATCTTCTGGAAATTCCAGTTTATCATATAAAACAGATAATTTAACATTGCGCCTTGCAAATTTAGGAATAATACAAAATGATTTTGATTCCGAATCAAGTAAGGTTGGGCGTGTTGATGTAGAAGAGATTAATTGCCCTGTATGTGATAGCCTAGAACTTAACAACTTCGCATTAAGAACAGACACAGAATATACAATTTATACTGATAATGCAGGGGTGATTACTGATTTAAATATTTATTATGTTAATCCAGATGGAAGCTTGTTTAAACCACCAGGATATCCAAGTGATGAAAATTATGTGGTTTATAGTCTAAAGACTGGAGAAAATATAATGCCAGATTCAAAACAATTTGCAGGAACAAATATAAAAGAATATAAGATAGCAAAAGACATTTTACATTATAACCCTGAAAACTTTGATTTAACTAATATCCCTGAAGAAAAAGGATATGGTATTGATGATGTAAGATTGTTTTGCCAAGCACAAAGATATCTTTTAAAATTTAAATTACAAAACGATGTAGTAATAAAAGAAATATACTTTACACCATTATTTAATATTAAATGATAGATTATGAATGAAAAAGATGAAGAAGTAGAGAAAATCTACAATATGCTAAAAGGCAGAGAAAATCGCTTCTCAAAAGAGGAATTAGAGAAATTAATTATCTTTGATGGCTATGATAAGGATGTAGCCAAAAGAGTAGTTGATAAATTATATGATAATAAACAAAAAGAAGAAAAAATAATAACAACACCAGAAGAAAAAGAAAAGATTCTTAAAGAAATTTCTAAATCTTTAAAAGAAGACACTAAAGAAAAACCATCACTTGTAGCTCCAAAAAAAGATAAGAAAAATATCTTTTTACCAATAATTACTTTCTTTAAGAAGATATATTTCTTTTTTGAAAATCTTTATTATTCTATGATCGATGGCATAAATAAAGTTATACCAATAGGAAAATTAGTAGATAAAATAGACAAAGTATTTCCTAGCTTTATTTTATTTATAATATTTATATTTGCTTTAATTTGGTTAATATTCTTTTCAGGAATTTTTAGTGGTCTTATGGGATCACCAGTATTGGAAGTTACTGTGACTGATATTTTAGATATGCCAGTTTCTGGAGCAACAGCAATATTATCAATTGGAGATATAAACAAAACATCTCAAACAGGAGTCTTTGGAGAAGCAATCTTTGAAGATTTTGGGAAGAAAAAAAATGTTAAATTAATTGTAGAAAAAGAATCTTATAATACTCAAACAAAAGAACTAAAACTTAAAGGCAGAAATAATTCAGTTTTAGTGAAATTAGAAATAGACACTAATTTAAAATTACATCTAATGAACCCAACAACCAGAAATTTAGTTTTTAAAGAAAATGATATACTTTTAGCAACAAAACCAATAAGAGTAAATTTACGCTGTGCAAATTCAGGCACTACACCAGATCCTAGTTCAAAAAGCACAAGCACAGGACAATTATCTGTTAGTGTTCCAGCTGGTTGTGGAGATTTAAGAGTTGACGTTTATTCTGAATTTTACAATTCTATTCAAAACAGATTGGTTCCTGAAAGTAATGTAATTATGCTAACACCAATAGCACAAAACTATGGAACCTTAGAAATAACAGTAAAGGATCAAAACACACAAGTAGCAATTCCAGATGTGTATTTACAATTATATAGGCCTGATGATCCAACAACGCAAATAAACGAATCAAACATATTTGTTTCTTCAGGAACAACAACCATTTATGGAACTTATGTGTTTACTAACCTAACTCCAGGAGCATATACAGTTTCTGCAAGTAAAGAAGGTTATGTTTCTACATTAGATAGATTTGGACCATACCAAGTATCAATAAATAATAATACAACAGGAAATGTTTTATTAACAACTGGTGGAAAGACATTAAATGTAGTTTTAGTAGATGCTAATGGCAATACTGAAAGAGAAATAAGGGGGGATATCACAATATATACAAAAAGAACAGATACAAATTTAGTTAAAGCTGTAGGCACAAGAGAAGATACTAATAAAGCAACATTTTCTTTGCCAGTTGCTAGTTCAGTAACTTATAGAATTTCTGTAACAAATACAGAAAATTATGGTTATTTTGCCCCTGACATTATAAATTTGAATAGTTTTGATAATAATGCAACAATTACTGTGCCATTAGAATATTCATCTGAACTTAATACTGGTAAAATTGGAGTTAATGTTTCTAGAAGCGCATACAATGTAGTTGGAGCAAGTGTATATATTTTCAGAGATGGTGACGACGATATACCAATTGCTGGTCCACAAATAACAAATAGTTCAGGAGATTGTAATTTCTCATTTATTAGGTCTGGTAGAAAATATTATGCCTATGCAATTAAAAGTCCAGAACAGGGCATTTCACAAACTGAGAGATTAGATGCTAATGAATTTATGGAACTAGATGTGGAATTAGAAGATCAGGCAACAATATTAAATCTTAAAGTAACACCTACAATTGATTATAATATTTATTTCTTTAAATCTAATGGAGACGAAATAACAAACTATGTTGTGGCTGGAACCTCTCAAGATTCTAACAAAGAATATATATTTAATGAATTTTCTCAAAACATATATGCAATAATTACTGCAGATGGCAAATCCACATATCAAACAAGCTTAATTACACTTATTCCTGGACAAAAAGTTTATCGCACCATCGCTCTTTCAAATACCAGAACAGAAGCGTTTTCTAATATTGAATTATTAGGTATATATGATGAAAGTGGAAATATTGATAAAAATATAATCAATCTAGCAACAGAATATTCTAAGACCTTTAAATTAAAGTTTAAATTAACAACTAATAAAAAAGAGAACAGAGATCGTGCATATGCTTATGTCAGGGCAGGGAAAAGAGTTGCTTTACCATCAGATTATTTAAGATTAGAAAAAGTAATAGCATTTAATAGCGAAAACGAATATGGCTGTAACTTCTCTGGAGAAACGGCAGTATGGGATCCTGCCCATTTCTTAGCAAATAACGATATTGATCATTCTCAAACAAATTGTTCAGCATCAACTTCTGGCTTTAAATGGGTAAAAATTGACTTTTCAGACACTCTTGCAGAACAAATAGAATTCTTTGTTGATGTGAAATTCCAAAATGGTATAACAAATCTTTCTGATTATGTAATTTATTATAAGGGGCTAACAGAGACAAAAGATAATGAATATAAGTTGAGCCCTAATTTGAGTACTTCTTGGCAAGAATGTGATATGGTTCCTGACGGGTATTTCTATAGTCCTTATCACAGTCGCGCATTAACATTTAATAATTCTGATTATATGTTCTTATATGATATTTATGATTATAATTTACCCACAAACACAGTTGGTCAAAAATTAACTCCACTTGGTAGCAAATATATATTAGAGATTGGTAAGAACTATTATTATTCTCAGAAATTATTATATTTGAAAAATAATACAATAAATGGGTCGGTTGTTGCAAACTCAGTAAATACATATAATCATCTAATATATAATGCATATAAATTTAAGAAAAGAAATCATTCTAATAATACTCAAACAGACATTAATGCAACAGGTATTAATGCAATAAATTATACAATAAATGATATAGATGCAACCCTAGCAACCCAAATAGATCACAGCTCAGTAATTTCAGCAACAGATTTCTTTATTAATAATACGCCTAGTGGATTTAATCAACATAATAACAACCAAAATAATCATCAAAATAACAATCTTATACACAATGTTGGTATGGCTAGTGCCACATTATACCAGCCAAATAATGATAGTACAAGTTATGATTTAAATACAGATTCTAATATTACTACAGATATACTAAACATTTCTGGTTTAAATCCGTATTCTGTTCCTGTTTTAGCATATTATCCAACAGATGCTAATGTAATAATAGAAATTATTACTGGAGATACAACAGAAAATAATGATATATATGCAGGAGATAATATTATTAGTTTTAGGGTTAGAAATATATCTGGTAGTCCAATATCTGGAGTTAAAATATCAGCTGTTGTTAATTCTCCACAAACAATAGTGTTTGGAACAACAAATTCTAATGGAATGCTAGAAAATAAAAATTTATCTTTGCCACTTACAAAATTAGGACACAATATTTATTTTAGTTTCTTGTTCCCTGCAAATTATGGTCTTTCAAATAACACTGTTACAATATCTAAGCAAGTAAAATCAAATTATAGATTGTTCTTAGAAAATGGAACAGAAATTTCTTCAAGAAACACTATAGTTTATAATATTGGAAAATATACCTACAATGGAAATTTTAAGTTTACAAAGGATCTAAAGAAATATTATATAAAAGGAACAAATCAAGTCTATGGATGGCTGATTGCTGCTGATCCTTATCCTAATCCTACTCAATATTTAGATTATCAGGATATTAACAACTACATATATACAGAGAATAACATCCCATTATATTTGTCAGACTTAAATAAAGAAATAAAAACAAGAATTTCAATATTGGATTTGCCAAATGGAAATGGTTCTACGCCACCACAAGATCCAAAAGGTCCATCAGTTCCTTTAACTGAAGATACCACACAAGATAGTGATATTGCCTCAGTTACAGGTGGTTATCATAATATAATTAATGCAGGAAATTATAATAATCAGCCAATAAGATTAGACCTTAATGCCCCATTTAAAACAAATTTATTTTTTAATCTAAATTTGAACACCTCGTATGTGGATTTGCCAAAACCTGGAATAAAAGTATCAACAGAAGATACAGAAGATTTAATTATTGAACTGATAAAAAATAGAAACTCAAGTGTGAACTTTAATCTAAATATAGAAAATGGCTCTAATAAACCTTTGTTTGCAAATGTTACTCCGATTATTAATGAATCCTTAAATGGTTATATTACAATAACCTCTAATAATTTGAATATTGCTCCAAACACCTCTGAGCAACTGTTTATAACAATTGATTTAAATAATAGCAAGATAATAAATCCAGATTTAAGAAACGAGCCACTAACCATTAATATAAACTATACACTAAATGGCATAACTTTTACAGAAACTATAGAAACCAAAATAAGCCTTTTTGATAGTAATGATGCATTTGTTATTACTCAGCCAACAATAAAAACAATGGACTGTACAAGCAGTAATTGTACATCTGAGATGATTGTTTCTGCAACAAATAAAACTAGAACCTATGATTTTAATTTAACTAGCATTAATATGCAACAAGATGATAACCTATCAATAAATGTTTCATCTCCACAGTTGCCAATTACTATAGATTCACAAAACGTAGATAACACTAAAAAGATAACATTAAATGTAATTGGTAATTATGATTCATTAAAAGGGAGCAATAATTCAAATGAATATATAAGAGTAATAGAAAAAGAAATTAATAAGACTATAAAATATGAATATAAGATAATTGGCATAAATCAAAGTCAAAGCTTTGACACAATCAAAAACACAAAATTCAAAATATCTGTTTGGTTACAAAATCTTCAAGAGTTACTAAGAGAAAATGGCTTGTATGGAAATATTTGTTTAGGGGTTGGTGGTATAAATATTGATGAATCAAATAATTTCTATATATTAGGAAATTGTGATACAGAAAACCTTAATGATTGTAAGAATGGAGAAAATGCAAAACTAAAAATAATATATGATTGGACTGGTTCAACAAATTGGAAAGAAAAATGTATAGAAAATACTTTAGAAGGATATGATGAAACTAAAACGCATTGTGATTCTTTACAGATGTTGTTTAGTGTGTTTAATTTAATTAACACATCAGGAACAAGTATAAACAACAAATATATTTATCTGATGAGCGATGGGGTGACAAAAGACTTATTGTCTGACTTTGTAAATCATGATGAATTTATGGGTGCAGTAAATACTAATTGGGATAATTATGATTTATTATCTGATGCAAACATTAATGCAGATAAATTCACAGTGTCAAAAATAGAAATAGATAGCTCAGGTAATGAGGTAAAAACTCTAAAGCCAGGAAAATATAGAATAACAATAAATGAGGAATTTTCTGTAAGCAAACCAACACCACTACATATAAAATTAGAATTAGTAAGAGAAATGCCATACACTATGAGAAATTTATTATATTATATTCCTATAGATGGAGATTTAGGAATTGTTGGTAATGAGCAAAACAAAAGATCAGCAAGAGTCGGTTATGGCTCTTCTTTAACACAAGATTCACAAACACCTTTGCCTGTACAGATAGGCGATCAAAAAGAATATTTTATATATCCAACAGCCAATGATGAAAACAAAAGTAGGGCAATAATTACTTTGCAAAATGATGCAGACAATTTTAAAAATACGCTAAGATCAGAAGGGAAGTTGTTAGATCTTATTCTTACAAATATAGACCCTGATGATCAATCTTTTAATATTGATATGACATACTCTCCAAGTTATCCAATACCACTTTATGCAAAAGTAGTTAATAGTAATGTTTCTGGGTTTAGTTATAAATTACGGAAAGGAGAAACACAAAATATTACAATAGCATTTGCAAATTTTTTAGTGTGGCAAGATTATAACAATGAGAACAAAACTTTAGCAGATGGACAATATTATAGTAGTGCAGGGAGTTATTTAAAATCAATGATTGATGGTAAGAAATTTGAATCTGTTTATGGCAATAATAACAATATTAAATTAATAAAAACAATGATGTATTGGCCAATGAATTATTATGCAAAAAACATTTCAGATATATATCTTGTATTAAGTGATAGCGGTTCAAATTGTTGTGGTAACAACCCTGGATCAAAAATCTATTATTTAGTAAACTTAGAAGGTTCAACTACAACAGATAATATAAAAAGCATGACAAGGGTTGGAAATTTAACCACTAACACAGTAAGTTTAAATAGTCTTTTAAATTATATAAATAATGATGCATGTATTAGAAGTGGACTTACAGTTACAACTATAAAATGGATTGATGAAAATGTGGGTTTTACACAAGAACAAATAGATCAAATAATTGAAAATTCAGGTGTGTTAGGTAATAGTGATAACCCCACAACAGATATAATAAAATAAGGCAGAATAAAAATGGATTTTACAATATTGGGTTTTTTTAGCGACATGTCATTTTTATTAAAATTAGCATTTATAATATTTATAATCATATTTGTAAGAGAAAGAATAACCAAAAATTGGCTAGCAATTACAGCAATTGTAATTGTTTGTATTGTTTTAGTATTTTTCTACTGGCCAGTATTTGGATCTATATATGTCATATATATATTAATTACAATAGGTATTGGCTCTGTTCTTGTAGATACCTTCTTTGTAACTATGCAAGAGGGTCATGGAGGCGGCACAAGTCCTGAAGATATGCTTGGAAATCAAAGTCAAGGTTATCGAATGAGTGATGAAGGATCAGAAGTAGATATGGAACAATTGTTTGCTGCTAGACGTCAAGCCATGAGTAGAATGAGGAGAAGATAATGAATACTAAAGGATTTTTAAACTTTATTCCATTTTTAAAAAATGCCTCCTTAATTTGGAAGATATTAATTGTAATTTTATTAGTGATTTTTACAGTTCCACTTGCTGTTTCTGCAGTTCCAATACTTAAGTATGTTATTATGATTATTATTGCTTTTGTTGTTTATGGTATGGTCGCACCAGCATTTGGTAATAGTATTTTAACATTTATTGTGTTAGGTGTTATGTTATATTTTATATTTAAATATTTTTATATTGCAACAGGTGCGTTTTTATTATATTTCTTTTTGATTTATGGGTTTACATCTGTACTTATCTGGGGTACTGCAAGGTTTGGGAGATAATATTCTTTTTAAACCATTTAGATTCATATTATTTATAGGGATCTATGGTGTAGCCTGGATAGCATGTAAGCTTGCGGAGCTTGCGACTTGGGTTCAAATCCCAATAGATCCATTTTATTAATTTGTGAAAAATATGCACTGGAAAAGAACAAGTTTTGTATTGTTGATACTCGGATTGTTATTTTTTGTAATATGGAATCAAATTGCTTGTAAAGGCATTTGTGGAGCATATCAAAAGAATATGTCTTTTATTATATTTCTTGTAATTTTTGTTTTTACAGCTATATTTCTATATTATTCTTTGAAGCTATGGGCAGGAGCAAAGAAAAAATATATAGAAAAAGATGGAGAAAAAAAAGAAAAAACTCCTGAAAAAGGCGGAAAATAAGCGATTTTAAAGCAAAAAATGCAGATATATTTAAAAATAGTTAGTATCAAAATAATATATCTTTTATTATATAAAAGGGGGTAAAAAATGAACAAACAAACTTTAATAGAAGAAATCGGAAAGAAATCAGACCTTTCAAAGTCAAAGATTGAGGAGACCTTAAACCTTACACTTGATGCAATAAAGGCTGTAGTTAAGAAACACAAGAAATTACAACTTGTTGGTTTTGGTACATTTGCAGTAAAGAATAGAGCAGCAAGAAAAGGAATAAACCCACAAACAGGAAAGACAATCCAGATAAAAGCAAGTAAAAGCGTTGGATTCAAAGTAAGTAAGGAATTCAAGAAAATGTTATAAGTTTAACAACTATCAAAGAAAAATCTATTGATTTTTCTTGGGTTTCTTTTTCTTTTTTTATTTTTAAATTCTTTTCTCTGTTTTTTTATTTTTAAATTAATTCTGTTTTTTAATGTTCTGTTGGTTTTTCCCAGAAACGCTTTTTAAATGTTCTTAACATTAATATATTTATAGATATTAAAAATGATGAAATATGAACAAGATTTGTAAGATAGACGATTATGGGAGAGTGTTTCTTCCAAAGTTTGCAACAGCAAGCAAGTATAGCGTAAGCTATGATCTAAATTCTGCTCTAGTCATCCTAGAGAAAATAAACTCTTGTTCCCATCATCATTAAATCAATTTCTACAGATAAGAAGAATAGAGTTCTTATACCATCAAGTATTAGAAGATCTATTGGTTTGTATGACTATGTAAATGTAAGTATAACTCCAGACAAGATCGTGATATCTAAAATATGAAATTAATGGTCTATGTAGTGTAGTGGTTAGCATCAAGGCCTGTGAAGCCTTGGGCCCGAGTTCAAATCCCGGCATAGACCTTTTTAAATTGTTTCTATATTTAAATTATTAATGAAATGTGAAAATATATGGCAAAATTAATACTTGAAACTGCAAGAGGAACTAGAGATTTTCCTCCATCAGAAAAGATAATTAGAGATAAGGTTATTAATCAGATTAAAGAAATATTTGAAATATATGGCTTTTCTCCATTGGAGACGCCAACCTTTGAAAAGCTAGAGATACTTGAGGCAAAGTTTGGGGCTGGAGAAAACTCTGATGCAATCTCAGAAATATACAGGTTTAAAGATCAAGGCAATAGAGACCTGGGATTAAGATACGAGTTTACTTTTGCTCTTGCACGATTTGTTGGACAAAACCCACAATTAAAACTACCATTTAAAAGATACCAAATAGGAACTGTCTTTAGAGACGGTCCAATAAAGGCTGGGAGATACAGGGAATTCTATCAGTGTGATATTGATGTTGTTGGTGTTAAGAGTGTTCTTGCAGATGCTGAGGCCTTAGCAGTTGTTAAAGATGTTTTTAATAAACTAATGCTTGATGTTGTCATTGAGGTAAATGACAGAAAATTATTAACAGAAATCATAAAATATTCTGGAATTGAAGAAAATCAAGCAACGCAAGTAATTATCTCTATAGATAAGCTAAAAAAGATTGGCATCAATGGAGTCAAAGCTGAGCTTCTTGAAAAGCAAATACCTAAAGACAAAATTGAAAAGCTCATGAATCTCTTAACAGAGATAGAGAAAGGAACAAACACAGAAAAACTAAAATCTTTAAAAAAGATCTTGGGAGAAACAGAGGGCCTAAAAGAGATTGAAGAACTTTTAGGTTATCTTAAAGACTTTTCTGTAGAGGTTGAGTTTTCGCCATCACTTGCAAGGGGACTTGGCTACTATACTGGTCCGATCTTTGAAGTATTTTTAAAAGATCAAACAATAATGAATAGCTCTATTGCTGGTGGTGGAAGATGGGACAAAATGATTGGAAAGTACATAGGTAATGAAAAATTGAACTATCCTGCAACAGGCCTTTCTTTTGGAATAGAACCGATTATGGACATTATTCTCAAAAGAGATGGAACTGAAAGGCAAACAGTAACAGATTTATTTGTTATTCCAATAAAAACAAAAGAACAAGCAATAAAAATAACTCAAGAACTAAGGAAAAGAGGCCTAAAGGCACAAGTTGATCTTTTAGATAGGTCTGTATCTAAAAATATAGAGTATGCAGACAAGCTAGGCATACCTTATGTTGGCTTTTTAGGCGAAGATGAGATAAAACAAAACAAGATAAAGATCAGAAACCTAAAAACAGGAAAAGAAGAACTAATAGATGTTGATAAAGTAAATCTTTAAAATGTAGCCAAATAATCTAATCTATTTATAAATTGTAGCCACCTAAATATATTTATGTTTGTAGAAGAAAGAAAAACAGATTCTGGTAAAAAATATTATCTTGTGCATTCTTACAGAGAAGGAAAAAAGGTTAAAAAAATTAGAGAGTATCTTGGTAATGATCTAAGCAAAACCAAAATTCATTCTCTTAAAAAACCAGCAAAAGAAAGAATAGAGTATAAGATAGCAAACATAAGAAAAATAAAAGACCCTCTAAAGAATATACTTTCAAAAGAAGAAATAGAAAGAGTAAAAGAGCTACAAAAAGAAATAAAGGTTTTCCATCTTTCAAAAGAACAATGGATACAGTTTACTGAAAATTTCACATATAACACTAATGCTATCGAAGGTTCAAAACTTGATAAAAAAGAAGTTAAAGAAATAATTGAAGATAAGATTTGGCCAAAAGAGAAAAGCAAAGAAGATATTTCAGAAGCCCAAGGTGTTAAAGTTGCAATTGATTTTATAAGAAATACAAAAGAACATATTTCTATAGAACTTATTAAAGAAATACATAGACTTGTTTTTAAAAACTCAAAACCATTTGCTGGGCAAATAAGACCAAAAGGAACAGAGGTTGTAATTTCAAATGGTTTAGGAACCATTGTTCATAGAGGTGCACCATCTGAGAAAATAATTGAGTTACTTGAAGAATTGGTGGCATGGTATAATAAATACAAAGATAAATACCCGCCTATACTTCTTGCAGCTGTTGTTCATAATCAATTTGAAAATATTCACCCTTTCCAAGATGGAAATGGAAGGGTTGGAAGAATTCTTTTAAATAATATTCTTCTAAAAAACAAATTGCCTCCTGTAGATATTACTTTTGAAAATAGACATAAATATTATTTTTGTCTTAGAGAATACCAGAACAATCAAAATATTAGACCAACAATAGAGCTTTTAGTAGAAGAATATAAAGCACTAAAGAAAAAATTAAAGGTGACCACAAAATAAGAAATAGTAGCCACATTTAATTAACGCTTTAAGCAATCAATTTTAAAATAAATCTCTTTCTATATTATATATGATATTTAAGTGAAAAAAACATGATAACAACAATTGAGCTTAAACAAAAATTTTTAGACTTTTTTAAAAGTAAAGACCATAAAGTAATAGAACAGGCATCTTTGATTCCTGAAAATGATAATACTGTTCTTTTTACAACTGCAGGCATGCATCCCTTGGTTCCTTTTCTTCTTGGTCAGCCACATCCTTTAGGTAAAAGACTAGTTAACTATCAATTATGCATTAGAACAACAGATATTGATGAAATTGGAGATGCAACTCATTTTTCAATGTTTGAGATGCTTGGAAATTGGTCTCTTGGCGATTATTTCAAAAAAGAATCAATTGCTTATTCTTATGAGTTTTTAACAAGTAAAGAATGGTTAGGTCTTGACAAGAACAGATTAGCAATAACCGTCTTTTCTGGAAATGATAATGTGCCAATAGACAAAGAAACAATATTCCATTGGCTAGAACAAGGTGTGCCAAAGGAAAGAATAGTCGCTATTGCTGATAACTGGTGGGGACCTGCAGGAGACTCAGGACCTTGTGGACCAGACACAGAAATGTTTTATTGGAAAGATAATTCTAGACCAGCACCATTAATTTTTGATCCTGATGATGAAAATTGGGTAGAGATATGGAACAATGTTTTTTTAGAATATAATAAAACAAAAGATGGCAAATTTGAGGAACTTGAACAAAAAAATATTGATACTGGTCTTGGAACAGAAAGAGTGGCTATGATTCTTAATGGTCTGGATGACGCTTTTAAGGTTGGAAAGATAAAGGAAATTTATGATTATGTTTTAAGTCTTGCAAAAGACAAAGAAAACACAAAGGCAATAAAGATTATAACTGACCATTTGAGAGCTGCAACTTTTATTCTTGCAGATTCTAGAGGCGCAATTCCTAGTAATACTGATCAAGGATATATTCTTAGAAGGTTTATAAGAAGGGCAATAAGGTATGGCAGATTAATAGGCATAGAAAATAATTTCTGTTCAAAAGTTTCAAAAAAGATAATGGATCTATATGATCAAGAATATCCTCATTTAAAATTTAAATATCAATTTGTTTTAAACGAGCTTGAAAAAGAAGAAAACAAATTTAATTTAACTCTAGAAAATGGCTTGAAGGAATTTAACAGAATGATAGAAACTCAAGAAAAACTGTCTGGAAAAGACGCATTTCTTCTTTACCAGTCTTTTGGCTTTCCAATAGAGGTGGTTGAAGAACTTGCTAAGGAGAAAAACATTTCTATAGATGTTTCTGGGTTTATTGAAGAAGAAAAAAAGCACAAAGAAATCTCAAGAGCTGGTGCAGAACATAAATTTAAGGGTGGGCTTGCTGAACAAACAAATATAACCACCAGATATCACACAGCAACACACATACTAAATCAATCTTTAAGAAATATTATAAATAAAGAAATTAGACAGAAAGGCAGTAACATAACTTCTGAAAGGTTAAGATTTGATTTTAATTTTGATAGGAAGTTAACGCCTGAAGAAATACAAGCAGTAGAAGATGAGGTTAACAAAGTAATAGCTAGAGAGCTTGATGTTGTAAAAGAATCTATGCCATTAGCTAAAGCAATAGAAAGTGGAGCACAGGCAGAGTTTGGGGCAAGATATCCTGAAGTTGTGTTTGTATATTCTGTTGGGGACTACTCAAAAGAAATCTGTATGGGGCCACATGTAAATAATACAAAAGAGCTTGGAAGATTTAAGATCATTAAAGAAGAAGGCATAGCTGCTGGTGTTAGAAGAATCAAAGCTGTGCTTGAGGACAATACTGAAAAAGCATGAGAAAGAAAAATTCCAATCTTTTCTTTTTTTTCCTTTTGATTATTCTTTTGATTTTTGTTTTTCTTGTTTTGCTTTATTTTGAAAATAGGCCAGTAGATAATGGCCAAACAAATGAAAGCCAAAACTTATTAATTCTTGGACAGGTTGGCGATTTCCCAGACACCCTATTATATTTTTGCCCAGAAGACGCTTGTAAAGAAGAGATAGTTTCTTTGATTCTCGATTCCAACAAAACCATTGATTGTGCAATTTACGACATTACTTCACGCGAAGTAGCAGATGCCTTAATTTCAGAAAACCAGGAAGGCACAAAAATAAGAATAGTAACAGACAAAGGCAGAAGCCAAACCAAAAGCACTCTTGTCAGTGATCTTAAAGTCTCTGGCATAAATGTTTTGATTTCGCCAACAGAAAACAGCTACATGCACAATAAGTTTTGTGTGTTTGATGATAACATATCAATGATAGCTTCAGCAAACTTTACAGAAAACAGCTTTTCTAAAAGCTACAATAATATTTTGGTTTTTAAAAGCCCAAGGCTTTCAAAAGTCCTAAAAGAAAAGATTGATTCTTTTTATCTTGGTAATTTCTCCAAATCCTCAAATATTCTAGGCAAGACATTTGATGAAAATTTTTCAATTTTCTTTTGCCCAAACAACAATTGTAAGTTTCAGATAATCTCTAACATCGCTTCTGCTAAACAATCTATTGCTTGTATGATGTATAGCTTTACTCTTGATGATTTTGGAGACGAGATGGTAAAGGCCAAAGAAAGAGGAGTAGATGTCAAGATAATTCTTGAGACTCAGCAGAAAAGCCAATACTCAGAGTTTGAAAAGTTTAAAGCCATGGGGGTTTTTGTAATTGATGATAATGATCCTTATCTTATGCATAACAAATATTGTGTGTTTGACAATATGGTAGTTACAACTGGCTCAATGAATTTCTCAAATAATGGCACAAACAACAACGATGAGACTCTAGTTATAATAAAACATCAAAAACTAGCAGAAGACTATCTAGAAAACTTTCAAAGGCATTGGAGTGCTTGGAATAACCAAGTAAATTAGTTTATAAATATTATCTATACTATATTATATATTATGGGGCTGTAGTGTAGCTTGGTCATCATAAGAGCTTTGGGAGCTTTTGACCCCCGTTCAAATCGGGGCAGCCTCACTTTTTAATAAAACGGTGAAAACTATAGCAAAGATTAGAACTTCAAAACGCCCACAACAATTGGAGATTTGGAGTTTAGTTAGAAAAAGAAAAAACCCAAAGCCTACTTCTCAAATGGAAATCTGGAACAGAACTACTCTTAAACCAAAAAAAGCAAAAATACCTGATGTTTTTTTGAAAAATTTAGAAAAAACAAAAACAGCAAAAGCCACTGTAGATAGAACAATAAAAGAACTAAGTAAAAGTCTTGCCACAAAATTAAAACATGTTGACCCAAGATATCCAAACGATTATCTTAATAGAGAGATAGTAAAAGTAAAGGCAAATTTAAGAAGATGGGGTGTTTCTAAAAGAATGCTTAGTAGATTAGATGGCCCAGCTATAGACTTGGGTGCAATAACAACACGACTTAATTTTGGTATTCAAGAAATATTTAAATCTGAAAACACAAAAACATTTAGAAAGACATTGAATACCTTAAATGGTTTAACTGAAAAGTGTAGTTCTAATAGAACCTCAACATTAGAAAAAAGAGAGGCATATCTAGAGATTGTTAGAAATGTTAGAAACTTGCATTCTTATTTGTATGATACACGTGTTTCTAGAAGCAAGCAAATAACTGAATTTAATAGGTTATTGGATAGCTTGTTTGGCAAATAGCCAAATCCTTATTATTTTTAAATTATTGTCCTATTATATATTATAGTTAAATGTGATAATTATGGCATCAAGTGAAGAATTAAAAATAAAAGACTTTAATGAATGGTTTATTGATATTAATCAAAGAGCAGAACTTGCAGATCTAAGATATAATATCAAAGGCGTAGTTGTCTATAGACCTTGGTCAACATTTACAATTAATAAGATGTTTAGATTATTTGAAGATGCTTTTGATGAAACAGCACATCAGCAAGTAATACTTCCTACATTAATCCCAGAAGAGAATTTCTATAAAGAAGCAGAACATGTAGAGGGCTTTACTCCTGAGGTTTTCTGGGTAACAGAACATGGAAACGAAAAGCTTGAACAAAGATATGCTTTGCGTCCAACTTCAGAAACTGCATTCTATTACATGTTTGCATATTGGCTAGAAAGCTACAGAGATCTGCCAATAAAAACATATCAGCGTGCAAATGTCTTTAGATATGACACAAAACAAACAAAGCCTTTCTTTAGAGGAAGAGAATTCTATTGGTTTGAAACACATAATATCTTTGAGACCTATGAAGACTCATATGCCCAAGTGCTTCAAGATATGCAAATAACAGAAGACATAATACATTTAGAGCTTGGCATACCTTTTATTTTCTTTAAACGCCCACAATGGGACAAGTTTGCAGGAGCTGAAGACACCTTTGCAGCAGACACAATGATGCCAAACGGAAAAGCCTGCCAAATAGCAACAACACATCTTCTAGGTCAGAAGTTTACAAAGACCTTTAATGTAAAGTTTAGAGATAAAGACGAAGAAACAAAGATTCCTTATGGCACATGTTATGGCCCAGGAGTTACTAGAATTTATGGTAGTTTGATTGGAATACATGGAGACCAAAATGGTTTGAGATTGCCTTTTGAGCTTGCACCAATACAAATAATCATAGTTCCATTATATTTTTCTGGTGAAGATCCAGAAGCACTAGAACATTTATGTGTTGATTTTGCAAACGATCTTGATAAGTTAGGCTATAGAGTAAAGATTGATGACAATAAAGAAAAAAAGCCAAAAGAAAGATTTTCTTTCTATGAGATGAAAGGAGTTCCAATAAGAATAGAGATTGGCCCAAAAGATCTTGAAGAGTCACAAGTTGTTTTGTTTAGAAGAGATCTAAATACTAAAGAAAAAATATTGTTTACTGATCTTTTTGAAAATGTAAAAAAGATCTCTATGGAGTTTACAGATAACTTAAGAGAGCAAGCAGACAATGATTTTGATGATGCTTTGTCAGTTGCTAACACCAAAGAAGAATTGATCTCTGAAATAAACAAAGGAAAGCTTGTAAGAATCCCTTTCTGTTCCATTGACCCAGATGGCAAAGAATGCTTTGATGAACTAAAGGCCGCAACTGCTGGTGGAGAAGTCAGAGGAACAAGAATGGATATTAAAGAAGTTCCAGATCTTGATGAGCAATGTGTTATCTGTGGCAACAAAGCAAAACATTATGTCTATATTGCTAGAAGCTACTAAAATAAAAAAGTGAAATTTAATTGTATTTTGATGTTATCTCTGAATATTTTGAAAAAATAAGTAAAACTACTAGTCGTTTAGAGATGACTGATATTTTAAAACAACTTTTTTCTGAAACCTCAAAAGAAGATATTCAAGATTTGATTTATTTTTGTCAAGGAACTCTTGGCCCAAAACACAAAACAAAAGAAATAAATATTGGCCAAGCAACCTTGATCTCTTTAGTTTCAGAATATCTTTCTATTCCTCAAGAAGAAATAAAGGAAGAATTCTATAATTTAGGAGACATAGGCCTAGTCATTGAAAAGCACCACTCTAAAAGAAAACAATCTACTCTTTTTTCCAAACGCCTAGTCTTTAGAGATGTCTTTGATACCTTTAAAAAAATCTCAGAAACAACAGGAACTGGTTCAACAGAAAAGAAACAGCAGTTGTTTAAGTTTGTTCTTTTTAACTCAAACCCTGCTTCTGCGAAATATCTTGTAAGGTTTCCAATTTCTTTTAGGCTAGGCTTTGGGGACTCCACAATAATTGATGCATTAGCTAGCCTTTCAATAACAGAAGCAGAAGAGCTAAAGATTGCAAAGGCAGAGATTACTGAAAAATACCAGCTTGTTTCTGATCTTGGACTGATTGGAAAGATAATTAAAGAAAAAGGAATAGAAGGAATAAGTTCTTTAAAGATAACAGCATTTATTCCAATCAAGTCACAGCTTTGTGAAAGAGCAGAAAGTCTTAAAGAGATACATGAAAGACTAAAAGTTGTGGCTGTTGACACAAAGATAGATGGTTTTAGACAGCAGATACATAAGAAAGGAAACGAAGTAAAGATCTTTTCAAGACAAGAAGAAGACATAACAAAGATGTTTCCTGATATTGTTGAGGCTGTTAAAAAAATACAGCATGATTTTATAATTGATTGTGAGTCTATTGCTTATGACCCAATAAACAAGAAATACCATACCTTTCAAATAACAATAACCAGAAAAAGAAAATACGACATAAGCGAAAAATCAAAAGAGCTTCCTCTTCACTTGAAGGTCTTTGATTGTCTGTATCTTGATGGTCAAGATATCTATCATCTTCCTTTTGGTGAGAGGCGTAAATTTGTAGAGAGGTATTTTAATCATGCACCATTTATAACACCAACAAAAATATTAATAACAAGTAAGCTTGAAGAGATAGAGAAATTTTTTAATGAGGCTTTAGAGCAGGGCTTTGAAGGAATTATTGCAAAAGACCTAGAGGCTAGTTACAAAGCAGGCTCTCGCGGTTATTCCTGGATTAAGTTTAAGAAGTCTTATAAGGGCTCCGAAAACCTTGACACTATAGATGCTGTGATTGTTGGTGCTTTCTATGGTCAAGGAAAAAGAACAGACAAAGGCATTGGCGCTCTTCTTGTTGCACTCTATGACCGAAATGAAGACAGATATTTTACGTTGGCAAAGATTGGAACTGGCCTGACTGATGCAACACTTCTTGACTTGGCAGAAAAACTAGAATCTACAAAGCTTGAGACTAAACCAAACAACTTGGTAACAAACATTTCTCCGGACTTTTATGTAACTCCAGAAATTGTTGTAGAAATCAATTATGATGAGATAACAAAAAGCCCAATACACACAGCAAGTTTTGATGCAGAAACAAATCAGGGCTTGGCACTTCGTTTTCCAAGGCTTGTTAAGATAAGGACAGATAAAGGCTCTAAGGACACCACAAGCCAAGAAGAACTAGAAAAGCTATTTAGTATGCAAAATTAGCGTACTCCAATTGATTGGTTATATTCTCTTCTTTTAGATGGATCTAATAATGTTTCTTTAATTAGGTTTAATATAATCATATTTTCAGCAGAACCCCCTTTATCTGGATGAAGCCTTAATGCAAGAGCCTTATATGCTCTTCTAATTTCTTCAGGAGTTGCTGTTGATTTAACGCCTAAAAATTCATAATAATTCATTTTTGGTGGTGCTTCTGTTTGTTGTCTTCTCCCTGTGCTTTGTCTTTCTTGCTGTTCTCTTGTTTTTTCTCCATTCTCTCTACTTTGTTTATCTCTTATATCTTCTCTAAACCATGTTCTTTGTCTTTCTTTAGTTGTGCTTTTAAAATTATTATTTGAAAATATGTTTTCTTTCATTCTTGCATTAAAGCTTTCAGAAAAATTAAAATTTTTATTTGAAAATATATTTTCTTTCATTCTTGCATTAAAGCTTTCAGAAAATTGGTTACTAAAATTAGGATTTTTAATATTAGATCGTTTATTAGTTGTAAAATTAGATTGTTTTCTAAACCCTTTATGAAAATTTTTATTAATTTTATTATTAAATGCAGGTCTAGGCATAATGTTCACTGTTTGCTAAAAATAAGCAACCTGCCTTTTCTTGGCAGAAGTTGCTTTTTTCTAAATTGGTTCTAATATTGCTTAATAGCACTCCACAAGACTTCATCTCTAGGATTAACAATTATACCAGAGCTTGTAATTTCACAAGGATGTACTGATGGAGAGTGCTTTGTTCCTCTAAGCTTTCTAATAAATATAGTTCTGTGTGGTGGTATAAAGTATAAAGCAAAAACACCATCAACAACAAATTCTTCAACACCATAAGCAGAGAAGTCTCTTGCCCCGCCTGTTGTTTCTGTAGTCATCATTGTTGTACAGTTTAAGTCTTTTAAATAATCCCCAAACCTAAACAGAAGATTTCTAAGCCTACCACTATCTGTTATCCACCCACCAAAAGCAGTAGTGGAATCAACAGTAAGTCTTGTTGCTCCTATGTCTTTAACCATAGAAGAAATAATATCCATTTCCTTATCTATTTGTGATTCAACATCTTTTCTTGGGTCAATATGCATTCTATAAATCTTCATAAGATTTTTCTGTTCTAAAGATTTAATGTCCCAGTTAAAGTTTTCCATGTTCCAAACAATGTTTTTAAGATTATCTTCAACAGTAACAAACAACCCTGGTTCTCCAAATCTTCTTGCTCCTTCATAAATATATGTTGTTGCAAAAATAGTTTTTCCAGAACCACAACCACCAGAAACTAAAACTGTTGCTCCTTCTGGCATTCCCCCTTGAATTAATTCATCAAATCCTGTTACACCTGTCGGTACTCTCTTCATCTATCACACCTTTTTAAATTATATTTCTATATTATATTTGATATAATATATTTAAATAACTATTGTTAATATTATTCTATAGTAATCAATTAAATTTGAGGCTTAATTATGTTTGGTAAAAAAGGGCAGGTATCTATAGAGGTATTAATTATATTGGCTCTGCTTATTGTTGGTGGGGTTATCTTTGGAGTATATTATGTTAATCATCTTAACTCAACAATTGCAAGTCAAGATGATGGTTCTGTAAAAGAAACCACAGAAACATTTGTTGATTCTATGAATAGCTTCTCTGTAGAAATTGGTTCTCCTGTTGATGGCCAAACATATTCAAAAAATACAAATATAAGATTTACAGCTGGCTTTGTAAACCAGAAAGTGCCCGATATAGACTGTAACTGGAGTTATGGAACTACATATTTTTTAAACACATGTTCAGGCACACATCCATTTACAAATGCTGGATCATACAACATAACAATAATAGCAAAATCAGGAAATGAGATTGCAACAGATTCTGTAACAATAACAATAATAGAGTAAGAGAAATATGGAAAAACTAATTGATATTATTGATCAACCAAACTGGAAAATCATTCTTTATGATCTTGTCAAGTCTAATGAGATTGATATCTGGAATGTTGATTTGATTAATTTAACAGATTTATATCTAGAAAAGATTAGAAACCTAAAAGAAGAAAACTTGATTGTTCCTGCAAATGCCTTGCTTGCTGCTGCAATTCTTCTTAAGCTTAAAGCATATTCCCTAAAATTAACAGCAACAGACACTAACGAAGAGGAACTAAAATTATTAACCGATGACAACAACTACATATTAAATAACTCTGTTGACCTAAACACTCCAATGCGATTAAAAGAAGGGCAAGTTAGTCTAGATGAATTAATTGATGTTATAGACTTAATGATGAATGCCCCTACTAAGAAAAACATAGAAAGAAAATTTAAAGAAAAAAAAGCAATAGAGTTTATTCTTCCAAAAAGAACAGTTGATTTCTCAGAGAGAAGCGATAGCCTATTAGCAGAAATAAAAGAGAATGCAGACAAATATAATATGGTTCTTTTCTCTAGTTTTACAAAAGCAGAAAAAGACCCTTATCTTGTTGTTGAAAATTACTTTATACCTCTTTTGTTCCTTGTTCAAGATCATAAGATAGATGCTTGGCAAGAAGAGTTCTTCTCAGAGATATTTATTAAAGTTTTATAAAATGATAAAATATGGCAAAAGAAAAACAAGACCTTGAATATATTAAATGTGCTATTGAAGCAATATTATTCATGAGTCCAAGAAGTATACAGATCAAAAAGATTGAAAAGAATTTTCCAGGCACAGATAAAGAAGTCATAAGAATAGTTCTTTCAGATTTAAAAGAAGAATATGAAAGAAAAAAATCAGCAATCAAGATAATCATTGATGGGGATTCAGCAGAGATGCTACTTAGACCAGAATTTTCAAAGTTTAGTGTATTTGCAACAGGTAAGCAATTGACTAAGCCAGAACTAAAAACATTAGCATTAATCGCCCTTAATTCTCCTGTCTATCAGTATAAAATAACAAAAAGGCGCTCAAACGAGCATCTTCCTACTCTAAAAGAACTTGGCCTAATACAGGTATATAAAAAAGGCAGAAGAAATGTTTTAGAAACTACAAAAAAGTTTGATATTTTATATAATAAAAAAGCAAAGCCAGATCTTGAACAAAAAAAATAAAAAATGTGAAAAAATGAATAAAAAAGTATTATTAGTGGTTTTATTTATAATAATGATTTCTACAAATATTTTTGCATATATCCCAAAAGCAGAAATGAAGATTTTTGCAGTAAACAATTCAAATGTAGGAATGGATGCTAATTTAGTTATTGAAATCACACCAGGAACTGGCAAAATTTATTCAAATGTAAATTCCCAAGTCGGATCATTAACTCAAGAATCTGAAAGAAACGCTGTTAATGCTGCAGAAAGGGTAGTAGATGGCACAAAAGGCAAATATAATTATTTATTTGAAATACAAGCAGTAGCAAGCAGTATTGATGGGCCATCAGCAGGCGCTGCAATGTCTTTGCTATTAATTTCTATGCTTAGTGATAAAGATCTTTCAGGAAAAGTAAGTATAACAGGAACCATAACAGAAGATGGCTATGTTGGAGAAGTTGGTGGTATTGGAGCAAAAGCAAAGAAGGCAGCAGATGTTGGTATTAAGTTGTTTATGATACCATTAGGCACAAGAAAACAAGCAATAACTACTGACTCTGGTAATTCTCAAATTGTTGATCTTCCAGAATATGCTTACGACAAGTGGGGTATGAAAATAGTAGAAGTTGAAACAATAGAGGATATTCAAAAGTATGTTTCTATGAATATAGAAGATATTGATATTAATTTAATAAAAGAATCAAAAGACCCAGAATATATTCCTAATGCAATAGAATATTCAAAAGCATTAGAACCTATGAGATTATTAGTAAATAAATATCTAATTGATGCAAACATGGTTTTAGAAAAAACAGAAGGAAATATTAATGTCAGTAAAATAAAAGATAGTTCAACTGTTCAAAGTCTATTATCCTTAGTTGATTATTCAAAAGAATCAATTGCTAATGCTCACAAATATTCTGAAGGCAACTATCTATATACTGCTGCAAACGAAGCATTCCTTGCAAAGATTTACCTTATTGCAATTGATGAAGTAGTAAGTAACCCTTCTATTTTAACTGCAGATTCAACAATCTATAATCTAAGAATAAAAGAGATAGAAGAAAAAATAGAATTAACAGAAAACAGATCAAAGTCTTGTTCTTTGGATAAAATTGAATGGTGTATAAGTGCAAGGCAAAGATTAGTTTGGGGTAAAAACAAAATTAGAGATATTAAAGAAGACAAAAAGGCAGGAACGCCACTTGACAGAATAATGGATTATAGTTATGCTTTGGGTTGGATAGAAATTGCAAATGACTTTTTAGATATAGGAGTTTCTGCAGATAAAGATGATGTGAAGTTTGTAGAAAGTAAAGACTTTAAGGACATAGCACAAAAATACATTGTAAATTTAGAAAATGAGATTGTGTTGTTAAATGAAAGTATTGCCCTAGAAGAGGACATTCAAAGAAGGCTAAAAGCAGCAAAAACAGATTATGAAATGGGATGGTATGTTACTGCACTTTATGATGCAGCTTCTGCTAAGGCAATAATCAATTCTAGAAAAGAAACAAACACAGAGTTCTTTGATGAAAATTTATTTATTTCAAAATATGACTCTATGTCTTTCTTAAGTTCTGAAGTGGGCTTAAGATCTGAAAATAATGTGTGGTCTAAACAATATTATGATCATGCAACATATTTTTATAAAAGATATAATTACTACAAAAACAAAAACATTACAAAAGCCCAAAGCAACATTAAGATAGCAATGTCAATTGTTAGCCTTTCTGTTGAGTTATATGATATTGAAAACCAGGTATTAGACTATTATAATAAAGGAAACATAGTAATAGAGGTTGTAGATCCTGTAAAAAAAGAAACTGCAGAAACAAATAGCACTAGCAGTACTACAAATGTAAATGCCCCACAAGAAAAGGTTTATGTTTATAAGAATAACAATAATGATATGAGTATTTTTTGGGTTATTGTAGTTGGTTTATTTCTAATGATAATAGCAATTGTCTTAGATAATGAGATTCGAAGAAACAACAAACAACAAAAAATACAATCATCTCTTTTAGAACTAGAAAAGAAATTAAGCAATGGAAACATAAGCAAGTTTACTTATGAAGATATGAAAAAAAGCTATTTAAAAGAGCTAAAAGAAATAGAGCAAAAGGCCGTAAGTCCAAGACTTAAAAGACTTGAACAAAAAAAAGAAACATTAACTCCAACGCCTCAAAAAACCAACACAAAAACAAAAACCAAAAAACCAAGAACAAAGCCAAAAGAAACAAAGAAGAAGTAATCTTGTGAGATATAATGTCATTTGAAGAAGAAATAAGAAAAAGAAAAAAGGTAATTGAGGAAATAAAAGAAAATTTAATTAGGCAAAAATTACCTTCTAATTATAAGTTACAATTGCACTCTGCCTGGACTTTTCCTGATGGCTTTATACTTCCTGCCAATAGCCCAGGACATATTGTGTCTTTTAATTATAAATTTCGGGGAGAATATATACCTGTTGGCATTATATCTTTTAGTTATCCACACCAATTAGCTAATAACAAAATTTCTGGAAAATTAAAAATTGATTTTGTACAAGGGGTTAAAAATAACAAAGTAACAGAAGGATTTGTATATCCTAAAAATTGGGCTGAGCAATTAATGACTTTGTTTTTGCAATCTGCTATTCCTGTTGCTTTAAGACATAAGCGAAGAGTTTTTTATAATAGTATAGATACTATAAAAACAGCTGTAGCAATAGACAAGGCAGAACAAGAGTTACTAAGAAAAGGCAAAATCAAACACTATGATAGGACCTCTAAAGAGCAACTTACAAACAAATTAAAAATAATAAATGGGTTAAGAGATAAATTTTTTGATAAAGAAGGGTATGTAAATTTTAATAAAGAAAGAGTTAAAAGAATATTTAGAAAAACAATGAGGTTTAAGTTAAGAAGAGTAACATCAATTAAGCCACAAAAGATTCCAAGAGTCAAATTACCCAAATATATAAGACCTAAAGTAAAATAATTATTTCTTTAATTTTAAGTCCATAACAATCTGAACAATTGCAGGAGAGTAGCTTCTTATTATTCTTTTGTTAATTATTTCTAGCTTTACTTTATTTGCTTTTGCTATATTTAAAATATCTTTTTCTGTATCTGTGTAGGGGTCATCCTTTGGCACAAACTTATAAATATGGATTATTCCATTGTTCTTTGCAGAAAAAATCGCAGAATCTAAGAAAAGCTCAGAAGACTTTGGAAGAGGCATAACAACCCTATCAAAATAGTTTGGGTATTTTTGTGCTTCTGTTTTTACATCACCTAAGATTGGTTTAATTATTTCTTCAACATGGTTTAGTTTGATATTTTCTTCTAAATATTTAACTGCTATATCATTAAGTTCAATTGCTACAATCTCATTAACATCTTTGCTTTTTGCAATACTTAATGCAAAAGGGCCAGCACCTGCAAAAAACACCCCTACAGTTTCTCCAGGTTTTACTAAAGAAACAATTCTTCTTCTTTCTTCTGATAAACGAGTAGAGCAAAATACCTTTTCAACATCAATCTTTATTCTACAGTTGTTTTCTTTGATGATTGTAACTCTTTTGTCTTCACCAAAAACAAGCTCCATCTCTTGTGTTCTGTAGATGCCTTTATGTTCTCCAATCTTGTTAAGAACGGTTTTTGCATTACTATGTAATTTAAGAAGAGCCTTGCCAATCTCTGCATAATATTTTTTGTATTTCTTGTCTATGCCAATGATTATTATGTCTCCCACAATATCATAAGCACTATTAATTTCAGAAACAATTTCTTTAGAAATTCCATCTTCTAGAAGAATATCTTTAAAGCCTTTTTTTTTGTCTTTTTGTTTTTCTAGTTTTTCTTCAACTTCGTATTTTTTAATGTTGCTTGTAATCTTAAGGACAGGTATAAATACACTTTCAGAATCTCTTTTAATCTTATAGTTATTATTAAGATTATGTTCTTCTTTTAATTTAGCAATTATTTCTTGTGCTTGTTTTTTTGCAACTTTTAGTACCTTCATCTTCATTTTCACAAAATATTTTGCCATGTCATTTTATATATAAATTAAAATCTAAAATAATTTAAATGGAGCATATTTTTAAGTATTTTGTAGGTGGGGGATATAATCTAGTAAATACAACGATTATTACTTTCTTTGTATTTTTAGGTTATTTTAGTTTCTACAAGGTTGTAAAAAAATATGCTTCATTTGTAAAGATTGACAAGCATTTCATTTTTGGAGTGCTTGTCTTTGTTTTCTTTGGTGCGCTTTTAAGAATACTTGAACAGAGCTATACAAGTGTGTGGTTAGTAAAGCCATCTACTTCCCCTTTAGAGATTGGCTTTTACTTTCACACACCTGGCTGGTTGCTTTTGCTTTCTTTTATTTTTATTGTTTGTTTTGTGTTTTCTGTAATAATGTTAAGAGAAAAATATTATAAGCTCTTGATCTCTCTAGGACTTTTTCTTTCAATACCTCTTTTTGTTTATGAAATCATTCATATTAGGCATATTTTGGTTTTAGCAATAGCGGTTATCTCAATAATTGTTATTTTTCTTCTCTTGCAATTCTTTGTTAGATTAAAAAAAACAGAAGACAAGCTAGTAATCCTAAGTCAAATAACAGATTTTTCTGCAACACTTTGTGGTTTTTTCTTTTTTAAAGATATACTTTATGAGCAACATCCTATTTCTAGGGCAATCATACAGGTAAATCCTTTTTTATTCCCGATAGCAAAGCTTTTGTTTGCTTTTCTTTTTCTCTGGCTTGTTGATAAGTTAATAAAAGAGCAAGAAGAAAGAACCTATACTAAGCTTTTAATAATAATACTTGGTTTTTTAACAGGCTTAAGAGATCTTTTAACAATTAGTCTTTTAAGCTAAATAGCATCTAAACTTAACCTATATAAATAAATCGGTTATTCTTTATTTTATTAACATAATAATAAATTCATAATAAAATTTAAAATTATTTGAAAAAAGGAGGTAATAAAATGGCAAAAAAAGAAAACAGATCTTTAATTATTTGGGCACTTATTTGTCTAGCTGTAGGTTTAATAATGGGTTTATTTTTAACAACAGTTGTTACTACTGGCAAAGCAATGAAAGCTTTAGGTGAGAGGGCAAATCTAGAAGAAGCAAGAACAAACCTAACATTAGATACATTAAATGTTAACACAATAAAGAACCGAGAAAATAATCAATTACTTATGCAATCTACAAATGGATTTATGGTAGATTCTCAAAATTCAAGGATTGTTATGTATCCATCACAAACAATTGATAATATGTCTATGCAGATCGCAACAGAGGATAATTTATTTGTACGTTCAGCTGGAGGAGTTATTGGATTGAGATCAGATGGAGAAGGTGTAGGGATTTCTGCACAACACGGAAGGATAGTAAACACAGCGCACGAATTTGTTATAAGTGATGCAGGTTATATAGAAAATCCTTATTTTAAAGTACAAGGGTTACAAAATTCAGATGGTTTACCTGTCGGAATTGGAAATGTAATAGTTGGTCCAGAAAGTAGTTTTTTAGCCTATAATGTAACTTTAGGTAAAAATCAAGGAGATTTCGGAATAAAAATAAGTACGGGTTCAAATGATAATTCGATCAGTCAAGTTCAAATAAATGTACCGACAAAGTATGTAAATTTAACAGGAACAGGCAATGCATATGCTTGTTTAACTTCTGACGGAACACTATATAGAAGTCAAACTCCATGTGAATTAAATAAATAGAAAAAACCAACAAAATCATTTAAGATAGATGATTTTGTTTCTTTTTTTATTTTTTTTAAAATAAGTCTAATTTAGATATATTACAATTTTGATATGGTTAAAAAAGGATATCTAAAGTTCTAATGCTAAAGAGAAATGCTTTATAAACATTTATGTCATAAAATATATTATAAGAACAATCTTTGTTTTTCTAAGCCTTCCTTTTGAAGCATTGCCTCAGTAGCTCAGTGGTTGGAGCAATCGACTGTTAATCGATAGGTCGTAGGTTCAAATCCTACCTGGGGCGTAGCAATTTTCTTTTTCTAATCTTTTACTTTTTTTCTCTTTTTAATATCGTAATTTTATTTGAAATAATTATATTTATAAATATAATTTAGTATATATATAATAGATAAATAATAATTTTAAATCGGGGATTCTTTTGAGAAAAAAATTAACTGTTTTGTTATTATTTATAATTTTAGGTTTTTACTTGCCTAATGTTTTTTCTGCAGCAGTAACCTTTAATGTTTATCAAGATAAAGGTCCGGAATTTACAGTCTCTGGGATTAATGTAGATTGTAATGGCACTGCCTATGACAGAACAAACAAAACAAGTCCTTTTACAATTAATTTTGATGATGATACTTACGAATGTAAATTTACTAACATAAACAAAGATTGGAAAGAAACAACTGTTCAGGTAGATGAAACAACCACAAACCCACAACGAGTAGAAATGGAATTTAAGAACTACCCTGTTGTGTATCAATTTCTTCAAAATGGATCTGCAAGCACAAGAGTGCCTAATAGTTTTCAAACAATTGCAACTTGGACATATGAACCAAATTTTGGCTCTGACACAACTGTTCAGGTAGGTTGTGTACTTGAAGTTGCTAGTGATTTTACAAAAAAAACAAGTGGAGGAGAATGGGAAATTCAATCAAGTGATGATGGTGTAAACTGGACAACACAAGGTACTGTATCGAGGGCATTAACTAGTGATATGATAGGTTCAGTATATATTTCAACAAAAGCTTGGACAGTGTCAGATGGAACAAGATATTTTAGATTAAGACATCAGAGAATAACAAATAATCCTGTGACTGTAACCTCTAGAAAAGCAGTGTGTAATTTGTTTACAAACAAAAGCGATAGCAACTCAACAATAAAAACAGATAATTTTGTTGTTGGAACAACAACAGTAAATAGCACAGAATATAGTGCATTAACAACCAGAGCTTTTAATTCTTCAGCATATAATGGAATGTTATTTATCTTAGGTTCTATAAATTATATGCAAGGACCAACAAGCAGTTCTACAATCAGTTTTAGAATGAATTATAATGGTAATACTGTAAAAGCAGAATATCCGAGATATGTTAATAATGGCACAAATGCCTCTGGTTCTTTTGCAGAATTTGTAGATGTTAATGCAAACCAAAATACAAACCTTGTTTTTGAAGGCAAAAGAGAATTGGCAACTTCTTCAATAAGTATTCCAGGTGTTTTTGTTTATCAACTTTCACAAGATGAAGAGGATTATAATCAAATATCTTTAGCAAATAAAACTGTTTCTTCAGCAAACTATGTTCCAATTGCATCAATGACACTTTCAAAAGACACAAACAGAGGGATATATGTAAGTTCAACAGCACCAGTAACATGTTCTATGGCTAATTGTCAGGTTGATATGCAAATACAAGTTATTGGTGAAACTTATGATAGAAATTCAAATGTTTTTAGTAGAACATTTCCAACTACCTCAACATATGGAACTATAAAAAATCAATTTGTTTTTGAGGATGTTAATGATAAAGATGTAAATGTTATTCTTTGGGCAAAAGCAAGTAGTGGCACTGCAACAATACATGGTGGTAATTTTATTGCATTAACAGTAAATCAACAAAAAAATGTAGAAATAATTGATGTCAATCTTAGTTTGCCTTATATGATTAAGCCAGAAAGTGAAAGTTATCATAGAAGAATAGTAGATTTTAATTGTTATTCTGATAATGTTGGGCCAAATATAAAATATGATGTAAACTTATTAAAAAAATCAGGCGGCTCTTTTGTTGCTACATTAATGACAGATGGCAACGGTGCAGGTAACTTTGATAGTAATAATCAACAATATCCTGACGGCAGATACACTTTTGCTTGTAAAGTTAAAGATATAGTTACTGGCAAATTTGCAGATATGGATGATCCAGGTTATTGGCTTTTTATTGATAATACTGCACCAATAACAACAGATAACTCAGATGATGAGTGGCATGCCACAAATCAAATAATTACTTTGACTGCTACAGATATGGGTGGTTCTGATATAAATCACACAAAATATTGTGTAACTGAAAATAAAGATGAAGAATGTACTCCAAACGAAATAGGAACAATTGCAAATGTTACTTGTTCTTCAAATGATATTTGTGAAAAATATGTAAGATATTATTCTGTGGATAATGTAGGAAACCAAGAAGAAACAAAAACATCTAAACTTGTTAAGATAAACTCTTCTGTTCCAGGGGTTGGTCAAACAAAAACAAGTGGCTTTTCTATCTCAACAAACTATATCAAAGGAACAGGAAAAATAATTGGTGGGACAGTTACAGGAGATGTAAATACAGATTCTTGTGAGTACACGACAAATGGAACAGATTGGAATATTGGAACATATGTCCTAAACCATTGTGAGTCGGAAGAAATAACAATAACAGATGGAACAAGTTATACATTTAACACAAGAATAAAAAATCTAGCAGGAACACCAGGAACAGGAACTCCAACAATAACTTACACAGGAGATTTAAATGCTCCAAGTGTAGGAGAAACTACAGTTTCTGGTTTTACAACATATAACAATTATATAAGTGATTATATTACTGGTAATGGTAATGTAATTGGTGGAGAAGCAATAGACACTGGTTCAGGAATAGATACAACCTCTTGTGAATATACCTTGAATAATGGTTTTAGCTGGCAAATAGGAAGTTGGCTAATAGATCATTGTGTTTCTGAAACAGTTACTATCTCAAATGGTGTAAATTATCAATTCAATACAAGAGTAAAAGACAAGCTTAATAATCAAGGAATTGGAACCGCTACAATACCTTACATAGGAGATGTAGAAAAACCTGTAACAACAATAAGTGGAACAAACTCAAATTATGTAAATTCTAATGTAACTGTTTCTTTATCTTGTTCAGATGTAGGAGCTGGTTGTAAAGAAACATATTATTCATTTGGTGGAAGTGAATATATAAAATATAATAATTCATTTACAATATTAACAGATGGTAAACACACAATAAATTATTATTCTGTGGATTATGTTAATAATGTTGAAACTACAAAGACAGGGTATGTTTATATTGATAAAACACCACCAGTAACAACAGACAATTCTGAATTAAATGTTTGGTATTCTTCAAATGTCAATATTACATTAACAGCGACAGACAATAATAGTGGAGTAGATTACACAAAATATTGTGTTGATGACAGTAACACATGTGATCCAAAAACAGAAGGAACTATAGGAACAGTTGTTAATGTTACTTGTGATGAAGGAAATGCTTGCCAAAAATATGTAAGATATTATTCTGTGGATAATGCTGGAAACCAAGAAACCCCAAAAGCATCTAATCTTATACAAATAGATAAAAGTTACCCAACAGTTGGTCAAACAACAGTTTCTGGATTTTTAACAGCAGGCAGTTATTTTAAAGGAGAAGGTAAAGTGGTTGGTGGTTACACATATGACACAAATGGTTCTGATCTAAACACAGATTCCTGTCAATACACAATTGATGGAAATAATTGGTTACCTGCCGAGTGGAAAACAGATCATTGTGAATCTCCTGATTTTAATGTCTATGATGATGTAACTTATATTTTTAATACAAGAATTGCTAATAATAATGGCCGTATTGGAACAGGAACATCTGTAAATTATACTGGAGATTGCACTCCGCCAGTAATAACAGGAGAAACCACATATTATGATGTAACAATTTATGACTCGTACTTTAAAGGTATTGATGGTTTCGGCAAAGCAAGAAGTGGCACGATAGTTGATGAAGGTGCAGGTATTGATACTACTACTTGTGAATTTACAATAAATAACGGAAGCACTTGGCTACCAGGTATCTGGGAAACAGATCATTGTAGAAGAACAGGAACAATAAAAACAGGTATTCAATATTTTTCTACCTTTAGAGTAAAAGATAAGCTTGGTAATACACAGATTGCACCATATGCTATTGCTTATATTGGAGATGATACTGCACCAACAACCACAATTTTTGGGACAACAACAGATTGGTCAAGAACAGATAAAAATATTACTTTGACTTGTGATGACAATGGCCTTTCAGGTTGTGCATCAACCAATTACAGAATAAACAACGGTGTTTGGCAAACCTATTCATCTTATTTTAATTTGCCTGACGGCAGTTATCAGATTGATTATTATTCTGTAGATAATCTATCAAATATAGAAAACACAAAAACAGATTATTATTATCAAGATCAGGTGGCTCCAGTAACTATTGATAATTCTGATGATTTGTGGCATAGTGGAGTTGTAGATATTACTTTGGTACCAAGCGATGAGACCAGTGGTGTTGCCCAAACATATTATTGTATAGACATAATTGGGGAATGTAATCCAGAAACACCAGGTACTCAAGTTGCTGTTACTTGTGAATCAGAAAGTCAATGCCAGAAATATGTAAGATATTATTCTGTTGATAATGCAGAGAACAAAGAAGATATAAAAACATCAAGACAAATAAAGATAGATACTAGCAACCCAATTGTTGATGAAACTACAACTAGTGGCTTTATAATTTATGAAGAGCATATAAGAGGAACTGGCAGAGTAATTGGTGGTTATGTGTATGATTCTGATGCTGGAATCAATACAGATACTTGTAAATACACAATCGATGGAGTCAATTGGTTACCGGCTAATTGGGTTATAGATCATTGTGAATCTCCAGATTTTAATATCTATGATGATATGACATATATTTTCAACACAAGCATTGAAAATAACTCATCACCTCCAAAGACAGGCTATGGTACTGCAACAATTGCTTATACTGGAGACCTAATTGCTCCAAGTGTTGGTAATACCGGCTTTTCTGGTTTTACAACTTTCTTTAATTCTGATTTTAATAACACATATATCAAAGGCACAGGAAAAGTAGTAGGCGGGAAAGCAACAGATACTGGCTCAGGAATTGATACAACCTCTTGTCAGTACACAACTAATGATGGTAATACTTGGCAACCAGGGATCTGGGTATTAGATCATTGTGAATCTCCTGATTTTAGTATACTGCTGGATACAAATTATATTTTTAATACAAGAGTAAAAGATAATCTTGGAACACCAGGAACAGGAACAGAAACTATCAAGTATCTTGAAGATATTACTGCTCCTGATTCTGTGTTGTATGGGTTGAATAATATTTGGAATAATACAGATGTTAATTTAGATTTAAATTGTGAAGGCCACAAATCTGGCTGTAAAAGCACAACCTACAGAGTAGATAATGGAGAATGGATAACAACTATAGCATTATCTACAAGAATTACTCTAACAACTGATGCTAATCATATAATTGAATATTATTCTACAGATAATCTAGATACCTCTGGAGTAAAACAAACAAGCTATATGGCAGTAGACACAACAAAGCCAAGAACTACTGACAACTCAGACAATAGTTGGCATGCAACAAATGTAAATATTACTTTAAGCCCATATGATGCAACAAGTGGTATCAAACACACAAAATATTGTATAACAGAAGATAAGGACAGCACATGTGATCCGACAACAGGAACTATAGGAACAATAGTAAATGTTACTTGTCCATCAAGCTCTGTTTGTGAAAAATATGTAATGTATTATTCTGTGGATAATGCCGATAATAACGAAACCACAAAAACATCTAATCTTGTTAAGATTGACAAAAGTTATCCTCTTGTAGGTTTAACCACAACATCAGGATTTTCAATATTTGAAAACCACATCAAAGGAGAAGGCAAAGTAATTGGTGGAAAAATAACAGATACTAATGGTTCGGGACTTGATACAAACAGTTGTGAATACACAAAGGACGGATCAAGTTGGGACACTGCAACTTGGAATGCAGAAGAAAATCGTTGTGAGTCAGGAAACATAACAATAGAAAATGGAACAAATTATTCATTTAACACCAGAATAAGAGACGCGCTTGGAAAACAAGGTTCTGGAATTTCAACAATAATTTATACTGGTGATTTGTTGCCTCCTGTATTTTCTGGAGAGATACAACTAAATAATGTAACAGTATATGGCAATTATTTTAAAGGCACAGGAAATATAACAAGCGGAACAATAACAGATGCAGGGGTTGGAGTTGATACTACCTCTTGTGAGTTTACAGATGATGATGGAATTAACTGGACAGATGCTGTTTGGGAAACTGACCATTGTGTGAGGTATGGAACCGCAATTGATGGTAAACATTATAAGTTTGCATTTAGAGTAAAAGACAAACTTGATAATAACAAAACAGGCCTTTGTTCAGAAGAATATATAGGGGACACATCTTCTCCAATAACCACTATTTCTGGGACAACAACAGATTGGTCAAAAACAGATAAAAATATTACTTTAACATGTGATGATAATGGCCTATCAGGTTGTAGAATTACCAAATATAGAATAAACAATGGTGCTTGGTTTACTTATCCAGGAACTTTTACAATATCAAATGATGGCAACCACCATATTGATTATTATTCTGTGGATAATATTGGCAATGAAGAAGCCTTAAAATTAGGAATTGTTGCAGTGGATAAGACGCCACCAGTAACAACAGATAACTCTGATACATCTTGGCATTCAGGAAATGTCAATATAATATTAAATCCAATAGACAATGTAAGTGGAGTAAAGCAAACATATTATTGTATAGACACAAATGGGGAATGTAATCCACAAACTCCTGGGATCGTTGTTCCAGTTACTTGTGAATCAGAAAGCCAATGCCAGAAATATGTAAGATATTATTCTGTGGATAATGCAGGAAACGAAGAAGACCCAAAAACATCTAATCTTGTAAAAATAGATACAAGCTATCCAGTAGTTGATGACACAACAATAAGTGGATTTACTACATATAATAATTACATAAAAGGCACAGGAAAAGTTATTGGTGGTTATGTGCATGACACTGGTTCTGATATAAACACATCTACTTGTGAATACACAATTGATGGTTCAAGCTGGTTTCCTGCCGAGTGGAAAATAGATCATTGTGAATCTCCAGAGAGAACAATAATAAATGCAAAAACATATACTTTTAATACAAGAATAAAAAACAATGCAGGATCAATAGGCACTGGAACTCCAACAATAACTTACATTGGAGATACTCAAGCCCCTGCTGTTGGCGCAACAACAGTAACTGGTTTTTCAATATATAATGATTTCATAAATCATTCAGGAATTGTAGTTTCTGGGACAGCAACAGATAATGGCTCAGGAATAAATACAACTACTTGTTTATATTCTGCTAATGATGGTAATACATGGAAACCAGGAATCTGGACTGATAATCATTGTGAGTCTCCAACCTTTAGTGTAAGTGAAGGTTCAAAAATATTTAAGACAAGAGTATCAGACAATCTGGGCAATGTTGGAACAGGTGAAGGCACACAAAGTTATATTGTTGATAGTAATGCTCCAACAACAACAGCAACAGAAATAAATGATGGTTGGAACACCACAGACATTGATATAAATTTAACATGTGATGATGGTAATGGTTCTGGCTGTAAAAGTAGTCATTATAGAATAAACAATGGCGAAATAAAAGAATATACTCGTACAATTGTATTTTCATCTGATGGCAATCATCTTTTTAAATATCGTTCAGTTGATAATGTTGATAATTATGAAAATATACAGACAGCATATATAGCAATAGATAAGACACCTCCTGAAACTACTGATAACTCAGATAATCAATGGCATGCTACTGATCTAAATATCACTTTAAGTCCATATGATGCAACAAGTGGAATCGATTATACAAGGTATTGTGTTGATGATAGTAACAGCTGTTCTCCAAATAAAGAAGGAACAGTTGTTGAAATCACATGTCTAGAAAATTCAATTTGTGAAAAATATGTGGTATATTATTCTGTGGATAATGCAGGAAACGAAGAAGACCCAAAAACATCTAATCTTGTAAAAATAGATAAAAATTATCCTGCTGTTGGCCAAACAGAAACAATAGACTTTTCAATATCTGAAAACTATATCACAGGCACTGGCAGAGTAATAGGTGGTAAAATAACAGATACTAACGGTGCAGGACTTGATACAAACAGTTGTGAATATACAACAGATGGGTTAAGCTGGTATCCTGCAAATTGGAATGCTGATGAAAATCGTTGTGAGTCTGATGAAATAACAATAATAAATGGAACAAATTATATTTTTAACACAAGAATAGAAGATGATCTTAATAGATTAGCAACAGGAATTCCTACAATCAAATACACAGGAGATACTTTGCCCCCAACAATTAGTAGCACAACACTATCTGAAGACTTTAATGTTTCTGGATTGTTTATTAATGGAACAGGAACAATTTTTGCATATGCTAGCGATGTTGGTTCAGGCATAAGGGATTGTAATTACACGATTGATGGCAATAATTGGCAACCAGCAACATGGAATGCAACAAATGGCATGTGTATTAGTGAATCAATAATAATAACAGATGGCAATAAATATTCTTTTAATCTTAGAGCAACAGATAATCTATCAAATACAAGAAATGCATTAGGAACAGATACTTATACAGGCGATACCAAAAGCCCAACAACAAGCATAGTAAATGACAACCCAAATACTTGGAGAAAAGGACCACTTACACTTTATTTTGATTGTAATGATTTTAATGGCTCTGGATGCGATAAAAGCTATTATGACTTTAATAATGAAACCTACCAATATTATGACTCTATTATCTTATCAAGTGATGGAAATCATGAATTAACTTATTATTCTAAAGACAAGGTGGGAAATTATGAAGTTCAAAAAACAACATATGTTGCAATTGATAATGATGCACCAATAACAATTGATAACTCTGATAATAATTGGCATGCAAACGATAGGACTATAACTTTAACAGCAACTGATGATTGGAGCGGAGTAAAACACACATATTATTGTGTGGATACTCTAAATGCTTGTATTCCAACCGAAATAGGAACAAATGTTTCAGTAAATTGTCCAGAAGGAACATGTGTAAAATATATCAGATATTTCTCTCAAGATAATGCAGACAATAATGAAACCATAAAATTCACAATTGTTAAGATTGACAAAAATGCACCAGAGATAAACTTAACAAAAAGAATTGTACGAAGAACAGCAATTATTTCTGTAGATGCTAATGAACATGTAACTTGTAGAATAGACACAAACACAGAAAATGATAACTTTGATGGTGCTTCAAGCGATAATGAAAAGCAAGGAACAAATTTATCTTGGACATTTGATAATCTTTCTATTGGCAATTACCAATATTTTATTTACTGTAAAGATAGGGCACACAACAACACAAACAAAGACGTTAATTTTGAAATAACCAGTTCTTCATCAGGCGGAGGCAGTAAAAGTAAAAAGATTATATATGTTCCAGAAGAAAACAATGAAGAAACAGAAGATAGTCAATCACAAAACAGCACAGAAATATTAGATGATGATGCCTACACTCTTGTCTATTCAGATTCAAAAATTGGAGAAGACGGAATAATCATAATTAGAACAACAGAAATTACAATAACTAAGAAAAATGGAACAATAAGCAAAGCAAATGCACAATATATAATATCAATATACAACCCAAGCACAAAGATAGTAGAAAATGTACTGATAACTGAATATATCCCTAAAGAAATAGCAAATGACGTTTCAGATATAGACTTTACAACATATCCAACAAGGATAGTTTCTAGAGACCCAATAGTTGAATGGCTAATTCCTTCTATAAGCCCAGGCCAAACCATTGATTTAAATTACACAATTAAAAAAGTAGCTCAAAAAGAAGTGATAGATAACAAATTCATATCAAATGCCAAGATGACAGACATGGCACTATTACGTGATGAAGAAGACTTAAATGAGATATTAGAAGAAAGCGATTGTGTTAATGGAATTTGCAGTAAGGTTAAACATGACTTCTCATGGGTATTTTGGATAATTGGAATAATAATAATTTTATTGGTTTTATTTTTGATTATTGAAAGAAAAAGAAAACCAGATAGCGGATTTCCAAAAATAAAATACGAAAGATAAGAAATAGAATGATTTAAGCAATAATCATTTCCTTCTTTGGTTTTTTAGGAGCAGTCTCTTCAATTATCTTTTCTTTTACCATCGTTACTTCTTTCTGACCTTCAGGACTATAGATTGTTCCTTCATTAAGCTCAGCAATAATTTTAAAAACTATGGTTAATTCCCCATCAGCAACACCCTTGATTAAAACACCACTTACCGTGTGTATTTCATCTCTTGCAATGGAAATATGGAAATCACCCATATACTCGTTTTCTTTAATCTTTGTAAAGTCTCCAGAAACGCTTTTAATAGCACAAGGATCTGCATATTCTCTTTGCCTTAAAGTTCCACTTCTAGTTGTTGCTATTTTTATATTTCTTAATTTTCCTTTTGCTGAGATAAGACTTGCTTTTTTAATATTATTTTGAATAAATGCGTTTTCTACACATTCCACAATTTCATCGCCATCATCTAGAATTATTTCAAGCATTGTGTTATTTGTTTCTGCAGTATCTGCAAATCTACTTTTTATCATATTATCACATTTTAAAATACTATATATAATATATTAGCAATTAGTTTATAAAGCTAATTATGTTCTTTTTTTCAATAACTCTTGAGATAATTTCCTTATAGATCGGGGCATAAGGAATAATCTTAATTTTTGAAGAAAGCTTGCTTTTTGGAGAGGAAAACACATAGATTTCCTTAATTATTGAACCATTTAATCTCTCTACTGCATTTTCACTAAAAAGTCCATGTGTTGCAATTAGATATATATTTTTCGCACCCTTTAAAGCCAAAAAATTAGCAAACCTTATTATTATTTCTCCAGAAGCGATTCTGTTTCCAACAATTAAAACATCTTTGTTGTTTACACTCTTGTTAATTTCAAAGCCATTTTCGTTATTTTCATCAATCTTATTTACATATACAAAATCACAACCAATAACTTTAGAAATTTCTGTTGCTCTTTCTTTTAGTTCATAGTCTACTGTTGTAACAACAAGATTTGGGTTTTTCTTGAATTTTTCTTCTATTATCCCAGAAAATATCTTTTTTATATTTATATTATATACTGGTATCTTAAATGCATTAACAAGCTGTGGAGAAAACATATCAAAAGTATAGATTGAAGTTACTCCAGAGGTCTGGAACAATCTAACAATAAGATTAAAATTAATTTTATTAACTTGCTCATCTGGTATTCTTGTGTATGGCATATATGGTAAAATTAAATGTATACCCTTTGCACCAAGTTTTGTCAGAGCATCAGAAATCAAGAAAATTTGCATTAAAGAGTCATTGACTGGTGGTACAATAGTAAACAACAAAAGTATCTCTTTTTGCTGAACATGGCTTTTTATATCTACCAGTGTTTCAGAATCATTTATTTTCTTAACATCCATGTGTCCTAAAGGTACATTAGTATCAGAAGCAATAACAGTTGCTAGAGACATGTCTCTATTTGTAGCAAATATTAAATAGTCAGTATCCATATATCTATATTATTTTGTAATCCTTTTAAAATTATGTGTTTTTCTGAAAATTTACAAAAAAACTGATAATTGGGCTTTATAAATCACAAAAATCAAAAAATCTATTAGATGTATCTGAAATTAAAAGATTTAAGTAAAGAGGAAGGTCTTTTTAATAATTGTTATCAAAATTTTGATAAAAAAGATGTGACTGTATTTAATTGCAGAAACTGTGAAGATGCCTTTTGTGTTACGGCCTGTAAGCAAGGAGCAATAACAAGAACAGAAAATGGTATAGTGGTTATCAATTCCAAAATCTGCAACAATTGCCTTGAATGTGTAAGTGCCTGTCCAAATAACGCGATTGTTGTGAAAAAAGGAAGCCCAAGAAAATGCGACCTTTGCGTAAACAATTCTTTTCTTATGCCATGTTATTATGCAAACAAAGATGTATTAGAGTTTATTGATGATGTTTCAGTTAGTTCTCTTCAAGCAATTTTGGACAAGTACCTAGGATATATCATTACTACTGAAAAATATCTGCGAGGCCTGTCTTTAGATGGCAAGGTGATGGAAACCTTTGAAAATAAACAGAAATATATTTTAAGATATCAAAGATTATCAAGAGAAGAAATAAAAGTAATCAATGATATTCTTGATTCTTATAAATTTAAAACACTTGAAGAAGCAACAAATGAAATATCAGTAAAAAAGGATTTAGAAGATGAGCTTGTAGATTATTGTTTGAAAAATAATATTGAGCTTGATTCTGATCAATACCAATACCTTATAGACATGGCATACAATAATCTTTATGAGTTTGGGCCACTTTCTCAACTTCTTGCTGATTTTAATCTTGAAGAGATAAGTATTATTGGTATAAACTTGCCTGTGTTTGTTTATCATAGGCATTATGGCTGGCTAGAGACAAACCTAAAATATGTTTCTGAACAGAAGGTAAAGGACCTAATAAACAAGCTTGGCTGGTATTCAAATAAATATATAACTTTAAAAAACCCAATAATGGATGCAACTTTAAAAGATCACACCAGATTGAATGCGTTAATCTCGCCAATAACAGAAAGCGTTTCTCTAACCATAAGAAAGTTTTCTGAAAAACCACTTACAATTTATGATATCTTAAAATTTAACACCATTACAAAAGAAGCACTTTCTTTTCTTAAGCTAGTTTTTCTTACTGATGCTAATGTCTTTGTTGTTGGCAACACAGGTTCTGGCAAAACCACAACACTAAATGCTCTTCTTAATTTCATACCAACAGATCAAAGAATTGTTATTGTTGAAGAAGTTCATGAAATCAATATTAGTCATCCACACAAGGTTCTAACAAGTGTTAATAAAGAGCTTGGGATAAACATGGACAATCTAATAATAAACACGTTAAGAATGCGACCAGACAAAGTGGTAATTGGAGAAGTAAGAACAAGAGAGGAATCTTTTTCTCTTATTGATTCCCTTCTTTCAGGTCAAGCAAAAGGCACTTACACTACTTTTCATGCTCAATCAGCAAATGATGCTGTTTTAAGGTTGCTCTCTTATGGAATTTTAGAATCAGATATTGGTGCGATTGATCTGATAATAACCCAAAGAAGATACAATGAATATTCTAAAGAAAATGAAACAATACAGACAAAAGACAAAAGAAAGGTCTTTGAAATCTCAGAAATTGATTTTAAAGATAATAAAATAAAAATAAACAAAATCTTTGAATATGATTTTAAAACAAAAAAATTAATCTTCAAGAACTTTCCAAAAAAGCTAATGCAGAAATTTCAAGTTTCGTTTAATATTTCATCTACAAAAGAGCTAAAGGAAAGAATAAGGCAAGAAGAGCAAGAGATCTTTTCTATGCCTAAAACAAAAGGTAAAATAAAAGATGTTAAAAAATAAAATAATAAGATATTATGTAATTGTGTTTATATCAATTACCGTAATTTATCTTTTACTTAGTCAGGTAATAGATACCGAAATTGATTATTTGATATTTGCTCAGGTAGGTTTCTTTGTTTTATATTTCTCAACAATTTACTTTATAAAAAAAATAAAAGCACAGGATAATAAAACAAGAATATTAAGAGAGTTACCGTTCTTTCTGAATAATCTGGCAAGCGACATAGAAAAGAACATGCCATTAAAGTTGGCTTTAGAAAACAGGGCTAAACAGGATTCTGCAATTGGCAAGAAAATAAAAAAAGCGATGGATTTAGTAGTAAAGAAAGGCTATAATCTTGAATCTGCTCTTGAAGAAAGCACAAAAGATAATAAAGAACTACAAAAAGTAATATATCAAATAAATGATATTCTGTCAAGTGGCACAACAAACAAAGCAGAAACCTTTAGAATACTTTCAAATAATTTTTCTGAACAACAAAGCATTGCAATCAAAAATTATTCAACAAAATTAAATTTTATTTCCCTGATCTTTGTTGTTGTTTCTGCAATCGTTCCTGCTTTGTTCTTGATGTTTTTTCTTGTGGGCAGTAATTTCTTTGAAATAAGTATTTCTAAAATTGGTGTGATTATGATAACTGTAGTATTTTTTCCAATAATTGATATGTTTATTTTAATGTTTATGAGATCAAATCTGGTGTAAATGACTAAAACAAAAATAATTATTCAAGCAAGTCTAAGCATAGTGCTTCTTTTGATATTATTATTTGTATTAAAAAGCATTTACTTGTGTTTGATAGTTGTTGTTTCTGGTAATCTGGTTTATTATTTATTAGAAGCAATGTTAAAAAAATACTTTTTTAACCAAAGAAGAAAAGCACTAGAAAATGCGTTGATTGATGAGGTTTTGCTTTTATCTAGCCTGCCAAAAGCAAACGACTTAAAGCAGATTTTAAGTAAGCTTTCTGATTCAAAGCACAAAATAATTGAAAAAGAATTTAAGCAAATACAAAGAAAAGTCGAAGCAGGGCATAATATCAGAGAACTATTTTTAGCATTTTCAAAAAAATATAATTCAGAGATACTTGATAGGTTTCTTGAACTTTTACTAAATTCAATAACCACAGGAACAGTTTCTGTAGCAGACTATAGGTCATTTGCAAGCAACTTCATAAAATCCAAGCAGTTGATAGATGAAAGAGCGTCTGCCCTATTGATGCAGAAATATACAATTATCTTTGCAGGCGGTTTAATAGTTCCTGGAATTTTAGGAATAGTTATAAGTTTAGTAAAAAAACTAACAAGCAATCTTGATTTTTCTTTATTGCAATCTATTCAAGGAGAAGCAATAGCAAGTTCTGGTCTTTTTAATGTTTGTTATGTTTGTTGTATTGTTTATATTATTGAATATGTAATTATTTCTTCTATTTATTTAGGAATGTTAGAATCTGATCTGAAAAAATCAATAATCTATCTTTTGTTTTTATTGCCAACAGCAATTGGAATATTCTTTATAAGTCCTGCAATAATTTAAGTTTAAAATATTATTGGTTCTTTATTTTATAAGGGTAAACATGTTTGAATCACTTTTTGCATATTTTCTGAATAACATAAACTATCTTTCTATATTTATACTTATGACTATTGAAAGCTCGTTTATCCCTTTTCCTTCAGAAGTTGTAATGATACCTGCTGGATATCTTGTGTCTACAGGAAAGTTAAATATTTTCATAGTAATATTTTTTGGAATACTTGGTTCTATTGCAGGAGCTGTTGTAAATTATGTGATTGGCAAATATCTAGGAAGAGAAATTATCCTTAAACATAAAAAATTTCTTTTCATAAATGAAAAACACCTAAGCACTACAGAAAATTATTTTAAAAAAAATGGAGTAAAAACCACATTTATTGGAAGATTGATACCTGTTGTTAGGCAATATATATCTTTGCCAGCAGGCTTTGCAAACATGCATTTTGGAAAATTTGTGTTATTTACAGGACTGGGTGCTGGTATTTGGACTACCTTTTTAACAATATTAGGCTATTCTGTAGGGCAATCTGCTGCACAAAGCATAGTGCATACATTAAACATAATACTGGTGTTTATTGTAGTTGTTGTTATTGGTGTTTTTGCGTTCTATAAGATATCAAAAGCAAACAAACATTAATATATATAAATATTTTGTAGACTAAATATATTATATTAAATCGAATTTTAGCCCTAGTAGTCTATCGGTTAGGATGCAACCCTGTCGAGGTTGCGGGACGGGTCCGACTCCCGTCTAGGGCGCTTTATGGTTTCTGATTTTGAATATATTTAAAAGATTTATGTGCTAAAAATAATAATTAGTTGATCACTATGATTACAGGACTTGCGATATTAGATAAAATGATTTGGGGAAATCCAGTATCCACATATCTATTGTTTATTTTGCTGGTTATTTTTGGAATTGTTTTTATTAAGCTTACTGCAAAATCATTTGATTATATTTTTAAGAAATTAGAAGATAAAATAAAGAGATACGCAGTATTGTTTCATATTTTAAGAAACCCAGAACCAATATTATTCATTATTTTTGTTGGGATTTTAAGAAATTCTGCAAAGGTATTTCAGACAAGTACCGCAGTTGCTGTTGTTATTGAAAAACTAACTTTTTCCTTGTATGTGTTGTTTACTGCATGGTTCATAATTAAAGTGTTAATTACTGTTATAGAAAAATATCTTGGGAAATTTGCAGCAGGAAATGATCAAATAAAAAGATACGATTATCTTAAGCCATTGATTAAAACACTTATTAAAATATTTGTTTTGGCAATTGCTATATTACTAATAATTTCAAACTTGGGATATAATGTTAATGGTTTAATTGCTGGTCTTGGAATAGGTGGTATTGCTGTGGCCTTTGCAGCTAAAGAATTACTTGAGAATTTCTTTAGTGGTATTGTCATTTACACAGAAAGGCCATTAAAGGTTGGAGATTTGATTAAGGCAGACGATGGTATTGTTTTTGGCACAGTAAAAGAGATAGGAATAAGAACAACAAAAGTTAGGACCTTTGATGGCACCATACAAACAGTTCCAAACAGTAAGCTTTCAGGAACAACCCTTGAAAATATATCTATGATGCCTGGCAGAAGAATTGTTGCAACATTATCATTATCAAACAAATCAACTGCCGAACAAATAGAGAAGGCAAAAAAAATAATAGAACAAACAATACATAAAAAACAAAAGACAAGAGAACTAATGGAAGAATATCATATTTTCTTTGATAAGTTTTCTGCATTTTCTATGGATATTACTTATGTTATTTGGATAAATAGAAATCTGGATTATTGGGATCAGATGTTGGTTAAAGATGCAGTAAATTCAGAAATATTAAAAGAGCTAAATAAAGCAAAGATTGAACTTGCAAATATTAGGGCATAAAACAATTAATTATGGTAAAAATAATTATGGCAAATAATACTCCAGAAACAGAATTTGAAAATCCAAATGATTTTTATACAAAAGTTGAAGCGAAAAGATATGATTCTAATTCTGGCATGAAAAAAGCACAAACTGAATTAACAAATATTATTTTGAATCTCTTTCTAGAAGAAACAAAAAACTACTCAAAAGATATTTCTATTCTAGATATTGGTTGTGGAACTGGCTTTTCTCTAGAGTTTTTCAAAGCAATTGGCTATAATAATCTAGAAGGTATTGAACCTGCGAAAGAAATGCTTTTGCTTTCTAAAGAAAAAGGCTTTAGCGTTCTTTTAGGTGGTTTTGAAGACATCCCTAAAGTAATAAAAAACCGTAAATATGATTTGATAATATCAATATCTGCTCTTCAATGGATATTAGCCAACAAGCAGGATATGGAGATTAAAAATAAAATAAAGACTTTAGGAAAAGACCTAAAATCAATGCTTAAAGAAAAGGGATGGATTTTCATACAATACTACCCGCCAAGAAAGGAAATGTCTGAAATTCTAATTTCTAGTTTTCAAAGAGTAGGTTTAAATGCAGAAGAATACTTGTACAATAAAGGAAATCCAAAGAAAGAAAAACACATACTTATTCTAAAACACAAATAATCTAAAGGTAAGTTTTAAATAACTAATTGTAATATATTCTATAGTTTAGAAGAACATATAGATGTGATGATTATGAAAAAAATAATATTAAGTGTGTTGGCAATAATCTTAATTTCAGGAGCAGTTTTTGCTCAAGATTATGTGACATTAGAAACTGATAAATATAATGTCAAAATAGAATCGCCTTTATCAATGCGTTTATTAAGTGACTACAAGGTAATTCCAAGTTCAATAAAGATTAGAACAAATGAAGAAATAAGCATTGTAGGTGGACAATCACTGATTTCAAGATATGATTTTACTAATAAACTTGATTATTCTGTTATTGGCAGATATGAGCTAGATACAGGAATAATAGATAAAGAACAACTTAAAAAAATAGGAGTTTTTGTTGCAGATGCTTTGTCAGATTATGATTGTGTTTCTAATAATGGCGAGATTTTAGTATATAATGGCAACAGAATAAAAGTAAATACAGATGAAGAAGAAAAATATTTGTGTTATGTTTTATTAACAACAGGCTATACTTTTAATTCAGGAACATTAACATTAGATATGACACTAAAGCCAGGAACTAATGAGAAATATATATTGTTTGTAACAACACCTACACTTTCATTAGAAAATTCAAATTTAAAGTTTACAGATTCTATAAAGATAAAGGAAACCCAAGAATTACAAGAGATGCCTATAACAACGGCAACAAAACAAAATTCAGAAGATCTTAAAGATTTTGATTCTTTTAATAACCGAGTAACCTACAAAAAAGCAAATTCTAATTACAATACAAGAGACGTGGTGACAGGAGAAAAAGCCACAGAAAATAAAGATCAAGAAAATTTATCAGAAAAAGCAAACAGCTTAAAAAGCAAGGCAACTGCATTACTTACCTTTTCGCCAAGAAATCTAATGATAATTGGAGCTGGAATTTTAGCAGTAGTTGTTTTGGCATTGTTTATGTATTCTAGGAAAAAGAAAGATCTTTCAGATGTGCCATAAATTGTTTATTTACATAAACAATTTCTTTTTATATATTTTTACTCTATTATTTATATATTATATTTTAGAGTGATTATTAATGAGTACTTATGATTTTTCAAAAGCAGAAAAGAAATGGCAAAATGTTTGGGAAGAACAAAAGATAGGCGAGGTTGAGCCAATCTCTGGTAAACCAAAATACTTTATAATTTGGGCATATCTTACTGTTTCTGGATTCCATCATGTTGGGCATATGAGAGGTTTTTCCTATGCTGATGCGATAGCTAGATTTAAGAGAATGAATGGCTATAATGTCTTGCTTCCTGCAGGAGGACACGCATCAGGAAACTCAGCAGTTGCTAAGGCTAAAAAGATTTCTGAAAAAGACAAAGAGACAATAGAATATTATAAAGATGCTGGATTAACAGAAGAAGATATAAAACAAATATCACCTGCAGAAGGCTTTGTAGATTTCTTTTCTAAAAGATATGTAGAGGATTACAAAAATTTTGGGTTTATTGGGGACTGGAGAAGATTTACTGTAACTACTTATCCTGATTATAATAAATTTATTGAGTGGCAATTTAAAAAGCTAAAAGAACTTGGCCTTCTAATACAAGCACCCTATTACGCAACATACTGCCCAAAATGTGGGCCTGTTGCTGTTGACCCTTCTGAAATGGATCTTTCCAAAGGCGGAAATGCAGAAAAGAACGAGTATACAATAATTAAGCTTCAATATCAACAGCCTAATCAGTTTATTGTTGTAGCGACACTAAGACCTGAAACAATGTTTGGGCAAACAAATATCTGGCTAGATCCTAATGTTAATTATGTAAAGGTTGCTGTTGGAAAGGAAATTTGGATAGCAAGCAAGGAATTTGCTGACAAGTTGAAATATCAAAAAGACGAAGATGTACAAATTGTTGGACAGGTGTCTGGAAAAGATCTGCTTGGTAAATATTGTCTTGCCCCATATGTCAATAGAGAGATAATAATCCTTCCATCAAAATTTTGCGATCCAGATGTAGGAACAGGCATTGTTACTTCTGTGCCTTCTGATGCACCAGCAGATTATATAGGTCTTCATGATCTTCAGTCTTCAGAAGAGGAATGTAAAAAATATGGACTTGATTGGGAAACAATCAAAAACATTAAGCCAATACCAATAATCAAATCAAAAGACTTTGGCGAATTTGCTGCTATTGAGATTTGTGAAAAGTTTGGAATCAAGTCACAAGACGATACAGAAAAACTTGAGCTTGCTAAAAAAGAAGTCTACAAGAAAGGCTTTCACACAGGTGTGCTTCTTTCTAGTTGCCAAGAATTCTCTGGCATGAAAGTAGAAGATGCAAAAAACAAAATGAAAGAAGATTTGATAGCAAAAGGCCAAGCTGATATTTTCTATGACTTATCAGAAGAAGTTCTTTGTAGATGTGGTGGCAAGGTGTTTATCAAGAAAGTTCCTGACCAGTGGTTTATAGATTATGATAATGAGAAGTTAACAGAAAAAACAAAGAAATATGTAGAAAAAATGACACTTTTGCCTGAACAATTCAAGCAAAACCTTCCAGGCATTCTTGATTGGTTTGGTCCAAGGGCTTGTGCAAGGCAAGGAAGATGGCTTGGAACAAAATTGCCTTTTGATGAAAGCTACACTATTGAACCAATAGCTGACAGCACGCTTTATCCAATCTATTACTTGGTGAGCAAATATGTTAATGAAGGAAAACTAAAAAGCGAACAATTGACAGAAAGTTTCTTTGACTATGTTTATCTTGGAAAAGGCAAACCTGAAGACACAGGTGTTGATAAGTCTCTTGCTGAACAAATAAGAAAAGATGTAGAATATTGGTATCCGTTAGATATTAATCTTGGAGGAAAAGAACATCAAACAGTTCATTTCCCTGTTTTCTTGATGAACCATGTTGCCGTACTACCTGAGAAATATTACCCTAAAGGAATATTTGTTAATTGGTGGGTAGTCTCAAAAGTAGGGAAAATCTCAAAATCAAAAGGGGGAGTAGGAAGTCTAAGTGATGAAGCAAAAACATATTCAGTAGATGCTATGAGACTGTTCTATGCAAACATTGCAAATCCTTTTGTTGATATTTCTTTTGAAAAAGAAGACTTAATTAACTACAAGCAAAGACTTGATAAAATTTATAACTTAATAGAAGAAATAATTGAAGACAAAGAAAATAACAAAGATACAAGACTTGATTCTTGGCTAGAGTCTATGTGGAACACAAGATTAAAGTCTATAATTGCAAATATGGAAATAATAGAGTTCAAGAACACCACAGATGATATTTATTTTAATTTTTATAATGATCTTTCATGGTATAGAAATAGAGGCGGTTGCAATAAAGATCTTCTAAAGGAAATATTAGGGCAATGGACATTAACATTTGGGTTGTTCACTCCTCATTTAGCAGAAGAACTAAATGAAATGCTTGGTGGAAAAGAACTAGTCTCTTTATCAAGTTTTCCAAAAGCAGACATTAAGAAGATAAATGATCAGATAATAGAAGAAGAAAAAAGGGTAGAAAAAACAATATCTGAAATTAGAAATGTAATGAAGATGTCAGGAGTTGAAAACCCAAAGAAAATCACACTTTTTATTTCAGAAAGTTGGCATTATGATTTTTTCAAGGAACTAAAAAATGAAATAGAGGTTAAACAAAATAGAAATGTAAAAGAGCTAATGCATTATTTCTTGGACAAATATCCAGATCACAAAGAAACAGTAAGTAAAATAATAACTTCTGCAATTAAAAATCCTAGTTTGCTTTTTGCTCCAGATTGTCAAAATAAGGAGTTTTCAATTTATATGTTTGCAAGGGATTTCTTCTCAAAATGCTTAGAATGTAATATTGAGGTTATAAAAGCAGAAGGTAGTAATCACCCAAAGGCCAAAGCCTGCCTTCCAGGGAAAGTTGGTATACTTGTAGAGTAAAGCAAAGTTTATAAATCCATCAACTAACTATATTATTAGAAATGGTGATAATATGGCTGTATTAAAAGCAAGAAGTGTAAGAATAAAACCACAATCTACAAAAATAAAAAGGCAACAACCCTTAAGAAAAATAATAGAGGGGAGGACTAAAAAAAGTATAGATAAAAATGTAGCTACTGTATTAAGAGTTTCAAAGAAAGATTTAAAATATTCAGAATTAACAGGAAACAAACACGCATATTATGATGTAACTTTAGAACCAAACGAATTTAAATCTAAAACAGATTATGGAAAGATTGAACAAATTAAAAAAACAATACATGCAGATGCAAAAAACAAATTTGGAAATTCAACACTTATTCAGATTAAAAATAACCTAGGAGATCCAAGAGCGCCACACATACCAAATTCGCTTCCAAGGAGGAGTAGTGTTTTTGGGATTTTAAATGCAATTAGGCAAAATGGTATTAATAGGTTTGCAATTGCAGTAACAGATGCTAAAACTGGAAAAGTAATGGGTTATACAGTAATTGGAGTTTCTAATGCAGCTATAGAAAGTCATAAAAATAACTACAATTATAAAACAGAAGCAAAGTTTAATTCTTTTATCGATAACTTTATAGGAAAGACAGATCGCCCAGCAATATATTATGAGGCTGCACTAAAAGAGGCATTTGGTTTTAATATTAAACATTTGTCAATGCCTGGTTATGAGCTTGATCCTGTTACTCGTGATTTTAGAAGAAAGACAGTAAAAGACTATGCAACTTCTTTAAAGTCAAAATTAAGTAAAAGAAAAAAATAAAATTAAAAAATAGGATAATATGAAAAGAATTAGAGATTTAAGCGCTAGAGAAATATATTCTATTTTTTTTGATGCATTAAAAAACAGGTCTGGTAAAATCTTTAATACCAAAATAAATGGCGAGAACAAACTAATTTTTATATTTTATAAAAACCCATTTGATAAGAGAGTAATATTAGATTTAGAATCTTTATCAGTTTATCAAATTAAAACATTTCTTGGCAAAATCACTAGTATAGATCAAATATTAGATATAGATGATACTAGAAATAAAAAGGAAGACGACAGACTAAAAGAACAATTAGAAAAAATATCTGATCTTATTTCAGACGATCTTAAAAAGAAATTTATAGAAAGATTAAAAGTAAGAAGACAACAAAAAAAACAAAAAGTTGCACCTAAAAAAGTTGTTAAAAAAGCAAAACCTAGGCCAAAACCAAAGCCAAAAAAACCAATGATGAAAAGACCAATGGTAAGAAGACCTGTAGTTAGATAAACTTATTTTCCAGAAACTATTTCTATAACATCATTATTCTTTAGTTGATGTTCTTTACCAAGAAGCATCTTTGTTTTTACATCAATTGCTTTGATAAAGTTATCACCAAAGTCTGTATGAAGCTTATAAGCAAAGTCAAGTGTTGTTGAATTTGGTGGCATTAAAAAACAATCAGGCAAAACATTTCCGTTCTTGTCCTTTAGGCTTTTGGTTCCACCAGGATATACCGCAATATATTTTAAAATATCAAATGCGCATTTATCTAGAATTTCTTGAACACCAGTTGAGCCGAATTTATCAAGAATGTTTTTTTGAATAAAGTCAAGCCCCGCTTTTTGTTTTTCAGGAATATCTTCTTTTAAGATTTTAAAAGTATTACTGCCTGGCAAATAGTCAATTATTTTGTTTTTGTCTGCATTTTTCAAAGCAAGTTCGCTTTCAGCAGAGCAACCAACAATTAAAAGCTCAGGAAATCTTTCTTTTAAATTTTCAAGTCTTTCTTTAGAGTTTGGCATATCTATTTTGTTTGCGGCAATGATAATTGGTTTTGTGGCTTCTCTAATCTTTCTTGTAAAGTTCCAAAGTTCATCTTCTGTCCAGTTAATGATTTCTTTCTCATTAAGATTTAATTGTTTAAGATTTGTTTCAAGAATTTTTTCAGAGATGCCCATACCGCTCATGAAAGATAAAAGAGTATTAAAGGTTTTAATTTTTCGCAGTTGCTGTTCTCTTCCAAGCTTTTCAAAGTTTTTCTTAAATATGCCATAAAGCCAATTTTCTATTTCCTTTAAAAGAAAAGAAATCTCATTGGCAGGATCATATGCACCAAGGGCAACAGGTCTTCCTTCTTCATCTGTGCTTCCAGAGATATCTATTACTTGTATTAATGCTTCTGCTTGATAAAGGTCTGTTAGAAACTTATTACCAAGGCCTCTTCCTTCGCTTGCACCAGGAACAAGACCTGCAACATCAATAATATCAATTGGTAAAAATCTTGTGTGCTCTTTACAATAGCCATGTCTTGGGTTACATTGGGTATTAAAGAAAGTATCTACACAAGGATTTCTCACAAAACCAATACCTTTATTTGGGTCTATGGTTGTAAATGGATAATTTGCTGCTTCAGCATCCATTAAGGTAAGGGCCTTAAAGAAAGTTGTTTTTCCAACATTAGGTTTTCCTACAATGCCAATAATCATAAAATTCACTTCTATTTTATCTGATATATAATATCTATTACAATATGTTTATTAAATAATATAAATTTTTTTATAACTAGATTATCAAAAAACTATAAAATAAGGATATTGGTTGCTTTTTTTGCCACAAAATTAAATTTAAACACTTTATTTTCTGTAAAAGGGGCTAATCCATCCTCTAAATAAAAATAAGCCAGAATTTTGCTTTATTTTGGAATTAAAGCGAGAATCGGGGAGAACTGACGATCTATTTATAAACCTATGCTAACATATATTAGATATTCCGGCTAAGTTATTTTAGCAGGGAATTCGACCGTTTTAAATTTTTTAGAACAGAATTTGACGAAAAATATTCTATATGGATATCTTTCGCATTTTATGTTTACGGGATGAGAGAGTAGTAATTTGTGCCATGTGTCAAGTTTAAACATAATTTTTGACCTATTATAAATGAGAGAAAAGTATTTTTACAAAAACTTTGGTTTTTTGTAGAGCTAATTAATGGATAACTTGGCTTGTAGACCGATGAAGAGCGTGGCAAGCTGCGATAAGCTTGGGGGAGATGCATGCAATCTTTGATCCCAAGATGCTCGAATTGTCCAAGGCGAAAGCTTTGGGTGGGAACCTAGGGAATTGAAGCATCTTAGTACCTAGAGGAAGAGAAAACAATAGTGATACCGTGAATAAGATCGACCGAAAACGGTAGAGAACAAACCGAATCCTTTATAGTGATATAAAGGAGATGTGGGGTTGTAGACTCATTTACTTCTTGAAAACAAAATCGAAGATAGCTGGAAAGCTATACTATAGAGGGTGATAGTCCCGTAGATATAAGTCTTTTGAGAAGATTTTTGAGTATCAAGAGTACTGCGCGTTGGATATCGCGTAGGAAGCTTTGCAGGCACTTACTGCAAATTCTAAATATTCTACAAGACCGATAGAGAATGAGTACCGTGAGGGAAAGTTGAAAAGTTCTCCTAACGGAGGGTAAAAAGCACTTGAAATTAATTAGCTACAGATCGGGTGTGGCCTGGAAGTGTTGAAGGAGAGACGTGAGCGATTGTGGGTAACTGCAAAAGCGAGTTTTTCTGGAACAGGGTTACACTATCCGTCACGAAGCACGGGCGAGGGAGTATTTCTGAGTGGCAAGGCTTAAGTGAGTCATTCACAGAGCCGAAGGGAAACCGATTTTACGCAGATCTTTAGATTCAGGTAATTGGTGTTAACTGTGCCAATAGTCACTTGGAAATGACCCGAAACCAGATGATAAATTCCTGAGCAGGATGAAGGCAGCCAACTGGTTGCTGGAGGTCCGAAGTGGTGCTAGTCTAACTGTTCACGTGACTTGGGAATAGTACTGAAAGAGTTATCTAATCTGGTGATAGCGGGCTCCTATCGAAATATCCCTAAGGATAGCCTAGCTGGAGATTGATCAATATGGTAGAGATACTGATTAGAAAGTATCGGGAAGAAATTCTCGGCTTTCTTGTCAAACTCCGAATGTATTATCGTCGTTGAAGGCTGGAGTCGGGGTGGTCGGGTAATCTGATCTTCCTAAAGGGGAAAAACCCAGACTATGATTAAGGTCCTTAAGTACTGGCTAAGTGTTAACTGGAAGGGAGTGTTTATCCTAAGACAATTGGGAGGTTGGCTTAGAAGCAGCCACCCTTCAAAGAGTGCGTAATAGCTCACCAATCTAGGATAGATGCCCTGAAAATTAACGGGGCTAAGCTAGTCACCGATATCATAGAGCACATGTTAATGTGATTTGATAGATAGGTGCTTTGGTAGAGTAGAAGTTGGGGCGTAAGTTCCTATGGATCTGCCAAAGATATGGATCCTCGCGATAGTAACATCAAAGAAAAGTGAGAATCTTTTCCGCCGAAGGGGCAAGGGTTTCTTAGCACTAATCTTTAGCTAAGAGTAAGTCGATCCTAAGATCTTTCGTAAGACGACGAGATCGAAAGGGAAACAGGTTCATATTCCTGTACTGATAAAACACGTGTGGTAACGCAAGTATAGTTTTTAACGTTTTTGGCAAGGTAGAGTGTGCTTGTCTTGCACATCTAAATACTACAGATCTGTGGAGAATCATAATGATGAGAAGCAGATTAAAGGTATGAATGGGAGAAATCTTTTATCGAGGCCAAGGACCCCTGAAAAGAAAACTATGCAGTGTTTTGTTAATCGTACCAAGAACTGAGAAAGGTGTCCCTAGCTGAGTAGGCTCAGGCGTAATAGGATAATTAAACTTAGGGAATTCGGCAACATTGGCCCCGTATCTTAGGTATGAGGGGTGCTTACGGTTCAGTAAACTGTAAGTCTTAGTAACAAGGATAGTCCGACTGTTTATCAAAAACACAGGTGACTGCTAGCCGGCAACGGTGTGTATAGTCACTGACCTCTGCTCACTGCTAGTACGTGAATACCAGGTCCAACTGGTCCAAGCGCTGGTAAAGAGCGGGCCTAACTCTGAGGCTCTCATGGTAGCGTAATACCTTGCCGGTTAATTGCCGGCTTGCACCAAGGAAGTAACGAGATTATCGCTGTCCCAAGTTTAAGCCTAGTGAACTTGCACACGTGGTGAATACGCCACGAACTGTCAATGGGAGGATAAGACCCCATGGAGGTTTACTACAGTCTGATGTGGTTGTATTCTTTCTACTATAGAGAGTAGATGGGAGTCGCCGATGTTATCCTCGCTAGGGGGTAAATAGACAACAATGTAACACCATCTAGTAGAAAAAATGCAACTCTACGTTGAATAAACGGACAGCATTTGATCTGGTAGTTTGACTGGGGCGGTACACCCCTGAAAGAATATCAGGGGTGTCCAAAGGTGTGCTCAAGCAGGTCAGAAATCTGCTGTAGAGGACAAGACCAAAAGCACGCTTAACAGTGTTTCTCAAAGCACGAAACGCTGGATAGAAATATGGGTCTAGCGAACGCTAGTGTCCCTATTAGTGGGGGCCTAGTCTGACAGTAAACTTACCCTGGGGGTAACTGAGTCGTCGCGGGCAAGAGTTCACATCGACCCCGCGGTTTGCTACCTCGCTGTCGGCTCACGGCATCCTGGCTGGGCATAATTAGCCAAGGGTGGAGGTGTTCACTCATTAAAGCCGTACGTTAGTTGGGTTAAGAACGATGCGAGTCAGTTTGGTTCCTATCTATTGGCAGCGTAGGTTGTCTGAAGGGAAGATGCGTTTAGTACGAGAGGAACGGCGCGTCGCGGTCTCTGGTGTACCGATTGTCTGACAAGGCACTGTCGGGTAGCTACGCCGTAATTGATAAGAGCTGAAAGCATCTAAGCTCGAAGCAATCCCTAAGACGAGACAGCCATTTCTGTAGAGATACAGGACGAGGACTCCGGAAGAACACCGGTTTGATAGGTCAGTAATGTAAGACGGGAGCAAGCAATTGTGACTGTTTAAGTTTTCTGATACTAAGGGTCCGAGAAAAAACCAAACTAAAATATGATTCGAACAAATATAAAGAGGTCAAATCTTATAGCTAGACAGTTTCGTAGCACAAATTACTTACTTTCTTTATCCGTAATTAAATTTAAAACTTTTAAAACGGATTTCTTTTTTTAAAATTTACAATCTTTTTTTGTCATCACACTATTTTTAAATGTTATTGTTTTTTATTATTATAGAGATAATTAAATAATAATGGAGATGATTAAAATATGCCAGGAGCACCAAAACCAAGACCAATGATAAGAACAAAAACAGGAAGAATATTAAATCCTAATATTGTTAAAAAAACAAGTCCTAAAGGAGTTGTTTCATTAAAGAAAGCACAAGGGAAAAATACAACAAGAGCTTTTAAAAAAAGTATAAGGTCTTTTGATAAAGCAAGAGTTGATGTTGCTCTTAAATTTTCAAAAACTCAACCAAGTAGAAAAATGGCGCTGTTAGAAAGAGGAATTGATGCTAGACAATTAAGAGCAAAGGGAATTCCTGTTAACGAAACTTTAAAGGTATTTGGTTTTGAAGATACTGCAAGAGCGTATGGTACAAAAAGAGTAATAAGTGAAGTCGGAGGTCTTGAAAAAGCTGCTTTATTATTTGGTGATAAAGAATTAGCTCGTTCTGTTGGTGTTGTTGAAAAAGAGCAATCTCGCTCTCGTCGTATAATTGAAAAAGATAATGTTATTAAAGTAGGATTTATGAAAATTGTTGAAAAATATGGTCTTGAAGATGCCTATCGTGTATTTGGGATGAAGACAATTAATGATGCATACGGTGGGAAAAGAAAGATTATGAAAATATTAGGAGCAGAAGAAGTAAATCGTGCTGCACAAGCTGTATTTTCTAAGATAAAAAATTATGATGCATTACAAGATGTAAGAGAATATGCAAAATATAATGGAGTTATAGAAACTGTTCGCCATGTTGGCCTTGACCCAACAAGGCGTGCACTTGGTTTATCTACAGAACAGGTAAAAATATTAGTTCAAGAATTAAAAAAATATAAGAAATAGTAAAAAACTATTTTTTCTTTTTCTTTATATAGCAAGCAACTACTGCTACGCTGTACATTGTTAATATAGTGCTTAATACAGATTCTAATATTAATTCTAAATAATAACTTTTAGTAAATGCCAAATATATTAAATAAGTTAAAGCATAAGAAATTATAAAATTAATTACTGCAAGAAGCAATATCAACAGCACCAGTCCCCAAAATTTCTTTTTTAAAAACAACCAAGCTCTCTCAAAGCTCTCATTTAGTGTTTTAGAAACAGGTAAGAAGATAATTGCTAGTCCAGAAACTAACGAAACAACAAATGCAGATATTGCAATTATAAGTAATAATATTATAAAGATAAATCCAAATTTAAATATCAATGCAATTAAATAAATAAAAAATATAAAAAACAAAAAGATAACAAATAAAAATAAAGTATAAACAAAAACATTAGCTATTGCTTTTTTGTAATTTTTCTTTGATTTCAACATTGTGTGGGCAATAAGATAAGTTACATAATTACTTATAAAAAATGCAACGAAATACCCTAGTACAATAAATAACAAAATATAACCATAATAATTAAATAAGAATGTAGGATATTCTGAAATTGATGGAGAAAATGTAATTGTATCAACAATGTAATTACCTATGTAATTCACTCCAAACATTGAAATTAAAAAAAGAACAATAATTAGTAATGTTTTTTTACTTGCAAAAATTTTAAAGCCTTTAATTAAACTTTCTAACATGTTTTTACCTTCTTTTATTTAACTTTTAAAGTTGCCCTAGTTTCATAATTTTCATTATTAAGTGTATAATGTACATCAAAGTTATACGTTCCTGCTAATATATCTGATTTGCTTAATGTTGGTGCAATTTTAACATCACAACTAACAATTCTAGAACTGTCTTTAGACATCATAGCAATAACAACATTATTGTTTTCCAAATTTGAGGCACCGCAAGTAATAAAGAAAATATCTTCTACTGGAATAATTGTAACCACTGAATCTGTTGCATCAACTTTGCTGTTATTTTTTACAGTAACATTTATTTTTAACTCTTTATCCTTAGAAAGAACATATGGGTTGTTACTAAATTTTACAGAAATATTACTGCCCTTTAATCCTGAACTTAATTTTGACCAATCTATTGAAAAAATTCCAATTGCCAAAAGAATAACAATTACAAAAGCCACAATTCCTATGACTATATATTTTTTGTCTTTTTTTATTATAGAATTAATTTTGTCATCATATAAACCCATATACTTCACATATTTATCCTTATTGTCTTAATAAATATATTAAATAAACATATTTAAATATATTTGATTTATATATTTATGAGCTTTATATAATTAAGAGCAGGTGTAATGCACAAAATGAAAAAAAATCGCAAATTTTCTGGTAAGAATCGCTTAGTAAAAAACCCAGATAATTCTAAACAATTTTATGCAGTAGGAGATAATAACGAAAATGTTTCTTTTATTAATGCTAGAAGAAACACAAGAAATTTTAAAGAACAAGACAATTCTAGTTTTGGGCGTAATGCAAACAGATTTAATAAGCAAATAAATTCTCGTACACACAACCCCAACAGACACAAAAACAATAACAAACAAAACAATAATAGAAATAATTATCAAAACCAAAATAATCAGCAATTCAATTTTCCAAAGAAACATGGTAAGTTTCAAAATCCAGATGTTATAAAATATATTTCAAGTCTTAACTTTAAAGATTGGTCCCAAATATTGCTTGCAATAAATGAACAATTTCAAAATGTAGATCTTCAAAAACTGCATGCCATTGATGAAAAATTATTGGATGAAGCAATTATTTCAAACAATAAGTTAATTGCAGAGATGGCAGTAATTGCTTATTCTTATAGAAAATTAATTTCTAAAAAACACATCTTTTATAGTCCTAACTGGAAGAAATTTAAAGAAAAAACAATAATTGATTTAAAGCTTGCCAGTGAGTTATCCAAAAAACCAGACTTAACTGAATTTACTAAAAAAATAAAAGAGATACAAACTGATATTGAGAATACAGATAAGTTATTGGGGCATTTTATACATGATATTGTGTTTAATGCAAGAGCAAAAATAGCATCAAGCGCTTATGCTTATGGTTTGTCATTATCTCAGGCAACCAATCTGTTATCTGCAGATAAAGATTCCGTTATGGCAGTAATTGGCCAAACAAAGATCCCAGATGAAGATTCTATAATTAAGGGCAAAACACTAAAAGAAAAAGTAAATTTACTTAAAGAAATGACAATGCATAAAAATGTGATTAAGAAATGAAGATAGTTTTTGACACGGGGGTTTTAATAAGTTTTTCACAAACTTGCCTTTTGCCTGTATTTTCTAATATAAGAGACGATATTGGTGAATTCGTAATAACAACAGGAGTTAAGTTTGAATGTATTGATAGGGTCAGAAACAATATGAGATTTAAGCTTAGTTCTTTAAGAATAAACGATCAATTAAATGAATTTATTTTCACAGTATATAAAAGCGACAAAGAACTAGATGATATGACAAAAGAAATACTTAATCTAACAAACAGCATTTTTCTAATAAATGGAACGCCACTTCATATTGTAGATTTTGGAGAAGCAGAGTGTATGGCACTTTTATCTATTAGTAAATCTAACTGTTTAGCTGTAGATGAAAGAACAACAAGGCTTTTGATTGAAGATCCATATGCGCTTTTAGACATTTTAAAAAGAAAGAGATCAAATAAGAGAATAGAATTAGTTCAAGAAAGATATGATAAGTTTAAACAACTGATAGGTAACCCAATAGTAATTCGCTCGGTTGATCTTTTAGCATTCGCTTATGAGAAAAATCTTCTTAAAGGCATAATAACAAATAAAGAATATCTTAGATCTGCTTTGTATTCTTTAAAATTTAATGGCTGTGCAGTTTCTTTTGAAGAGATTGAAGAATATTTAATTAATATAAAATAAAGAAAAAAGAGAAGAAATAATGAAAATAGTAAAAAAGAACAAAACATATTTTTTGAATTTTGATAATGATACAGAAAGCAAAGATATAGATAACTATGTAAATAAACAATTAGAGATAAAAATAATAAATTCTCAGGCAATTGCTTTTTCTGTTATAGATAAAACGCAACTTGTATCTAAAAACGCAACCCAACAACCAGCAGAAACAAATAAAGAACAAATCAAAAATAAGATTATAAAAATACTTTTAGATAAAAACTTTCCTTTCCAAGACAAAGTCGAAGGCAAGTTTGAAACCCTTCTTAAACCAGAAGATCTTTTGGTCTTTAAAGAGATGTTAAAAAACAAAGAAGTTATTACTTACAAACAATCAGAAAAATACAAAAAGGCAATTTATGTTGTTAACCAAGGAAAACCAGCGACCTCGGTTTCAACAACTACGAGTGCAAAAACAGTGGTTGATGAAAATGCAGAAGCAATAATGAAGGAATTTCTAAAAAAGAAATTTGCATTAATTAAGTCTATAACAACTGCTAACAAATTCACAAAAGAATTTTATTCTAAATTTAAGAATAATGAAATAAAAGGCCAGAAATCATTTGATGGTAATTTTTATGTTATTGATGTGTATCTTTATAACAATATAAGAAAACAAATACTTTCTAGTGGCCTTGATAAAAACTTCTCAATCGAAGATCTTTCTAAAAAGCTCAATAAAGAAATAGATCTTCTTAAAATAGCTATAGAGTTTCTAAAAGAAGAAGGAGTAATTATTGAAAAAAGAAAAAATATTTATTGTCTAGTATAAGAAAAGGAGAAATGAAAAACAAGTAAAAATAAAAAAAGGAGAAGAAAAAGATATGGAAACATTAACAACGGTTCTTTTGTTTGCTATTGGAGTGTTTTTAATAGGAAACATACTTTTGTTGGTTCTTGAAAAAAGACAGCAAAAAGCAGTAAAGAGATTGCCACTTGGCTCTGCAAGTCAAGAGATAATAAATTCTAAAGTGGACGTATTAAATAAAAGAGTATCTCGTCTTGAACAAAAAGAAAGAAAAAAAGAGAAGCCAAAAACAGTAAAGGCAATTGTAAAAAAAGAAAAAAAGAAAACCACAAAATACCCAATAACAAAATATAAGAGAAAGAAAAAAGTTTAAGACATCAGCCCGCCCATTTTATCATCACAAATCAGCAGGTGTTCATTTTTCATCATTTGTCTTAAATAACATAAGAAAGGAAATATATTTAAATTAAAATGTATAGAATTAAGTTATAAAAAAGGTAAAATATGAATCTTCCAAAAATTGTAGAAAAGTTTGAAACCTTTATAAAAGAAGGAGCAATCGTTGCCATAGGCACAAGCGAACAGGATTCTGATTTTGTTGATGAATTAGTAAAGATATTACATGCAAAAAATAAAAAAGTAATTTTTGTCGCAACAACAGCAAAACAAGCAGCACAACTATATAATCTTGGACAACAGATTATTTCTTTAAGTGAAAGAGAAATAGATGTGGCTATAGAGTTTTCTAGCCAAGTAGATACCTATAATAATTTTATAAAAAAAGATACTCGTTCTTTTATTAGAGATAAGATGATTGCTCAGTCTGCTTTAAACCTAGTTGTTGTTTCCAAATATCAAGATGTTGTTGAAACAATAGATAAAGATGTCTATGTTGAGATTAGTTCTTTTGCTTGGGAAAGAACAATACTTAATCTTCAAAGCTTTGGTTTTGCTAGGGTTGTTAAAGATACAGATGACAATTTTGTTAAGACAGAAACAGGCCATTTTCTAGCAAGAATAACTTTAGATAAAAATATCTCTCTTGATGATTTTGAGTTTTCTGTTAAAAATATACCTGGAGTTTTGGAAACAGGTGTGTTTATTGGTTTAGCAGATATTTTCTTTATTATTGATGCCCATGACCAAATAAACATAAAAACCACAAGCAATATTAAATAGTGATTTTTTTTGATAGTAAGGACACCTAAGAAAAGACCAATAAGATGGATTAGAAGGTCAAAAACAGCTCAAGTTCAATTAGGTAAAAAAAATGTAGTTCATTTAGGTAATGTTGGAGACGATAGGGCATATCGTTCAAAAATGTTAGCTGAAAGATTTTCTAATTTTAATTTTTATGGAATTGATTTGAAAGGTTTAAGAAGTAAAAGATTTTTACATTTTGATGCAGAAAAAAATCCAAAACTTAAAGTAATAAGAAAAAGCAGATTAAAGAAAAAAAAGCCAAAAAATTTAGAACAGATAAAAGCAGATTTTAATAAAGGTCTTTCTAGGTTTCCAGATAATTCAGTAGATATCATTACAAGTGATTTTGCAGTAGGCTTTTATAAAGAAGAAAAAACTTATAGAAAAGTTAAAAAAAATGCAAAAGCAGCTAAAGACATAAGTCAACAGTATGTTAATATTGGTTCAGAAGAATATACTCAAAAAACATTTGATTTAATTTATAAAAAGCTTAAACCAAAAGGCAAATTTATTGCATATTATTTTGTAGAAAGAAGTGGTAGCAATTTGTATTTTAAAAGAAATTTAGATACTGCTTTAAAAAAAAGCAATTTTTTGTCTTATCGTACAGAGAGGGTAGATGTTTCTAAAATCCCTGCACAATATAGAACCCTTTATACTACTCATTTAGAAATATGTGATATTTATCGAATAGTTGCAGAAAAATAAGCACATTTTATATATATATTTATACTTTAAATATATATAGAAAACTAATTTTTGCTTCGGTGGTTTAGTGGTTAGAACGCCAGACTCATAATCTGGAAATCGGCGGTCCGAATCCGCCTCGAAGCATATACATTTTTGTGTATTTATTAAAAAAGCTTATTTTATTGTGATTTTCCAAAAAAAGTAAACTATGCATTTTAATAATGAGAAAATACAAGATATATATGATCTATTTAAATATGTAATGGTATGAATAAATATGTATAATACATATTTAAAAGGGGGGGAACTAAATTGTACGAATCTTATACAACGGTTGGTGAAAGAGGTCAAATAACATTGCCTAAAATAATTAGAGAAAAAGCAAACATTAAACCCAAATCAAGATTGATAGTAAAAATAGAAAATCAAAACATAGTTATAGAAAAGCCATTATCTAAAAAAGAAAAAGAAAAATTAATGATTGATGGTTATAAAAAAACATCAAAATTAGATTTAGAAACTGCAGAGGATTGGAAATATACTTCTGATTAGAGGGTAAAAAATGTTAATACAGCGTGGAGATGTTGTAATTGTGGATTTAGATCCAATTATTGGTTCTGAACAAGGAAAGACAAGACCTTGTGTAATTATTCAAAACAATATAGGAAATAAGTTTTCAAGCACTACAATTATTGCCACAATTACCTCTAAATTAGATCAAAGTTATCCTTATTTAGTATGTGTCTTAAAAGGAGAAGGGAATTTACTTGAGAATAGTTATATACAACTTAATCAAATTAGGTCAATTTCAATAACTAGAATAAAAAAGAAATTAGGAAGCCTATCTGAAGAAACAATGCATAAAGTTGATAATGCAATAAAGATTAGTTTAGGATTAGATTAAATTCCTATTTTTAAATGTTTTTAGAATTAAAATATATACCTTTGCTCGAATAGTGTAGCCCGGTAATCACATTAGCCTCTCACGCTAATAACGGGGGTCCGAATCCCCCTTCGAGCACTTTCTATTTTTAAACAACCTTTAAAAACACATTCTCTTTCTATTTTATAGAACACTTATGGAATTCAAACAAACTGCTAACCAGCAAAAAAAAGATTTGAAGTATTATCTTACAGACGGTATATTTTGGGCAGGGATGTATTATCTTGGATTAGTATTTTTGGTTCCTTATCTTATATCTTTAAAGGCAAGTACTTTTCAAATTGGCCTGTTAAATGTTTTGCCAATATTTATTGCTTCATTCTTTGGTTTGCTTTCATATGATTTAGTTAAATATTTTAAATCACAAAAGCATTTTGTTATTTTTTTTATTGCCTTACAAGCGTTTTTTTGGATACCCTTGGCCTTGGTCGGTTTTATAATAAAAAGCAAAGTTGTTGTTTGGTTAGTAATTATTTTTTATTGTTTAATAACAATTATGGAGCAGTTGCCTTATCCAGTATATCGAGAATGGATTGGCAAGTTATTTGATACAAGCAAGATAGTACAATATACCTCGAAAAAACAACTAATACAAAGCCTGTTTTCTATTTTGCCATTGTTTTTGGCTGGCGTTGTAATGGATGCGATAAGTAAAAACAATGCAGCTTATGGGTTTAGTATTATCTTTATAGTTGCTGGATTGTTTAGGTTTGGTTCTGTAGTAGTGATGAGTAAAATGAGCGAGACCGAGAACCAAGAACACCTTACCAAAAAATCCCAAGAGATGTCAAAACCTGTTTTTAAGGTTTTTAATAATTTAGTTTTGAAGAACAAGCAATTTCTTTATTTTATAACTATTGTTTCGCTAATATATTTTAGCATGTATATTGCTGCACCATATTATAGATATTATTTTTTGAATATTCTTTTGTTTGATTATAAGCAGTACATCATTTTAGAAATTGGTTCAATTTTAGGACTAGTATTAAGCTTTTATTATTGGGGCAAGATTTGTGATAAGTTTGGGGCAACAAAAGTACTTAAAGCAATAATCTTATTCTTGCCAGTTTATCCATTATTTGTGATTTTGTTTGGAAATAATGTGTTGTTGTTATTTTTACTAAATCTTTTTGATGGTGTTTTGATGGCAGGATTAACTCTTTCTATATATGGGTACTTCTATCAGAATGTAAAATATGACATGATAAACCACGTGTCTTTCTTTATGATATTTCAATCAACAGCAATGTTGTTAGGATCAATTATTGGTGGGATAATATCCACCACTCCTAAATTTTGGTATATGGGTTTAGAAGCCTATGGTCTTTTACTTATTTTTGGAATATCCATTTTGTTTAGATTATTTACAATTGGTTTTGTTAATAAAATAGAAGACAAAAACAAAGACGAAATCAACATTCCAAAAAACATAATTTTACAAAGGCCAATAATTTTTGGAGTAACTCAATTTTTAAATTTTACAAAAGCAGAAGGGGAAGTTATACTTCTTGAAATGTATAGAGAAGTGAAAGATTTAAAGAAAGGGTTAAAAAAGGAAGAAAAAACAATAAATAAAAAAATTGATGAACTTACAAACAAAGAAAAAGAACTGTTTAAAAGCATAAATACACAGAAAACGGAAAAATCACAAGAAACAAAGAAAAAGAGAAAAACCAGATAAAGCAAAGTATTTATAAATCTTTTGTTATTATAAATATAATATGCTCCTGTCTAGTTTATTAGCTATATTTATATTTTTTACAAAAAACATTTATACTATTGACGATTTTTGTAAATATAAGGGCGTTAATTTGAGCCTATCTATCAGCCCATATTAAAGAAACATTGTTTAGCGTGAGCTATCGGCAAACAACTTAAAGACAGAAAAGCAAAAACATTACAATCAAAGGTGTAAGGTCATGCCAAAAATAAAAACAGATATAAGTTTAGAAGATGATTATAATTTTGATGATGATATAGATATTAAAACACCAAACGAAGAAGAAGAGGAAGAAGAAAAAGAAATTAAAGTTACTTTTGATACCTCTGATGATGAAGAAGAAGAAACAAAAGGCAAAGGCAAAAGAAAGAAGGTAAAGAAAAGAGCAAGAAAAATAAAAGAAGAAATAAAACATTCTTATATACCTAAACATGAACTAGTTTCAAGCGAAGAATTAGAAAAACTTATTTCTGAACAAAACATAAATCCGGAAAAACTTCCTTTAATCTATATTACAGATCCTGGCATCGCTCACTTAGAGATAAAAGTTGGAGATGTGATTAAGATTACTAGAGTAAACAGAATAATAGGCGAAGTAATCTATTATAGAAGAGTAATTGCTGTATAACGGTTTTTCTTTTTAAAATAAAAATTATGTTGTATTTAACAGAGTGTGAAAGATTATGAAAAATTTAGATAAATGGTCAGTAATTGAGTCATATTATGAGCTGTATAGTCCAGTTCAACAACAAATAAATTCTTTTAATCAGTTTATTGATGAAAAGATTTCAGAGATTGTTGAAGAAAATGGATTTATTAGTTCTACAAATAATGTAGATGTTACATTGTCAAATGTAGAAATCACAAACCCACAAATTGTTGAAGCAGACAGGACAGCAAAATTTAGATTAATGCCAATGGAAGCAAGACTTAGAAATCTAACATACTCTGGTTCTATTTATTTAGATATTAAGCTTTACAGAAAAGGGGTTCTTCAAGATGAGAAAAGAGCATATGTTGGAGAAATACCGATTCTTGTAAAATCAAATAGATGTAACCTTTATGGTTTGTCTCCAGAAGAACTAATAGAGAATGGAGAAGATCCTATGGATAGAGGAGGTTACATGATTGTTAATGGTTCAGAAAAAGCATTAATAACTCAAGAAGTTCTAGCATTTGATAGAATTCTACTTAATGACACAGAAGACGTGATTAATGCTCAAGTAATTTCTGTTAAAGGAGCATTTAAAGGAAAAGTTAGAATCTCAAGAACACAAGATGGATTATTTTCAGTAACATTTCCTTCATCTCCAAGAAAGCTAATGCTTATCGAATTATTAAATGCAATAGGTTATACAAAACCAAGTCAGATTCTAGATCTTTTCCCAAAGGAGCAAATTATTCAAAATGAAGTTCTTCTTAACCTTGACAAAGTGGAACTACAATCAGAGGAAGAGGCATTAGATAAGATTGGAAGATCTGTTGCACCATCTCAAACAAAAACATACAGACTAAGAAGAGCAAAAGAAGTAATCGATTCTTTCTTATTACCACACTTAGGCCAAGAAAAAGACGCAAGAACAATGAAGGCACACTTTCTTGTGGCAATGGCTGTTAAGATTATTGAAAAAGCCTATAACTTAAGAACACAAGCAGACAAAGATCATTATGCTAACAAAAGACTTGAGCTTTCTGGTAAGTTAATGGAAAACCTTTTCAGATTTTCTTTTAAACATTTTACAAAAGATTTAAAATTCCAGATTGACAGAACAATATCAAGACACAGAAAATTAAATATTAATACAGTAATTAGACCAGATGCTATTACTGAAAGAATTATGTTTGCTGTAAGCACAGGTAATTGGATAGGGCAATTAACGGGCGTTAGTAAATATATGTCAAGAGATAATTTCTTGACATCAATTACTGATTTAAGAAGAGTAAAATCAACTTTAGATTCCTCAAGAGAACTTTATGAAGCAAGAGATGTTCACGGAACACACTGGGGAAGACTTTGTCCTATAGAAACACCAGATGGACCTAATTGTGGTCTTGTTAAGAACCTCTCAATGATGGCAAAGATTACAACAGATACAGATCCAGAAGATGTTAAAGGCATATTAAAGAATGAGGGTGTTACCTCTGACTAGAATTATTTTTAAAAGTGAAACAATATGGCAAAATCAAAAGCAAAAATTTATGTTAATGGCGGAATTGTTGGATTTCATGATGATCCAGAAAAATTAAGAGCAGAGTTACTTAAGAAAAGAAGATCTCTTCAGATCGATCCACAAGTAAACATAGCATATAATGAAACAACAAATGAACTTTACATAAACACAGATGCTGGAAGAGTACAAAGATCAGTAATTGTTGTAGAAAAAGGACAATCAAAATTAACACCTGAAATTGTAGAAGACTTAAAATCAAAGAAATTGTCTTGGCAAGATATTCTTTCTAAAGGAATTGTTGAGTTTTTAGATGCTGAAGAAGAGGAAAATGCATATATTGCTTTAACAGAAGAAGAACTAACCCCTGATCACACACATTTAGAAATATCAGGAACTGCAATCTTCAGTATTGTTTCTTCTATGATTCCATTCATTGAGCACAACATGGCTGGTAAAGCAATTCATGGTGCTAAACTTTATAAACAGGCAATTGGTATTCCTGCTTCTAATTATAATTTAAGGTTTGATACTGAAATGCATTGTTTGTATTACCCACAAAAGCCTTTAGTTTATACTAGAACATCAAAGCTTTTACATATGGAAAAAAGGCCAATGATACAGAATGCAATTGTTGCAATTATGCCTTATAAAGGATTTAATATGCTTGATGCTTTTATTATTAATCAGGGTGCGATACAAAGAGCGATGTCAAGATCATCATATTATAGATCATATTCTCAATCTGAAACAAGATATCCTTCTGGACAAACAGACAAGTTTTGTGTTCCAACAGAAGATGCAAGTGGCTATAGAGGGCTTGATGCATATGCTAATCTTGATGAAAACGGAATTGTTAATGTAGAATCAAAAGTATCTGAAGGTGGGGTAGTTATAGGTATGACATCACCTCCAAGATTTGTAGAAGAGGTTTCTGAGTTTGGCGTTGTTACAGAAGAAAGAAGAGATACTTCTGTTTGTGCAAGAAAACATCTAAAAGGCTATGTTGATAGAGTTATGCTTTCAGAAACAATTTCTGGAACAAAGTTATGTAAGGTAAGAGTAAGAACATATCTTGAACCACAAGTTGGAGATAAATTTACTTCACATCACGCACAGAAAGGCGTTGTTGGTGCAGTAATCAAGGAAGAGGATATGCCATTTACAAGTCAAGGAATAAAGCCAGACTTTATTTTAAATCCACACTCTATTCCTTCAAGAATGACTCTTGGTCATTTGTTTGAAAGTATTGCAGGAAAAACAGTTGCTACAAGTGGAAAATCAATTGATGGAACCCCTTTCTATAATGACAAAGATGAAGTTTTCAAAATGTTACAAGCGTATGGGTTTAGACCAGATGGTAAAGAAACATTTTATGATGGTAAGACAGGAGAGAAAATAGAGATGCCAATATTTGTTGGGCCTCTTGGTTTTGAGAGATTACAAACACACTTAATTGTTAATAGAATACAAGCAAGAGATAAAGGACCTGTACAGTTATTAACAAGACAACCAACTGAAGGAAAGCAAAAAGGTGGAGGACTAAGATTCGGTGAAATGGAAGGCGAAGCTTTGGTTGCTCACGGTGCAGCAATGACTCTTCAGGAAAAATTAATGGATGATGCAGATGAGATGAATATCATGGTGTGTGAAGACTGTGGTATCCCTGCTGTTGATGATAAGATAAGAAACAAGAAATTTTGTCCAATATGTAATGGAACAAATGTACACCAAGTAAAAATAAGTTATGGTTTCAAGCTTTTGCTTGATGAACTAAAAGCAATGGGAGTATATCCAAAGTTAAATATTGGAGATAAAATAGACTAGAGTATTTAAAAGGTAGATAAGATGAATACATCAAAGAAAATTAAAAGCATTGAGTTTGGAGTTTTAAGTCCAGAGATGATCAGAAAGATGTCTGCTGTAGAGATAACAAGAGCAGATACCTATGATAAAGATGGCTATCCAATTGAAAGAGGGCTTATGGATCCTCATCTTGGAATCATTTCCCCTGGACTAAGATGTAAAACCTGTGGCCAAACAATGAAAGGCTGTCCAGGTCACTTTGGTTCTTTAGAACTGATTAGGCCAGTAATCCATCCAAAGTTTGGTGATAAGCTATATAATATTCTTGCTTCAACTTGTCAAGAATGTGGAAGAATACTTCTGGAAGAAGAAGAAATAAACGAGTTAATGCTAATCTCTGAAGATACAGACAAATGTGTAAAAGAAATATTAAATAGAGTAAAGGGAGAAAAGAAATGCCCACATTGTAAAGCTCAAGTAAATAAAATTGTTTTAGATAAACCAACAAATTTTTTCAAAAACGGGGATAGGATATATCCTTCTGAGATTTTAGAATGGTTAGTTAAGATTCCAGATAAGGATCTGTTCTTGTATGGTTATTCAAATAAGCTAAAACCACAATGGTTTATAGTTTCTGTTTTGCCAATATCTCCTGTTTCAATTAGACCATCTTTGTCTTTAGAAAACGTTATAACTTCTGAAGATGATTTGACACATAAATTGCTTGACATTGTAAGAATTAATATTAGGTTACAAGAAAATATTAATGCAGGAGCACCACAAATAATTATTGAAGACCTTTGGGATCTTTTACAATATAATATTACAACATATATTGACAATAACACAGCAGGAGTTCCACCAGCAAAGCAAAGATCAGGAAGACCATTAAAAACAATTGCACAAAGACTAAAAGGAAAGAAAGGAAGATTTAGATTTAATCTTATTGGTAAAAGAGTAAATGCTTCTGCTCGTTCAACAATTACACCTTGTGTTGATATTAAGTTTAATGAACTTGGAATACCTGAACAAGTTGCAAATACTTTGACTGTTCCAGAAAGAGTAACTGCTTGGAATAAAGATAGATTAAAGGACTATATACTTAAAGATAAAGTTTCATACCTTTTAACAGAGAAAGGATTAAGAAAAATTGTTACACCTGAGAACAAAGAAGAAATTGCTGAACAATTAACTGAAGGAATGACAATTAAAAGAAAACTACAAGATGGAGATGTTGTTATCTTTAATAGACAGCCAACACTTCATAGAGTTTCAATGATGGGGCACTATGCTAAGATTCTTCCAGGAAGAACCTTTAGACTAAACCCTATATCTTGTGATCCATATAACGCTGACTTCGATGGTGATGATATGAATCTTCATGTTCCACAAAGTGAAGAGTCATATACTGAAGTCAAGGAGCTTATGATTGCTGATAAACACGTAATTAGCATCAGAACAGGAAAACCAGTTATTGCTCCTGATCATGATCTAATATCTGGTGCTTATCTTTTAACAAGAGAAAAAACAGAATTTACAAAAAAACAAGCAATGGAGTTATTATATGCTATTGGAATAACAGAGCTTCCACCAGCAGATAGAGGAAGGGGTTGTTATTCAGGTAAATTAATATTTAGTCAGATTTTACCAAAAGGTCTAAATGTTGAATATAAGAATAAACTTTGTGGCATAGTCTCTAAAGCAAAAGAATGTAAAAGATGTAAAAAAGAAAAATGTCCTTATGATTGTTATCTAAAGATAGAAAAAGGGAAAATTATTTCCGGAGTTATGGATGAAAAAATGGATATGCACAAAGGTTTGATAGAAACAATCTATAGATATTATGGTGCAGAAGAACTTGCGGATTTCTATTATAAGTTTTCAAAACTTGTATTTTTAAATATTGCAAAACAAGGTTTAACAGTTGCTCTTGATGAGTATAAAGCAAGTGATGAATTACAAAAAGATATAAAAGCAAAAATAAAAGGAATGGTTGCTAGTTCAAATTCAATAGTTAAGAAATTTGAAGACAGAAGCTTACCATTGATACCTGGAAAGAACCTTGAAGAAACTTTTGAAAATGAGATTTTAAGGGTAACAGGAGATATGAAAGATAAGATTTCTGATAAAATATTGGAAATAAAGCTTGATGAATTGTTTTCTAAAGTAAAGGAATCAAACAATAACACCGCACTTGTTGCAAGTATTGGCGGAAGTCGTGGAAGAATATTAAATGTTGTAAATATGCTTGGACTTTGGGGGCAGGTAACTGTTAGAACAGGAAGACCAAAAGCAGGCTTTTCTGAAAGGCTATTAAGTTCAAGTCCAAAAGGCAGTAACCAAGTAATGGATTACGGATTTGTTCAAAGTAATTTCTTTGATGGTATGAGTCCAAGAGAATATTTTTGTCACGCTATAGGTGGTAGACAAGGTGAAATTGACACTGGTGTTGCAACAAAAGTATCTGGTTATCTTTATAGAAGATTGTCAAATGCTTTAAAGGATCTTGTTGTTAATGATGAGTTAAAGGTTACCACTGCTGATGGACAAGTAATACAGTTTATGTATGGAGAAGACGGTTTATCTCCTGAAAAAGCATATCTTGGAAAGAACATTAATTTCTTTAATGAATAAATAATAAAAAAGTGATAATATGAAAGCATTACCAATTGCAATTGTAGAAAAAGTAGAAAAATATTCCTCAATGAAAAAACTAAGCAATGATAAGAAGAAAAAACTTCTTGATGTTGTTACAAAAAAATATAATGATGGCTTAGTTGTTCCAGGAGATGCAGTAGGATTAATTGCTGCACAGTCAATTGGTGAGCCAGGAACGCAGCTAACACTTAGAACAAAGCACTATGCTGGTTCTTTAGAAGTTTCTGTTGGTCAGGGAATACAAAGAGTTATTGAAATTGTTGATGCTAGGTCACAAGCAAGATATCCGTCAATGAAGATATATTTAGATAGAAATATATTAAAGAGAGAAAAAGATGTTGATGATTTTTGTAAAAACCTAGTGGATGTCAAAGTTGGAGATGTTGGTTTTTTTGCAGAAGATTTTAATGAAAGATTAGTTTCATTTAAATTTGATTCTGAGAAGGCAGGCATCTTGGGAGTAAATCAAGAAGATGTAATGGAGAGCATCTATGCGAAAATAGAAGATACTTACGATTCTAAAAGATTTACAAATAATAAACAACAGATAAATTTCCACTTTTCTAATAAAACCCCATTATATAATATTAGAAAAGCAATATTAAAATGGAACAAAATACCAATATATGGTGTTAAAGGAATAGAAAAAGCAGTTGTAATTGAAGAGAATGGAGAAAAACTAATACAAACAAAAGGTTCAAACCTTAAAGAAGTTTTAAAAACAGAAGGAGTAGATACTTTTAGAACAAAGACAAACGATATCTTTGAAATATACAAGGCATTTGGTGTAGAGGCTGCAAGAGAAGCAATAGTTAGAGAATTAAAAAACACATTTGATGTTAATGGTATTGTTGTTAATATTAGACATATTTACATATTAGCAGATTTGATGACTTCTTCAGGTGTAATACAAGGAGTTGTAAGAACTGGAATTACAGGCAAGAAGAAAAGTCCATTTGCTAGAGCTGCATTTGAAGAGACGATTAAACATATTATTTCTGCTGCATTTAATGGCGAAGTTGAAGGCCTTGTTGGTATTACTGAAAACATAATTGTTGGCCAGCCAATTTCAGCAGGAACAGGAAAGGTCAGATTGACTTTAGATGCTAAAGGCCTTGAAAAGATGATAAAAGCTAAGGCAATGCAGGATAAGAAAAAAGAGGAGTAGTTTATAATATTTTTGTAGCTAAAATATATACTGTTTTAGATATTAAAAAGATGCGCAAGACAAAGTAAATTAAAAAGGAAAGTGAACAAAATATGAATTGGACAAGATTCAATCAAGAATTGAGAAATACAATAGATACTGGTAAAATAATTTATGGTAGTAATAAAGCAAAGAAAGAATGTTTAATTGGAGAACCAAAATTAATAATTATTAGTTCTACAATTAATAAATCAGATGAGGACTTATTCAAGTACTATACAAAGCTTTTAAAAATACCAGTAATTGAATATCCTGAAGGAAGCATAGAACTTGGTTCTGTATGTGGAAAACCTTTCTCTATTTCAGTTATTGCAATAATAAATGAAGGAAAATCTTCAATCTTAGAAGTAATTAATGAGAAAGATTCAGGTACAAAGGAAGATAAGAAATTAATTGCAAAGAAAGCAAAGAAAGAAGAGAAAAAATTAGCTAAGAAAGAGAAAAAATCAAAGAAAGACTCTGATGATGACTATTCAGAAGATGAATTAAAATTAAAGAAAAAAAGAGATGCTAAAAAAGCAGCAAAAGGAACAAAAGTCAAATCAGAAACTGAAGAGACAAAAGAAGAAGATGAAATTCCAATCTTAGAGGATAAGATGTTTAAGGATATCATCAAAATAAAGAAAAAATAATTAAGGTGAAATATTATGGCAAATGGAGAATTTTCAGCAAGAAAATTAATAAAGGATAGAAAGAAATGGGTTAAGAAAGATCCTAGAAACAAAAGAAAATTAAAAGTTGATAAAAAGGAAGGGCTAATGAGAGGAGCGCCTCAAGCAAGAGGAATTGTTCTTGATAAAAAAGGGGTTACAGCTAGACAGCCAAACTCTGGTATTAGAAAATGTGTAAGAGTTCAGCTGATAAAAAACGGAAAAGAACTTACTGCATTTGCTCCAAAAGACAAAGCAATCAAGTATATTGATGCTCACGACCAAGTAACGGTTGAAGGAATTGGTGGAAGAAAAGGCGGACCAATTGGTGATCTTTGGGGTGTGAGATATAAGGTTGTTAAGGTAAATGACCAATCACTTGAAATGTTAAGAAAAGGTAAGAAAGAAAAGACTAAGAGATAGATAGGGTGTTAAAAATGAAATTATTTGATAAATGGGAAACAAAAGGAATAAACTTCAAAGATGCAGGTCTTGCTAAATATATGAATTTAGAAGACAAAGTTATACCACATTCATTTGGTGCAACAAACAAAGAAGCTTCTAGAAAAACAAAAATCAATATTGTTGAAAGATTAGTTAACAAGATGATGAGATCTGGACAAGGAAAGAAAAAGCTTTCTGGCAAGTTTGTAAGACACAGAATGGGTTGTGGAAAGAAAGAGCAGATATTAAAAACTGTTGAAGCTGCGTTTGAGCATATTCATAAGGTTACAAAGGAAAATCCTATTCAAGTTCTTGTAACTGCAATTGAATATTCTGCACCAAGAGAAGATATCACAAAGCTTCAGAAAGGAGATATAACTTACACACAATCAGTTGATTTGTCTCCAATCAAAAGACTAGATGAGGCTTTAAAAAATATAGCTCTTGCTGCTTTCAAGAACACATATAAAAGTAAGAAAGATATTGCTACTGCTTTAGCAGAAGAAATAATCGATGCGTCAAAAAATGACCCAAAAAGCTTTTCTGTAAAAAGAAAAGATGAAATTGAAAGAATTGCACAAGGTTCTAGATAAATAAAAAAGAACCTTGCTTTGTTTTTCTTTTTTAATTTAAAAATCAATGATTTATACTTATATAAACTAAAAATGGAGAATTTAATATGGGACGAAAAGAAATTGTTGCAGAACTTGCACAAAAATTAATGAGTAATACAAAGAACATTAGAAATATTGCTATTATTGCTCACATTGATCATGGGAAATCAACTTTAACTGATAATCTTGTAGCAACAGCTGGACTTATTTCTAAAGAGTTAGCTGGTCAACAAGTATATATGGATTCTTATGTTCTAGAACAGGAAAGAGGAATCACAATAAATTCATCAAATGTTTCTGTTCCTTGTGAAATCAATGGAGAGAAATTTCTTGTAAATATTATTGACACGCCTGGACACGTTGACTTTGGTGGAGATGTTATTAGGGCAATGAGGGCTGTTGATGGTGCTGTCTTGGTTGTTGATGCTGTTGAGGGGGTTATGCCACAAACAGAAACTGTTTTAAGACAAGCATTAAGAGAAAGAGTAAAACCTGTTCTATTTATTAATAAAGTTGATAGATTAATAACTGAAATGAATGTTGCACCAGAAGATATGCAAAAAAGATTCATAAAGGTTGTAATGGATATTAATAATCTTATAGCAAAGAATGCACCAAAAGAATTTGCACAAGAATGGCAAGTTAATATCAAAGATGGTTCTGTTTGTTTTGGTTCTGGATATCATAACTGGGCTTTATCAGTTCCAGCAATGACAAAATACAATATGAAGTTTAGTGATATTGTAAATTATTGTAAAAACGAAAAACAAAAAGAACTTGCACAAAAGATTCCTGTAAGCGAAGTATTCTTAGAGATGGTTGCACAACACCTTCCAAACCCTATTCAATCACAAAAATATAGAATTCCAATAATTTGGGGTGGAGATATGGAATCTGTAGAAGGAAAAGCAATGGCTGAATGTAATCACTCAGAAGAAAATATTGCAATGATGGTTACAGATGTTGTTCTTGATAAGCATGCTGGAGACGTTGCATCTGGAAGAGTGTATATGGGGACAATAAAAAAAGGGATGGATTTGAATGTTGTCGGCACAGATAAAACAGCAAAAGTTCAGCAAGTAGGTATATACTTAGGTCCTGAAAGAGTAATATTAGATGAAGTTGTTGCTGGTAATATTGTTTGTGTTATAGGTATGAAAGAAGTTTATGCTGGCCAAACATTATCAAATAAAGAAATAAAAACATTTGAAAGCTTTATGTCTGATGTTGAACCAGTAATGACAGTTTCAATTGAAGCGAAGAATAGTAAAGATCTTCCAAAATTAATTGAAGTTGTTCATAACATAACAAAGGAAGATCCAAATATTAGAGCTGAACTAAATCAAGAAACTGGAGAACACTTAATTTCTGGTATGGGAGAGCTTCACTTGGAAATAACTCAATATAAGATTGAGAAAGATAATAATATTCCAATAACTGTAAGTCCTCCAATTGTTTTATATTATGAAACAATACAAAAGGAATCATTAACAGTAGAAGGAAAATCTCCAAACAAGCATAACAAGTTTAAAATTTCTGTTGAGCCAATTGAACCAGAGATGCTAGCAAAGATTAAAGCAATGAGATTTGATGGCAGAATCAGAATTAATAAGGATGTTGAAATACAAAATAAACTTGTAGATGCAGGGTTTACAAAAGACGAATCTAAAAATATCTGGGCAGTGCATAATAACTGTATCTTGATTAATAGGACAAAAGGTATTCAAAATCTTTTCGAAACTAGAGAACTTATAATTGATGCTTTTATGGATGCAACAAAAGAAGGGCCTGTTGCAAAAGAAAAGGTTTCTGGAATTATTGTTAATCTAGAAGATGCAACTCTTCACGAAGATGCAATACACAGAGGTCCTGCTCAAGTTCTTCCTGCAATTACAAGAGCAATTTGGGCTTGTATTCTTTCAGCAGACTATACATTGTTTGAGCCAAAGCAAAAGCTTTCAGTTTCTGTTCCTCAAGATTTCATGGGCGCAGTAAACAGGGTTTTGTCTAGTAGAAGAGCACAGATAGAAAAAATAGATATGGAAGGCGACTCTTGTATCATTATTGGAATAATTCCTGTTAAGTCATTGATAGGATTAAGTCAAGATATGAGAGGAGAAACTCAAGGTAGGGCAATCTGGACAGCTGAATATGCAGGTTATGAAAAGATACCAAAATCAATTCTTAACTCAACCATAACAGAGATAAGAACAAGAAAAGGCTTAGAACCAGAGCCAAAGCCTGCAGAGTTTTTCATGGATTAAAGTCATTTTTGACTTTAAGATGCAGAGAAATATTTTATTTTTCTTATGGATTAAAGTCATTTTTGACTTTAAGATGCAGAAAAATATTTTATTTTTCTAGTGGATTAAAGCTTTGCTTTATCCTAGAAAAATTTTATTTTATTTTAATTTTTTCTAAACAACGGATTTTCAATTATTCACTATTTCTTGGACAACACACAATTTCTTGGACTATTTGTTTTTCACTAACTCCTGTTAAGCCAAACATCTATTCTTTCAGCAACCCCTGTGAAAAATCAATTCAAAAACACTCTTTAAATCTTGGACAACCCAAAATAATTAGGTTTATAAATCTATTCCATATATAAATAGATAATTTTAATATTAACATTAAAAGGGGGGAAAGAAAATGGCAGCAAAGAAAAAGAAAGCAGCAGCAAAGAAACCTGCAGCAAAAAAGAAGAAATAAATTAATCAACTAGAAAGTAAAAAAGGATGATTTTAATTTTTGCTTTTTTTACTTTCATTTCTATTTTTTTAAAAATCACAAAAACAACTTTTTTAAAAGATTTTTCTTCTAATATATAATTATGATAAAACGAATTTTAGTGCTTGCAAGTCAAAGAAAGAAATCACAAGAGGCAATAGTATTTTTCTCTAAATATCCAAGCAAATATAAAATATCTGGTCTAATGTGTAGTGATGAGAAAAAACTAGATTTTTTTAAAAAACAAATTAAAGAAATAAGGCCAGATATTGTTTTTTTCCCGACAAAAGATGGTGCTGAGCAAATAATTGAAGAATTAAATATTAGGTGTTTTTATGATTACACACAATATAATCAATTTCTAAAAGCAAGCAATTGTGACTTGGTTATTTCTGATCTGGTAGGAATAGATTCAATAAAATTAATTTTAGCAACAATTGGAGAATATAAAGATCTTTGCCTATTAAATCTTGAACCTATAATATACTCAGGGAAAATAATCATTAATGAAGTAAAAAACAAAGGAGTGAAAATACAATTCGTAACTCATCAGTTCTTTTCTTTTGAACAATTTCAAAAACACAATAAAGAATCAATAAACAAAGTGATACTTACAGATTTTGAAAGTAAATATGAAAAGGAAAATCTGGATAATTACACATACCCTTCAGGGCCATTGTCAGAATTTAAGAAAATACTGTATTTTAAGAATAAAATGTGGCTTGCAAGGCACTTAATTGCTTTTAGTTATTTTTACAATCTAGATTTAGAAAAATTTGAATTTTATAAATCAAACACACCCTCATTAAGCTTAATATTTAAATTGAATAATGGATGTACTATTTTTAATATTGCAAACAACAATAAAGAATTAATATACAATCATTATTTTATTGATAATCTCAAAACACAAAATTCAAATTTAGACAAAGTAATAGATATTAAATTACAAAAGATTTTAGACAAAGAAATTAAATCATTAGATTTAGCAACAAAAGCATTGCTTAAAGGTGGCACATATCCGTTACTTTATCAAATGGCTTATGATCTTTCTGCCGAGGCCATATACTATAATAGAACAAAAGACAAAAATTTATTCTTTAAACTATTTGAAGATTTACTTAAAGATAAAACATACTATTCTAAGAACATTAATATTCAGACAATATTTGCCATACATCAGAAATTAAAAACAAAAATAGAAACAGTATATCTTAAGAAAACAAAAGAAAAACCAAAGAAGATTTCTAAAAAGTAATTTCTTTTAGCTTGTCATCTAAAACCAAAAAAGAATTGCTTTTTATTTTTGCAAGTTTCAATAGCTCTTTTAGTTTTTGCTTATCTGTAATTTGCTTTAATGCATAATCAGGAATAACATGTCCAAAGCAATATTTGTTTTTAGAATTTAAAGTCAAGTGATTGAATCTTGTACAATAATGTGAACCACCAAAGCCAACCACTTCTATCCAGTTATTTTCTTGTTTTATTTTTTCTTTATCATATTCAGAAATTATTTTAATTAATTCTTTAGAAACAAACACAGATGCTGTTTTGTCTTGCCAGGCCTTTTCATTTGATCCAATCTCTAAAAATATTGTGCTTTTTTCAAGATATGGTCCGTGATGTGTTGCTTCTTGCTTAATTTCATATTCTAGTGTTTTTGGCTTGTTATTATGTAAATCCAAAAGCAAAGAGCGAATCAAAATTGCATCTGTTTTTACAAGCTTTTCATCAAGACCACCAAGCTCTGCTTTTCCCCAGTTGCCTACTGAATGAGCAGTAATTGAACGAGGTTTTTGATCTCCAAGTGTGGAGTGCCTAGAAAGAAAGATAATCTGTTCAAATATAATGTTTGCTTTTTTTTCGATTTCTAAAATATCTTTGTCACTCATATATAGGTGTGTTTTTTCAGTCAAAGCCAGAAATATTTTGTTTTTTCTATCCAAAACCCAAAGATTATCTTCTAATTTTTCAAATCCAAAGTTTGGTGTGGTTAGAGTTTCAAAGAAATTAATGGCTGCAAGATCGGTTTTTGAACAAATAAGCAAGATATTCATATAAATCAGTATTTTTTGTCTATACATAATTATTTATAGAAACAATTTATAAACATTTTACTAGTTATTATATTTTGTGATCTGAAATGAACAACACGAAATTCTTAGATATTGTTATTTGCGGTCCTGACATGTCTGGAACAAGCACACAAATTTCTGATTTTATAAATTATTTTAAAGAAAAAGGCAAAATAATAAGAGATATTCGCGGAACAGAAATGGACTTGTTGTTTCATGCAGAAGTTTTTGAGAAATACAATAAGAATTTTATGTCTTTAAAGGAGTTTCTAGATTCTGATAACTTTTCAAAAGATGAAAAAAATAATCTTCTTCTAGAGATTTATTCTCTTCTTTCTGGTTATAAAAAGTCATCTGATCTTTTGGTTGCGTCTTTTAAAAAAAATAAGATAACAACATATATAGACCCTAACTCAGCAGATGTCTGGATAATTGAAGAACCAACAAGAAGAGGAGCTGGGCAAGTAAACAGGGTAATTGAGCAGAATAGAAGCCTATTTGATTTTAAAGAAACAATTGATGGGTATTCTGCAGCTCTTGTTCATCAGGCATACAGAATTGACGAGTTTTATAGAATAAGAAAAATTTTAAGAGACAATAATAAAATAATTATTAGAAGCAGAAGCGAAGAATCTGCTTGTTATCAAGTTTATGATAAGAAAAACAACCAGAAAGGAATAAAACTAAAAGAATATCTTTCTCTTCCAGGTCATAAAGTAGCCTTTGGGTTTCCTCCAACACATTTGTTTGTGGTTTGTGGGCCGATATCCTGGAAAAAAGAAAAATATCTTAAATTAAAAGAAGAAAGAAGTAATGGAAGAATACTTGATGATCATGAACTAAATTCAGATTATCAATTGTTTGTTAACAAAAGATATGCTGGTGTTTGGCTTGACAAGCTTTATCAAGAGGGCTGTAGGCTAAATAGTTCAGGGTATTTGCCAGTAATCTATAGATTTAATATTTATGATTCAAAAGAGAAAGTCAGGAAAAAAATGTATGAAAAGCTTGATGAAATACTTAAATAAGATTTATCATGACAACAATTTTAGAGCTTATAAAAAAAGAAAAAAATAGACAGCAAGAAACAGTAGAGATGATTGCTTCAGAAAATATTTGTTCTAAAGAGATAAGAGAAGCATGTGGCTCTGTTCTTACAAACAAATATGCAGAGGGCTATCCTGGTAAAAGATATTATTCTGGTTGTGAGGTAGTTGATGAGATAGAAGACTATGCCAGAGAGAAAGCAAAAGAGCTTTTTAATTGTAAATATTCTAATGTTCAGCCTCATTCTGGATCAAGTGCAAACCTTATTGCTTATTTTTCTCTTCTTGAAAAAGGAGACAATATATTAGGAATGTCTCTTGATAGTGGAGGGCATTTGACACATGGCTTTAAACTAAATTTTTCAGGAAGACTTTTTGAAAGCTATAGCTATGGAACAGATGACAATGGCTTTCTTGATTATGACGAGATTGAAAGACTTGCAAGGACCAAAAAACCAAAAATGATAGTTTGTGGTGCTTCTGCTTATCCTCGTAAGATTGATTTTGAAAGATTTAGAGAAATTTCAGATTCTGTTGGTGCATATCTTATGGCAGACATGGCACACATTGCTGGTCTTGTCGCAACAAAGCTTCACGAATCGCCTTTGCCTTATGCAGATATCGTAACATCAACTACTCACAAGACCTTAAGAGGCCCAAGAGGTGGACTAATTTTAACAGACAATGAGGAAATTGGTGGTAAAATTAGCAAAAATAATTTTCCTGGTTTTCAAGGCGGTCCATTAGAGCACATAATTGCAGGAAAGGCAATTTGTTTTGAAGAGGCCTTAAGACCAGATTTTAAAATTTATCAAGAGCAGGTTCTTAGGAATTCAAAAACTCTGGCAGAAGAGCTTCAAAAATACGGTTTTAAGCTAGTAACAGATGGAACAGATAATCATCTAATCCTTGTAGACCTCAGAAACAAAAACATTACTGGAAAGGTTGCTCAAGAGGTATTAGAAGAAATAAATATTTCAATTAATAAAAATGCAATACCAAAAGACCCGCAAAAGCCATTTATAACATCTGGTATCAGGATAGGAACGCCAGCAATAACAACTCGTGGTTTTAAAGAACAGCAAATAAAAGTAATAGCAGACTATATTAACCAAGTAATCTGTGAGCCAGAAAACCAAAAACTAAAATCAAATCTAAAAGGCAAAATTATAGAGATGTTAAAAGAATATCCAATAGATAATATATAGATAATTAAAAAACAGGTGAAAAATATGGATGAATTTAAAAGAAAAATAAAATTGTTAGATGATATAGTTTATGAAGTTATAGAAAAAGAAAATATCCCTTGTTCTATTTCAACAGAAAACTTTGCAGAAGCTCATTGTAGAACTGTTGCAAGACTTAGCCAAAGTGCAAAGTCTTTTGAGCAGATTGTTAGAGAAATATTAAATGAAGAAGGATTTAACAGAGAAAAGATAGGTAACTTTCATAAAAGCATTACTCTTGGTGTTGCTCACCATTCTATTGAACAACATGGTAATGTTACTCTTTGTTTTGAGAACACAAGCATGATTGCAACAAACAAATATTGTGAAAATAAAAGACTTGCAGCATACTTGGAAAAATCAACAAGATATCAGGACTTTTCTAAACCGTGCTATATTATTCCTAAGGAACTTGATGGCAAGCCTGAACTGAAAAAAGAATATATTGAGACAATGGATTATCTTTTTGAAGTGTATTCCAAGATTCTTCCAAAAATAATAAATGAAATAAAAAATGAATTTTCAAAAAGAAACATTGTTGTAGAAGAAAAACTAATAAAAAAGAAAGCCTTTGATTCTGCAAGATATATTCTACCTGCAAGTGCATATACTAATTTTGCAATGACTACAAATTCTCAAGTTTTTAGATCCTTAATTGTTGATCTTTTTACAAGTAATATTAAGGAATTTAATGAGATTGGAGAAGAAATGCAAAAAAAACTTGAAAAAGTCTATCCAACACTTCTTGAAAAAAGCACATGTATATTTGATAAAAAAAGAGAAGAAATAAAAAACACATCAAACACTATCACTCCTTTGATTTTTGGCAATAAAAAAAACATAAAAATAGATGATCTTATTTTTGAAAATATAGAAAGCCAAGTTAAGATTATTGGACACACAGATAATTCAGATAAGCTATTAGTTTATAACTATCTTCTTGATAATGGACACACCGTAGAATATAAAAACGAAGAAGTTTATCTTAATTCTCAGAAATTAACACAAGAGAAAATAGACAAATATATAAAACAAGCCTTTGAATATGATTGTACAGGCTATCGCCCACACAGAGCAACAGAACTTGCAAATTATAATTTTGAAGGAATTATTGACTTTGGAGCATGGAGAGATCTTCATAGAAACAGGATGCTAACATGGATTAGTAGTTTTATTTCTCCAGAATATGGATTTGCAATTCCTATTTTTTTGCCAAAAGATGCAGAAGGAGAATATATCTCTGGTTTAAATAAAGCATATGGCTTGTGGATTAAACTTCTTAAAAATGGATTTAGTAAAGAATTTTGCCAATGTGTTTGTCCACTTGGAACTAATGCAAAGATATTGTATACAATAAATGCTAGAGAGATGGATCATGTTTCAAAAACAAGAACAACAGAACATGCTCATTTCTCATATAGATTGTTTGTGCATTATTGTGTAGAGGAAATAAAGAAGAAAACACCAAATATTGGAAATAATTTAAAAGATTATTATGACGATCCAATATCTTCAATACATTAAGGATGTGAAAAAATGATAATAGGCATAACTGGTTTTTTAGCTTGTGGAAAAGGGGCAGTTTCTGATATCTTAAAACAAAAAGGATTTATTGTTTATTCTTGTTCTGATGAGATTAGAGAAGAATGCAGAAAAAACAATATAGAGCTAACAAGAGAAAACCTTCAAAAGGTAGGCAATGAGCTTAGAGAAAAGTTTGGGCCAAATGTCCTTGCAAAAAGGCTAGTTGATAGAATAAAAAGAGAAGGTCTTGATAAAAACTATGTGGTTGAATCAATTAGGACATCTGGAGAAATTGAGGAACTAAAGAAACTTCCTAAATTTTCTTTGGTGTTTATAGATGCAGAGGCGATGACAAGGTATGAGCGAGCAAAAAAAAGACTAAGAGAAAAAGAACAGATATCTTCTTTTGATGAGTTTATGGCTTCAGAAAAGAAAGAACTCACAAGTAATGATCCAAATTCTCAAAATTTAGAAAAATGTAAGGTTTTAGCAGAATTTACAATAGACAATAATGGAACTTTAGAAGACTTAGAAAAGAAAGTAGATGATTTGCTTTTAAAGATACAAATAAAAAACAGGAACAAACCATCATGGGATGAATATTTCTTAAAGATTGCAGAAGTTGTTTCTTTAAGAGGGAATTGTTTATCAGCAATGATTGGTTCAGTTATTGTTAAAGACAATGTTATAAAATCAACAGGCTATGCAGGTGCACCAAGGGGTACAAAAGATTGTTTTGAGAAAGGTTATTGTCTTAGACGAAAATTAAACATCCCTTCTGGTCAGCAATATGAACTTTGCGTAAGTGTTCATGGTGAGCAAAACGCAATAATTAATGCAGCAAGAGAAGGAGTTTCCATTGTTGGTGGAACAATATACATATTTGGCAAAAAAACACATCTAGGTATAGAAAAACTCGTTGATGCTTTTCCTTGCTTTATTTGTAAAAAGATGATAATAAATGCAGGACTAAAAAGAGTTGTGTGCTCAACAGCAGATGGTAAATACATGTGTTTTAATGTTGAAGATTGGGTAGAAGATTGGAAGAAAAAAGACATCATAGATGATACTCAAAAATACGGAGCAAAATAAAAATGAAATCAACAAAACTATCAACCACAAAGATAAAACAAGTAATTTTAAAGATAGTAAAAGAACTAGATAAAAATCAGATTGATTATTTTATAACTGGCGGAACTGCCCTTTTACTTAAAGGAATTATTAAAGAAACAAAAGATGTTGATTTTTTTGTAAATTACAAAGACTTTACAAAATTAAAAAAAATATTTGCAGAATATATTGTGCCTTCTGAAAAAAAAGAAAAAAATTATTTAAATTTAATTATTTCAGAAACAGATGTTGAATTTGTAGGAATTAGTCCAATATATAATAAAGAATCCTATTTATTTTTGAAAAATAAAGATTATGACACTATAAAAATACAAAATCACAAAGTAAATATCAGTTCTTTGTTAGCCCTACTAGAATGCTATAAATTTGCATATAATAAATATAAAAAAGAAAAACATCTTAAAAAAATAGAACTTATTAAAAGGTATTTAGAATATGAAAAGATAAGCAAACAATTCAAAAGCAAACAAATAAATAAAAAGATATATAAATAGATGTGTATATAATATACATATGGAATACACACGAAATACACAAGATAATTTTATTCACGCAAGAGTGAAATTAACAGATTATACAAATAGAGTGCTTGGTGTGATTAAGGCAAAATATAATTTAACTGATAAAAGCGAAGCTCTAAATAAGTTTGTAGAAATCTATGGTGTTTCAGAAGTTGAGCCAGAGATTGATTCAAAATATCTAGAAAAGATAAGCAAACTAGAATCAGATCATCTAAAGAAATATGGTCTAAAGAAAATGAGCAAAAAAGAACTAGATAAGCTTTTTAATAAATAATTCGCACTGGACATCTACCCTCAAAAAGCATATAAAGTAGTAAATTCATAATTCTATTGAATTTTATGACATTTACATTCGAATTTACAGACAATTTAAAGAAAATTATTGCAAAGCTTAATAAAAAAGATAAAAAGCTAGCAGAAGAGTTATATAGAAAGATTAGAGAAATAATCAATTCTGATGAAATTAATATAGAACATTATAAAAATTTAAAATATGATTATTCAGATAAAAAAAGAGTGCATATAAGAAACAATTTTGTTCTGTTATTTTCTGTAAAAAAAGAAAAGAATCACATTATATTTCTTGATTTTGAACATAGAGATAATGTTTATAAAAGAAAATAATTTAAGATAACATTTATAATTTCTTTTGTCTATTGTATTATTATAAATGGTGATTTAAAAAGATGATTGGAATAAATACTAGAACTTTCCCGTATAGATTAGATTCTAAAAGTAAAGAGCCTTTAGAATTTTATATAAAATTGACAAATGGCCAGAATAAAAGACTGCTAAGTATTGATATAGTTATAGATGAAGACATAAGTTTTAATTCTGTTAAACCTGTAAATACAGACTACAAAAGAATTGGAGAGTTTGGTCCAGGGCAAGTAAAAGAACTAAGATATCATATTTTTCCTGTGGCAGGCACATACCCAGGAACCAAAAAAATAAAAATAAGAGTTGGAGAACATAATAACGATTATAATGTCATAGATGATAAAACAGAAACAATTGTTACAATAAAAGTCATCTAATCTAAAAAATCATTTTCCTTATTTGAAATCTACAATTTTCTTTTGCTTAGAAGTATAGTCAGAGATATGAAGCTCATAATCAATTACAAAATCTATAAACTCTTCTTTTGCTTTTAGATATATTTTATACATTTTTTCTGTATGTTTCTTTTTAATAGAAATATCAGGGTTTAATAGTGCTTTATAATCATACCCTAATTTTTGATGTTTAGATAGCCTTGCAATTTTAAAAGGAACATTAAGAATAGATAGCTTTGTTTTATATTTTTCTTTTCTGTATCTAGCATTTACTATTTTCTTAATTATAAATCTATTTACTAAATCATAGAAAATTAAGCTGTTTATTGATAATTTAATTCTTTTTTTAAATGTATCATAATCTTTTGGATAATATTTTTTAACACAAGTTCTAATCAGCTTTAAAGGATATCTTGGGGTAGGTATTTTTTGATTTTTAAATTTAGTGTCTAGATAATATTCTGAAACCAGATGTTTTACATTATTCCCTAGTTCAGTACTATTAATATAATCATGAATATGTTTATCAAGAATAAAATGAGATATAAAGCCTATGGCAAAAAGTTTTTCTGGTTTGTTTTTTGCTTTCTCCAGCACTAATTTTGCAAAACTATAATCCTCATCCATAGTTTCATGCACAAATTTACTAAAATTTGGTTTTTTAGTTATGCTTCTAAGGCCAGTAATATAATAGACATCTGGATAAGTAGCACCCTGTAATAGATATCTCAAATCAGATTTTGAGAAAAGTTTTGGATTTTCTTTAACAATATCCCTTACCAATTGCATGTGTGCTAAAATTGCTGCCATATTCTATCAAATTAATCTCAAATAGTTTATAAATTTATTTTTTTTCTAGTTTTATCTTTTTAATTATTAGGTTTCCTGTAAATTCATTTTTCATTATTTTTTGGCTTTCAATTATTGAAATTCTTTTCTTAAAAACAGGAGAATCAAGAACTAAAGTTTCATATTCTCCGCCTTCTCCAGCTATGTTTGTATGGTATTTCTTGTTTAGTTTTTTAAGCTCCTCTAAATCTTTGTAATCAATGACTTTGCCTAGCATTTTTTCAGAAAAGCCAAAAGCTGCAATTTTACATATAACAAACATAAAGTCATTATCTAAAAGCAATCTTATCTCCTCTTCTTCTTTCACATGCCAAAGAGGAGTAATCAGATTTAAATCTAATTCTTTACATATCTTTTCAATTCTGTCTTTCTGATAATTACTATAAAGGGTTCCAGCAACAATTCCTGTTAATCCAAACTTTGCTTTAGCAAAGACAATTGCCTGTTTAAGATCAACAAGTTCTTTTTCCTTTTCGCCTTTTGTTTTTGTAATTAGTAGAGGCATATCTAAAGCAAAAGCCTGCATTTTGAGAAAATTAACTTCTGGTGTTTGAAACATATATGAATCTACATTTTCAGGGATCATAGAGAGAAGACAAGAAATTTCTTTTCCTGCCTTTTGTGCAAGCCATAATGAAAGATTAGAGTCTTTTCCACCTGAGAAAAGCACACCTACTTTTTCTTTTCTAAAAGAAGAAAGATATTCTGTTTTTGTTTTATATTTTTTTTCTTTTGCTAGCTTTTCTAGTATCTTATCAGAATTACTGCCATATTGGCATGCAAGTTTTTTTCTTTTAACAAGCTCTTTGGAGAGCCCTAGGCTTTCTGCAATTTCGCGTAAAATTATTTTGTTTTGTTTTGAAGAAATCAAAAGGCTTGATGGCAAAGACAAAGCAAAATCAATGACTGCTTTATCAAGATATGGGTGTTTAATTGCTAATTTGAAATATTTTGCAATAGCTTTATCTCTATCTAAATTATCCTTTTGAATATTATCAAGGCATTTTTTGGTTTCCTGTTTTTGATTTTGTATAGTAAATCTGCTGTATCCTGCAAATAGCTCATCAGCACCAAGACCAGACAACAAGACATCTGTTTTTTTCTCTTTGGCTTTTTTGCATGAGAGATAGATTGGTATTGCAACACCTACAGAAACTGGACTAGTGTTATCAGTTATGTTAATAATCTCTGGAAGAATGTTAGGTATTTCTTTTTTGTCTATAGAAACTATTTCAAGCTTTAATTTAAGTTCTTTTGCTGCCTTTTTTGCAAAAGCCAAGTCTTTAGGCTCAGTATTGTTTTTTACATATGCAAAAAAGCAAGTAAACTTAACTTTTTGTTTTTTTAGAAGAAGAGCAAGAAGACAAGAATCAATGCCTCCACTAAAAAGTAGACCGTAGTTTTTGGATTTGTCTTTAGTAAGACTTATAATTGATTTTTCAAGAAGCCAAGATAGTTTTTCTTGCTTGTTTTGTAAGGTCATATACTGATTAAAAAAGAAAACAAATATAAAGTGTTTTGTTCTTTTACTTTTAGATTGTAGAAAATTAAAAAAAAGGTAGATAATTATGCCACCAAAATATAGACAAAGAATAAATTTGGGAAAACAAAGATCCAAATTAGGTAATAAAATAAAGAGACCCACAAAATTTGGGAAAAAAGTAGCAACTGCAGCACTTATCGGAACAATAGCAACTACTCCTTATTTTGTAGGTAAGGCTGCGAAATCAGCAGTAAGATCGCATAGCATTAATAGAAATTTAATTTTAGCAAAAGGCAATTATCTTACTGAAATCAAGTCAGTAAGTGAAAGAATTGGAGAGTTAAATGCCAAAGCTAGAAGAGAATATTCACAAAAATTACAAAAAAGTAAAAATAAAGATATTAAAAGAAAGCTACATTATTTGGATGAAAAACAAAATAAAATTATAGTTGTAGAAATGGATGCTAAAAAAGCAATGGAAATTGAGAAAAAACAAATTGCCAATTCTAAAAGAATAGATGGTGTTGTAGAAAAGAAAGTAACAGAATTAAATAAAAAAGCAAGACCTGAAGAAGTGTTTTTTTGGGATGGAAAAGAAATTACTAAGATTGATTTAGGTGTTGCAAAATTAAGAAATGTATATGATAAACTATATGCATCTGAAAAGGCTAAGCTAGATAGTATATACAAAGAAATTATAAAAGATGTTAAAACAAATGATAAATTTTCAGGCGAAGTTGCTATTAAAATGGGGGAACTAAACGATACTGCCAGAGTAAATTATTTAGCTAGTTTATCTGTTGAAGAATTTGCTACTAGATTTGGTAATAATCCTAAAATTATAAGAGGATTAAATGAGGTAATAAAAAGTTTAGAAATCTATAAAGAAGACCCAAAAAACCCAAGAAATTCAAGAGAAGTTCTGAAATTTGTACAGAGAGAATCTGGAATAGATGGCACTATAAATGCAGTTGGTGCAGGTTCAGTAACTGCCATAGGTTTATTATCTCTGTGGGGACAAATTAAGGCCTATTCTAGAAGGAAGAAGAAATAATATAAGAATTATAGGAGAAAAATAAAAACAAAAAAAGAGGTAAATGATTATGCCACCAAAACCAATGCCAAGATATAGACTAAAATCACCAACAAAAATAACTATGGGTGGCAAGGTAGTGGGTGGCAGGGGGATTATTACACGCAAAGCAGGAAATATGAATAGAGTTTCTACAGGTGGTGCTGGAAGAATAGCGACAGGTAGAACAGGAAATGTAAATAGTAGCACAATTGCAGGTAGAACAGGAACTATGAGTAGTAAAAGAACAGCTGCTAGAATGAGAGCTTTGCGTTGGAAAATTAACAAAGCAAAAGGCAATATTAAAAAAGGCGCATCAGCAGCTTTATTTATCGGAGCACTTGCAACATCAGCAGCTCCAATAGATAAAACCGTGCGTTCTGTTACAGAGCCTCATTTTACACAAAAGCATTTGTCTAATGCACAACACCACACTATCCCTGAAGTTAAGTCTGTTAGTAAAAGACTTACAGAGTTAAATGCAAGGGAAAATTCACGATTGAAAACCTTTGGAAATAAAAATAATAAAAAAAAAGTATATTTTTTGGATGAAAAACAAAATAAAATTGTATATGTGGAGATGGATGCGAAAAGAGCAAATATAATTTTAAATAAACAAAAGGCAAATTATGGAAGATTAGAAGAAGTTATTAGAAGAAAAGTAATTGAATTGAATAAAACTGCTGGACCTGGAGAGGTGTTTTTTTGGAATGGAGAGAAAATTTCTAATCAGAAATTCGATAATGTGGAATTAAGATATGTTTATAAAAACCTACGACCTTCTGAAAAAGCACAACTTGACAAAATATATGCAGACTTAGTAAAAAATTTAAGAACAAATAATAAATTTACATTAGAGGTTAGTAAGGCTATGCAAGAAGTAAGCGATTCAGCAAAATTAAGATTTTTGTCACGTTTAACTGTTGATGAATTTGTTACTAGATTTGGTAATAATCCTGAAATTGTAAACGGATTAAATAGATTAACAAAAAGTATAGAAACCCACAATCCAAATATTTTACCATATGTAGAAAAAGGTGCTAAATTTGATGTGAATGCTACAAATGTTCTTTTGCATTTTGGGAGTTTAGGATTTGGTTGGTATTTGTTATCTCTACAGCCAAAGTATGAGTTATATAAAAGAAAGATTTTGGAGATTGCTAGAAAAAAGAAGAGATAGTATCTAAATTATTTTATTCTTTTAATATAGGGAAAAGATGCAAGAAATAAAAGAGTTCTATAATAAATACCAATATCCCAAGGCTAATCAATATACTTCTAATCAGAAAAGAACAAACAAAAAAATAATATTAGGTATATTAAGGATTGCTGGTTTAAAAGAAAAAGACCTGAAAGGCAAGAGAATACTTGATGCAGGTTGTGGCACTGGTGAGAAATCTATTTTTTTTGCAAAAGCAGGAGCAAAAGAAGTTGTTGCTATTGACTTTTCTAAGGGTCAGCTTGAAGAGGCAAGAAAAAAGGTAAATAAAGACAAAGTTAAAAACATAGTTTTTAAAGAAAAAGACATTTTAAAAGATAATCTTTCTGATCTTGGAAAATTTGATATTATTGTTTCTCTTGGTGTGCTTCATCATACAGAAAATCCAAAAAAAGCATTTGCATTAATTCTTGGACAGCTAAAGCAAAACGGCATCATCATTATTGGTTTATATCACAAACACTCCAGAGCCAAATATCGTTTACACAGGTTTTTGCTTCATCATCTAGTTTCCAAGGACCCTGATAAAATAATTGATTTTGTTTACAAGATAAACAAAAATATAAGAGCACCAAAATCCACTCTTTATGATCGTTATGCTGTGCCACATGAAAGCTATCACACATTAAGAGAAGTAAAAGGCTGGTTTAAAGAAAACAATGTTTCTTTACTTGGCTACAAAAACATAAAAAACGAAAAACTAGAAATTGCAAATCTAATCGAAAAGAAGACAATATTCTTTGTTTCTGGAAAAAAGAAAGTTATTTAAACTAAAAGTTACATTAAATTAATATAAATTATAAAAAGGGGGAAATTTATGAAAAAACTAGGAGAGTTATCTTTAAGTCAATATATTGCAAAAATAGTTTCTTTTTCCCATTGGGGGGCAGGAGCAATCTTTGCAATTTTTGGGCTATTATTTTTAATTGCGCCAACAATGCTAAATTCTTTAACATCAGCAAGCCCTTTGTTTTCTGAAATGGGAGAAGCAAATAGCGTTGCAGGTCCAGCGATGGGTTTTGTGGGGATTATGATGCTAGTTTTTGCAATTTATTCATTTATAGTTGCATACGGTTTTGGAAAATATAAAAATTATGCAAGAATTATGGTATTAATTCCTTTATACATCTTTGCAGTATTATTTGTAATTGCAGGAGTGATTCCATCAATTGTTCTTTTATTTACTGCGCCTGTTGCAGGATTAATATCTTTAATTCTGTTTGCTTTCTATGGGTTTATTCTTTTCTTATCAATATACCTATTCCAGAAGCAAAAAGACATGGTTGTTCTTTTTAAAGGGCAATAAAATTATATTTTACCCTGTGAAAACCAGAAAACAAAAAACACAGGGTAATATTTTTTCTTTTTCTAGTATCTGATATTTGTTACTTAGAACATATCATATTTCCAAAGTATCAATACACACAATGTTGAAAGAATAACAGTTAATCCCATGATAATAATAAAAGCATATTTATGATGTTCAAGTGGCAAACTAACATTCATGCCGTAGATGCTTGAAATTACTGTTGGTATTGTAATAACAACTGTAATAGAAGTCAGTAATTTTAAGGTTTTGTTAAGATTATTAGAAATTACAGAATTAAAACGATTAGTTGCATCTTCAATAATGTTATTATATATTTCAGTAACTACAATTGCTTGTTTATTTTCATCAATTACATCATCAATAACATCTTTATCATCTTCTGAATTAACAAAATCTTTATTTCTTTCGATCTTCTCTAGAAGTATTTGATCGCTCTGCAAAGAAGTATTAAAATAAACAAGTGATTTTTTAAGATCTAAAAGATCAGAAATTTCTTTGTTTCTCTGAACGCTTTCAAACTTTTCTTCAATTGCTTTAATCTTTGTATCTATTTCTTTTAGATATTTGATATATGTTTTTGAGGAAACCAAAAGCAGATTAAGAAGAACCATTGCCTTTTCATGTTTAAATTTCTTTGTTTTTAAGATATCCACATTTTCATTTTCTCTAAAGCTTATAGTAATAATGTAATCTTTATTAATCATTATTCCTAAAGGTATTGTAATATATTCAGCAGCAGATTTATATTTACTTTCTGGGTCTGTTGATTTTAGTTTGTGTGGTGTTCTAGTAATTATAAAATATTCTCGTTTGTATTTCTCCATGTATGGTATTTCTTCCATATCTTGTAAGGAATTAATATCATCTTTAAACTCTTGATAATCTACTTCTTTGATTTTCCAGATTTCTGCCAAGTACTTTATTTCGTAGGCATCGGGGTTAACTACATTTATCCATGCATCTTTTTTTGGTTTTTTAAGTCTTTGAATGCCAGATTCTGAAAATTTTAGAATTTCAATCATTGTAGTTTCACCTCTTAGCAAGTTTTAAAACAAGAAAACATATATATGGATATAATATATTTATTGACCGACAAGTTTTAATATCCTTTTTAAGTAAATAAAAAGGGAGTCTTTTAAAAACCAGTCAAATTATCGAATCCATTTAGATATATTTATAAAGGTTATATTCTTATAATATATTACAAAAACTCACAATAACAACAATTAATGTTAAGAAATTAATTTAGATAAAAAAGAAAGTAATCAAATCAAAAAAGATAATTAAAAAAGAATAAATCAAAAAAGGTAATCAAATTAAAAAAAGAAGGAATAAAAATGAATTCAAAAAATATTATGCATATCAATAGATTTAAATTTTTTCTTATAATAATGTTAATAATTTTAATTGCTAATCCATTATTTGCTTGTGAAAATGAAAAAATGTGGAAAACAGTTGTTGATTACGAAAATTTGAATTCAAATGAAGTTGGTTTAAGGGTAAAATCTCTCAGTATAGATAGTGATTATCTAATTTCTGGGATTACAGGGGAATGTACTAAAGATGTCCATTATTATGCAATAGTTTTTTATAATAGCAAAACAGATAGTGAAAATAGAATAACAAATAAGATGTCTGACTTAATGTATGATAAAAGCACTATTAAAAACATAATTAAAAACAAATCTTATTGTATATTAAACTATGGAAGTACAGCATTACAAAGTTCATGTAAAAACAGTAAATTATTTAATGATTCTGACACTGTTGCATTATTTGGTGTATTGTCTGAACCACAATCAGATGATATTTCTTTTAAAATTTCAACTGACAGAATTATATCACAATTATCAATAAACGATCTGTCTAAATATGATAGAGTAGCACTATATATAACAAAATATTCAACAGATAATTTTTCTTCAAAAACTGGGTGGATAGGAAATAAAGCGACCCAAACTATGTCATCAGACAACTCAGGATATGAAAGAGTTGATGATAATGTTTTGAAAAAGATAGGTTTATTTTTTAAAACTGGTTTGAACTTTGTGAGAAATGGATTTGAAAATTTAGTTAAAGAAACTGTTCATTCACATACAAGTGCTCCAAGAATATTTTTGAAAATTACTTTTTTACCTTTAGATGGTCTTATAACAACAGGAAAAGTAATAGTAAATACTACAACAGATACAGTAGATGGGTTTAAAGAAGATGTCACTTTAACTCTTACTAAAAATAATATGTTTAGTGGACCGAACATAGAGGCTGGTTATAAAGTAGCTTCATTAAATATTAAAAATGAAGATTCAATGATAAATAAATGTCCTGATAATTTTGTAGAATCTGATTATGATCCATTATGGTCTGCTTTAACTAAAAAAATAAAATATAATGGAGAAAATAAAGTTCTATATTACTGTGTAGATGATTACACCTATAGGTTATGTTATAAAGAAACAGGCAATATAGAGGAAATTACCTTTTCTGAACTAAAAAACAAAACAAGAGCATTAGAGATATATATAAGCATAGCAAAAGCAAAATTGTATGGTGCGCCATTAAATACAGCAGAATTATTATTGAATTTAAAAATAGATGAGTTGGAAATAACAAAATTCAAAAATGACATTTGTAAAAATCGCAATGATATTGGTCAACAACCACCAAGCATAAATGATGTGCCAAGTGCTCCAAGTGATGTTGGGTCGGATACGACAGAAGAGCAAGTAGAACCTGTTGCTCCACAACAAGTCAACTTGGATTTCACTGTATATTCCTCAATCCCAGATATTAGTTATAGCACAACTACAGCTACACAATATAAGGCAAGAAAAGTAAATGATCAAGAAGCATACCTAATAGATTATAGAAATAACAAAAAAGAAATAAGTGTAAATCTATCAAGCTTAAATTATACTCGACCTGTTTATGCAATTATAGCAACTCCTGATCAATCTGATAAGATATATGGTTATTTGGCAAATATTAAATCAACAGGAGAATTTAAAGACTATACTTTGCAAACAAATTTTACAGTAAATTCTAATACTCTAGCGACAAGCCCTGCTGCTATGAAGTATACAATGGGTTCTGATAAAACTTTCAAGTTTTCAATAGCTCCTAATGTTAATGACAAGTTTGTTTTAATATTTATGCAGTTATCAGATGATGGTTCATTAATTAATTTAACATATACAAATTTATATAATTTAGATTATAATGCTCAATCAATATATCAATTATGTGAGATAAATAGAAACATAGTAAATTTCTATTGTAAAGGATATGATTGTAAAGTTCCAGGAAGTTGTATAGATAGATGGGACTTTGATCCAAGTAAATTAGATGGTGTATCAGGAATACCTGTAGATGCAATACCTGTAGCACCAACATCGCCTAAGCCACCTTTAGAAACTCCACCAGCAACTCCTAAGCCACCTTTAGAAACTCCACCAGCAACACCTACACCTCCAGTAAGTCAAGATACCACATTAGCAAAAGGAGCAGATGGTTGTTATACAACCAATCCAGAAACATTAGCAAAAATAAGACAAGAAGGTGGAATAGGTATTAATAAACAACAATTTGCTGGGAAAAGAACAAAAAGCAGTATTGTCTTTCCAGGCACAAGTAACGGAACAGACGATGATCCTAGTTTAACTGTTGATCAAATAAAGAATGTATTTAATAGACCGTCATTAAATATTCCACAAAAAGTAAAAGATGCTTCGCCAGCATTTTACAATTTGGGTTTATTATATAATGTAGATCCTGTATATTCTTTAGCATTTTTCAGAGCAGAAAAATCTTTATATAACCAAAATTCAGGAAGTGTTACTCAAACATTGATATCTCATAATGATATTTCTGGAGTTACAAGGGTTTGTAGATGTGGGGGTAAAAAAGTTGTGGGTTCTAAATATTGTTCTTATCCAACACTTGAACAAGGAATAGAGGCATTTTATTTAAATTTAGATAAAGGCACAACAAATAGTCCAAACATATATAAAAACAAATCATTTGCACAAGTTGCAAAAACATGGAATGGACACGATAGTTATGTAACAAGCATAACAAGATATCTTGCAGATACCTATGTTTGGGCAGGAAAATAAAATAAAAAACCATCATTCTCTTAAGGAAAAAATATGAATAAAAGAAATATAATTTTTGTTTTATTTTCTTTATTATTCTTATTGCAACAAGTTAATGCCAGCGAAACTATTTATTCTCAGTATAACTACAATTTATTAGAAATTAAAGATGTATCTTATAAAATAGATAATGTCTGGCATAAAGCAAAAACAATAGATTCTCCAGAATCATACATTATTGATTACAAGAATAAAACCAAAACCATACAAGTTCATTTATCAGGGTTTAATAAAGATCAGCCAATATTTGCAATAATTACTACTCCTGAAAAACTATATGATATAGATACTGAACTAAATGATATTTTAGATGAAATTAATAATTTTTATTTAAACAATCCTGCTAGCAATATTAAAGAATCTGCAAAAACTCATTCTTTTAAAAATTATGCAAATCAATCAAATTATATAATAAATAATACTTTTAAAATAGACTATTGGGATTTGATAAATTTTATTTTTGGTACACAAAATCTGTTTGAATTTAATATAGAAAAAGGCACAGAAAATAATCTGTTTGTTTTAATATTTATGCAGTTCTCTGATGATAGCCAATTAATAAATTTAGCATATGTAAATCTTTATGTTCTAGATAACAAAGAACATTCTATTTTTAATTTATGTAAAATAAATAAAAAAATAGTTGATTTTTATTGTAAAGGAAAAAAATGCAATGTTCAAAAAAGTTGTTTAGATAGGTGGGATTTTGATGCAATTAAATTCACAAGAGCGCCAGTAATAAAAGAAGACCCTGTGCCAATAACGGAAGAAAAGCAATCAGATAAACCAACCATGTATCATTCAACCATAAATTCACAAATTGGTTTAAAAATTTTAAATCAAGCAGAAAAATATCTTGGCAGAAAATATAAATGGGAAGGAAGAAATGGATATACTGTTAAAGGAATAGGAAAATTAAAATCTGATTTTGATTGTGTTGGTTTAAAATATGTAGTATTAAGAGATTTAGGATATTTAGATGATTCTGCAAGTTGTTTGCAGATGTTTAGTAGCGGTTGTGCATTTGCAGATTATTTAGAAAATAACAAAGGACATATAAAAGGGATTGTTGGAAATATAAAAAATAAGTCTGATTTGGATAATTTAAAACCAGGAGATTTCTTGTCTTTAAATACAAAAAGTGCAGGAATTTTTGGACATGCTGCAATATATGTTGGGGTAGAATCTGGGAAACACAAATATATTCACGCCTCAGGTAGTAAAAAAATTGCAGGATCAGTAAAATATGATTATTTAGAAGATAAATTAAGTAAAGGAACACTCAAGTATCCTTTCCAGTATCAAAGGATTACCGGTGTTGATATAAATAATATAGATTGTAGTAAAAATTATATTTCAGTATCTAAAGATTTTAGTGGTTGTTGTAAATATACAAAATATTGTTAATTTCTTTTCTCTTTTTAATTGTTTCGTTGTTTAATTTATAATTATGTGTGGTATAAGTGCATATTTTGGAAAAAAAGATTGTGTTCCTATATTAATTAATGGAATTAAAAGACTAGAATATAGAGGCTATGATTCTTGTGGATTAGCTGTCATTGATAACAAGACTAAAGAGCTTAAAATTATTAAAGCCAAAGGAAAGATAATAAATCTAGAAGAAGAAGTTAAAAAAAACAACCCACAGGCAAATATAGGAATTGCACACACTAGATGGGCAACACATGGAGAGCCCAATGTAGTAAATGCCCATCCTCAAACAGATTGTAAAGGAAATATCGCTCTAGTTCATAATGGCATAATTGAAAACTTTGAAACTTTAAAGAAATTTTTAGAAAAAGAAGGTCACGTTTTCAAGTCAGAAACAGACACTGAAGTTTTAGCACACTTAATTGAAAAGTTCTATTCTGGAGACTTAAAAAAAGCAGTTCAAAAAACCTTAAAAAAAGTAGTTGGAAGTTTTGGTCTTGTGGTTATGGATAAACAAGGTAAAGAACTAATTGTTGCAAGATGTGGTTCTCCAATAATTATTGGAATTGGAGAAGATGAATATTTTGTTGCAAGCGATATTTCTGCAATAATTGAACACACCAAAAAAGTAATCTATTTAGAAGATAACGAGATTGCTTGTATTAATGGAGGTTGTGAGATTACTTCTCTTGATAATATAACTTTGGATAAAGAAACCACAGAGATAGAAATGAATCTAGAAGAGATAGAAAAACAAGGCTATAAGCATTTTATGTTAAAAGAAATACATGAACAACCAGAAACTATTAAGCAAGCAATATTAGGAAGAATTGATTTTGAAAATAATACTGCTAAATTAGGTGGTATAAACCTAACTACAGAGCAAATAAAAAATATTAAAAGAATAATTATTGTTGCTTGTGGCACATCATGGCATTGTGGCCTTGTTGCTAAGTTTTCTATGGAGGGTTTCTTAAGAATACCAGTAGAAGTGGATTATGCTTCTGAGTTTAGATACAGAAACCCAATAATTGACAATAATACTTTGGTTATTGCAATAAGCCAATCAGGAGAAACTGCAGATACCCTGGCAGCTGTTAGGGAAGCAAAGAAAAAAGGAGCAAAGGTAATAGGTATTGTTAATGTTGTTGGTTCCACTATTGCTAGAGAATGTGATGGCGGAATTTACATAAGAGCAGGGCCAGAGATAGGGGTTGCTTCAACAAAAGCATTTACAAGCCAATTGGTGTGTTTGAATCTTTTAACACTTTATATTGGAAGAATAATAGAAAGCATAGATGACAGTGTCGCAAAAAAATTGATAAATAACCTTTTGGAATTGCCACAAATAGTAAGAGGGGAGTTAAAGAAAGATAATGAAAATAAAATAAAAGAAATTGCAAAAGAATATTTTACCTGTAAAAACGCACTATATCTTGGACGAGGCATCAATTACCCTATCGCCCTAGAGGGCGCTTTGAAACTAAAAGAAATATCTTATATCCATGCAGAAGGCTATCCGGCAGCAGAGATGAAACACGGACCCATTGCTTTAATTGATGAAGGCTTGCCAGTAGTGGTTATTGCAAACAGTGATTTAAACTATGAAAAAGTTTTATCTAACATACATGAGGCAAAAGCAAGAGGTGCAAGAATTATTGCGTTAGCTACTCAAGGAGATGAAGAGATAGAAAAATTATGTAATCATGTTATCTTTGTTCCATCAATCTGTACAAATTTAACGCCTTTTGTTAATGTTATTCCTATGCAACTTTTAGCTTATTATATAGCTGACTTAAAAAATTGTCCTATTGATCAACCAAGAAATCTTGCAAAATCAGTAACTGTAGAATAAGAGGGAAAAATGAATAATTTAAAATTAAAAGAACTTGCTGAATTTTTAGTTGAGGCAAAAATAAAGACATATGCAAATATTGATGCAAAAGAGGTAAAAGCACAAAGACCACACTTTAAAGAATTAGAATATAAAAGAGGAAATTGGGAATATAGAGATAGTTATTGTGGTTTTTTCTTTGCCCCTGGTCAAGAGATTGTAAGATTTAATAAACAACCAGTGTGGGCCATGGCTTATTCTGGAGGAATGAGTAAGAAATATCACGGAAATATTGACTTTGCAAAAGAAACATTTGGTTTTCTAAAATTGGCTTTGGCTCAAGTAAACACAAAGGCGCCATATAGGGGACCAAAGAGCTATAGTTTTGAAAATTATAAATATACTAATAATATTAAAGGGAATATAACTGATTTTTCAGGAATAGAAAAAATATTTTTAAAAAAAAAAGAAATTTTTAAACAAGAATATATTGGCGGATTAATAATCCCAAAATAAATACTATTTGTTAGACAAAATTTAACTATTCTTTCAAATTTAGTAGATTAAAAAAAATAGCAAAAATCTATTTAAAATAAGAAGAAAAAGAAGAAAAAAGAAAAATTTCTTTAGTTTTTAGCTATAGAAACTATTTCTTTTAATGCAACTACTATTGCAGTAGGTATGGTAAATATCATAATTGAATGCAAAACTCCTGCTAAGTATGGCCCAATAATCATTAAATTTTGTATTGATGCCCCTCCAAGAGCTGTAACAATTACAAGACATACCGCTGTAAGTAAGTAGTCTTTAACTTCTTTATCTGTTACATTTAAGAATCCTACAATAAGACCCAATATCATTAACACAGATGTTATTATTACTGGATCCATAAAATTCATTAATATTCCAGAAATTATTGCAATTACAATTCCTGCAATGAATATATAGGCTCCTATCTTTGTTTCCTTTTTCGCCATTTATATACCTCCTTAATTTTTTTTGTAATAGAAATGGTTTGAGCTGAAATTAAGCTCACTATATATATTTATAAAAAAAAGAGTATATAAAGCTTTCTTTTGCCTAAAGATTATAAAGCTTTTCATACATAACATATATAACAAATAACTGTATTCAGTTAATAATTCTAGGAGTTAAAAAACATGAAAAAAATAAAAAAAGCAACAGTTAGTTTAACCAAAAAAGAAGTAGTTGATAAACTAAATAAACAACTTAATTCTCCAACTAAATTTATTATTTCACCAATCGATATATCATTATTAAAGAAGAAAAAAATAAACATTAGTAGATATGCTAAAGATTTACAAAAAGTAAATGCTAATCACACCATTTACTTAGGTTTAAAATACACAATAAAAGATTTAAAGAATGCTGGATTTACTAACCCAGAATTAAAAAAACTAGGTTTTACTCTTAATGTGCCAAAAAAACCAAAACAAGCAAAACCTAAAGAAAACAAACCAATAAAAGCAACAGCAAGCCTAACCAAAAAAGAAGTTCTAGAAAAACTAGATAAGCAACTTAATTCTCCAAAAAGATTTATAATTTCACCAATCGATGTATCGTTATTAAAAAAGAGAAAAATAAATATCCACAGATATGCTAAAGATCTACAAAAAGTAAAAGCTAATCGCACTATATTTTTAGGAATGAAATATACTTATAATGATCTTAAAAAAGCAGGATTTACTAATGCAGAACTAAATGCTCTAGGTTTTAAAGAAGAAAAAAAGAAAGAACCTAAAAAATCCAAAATAGTTAAGAAAAAGAAAAAACCATTAAAGCTTTCTGAGTTATTAAGTAAAAAAACGTCTGCAAAGAAATTATTACAATTAGGCTATAACCACACAAGACTAAAGAAAGCAAAATATACAGCTACAAGACTTAAAAAAATGAAATTTAGTTCTAAGTATCTTTTTACTTTAGGCTTTTCTGCTCAAGATTTAAAGAAAGCAAAATACACTTTGGCTGAGCTTAAAAGAGCAGGCTATTCAGCAAAAGAACTAAAGGATATAGGCTACTCTGCAAAAGACTTATTAAAAGCCAAATTTAGTGAAGATGTTGTCGCATATGCACAATATCCTGCAAAAGACCTATATAAACTAAATGTCCCAGTCAAGAAACTAAAAGTTGCTGGCTATAATGCTAAAGAACTAATAGAAGCTGGCTATACTCTTGATGATTTAAAGAAGGCATACACCATTAACGAATTATTACTTGCTGGTTATACTCTTTTAGACCTGATAGATAAAGAAAAAATAAATATTCAAGATCTATTTGATGAAGGAATAACAGTTACTGATCTTCTAAGAGAAGGTTTTAGAATAAAAGATTTAGTGCCATTAGGTGTAACCTTAAAGCAATTAAGAGAGGCGGGAATTTCTGCAAGAGACATGTATAGGGCTGGCTATTCTGTAAGAGATCTAAAAGATGCTGGCTATAAACTAATAGAGATTTTTGAACTAAGAGATCTTTTGACAGCAAAAGAGAAAAAAGAAGAATTTAGTTTAGAAGAATTAAGATATCTTAATTATTCTGCTAAAGACTTGCTGTTGTTTGGCTATTCTCCTGCAGAATTATATTATTCTGGATTTACAACTAGAGAACTATCTCAAGCAGGTCTTTCCTGTGCACAATTAATGGATGCTGGCTGTCCATTATATGAAGTAAAAATTTGTGGTTGTGAGTTAAGCGAATTTATAGCAAAAGGCTGTTCAGTAAAAGAATTAAAGAAAGCAGGTTTTTCTGCTCTGGAGATTCATTTGGCAGGCTATAGTTTGTATGATTTAAGAGATGCAGAATTTGATGCTAAAGAGCTTCTTGGTGTCGGGTATTCTGCAGATCAATTCCATAATCTTGGCTTTACAGCAAGAGAGCTTTATTTTGCTGGCTTTGATCTAAAGGTTATAAAAGATGCAGGATATTTAGCAAAAGAACTTGCAGATCTTGATATCGACGTAACAGAGTTTGCTAAAGCTGGCTATACAGCTAAAGAAATGAGAGCTGCAAGTTATAGTGCTTATGACTTAAAAAAAGCATATTCTGCAAAAGAGCTTAGAGGCGCAGGCTTTGATGCAGCATCTTTAAGAGATGCAGGTTATTCTGCAAAAGAGCTACATGATGTTGGCTTTTATCCTAGAGAACTTTACTATGCTGGCTATCCTGCAAAAGATGTATGGAAATTAGGTTTAGATGCTAGACAACTAAGAGTAATTAGATATTCTGCAAGAGAATTAAGACCACTTGGCTTTTCTGCAAAAGAATTATATAAGGCAGGATATAGTCCAGATCAACTTATAAAGGCAGGATATGGTTATAATGAACTAGCAGAATTAGGGATTAATCAAAAAAAACTACAAAAATATGTAAGAATTAATTATAAGGGCTTTGTTTTTTGATAGTCTCTTATTTTTTTCTTTTTTTTAACCAATAGAATATATAGTATCTTAATTATTACCACTACTAATGGAATAATTAAAGAATCATAAAATGTTTCTGAAGAAATCACTCCAAAACTAAATAATATTGTAGAACCTAATGCCCACCCTATAATATAAAAGATCCCTTCTTTTAGATATCCTTTAAAAGCCATGTAAACAGACTGTGCAGTTGTTGCAACAAGATAACCATAAGATAAGAAAAGATAAGTTAGCCCTTCTTCCCAAGCATAACCAAAAGAAATTTCAATAAATCTAATTAAAAGAGTAATCAATAAAGAAATTGCAGCGCCAACAGTCAATTTCTTAATAACTTTTTTAAAAGAAACAAACATCCCTTTGGTTAATTTTTTTGTATTGTTCATTTTATTTCTTTTTTGTTTTTTTCTTTTTCTTATTTATTTTCTTTTTAATTTGTTTTGTTTGTTTCTTAACAACAAGATGCCCTGTTTTTAAAAAGTCCTGTAGACTTACAATCCCATATTTTGTTACTATCCAAGAGCCAGTAAACACAATTCCTGCAATCCATGGACTTATTTTTAAAAGTATAGATGCAACTCCTCCAGCAGTAGCTACTTGAAGTTCAGGTTTAGAAAATAGTTCTCCTATTCTTTCAAAAAACATTTTTGATTTCCCACTTTTAGGATTTATCTCTGCTACCATCTCTCCACTTCTAAAGATTCTTACTTTGCCATCTTCTTCTGAAGAGATTATTGACATAACATTTGGAACACTAGAAATTCCCCTTGCTGCAGAATGTCTAGTTCCGTGTCCCAAAAGGATTTTGGTTTTTTTAACCTTTACTCCATAATCTATAATAATACCTGAATTATCAACAACGATTGCACCATCAAGTTCCAGAAGAGCAAGCAAAAGAGTTTGTGTTTCTTTTCTAAAAATACTTATTTTTCTTTTTGAAAATAAATCTGGATATAGTCGTTCATATTTATTTGATATATCTGATTTAGTAATTATAAAAAAAGAGCCTTTTTTTTTGTTTGCCATTTCATTAACCAATTGAGTAACTTGTGAAATGACCTTTTTGTTAAAGTTTCCGTTTCTTTTTTTGCGTAACATGTTTTATTTTTCTCCCAACCTCTATATTATATATTTTTAGTTAAGTTTATAAAATATTTTACTAATATATATCTTATAAAAATTTAAAAATTAATATATTTCGGTGGAATAATGGTCAATCCTTTGCTTTTTTTATTATTAATTTCAGGAATATTTCTTCTTGGCTTTTTTGGAAATATCTTTTTTAAGAAAACAAAGATTTCTGATATTTTAATATTAATTATAGTAGGTATGCTTCTTGGGCCTGTATTTCATTTGATACCAAGTAATATTATCGAATTATTGAAATCTTTTACTCCTATTTTTTCAGCAGTTGCTTTGATTATTTTATTATTTGATGGCGGTTTATGGTTAAATTTTAATAGCGTAATAAACGAGATTAAAAATTCGTTTTTATTTACTTTAATTGTATTCTTGTTAACAGCAGGAATTAGTGGTGTTCTTTTACATTATATCTTTGGGTTTAGTTGGCTTTATGGTTTTTTAACTGGTGCAATAATAGGTGGCACAAGTTCTGCAATTGTTATTCCACTTGCAAGCAAATCAACAGCAACATCAAAGACCCAAATCATATTAACATTAGAATCTGCAGTGACTGATGTTTTTTGTGTTGTTGCTACCATGACTATTGCTGGCTTAATTATTACCCAAACAATTAGTACTACCCAAATTGCACAAGGGATATTTTCCGCATTTGCTATTGCTACAGTAATCGGGGTAGTCGGTGGGTTTATTTGGATAAAGGTATTAAGAGATTACACAGAGGCAAAGCAATTTGATTATCTTTTGACTTTGGCCTTTTTATTTATATTGTATGTTGCAACAGAATATCTAAATGGCAATGGTTCTTTCTGTGCCTTGGTGTTTGGTTTGGTGTTGGGTAATTCTTCAACAATATTAAAGGCATTTAATATGAAAGACTACAGCATAAACAAAACAATGGCACATTTTCAAACTGAAATTTCTTTGCTTATTAAGACTTTTTTCTTTGTGTACATGGGTGTGATTATTGATTTATCTATAATTACCTTAGAAACCACATTAATTGCTCTAGTCATTATTTTGGTTTTGCTTTTAGTAAGATTTTTAACAACTAAATTATTATTTTCTAGGCAACTAAGTAAAGATGATCAAAAGATTATTTGTTCGCTTCATGCTAGAGGACTTGCAGCAGCAGTTTTGGCAACAAGTCTTTTAACTATGGGGCTAGATCCTGTTTTATCAAATAAGATTGTGTCTATTGTTTTTTTAGTAATACTTATTACAAATCTTACAACTACAATTTATCTGTATATAGTTGTAAAAGGTATATTAAAGAGAGAGCTTAAAGAAAGAGATCAAATTAGGTAATAATATGAAATTTACAAGAAAAGGCGTTTCTGAAATTATAACAATTACCATAATCATAGCTATAACTGTAATTCTGACAGGAATGTTTTTGGCTTGGGCAAAAAACTCTTCCAAAAATAAAATGGATGAGATTAGTGCAGAATTAAGATCTGCGAGTGATTTAGAATGTTTGAATGCAGAGTTTTTTGTTGATTCTTGTACTATCTTAAATACAACAAAAACTATAAGATTAACAATAATTAATAATTCTAATTTAAAATTATTTAATCTAAATCTTTCAATAAATGGAGACACTAGTGTAGCAGGTGTTTTTCAAGACAATATTAATCCAGGAGAAATGGCTTTTCTATCAACAGACACAGATTTCAATTTTACAAGAGGAGACCAAAGCACACTTCATGCAATAGATATAGACACAATAGATAACATTACTTTAACAAATGGCACCTGCCCAAAAGAGATTTTGGATATTAGTGGATGTACTGTAGTTAATACATTTTGGCCACCAACTGCAAGTGTTGCTTCTGGAACATATTATGTTGAACAATCTGTTACTCTCTCTGCTGAAAATGGCACAACAATCTACTATACAATAGATGGGTCTACACCAACAACAGCAAGCTCTGTTTATTCTAGTGCTATAACAATTCCAGAAGACAGAACAATGACCCTTAAAGCCATAGCTAGTGCAGAGGGTTTTTTAGCAAGCGATGTAAACACCTGGGTCTATAATGTTACACATAAATTAAATCCTCCAACTGCAACACCACCAGCAGGAACATATTCTGGCGCAACAGAAATTACATTAGGCTCTAGTGAAGATGCAAATATTTATTATATTGTTACACAAGGTCCCTCAGCAACGCCACCCCTTCCTAATACTCCTTATACTGGACCAATAAAATTATCTCCAAGTGAAAATACCCAAAGGGTGATAGCAAGGTGTGTAAAATCAGGTTATGGAGATAGCACAATTTCTTCTTTTGAGTATACTATAAATGATAGCAGTGAAAGTAGAAATTCTGTAGATTATAATAGGATCAGTGGAGAACTTACAATTACTTTAAATTCTGATATCACTACAGAAGAAGGCATGAAATTTTTAGTTTATGATAATAATGAAAAATATTTTATACAAACAGATCCAAGTACAACTGCTTCAGAAATGAGCAATGCCGCACCAAGTCCTTATGTGTTAGATAGTAAAGCATTATCTACAATACAATTTGATACTGAATTATTTTTAACATATTATTCAAAATCAAATATTTCTCACTTTGATATAGTTGGTGGAAAAGGTAATGTTCTTGCTACAATTCCTGCAAACAACATTTCAGTAATTTCAAAACAATAATGGAGAAATAAATGAATCAAAAAGGAGCATCTGCAATATTAGTAACATCTTTAATAATTGTAGTTGTGGTCATTTTATCTGTTATCTTCTTTGCTTGGAGCAAAAACTATTCTAAAGAGCAAATGGATGTTACTTCTGGCCAACTAAAGCAAGCAAGCGATCTTTCTTGTATTAATGCTAACTTTAAAATTACTTCTTGTAATATTGATTCAGATACAAAAACAATAAATTTTGTTTTTGTAAATAACTCTAATCTGAAGATATTTAATCTTGTTTTAACAATACATGCAAATGAAACTATTATTTCAGGTGCCTTTGAAAAAGTCATAGATTCGGGGGAAATAACAAGTCTTTCAACAGCTACAGATTTCACATATGTCAAAGGAGAAGTAGAACATCAAAGTATAGATGTTGCTACAATAACAGACATAATTTTAACAAACGGAACATGCCCAAAGAAGGTATTTACTTTAGATTGCGAAATTGTATAATTTATAAATATTTTGTTCTTTAATAATTTCAGTGATAAAATGAAAAATAAGTGGTTTTTATTTGGTATATTTGTATTTTTAGCCTCTAATATCTATGCTTATAATACAGATTATAACAATGAGTTTTATTATGGGGAAGTAATAGATATTGGTATTTCTGATATTAGTAATCCTAACATAGAATATATAAATATAAGAATAAATACAGATTTTGAAACCCTTTTAGATAATAATTACACAATAGAAGAAATAACTGAAATTCCTGTATATCTTGATAACCAAATCTCCTCTAATTTAAAAATAAATTATAAGTTTATGGGTGCTAATGATAGCCTAATAGAAGAAAAAGAATTTCAGATAGATATAACAGAAAACACAGATATTGGAGATTTTTATTTATGTAATACAGAAGATTGTAAAAATTCTATACCTGATAATTATGATTTTTGGTTTGATGAAGAAATTTTTGTTTTTTCTGATAAAATAAACTATGATAAATTTACATATAATATAACTACTGAAACAGACAAAACAAGCGACAACATAGTGCTTCTAACAGATAACAACATCACATTTCCATATAAGATTCTAAACACGACAATCGCTGGGTATGAAAGATATAAATTAACCATAGAAATATTAGATAAAGTTAAAGAGAAAAGATATACTCAAAGAATAGATTTTGCTTTATCTGAAATAACAGAAGAAGAAAACAGAAGAATAATGAACCAATTGATAGAAATAAATAGACAAGAAGAAATAAATGCAAATCAAGAAGAAGATAGTGAAATAATAGAGGAACAACCACCTGTAGATGAGCGACCTTCTTCTGTTCCGATAATTGAAGATTCTGAAAAACCACAGAAGATTAATGCTTTTTTAATTATGTTAATTATTATAATTGTTTTAATTATACTAATGATAATCTTTAATAAACCAAAAAAAAATAGACGGACAAGCAGGAAAAAAAGATGAAGCATAAATATCAATATTTTTTGTTTTTATTGTTTGTGTTATTAATTATAGATCAAACATTTGCTAGCCCTATTCAATTTACTGATATTTATAGCGAATCTGAATTTAGAGATATATTAAATAGGTATTATAAAAAAAGCGAAGTTCCTAAATCCGTTTATTTTGTATACACAATTAATGACCAAGGAAAAATGATAACAAAGAATATAAGGTATAGAGATGTTGTTGTTGGTGATATTGCTGAATTAACCCCTGAAGTTATAAATCCAAATACAGAGTCTTTGGCTGTTTCTGCAGAATTTAAAAAGGTCTATTTTTTAAAAAAAAGCATTCTTAATTCTCAAAAGGATACTATAAATAAACTAAGAGAATATTATAATTCTTTGCCATTTAAAAGCAGTGATAATTTTAACAATAAAGACATTTTACTTGACAAGATATTATTACCAATCACTAAAGAAAAGATAATTGACTTTATGCATTCTAAAGGTGTTTCTAATCCAGATGGTGTTTTTGATATTTTAGTAAATAATAAAATTTTGGTAGAATATCCTTTGATATTAGAAATAAATTGTAAGTTTATTGGGAATACAGAGACATTATCACAGAATCTAAATTTTAAGATAAAATTCACTCCTGAGTTTATAAATCCTGTTAAGCCAATAACAGGAAATATTTTATTTAAAAAAGAACCAATAAAAATAACATCTAAATATTCTCTGCCAGATCCTGAATGTAAAACAAATCCAAACTTAAATTCTTGTTATATAACAACAAGAGATGTTTTGCAATTTAATGTAGGAGAATATACTACTCCAGAAATTATTGCAAGAGACAATAAAATTAGGGATTTGCTAAATAATTTCAATGTAGTATCAGATTTTCAAGATCAGTCCTTTGAGGACATAAACACTAAAGAATTATTGGTTGATTTGTCCTTAACCCGCGAACATTTTTGTTTTCGCAAAGACAATGACGAATATACCGACACTATCTTCCGCGTAGCCAAAGCTTATGACCTCTCTTTAGAGCAGGCTTTTCAACTATGGTCGCTAATCTCCGAGCTTTCAAATTGTAATAATAATCTTAACCCTAAATATTTTGGTTTTGCTCAAATAGATTTGAGTGGCAGAGATTCTGGTAACTTAATAAATATTGAGCAAGTAACTTCAAAGCAGACAACCACAATTTCAAACACTTTGCCATTACAGCTAGCAGAAGAAGA
>Ga0116178_10000022_pt1 | contig 131338 bp, 104 predicted proteins | sample AD_STIC12_MetaG_FD_89880 | JGI IMG/M metagenome (GOLD analysis project Ga0116178, IMG submission 89880) | Active sludge microbial communities of municipal wastewater-treating anaerobic digesters from USA - AD_STIC12_MetaG | ecosystem: Engineered > Bioreactor > Anaerobic > Digestate | place...
GTCACGCCCTGCGGCATCCTACGCGGCGCGAGCCGCATCCGACCAGCCGCTAGCGCCGGGTCCCTGGCCGTGACCCGCTCCCGGCGCCGGCGGCCCGCCGCGCGCGGCGAGGTGTGGGTGTGGGTCTGGCTCATGGACGGCACCATGAAGACGACGGAAGCGCTTGTCGGCGTCGTGGCGGACATGGGCTGCCAAATCCTGAGGTAGGCGCCAGGGGCCAGGCGCAGCGCGCTCGCCCCTGGCAGCCCGCCCGGTAGCGGGTCCTGTCCAGAACGTCTCCATGTGTCCTCGGCAGAACTGACGGTGACTAGCCTGCGGGCACATGGAAAGCGCCCCGGCCACCCGCGTGCGGCGGGAGGGATGAGGCACGCAGAGCGGCATCACCGCCTGTATCGATATCGTCACACCCTGTCTCGTGCTTGACACGACTCCGTCCAGAAGCAGAGTGCGGGCCACGTCGGTTCCAAGGCCCACCGGGCGCGCTGCTCCACCAGGCGCTCGGCGGCACGATCTTCTTCCGGCACCTGGAGGACCTTCCCGCGCGGGTGCAGGCCCGTCTCGCATCCCTCCTGCGCGAGCGCGAGTTCGTGGAGAACCCGCGAGGCGAGGCGCGGCTGTTCCCGCTCAGGCCCATTGCCGCCGTCGAGCCCGACTTCCAGGCCCGCCTGGACGACAGGCGGGTGCGGCTCGATCTGCAGCGGCGTTTCGCGGAGTTCAGCATCGCGGTGCTGCCGTCCCGCCGGCACGCCCGCGCCCGTCGCAGGCGGGCCTCGCGGAACCATCCGGCGGGTTACACTGTCCTCGTGCGCGTGCGTCTCCGGGCCTCCCTCCTGCTGTCCGTTCTCCTCCTCGCGGCGCTTCCCGAAGCGGCCCTGACCCAGTCACCGCTCTACGACGGCTGGGCGGACGCCAGGTGGCGGTTCGGCCCGCTGGCCGTGACGCCGAGGGTCGAGCTGCGGAATCTGGGCTGGGACTCGAACGTGTTCAACGAGGAGGCGGATCCCAAGCGGGACTTCACGGCGACGCTGGCGGCCCCGATCGACTGGTGGCTGCGGTTCGGGCGCGGGCGGATCCACGGCGTAAACACGCTCGAGAGCGTCTACTTCGGCAAGTACGTCAGCCAGCGGGGGTTCAATCAGCGGCACGATCTCACGCTCTTCTTCCCGCTCAATCGCGTCCAGCCCTACGCCGGGGGCACGTACCTGAGCACGCACGACCGGCCCGACTTCGAAATCAACGCGCGCATCCGCCACCGCGAAGCGGCGGTCACCGGCGGGGCGGTCGTCCGCCTCGCGAGCCGGCTGGTCGTGGATCTCGGGGCGCGCCAGACGACCTACCGGTACGACGAAGACGACGATTTCGGCGCCGTCTACTCCTCGCTGTTCGATCGCCGCCGCGCGAGCTACGGCGCGCAGTTCCGCTACCGCCTGACGCCCCTGACCACCCTGACGCTCCTCGCCGACAGCGTGCACGAGCGCTACAGGCAGACCCGCGAACGGAACCACGACGGCTTCCGCCTGCTGCCCGGCGTCGAGCTCGGCCGGCACGCGCTCGTGACGGGCCGCGCTCAGGTCGGGTACCGCAGGCTGAACTCGACGAGCGCGGAGATGCCGGACTTCTCGGGCCTGGTGGCCGACGCCGAGCTGTCGTACGTGTTCGGCGGGAGTCTGCGGGCCGCGCTCGGGTTCTCGCGGGACATCCTCTTCTCGTACTGGGTCGATCAGCCCTTCTACATCCAGTCCGGCTTCAACGCCAGCCTCACCCGGCAGGTGTCGGGCCCGTGGGACGTCCAGGCGAGGCTCGCACGGTACAGCCTCGACTACCAGCAGGCCGCACGGGCCGGACTCGGGACCGCCGCCCCGCGGGTGGACCGTTACAATAGCTGGGGCGGCGGCATCGGGTACCGTGTCGGCCGCGACATTCGCGTGGGGTTCAACCTCGACTCCGTCCGCCGCGACTCGGTCGTCGAGAACCTCGACTACCGCGGGGTCCGCGGTGGCATGGCGGTTACCTATGTGCTCAGGTAGCGTGCGACGCGTGGTCTGTCTGGCGGCCGCCGCGGTGCTGGCCTTCGCGGTCGCGTCGGCGGCGCAAGCGCCCCAGACGCTGCAGGCGGGAGGCGGTGGGCAGGGCGAGTACATCATCGGCCCGCTCGACGTCCTCTCGATCACCGTGTGGGAATCCCCCGACCTCTCCGGCAAGTTCAGCGTAGAAGCCGATGGGAGCTTCACCTTTCCGCTCATTGGCCGGGTCAAGGCCGGAGGGCTGACGCTGCGGCAGTTCGAGGGGGAGCTCAAGGCGAAGCTCGCCGACGGCTACTTCAAGAACCCGCAGGTGAGCGTCGCCGTCGAGACCTACCGCAGCCAGCGGATCTTCATCGTCGGCGAAGTGCGCAATCCCGGGACCTACCCGCTGACGGGGGACATGACGCTCATCGAGGCGATCGCGCGGGCCGGCTCGACCACGCCCAACGCCAGCCTCGAGGCGATCGTGGTCCGCGCGGCCGCGGGCCGGGCCGCCGAGGGGCCGACGCTGCCGGGCCAGCAGCACGCCGCGGCGGAAACGCGGCGCGTGAACCTGCGCGACCTGCAGAGCGGCGCGCTGTCGGAGAACCTCGCGCTCCGCGACGGCGATACGATCTTCGTGCCCCGGGCCGAATCGATCTACGTCTTCGGCCAGGTCAAGAACCCTGGCGCCTACGCGCTCCAGACCCCGGACACGACGGTGCTGCAGGCGCTGTCGCTCGCCGGCGGCGTCACGGATCGCGGCGCGACGAACCGCATCAGGATCGTGCGCGTCGTCAAGGGGGCCAAGCAGGAGCTGAAGGTCAAGCTCGGCGACCGCGTGCAGCCGGGCGACACGATCATCGTGCCGGAACGGTTCTTCTGATTCGCGGCGCGACCGGCTTCGCGGGCGCGCCCACTGGAAGCAGGCCCATGACGATTCTCGTGACGGGCGCGGCGGGGTTCATCGGCTTCCACGTCGCCAGCCGGCTGCTCGACCGCGGCGACGCCGTGATCGGCCTCGACAACCTGAACGCGTACTACGACGTGACGCTCAAGGAGGCGCGCCTCGCGCGGCTCCGGGAGCGGCCGGCGTTCCGGTTCGTGAAACTCGATCTCGCCGACCGCGAGGGCATGGCCGGCCTGTTCGCCGCGGAGCGCCCGCCCCGCGTGGTGCACCTGGCGGCGCAGGCCGGCGTCCGCTACTCCCTTGAGAACCCCCACGCCTACATCGACAGCAACATCGTCGGCTTCACGAACGTCCTCGAGGGGTGCCGCCGGCACGGCGTCGAACACCTGGTCTACGCGAGTTCGTCGAGCGTGTACGGCGGCAACGCGCGCCTCCCGTTCTCCGAGCACGACAACGTCGACCACCCGGTCAGCCTGTACGCGGCCACGAAGAAGGCGAACGAACTGATGGCCCACACCTACAGCCACCTGTTCGGCCTTCCGACGACGGGGCTGCGCTTCTTTACGGTGTACGGGCCCTGGGGCCGCCCCGACATGGCGCTGTTCCTCTTCACGAAGGCCATCCTCGCGGGCCGCCCGATCGACGTCTTCAACCACGGCCGCATGGTCCGCGACTTCACCTACATCGACGACGTCGTCGAGGGAGTCGTGCGGGTGCTGGACCGCGCAGCCGACGCCGACCCGGCGTTCGACGCCGCCAGGCCGGACCCCGGCACGAGCCACGCGCCGTACCGGGTGTTCAACATCGGGAACAGCCAGCCCACGCCGCTCGAGGACTACATCGAGGCGCTCGAGGAGGCCCTCGGGCGGAAAGCGCAGCGGGCCTACCTGCCGATGCAGCCCGGCGACGTGCCGGCGACGTCGGCCGACACGCGGGAGCTGGACGCGTGGGTGGGATTCAAGCCGGGCACACCCGTCAGGGACGGCGTGCGGCGCTTCGTCGAGTGGTACCGCGAGTACTACCGGGTCTAGGCGCCGGCAGACCCGACGGATCGATGATGCCCTGGTTCGTGCTGCTCCTCGTGGCGTGGGGCGCGCTGGCGTTCGGGGCCGTCTATCCCTGGGCGAGGTGGACTCTCCTAGCGCTGTGCGTCATCGCCGGAGCGTGGGGGTTCCTGCGGCCCGCGCCTCCCGAGCGGCGGCGCATCCACGGCGCCGTTCTCGCCGCCCTTGGCGCCGTCGCTCTTGCCGTCTTGTTGCAGCTCGTGCCGCTGGACCGGGGGACGCTGCGGCGCTGGAGCCCCGCCACCGACGAGTTCCTGATGCAGTACGACCTGCGGTACGCGGCGGCGGTGAGGTTCGCCGGCCGGTTCCGCGCGGCGGCGCCAGGAGACGGGACTGGCACGACGGCCGATGCCGGCAGCGGCGCGGCCGCCGCGCCCGCGCCGGAGGCCGCGCGCGCGTCGCACGCGCTCTCCATCGATCCGCCGAAGACGCGCGTCGGGCTCGCGATGCTCGTCGGCTTCGCGTTCATGCTGCTGGGGCTGGCCCGCGGCCTCGGCGGAGGCGATCTGCGCGTGATCGCGCCGGGCCTGGCGGCCCTCGGCGTCCTCATGGCGATGATCGGCATCGTCCAGCGGGCGCTCTGGGCCGGGAAGGTGTACGGCTTCTGGGAGCCGATCAACAAGAACGTGACGGCCTTCGGGCCCTTCATCAACCGGAACCACTTCGCGGGCTGGATGCTGCTGGCGATCCCCGTGGCCGCGGCCTGCGTCGCGTCGGCGGCGGCCAGGGGCATGGCCGGCGTGAGTCCGGGGTGGCGGAACCGCGTGCTCTGGTTCTCCACGCCGGCGGCCAGCCGGGCCGTCCTCGTCGGCTTCGCGCTCCTCGCGATGGGACTGGCGCTCGCCCTCACGCTGTCCCGCTCGGGCATCGCCGGCTTTCTCGTCGCGATGGTGCTCTCAGCCCTGCACGTGCTGCGCCGCCAGCGTGCGTCGGCGAAGGGCCGGGTCCTGTCGACGTGCCTGGTCCTGGTGTTCGCGGCCGCCATCGCGTGGGTGGGCATCGATGCCGTGGCCGATCGGTTCGCCGCGCTGGACTGGCAGCTGGCCGGCCGCGCCGGCGCCTGGGAGGACGCCTGGCGCATCCACCGGGCGTTCCCCTGGTTCGGCATCGGCCTCAACACGTACGGGTCGGCGACGGTGCTCCTGCAGCAGTTCGAGCGCGCCACCCACCACTTCATCGAGGCGCACAACGACTACCTGCAGCTGCTGGTGGAAGGCGGCTGGCTGGTGGCCGTTCCCGCGCTGGCGCTCGTGCTGGTGTTCGCCCGCGAGGTGCGGAAGCGGTTCCGCGAGGGGCGCGACGACCGGACGGGCTACTGGATCCGCCTCGGCGCGGTGACCGGGATCGTAGCGATCGCGCTCCAGGAGATCGTGGAGTTCAGCCTGCAGATGCCGGGCAACGCGGCGCTGTTCACCGTGCTGTGCGCGATCGCGATGCGGCGGGCGACAGCGAAGCGCGGAGGCCAGCGGCCCGCGGCGTGACCTCCGCGGCTACGAGGCGCGCGGGGCCTCGGCGCGGCCCATCCGCTTCAGCTTCTCCACCAGCGTCGTCCGCTTCAGGTTGAGCAGCTTCGCCGCCGCGCCCTTGTTGCCGCCGGTCCTCTCGAGCGCGCGCGCGATGACCTCGCGTTCGAGCCTGTCGATGTAACCAGGCAGGTCGAAGCCCTGCTCCGGGATCGTCATGTCGAGCGGCGCGATCGACGCCCCGGCGGCCTGGATCGCCGGCGGCAGATCGCGCACCTCGATGGGGCGGTGTCCTCCCGTGAACGCCACCGCCCGCTCGATCGCGTTCTCCAGCTCGCGCACGTTGCCCGGCCACGCGTGCGACATGAGGTGCCGGAGCGCCTCCTGCGCGATGCCGACCTGCGGCGGCGGCAGGCCAGGGTCCCGGTCGCGCGCCAGGGCCGAGCCGTACTTGGCGAGGAAGTGCTGCGTGAGCAGCGGCACGTCGTCCTTCCGGTCGCGGAGCGGCGGCATGTGGACGGGGATGACGGCGAGGCGGTAGTAGAGGTCCTCTCGGAACGCGCCTTCCGCCACCATCTTCGCCAGGTCGTGGTTCGTCGCGGCGATGATGCGCACGTCCACCTTGATGACGCCGGTGTCGCCGAGGCGCTGCACCTCGCGGCCCTGGATGACGCGCAGGAGCTTCATTTGCAGCGCCGGCGTCATCGTGCCCACCTCGTCCAGGAACAGCGTGCCCCGGTTCGCCTCCTCGAAACGGCCCGCCCGGGTGGCGACGGCGCCGGTGAAGGCGCCGCGGACGTGGCCGAAGAGCTCGGCCTCCAGCAGCGTCTCGGGAATCGCGCCGCAGTGGATGGCGACGAACCGCTGGGCGCGCCGCGGGCTGTTGTGGTGGATGGCGTGGGCGGCCAGCTCCTTGCCCGTCCCGGTCTCGCCGGTGATGAGAATCGTGCTGCTCGTCTGCGCCACCGTCTCGAGAAGCGCGAAGAGCTCCTTCATCGCCGCGCTCTTGCCGATGATGCCCTCGAAGCGGTACCGCTCCTCGAGCTGCTTGCGCAAGTACGCGTTCTCGGTCCTGAGCCGGCGCTGCTCGAGCGCGACGTCGATGACGTGCAGCAGTTCGTCCAGTTGGAACGGCTTCTGGATGAAGTCCGTCGCGCCGCGCTTGATGGCTTCCACGGCGTCCTTCACGGTGCCGTAGCCCGTGACGACGATGCCGATGATGTCGGGATAGAGCGCCCGGGCCTCGTCGAGCACCGCTGACCCGTCCGGGCCCGCGCCCAGGCGCAGGTCGGTGATCACGATGTCGAAGGCGAAGGAGGACAGGCGGTCGACCGCCTCCTCCCCGCTCGCGGCCTGTTCGACGTGGAAGCCGCGGTCGGCGAGCTGCTCGGCCACCGCCGTGCGAAGCGGCGCTTCGTCTTCGACGAAAAGGATGTGTCGCAATGCCATGTCGGGACTGCCGGTTCGGGCCCAGAGCGGCCACACGCCGCCCAGAGAACGTCAGAAGTTTGACGCATGCCGCCTCATCGGTCAATGGGGTCAGATCTAAAATTCCGGCACCGCTCACACGCACGGTGCCGGAATCTTAGATCTGACCCGAAATCCGACCCCATCCGGTGAAGCGGTGCCGGAATTTTAGATCTGACCCCATATACTGGGTGCCTGTGACCAGGACGCTTCTCAGCCTCGTCGCAACGCTGGCTCTCGCCGCGACCGCAGGCGCCGCCTGCAGCTCGTCCTCCACGGACTCGGCCGGGGCGCCCGCGGCCACGCCGGCCTACTCGAAGACGACCGGGAAGCTCGAGCTCATCACCTACGACACGAACCGCGACGGGAAGGCCGATGCCTGGGCGCACATGGACGGCACGCGCCTCGTGCGCATGGAGCTCGACCGCGACTTCGACGGCGTGATCGACCGCTGGGAGCACTACGACGCCGACGGCGCGCTCGAGAAAGTAGGCTTCTCGCGAGCCGGCGACGGCATCCCCGATGCCTGGGCGTTCCAGGACTCCTCGGGCCGCCTCGCGCGCATCGACGTCTCGACGCGGCGCGACGGCACGGTCAACCGCCGCGAGTACTACGAGGGTGGCCTTCAGATCCGGGCAGAAGAGGATACGGACGAGGACGGCAAGCCGGACAAGTGGGAGACCTACCGAGACGGCATTCTGTTCAGCGTGACCCTCGACACCGACCGCGACGGCCGTCCCGACAGGCGTCTGACCTACCTCCCGTCTGGTGTCACCTCGGAGAAGCTCAGATAACGCGTCCGCCGGGTCCGATCTTCCCGGTTGCCTTCCCCCGTCGAACCGGGAATGGCCGTCGGCTGCGGCACCCGTCACGCCAGCCGGGCTGTCGACGCGGACGTCAGCCCGCTCACCGGCCGCGTGAACGGGCCGCAGTCGCTGCTCGCCAGTCGCACGGGCGGATCTGCTCCGGGCCGCCAGGCCGGATAGTCAATCTCGAAGCCTCCGAAAGAGGCAAACAAAACAGGAGCGGCCCGGGTTCGGGCGGGGAGAGCCGCCCGCCTCCTAGGCCAGCAGTTCGCGCGCTATCCGCAGCAATTCGCTCAGCCTGAAGGGCTTGGCGAGCCAGGGGCAACCGCTATCCTTCAAGAACCGCTCGGCCTCGGCGCCGATGACATCCCCGGTCACGAACATCAGGCGGCCGGCCATCTCGGGATGGCGCTGGCGCAGCACGGCGAACAACTCGATGCCGTCCACGCGCGGCATCTTCAGGTCGCTGACGATGAGATCGTACTGGCCGTTCTCCAGCCGTGCCAGGGCCTCCTCGCCGTCGCCCGCCCGCTCCACGAGGTACCCCGCGTCGCTGAACGCCTCGACCATGGCCGAAGCCAGCGCGGTTTCATCCTCGACGACGAGGATCGCGCGCGCGTCGAGGCGCGTCGGGACCTGCGGCGTTTCCTCGCCTGAGGACGGCTCGCGCGCAGGCGGCGCCGGTGCGCCGCCGCCGGCGTCGGATGCCGGCCGCGATCGGCCGATCCCCCCGGAGCTCACCAGGCTGCTCACATCGTCGCCCGCCCGCGCCGTCGCGCTCCAGGCGGGGCGGAACGCGGCGGGCTGGGCCGCCTCGAGCCCCTCTGCCGGCGGCGCCAACGGTTTGCCGCCCGCGCAGGGCAGTTCGACGAAGAAGGACGCGCCGGCGCCCGGCTCGGACGCGAGCCACATCCGGCCGCCGTGCTCCTCGACGATCGCGTAGGCCACCGTCAGGCCGAGGCCGGTCCCCTTGCCCACCGCCTTCGTCGTGAAGAAGGGATCGAAAATCTTCGCCTGCGCCTCACCCGGCACGCCCGGCCCGTCGTCGTTCACCTCGAGCACGATGGACTCGCGCTCCGACTCCTGCCACGTCCGCACGACGAGCGTGCCGCGCCCATTCGCCGCAAGCATGGCCTGCTCGGCGTTGATCACGAGGTTCAGGAGCACCTGCTGGACCTGGTGCGGGTCGGCGAAGACCTGGGGCAGGCCCGATGCGAGCGCATCGATCACGCTGATGTTCGTCACGCGCTGCTCGTAGGCGCGCATGGACAGCGTTTCCCGCACCAGCTGGTTCATGTCCACCATCGTGCGGGTGGTATGCCGCTTGCGGGCAAACGTCAGCAGGTTGCGCACGATGCGCGCCGCGCGCTCGGCTTCGTGAAGGATCGCTTCCACGCCGCGCCGGGCGGAGGCGTCCAGATCACGCTCCGCCAGCCGCTCGGACCACGTCAGGATCGTGCCGAGAGGGTTGTTCAACTCGTGCGCCACGCCCGAGATGGTCGTGCCGAGGGCCGCCATTTTCTCCGCTTGCAGCAGCTGCTGGTAGAGGCCGCGCGATTGGTCCTCGAGCTTCTTGCGATCGCTCACGTCGCGCACCAGCGCCTCGACGCGCAGCGTGCCGGCCGCCTCGTCCACCTCGGCGTGCGCAGTCACTTCGACCCAGATGGCGGCCTCGTCGGCGCGCCGGAGGCGCAGCAGGTAGTCCGTGACCGCGCCGTCCCGCGCGAGGCGATCGACGAAGGCGACGCGGGCGCCTTCGTCGGTGAACCGATCCGGGTCGAACGGCCGCAGGTCGGATTCCGGCGTGTCGGCCGGATAGCCCAGCATGATCCGGAAATACGGGTTGGCGGCGATGGTGACGCTGGCGTCCGGGCCCAGAAGCCCGATGTAGACCCCTTCGTGAACGGCTTCGAACAGCCGCGCAAGCGATGCGGCCCGTCCGAGACGGCCGGCGTCGGGAGTGGGCACGGGAGGATTATACAGGGGCGGCGGAGAAGGGATGGGCAGGCGGGACGAAGAGGAGACAGAAGAAGTCAGAAGCCAGAAGTCAGGAGTCAGAATCCCGAATTCAGAGCCCCGATCCCCAGCGCCCAGCCTCCTGTTCCCAGTCGCCCGCACCCAAGACCCATTCCCGGCCGGCACGCATGGGGCCGGGCCCGGTCCGGCGCCTCACCGCTTGACGCCGGGCGGCTCCTTGAACGCGCGGCGCAGCCGGTCGAGCAGGGAGGAGGCGTCGGCCTGGGCGGCAGGCGCGCGGTCGGCCGCGGCGATCCGATCGAGAGCCTCGGCAACGGCGGCGACGACGGCAATGCCGAGGTTGGAGGCGCCGGCGCGGATTCGATCGAAGGATCCGGGATCGCGCCAGACCAGAATGGGCCAGGCCTTCGACTCCGTGGCGACATCAACGCAGTGCTGGAGCCGGTCGTCGATGTGCGCGTCGAGCGTGAGCGCCGCGGCGATGGCGCCTCTGGATCCGACGGTCGTGTAGACGGCCGGGTACTCGAATCCGTGCCGCCGCAGCCAGCGCTGCGTCTGGAGCTGCGTCGTCCGTCCGACCGACGGCGGGCGCTGGGTGACGAAGAGGACGTCCCACTGGAGGTCGTGCGCGAGTTTCTGCACGCGGCGCACGACGCCCGGCTCGCATTCGTCGAGCGTCTCCCAGAAATTGCGCGTGCCGCGGCAGCGCTGCCAGAGGCGCGACTGCTGCCTGGGGCTGAGGCTGGCCAGGACGGCCGCGCCGTTGCCGTCGGCCTCGTCGGCGGCCTGATCCGCGTCGCCGGCGGCAGCTTCGCGAACCGCGGCCTTCGGCGTGACGCCGAACTCCTGCTCCGCCACCCTGGCGAGGGCGCCGTCCATGTCCGCCAGCACGCCGTCCATGTCGAAGGAGATGCGCACGGGAGGATTATGGCAGAAGACGGGAAGCCGGCATCCGGAATCCGGATCGGCCGGCGCGAGCGCGGAGGCCGGCCGGGCCGATCAACAATAGGAACATGCCTGCGGCTCCAGCCCCCGGCGAGCGCCGAGCGGCCTCGCCCGACGCGGTATCGATTCCCGTGACGGGGATGACCTGCGCTGCGTGCGCGGCGAACATCGAGCGGGCGCTGAAGCGGCTGCCCGGCGTCAGCGGCGCCGGCGTGAACTACGCCACGAACCGCGCCACCGTGGCGTTCGATCCCGCGGTGCTCGGCGTGCCCGCCATCGTCGAGGCCATCCGTGATGTCGGCTACGACGTCGTCACCGGGCCGGAAGCAGGACCCGGGACCGCCTGGCAGGCAATCGACGGCGCCGTCGACGCCGAAGAGCAGGCGCGCGAACGCGAGCACCGCGCCCTGCGCCGGCGCCTGATCTTCGGGGCGGCGATCGGCCTGCCCGTCGTCGTGCTGGGCATGGCGCACCTGCACGCCCCGGCCTCCAACTGGGTGCAGTTCGCGCTGGCGACGCCGGTGCTCTTCTTCTGCGGCTGGCACTTCTACCGGGGCGCGTGGAAGGCCCTGCGCCACGGGACGGCCGACATGAACACCCTGGTCGCCGTCGGCACCGGGGCGGCGTTCGCGTATTCCGCCGCGGCCACGGTCGCGCCGGCGGCGGTCTCGACCGATCCGCGCGTCGTGGCGGGCCAGGCGCCAGCGCCGGTCTACTTCGAGACGGCCGTTGTCATCATCGTCCTAGTGCTCGTCGGCCGGCTCCTCGAGTCGCGCGCCCGCGGCCGGACGTCGGAGGCGATCCGGCGGCTCATCGCCCTGCAGCCGCGCACGGCCCGCGTCATCCGCGACGGCGTCGAGCTGGACGTGCCCGCCCGCGACGTGCTCCGGGGCGACATCGTGCTGGTGCGTCCGGGCGAGCGCCTGCCGGTGGACGGCGAGGTGATCGACGGCGCGTCGGCCGTGGACGAGTCGATGCTGACCGGCGAGTCGATGCCCGTGGAGAAGGCGGCCGGCTCCTCGGTGTTCGGCGGGACCATCAACACCACCGGCGCGTTTTCTTTCAGGGCGACGCGAGTGGGGGCCGAGACGGCCCTGCAGCAGATCGTGAAGCTGGTCGGCGAGGCGCAGAGCCGCCGGGCGCCGATCGCGCGCGCGGCCGACGCGATCTCTGCGTGGTTCACGCCGGCGGTGATTGCCGCCGCGGCCGTCACCTTCGGCGCGTGGCTCGCCTTCGGCCCTCCCGACTCGAGGCTCGCGACGGCGATGGTGCGCGGGGTGGCGGTGCTCATCATCGCATGTCCGTGCGCGATGGGGCTCGCCACGCCGACGGCGATCCTGGTCGGCACGGGCAAAGGCGCCGAGCAGGGCATCCTCATCCGGGGCGGCGACATCCTCGAGCGCGCGGCGTCGGTCACCACCGTCGTGCTGGACAAGACGGGCACGATCACCACGGGGAAGCCGGAGGTCACCGACTGCATCCCGGCGGGAATGCCGGACCCGGCGTCCGGCCTGCCCGGGCCGGAGCCCGCCGCGGGCCCGGCGGCGGATGCGTGGAGCGCCGGCCCTGCCGCGGAACTCCTCGCCCTGGCCGCGGCGGCGGAGGCGAACTCGGAGCACCCGCTGGCGCAGGCCGTCGTGCGCGCCGCGAAGGCGGCCGGCCTGCCCGTGGGGCGAGCCGAGGCGTTCGACGTGCTGCCGGGGCGCGGCGTGCGCGCGGTGGTCGGCGGCAGCCCGGTTGCCGCGGGCAGCGAGGCCTTCCTTCGCGAGTGCGGGATCGACACCTCCGCGCTCGCGCACGAGCGGGAGCGGCTGGCCGGGCTCGGGCGCACGATCATCGTCGTGGCGTCGGGCGCGGCGCTGCGGGGCGTCATCGCGCTCGCCGACCGGCCGAGGCCCGAAGCGCGGGCCGCCATCGCCCGGCTGCGCGCATCGGGGCGGCAGATCGTGATGCTCACCGGCGACAGCGCCGCCACCGCGCGGGCGATTGCCGCCGAGGTGGCGCCGGGCGGCGAAATCGGCAGGATCGTGGCCGGGGTCCTGCCCGGCCACAAAGCGGAGGCCGTCAAGGCCCTGCAGGAGGAAGGCCGCGTCGTGGCCATGGTCGGCGACGGCATCAACGACGCCCCCGCGCTGGCGCAGGCCGATATCGGCATCGCCATGGGATCGGGCACGGACGTGGCCCTCGAGGCCGCCGACATCGCGTTGATGCGGGGCGATCTCAACGGCGTCGCCGACGCGATCGACCTGTCCAGCCGGACGCTGCGCGTCATCCGGCAGAACCTGTTCTGGGCGTTCTTCTACAACGTGCTGGGCATCCCGCTGGCGGCGGGCGCCTTCTCGCCGTGGACGGGCTGGCAGCTCAGCCCGATGATCGCGGCGGCGGCCATGTCCTTCTCGTCGGTGTCGGTGCTCGCCAACAGCCTGAGGCTGCGCCGGTGAGCCGAGCCGGCTGCTCCGCCTCGGCGGGGCCGCCGGCTACCCGTCGCGCTTCGCAGGCCCGTCCAGCGCGGAGTCGACCGCGCTCAGATCCGGCGGCGGCGGGCTCGCCTTCGCCGGTTGCCGGGGCGTCACGAGCCGGGCTGCCTCGGCGACCCATCCGCGCCAGTTGCAGTTGTGGCACCGGAAGGGCCGCTTCGTCGTGACTTGGCGGCGGATCCGCTCGAAGACGCTCCGCGTCCGCGATCGGTACACCCGGCGGGAGCCGCAGGCTGGGCAGGCCTCCATGCGTCCTCCTCAGTCCCTCAGCGTCGCCTGCCCGCCTTCCGCCGGGCCGAGCGCAAAGGTCATCGTGCCGGCGGCCACAATCCCGCCGTTCACGCGCGCGACGCCCTCGAGCACCCCCATCTTCGATCGCAGGCGCTTGACCCGCGCGAAGACCACCACCTGATCCCCCGCGTACACGGGCCTGTGGAACTTCACGCGGTCGATGCCCATGAAGAAGATGAGTTTGTCGCGGTTCTCGGGCTTCGACAGCACCATGATGGCCCCGACCTGCGCGACGGCCTCCGTGAGGATCGTCGGCGGCAGCGTCGGCGTCCTGCCGGGCTCGCGCGACAGGCACCGCTCGTTGAGCGATACGGTCTTCGTCCCGACGATGTGCGTGCCGCCGGCGAACTCGGTGATGCGGTCGACGAGCAGGAACGGGTAGCGGTGCGGCAGGATGCGCTGGATGACGGTCTGATCGAACGGGAGCTGGTCCATGGCTCGGCTCTGACGCAGGCGCTCGGCGCCCGCGCGTCGCGGCCCTCGCTGCCTCCGGGGCGCGCGTGACGGGCCAGCCCCGAGCCCCGGGCCCTTGGTCCCTGTAAGTATAATCGCCTCGTGACCCAGTCCATCGATTTCGATGTCATGACGCCGGGCGACGGCGAGCGGGGAGGCGTGTCGAAGAGTGACCGCCAGCTCCTGACGACGCTCTTCGCGCTCGGGCGCGAAGTGACATCGGTGCTCGATCTCGCGGAGCTCTACCGCAAGCTGCCGGGGCTCATCGCTCGCGTCACCGACTTCCACGCCTTCGCCGTGTACGTCCTCGACGAGCGGCAGGGCCGCCTCCGCATCGCCCACGCGGAGGGCTACCCTCCCGGCAGCCGGTCGCTGCGCCTGAGTCCCGGCCAGGGGCTGGTCGGCCGCGCGGCGGCGGATGGGCGCCCCCTGCTGGCGAACGACGTCTCGAAGGAGCCGGACTACTTGAGGATCGTGCCGGGCACGCGCGCCGAGCTCGCGGTGCCGCTGCGCCGCAAGGGCCGGTCCATCGGGGTGCTGAACCTCCTGAGCCGGAACCTCCACGAGTTCACGCCGGCCGAGGTGGAGACGCTCCGGATCTTCGGCGCGGCGGTTGCGACGGCAATCGAGAACGCGCGCCTGTTCGAGTCCGAGCGCCGGTACGCCGAGACGATCTCGACGCTGGCGGAGATCGGTCGCGAGTTAGCGGGCATCCTCGAGCTCGACCACCTGCTCGAGCGGATCGCCCATCGCGTGCGGCGCCTGATCGAGTACCGCACGTTCGGCATCCTCCTCGTCGACGAGGACACGGGCGAAATCCGCATGCGCCACGCGGTCCGGTACAACGAGGGCACGGCGGCCAAGGCGCTGAAGATCGGCGAGGGCCTCGTCGGCTACGCGGTGCTGCACAAGACGCCCGTCGTCGTGGACGACGTCGCGGCGGATCCCCGCTACATCAAGGTCATGGACGACGTGCAGTCGGAGCTCGTAGTACCGCTGCTCGTGAAGGACCGGTGCGTGGGCGTGTTCGACCTGGAGAGCCCGGAGCGCGCGTCGTTCACGCAGGAGCACGTCGAGGTGCTGACGTCGCTCGCCGCCAGCGCGGCCGTGGCCATCGACAACGCTCGGCTCTACGAGGAGCTGCGGCGCAGCGAGGAGCGGCTCGCCGGCGAGGTCGCGTTCGCGCAGCGCATCCAGCGCGCGCTGCTGCCCGCCGCGCCGCCCCGGCGCGTGAAGGGCGTCGACGTCGCGGCCAGGTTCGAGCCGGCCCGGGAGCTGGGCGGCGACTTCTACGACTTCCTGGCGCTCGAGCCCCACACGCTCAGCGTGGCAGTCGCCGACGTGTCGGGGAAGGGCGTGCCGGCCGCCCTCTACGGCGCCTTCGCCGGCGAGCTCGTGCGGTCGCGCACGTTCCGGCGGCGCTACACGAAGGTGCGCACCGGCCCGGCGTCGATCCTGGAGTCGATGAACACCATCCTGCACGAGCGGCGCCTCGAGAACTACTACTGCACGCTGTGCTACGCGCACTTCGACTTCCGGCGCCGCAGCGTGACGCTCTCGAACAGCGGACTGCCGTACCCGCTGCACGCGTCGCCGGAGGGCTGCGGCCGGCTTCAGGCGCCGGGCGTGCCCCTCGGATCGCTGCCGGGCACCACCTACGACGAACTGACGGTCGAGCTGAACGCCGGCGACGTGTTCGTCTTCCACACCGACGGCATCACCGAGACCATGAACGCCTCGGGCGAGGACTTCGGGTCCGAGCGCCTCGTTGCCGCCGTGTGCCGGAACCGCGAGCGGCCCGCGCAGGCCATCGCCGATGCGATCTTCGAGGCGGTGGACGATTTCCGCGGCGGCGCCGAGCAGCACGACGACCGGACCGTCGTGGTGCTGAAGATCACCGGGCAGGAGCAGGAGAGCCGAAGCCGGGAACGGACAGGGGGACGGCGCTCGAACCGCGTCCGATGACGCTCGGCCCGAGCGCCGCCCCGGGGAATGGAGGAGGGGAGCCGCGCCGAATCGATCTGCCCGGCGGGGCGGCGATGCCAGCGCCTGCCTGTTGGTGACCCGCCCCGCTGACTCGACGCGGCCTGCCCCTTCTCCCATCAAGACGCGTGCCGCCGGCGGGCCCTCACGTGTCAGGCGTTTCGGGCCGATACACCTCCGCAGCGTCCTGCGGCAGGGACGCCCGGGTGACCTCTACCGGTGGCAGTGGCGGCGACCATGTCCAAACAGCTCGAGTCTCTGCTTCGTCAGGCCGGCCTGGCCACGGACGCCCAGTTCGGACGGGTCCGGAATCGGATGGAACAGGACGCCGGATCCTTCCTGGAAATCCTCGTGAAGGAGGAGCACGTCAGCGAGGAGGCCATCGCCGACGCCATCGCCGAGCGGACGAAGGTGCCGCGGGTGCGGGTCGCCACGTTCCTGCTGGACGAGGAGGCGCTGCGCAGGGTGCCCGAACGGCTGGCCCGCAAGCTCGAGTGCCTGCCCCTCGCCGTCGAAGGCCGGGCGCTGATTGTCGCGATGGCCGATCCCACCGACTACCGGGCCATCCAGGACATCGAGTTCACGGCCGCCATGCCGGTCAGGCCGGTCGTCGCCACGCTGTCGGAAGTCACAAGCGGCATCGGCGAGCGCTACGGCGCCGACGACCGCATCAAGTCGTTCTTGGCCAACGTGTCGGAGGCGCCGGACCTCCAGATTGTGTCCGAGGACCAGCACGAGCTGTCGCTCGACGCCGCCGACTCGGCGGCCGCCGCCGAGGTGGCTCCGGTCGTGAAGATGTGCAGCGTCATCGTCTTCGACGCGATCAGGTCGCAGGCGAGCGACGTCCACATCGAGCCCGCCCTCAACGACCTGCAGGTGCGCATGCGGGTGGACGGCGTGCTGCGCGACTACACGCGGGTGCCGAAGTGGCTCCACGGCCCGGTGGTGTCGCGGCTGAAGATCCTCGCCAAGCTCGACATCGCCGAGCGCCGCATCCCCCAGGACGGCCGGGTGAACGTCCTCTACCAGGGCCGCTCCATCGACCTGCGCGTCTCCACGCTGCCCACGCACTTCGGCGAGAAAATGGTGCTGCGCGTGCTCGGCGGCGCGAAGGCGCCGGACATCTCGGCGCTCGGACTGAGCAAGCCGCAGGAGGCGCTGCTCCAGTCGTCGATCAGCCAGCCGCAGGGCATGATCCTGGTCACCGGTCCCACCGGGTCGGGCAAGACGACGACCCTGTACGCCCTCCTCGCCTGGCACCACAAGCCCGAAGTCAACATCGTCACCGTCGAGGATCCGATCGAGTACCAGCTGGCGGGCATCAACCAGGTGCAGATCAATCCCAAGGCGGGGCTGACCTTCGCCAGCGCGCTGCGATCGATCCTGAGGCAGGACCCCGACGTGATTCTCGTCGGCGAGACCCGCGACCGCGAGACCGCCGAGATCGCGTTCCAGGCGGCCATGACGGGCCACATGGTGCTGAGCACGCTCCACACGAACAGCGCCGTGGGTGCCGTCTCGCGCATGTACGATCTGGGCGTCGATCCCGCGATCCTGGCGACCTCGCTCACGATGGTCGCCGCCCAGCGCCTCGTGCGGCGGATCTGCGGCGAGTGCCGAGAGGAGTACGAGCCCGGCGAGGCCGTCCGCAACCTCGTGGGCCTCTTCGGCGACGCGTCGCCCGTGTTCCGCGGGCGCGGCTGCCCCGCCTGCGGCGGCACGGGCTTCGCTGGGCGCGTCGGCATCTACGAGCTGTTCAGGCCGACGAACGCGGTCCGCAAGCTGATCAACGACCGGGCCAGCGAGGCCGAGATCCGCTACGCCGCCCGCCAGTCCGGCATGACGCTGCTGCGCGAGGACGCCCTCGAGAAAATCAAGGCCGGCATCACGTCGCCAGACGAAGTCCTGCGCGTCGTCCAGGTGGACGAGAGCGAGATCCCGTGCCCGGCCTGCAAGGCCATCATCGAGGCCGACTTCGCCACGTGCCCCTACTGCCGGACCAGCCTCAAGAGGAACTGCGCGGGCTGCGGACAGCCGCTCCGGCGGGAGTGGAAGGTGTGCCCCCACTGCAACACGACGGTGGCGATGCAGCTTCTGGCCGAAGAACTCGGGCTGGCCGAGCGGAAACCGGCCGAGGCGCCGCCGCAGGCGGCGGCCGAGGCCGCGGCCGAAGACAGCCTGCCGTTCACCCCCATGATCGACCTGGAGCCGGCCGGTCTGGCGGCGGCGGACCAGCCGGCCGGCCTGCCAGCGGCGGATCAGCAGGCCGAGTCGGCCGCAGGCGCGACAATGCCGCCGGCCGCCGCGGCGGCTCCCGCCGAAGAGAGCGCCGAGGCCCAGGTGCCGACCGTCGATCCTCGCGGCGGCCAGCGCCCGCTGCGCGTGCTGATTGTGGACGACGATCCGGACATCAGGATGATCGTGCGGGCCACGCTGCGCGGCCTGACGGTGCCGGTCGAAAGCGTGCAGGCCGCGAACGGCATCGAGGCCCTGGAACAGGCGAAGGCGGCCAAGCCGGACCTGGTGATCCTCGACGTGATGATGCCCGAGATGGACGGCTTCGAGACGTGCCGCGCGCTCCGCGCCGACCTGCGAACGGCGTTCGTCCCCATTCTGATGCTGACCGCGAGCGCGGACCAGGACAGCCGCGCGAAGGGCTATCTCATCGGCACCGACGACTACATGGCCAAGCCGTTCCTGCCCCTCGATCTCAAGCTGCGCGTCAGCCGGCTGCTGCGGAAGACGTACGGGGTCTAGGGAGCCAGGCGCTGGCGACCAGGGGCTGGGGGCCAGTCAGCCGGCGGGCCGAACAGTCATGCCTCCGACGCGGCGACAGCCGCGTCCGACTAGCGCCTCGCGCCCAGTCCCTGGCCCCTCGCGCCAGCTCCTGGTAGCTAGCCTCTGGCTGTGGGCACCGTGACGGTGAAGGTCGATCCCCGGCCCACCTCGCTCTGAACCTCGACCCGCCCCCCCTGCATTTCGGCGAGGGCCTTCACGATGGCGAGGCCGAGGCCGGTGCCGCGGGCCTTGCGCGTGTTTGCGCCGTCCAGCTGCTGGAACTTCTGGAAGAGCAGCTCGATCTTCTCTGGCGGGATGCCCGGGCCGCAGTCGGTCACCGAGAACGCCGCGAACCCGTCGCCGGCGCGGCGCACGGCCAGGGTCACCTCGGACCCCGCAGGCGCCGCCTTCAGCGCGTTCGAGAGGAGGTTCACGAGGATCTGGACCATGCGGTCGAGATCGACGACGACCGGCGGCACGCCGTCTTCGATGCGCGAGGCGAGCGCAATCCGGGACGCGTCGGCGATCTGCGCCACGTTCTGCACCGACACCGCGGCAACGTCTGCCGCGGCGTGGGGCTTCGGCGCGAGCTCGAGCTTGCCCGCCTCGATCTTCGAGATGTCGAGGATGTCGTTGATGATGCGCACGAGACGGTCGGTGTTCGCCAGGGCCACGTTCATGAGCATCAGGTGGTCGGCGTCGGCGGCCAGCCCCGCGTCCAGCAGAAGCTGGATCGCGCCCTTGATCGAGGTGAGCGGCGTCCGCAGCTCGTGGGACACGATCGACACGAACTCGCTCTTGAGTCGGTCCACCTCGTAGAGGCTCGTGATGTCCTGGAAGGCCACGACGGCGCCGGAAATCCGGCCGTCCTCCTCGCCGAGCGGGGCGGCGCTGACGAGAATGGGCGTCTCGCGCCCGTCCGCCTGCTTCACGACGAGTTCTTCGCCAACGACGCCCCTCGTCAATCGCGTCGCGGCCCACTGGCGGAGGGGCACTGGCGCGCCCTCGCGGGTCGTCACGCGGAAGGCGTCCCAGTAGGCGAGCCACGCCGACCCGGCACCGGGCTGGTGGCCAATCAGCCGGGTCGCGGCCTGGTTCTGCAGCGCGACCCGGCCCGTTTCGGCATCGACGATGAGCAGGCCGACGGGCACGGTCTCGATCGTCGCCTGCAGCCGCCGGTGCTCGCGCTCGGCCCTCGCGAGCGACTCGGCCGCCTCCCGCTGCCGCCGCTCGACGGCGGCGATCATCTCGCGGAAGGCCCGGGCCATGTCGCCGATCTCGTCGCGAGACTCCCGAGGGAGCGTCACGTCGAACGTCCCGGCCGAGATCTGCCGCGCCGACGTGGCGACGGCCGCCAGCGGATCCAGCAGGATCCGGCCGATGATCGCCAGCAGCGCCAGCAGCATCACGATGGCAGCCGCGGGAATGGCGAGCGTCAGCAGCGTGGACTGCAGGGACTGGCTGTTGGCCCGGGCCCGCTCGGCGGCGAGCCGGTTGCGTTCGCGAGTCTCGAGCCGGTCGAGATCCCCCCTGATGGCCTGGATGAGGACCGCGCCTTGTCCGGCGGCCGGCGCGCCCGACGCTGCCTCGTGCCACGCGCGCAGCCTGGCGTCGATGGCCGACAGTTCCCGCCGCGCCTCGTCATCGTCCATGTACTGGGGAAGCAGCGCGACGCTCCGCTCGTACAGCGTCCACAGGCGGCCGTGCTCTTCGCCGTACGCGGCGCTGCCCATTCCCGCGCGCGCCCGCTCGACGCCGTCGAGTTCGGCCACGAGCCGGCCGAGCGACGCCTGCTGCTCGACCCGCCAGAGCGCCCGATCCACTGCGGCGGAGATCTCCCCGCGGCGGCCCTCGATCCGGAGCACCAGCAGGGTCTGCGCAAACGCGGCGGCGATGACAACGCCGACGACGATGAAGATGCGGGAGCGAATCGTCACTTAGCCCGCCACGAACTCCAGGACGCGCTGGCCGAGCGTCAGCGCGTCGAACGGCTTGCCGATGCAGCCGGCCGCCCCGAGGGCCATCGCGCGGGCCACCTCGGCCTCCTGCACACGCGCTGTCAGGAAGATCACGGGGATGCCCGCCGTGGCCGGGTCGGCCTTGAGCCGCCGGCACGTCTCGAACCCGTCCATGTCGGGCATCATCCAATCGAGCAGAATCACGTCGGGGCGCTCGGCGGCCACGCGCTCGAGCGCTTCCACGCCGTTTCCCGCGGTGACCACGGTAAACCCGGCCTTCTTCAAAGACAAGCGGGCAATCAGCTGCACGTCCGGTTCGTCTTCGGCAAGGAGAATCGTCATCGGGAGTCCTGCAGAGCCACGGCCCCGGCGCCAGCTTCCGCCGTCCGGCGCCGCGCCAGGAGCAGCTGGATGCGCACCAGCAGCTCCGGCATGTCGATGGGCTTGACCAGGTAATCGTCGGCGCCGAGCGTGAGCCCGGCGATGCGGTCGTCGAGGTTCGCGCGCACGGTCAGGAAGATCAGCGGCGTCGCGGCGAGCTCCGGGTCGGCCTTGATCAGCCGGCAGACGGTGTAGCCGTCGATGCCGGGCAGATTGGCGTCGAGCAGGATCACGTCCGGCCGCTCCGCCCGGACGGCATCGAGGGCGAGATCGCCGGCGACCACGTCGATAGGCTCGAAACCGGCCGCCCGGAGGTTGATGCCCAGCACCTCGCGCTGGTCTTCGTCGTCTTCGATCACCATGACGCGCCGGCTGCCGCCGCCCGAGAGGGACGGCCCCGCCCAGTCCGGAGGGCTGGCGAGATCGTCCGTGAAGGCCCGCTCGAGGGCGTCGAACACCAGGCCGGCGCGGCCCGCGTCGAACACCCCGGTGCCGACGCCGTCCAGGAGGAGCTCGAGTTCGCGCGCGCGGGAGGAGACCGTCGGGAACCCCAGCATGCCCGCCAGGCCGGACATCCGGTGGAGCACCTGCCGGAGCGGCTCCACCGGCCCGCGCGCGCCGATGGTGGCCACCGTCGAGAGCATCAAGCCGATCGAATCCGATCGCTTCGGAAAAGCGGCCAGAAACCGCTGTCGCGCATCGCGCAGCGCGGCCTCCGGGTTCTCGGGATCGACAGCCGTCGGCACGTCGTTCGGGTCCTGTGGCTCCATGCACACCCCTTCCCGACGCCGGACGAGTCAAGTCCGGGTCGGTGCGCCGGTGGCTCCGCCGGGCGGACGCGCGGCGCTCTAGCGGGATATCGGCCGAACCCGAGTGTCCGGCCAGAGACGGCGCGGCCGGCCGGGCGCTGGCGGAGGACCCTGGAGGCCCCGACCAACCGTGCCTGCCCCGCGTCTGAGTAGGTGTAGCGCGGCGAGTCCTTCGCCTGGAGGGTGCTATGCACGCAGGACGGACGATAGGCGCGGCCTTGGCGGTCCTCGTGGCCGCCGCCGTGGGCATGGTGTGGCTGACGTCGCCGCCGGCCGCGGCAGAACAGCACGCCGGACCGGCCTTGCGGGAGCCCGGACCACCGATCGAACGAACGCTCAGCGTCACCGCGTCGCAGGGCGCTGAACCGGCGGTCGCGGCGGACCAGCAGGGCCGGGACGGCCGGAAGACCGTCATCACCCGCCTCGCGCAGGACGCGCCGATGTGGGCGGCCCTGGCGGCCGTCGGCCCGCGGCTCGGCGTGCAGATCCGCGATGTCACGGCCGACGATGTGGCGAAGCTGAAGCTGCCGGCCCAGGCAGGGGCCGTGGTTGAAGAGGTCACGAAGGATTCCGCCGCCGAGAAGGCGGGCGTGAAGGCCGGCGACGTGGTGGTGCAGTACGACGGCGAGACCGTTCGCAGCGCCCGCCAGTTCACCCGCCTCGTTCGCGAGTCCGTACCGGATCGCACGGTGAAGGTGGTAGTGCTCCGAGACGGAAGGCGCGTGGAGCTGAACGCCGCGCCGGCGGCGTCAGCCGAGCCCTTCGGCATCCGGATCGACGAAGAGAAGCTGCGAGATGTCGAGAAGAAGCTTGGGGCCGCCGCCGAGCGACTGCAGCGTTTCCGATTCGAGCGCAGACCGCCCGCCCCTGACCCGGACTCGCCGGGCGGCCGGGTCTTCCGCTGGCGGCAGCCGGCGCCAACCCCGGCACCTGGTGGCGGCATGCTGGACTGGCTCCTCCAGGGCGGCGGCAGCTGGATGTTCGCGCCGGGGCGCGGTAGGCTCGGGGTGACGGTGCAGGAGCTGACGCCCGATCTGGCTGACTACTTCGGGGTGAAGGACGGCCTGCTCGTGAACAGCGTGCAGAACGACAGCCCGGCGGCAAGGGCCGGCATCAGGGCCGGGGACGTGATCCAGTCCGTCGATGGCAAGGCCGTCACCACGGCGAACCAGCTCATCGGCGAGCTGGCTGACAAGAACGGCGACGTGACGATCGGCCTGATGCGCGACAGGAAGCCGCTGTCGGTCAGGGCGGCTCTCGAAGAGCGGCCGCCGTTGCGACGCAAAGCCGTCATCGGCAAGCCGGCGTAAGGGACGCGCGAGATCCGAACCGCGGGGCGGCAGCTGAAGCGCGCCGCGCGCGTCCGGGCTCTCAGTCGCTTTTCTCGGCCGCCAGCGCGGTGACGGCCGCCAGCACGTCCGGCAGCCGGTCTTCTGCCTCCGCCAGACGCGCGGAAGCCGCGTCGAAGTCGGCGCAGGCCGCCGCTTCCTCCAGCCGGCCGCAGCAGGCCGCCAACTCCGACGCGCCAAGCACAGCGCAGTTCGTCCTGAGCGTGTGGGCGGCGCGCTCGGCGCGCGGCGCATCGCGGCGGGCAATCGCGCCGCGGATTTCCTCGAGCCGCAGGGGAGCGTTGTCCGTGAACAGCCCGGCGAGCTGGGCGAGCAACTCCTGGTTGCCGAGCTGTTCTCCGGCGCGGCGCAGCGCTGCAACGATCTCGGGATCGAGCGGCTCGCGCGCGCCGATCACGGGCCGTCAGTCCTTCCCCGCGTTCGTGGCGGCGCGGTGCGCGGAAGGAGCAGCGGAGGCGGATCCGGAAGCCGGCTCGGCGGCCGCCGGCGTGAGCAGCGTCGCGAGCTGGGCCGCCACGATCGCGGCTGCCGCGCCGATGGGTGGCGCCGGCTCGATGCCGTCCATCAACTCCACCGCCAGCGCGCCGGAACACCCTTCGGCCGTGTGGAGCGGGGCCACCACGGCGCCCTTGGCAAAGGCGTCGGGCCGAAGCGTCACGATTTCCTTCGTGAGAAACGCCGCCGCCACGGCGTTGTCGGCGGACGGCTGGATGCCTCCCATCCGGGCGAGCGCGGCCGGCGTGTAGCCGTGCGAAAGCGCCGGGCGGAGGAGGCCTGAGTGCGTGTCGGGCAGCCAGACGATCATGCCCGACGCGCCGAGGGCCTTCGAGGCCCGCTCGAGGAGACCGGGCAACTCGCTCGAGTACTGTACGCGGGCCAGACGCGAACACACGTCGGCAAGCGCTGGGAGATCGGCCTGCGCCTCCGCACCGGCGTGCCCGGCGCGGCCCCCGGGGCCTGGCGCCGGCGCGTCTTCCCGGGATTCGGCGACTGCCCGATCGACGCGCTTTGCCTGGTCCCACGGGTCCTCCGGTGGGGCGTTGGCCGGCGCCTCGCGGCTAAACCCCTCCATCCGGTCAGACAAGCCGAGGCCGCCAGCCGGCGGGGCGCCGAGCGCCTCGCCGGCGATCTCCGCCGCCGCGCGGCGCGGAACCGGCACGAGCAGGAGCAGCGCGACCAGGATGGCGGCGAGGCCCGCTCCCGCCGCGATGAGCTGCCGACGGCGCGCGTCGGCGGCGGCAATGGCGCGCGCGATGCTCTCCTGGCCCCTGAGCATGTCGAGGCCTCCGACTACACGATCGAGCAGGGGCGCGCCTCCGCCGAACACCACGTCGGAGGCCGAGAGGACCTGGCCCGACCTCAGGTACTCGCGGGCCCGGGCGTCCTGCCCGCCGAATGCGGTGAACGCCTCGATGGCCGCTTCGAGCGCGCCCTGGCCTTCGGCGCTGATCGTCTCCGCGTGCAGAGACTCGAGGCTCGGGACGAGGGACTCCTTGAGGGCGGCCGATCTGGACAGCCACGCGTCAGCCGGCTGGCCATGGGCGACGAGCGCGAACTGGGCGGCGCGCAGCTCGCCGAGGCTGTTGGCCACCTGCCGCAGGTCGTGGTCGAAGGCTTCGGCGGCGGCCTGGCCGGCGGCCAGTTGCTGCTCGGCGCGCCAAACGGCTGCGCCAGAGGCAGCCAGCGCGGCGGCCGCCAGCAGCGCGACGAGTACCCGTACGCCCCGACTCCTCATGTGGACCTCCCGGGCCCCGTCCGCGGCCCGCGCTGAAGCGCGTAGACGAGCCCGCCGGGCAGGCTGGCTGCAAAGGTCACGGCGGCGTAGAGCAGCGCCATCGACACCGCCGCGTCCGCCGGCACGCCGATGCGCCCGAACAGCAGAAGGTACAACGCTTCGCGGATGCCGAGGCCGTTCACGCTGATCGGAAGCATGCCCGCCAGCGAGATCAGCGGGACGAACACGGCGAGAGCGGAGACGGGCACGCGCTCGTCGAGCGCCTTGGCGCTCAAGAATACCACGAGGATGACGACGCCCTGGAAAAGGACCGACTGGACCGTCGCGGCCGCCGTCGTGCCCCACCACTGCCGCTCGCGGTACGGCAGCAGGGCGTCGTGGAGGGAGACCGCGCGGGACCGGGTCCGCGCAAGCGGCGTCAGCGCGACGAGGCGGTCGATGAGGCCGTATGCGCGGCGGCTCGCCAACACGGCGTTGGCGGCGAGGTAGGCGGCGAAGAGGACGAGCGTCAGGTGCAGGAGCGGCACGCCCTTCACGGCGACCCGCGGCGCGGCCATCGCCGCCGCTGTCGCGATCGCGAGCAGCGCCAGCAGGCCCACGTTGCGCTCCATGAACACGCTCATCGTCGCGCGGGCCGGCGCGCCCGTCTCGCGCGAGAGCAGAACGGCCTTCACCGCGTCGCCGCCGACGATGGTCGGCAGGAAGAAGTTGAAGAACATGCCGATGAAGTAGAACGCGACCATCCGCAGAAAAGGCACCTCGAGGCGGACTGGGCGCAGCAGCACCCACCACCGCCAGGCGCTGAGCCACTGGCCGCCGGCGTAGACCAGGACGCCGAGGCTGAGCCAGCCGAGGTCGGCGCTCTGCAGGCGCTCGACGAATTGCCGTACGTCGATCTTGTAGAAAACCGCGACGTAGAGCGCCAGCGTGACCGCCACCTTCAACACCACACGGGGTCGGGACGAATTACGCACGCAGCGCTCGGTAGACGACAAAACTGTAACCAAGCAGAGCCGATGGCGAGAATCGTAATCGCCTGAAGCCTCCGCGCATAAATCGTCCCGACCCCTTTCACTTCCAGCGAGGCTGAAGGATAACGTAGGTTGGGAGGCCGACGGCGTCGAACCGCTTCAACAGGTCCTTCGCCGGCTGCGCGTCGAGGTCTTCGGCCTGGACCTTGATCTTCACGTACCCCGCGAGTGCCGCCTTCACCTGCGGCTCCTCGAAGGTCGTCTTGTCCATGGTCAGGCAGTTCTTGCACCAGGTGGCCCAGAAGTCCACCAGCACGGGCTTGCCTTCCCGCGCGGCTTCGTCCAGGCCGTCCGCCAGCGCCGCGTGCCAGCCGGTCTTGAGCTGCTCCTCGACGCTGGCCTTCACGTCGGCCGGATCGACCCAGCGGGTCGCGAAGAGGCCGTAGGCCTGGTACGCGTAGTAGGCGGCGGTCGCGAGAATGAAGATCCCGAAAGCCTGCTTCACGCGCACCATCCAGCGGCCAGGCTTCGGCATCGCCGCGATGCCGGCGCCTACGATTGGCCAGGGCAGCGCCATGCCCAGACCGAGGCAGAACGGCAGCGCGAGGGCGACTGTGGTTCCGGCGGCATACAGGTTGCTCGAGAACAGCACCACCTGGATCACCACCGGCGCGACGCAGGCGCCGGCCAGCAGCGCGGCCACCGCTCCCATTGTGAACGCGAGCGCGAGCGAGCCGCGGCCCTCGCCCGGCCTGAAGCGGCTTCCGAACCGGGAGAAGTCGATGTCGAACACGTCGAACATGGCCAGGCCGAGCGCAACGAAGAGCGCGGCGATGGCCAGGTTGAACCACGGCGACGCGTTGATGGCGCCGAAGGTGCCCGCCGTCAAGACCACCACGAGCCCGATGAGCCCGTACACCAGCGCCATGGCCGTCCCGTACGCGCCGCCGAGCAGGAACCCTCGGCCGCGCGAGCCTGCCTGGGCGCCGGCGCCGATAATCGCGATGTTGATCGGAATCATCGGCAACACGCAGGGCGTCAGATTGAGCGCCAGCCCGCCGAGCAGGACGAGGACCAGGATCGCGAGCGGGCCCCGGCCCTCGAATACGCCGCGCTCGCGCACGCCCGCCTCGGCATTGCGGACGAACCTCAGGAACGCGTTTGTGCCGAGGTAGCCGCCGGCCGTGCCCCGCACCTCGAAGCGGTCGAGTGCGGCGAGCAAGGCGGCGGCCTGCTCGGGCGACGTTGCCGGTGCCGCTGTTGCGCCAGGCCCGGCCGCGGGGGACGTCGGCGCCGGCTTCTCACCCGAGCCATACGCGATCGATGCAAACACCGGGTCCGGCGCGCCGCTCCGCGCGGCGCCTTCGCCGGCGGGAGGGATGGTCCACGAGAACTCGGCCGTCGCCGGCGCGAAGCACATCACGTCGTTGCAGGCCTGGTACTGCAGCCTGGCCGGCACGGCAGCGCCGGCCAGGGCTTCGGGGCCGACGACCACCTGCACGCCGATGGCGAACTCGCGCTCGAACACGGAAAGGGGCTGCTCCTGGCCCTCCTGCCTGAAGTCCACCGCCTTCGGATACACGACCTCGCTGACGGTGATGCCGGCAGGCGCGTCGATAGACAAAGCCGTCGGAATGAGCGTCGGGTCGCGCGGCGCGTTCGACTGGGTGTGCAGGCCCTCGGCGAGCGACACCTTCACGGCCAGGCGGACGGTCTCTCCGGCGCGTCCGGCCGGCCGCTCGACGAGCGGCGCGAGGACGGCTTCGGGACGCCGAAGCTGCGCGGCCGCACCGGCCACGGAAACCGCACTTGCGACAACGGCGATGAACGCCGCAGTTCGGGTGTGGCGCACGTTCGTCCTTCTCCTACTCCTGCGCTCTCGTCACCGGCGGGAATCCCTTGAGCGGCGGGCGGGCCTGGAACAGGCGGTCCCATTTCCAGCGCTCGGAGGGGTTCGAGGCCTGGAGCCACGTCTGGATCGCGACGGGCGGGGCGAAGACGGCGTCGCCGATGGCCGCGAGCGCCGGCACGTCTTGAAACTCCTGCGCGACGGCCGAGCGCACGGCCGTGGCGTCCGCGTAGTCCAGTCTCGCGCCGAGCGCCGCGGCCGCGTCTGCCAGGATCCGCCAGTCCTCCCGGGCTTCTCCTGGCGGGTCGAGCGCCCGCGCCGTCGACTGCAGCAGGCCGCGATCGTTCGTGTACGTCGCTTCCTTCTCGACCCATGCGGATCCGGGCAGGACAATGTCGGCCTCCGCCGCGAGCGGCGTCATCAGCACGCCCTGCACCACGAGCAGCGGGAGGGCGCCCGACTTGCGCGCGTCGAGGACCCAGCCCAGGTCTCCCATGCTCCCAGCCGGCCCCGGATCGAACACGTAGAGCGCTCTGACCGAGCCGGCGTCGATCGCTGCGCGCAGGGCGCCGGTATCGCAGCGCCCGGCAGGGCTGCCGGGCGTCGCCAGGCCCATCGCGGCCGCCCCGGCGACGTTCGGGGCATCGGCCGCGGGCACGGTGAACCTCGTCGTCTTGGGCTGCGCCTTCTCGGAACAGGCCCACGCCACCGTCACGCTCGACGCGGAGAGCCCCGGCACGCGCCGCGTGATCTCCCGCACGATGAACAGCTCTTCGTGCGACGCGTGCGCGGACACCAGCAGGCGGAACGATCCCGGCGCGGCCTCGAGGGCCGGCCGCGCCGCCGCGCGCAAGCGGGCGAGGGCGTCCGGCCAGGTCGCCACCGCCATGGCGCCCGACGCCTGCCTGACGAGCGGCGCGGCGAGGCGCTCGGGACTCCCGACCCAGCGGTGCCCGAACCTGCCGATGTCGCACATCCAGTAGCCGTTCACATCCGCGTTGAAGCGCGGCGTGATGCGGATCAGCCGCGCGCCCTTGGCCCACTCGGGCTTCGCCCGCAGCCACACCGTCGTGCTGCAGCCCTTCGCGCAGAGCGTGCACGTCGTGTCGACGGCCAGCGGGTTGTCCCACGGCCGCGACGCGAAGCGGTAGTCGCGCGTAGTGATGGCGCCGACGGGGCAGACGTCCATGAGGTTGCCCGAGAGCAGCGAGTGCACGCCGCGCTCGTCGAAGGTTGCGATCTCGCTCCGGCCTCCCCGGTCCACCACCCCGATCTGCGCGTCGCCGTCGACGATCTTCATGAAGCGGACGCAGCGCGTGCACATGATGCAGCGGTTCCGGTTCAGCAGGAGCGTGGGCCCGAAGTCCACGTCCGCCGCGGCGCCCTCGCCGTCGAAGGTGCGCCGCGGGAACTCCAGCCGGCTCGCCTCCGGGCCGAAGGCATAAGAGAAGTCCTGGAGGGGGCACTCGCCGCCCTTGTCGCACACCGGGCAGTCGAGGGGATGGTTGATGAGCAGGAACTCCAACACGCTCGCCCTCGCCTGGACGACTTCCGCGCTGTTCGTCTCGACCACCATGCCGTCCGCGCACAGCGTCGAGCACGCCGTCTGCAGCTTCGGCATCTTCGCCACCCGCACGAGGCAGACGCGGCAGGATCCGTCGATGCCGATCCCCGGGTGGTAGCAGAAAAACGGGATGGAGATGCCGTTCTCGAGGGCCGCCTCGAGAATGGTCGTGCCCTTGGCGACGGTGATGCCGCGCCCGTCGATCGTCAGGGAAACGGTGTCCATGGGGAAATCATACCGGGATTCGGGACTGGAGACGCGTCCTGCCGCTTCGAAGCTGGCGGGAAGGCCGTCCGGCGAAGCCGGGCGCCGCGGGCCGGGCGCCTCAGGCCGGGCGCCGCGGGAAAGGCGCAGGAGTCCAGGCGGCGGAGGGGCAGCGAAGGCGACTAGCGCGGGGCGATCTCCAGCGGGGTGAGGCCGTCGCGGTTCAGCGTGACCTTCCGCACGTCGCCCGACACGGGCAGGCTGAATTCCGACACGCGGTCGCCGGCCACGATCTGGTGGTCTTCCGTCCTGCCGTCGCCATAGTGGATCGTGGCCGTCACCGGGAACTCGTGGAGCCGGCCCCGCTGCTCGACGCGCAGCGTCACTGCGGGCGCCGGCGCGATCCGGGTCGACCACGTCATCGCGACCAGCGGGGTCCCGAAGCCGTCGATCCACTCGTCGAAGAACCGCTTCAGCGAACGCCCGCTTTCCTGCTCGAAGGCCCTGCGCACGTCGTCCGTGCCGGCCTTCCTGAAGCGGAACTCGAAATACAGGTGCCTGACGCCGCGGAAGAACGCGTCGTCGCCGATCATGCGCCGGAGCATGTGCAGGACCGTCGCCGACTTGTTGTAGACGATGGCCCGGAAGATCCGGCTGTCGTCCTTGATGTGGCCGAGGCGGTACCCGAGCGACACCGGGCCCGCGTGGCCTTCCCTGCGGGCCCACTGCGCCATGCGCCGGAGCAACTGGCCGAACAGCCCGTCGCCCTGGCTCTTGCGGCCCCAGAGAGCGGCGAAGTACTGGGAGAAGCCTTCGCTGATCCACTGGTCGTGGTAGTTGCGCCAGCCCACGGCCTGGCCCCACCACTGGTGGGCCGCCTCGTGCGCCAGGAAGAACTCCGGGAAGCCCTGGAAGGCCGCCGGGTCTCCGCTCCAGCTGATGGCCGCCGCCGGAAGCGGCTGGTTCAGGATGGCGAGGTACGGGGGGCTGTGCCCGCCCGGCAGGTTCTTCTCGATGAGCGCGAGCGTGAGGGCGGGATACGGCGCGTCGCCCACGAGCGACGCGTAGTACTCCATCACGCCGGCGAGCACCGCCGCGGCGTTCCGGCCGCGGCCGGCCTGGCGGGGATTCGCCTGGACCGTCAGAGCGATTTCGCCGTTGAACGCCCCGGACCCCGCGGGGATTGAGGGCAGGGCCGTGGAACCCCGGGACGCCACGCTCCCGATGGCGTCCACGAGCGAGACGGTTCTCGAGTCCACCCGCGTGAAGCGGCTGATCAGGCACGCGAGGTACCGCACCGGCTGCCGCGCTTCGAACGTGAACAGCCGCCCCTGCTGGTGCCGATCCGCCTGCGGCACGACCACCGGCGATCCCGGCGCCAGCTCGCCGCTCGCCACGACGTGGTACGGCTCCGGGACGGCCAGGTGCAGCGTCGCCGTGGCATATCCGCCGGACGACGCCTGCGGGTACCAGTAGCTGCGCGTCGAGTACAGCAGGTTCGTCTCCGCGGGGAACGACGACGCCTCGTTGAGGATCGGCGTGTCCTGCGGGAACTGGGGGGCCGCGGTCTCGCGGTCCGGCTCGTCCGGTTCGAGCCGGCCGGAATAGGCGACGACCAGGTTGAGGATCGTGCCGCGCGTGGCGAATCCGGTCAGATTGACCACGACGTTGTTCTGCCCGCGGACGCGCAGCGCGAGCAGGCGGCCGAACTCGACGCTGTGGACGGACCGCACCGTCAGCGGCTCGGCCAGCCGGAGCGTGAGGCGGTTGATGGCGTTCGCCGTGACGCGGAGGCTGACGAGCGCCCGGCCGTCCAGCCAGAACCGCTCGGGATCGATCGACACGTCGAGCTGATAGTGGCTGACCTCGTAGGGAGCCTGTCCGTCCTCGTCGAACGATCGTCCGCCAGCGGCCAGACGCTCCGGCGACGCGTACAACGAGATGTTCCGGCGCCGCCTTCGGTCGAACAGCGAGATGTCTTCCGGGTCGCTGGCTGACCGGGCGTATGTGAGCGTCTGGAAGCGCCGCGTCTGGATCTCCGCGAGGAAGTCCCCGGGCTGCGGCTCGATGGACCAGACGTCGCGGCTCAGGTCGGCCAGGTCCAGGCCGTAGGACTTAGGGACGCTCTCTTTGAACACCTCCGCGGCCTTGCGGAAGACGCGCGGATCGACAGGCTCCGGCGCGAGCGTCTCGGGCGGGAACCGCCGCCGGAAGTCCGACGGATGGAGGCGCAGGAAGAGCGCCTCGAAGCGCGTGTCGATCGTGTCGCTCCCGGCGTAGGCCCGAAGCTGCTCGCGCTCGACCTCGGGTGCCGGCCGGAACCGGATCACGCCGTCCCGGATCGGCACGAACACGGCGGCCGTCGGGCCTCCGGCGCTCGACGCCACGAAGACCAGGCCCTCGCCCATGCGCACGTCCAGGTCGTGGGCCCGCGTCGCGAAGTCCCGCACCCTGTACTGGCGTTCCGGGTCCAGGAACAACCGGCTCAACCCGTCCACGGTCGCCAGGGCCTGCTGGCCCGCGATTCGCCACTCGTCGCCGCTCGTGTCGGTCGGCACGCGCCGGACGTCGAGCCGCCAGGTGACGACGCGGGCCTGGCGGCCGCGCTCGGTGAAGATTTCGACCATGAGCCGGTAGCCGTCGCCCGGCAGCGTGCCCTCGAGAGGGCCGCGGTCGCGCTCGCGGATGACCGCGCGGGTGATTCCCGGCACGACCAGCGCCTCGGCGGCTTCACGCGCCAGTCCCCTGTGGGCCACGCTCGACAGGAGGTCCATGTAGCCGTCCGGGCTGCCGGCCTGCATGACCTGTTCGATCTTCAGCAGGAGGCGCACGATGCCGTCGAGGGGAAGAGGCTGCTGGGTCCGCACCTCTCCCGCCCCGGCCATCAGCAGGGCCAGCGCGGCGGCGGCGATCGGAACGGCTCGGCGGCGAGGCATCGAGGGGCCTTGACGGCTCACTACATTAGACGCGCGCGCGCGCCCGTTGGTGCTTGGGCTGGTTCCCGTCGCGCTCATTATCCGCCCGTCCTGCCCGCCTGGATTGCCTTCCTGCGGGCCGCCCCGCCTGGCGGCCGGGCGCGCCTTCCGTCTCGAGGGCCAGGCCCCGGGTGCAGGGCCGAACGGGCGGAACCGATAACCGGACACGGAGACCCTCATGAACCTCCATGACGCACGCCGGCGGCGCCGCCTGAGCTGGGAGCAAGCCAAGCGCGACCTGGGATACCGCGACGGCGATCCGCTGAACCTCGGCCGCCTCTGCGCAGATCGCCACGTCGACGAGGGCCGCGGCGAACGAGTTGCGCTCATCCACGAAGACCACGAAGGCCAGGTCCGCCGCTACACCTTCCGCGACCTGATGGAACTCAGCAACGGCTGGGCGAGGTTCTTGTCAGATCAGGCGTCCGTTTGCCAGTTGGATCGGGTCTGTCTTTTCCTAGATAGGACGCCCGAGCTGTACGCGGCCTTCCTGGGCATTCTGAAGACAGGGGCGATTGCCGAACCGCTGTTCCCTGTGTTCGGCGAGGACGCGCTGACGGCCCGCATGCTGGACAGCGGGGCGGCGGCCGTCATCACCTCGCGGCGCCACCTCGGCAAGCTGCGCCGGACCCGCTCCAGGCTGCCCGACCTGAGGACGGTCGTCGTCGTCGACGCCGAGCCGGGCGGGCAAGGGCTCCGCCAGGGTGAGATGGCGTTCCGGATGGAGGACCATCGCGACGCGCGGTTTTCCGCGGCCGCGACGCACGCCGAGAGCCCGAGCGTGCTGCACTACACCAGCGGGACGACCGGCGCCCCGAAGGGCGCCCTGCACGTGCACGGCAGCGTGTTCGCGCAGTACCTGACGTCGAAAGTCGTGCTGGACATCCGGGACGACGACGTCTATTGGTGCACGGCGGACCCGGGCTGGGTCACGGGCACGAGCTACGGCATCATCGGTCCCTGGTCGCTCGGCGCCACGCAGGTCGTGCTCGACGGGGGGTTCTCGAGCGAGCGCTGGTACGGGACGATCGAGCGGCACCGGGTGAGCGTGTGGTACACGGCGCCGACGGCAATCCGGATGCTGATGAAGGACGGCCTCGATCCGGTGCGGCGGAGGGACCTCTCGAGCCTGCGGCACGCGTGCAGCGTCGGCGAGCCTCTGAATCCGGAGGCGGTGCGGTGGGGCCGCGAGGCATTCGGCCTCTGGTTCCACGACACCTTCTGGCAGACCGAGACCGGGGCCATCGTGGTCACGAACCTGCCCGGCATGCCCGTGAAGCCCGGGAGCATGGGGCGGCCGTTTCCGGCCGTCGAGGCGGCGATTGTCGAGCCCGGGACCGGCGTGCCGATTGCGGAGGCCGGCCGCGTCGGCCTGCTGGCGATCCGGCCGCCCTGGCCGAGCCTCATGCGCGCGTACTGGAACAACACGGCCGCCTACTACGGCAAGTTCCTCAATGGCTGGTACGTGTCCGGGGATCGGGCCAGCGTGGACGACGACGGGTACTTCTGGTTCTGCGGGCGCGACGACGATGTGATCAACACGGCCGGGCACCTGGTCGGGCCGTTCGAAGTGGAGAGCGCGCTGCTGGAGCACCCGGCCGTGGCCGAGTCGGCGGCAATCGGCAAGCCCGATCCCGTGAGCCTGGAGGTCGTGAAGGCGTTCGTGGCGCTCCGGCCGGGCTTCGAGGCCAGCGAGGAGCTCGAGCTCGACATCATGAACTTCGTGCGGAAGCGGCTGTCGCCGCTCGCGATGCCGCAGGAGATCGCCTTCGTGGACCGGCTGCCCAAAACGGGGAGCGGCAAGATCCTGCGCCGGATGCTGAGAGCGCGGGAACTCGGCCAGTCGGCGGGCGACCTCAGTACAATGGACGGCGGCTAGGCGCCGGGGGCCGGGCGCCAGGGCCTGGCGGGAGGCGGCGCTGGCCGCGCGGGCGCGGCCGGGGCGACGCTGACGGGCCCGGCCGGCCGGCGGCCCGCGTCCGGTCCCGGGCCCCTGACTCAGGGAGCATCCGATGAAGGAACTGATCCTCGACTACATCAAGCGTGAGTACCTCGACGCCGACGATGCCGGCGACGCGCCGCTGACGGCGGACACGCCGCTCATCTCGAGCGGCATTGTCGACAGCTTCAGCATGGTCAGCCTGAAGCGGTTTCTCGAGAAGCAGTACGCGATCCGCATCCCGGACGAAGAAGCCACGCCGCAGGCGTTCGACACCGTGACCAGCATCGTCGGCCTGGTCGCCAGGCACCTGCCGAAGACGGGGGCGTAGCCATGGCGTACCCTGCGGCCGTGCGGGACGCCTGGCGTGCGGAGCTGGCCGGCATCCGCGAGAAGGGCATCTTCAAGGACGAGCGCTTCATCCATTCGCCGCAGGCTGCGCGGATCACGGTCGAGTACCCGGCCGGGGCGCCCCTGAAAGAGGTGGTCAACCTCTGCGCGAACAACTACCTCGGTCTGTCCAGCCACCCCGCGGTTGTGGCGGCCGCGCACCGGGCTCTCGACGAGCGCGGCTACGGCATGTCGAGCGTGCGGTTCATCTGCGGGACGCAGGACGTGCACCGGGCGCTCGAGGAGAAGCTGACGGCCTTTCTGGGAACCGAGGACACGATCCTTTTCGCCAGCTGCCTGGACGCGAACGCGGGCGTGTTCGAGGCGATCCTCGGGCCCGAGGACGTGATGATCTCGGACCGCCTCGTCCACGCGTCCATCGTGGACGGCATCCGCCTGTGCAAGGCGATGCACGACACCTACAAGCACTGCGACATGGCGCACCTGGAGGAGAAGCTGCGGGAGCACCAGGACAAGCGGGTGCGGGTCGTCATCACCGACGGCGTGTTCTCGATGGACGGCGACATGGCGCCGCTCGACGAGATCGTGGCGCTGGCCGAGCAGTACCGGGCGCTGGTGTTCCTCGACGACAGCCACGCGACCGGGTTCATCGGCCGCACCGGGCGGGGCGTGCACGAGCGCTTCGGCGTGATGGGGAAGATCGACATCCTCACGACGACGCTCGGCAAGGCCCTCGGCGGCGCGAGCGGCGGCTGCGTGTCGGGCCGCAAGGAAATCGTGGATCTGTGCCGGCAGCGGGCGCGGCCGTACCTCTTCAGCAACGCCGTGCCGCCGCCGATCGCGGCGTCGGCCATCGCGGTGCTCGACATCCTGAGCGCGACGACCGCGCGGCGCGACGCGCTCGAGGCGAACGCGGCCTTCTGGCGCGCGGGCCTCAAGGACGCCGGGTTCGTGATCAAGGACGGCGACAGCCCGATCGTGCCGGTCATGCTCTTCAACGCGAAGCTCGCGCAGGAGGTCGCGCGCGACCTCTACGACGAGGGCGTCTACGTCGTCGGCTTCTTTTTTCCGGTCGTGGCGGCCGGGCAGGCGCGGATCCGCACGCAGCTCTCGGCGGATCACGACATCCCCATGCTGGAACGCGCCCTCGAGGCCTTCAAGAAGGTCGGGGCGAAGCACGGCATCCTCGGGCTGGACAAGAAGGGGATCATCGAGAAGTACGGGCTGTAGTCAGGCGCTAGGCGCTGGGCGCTAGTGGGACGCGGCTGGCGCCGCGCGGGGCGGGCGAGTCGTGAGAGTCCGTCTCTCTCGCCTCAGCCCCCAGCCCCTAGAGCATGATCAGCGTCGCGATCCACGGCACGAGGGCGGCCAGCACGTAGAGGGCCGTCAGGGACGCGAGCACGCGGTGGACGCCGACGAGGTGGAGCGAGATGCCGAGGAAGGCGGCCGCCAGCTTGGCGCCGGCGACCGTAGCGCCCTGCCCAAAGACGGCCATGAGGGAGGCGAGCAAGGGGTTCGCCTCGAGGGACACGCCGAAAGTCGAGACCCCCACGTAGGTCATCACTCCGTCCGCCGCCTGGGCGAGCAGGAACAGCACGATGACGACGTCACCGAAGCGCGAGCGCCCGGCGGACGCCTGCTCGACGCGCACGCGTGGCCTCCAGACTGTGCGACGCCGGCGCAGGCGCCCCTCGGCCCCCATCGGCTCTGACCCGGGCCTCGTGACGGGAGGAGGAGCGGACGCCATACCCTTCCGGCTGCAAGAAGCGATCACAGCCGAAGCGGGTGCGAGGAACGCCGGCCCAGGCAGATTCTGCCCGAAATCCAGCCGGGATGCGCAGGCCATTCCCACATTTCGTGAAGAGGCGGGCAAGAGCGGGCAACAGGACGAGGGGCGCGCGGCGTGGCGGGATTTCCGCGCGCCGAGACCGGCGTGCGGCGAGCCGCCGCGGCGGCTCCGTTCCGGCGATGCAAGGGCCGCCCTGACCGAGCTTCCGGAGCGGCTGCGGGCCCGGTGTTGAGCGGCGGCCCCGAGGCGTCCGGCTCCTAGTTCCTCGCTCGGGCCCGTCGTGAACCTGTCGTCAAGCCCCGCCGCCCTGCCGTGGGCAGCCTCGCCCGGCAGCCTGTGCAGGCGGGTTGACGCTATACTTGCGAGTCGTCCTGGAGGATTCGGGAACGCTTCCGGGAGCATGTCATGGCAATTCGCACGGAGCTCACGATCGTCCTCGAGAACCGCCCGGGCGCGGCGGCCCGGGTCTTCGCCAGCCTGGCCGATCCCCGCATCAACATCGTCGCCATGCAGCTGGAGCACGGCGGCGCGCTTCGCCTGGTGGTGGACAACCCCCTGCACGCCGAGCGGCTGCTGCAGGAGCGGGCCATGCCGTACGAGAGGCGGGACGTGCTCTACACGATGCTGCCGAACGACCCCGGGGCGCTCGCCCGGACGGCGAAGCTGCTCGCCGACGCGGGCATCAACGTCGAGTACTTCTACTCGACGGCCGTCGAGGGCCAGCCGATGGCCACCGTGGTGATCGGCGTGCCCGACGTCCTCAAGGCGTCGGCGGCCGCCGGCATCTGAGCCCGCCCGCGGCGCTCGCCTACTTCGTCGCCGCGAGCAGCCGGTCGATGTGCGCCAGCCGCTCGTTCGGCCCCAGCAGCGACAGGACGTCACCCGACTCGATCAGGTCATCGGCGCTCGGCGCGATGGTGGTTTCCTCGCTGCCGGCCCCGCTCTTGCGCTTGATGGCGATGAGCGTGAGGCCGTAGCGGTTGCGCAGCTGCAGATCCTTGAGCGTGCGGCCCGCGAACTCCGCCGGGGCTGGAACCTCGACGATGCTGAAGTCGCGCGAGAGCTCGATGTAGTCGAGGGCGTTCGCCACGACGAGGCTGTGGGCCACGCGGATCGCCATCTCGCGCTCGGGGAAGATCACCCGGTCGACGCCGAGCCGCTGGAGGATCCGGCCGTGCAGCGGCGTGACCGCCTTGGCGATGATGCGGGGGACCTCGAGGTCCTTGAGCAGCATGACCGCCAGCAGGCTGGCTTCGATGTTCTCCCCGATGGAGATGACGGCGGCGTCCACGTCGGCGATGCCCGCGCGCTTCAGGGCCCGCTCGTCCGTGGCGTCGAGGGCCACCGCGGAGCTGATCAGATCGGCGTGCTTCTGGACGCGGTCCTCGTCGCTGTCCACGCCGACGACGTCCTGGCCCAGCTCGGTCAGCGAGACGGCCATGGCGGAGCCGAACCGCCCGAGGCCGATGACGGCGATAGACATCTTCTTCATCAGCCGATCGACACCCTTCCTTCGGGATAGCGCAGGCCTTCCTGCGGGGCCGAGCCCGCCAGGGCCACTGCCAGCGTGAGCGGGCCCACGCGGCCCATGAACATCATGAGCACGACGAGCAGCTTCCCGCCAGGGCCGAACAGGCCCGACAGGCTGACCGCGCTGCCCGGGGCCCCCATCGAGAGCCCCACGGTTCCGAACGCCGACGTCGTCTCGTACATCGTGGCCAGCATGTCCCGGCGCTCGATGAGGAGCAGGAGGCCCGTCACGGCCACGACGCCCAGGAAGGCGATGGTCGTGAGCGCGAATGCGCGGCCGATGGTCTCGGCCGGCACGCGGCGCCGGAAAATGACCGTGTCGCGCCGGCCCCGCACGGTCGAGACAATCGACGCGACGATGACGCCGAAGGTCGTCGTCTTCACGCCCCCGCCCGTCCCGCCAGGGGACGCCCCGATGAACATCAGCAGGATCGTCAGGAACAGCGCGGGCTGCGTCATGTCGCCGATGCTGATCGTGTTGAACCCGGCGGTGCGCGGCGTCACGGCCTGGAAGTACGCAGCCAGCACCTTCTCGCCGGCGCCGAGGGGGCCCAGCGTCCTCGGATTCGCCCACTCGAGCGCGAGGATGGCGGCGGTGCCGCCCGCGACGAGGACCGCGCTCGAGATGAGCACGAGCTTCGTCTGCAGCGACATGCGGATGGCGCTCCGCGGGCGGAGCCTGAGGATGCCAGACAGGACGAAGAACCCGAGCCCGCCGCAGATGATGAGCGCCGTGACGGCCAGGTTGACGGTGACGTCCCCGCGGTAGCCCGTCAGGTTGTCGCTGAACAGGGAGAAGCCGGCGTTGTTGAACGCGGACACCGCGTGGAAGACGCCGAGCCACAGCCCGCGGGCCCACCCGGCGTCGAGCGCGAATCGCGCGCCGAGGACGAGCGCGCCGGCGCCCTCGATGGCGAGCGTGAGCGCCGCGACGGTCCGCGCGAAGCGCAGCAGGCCCTCCATGGTGCTGACGTTGAGCGAGTCGGCCAGCGCCATCCGGTCGTGCATGGACATGCGCCGCCCGAACGCGAGCATGATGACCGACGAGATCGTCATGTAGCCCAGGCCGCCGGCTTGAATCAGCAGCGCGAGGACGATCTGCCCGAAGAGCGAGAGATCCTTCGGCGTGTCGAGGACGGTGAGCCCCGTCACGCACACGGCCGAGGTGGAGGTGAAGAGCGCATCCAGGGGCGGCAGCGCCAGTCCCGACGCGGATGACACGGGAAGGCCCAGCAAGACGGCGCCGGCAAGGACGAGGCCTGCGATGTGGAGCGACAGCAGTCGCGCCGGGGACAGCTCGCGCGTGCGCACGGGTTCTCATTCTATTGCGGGATTCGGGCCGGGGGATCGGGATTCGGGGACGAGGGAGCAGCCGCCGGGCAGAACAGGGACCAGGGACTAGGCGCCGGCGCCAGTCCGACGCCACTCTCGCCGCGGTCGTGACCCACCGGTGTCACGGCGTGACTGACCAGCCCCTAGCGCCCAGCGCCTAGCCCCTCTGTGAGTACAATGCCCCCATGACCCTCGAACACCGGGTGGTGCTCATCACCGGGCCGCGGCGGATCGGGGCCGAGGTCGCAAGGCGCGCCGCCGCCAGGGGCGCCGACGTGGCGCTCAGCTACCACCAGTCGCAGCGCGAGGCGGAAGCCGTCGCCGCCGCAATCCGGGCGGCGGGCCGGCGGGCCGAGTGCATCCAGGCCGACCTGGCGGACGGGCACGCCTGCCGGGCGCTGATTGGCGAGACGGTCGCGAGGCTGGGCCGCCTCGACGTCCTCGTGAACATGGCCTCGCTGTACGTGCCCACGCCGTTCGACGCGCTGGACGAAGCCGCGTGGGACCGGGGGCTGGCGGTCGACGTGAAGGCCGCGTTCCTCTGCTCGCACGCCGCCGTTCCGCACATGCGGCGGGCCGGCGGAGGGCGAATCATCAACGTCGCGGACTGGCTGCCCGCGAGCGGGCGCGTGCGCTACAAGGGCTTCCTGCCCTACTACGTGGCGAAGAGCGGCGTCATCGCCCTCACCGAAGCCCTGGCCCTCGAGCTGGCAAGCGACGACATCCTGGTGAACGCCGTCGCCCCGGGGCCGATTCTCGCGCCGCCGGGCACCGAGGAGGAGGAGGTCCGGGCGGTGGAGCAGGCGACCCCGCTCGGGCGCTGGGGCGGCGAGGCCGAGATCGCCAAGGCCGTGCTCTTCCTGATCGACACCGACTTCGTCACCGGCGAGGTCGTGCGAGTCGACGGCGGCAGGCACCTCAGGTAGCCGCCGGCCGGGACCGCAGGTCGGGACTTGGGACTCGGGGTCCGGGACCCGGGTCTCGAGCGGCTGGGGCTTGGCGGTCGGGGACTGCAGCGCGGCGGATTCCGACTTCTGACTCCTGGATTCCGAATTCCTCTAGATCCCCGCCCTCCCGAGAACCTCCGCCAGCGTCTCCGACGTCCGCTTGAGCGGCAGGTTCGAGATGTAGAAGTGCCGCGCGCCGGCATCGCCCAGGGTGCGCAGCGTCCGGGCGCAGACATCGACCGGCGTCGCGCCGGCCTCGAACTCCCGCGTCAGCTCCTCGGCAGGAACCGGCAGGAACTCCCGGAGGAGCGCCAGCGTGGCGGGTCTCGCGCTCCGGTAGTAGAAGACGCCGAACACGCCGGGCCGGCCGGCTCCGCGGCGGTCGACTTCCCGCACGAAGCGCTCGACGCGCGCGGCGTCGTGGTGCGAGACGATCTGGGTCAGGAAGAACTCGGCGGTGAAGTCCGCCGACGCGACGAGATCGGCTTGCCAGGCCGGGTCGGCGTGCGGGTTCGCCCATCCGCCCAGGACGAGATCGGGCTGCCGCGCCCGGATGGCCTTCCGGAGCTGCCACGCATGCTCCACCGAGCGCGGCGGGCCGACTCGCCGGTCGCCTCCGAGGACGACGAGGGCCGGGAAGCCGTGCTGCCACGCGCGATCCGCGTACGACAGGCAGTATTCGAACGGGTGCTTGGACGTCAGGAACGGCACCACCCGCTCGCGCGGCGCGTCGGGCCCGAGGTTCGCCGTCAGGTGGCGGAGGTTGTCCTCTTCGGGGATGCCGACCGCGCTGTCGGTCAGGCACACGCAGGTGCCCTCTCTCGTGAGGCGGCGGACGGCGTGGTAGGTGTCGATCCACGCGTCCATGCCCTCGGAGCCGCCGAGCTCGGCCCGGGGCGGTCTCAGCTCCGCGGCGACGACACGGGCGTCAGTGGAGAGCGCACGGAGGATGGAGGAGGTCGTCACGTGGAATCAGGGCCGGAGTATACAATACCCCGCATGACGGCCTTCGCCGGCGCTCTCGATCGTCTGGCTGCGATCCCGTCGCTCGACCTGTGGGCGCCGCCTTCGCCCATCCACGGCCTCCCGCGCCTTGGCGCGGCTCTTGGCGGAGGTCCCCGCCTCCTCGTCAAGCGCGACGACGCCATTCCGTTCGGCTTCGGCGGCAACAAGGTCCGGAAGGTCGCCATCGTGGCGGCGGCCGCGGTCGCGGAAGGCGCGGACACCCTGCTCAGCGTCGGCGGCGTGCAGTCGAACTCGGCGCGGGTCGTCGCCGCTGTCGCCGCGCAGGCGGGCCTGCGGTGCGTGCTCGTCGCCAACGGGCGGCGGCCGGATCCCCTGACGGGCAACGCGCTGCTGGTCTCGCTGCTCGGCGCCGAGGTGCACTACGTCGAGACGCGCGAGGAGCGGGCCCCGGCGATGGCGCGGATTGCCGAAGCGCTCCGCCGCGAGGGCCGGCATCCGTACGAGATTCCCCTCGGCGCCTCCACGCCGCTCGGCGCCCTCGGCTTCGTGCGCGCCGTCGGCGAGATGGCGGCCCAGGGCGTCGTCCCCGACGTCATCGTCCATGCGACCTCCTCGGGCGGTACGCAGGCGGGGCTCGTGGCGGGGTGCGCGCTGCACGGCCTGCCGACGCGCGTCCTCGGGATCAGCGCAGACGACCCGGCGCCGTCGGTTCGCGGCGCCGTCGCCAGGATCATCGCGGGCATGGGCCCGCTGCTCGGCGTGGACGGCGAGGCGCTCGCCCTCGCGCGCCCGATCGACGTGGACGCCGCGCACGTCGGCGGCGGGTACGGCGTGCCCTCGCCGGCGTCGCTCGAGGCCGCGGATCTCTTCGCCCGGCTCGAAGCCCTCTTCGCGGACCACACGTACACCGCGAAGGCGCTGGCCGGTCTGGTTCACCACATCCGCTGCGGCGCGTTCACGGCCGGGCAGACGGTGCTCTTCTGGCACACGGGCGGCCAGGCGGGGCTCTTCGCATGACGACTCTGACGTTTCTCGGCGCCGCCGGCACCGTCACCGGGTCCAAGTACCTGCTGGAGACCGGCGGGCGCCGGCTGCTCGTGGACTGCGGCCTCTTCCAGGGCCTGAAGGAGCTGCGGGAGCGCAACTGGGAGCCGCTGCCGCTCGATCCGAAGGCCCTCGACGCGGTAATCCTCACGCACGCGCACATCGACCACAGCGGCTACCTGCCGCGGCTCGTGAAGGACGGGTTCAAGCGCCGCGTCTTCTGCACGCCGGCCACGGCCGACCTGTGCCGCATCATGCTGCCGGACTCCGGGCGCCTGAACGAGGACGATGCGCGTGACGCGAACCGGGACGGCTACACGAAGCACGCGCCGGCGCTGCCGCTCTTCACGGAGAACGACGCGTACGAGGCGCTGACGCGCCTGCAGCCCGTCGGATACGAGCGCACGATGCCGCTCGACGGCGCGGCGTCGTTCTCGTTCGCCGACGCCGGGCACCTGCTCGGGTCCTCGTTCGTCCGCCTGTCGCTTGCCGACCGAGGGCGGGAGATCCTGTTCAGCGGCGACCTCGGCCGCTACGGCCGCCCGGTCCTGCCCGACCCGTCCACCGTGCCGTCGGCGGACGTCCTCGTGGTGGAGTCCACCTACGGCGACCGTACCCACGAACGTGACGACGGTGGGGCGAAGATCGCGGAGATCGTGTCGAGCACCATCGCGGCCGGCGGGAAAGTCATCATCCCGGCGTTCGCCGTCGGCCGCGTCGAGGAAGTCATCTACTGGCTGAAGCGGCTGGAGGAGGAGCGCCGCATCCCGGTGGTGCCCGTGTACCTCGACAGCCCGATGGCAGTGGACGCCTTGCGGCACTACGCGAGCCACAGCCGCGATCTCGATCCGGACGTGCAGTCGCGGCGCGGCGAGATGGGGGCGTTCACGACGCGCCGCTTCACGGCCGTCGCCTCGCCGCAGCAGTCGAAGGAGATCCAGACCTCGCCCTCGCCCTGCGTCGTCGTGTCGGCCAGCGGGATGGCGACGGGCGGGCGCGTGCTGCACCATCTCAAGGCGGCGCTGCCGAGGCCCAGGAACACGGTGCTGTTCGTGGGGTACCAGGCCGCCGGCACCCGCGGCCGCAGCCTGATCGAAGGGGCGCAGACGGTGAAGATCCACGGCCAGCAGGTGAGCGTGGCCGCGCGGATCGAGCGAATCGACTCCATGTCGGCGCACGCGGACGCCGATGAGATCCTGCGCTGGCTGGGCGGCTTCAGCCGCCCCCCGGAGACGACCTACATCGTGCACGGGGAGCCGCCCGCTCGGGCCGCGCTCAAGGCGCGGATCGAGAGGGAGCTCGGCTGGCGCGTGCACGTGCCGGAGCACCTCGAGCGGGTGGTTGTGTGAACGGGCCGGATCCGCCGCTGCGTCCCGGGCGCGGCCTGGCCGGGCCGGTCGCGGTGCTGCTGCTCGCGGTGTTCGCCGCCGTGCTCGTCCGCACCGCATGGGCGAGCGACGATGCCCTGATCTCGCTGCGCACGGTCCTGAACCTCACCCACGGCAACGGCCTCACCTTCAATGCGGGCGAACGGGTCCAGACGTTCACGCACCCCCTGTGGCTCGCCCTGCTCACGGGCACCTACCTCGTCCTGGGCAACGTCTACTACGCCGCCTTCGCGCTGTCGATCGGCGTCTCGATCGCGGTCTTCTGGCTGGCCGTCTCGCGGGCGGCGTCGCGGTGGCAGGGCTGGCTGGCCGCGGCCGCGCTGCTCTCGTCGCGAGCCTTCGTGGACTTCTCGACGTCCGGCCTGGAGAACCCGCTCGCGAACCTGCTCGTCGCGGCGCTGGCGGCCGTGTTCCTGCGCGAAGGCGGCCGCGCGCGCCGGCGCGTGGCGGGGCTGTGGGCCCTGGGGTCGCTGCTGTACCTGACCCGGCCCGACGCCGTCGTTATCGTCGCGCCGCTGCTCGCTGAGGCCACCTGGCGCGCGTGGCGCGACGGCGAGCGCGCCGGCGCCCTGGCGGGCGCCGCGGCTCTCGGCCTCGCGCCGGCGCTGGCCTGGACGGCCTTCGCGGTCGTGTACTACGGGTTCCCGTTCCCGAACACCGCCTACGCGAAGCTGGCCGCCGACGTCGACCGCTGGCAGATGTGGAAGCAGGGCGTGATCTACGCGGTTGACTCGCTCGACCGCGATCCGCTCACGCTGGTCTTCATCGCGTTCGCCCTGGCGACGGCCGCATCGGCCGGGACGAGGGGCGCCCGCCCGCTGGCGGCCGGCATCGCGCTTTACTTGGCGTACGTGACGTCGATCGGCGGAGACTTCATGTCCGGCCGGTTCTACGCCCTGCCGTTCTTCGCGTCGGCGATCCTGCTGACCCGGATGGCCGACGCCGCGCGGCCGGTGTGGATTGCCGCGATTGCCGCGTCGGCCGTGCTCGGCGCCGCGTCGGCGAAAGCGCCGATTCTGAGCGACAGCCGCTTCGAGGACCGGGGCGCGAAGCACGGCGGCATCGTGGACGAGCGCGTCTTCTACCTCAGGAAGCATTCCCTCGTCTACGCGAGCATGCTGTCGTTCGCCGATCCGGACTGGGAGGTCCGCCGGCCGCCTGGCGACACGCCCGTCCTGAACACCTGCGGCCTCATGGGAGAAGGGGGGCTCGACTTCGGACCGCACTACTACCTGCTCGACGAGTGCGCGCTGGCCGACCCGCTGCTCGCCAGGCTCCCGGCGATCTTCCGCGAGGAGTGGAGGCCGGGGCACTTCGCGCGGGCCGTGCCCGAGGGGTACCGCGAGAGCGTTGCGACGGGCACGAACCGCATCAAGGATCCTCGGCTGCGCGAGTTCTACGGGCACCTCTCGCGGATCACGCGATCGAAGGCGCTCTGGAGCCGGGACCGCCTGTGGACGATCTGGAAGATGAACACCGGCGCGTACGACAGGCTCGTGGACCGGGATTTCTACCGCTTCGGAGGCTCCGTGAAGACGCTGGCCGAGCTGTCCGACGTCAAGGCGCCGGAGACCCCCTGGGACGCACCCGGCACGACCGTGCTGACGCGGCCGCTCGCGGTGCGCGTCGATCGGAAGCCGGGGCGCCGGTACGTGGACGTCTCCCTCGACTCCGACGACAAGTACGTGCTCGTCTTCGTCCTCGGCCGCGCGGCCGTCGGGCGGGTCGAGGTCGGCCCGATCCCGCAGCACCGGCGCAAGCCGGGCCTCGCCTCGTACACGATCGACGTGCCGTCGAGGGCCGAGCGCGAGGGCTTCGACGTCGTGCTCGTGGTGCCGGTCGCGGGGGACGAGCGCTACGCCATCGGGCACTTGCTCGTTGAAGGGTATCCGCCGACGGACGCCGAGCTGCGCGAGCGCGTCGCCGCGCGGGACGGCGTGGCGCCGCGGTAGGCCGCGCGGCAGGGCGAGCCCCGGTGAGAACGATGAGGCGCCGGCCGGCCGCGCTCAGCCAGCCCGTGCTGCCGGCTCTGGCCGTCCTGGCGCTGGCAGCGGCCGGCGCCTCCTGCTGGACGGGCGGGGCCCCGGATCTTGGCGCGCCGCAGCGCATCGCCGACGGCGTCCGGCTCTACCGTCTGCACGACCCCGCGCTCATCGAACCCGCCGGGCCCATCGCGGTGCAGGTGCTCCGCCTCGATCCGTCGAAGGTGGATCTGCGATCGGCGCTGCCCGGCGGGCGCGTGGTCCAGCTGGACACCGTGCTGGGCATTGCGCGCCGAGAAGGCGCGGCGGCCGCCGTCAACGCGGGGTTCTTCGTCCTGAAGACGGGAGACCCGGCGGGCGTCCTCGAAGTCGGCGGAGAACTGGTGAGCGATTCGCCGCTGACCCGCGGGGCCGTCGGGATCGTGCGCGAGGCGGGCAAGCCGCTTTCGCTCGTCTTCGACAGGCTCGCCGCGACGGTGACGCTGCGCTACGCCACCGACGACGGCCGGGTCGCGCGGCGCGTGGACGGCGTGGACACGACGCGCGCCCGCGGGAAGCTCATGCTCTACACGCCCCGCTACGGGCCAGACAGCGACACGGCCGGCACCGGCGTCGAGTGGCAGCTGGCCGGCTCGCCGCTACGCGTCGTGCGGAGGGCCCGCGCCGGAAAGACGCCCATTCCCCGCGGCGGGGCCGTGCTGTCGTACGGCGGCACGGACCTCCCTTCCGATCTCGAGGCGCTCGAGCCGGGGCGGGAGGTCGCCCTCGTCACCGACTTCCGTCCGCTGCTCGGCACGACGCCGGAGCAGTGGGCGCGGGCGCAGGATATCGTGGGCGGGGCGGGGCTCCTGGTGCACCGCGGGAAGCCGCTGACCGACTGGTCGAGCGAGCAGCTGGCGCCGCGGTTCGACGCCGACCGCCACCCGCGAACCATGATCGGCGCCAGCCGCGACGGAACGATCTGGATGGTGACGGTGGACGGCCGCAACCCGATGCTGAGCCTCGGCATGAGCTTCCCGGAACTCCAGGGCCTCGCGCGGCGGCTCGGCCTGCACGACGCGCTCAATCTCGACGGCGGCGGATCCACGACGATGGTCGCCGGCGGGAGCGTCGTGAACCACCCGTCCGACGCCCAGGGGCCCAGGAGGGTGAGCGACGCGCTGGTGGTCGTGCCGAAGAGGTAGCCCGGAGTCGGCTATGATCGGCTGAGGAACAGGCCCCTCCGAGAGGAGTCCCACGTGTCCGAGTCCGTTCTGCTTTCCGAGATCGCCGAGCAGCCCGCCATCATCGAGGGGCTGCTGAAGGCCGCCGCGCCGGCCGTGGAGCGCATCGCGGCGGACATCCGCGGGCGCCGGCTGCACCACGTCGTCATCGCGGCGCGCGGGTCGTCCGACAACGCCGCGCGGTACGCGCAGTACCTGTTTGGGTCGCACAACCGCCTGTCGGTGACCCTCGCCGCGCCGTCGCTGTTCACGCGCTACCGCACGCCGCCGGCGATGGCCGGGGCGCTCGTCGTCGGCATCTCGCAGTCCGGCGAGTCGCCGGACCTCATCAGCGTCGTCGAGGAGGGGAAGCGGCAGGGCTGCCTCACGCTGGCCGTGACGAACGTGGCGGGCTCGCCGCTGGCGGCCATGGCGGACCACACGATCGTGCTCGGCGCGGGGCAGGAGCGGAGCATCGCCGCCACGAAGACGTACACGGCGCAGCTGACGGCGCTGGCGATGCTCTCGACGGCGCTCGCGGAGAATGCGCGGTGGAGCCGCGAACTGGCCGCGATGCCCGAGCACGTGGCGGCGGCGCTCTACGTCGAGCGCGAGTCGGTGGTGGCCGCCGCGGCGGCCCTGAAGGACGCGGGCCACGGCGTCGTGCTCGGCCGCGGCTTCAACTTCTCGACGGCGTTCGAGGCCGCCCTCAAGGCCAAGGAACTGGCGTACGTCGCCGTCGAGCCGTACTCCTCGGCCGACTTCCAGCACGGCCCGATCGCGCTCGTCGAGCCCGGCTTCGCGGCGATGGTGTTCAACGTGACGGGGGCCGTCAGCAGCGAGGTGGAAGGCCTGCTTCGCGAGATCCGCGAGCGCGGCGCGCGCCCGGTCGTCTTCTCCAACGAGCCGTCGTCGCTCGAGCTGGCCGCCGCGCCGGTGGCCCTGCCCGCCGGCATGCCGGAGTGGGTGTCGCCGATTGCGGCCATCGTGCCGGCCCAGCTCCTCGCGTTCCACTTGAGCCGGATGCGCGGCTACGATCCGGACCGGCCGCGCGGCCTGAAGAAGGTGACGAAGACGACATAGGGGCCGGGGACCCGAGATCGGAGGATGGAACCCGGAATTCAGACTCCGGAATGGGGACTGTCACGCTGGCGCGCCCGCGACGCTCGAGCGTGCACCGTGCTGATTCTGGATGCTGACTTCTGATTCCTCCGCCGGTCACTTCCGCAAGATCCGCTGGCGGTCCGCCGCGTCCAGCTTCTCGCAGCCGGTGCGAAGCACCAGCCTCGAGGCGCGCCCCCGGATCGCGGCAAGCACCGGGATCGCCTCGGCGGGGTGGTGCTTCGCCCACTCGCGCAGGAGCCAGCCGAGCCCCTTCTGGACCATGTCGTCGCGATCGGCGGCGAGGCGATCGGTCACGATCCGGCCCTCCTCCATGAAGAGGCCCTGCCGGATGCCCGGGATGAGCGACACCGCCGACGCGCGCTTGTGCCAGCGGTCCCGCGACGCGGCCCAGCGCAGCGGGCGGGCCACGCGCCGCGGATCGGCGACGATCATGGGCCCCAGGAGCGTCATCGTCAGCGTGTCGTGGTCGGCCCAGGTGGCGACGCGGTCGAGCCAACCCTCGAGGCGCCGGAACTCCCGGCCGCCGAAGCGCTTCATCGACGGCTGCAGGATGAGGACCCCGAGGCCCTTCTCTTCGAGCGAGGCCTCGGCGAAGAGCCGCTCGGCGACGTTCAGGAGCAGCTCAGGATCGGGCGCGAGCGCCGCGTGGACAGCGCGGGCGTATGACCGGAGGTCCTTCGTGCGCCAGCCCCAGCACTTCACTTCGTCCTTGAAGTAGCGCTGCGCGCCGGCGGCATGCGCCGGGCATCCGTGCCGTTCCAGGTGGATCGCGATCTCCCGGGAGACGACGCCAGGCGTCTGTCTGGTGTGCATGAGCATCCAACCTCGTGTGTGTCGTTCCCGGCCGGGATCCGCCTCGTCGCCGCCCACTCCGTGTGCAACTGACGGATTCTATTCCCGCCGCTGTCAGAGTAGAATCCTCCGCGACCGGCAGTCGGCACCATGCGAACCCGATACGGCGTCTCCTACTGGCTCGATCGGTACCCGAAGGCCCGCCAGCCCGCCTACCCGCGCCACCGCGGCGATGTGGACGTGCAGGTGGCCATCCTCGGCGGCGGCCTCACCGGGTGTTCGGCCGCGTACGTGTTCGCGGCGTCCGGCGTCCGCGTGGCGCTGATCGAGTCGAACCGGATTGGCCAGGGCGGCTCGGCCTCGTGCCCGGGCCTGCTCCGGCTCGAGCCGGCCGTGCCCTTCCTCGAGCTGAAGCACGCCTACGGCCTGCGCGCGGCCCGCCATCTGTGGCAGTCGTTCCGCCGCGCGGGCCTCGATCTGGCGGCGACGATCCGCCGCCTCCGCATCCGCTGCGAACTGGTGCCCGACGCGGCCCTCCGGGCGGGGCTTGGCGAGGGCGACGGGGCGCGGCTGCGGCGCGAGCTGGCGGCGATGCGCGGCGCCGGCCTGGAAGGCGGGTGGCTGACGCCCGCGCGCCTGCGTCAGGAGACGGGGCTCTCGGGCGAGGGCGCCATCCGGTCGGCCGGCGACGCGTTCATCGATCCGTACCGCGCCACGCTCGGGCTGGCGGCCGAGGCGGCGAAGCGGCGCGCGCTCGTGTTCGAGCGCACGACGGTGACGCGCGTCCGCGCGGGCCGCAAAGGCGTCGAGGTCGCGACCGACGGCGGCATCGTGCGGGCAGCGGCCATCATCGTCGCGAGCAACGGCCCGGCGGCGCCGTTCAAGCCGCTGCGGCGGCACTTCAGCCCGATGCACGCCTTTTGCGTGCTGACGCCGCCGGCGCCGTCGTTCGTGCGGCGCGAGTTCGGGCGCAGCCGCGCCGTCGTGATCGATCAGGACGACCCGCCGCACGTCCTCCGGCGGACGAGTGACGAGCGCGTCCTGTTCGTGGGGGCGGACCAGCCGGCGCTTCCGGCCCGCACCCTCGAGAAGGCGCTCGTCCGGCGGGCCGGCCAGTTGATGTACGAGCTGTCGAGGCTCTATCCCGCCATAGCCGGCACCCAGCCCGAATACGCGTGGACCGTCCCCGTGTGGAAGTCGGCCGACGGGTTCCCCTGCGCCGGGCCGCACCGCCACTACCCGCGGCATCTCTTCGCCCTCGGGGCGGGCCACAACGGCGTCGCCTCGGCGCTCCTCGCGGCCCGCGTCCTGCTGCGCCGCTACGCCGGCGCGCCGGACAAAGGCGACGAGCTCTTCGGCTTCACGCGCCTGCTGGGGTAGGCGTCGCGCCGCCCTCCAGCCTCGCCCCGTCCAGTTCACCGCGCCGCCGCGACGGACTACACTGAGAGGCGTCTTCTCCTGCCAGGGCGGGCGGCAGTCCCCTCTCGCCGGCTCGACGCCGGCGGCCGGGCCCGGCGCCCTGGATGGGAACCGGGGAGCCAATATGAAGCGGAGCCGGATCGTCCTCGCCGCCGCGCTGCTCGCCGCCTTCGCGGCCGGCGGCGCGCTGCCGGCCCAGATGCCGCCCATCGCCGACGCGCAGGGGCAGGTCGGACTCGGCCTGCTGCTGCGAAAGCTCCGGACGACTGCGGTGTTCATGGAAGCCACGGCGCATCCAGACGACGAGCCGAACGGCGTGCTGGCGGCGCTCAGCTGGGGGCAGGGCGTCCGCACGATCGTGGCCACCGCCACGCGCGGCGACGGCGGCCAGAACGAGATCGGCCCGGAGCTCTTCGACGCGCTGGCCGTCGCGCGGACCGAAGAGCTCGTTTCAGTGCACGCCCTGGACGGCGCCGAGCAGTACTTCACCCGCGCCGTGGACTTCGGCTACTCGTTCAGCGTGGACGAGACGCTCGACCTCTGGGGCCGTCAGGAGATCCTCGGCGACTTCGTGCGCCTCATCCGGATGACACGCCCCGACGTGATCGCGGCGATGAGGCCCGACGGTGAAGGCGGCGGGCAGCACCACCAGGCTTCCGCCAGGATCGCCCGCGAGGCGTACCTGGCGGCGGGCGACCCGGCGAGGTTCCCCGAGCAGCTTCGGGAAGGCCTGCGCGCGTGGCAGCCGAAGAAGTTCTACTTCACGGGTCAGTACGGGTTCGCGGGCGAGCCGGCTCCGGCAGCCGGCGCGAAGCTGACGACGGTGGACACGGCGGCCTTCGACCCGCTGCTCGGCCAGTCGTTCGCCGACATCGGCAGCCGCGCCCGCAGCTATCACAAGACCCAGGGCATGGCGCAGCTGTTCTGGTTGCCGGGGCCGGCCGCCGTCCGCTTCACCCTCGTCGAGAGCGCCATCCCGGGCCTGAAGGGGAAGGACGAGGCGTCGCTCTTCGACGGCCTCGACACCTCGCTCGCCGGCCTCGCGCGCTTCGTGCCGGGCGAGGCCCCGGCCGGCCTGACCTCGGCGCTGGCTTCGGTGGCCGGCCGCATTTCGGACGCGGCGGCGCAGGCCGCGTCGGGCGGCCCGGCGGCCGCCGTCGCGCCGCTTGCCGCGGGCCTGACGTCGCTGCGCGCGCTCCGGGCGCAGCTTGCCTCGCGCGCGTTCGGCCTTCCCGAGGACGCGAGCGCGGAGATCGACGCCCGGCTCGCCCTGAAGGAAGAGCAGTTCACCGACGCCCTGCTCGTCGCCTCGGGCGTGCGGCTCGACGCGCTCGCGGATGACGGCCTCGTCGTGCCCGGTCAGCCCGTCACGGTGACGCTCATCGCGGCAAACGGGGGCCGGGAAGCCGTCGTCCTGACGCAGACTGGATTCCGCGGGCTCGACGGAGAAGCCGGCGTGTGCAGGACGGGTTCAATCGCGCCCGCCGGCGTCTACCGCTGCGACGCGCCGCTCGCGGTGTCCGGGCAGGCCCGGCTGAGCGGCCAGCACTGGCGGCGCCTGCCGACGGGCGCGCGGTACCAGTTCGACGCCGACGCGCCGTTCGGCGTGCCGTTCCGGCCGACGCCGTTCCGCGTCCGGTTCGAGTTGCAGGTGGGCGGCGCGGCGCTGTCGGTCGAGCGGCCGGTGCAGTACCGGTACGAAGGGAACATCTTCAGCGGCGAGAAGCGCATGGACCTGCTCGTCGTGCCGCGCTTCTCGGTGACCGTGTCGCCCGAGGTCGCCATCGTGCCGGCCGGAGGGGCTCCGGCGCAGGCCGGCGCCGCGCGCCGCGCGCCTGCCGCCAGCCGTGAAGTGCGGGTTACCGTCATCAACGGCAGCAGGGGGCCGGCCGAGGCCGCGGTCTCGCTCGAGGTCCCAGGCGGATGGGCGGTCAAGCCCGCGTCGGCGCGCGTGTCGTTCTCGCGAGAGGACGAAGCCGCGCCCGTGCGATTCACCGTCACGCCCGCGCGGGATGCGAAGCCGGGCCCGTACACCGTGCGCGCCGCCGCCTCGGCGGGCGCGGAGCGGTTCACGATCGGCTACCAGGTGATCGAGTACCCCCACACGCGGCGCCGGCACCTGCTGAAGGAGGCCGCGGCCGCCGTGAAGATCGTGGAGGTGGCCGTGGCGCCCCGCCTCCGAGTCGGGTACATCATGGGCGTCGGCGACCAGGTGCCTGCGGCCATTGAGCAGCTGGGCGCGCGCGTGACCCTCCTGGATGCGGACGCGCTCGCCTTCGGCGACCTCTCCGCCTTCGACGTCATCGTGACCGGCGTGCGCGCCTACGAGCGGCGGCCGGATCTCCGCGCCAACAACCATCGTCTCCTGCGCTACGCGGAAGACGGCGGGACCGTGCTCGTGCAATACAACAAGTTCGAGTTCAACGAGGCCCAGTACGGGCCGTTTCCCGCCAAAGTCAGTGCGAACCGCGTCACCGACGAGCGCGCGCCGGTTCGGATCCTCGAGCCCGGTCACCCCGTGTTCGGGTGGCCGAACCGGATTGGCGAGGCGGCCTGGCGCGACTGGGTGCAGGAACGGGGCCTCTACTTCCTCGGCGAGAAGGACGGACGCTACCTGGATCTGGTCGAGTCAGAGGACCCCTTCCCGTACAACAAGGGGCCCAAGCGCGGCGCGCTGGTCGAGGCGAAAATAGGCAAGGGCCGCTGGATCTACATCGGCCTCGGGCTCTGGCGGCAGCTGCCGGCGGGGACCGAGGGCGCTTACCAGCTGCTGGCGAACCTCCTGAGCGCAGGCCACGCCCCGGTGCCAGCCGGGCGGCCGGCGCGGTAGCGGCCGACCCGGGCCTCGACGGCGTGTAACATCGGCGGCGGCGCTCGAATCCAACGGCAGTATCAGCTCGATGCCGGCCCGGGGCGAATCGACCCGCGGCGTCTGGAGATCCCGACCATGGTCTATCGCGACGAGGTCCTGCGGCACCTGCTCCGCCGGGCCGGGTTCGGCGCGAGCGACGCCGAACTGGAGTACTACAGCCGGCTGGGGCGCCGGGGCACGGTCGAGACGCTCGTTGACTTCGAGCAGATCCATGACGATGTAGACGCCTTCGTGGGCGCGCCGGGCTACGTCGGCGTCAAGGCCGCCGGCGCCGTGTTCTCGCCCAACACGGTCATTGGGGATGCCCGGCAGCGGTGGCTGTTCCGCATGATCCACACGGCGCGGCCGCTCCAGGAGAAGATGACGCTCTTCTGGCACAACCACTTCGCCACCGCCTACTCCAAGATCGCCGGGGCGTACGGGGCGGCCGACGCGACGCGCCTGATGGCCGCCAGGGCGGCCGAGGATCCCGCCGGCCAGGAGGGGCAGGTCGAGACGATCCGCCGCCTCTGCCTGGGGAACTTCCGCGACCTGATGGTGGCGATGGCGAAAGACCCGGCGATGCTCATCTGGCTGGACGGGCGCTACAACACGAAGGCCAGGCCGCAGGAGAACTTCGGGCGCGAGCTGCTGGAGCTGTTCAGCATGGGTGTCGGCTTCTACACGGAGCCGGACGTGTACGCCGCGGCCCGGGTCTTCACCGGCTGGAACCTCGCGCGCACGGCGGCGAATCCGTCCTACCCGCGTTACGAGTTCGCCTACAACGCGTCGCTGCACGACACGGCCGCCAAGACGTTCAGCTTCGCAATCTATCCCGACGGGGGCAGAACGATTCCGGCCAGGTCGGCGGACGGAGGGCTCCAGGACGGCCTCGATCTGATCGCGGCGGTCGCGGCCCACCCCCAGACCGCGCGTCGGCTGGTCTCGCGGTTCTGGAGCTTCTTCGTCAGCGAGGTCAATCCGCCGACCGAGCGGTTCGTGAGCGGGCTCGCGCGGGACGTCCTCGCGCGCGGCTTCGACCTCCGCGCCGTGATGCGGCGCCTGCTGCAGTCGCCGGAGTTCCGGTCGGAGGAGAACTACCACACGAAGTACTCATGGCCCGCCGAATTCGTGGCGCGGAGCCTGAAGGAGGTCGGGTGGGAGGGATTCACGCTCAACAACGCCGTCAGCCAGATGGCCAGCATGGGGCAGGTGCTGTACGAGCCTCCGGATGTGGCCGGCTGGGAGCAGGGGCCGGGCTGGATCTCGTCTGGCGGCATGCTGGCGCGGATGAATTTCGCGGCGCAGCTCAGCCGGGCCCAGGCCGCGGCCCTGGTGAAGGCCGCCCGGCCGCACGCCTCGTCGCCCGGCGCGGTGCTCTCGCACGAGATCGGGCGCCTGTCGCCGGCGCCCTTCGGCAGGGAGGCCTACGACGACCTGCTGGCGTACCTCACCGCGAGCGGCGCGTGGACGGGCTCGGACGCGCAGCTGGCCATGAAGGTGCCGGGGCTCGTCCGCCTCATCGTCGGATCCGGCGAGTACGTGTTCGTCTAGGCCGGCGCGGACGGCCGCGAGAGGGTTTCCCGCGGGGGTGATTCCATGGCGATGACGCGGCGCGACTTCCTCCGCCACGGTGCCGGGGCGTTCACCGTCGGACTGGCCGGCCCGGCGGTCCTGGCCGACCTGGCGCGTGCCCAGGGCTCCGGGCGCCGGGCGCTGGTGGTGTGCTTTTTCGCCGGCGGCAACGACGCCCTCAGCACGCTCGTGCCCTATACGGACCCCTACTACTACAGCAGGCGGCCGTCCATCGCCGTGGCGGCGGGCGACGCGCTCCAGGTCGGGTCCGATTCGAGCGGCGTCAGCCTCGGCCTGCATCCCGGACTTCCGGCCCTGCGCGCCATCTTCAACGAAGGGCGGCTTGCGATCGTCCAGCGCACCGGATACGCGAACTCCACGCGGTCGCACTTCCTCGGCACGGACGTCTGGGGATCGGCCAACCCCGCGAGTCCGCAGTCGCACGGGTGGCTCGGGCGCTACCTTGATACGCTGCCGCAGCCGGTGGACCCGCTTGCGGCGTGGGACGCGGTGCGCGAAATCCCGCGCGCGCTGACGAGCGACCACGTGCCGGTGCCGGCCATCCCCTCGGCGTCGGGCTACGCGTTCAGCGCCGTGAACGGCGGCGCGGAGGCGGCCCGCGAGCGCGTCTTCGCCGAGCGCCTGGCATCGCGCGACGCGTCGGACCGCCCGCATCTGGCCTTCGTCAACGCGGGCATCGACGCCGCCATGAACACGCTCGACAAGGTGGCGCTCGTGGCGAAGTACGCGCCCGCCGCCGTCTATCCCTCGACTGCGACCGGAACGACGCTCAAGACCGTGGCCGGGGCGCTCGTGCAAGGCGTGGGGACGCGCGTGTTCTGGGTTCAGCTCGGCGGCTTCGACACGCACGCGGCGCAGGCGGCGACGTACCCGCGGCTCATGACCGAGTTCAACAACGCGGTGGCCGCCTTCTACGCGGACCTCCGGGCGCAGGGGCTGTGGGGGGACGTCCTGCTCATGACGTTCTCCGAGTTCGGGCGGCGGGCGTACGAGAATGGCAGCGCCGGCACGGATCACGGCGCGGCGGGCCTGATGTTCGCGGCGGGCGGCGGGGTGCGCGGCGGGCTCTACGGGACGGCCGCCTCGCTCAACCCCGCGCCGGACAACCCGGCCCTGGAGAACAGCGGCGGCGACGTCGGCTACGAGACGGACTTCCGGTCCGTCTACGCGCGCGTGATCGATCACTGGCTGGGCGGCGACTCGGTGTCGATCCTTCAGGGCGACTTCCGGCGGCCCGGGCTCGCGTTCGTCTAGCCTCCCCGGCCGGCTGCGGCCGGGGACCGTCTCAGGCGGCGGGCGCCGCCTTCGAGTCCAGCAGGTGGGCCAGGGCGCCTTCCACTTCCGGGTGCGCGAAGGTGAACCCGCCGTCCAGCGCCTTCCTGGGGACGACTCGCTGGCTGTAGAAGAGCAGCGGCCCCGCCATTTCACCGAGCAGGAGCTTCAGGGCGAACGCGGGCACGCGCACGAGCGACGGGCGGCGGAGCACGCGCCTGAGGGCGCGGGCGAAGGTGGCGTTCGTGACGGCGTGCGGCGCGGTCAGGTTGAGCGGGCCCCGCACCTCCGGCGTGCGGATCGCCCAACGGGCCAGCGACACCCAGTCGTCGCGGTGGATCCAGGACATGAACTGGCGGCCCGGGCCGAGGGGCCCGCCCGCGCAGACGCGGTAGGGCAGGAGCATGCGCGCGAGGGCGCCGCTGCGGGGATCGAGCACGATGCCCGTCCGCAGCAGGACGACCCGCGTGGGTCCGCCGTCGGCGTCGCGGGCTTCGCGTTCCCAGGCGGCGGCGAGGCTGGCGAGGAATCCCGATCCGGGTTCCGCGTCTTCGGCGAGGATATCGCTGCCGCGGTCGCCGTAGAGGCCGATGGCTGACGCGCTGAGGAACGCCGAGGGCGGGGGGCTGGACTGGCGGATGAAGCGCACGAGCGATCGCGTCGCGAGGAGGCGGCTCTGGACGAGGGCGTCTTTGCGGGCGAGGGACCATCGGCGGCTGCCGATGGACTCGCCGGCGAGGTTGACGATCGTGTCGGCGCCGCGGCAGGGGCCGGCCCAGGGGCCGACGCTGCCGTCGGCCTGCCAGGTGATGTATTCGACGGGTGGGGGGGCGGCTGGGGAAGAAGCGTCGGCGTGAGGCTGTGGGAGAGGCGGGGCCTGGCGCTGGCGGCGGCGGGTGAGGATTTGGATGCGGTGGCCGTCGCGGGCGAGCGACGCGGCGAGGGCGCGGCCGAGGAAGCCGGAGCCGCCGGCGATGACGACGCGCATGGGGGAAGGATACTGGAAAGTCGGACGCGGGGCTCGAGATTCTGGCGTTGGGAGGCTGGGTCCCGGCGGGGGATCTGCGTGCGTGGTTCGGGCGGCGCGGCGGGCGGGCCGACGGGGGTGCTCCGGGCGCGGGCTTGACGCCCGCGGCGGCGTTATGATACTAACTAGTTAGTTAGATTAACTGGTTGGTTAGTATGAGCGTGAAGACCCCGCGACGCCGCACCCCGGGCCCCCGCCGGCCGCCCGCCACCCCCCTTCCGCCCTCCGACTCCCGGCAGCGCATCCTCCACGCCGCCGCCGCCGAATTCGCCCTCCGCGGCTTCGAGCCCGCCACCGTCGACCGCATCGCCCGCCGCGCACGACTCAACAAGGCGATGATCTACTACCACTTCCGCAGCAAGCGCGCCCTCTACACCTCCGTCCTCCGCAACCTCTTCACCCTCATGGGAGACTGCCTCGCCGCCACCGCCGCCTCGACCGACCCGCCACAGGTCAGGCTCGACCGCTTCGTCTCCGCCTTCGTCCTCGAAGGCCAGCGCCTCGCCCACTTCGCTCCCATCATGCTCCGCGAACTCGCCTCCGGCGGCCGCCGCCTCGACGAAGAAACCCTCGCCGTCACGGCCCGCGTCGCCGGCATCGTCCGCTCCATCCTCGACCAGGGCCGCCGCGACGGCGCCTTCGCCCCCGTCGACCCGCTCCTCCTCGCCCTGACCACCGTCTGGCCCATCGTCGCCTACCTCGCCTCCGGCCCGATCAGGCACGCCGTCGCCCGCATCAGCCACGCCGAGCCAGGCAGGCTCGATCCCGACCGCTTCATCCTCCACCTCCAGACGCTGAACCGCCGCGCCCTCACGCCCGCGGCCGCCGCCGACATCCCGACCGGAGTAACGTCATGAGCTACCGCGAACCCCGCGCCGCCCGACTCGCCCGCGCGGCCGCCGTCGCCGCCGCCGCCGCCACGCTCGCCGCCTCACTCGCCTGCCGCGACGAGCCCGCGGCCGACCGCGTCCGGGTCTCGGGTTACGTCGAGGCCACCGAGATCCGCATCGCGCCGGAAGTCGGCGGGCGCCTGCTCGAGCTGAGAGCCGACGAGGGCGACCGCGTGAAGGCCGGCGACACAGTCGCCCAGCTCGACACGGCCGACGTCACCCTGGCCCTCCGGCGCGCCGCCGCAGAGCGCCAGGCCGCCGACGCTCAGCTGCGCCTGCTCCAGGCCGGCGCGCGCGCGGAGGACATCCGGCAGGCCGAAGCGCAGCACGCCGCCGCGGAAGCGGACCTGGCGGCAGCACGCCGGGAGTTCGCATCGGCCGAACGCGACCTCCAGCGCTTCGACTCCCTCCTCGCCGCCAACTCCGGCGCCGAGAAACCGCGCGACGACGCCCAGACGAGGCGGGACGTGACGCGCGACCGAGTGCGCGCCGGAGAAGCGCGGGCCAGGGCGGCCGCCGAAACCGTCGCCAGGCTCCGCGCCGGCGCCCGGCGGGAAGAGATCGACGCCGCCCGCGCCCGCCTGGCCGCCGCCGACGCCCAGATCGCCACCCTCGACAAGGCCCTCAAGGACGCCACGGTGCTCGCCCCAGCGGCCGGCGTGGTCACCCAGAAGCTCGTGGACGCCGGCGAGCTCATCGCTCCCCGCACCCCGATCCTCGTCGTGGCCGACCTGGACCGCGTCTGGGCCAACGTCTACGTGGACGAGCCCCTCGTCCCGCGCGTCACCCTCGGGCAATCGGCCAGGGTCTTCACCGACGCCGGGGGCCCGGGCATCGACGGCACGGTCACGTTCATCTCGCCGAAGGCCGAGTTCACGCCGCGCAACGTGCAGACGGCCGAGGAGCGGTCGAAACTGGTGTTCCGCGTGAAGATCACGGTCGACAACCGGTCGGGCGTCCTCAAACAGGGAATGCCGGTGGAGGCGGAGATTCCGCTCAAAGAGCAGGCGCCAGGGGCTGGGCGCTAGGCGCTCGTCGGACAGGGGCAAGGGACGAGACGGAATCCGGAATTCAGAATGCAGAAGGCGGATCGGCAGGCCGCCCAGCGAACGCAGGAACAAGCGAAAGCGGGGACAAGGGACAGCAGCAATGACACTGGCACTGGAGCTCGAACGGGTGACGAAGCGCTTCGGCCCGACCGAGGCGGTGCGCGACGTCTCGTACGCCGTGGAACCCGGGGAGATGTTCGGCCTCATCGGCCCGGACGGCGCGGGCAAGACGACCACCATCCGGCTGCTGTGCGGGCTGCTGAGGGCCTCCAGCGGGAGCATCCGCGTCCTGGGCCAGGACCCCGTCCGGGCGCACGGCGCCATCACGCGGAAGGTCGGCTACTTCTCGCAGAAGTTCAGTCTCTACGGCGATCTCAGCATCGACGAGAACATCGCCTTCTTCGCCGAGATCCACGGCGTAGCCGACTACCGCGAGCGCCGGAACCGCCTCCTCGACATGATGCAGCTCACGCCGTTCAGAGGGCGGCTGGCGGAGCGGCTGTCGGGCGGGATGAAGCAGAAGCTCGCCCTGGCCTGCACGCTCGTGCACGAGCCGGAGGTCATCCTGCTCGACGAGCCGACGACCGGCGTGGACCCGGTGTCGCGCCGCGAGTTCTGGCACCTGCTGTCGGAGTTCCTGTCGCAGGGCATCACGATCTTCATGGCCACGCCCTACCTGGACGAGGCGGAGCGATGCTCGCGCGTGGCGCTGATGAGCCAGGGGCGGGTTCTCGCGCTGGACGACCCGGGCTCGCTTCGGGCGGCCTTTCCCGACGACCTCGTGGAGATGCTGGCGCCGCGCCAGGATGAAGCCGCGCGGATCGCCCTGCTGGATCCGGCCGTGCGCGACGTGCAGCGCTTCGGCGAGCGCCTGCACGTGCGCGTGCCACGCGGCGAAGGCCCCGGCGTCACGCGGCGCCTGGGCGCCGCCTGCCGCGAGGCCGGGATCGACGTGACCAGCCTCCGCACGGTTCCCGCGTCCCTCGAGGATGTCTTCATCGACCGCGTCGTCACGACGCCCGACCAGGGTGCAGCATGAACGATCACGCACGCCGCCCGACCGCCGCCGCCTTCCTGATTGCCGCTCTGGCCGCCGCGCTCGGCGCCGCCGGGCCCGGCGCCGCCGCGTCGACCGGCGTTCCGCCCCCGCCCGTTCCGCCCCCGGCCGCGCCTGCGCCGGCAACGCCTCCGGCGCCGTCCGGCGCCGTCACGCTCTCGCTGGATGACGCCATCGCCCGCGCTCTGCAGGCAAGCCACCGCATCGGCGAGGCCCTCGCCCGCCAGGAGGCGGCCGATGCGGCCGTGGCCGCGCGCAAGGCAGCGAACATGCCCACAATCAGCCTCGCCGCCGGCTACCTGCGCACGAACCACGTGGACGAGTTCGGCATCCCGGCCATGGGGGCCGCGCCCGCGCGGATCATCTACCCCGATGTGCCGGACAACTGGCGTTCGCGTCTCGACGTGCAGTGGCCGATCTACACGTTCGGGCGCGTCGAGGCCGCCGAGCGGGCCGCCCGCGCCGAGGCCGCAGCGTCCGGCAGGGACACGGCGGCAACCAGGGCCGACGTGCGCCTCGACGCCGCGCGCGCGTTCTGGGCGTACGCCACGGCCATCGAATCGGTGCGCGTGGTGGAGGAGGCGCTGGCCCTGGTGGACGCGCACCTGCGCGACGTGAGGAACATGAGGGCCGTCGGCCTTCTCGCGCCGAACGACGTCCTGAGCGCCGAGGCCCGCCGGTCCCGGCAGGAGGTCCAGCTGATCGAGGCGCGCACCATCCGCGACGTGGCGGAGGCCGACCTGCGGCGCGTCACGGGCATCCCGCCCGACGTGTCCATCGCCGTCGACGCCGCGCTCGAGGCCGCGCCCGCTCCCATTCCGTCCGGCGAGGCCCTGCTGGCGGAGGCGCAGGCGAAGCGGCCCGAGCGCCAGGCCCTCGAGTCGCGAGCGGCCGCCGTCGGCGAGCGCCAGGCGGCCGCTGCGGCCGGACGGCGCCCCAGCGTGGCGCTGACCGCCGGCGTCGACTACGCCAGGCCCAACGCGCGCATCTTCCCGCGGGCGGCGGCGTGGAACGATTCCTGGGACCTCGGCGTCAGCGTGGCGTGGCCGCTCTGGGACGGGGGGCGGGCGAAAGCCGAAATCGCCGAGGCCGCCGCTTCCAGGCGCGCGCTGGCCGAGCGGCTGGCGGAGTTCGACGCGGCGCTTGGTTTCGAGGTCAGACAGCGCCGGCTCGACCTCGAATCGGCGCGCGCGTCGATCCGCGCCGCGACCGACGAGGTGGCCTCGGCGGCGGAGGCGCGGCGGGTCGTGGCCGAGCGGTTCAAGGCGGGCCTCGTGACGAGCACCGAGGTGCTCGACGCGCAGCAGGAACTGCTCGCGGCGCAGTTCGACCGCACGCGCGCGCTGGCCGCGGCGCGCCTCGCCGCCGCGCGCCTCGACCGGGCGGTGGGGAGGTAGAGCGCCCATGCCCTCCTCCTTGTCCGCTCCCGCCGTCACCGTCCGCGATCTGTCGCGCCGCTTCGGCCGATTCCTGGCCGTGGACCGCGTCTCCTTCGACGTCGGACGGGGCGAGATCTTCGGCTTCCTCGGCAGCAACGGCGCCGGCAAGTCGACGACGATCCGGATGCTGTGCGGGCTCCTCAGGCCGTCGTCCGGGTCGGCCGTCGTGGACGGCATCGAGGTGACCCGCGACCCCGAGGAGGTCAAGCAGCGGATCGGCTACATGTCCCAGAGGTTCTCGCTGTACGAGCTGCTCACCGTGCAGGAGAACATCAGGTTCTTCGGCGGGATGTACGGCCTCGACGATCGCGCCCTGCGCACGCGCGGCGCGTACGTGCTGAAGATGGCGGGCCTCGAAGGCCGGGAGCGCACGCTCGCGCGCGATCTGGCGGGCGGCTGGCGCCAGCGCCTCGCCCTGGGGTGCGCCATCCTGCACGAGCCGCGCATCCTGTTCCTGGACGAACCCACCGGCGGCGTGGACCCGGTTTCGCGCCGCGAGTTCTGGCGGCTCATCGACGGGCTCTCGGGCCAGGGCGTCACCGTCTTCGTGACGACCCACTACCTGGACGAAGCCGAGCACTGCCACCGCCTGGCGCTGATGCACGCGGGGCGGCTGGCCGCCCTCGGCACGGTCGCGGAGCTGAAGCGGGTCTTCAGCGGCCGCCTGGTCGTCGAGGTGCGCACCGCGTCGCCGATGGCCGCGCTTCGCGCGCTGGACGGCGTGCCGTCGGTCGAGAAGTCCAGCCCGTTCGGCACGGCGCTGCACGTCTGGCTCAGGCCCGGCGAAACGGACGTGGCGCCCCTGCGCGACCGGCTCCGCGCATCGGGGATCGAGGCCGAGTCGCTCGACCTCGTGGAGCCATCGCTCGAGGACGTCTTCATGGACGTCGTCGAGCGGGAGGAAAGGACGGCTGCATGAGGAAAGCGCTGGCGGTCGGGCGAAAAGAGCTCGCGCAGGTCCTGCGCGACCGGCTCACGCTCGCCATCCTGCTGCTCGTCCCGGTCCTGCTCCTGCTGCTGTTCGGCTACGCCCTCAACTGGGACGTCCGGCACGTGCGGCTGGCGGTGATGGACCGGGACCGCACGGCCGAGAGCCGGCAACTGCTCTCGTCCTTCGTCAATTCCACCTACTTCGACGTCGTCGCGACGCCCTCGTCCATGGCGGGAATCGAGCGGCTGATGGACCGCGGCGAGGCGCGAGCGGCGCTCGTGATTCCCGAGGGGATGACGCGGGACCTGGCGGCCGGGCGCACGGCCGCGGTGCAGGTCCTGGTGGACGGCGACAACGCCAACACGGCCTCCACCGTCTTCGGCTACGCGCAGGCCATCGTCCGGGGCGCGTCTGCCGACCGGCTCGGCGCCTCGACCGGCGCCCCGGCCGCGCCCATCTCGGTGGAGCCGCGCATCTGGTACAACCCCGAGCTGGCCAGCTCGCTGTTCCTCGTGCCGGGCCTCATCGCCTTCATCGTGATGATCAGCTGCGTCGTCGCCACGGCGCTGTCGATCGTGCGCGAGAAGGAGCGGGGCACCTGGGAGCAGGTGCGGATGGCGCCCATCGCCACGCCGTCGTACATCATCGGCAAGTCCGTCCCGTACTTCCTCCTCTCGCTCGCGGCGGCGTTCCTCGTCATCGCCGCGGCCATGCTGCTGTTCGGCCTCCCGATGCGCGGGTCGTGGCCGCTGCTGGCCGGGTCGGTCGCCCTGTTCGTCCTGGGAGGCCTGGGAACGGGGCTGCTGGTGTCCACCCTCTTCGACACCCAGGCCACCGCGTTTCTGGCGAGCCTGCTGATCTCCCTGCTCACGACGCTCGTCCTGTCGGGCTTCATCTTCCCCATCGCCAGCATGCCCGCGGTGATCCAGTACGTCACCTTCATCGTGCCGGCGCGCTACTTCATCGTGATCCTCCGCGGCATCCTCCTCAAGGGAATCGGGTTCGCGCCGCTCGCGCTCGAATTCGCCGCGCTCGGGGTGTACGTGACGGCGGTCATGAGCCTGGCGTCGATCCGCCTGGCCAGGGAGCGGGGCTGATGCGCCGGCTGCTGTTTCTGATCCGCAAGGAGCTCCAGGAGCTGCGCCGGAACCCGCGCATGTTCCCGCTCATCTTCCTCGCGCCCGTCCTGCAGCTCTTCATCCTCGGCTACGCGGCGAGTACCGACGTCAGGAACGTGCCCATCACCATCGTGGACGGCGACCGCAGCCAGGCCAGCCGGGAGCTCATCGGCCGGTTCGAGGGGTCGCCCTACTTCAGCGTCTCGCGCGTCACCTCCGACGAGGGTGACGTGCTCCGCGACATCGAGACGCGGCGCGCGTGGATGGCCCTGTCGATCCCGCCCGAGTACGGCGAGTCGGTGGCGGCGGGCAGGCCCGTCACGCTGCAGGTCGTCGCCGACGGGACCGACTCCAATTCGGCGGGCCTCGGCCTGACGTACGCGACGACGCTCATCGCGGACAAGGCGTCGGAGCTCGCGCTGGCGCGCCGCCCGCGCGGCCGGCCGGCGGCGGGGGCGATCGAGGCCCGCATCCGCGTGTGGTTCAACCCGCAGCTGCTGAGCAGGCACTTCATGGTGCCCGGCGTGCTCGCGCTCCTGCTGATGGTGATTACGAGCGTGCTCGGATCGATGGCTGTCGTGCGCGAGAAGGAGCTGGGCACCCTCGAACAACTGAACGTCACGCCGCTCAGGCGCTGGGAGCTGATCGCCGGCAAGCTGCTGCCGTACGGCCTCATCGGCACGCTCGACGTGTTCCTGGTCGTGGGAGTCGCCGCGCTGTGGTTCGAGGTGCCGCTGCGCGGCAGCTTCCCGCTGCTCCTCGGCCTCTCGATGGTCTACCTGCTGTGCACGCTGGGGCTGGGGCTGCTCGTGTCCACCCTCGCCAGGAACCAGCAGCAGGCCATGATGACCGCCGTGTTCTTTTTCATGATGCCGATGATCTACCTCTCCGGCTTCGTCTTCCCGATCGAGAACATGCCCGCCGCCATCCAGCCGCTGACGTATCTCGTGCCCCTCCGCTACTACCTGGTGATCGTGCGCGGGATCTTCCTGAAGGGCGTGGGCCTCGAGGCGTTCTGGCCCGATGCGCTGCTGATGCTGGCGTGGGGGGCGGCCGTGCTGGCGCTGGCGACGGCGCGATCGCGGAAGACGCTGGCGTAGGAGCGGCTGCCTGGCGTCGGAGACCTCGACGTGCCGCCCCGCAGCCGGATCCCAGCGCCGGGCCGCGCGGACGCCGCGGGCGAGGTACGCGGCGATCTCCTTCGAGCCATATCAGCGTGCAGAATCCCTTGACAGCGCGGCAGGACGCGACATGCAGGGTTTCCGGCGCGCCGGGCCAGGCCGGGTGATATAGTCCGCGGCCTGGGCCAGGCATGCCGACGGCGCTCTCGATGCTCGTCGTGCTCGTTGCCGCGCAGGCACCCGCCGCGCAGACGCCCGCCGCGCCGGCGCCGTCGCCTCGCTTCGTGCCGGCCTGCCACGTCGGCGGCACGGTCGTGGACGAGCGGACCCGCGCGGGCGTGTCGCGGGCGGTCGTCGTGCTGCGGGCCTTCTCGCCGGAGCGCCTCCAGGACGCAGCTTCACCGCCGTCGTGCCGCGGAGGATGCCAGACCGTCGCGGACGGCGACGGCCGGTTCGCCTTCGCGGATCTCCTGCCTGGGGACTACGCCCTGACAGCGTCGATCGAAGGGTTCGCCGAGTCGGCGCCCCTGGAGGTCCGGCTGGACGGCCAGCCCTGCGCCGTCACGGCGGACATCCCGTTCCGTTTCCAGATGCTGGCCGAGGCGCGGGCCGGCCTGCCGCGGGCCCTGGGCGCGACGCCGATCCCCGCCGCCATCGCGCCCGTGCTGACCGGCGCGGCGATTGCGGAGACGCCGGGCGCCCTCGAGGACCTGTCGCGCGCCTTCCAGTCGCTGCCCGGCGTGGCCGGGTCGCAGGACAACCGGAACGATCTGCTCGTGCGCGGCGGAGGCGCGCTCGAGAACCAGATGCGCATCGACGGGTTCGACCTGCCCAACGTGAACCACTTCGGCGCGCAAGGCGGGAGCGGCGGGGCGCTGTCGATTCTGCCGCCCTGGCTCATCGAGCGCGGCTCGCTGGAAGTCGGCGGCTTCTCGGTGGCCTTCGGCGACCGCATGTCGTCGGTGGCCGACGTCAGCATCCGCCCGGGGCGGCGCGACCGCGTGCACGCGGCGGTGGGCGCGGGGATCGGCGGGCTGACGGCCATCGGGGAGGGCGCCCTCGGCGCGCGCGGCTCCTGGCTGGTGTCCGCCCGCCGGAGCCTCCTCGACGCGGTCTTCAGCAAGCTGACCGACGAGATCGTCCCGGCCTACGCCGACGTGCTCGTGAAAGCCGAGCATCGGGCGGGCGAGAAACACCGCCTGACCGTGCTCGGCCTCGGCTCCCGCGACGAGGCCAGCGGGCACGACGAGAAGGCCGGAGACGACGAGCTCTCCGGCAGCGAAACGACGGCTCTTGCGGGCGTCCGTTTCGACTCCTCGTGGTCGGCGCGGGCCTTCTCGTCCGTGGTCGCCAGTCTGAGCTCCATCGACGTGGACGCCAGGGCCGTCGATGGGGCGGTGGTGGACGCCATCGACGCGGGCAAGGAGACCGAGGTCCGGATCCGGGCCGACGTGCGCCGCAAGAGGACGTTCGTCGGCGACATTCTGGTGGGCGGGGCCGTCAAGACCTACCGCTACGACTACGAGCTGTTCGTCAACGATCTCTGGACGCCATACAACGCGCTGAACCGGGACCTGTCGTCGCGTCAGCGCCGCTCCTTCACCGATCTTGCCGCCTACGCGGAGGCGGAACGCGCGATCGCGGGGCGCGGGAGGCTGCTCGCGGGCGTCAGGATCGACCGCTGGGGCGCGGCGTCTCTGACCGCAGGCAGCCCGAGGGTGAAGGCGGAGATCGTGGCCGGGCGGTCCGTGCGCCTCGTCGGCCACTGGGGCATCTACCGGCAGGGCGTGCCGTTCATCTGGATGGCCAGCGCGCCAGACAACATCGGCCTGGCGCCGATGGCGTCGCGCCAGTTCGGCGGCGGGCTCGACTTCGAGCCGCGCCCCTGGCTGCGCCTGGCCGTCGAAGCCTTCGGCAAGCGGTACCGGAACTACCCGGTCGATCCCGCCGTGCCGAGCCGCGTGCTCGTCAGTTCGGCGGCGGACTTCGAGCCGCCCTACGTCGGCCCGCTCGTTGGCGCTGGGCGCGTCCGGGCGTCGGGCATCGACTCGCTGGCCCAGCTCTCGCTGCTGCCGGGACTCGAGGTTGCGACGAACTACTCCTACTGGAAGGTTTCGCAGTCCGGCCTCGACCGGGCCTGGAGGCCTGCGGAGCACGAGCTGCGGCACCAGGCGCGCCTGGAAGTGCGCTACCGGCCGGACGGCCCGTGGAGCGCCGGGTTCCGCCTGCGCCACGCGAGCGGCCGCCCGTACACCCCGTTCAGCGTGCCGCTGTCCGTGAAGCGGGGACGGGCCGCCTACGACCTGACGCAGATCAACGCGCTGAACTACCCGTACTACCGGCGGCTGGACGTGCGCGTCGATCGCAGCGTCCGCACCAGGTTCGCCTCGGCCGCCGCGTACCTCGAGGTGGACAACCTCCTGAACCGGCGCAACGTGCTCACCTACCGCTGGAACCGCGCGCTCAAGGGGCCGAAGCCCGTTCACCAGTGGGGGCGGACGCTGGTCGCAGGCGTGCGCATCGAGTTCTGAAGAATCCAGGATTCCGACTTCTGGCTCCTTCTGGCTCCTGCCGTCCGTGCGCTGACAGGTACTCCTCCGCCCACTTCCTCATCGCGCCCGAGATGACGCCCACCGAGTCGGCTTCCGCGACGGCGCGGCTCCTCGGCCAGCCGTCCACCATCACGCGCCGCACGGCCCAGATCGCAGCGGCCCGGTTCCCCCCGCCGCAATGGAAGAACAGCGGCTGGTTCGAGCTGTCCTTCGTGGCCGCCAGGAACGCGTCAACGGCCGCGTCGGCGGCCGGGTCGGTGCGCACGAAGGGGATGTGGATGTACTTCATCCCCGCCGCCTCGACGGCGGCCTTCGCCGCCTCGACGTCGGCGCCGGGCTCGCTGGCGGCGCGCAGGTTGAGCACCGCCTTGAATCCCTGGCGCTTCAGCTCGGCGGCCGCCTCGCGCTTCATCGCCCCGCCCGTGGCGAAGCGGTCGTCGATCCGCGCGAAGTTGAGGACGCCGAGGAACGGCTCGACGCGGGCGGCCTGCCGGGCTTGGGCGGGCGGCGCCTCGCCGAAGATGTAGCGCCCAAACCACTCGAGGTTGTGCTCCATCGCCGCGCGGTGCGCCTTCGGCTTCGTCAGCCCGTGACCGAAGCCCTTGTAGACGATGAGCTTCGCCGGCACGCCGTGATCGAGCAGGCCACGCAGGAGCTCGTAGGCGTTCGGGATGGGCACGCGCCGATCGAGTTCGCCGTGCTGGATGAGCGTCGGCGCCGACGCCCGCTTGATGTAGGTGATGGGCGACGTGTCCGCGTAGATCTTCGGGTCGTCCCAGGGCGTCGCCTTCAGGTACTGGCGCGTGAACGGGTAGATGTCCGTGTTGACGTAGTACGTCATCCAGTCCGAGATGCCCGCCCCGACCGACACCGCCTTGAACCGCGCGCTGTCGTGCGTCGCCAGGAACGCCGAGATGTAGCCCCCCTGGCTCCAGCCCATCACGCCGACGCGGTCGGTGTCGGCCAGGCCCTGCGCCACGAGGTGGTCGATGCCCGAGAGGACGTCCCAGGCGTCGCCGATCCCGAGGTTGCGGACGTTGAGCGATCGGAACGCCTCGCCGTAGCCGGCGCTGCCGCGGTAGTTGGGCTCGAGGACGATCGCGCCCCTGCTGAGCCAGATGTCGATGGGATAGGCGGACGTCGAGCCGTACGGAACCGGCCGCGAGACGCCCGTCGGCCCGCCGTGGATGACGACGAGCAGGGGGTGGCGCGTGCCGGCCTTGAAGTCCGCGGGCTTGTGGAGCACGCCTTCGATGAGCGTGCCGTCCAGGCTCTTCCAGGCGATGACCTCCTGCGACGGCTGAGGCCACGACGCCGCTTGAGCGCCCAGGCTGGTGAGCTTCTTCAGGCTGCTGTCGGATCCCGACAGCGTGAGGACGCACACCTCCGGGAACTCTCCGGGTCCGGAACGGATGAAGGCCATCGCCGAGCCGTCGCGGGTGGCACTGAAGCCGGAATAGGCCTGCTGCGCGCCTGCCGTGACCTGCCGCAGTTCGCCCGACGACGGATGCAGGAGGAAGACGTGCGCGCCCGTGCGCTGGGCGGCGCTGAAGAGGAGGAAGCCTTTCGCCGCCCACATGAGCGGGCTCGCGTTCTCGTCGAAGCCTGCCGTGGCATTCGTGATGGCGCCGCCCGCCGCCGGGATCACGGCGATCCGGCTGTTCGTGTAGTAGTAGAAGGGCCGCGCCATCGCCGACGCGAACGCGACGTGCGACCCGTCGGGCGACCAGAGCGGCCGCGTGTCGGGGCCCTCCTGCCTCACGAGCGGCGTGATCGCGCCGCCGGCGACGTCGACGATCGAGATGTCGGACGTGCCGCTGCTGGCCGGATCCGCGTTGACCGTGTGATCGAACGCGATCCGCGTGCCGTCCGGGGACCAGTCGAAGCTGCCGACGGTGAAGTCGCCCTTGGTGAGCCGCCTGGTCTTCTTCGACTCGACGTCGATGACCCACAGGTGCGACATCCGGTGATCGGCGCCCACGATTTCGAACTCCCCGTACTTCTTGTCGCGCTCCCGCCAGGCCTCGCTCTTCGGATCCAGCTGCGTGAACGCGATCTGCCGTCCGTCGGGCGACCACGCGAAGCGTTCCACGCCCTCGCGCTCGTGCGTGAGCTGCTCCGCCTCGCCGAACGACGGGCGGATGAGCCATATCTGCCGCTTGTCGGAGCGGGTCGACGCGAACGCCAGGCGCGAGCCGTCGGGCGCCCACGCCGGCGCGTCGCTGGACTTCCTGCCGTTGGTCAACTGGCGCACCGCGCCGGACGCGACGTCGGCGATCCAGATCTCGGTCTCGTACGCGTCCTCCTCCCAGTTGGCTTCGCGGACCGTGTACGCGACCATAGTGCCGTCGGGCGAGATCGCCGGGGAGCCGGCGCGCTTCAGGGAGACGAGCTGATCGACGGTCGGCGCAACGGGCGCGGGCGTCAGCGCCGCGGCGGGCGCAGACGCCTGGGCGGCCGCCTGCGGCGCGGCCAGGCCCGCTGCAGGCAGCGGGGCGCCGACAGTCAGCATGGCGACGATGGCAACGGAAGCAGCAGGTTTCATCGGTTCCCTCGTGTGGCCCGGAAGCAGAGACGCATGATGATAGACCCGCGCGAACCGGCAGGCGCGCCCGCCTGCACGAATTGTCTCGATGGCCCCCTCCAGGGCGGCCCGGGTCCCGCGCGAGGCCCGGCGGCCGTGCGGGCCGTTGCTGCGGCCCTCATGATGATCGCGATCGCCGCCGTCGGGGCCACGGCGCAGGACGGGCCGGGGCTGCCCGAGCTGCGCGCGGTGTGGGTGGACGCCTTCCACCACGGCATCCGCTCGCCGGCGGAAGCCGCGCAACTCGTCGCCGACGCGCAGCGGACGCACGTCAACACGCTCTTCGTCCAGGTGCGCCGGCGGGCCGACGCCTTGTACACAGGCGGTCTCGAGCCGCCGCTCGACGATCCGTCCTACGACCCTTCGTTCGACGCTCTCGCCCACATCGTTTCGGCCGCCCACGCCGCCGGCCTGCAGGTGCACGCCTGGGTCAACGCGATGCCCGTCTGGCGCGACGAGGCGCCGCCGAAAGACGCACGCCATCTCTTCAACCAGCACGGGCCCGCGGCCGCGGGAGAGCGCTGCTGGCTGACGCGCATGCGCGATGGCACGAGGCGGTTTCCAGTCGGGTACTTCCTCGATCCCGGCCATCCCGCCGCTTGCGACCACCTCGTCGCGGTCTGCCTGGACATCGTCAGGCGCTACGACGTGGACGGCCTCCACTTCGACTACATCCGCTACCCCGAAACCGAAGGAGCGCCGCTGCCGCGCGGAGCGGACGTCGGATACAACCAGGTGAGCGTCGCGAGGTTCCAGCGGGCGTACAAGCGCGCGAGGGCGCCCCTGCCGGATGACGAGGCGTGGACCCGGTGGAGGCGCGAACAGATCACCAGCCTCGTCCGGCGCATCTCGATCGAGGCGCGCGCCATCAAGCCGCGGCTCAAGGTGAGCGCGGCGGTCGTCGCCTGGGGGCCGCCGCCGGCGTCGGCGCGCGACTTCGAGAACGCGTCGCCCATGCAGCGGGTCTTTCAGGACTGGCGGGGCTGGCTGGAGGAGGGGCTCATCGACCTGGCCGTGCCGATGAACTACGCGCGCGAGCACGACGAACGCGGGCGCGAATGGTTCGACGGCTGGATCGCATGGGAGGCGAAGCACAAAGGCGATCGCCAGCTGGCCGTCGGCGTCGGCGGCTACCTGAGCGCGCCCGAAGGCGTGCTGGCGCAGATCTCGCGCGTACGGAGCGCCGCGCGCGAGGCGCGGGCGGACGGCGTCTCGCTGTTCTCGTACTATCAGCCGTCCATGGAGCCCGTCATGCCGGAGCAGCCCGCGGCGGCGCAGGGCGCCGCGTCCGCCTCCCAGGCTCAGCCCGCCGGCGCGCCGCCGCCGCCCGCTCCCGACAGGCTCGACTACCTCGTGCGGGGCGCCGCTGGCGCGCCCGCGGCCTTCACAGGGCCGGCGCCGGTTCCCGCCATGGCGTGGATCGACGCGCCGGCGCACGGCGCGCTCGCAGGCTCGATCGCGGGCGGCGCCGGCGCGCTCGCGGACCGCCGGACCGTCCGCATCCGCCAGGCCGGGCCGCCCCACGAGACGCGCACGATCACCAGCGACGCCTCTGGCTGGTTCGGCGCGGCGCGCCTGCCGCCGGGCACGTATCAGGTGCAGCTGGAAGATGCCCGGGGAAAGCCGATCGGGCCTCGAAAGCTCGTCAGGGTGGCGGCTGGCGCCGTCGCCCGCGTCACGCTGGCGGCCAGGTAGGCGCCGGCCTGCCCGTCCCCCAGCCTGCCAGCCCCTAGATCGTCAGCACCACCTTTCCCACGTTCGCACGGTCCTGCAGGCAGGCGTGGGCGCTGACCGCCGCCGCCAGGGGAAACGTCTTCGACACGACGGCCCGCAGGCGCTTGCCCGCGAAATCGGTGAGCAGCGCCTCCATCGCCCAGGCCGCGTAGCGGCGCTCCTTCCACAGATGCCCGAGGTTGAGGCCGAACACGCCCTTGTTGGCGCGCATCAGATCGAGCGGATCGAAGCGCGGGCGGCTGTCGAGGACGCGCTGCACGCGCGCGTCGTCGCGCTCGAAGCCGTCCACGCAGCTCTGCGTGCCATAGCTGATCAGCCGGCCGAGAGGGGCGAGCAGGCGGTAACTCTGCTCCAGGGACGCGCCGCCCAGCGGGTCCAGGACCACGTCCACGCCGCGCCCGTTCGTGATGCGGGCGATCTCCGCCTCCAGGTCCGCGCGCCGATCGTCGATCACGTGGTCGATGCCCAGGCTGCGCAGGGCGCTGTGCTTGGCCGAAGAGGCCGTGCCGATGACCGTCGCCCTCCGCAGCCGCGCCAGCTGCACGGCGGCCACGCCAACGCCCCCGCCGGCGCTTCGAACGAGCACGCTCTCGCCCGACCGCAAGTTGGCCATCCGGTAGAGCGCGACCGAGCCGGTCAGGAACGTGACGGGCATGGCGGCCGCCTCGTTGTGGCTGAGCGGCGGAGGCACGTTCCACACGAAGTCCGACGCGGCGACGGCGTACTCGGCGTACCCGCCGAAGGGGGTGAGCGCCACGACGTGGCGGCCCCGCTCGTGGCGCGACGGCCCGGGGCCCAGCGCGTCGATGTAGCCGGATACCTCGTAGCCCGGGACGAAAGGAAGCGGCGGGGCGTCTCCATACAAGCCCATCCGCGCCAGCACGTCGGCGAAGTTCACGCCCGCGGCCTTCACTCGAATGCGGACGTCGCCAGGCCCGGGTTCGGGGATCGGGCGTTCCCGAATCTCCATCACCTCGGGGGCGCCGTGGCGGGTGACGACAATTTCTCGCATGATGGCAGCCTTGCGCGAACGCTGCATCATAGAAGGGGCAAGGGGCAGGCGACAAGTGGCAACGCTCGCCCGCCGAAGCTGGCTGGCCGGCTTGCCGGCAGGCCCTCTTGATTCGGGCTCCGCGGCCCGGGGTTCAGGGCTAGACTGTCGGCAGCATGAACTGTCGCACGGCCGTCCGGACGGCCGCTTCGGCCGCACTCGCGATGGGCGCGATTCTGGCGGGTCAGCAGCCGCCGCCGGCGCCCGTCGTGCTGGTGACAGGCGCGCGGATCCTGGACGCGGCGCGCGGCCGCTACCTGGCTCCCGCCGCCATCCTCGTTGAGGGCGACCGCATCGCGGCCGTGACGCCGGGCCCGCCGTCGCCGATGCCCGCCGTCACGGCGCACGTCAAGGCGGACGGGGCCGTGGTCGTGCCCGGGCTGCTGGACGCGCACGCATGGGGCGCGCCGGCGCCCGATCTCGACGCGGACTACTTCTACCTGATGGGCCTCGCCCACGGCGTGACCGGGTATCGCGTCCTGAACGCGCGCACGAGCTGGGCCGTGGCGCAGCGGGCGAGGGCCGCCGCGGGCGATGTGCTGGCGCCGCGGCTTTGGACGAGCGGGCGGGGCATCAACCAGGGCGCAAGCCCCGACCGCTGGCTGTTCGACGCGCCGGACGCCCGGGCCGCCGCCGCCGAGGCCGCGCGGCAGGTCGCCGCGAAGGTCGACTGGATCGCGGGCTACGAGGCGCTGGGGCCAGAGTCGTACCAGGCCCTGGCAGCAGCCGCCCGGCAGGCCGGCGTGCGAGTCAGCGGGCGCCCGGGAGCCGCGTCGATGGCGGACCTGGCTGCGGCGGGCGTCGCGTCGATCGAGACGCTCGCGTTCCCGCTGAAGGCTTCCGCGGGTCCGACAGACGATTCGTGGCCGGAGGTCGGCGCCAGGGATCTCGCGGCGCTGCAGGCGGGCCTGCTGCGGCGACGGGTCACGCTCGTGCCCCTGATGGCGGCCGCTGCCGCCAGAGCGTTCCCGGAAGAGGCGCTGAAGGACCCGTCGATGGCGCTCCTTCCGGCTGCGCGCCGCGCCGCCCTGGAGGCGCGCCTGAGCCGGACGGCGGCCGACGCCCCGAAGAGGCGGCGAGCGTGGGCGAGCCAGGCGGCGTTCCTCGTGCGCTTCGTCAGGGCCGGAGGCCGCGTAGCCGCCGGCACCGGTTTCGAATTCGACGGCTATCCCGTTCCCGGCGGCGGCGTGCACCGCGAACTTGCCGCCTTCGTGCGCGCCGGGCTGACGCCGGCCGAGGCAATTCGCGCGGCGACGGCGGCAGGCTCGGCGCTCGTCGGCGCACAGACGGGAGGCGCCGGGCTCTCGGCGGGAGCGCCGGCCGACTTCTTCGTCGTGACGGGCGACCCGCTGACGCGCATCGAGGACCTCTCGGCCATCACGCACGTTGTCCGGGCCGGCGAACTCCTGGATCCGAAGGCCCTGCTCGCGCTGGCCAGGCGCGGCGCCGAGCCGAAGGCGAAGTAGTGGCCGGGCCTGACCCCGGGTGGATCCCCGTCAACGCGCCGCCGCTCGCGCAGGGGCGCGCGCGGCCGCTCGTGGCGACGTTCCTCGAGCGGCCGCACCGGTTCGCCGCGATCTGCCGGAGGCGAGATGGCGAGGTGGTCGCGGCCCACGTGCCCAACCCCGGCCGGCTGACCGGCGTGCTGGCGCCCCGGTGCACCGTGCTGCTGGACGGGCCCTTCCCGCCGCCGCGCTCGCTGCTCTACACGATGCTGGCCGCCAGGCCTGCCGACGGGTGGATCGGCACGAACACCCTCTACGCCAACCGGGTCTTTCCCGCGCTCGTCTCGCACGGGCTTTTCCCGGAGCTCGGGTCTCGTCTCGGCGCTGTGCGCGCGGAGGTCGCGCACGGCCGATCGCGGTTCGACTTCCAGCTTGGGAAGACGCTGGTCGAAGTGAAGTCGGTCACGCTCGCCGCGACCCGTTCGGCGGCGCGCGCAGGGCGACGGAGTGCCGCCGCCGGCTCGGATCGTGGAGCCGCCACGGCGCGCGTCGGCGCGTTTCCCGACGCCGTGAGCGCGCGGGCGGCGCGGCACTGCGACGAGCTGGCCGCGCTCGCGCGCGCGCGCCGCCGCGCGGCCATCGTCTTCGTGGCCCAGCGCGGCGATGTCGCGTCAGTGGCGCCGGCCGACGACATCGACCCGGATTTTGGCGCGGCCATCCGCGCGGCGTCGGCGGCCGGCGTCCTCGTCCTGGCCTGCGCCCTCGACATGACGCCGGCGGGCGCCACCCGCGCGCGCCGCATTCCGGTCCATCTGTAGAGACGCGGTTCGCGACAGGTGGCACCGCCGTCCCGAGCGCCCGAGTCAGGCCAGCTCCGCGTCGAGCGCCTCCTGCACGAGCTCCCATGCCCGCGCCACGTGCCGCTCGGTCGTCTGCAGGTTGCCGATCGCGGCGCGCAGCGCGAAGCGGCCGTGAAGCGCCGTGTGCGAGATGAAGACCTCGCCCGAGGCGTTCACCCGCGCCAGGATCGCTTCGTTCAAGCGCGCGAGGCCGGCCTCGCTCCACTCGCGCCCGCGCGGCCGCGCGCGGAAGCAGACGACGCTGAAGGGCGCCGGCGCGAGGCGCTCGAAATCCGGGTGCGCGTCCACCCAGCGCGCCAGCTGCCGGCCGAGGCCGACGTGATGCCGGATCCGGCCGCGCAGGCCGTCGGCACCGAAGTAGCGGAGCAGCATCCAGAGCTTCAGCGCGCGGAACCGGCGGCCGAGCTGCACCCCGGTGTCCATCAGGTTGGCGGCGGCCTCCGGCGTCCTCAGGTACTCCGGCACGAGCGAGAAGGCCTGGCGCAGGACGTCCATGCGCCGGCAGAAAAACGCGCTCAGGTCGAACGGCGTGAACAGCCACTTGTGCGGGTTCACGACGAGCGAGTCGGCGCGCTCCGCGCCCGCCAGAATGTGCGCGTGCTCGGGCAGCATCGCCGCCGCGCCGGCGTACGCCGCATCGACGTGCAGCCACAGACCCTCGGCTTCGCAGATGCCGGCGACTTCCGCCACCGGGTCCACGCTCGTCGTCGAGGTCGTGCCCACCGTGGCGACGACGGCGACCGGCAGCACGCCCGCCGACCGGTCCTCGGCGATGGCGGCGCCGAGCGCGTCGGGCGGCAGGCGGAACTCCGCGTCGCAGGGAATGCGGCGCAGCGCCTCGTGGCCGAAGCCCGCAAGGATGACGCCCTTGTCAATCGAGGAATGCGCCTGGTCGGAGCAGTAGACGCGCAGCCGGGGCACGTCGGCGCGGCCAGCGAGGCCGAGGCGGCGGACGTGCGGCACCGCGGCTTCGCGCGCGGCGGCGAGGGCGTGCAGGCTCGACATGGAGGCCGTGTCGTAGATGACGCCCGCGAAGGAGTCCGGCAGGCCGAGCAGCCGCCTCAGCCAGCCGAGGGCGACGGCCTCGAGCTCCGTCGCCGAGGGCGACGTGCGCCAGAGCATCGCCTGCTGGTTCAGGGCCGCGGAGAGGAACTCGGCCAGGACGCCGGGCCCGCTCGCCGACGTGGCGAAGTACGCCATGAAGCCTGGATGATTCCAGTGCGTCATGCCCGGCATCAGGATGCGATCGAAGTCGGCGAGGATGCCGTCGAATGGTTCGGGCGAGTCCGGAGCCTCCGCGGGCAGGGCACGCCTGATATCCCCCGGCGCCACCCGGGCCAGCACGGGGTAGCGCTCCGGGTGCTCCATGTAGCGCGCGATCCACTCGACGATGGCGTGGCCGTGCGCGCGAAACTCGTCGGCGCTCATGTCGCCGAGCGAAGCGGCGGTGGACATCCCGGGCCTCCTGCGCCAGATTCTAGCGCGAGGAGGCGGGCGGCTTGTGCCTGTCTGAGTCGAAGCCGGCGCCCGGCCCCGTGCCTCCTATCTCTCGACGACCACCGTGGCCGGCTCTCGCAGCCTGATCGTGAGGACCGTGCCCGAGGCGAGCACCGCGGGGTTCCGGCCTCCTGCCGCCTGCGCCGCGGTGCCGCCGGCGGCCCCGGCCGCGCCGCCGATGAGCGCGCCCGTGCGTCCACCGACGACGCCGCCGAGAATCGCGCCGCCGATGGCGGCGCCGCCGACCTTGGCGGCCGTCTCCTTGCCTGGGGACTTGCCCTCACGCGACACCGACGCCGTGTCGATCGCCACGCGCGTGCCGTCGCCGAGCACCAGCGTGTGGAACCGGACGCCGATCTTCGCGCTCGTCCGCAGTTTGCCGCCGCGCTCGACAGCGATCACCGACCCGACGATCCGCGTGCCGGCTGGAATGGCGACGCTCGTGCCCACCAGGACGTCACGAATCACGCGCGCCTCGACCGGGTCTTCGACCCTCGCCACTTCGCTCGACACCGACGAGGCGAGCTGAATGCCGAGCACCGAGTCGGCTGGCACCACGAACTCTTCGAACGTCCGCGGCGCCGGCCCTTTCTCCTCTGGCGTCCCGACAGGCGCCTCGGCTGGCGTGTCAGGCGCCGCTGTCTGCCGAGGATCCGGCGCAGCCCACACCAGTGCCGCCGGGGCCTCCGAACCCGGCGTGTCCGCCGCCGACACGCCGGCCTCGCCTGACGGCTCGGCCGTCACGGAGGAGCCTGCCTGAACTGGCGAGGGGCGTGACGGGCCCGATGCCTGGGCTGCCGCGCCACGGGTCCCCGCGTCGCCGGTCAGGCCGCCAGCCGCAGTCAGCTGAGCCGTCGCGGTCCGGACGGTTTCCACATGCGCCTGCCGGTACTCCGGCGCCGGCCCAGCCGCGCCGGCGCCGGCTTCGTTCGCGGCGCCTGCCCGAGCCTGGAGACGCTCGCCGGCCGTGCCTGCCGGGTGTTCCCGCAGAGCCAGATACGCGCCCGCGGCGGCCCCCGCTGCGACCAGTGCCCCCGCCAGCGCGATCGTCGCCAGCTTGTTCATCACCGTCTCCCTGTTCCAGACAGACGAGAGAGCAACTCCCGTGCCGGAACGGCGGGCCGGGACCTTCCCGGAAACGGCTTCCTGCCGTGGAGTTTAGCTGAAGGGCAGCCGGGTGGTTCCCCGCCTCCGCTGCTGAATCGTCCACGTCCGAGCCCGGGGGGTGTCTCCATTTGCAAACAACCTGCTCAGGCGGCAGAATGGCCGACAATGAGATTGCTCGATCGGCTCGTGCAGGACGGCGATCGCCTGTTTCGATGGCGCAGCTACCTGCCGCTGATTCTCGTGCCGGTCGTCATCGCCGGTGTGCTGGCGACGCCGCCACCGTTCTCGGCGCGCCGGACGGAGCGTCTATGGGAGCTGGGGAGCACCCTGCTGGCGCTGTTCGGCCTGGCGATTCGGGCGTGGGCCGTCGGGTCGGCGCCGGAGGGCACGTCCGAACGGAGCACCGTCAACCCGCGTGCGTCCCGGCTGCGCACCTCCGGGCCGTACTCACTGGTGCGCCACCCGCTCTATCTGGCGAACGGCCTCATGGCGCTCGGCGTGGTTCTCTTTCCGGGCGTCTGGTACCTGCCGCTCGTGCTCGTTCCGGCATTCCTCCTCTACTACGAGCGGATCGCCGTGCGCGAGGAGGCATTCCTGCTCGAGCGGTTCGGACGCGAGTTCGAGGAGTGGGCGGACCGGGTTCCCGCCGCCGTGCCGTCGCGCGCAGCCTACGTCCGCGCGACGGAGCCGTTCTCGTGGAAGAAGGTTCTGCGGCACGAGTTCCACGGCCTCTTCGTGGTTGCGGCGAGCGTGTTCGCGATCGACGCGATGCAGGAGTCCTGGCGCGCGCGCGCCTGGCGGGCAGACGGGCCGTGGGCGTGGTTCGCGGGCGCGAGCGCGGTGCTCTTCGTGGTCTTCACCGCGTTGAAGCGGGGGACGCGCCTCTTCGACCACTGAGCGGGGGCGGCACATGCGCCTGAAGCGGTACTACAGCTCGCGGGACGTGACGGCGCTCACCGGCCTGAGCGCCGACCAGCTCCGGTGGTGGGAGCGGCAGGGGCTGGTGCAGCCGGCGATCGCCCCGCGCCGCACGGAGACCGGCGGCTACACCGAGCGCCGCTACACTCCCGTGGACCTGCTCGAGATCATGGTGCTCGCCGATCTGCGGCGCCGCGGGTTCTCGCTGACCCGCCTGCGGGACCTCGTCGACAAGCTCAGCAGCCACTTCGGCGTGCGCCTTTACGAAGCCACCGGCCAGAGCGGGCCCGTCACGCTGCTTACCGATGGCGGCGATGTCTACGTGCGGACCCCGGACGGGCGCTTCTTCAACCTGCTGAAGAATCCGACGCAGCCGCTCCTCGTCATTGGCGAGGAAGCCGGCTTCAAGGTCCTCGCCTCGCGGGCGCGCCCGCGGAAGAGGCGGCCGAAGAAGCCCGCCGCCGGGGCGTGAGCATGCGGGCCGCGCTCGCAGCGGGCCGCGCCGCCTGCGCCTCGCTCGCGCTGGGCGCCGCGGCCGCGGTGGCCGCGGGCCTGGCCGCCGACGCGCGCCTCGCCGCCAGGGCCCGGCAGGGCCCGGTCTTCAAGTCCGGCGTCGAAGTGATCGCCATCGACGTCCGCGTCATCGACAAGGACGGCCGCCCAATCGGCGGCCTTCGCCCCGAGCAGTTCGAGGTGAGCATCGACGGCAGGCCCAGGCGCGTCGTGTCGGCCGACTTCGTCGAGTACGCGGCCGGCGACGGCGTCCGGGCGGCTGTGGGCAAGCCGGAAGACGTGAGGCGGCCGCGCTTCAGCTCGAGCGAAGAGGCCGCCGCGGCGCCTTCGCCGGGCCGGCTCATCTACCTCGCCGTCGATCAGGGCAGCTTCAAGCCCCTCGCCGCCCGCGGCGCGATGGAGGCCGCCAGGCGCTTCATCGACCGCTTGCAGCCCGGCGATCGCGTCGGCTTCGTGGCGTTTCCCGCGCCCGGCCCTCTCGTCGAGGCCTCGCGCGACCACGCAGCCGCGCGCGCAGCGACCGCGCAGATCGTCGGCCGAGCCCTGCCGTTGAAGTCCGACGGCCTGGACAAGAACGTCAGCCTTGGAGAGGCCATCGACATCCGGGCCGGGGACGCCATCGTGCTGGAGAAGGTCCTGGCCCGGGAGTGCGCGGGCCTCGGCCCTTCCGCCCGACCGGCGTGCGAACTCGCCGTGCGGGACACCGCGCTGGCTGTCGGCCACAGCGCCGAGATGCAGGCGACGCGCAGCCTGGCTGGCATGGAGTCAATCGTCCGCAGCCTCGCGCGGATCTCCGGGCGCAAGACGCTGGTCTTCCTCAGCGCCGGGCTTCCCGTGTCGGATCGGAGCGGCCGCGACCTGCAGTTCCTGCCCTGGATGACGTCACTGGGCCGCGAGGCGGCCGCGGCCAACCTCAATCTCTACGTGCTGCACGTCGACTCGGGCTTCCTGGACGCTTTTTCGGCCGAGAACCGGACGGTGAGCGACGCGCTCGACCGGGACCTCAGCCTGACGAGCGGAGGCCTTGAAGCCATCGCGGGGTCCGGCGGCGGAACGCTGATTCGCGTTGTCGCGGGCGCCGACCACGCGTTTGACCGCGTCCAGCGAGAGACGGCAGCCGAGTATCTGCTGGGCGTGGAGCCCGCCCAGAGCGACCGGGACGGCAGGCCGCACCGCATCGCCGTCAAGGTCGCCGTCGACGGGGCCGAGGTGCGCAGCCGCAGGGAGTTCGTGCTGGCCGCGGCCAGCCGGGTTTCCGGGAAGCCCATCGACCCGGTGCGGTCTCCGGCACCCGTCCGGCCCGTCGCCGCGGCCTTCGCCGGCCGGCCGTCCCTCGACTTGCCCGTGTCAGTCGCGACCTGGGTCATGACGGCCCGCTCGGGCAGGCACACGGTCTACGTCAGCGCGGACATCGGCGGCGACTTCGCCGGGCCGGCGGGCGTCGAAGTGATGTACGCGTTCACGGATGCCGCGGGCCGCACCCACGCGCCCGTCGAGCGCTCGGACATCCTGCTCCCGCGCCGCACGGGCCGCCCTGGCTCGCTCGCCTTCGCGGTGCGGGACGAGCTCGAGCCGGGATCGTACACGCTCCGCTTCGCGGCCTCGGACGCGTCGGGCCGCAGCGGCTGGACCGATCACCGCTTCACCGTCGCTCCGAGGACGGCCGGCACGGTCGAGTTCTCGGACCTGATGCTGCTCGAGCCGCAGCAGGGCGGCGAGGCCATGCCCGCCATTGTCACGACCGGCGCGCTGCGCCTGCGCGCGGTGGAGGCGCACCTCGAGGTCGCGCCGTTGGCGCCGGAAGCCGCGGTGGCGGGGGTCACCATCGGCGTTGCCAGCGCGACGGACCCGGCCCTGCTCGTCTCCGAGAGCGCGTTCCTGTCCCGCGGCGCGGATCGCGCCGCGGCGTGGACCGCCGTCGCCTACCTCGACCTCGGGGAGCTTCCGCCGGGTGACTACGTCGCGGTGGCCATCGTGTCGAACGGCGATCGGGAGCTCGGCCGGGTGGACCGGCCCTTTCGCATCGAGGGCGTTCCTCCGCAGGGACTGCCGTTCCCCTAGGCCGCCCGGTCGCGGCCGACCGCGTCCGGCGGGGCCAGGGTCTTGCGCCCGACCATGCCGCAGGCCGCTGCGCCGATGGTATCGCCCGACCGTTCGTGCTATAACCTCGCGATTGCGTTCGGCCCGTCCGGCGCCGCATGGCCGACGGGCCGAGCGCGACAGGAGTCACGGCACCATGAGCACACGCACGGTTGTTTCGGCCGGCACTCGCCTTCTGCTCGTCGTCCTCGCCGCGGCCGCGGCCGCGCCCGCGACGCACGCGCAGAAGGCGGCGCCCGCGCAGAAGCCGGACGAGGCCTACACCAGGCTGATCAAGGAGTACACGCAGGATCCCCGCATCAGCACCGAGCTCGTCGATCACATGCCGGCGAGCGACAAGGTCCCGTCGCCGCTGAAGTTCTTCGGGCGCATTCCGGGGACGCCCGGGGAGCTGACGTACGCGAAGGACATCCACCGCTACTACGAGGCGCTCGCGAAGGCGTCGCCGCGCTGCCGGTTCTGGACGATCGGGAAGTCGGAAGAAGGCCGCGACATGGTGCTGCTCGCGGTCGCAGACGAGGCGACGATCAGGAACCTCGACGCCTACAAGGCGCACCTGAACGCGCTCACCGACCCGCGCAAGACCACCGAGGCCAGGGCGCGGCAGCTCATCAAGACCGCCAAGCCGGTCTATTGGATCACGGCCGGCCTGCACTCGGGCGAGACCGGCGGCCCGGAGACGCTGATCGAGCTCGCGTACCGCCTCGCCGTGGAGGAGACGCCGTTCATCCAGCAGATCCGCAACAACGTCATCGTGCTCGTCACGCCCGTGCTCGAGGTGGACGGCAAAGAGAAGCACGTCGACACGTACTACTACGGCAAGAAGACCGGGAAACCGCGTCCGCCGATGGTCTACTGGGGCAAGTACGTCGCGCACGACAACAACCGCGACGCCATGGGCCAGGTGCTGAAGCTCACCCAGAACGTCAACCGCGCGTTCCTCGAGTGGAAGCCGACGATCCTGCACGACCTGCACGAGGCGTCGAACTACCTCTACACGTCCACCGGGACCGGGCCGTACAACGAGGCCCTCGACGCCATCACGATCAACGAGTGGTGGGCGCTCGCGAACACCGAGGTCATGGAGATGACCAAGCGCGGCGTGCCCGGCGTGTGGACCTACGGCTTCTACGACGGCTGGACCGCCAACTACCTGTTCTACGTCGCCCACGCGAAGAACGCCGTCGGCCGCTTCTACGAGGTGCAGAGCTACGGGCCGGACATCGTCGAGAACCTGCGGCTGGGGACGAACGCGACGAGCCGCGAGTGGTATCGGCCGAACCCGCCTCTCCCGTCCATCAAGTGGGGGCCGCGCAACAACGTCAACATCCAGCAGTCGGCCCTGCTCATCGCGCTCAACTACGTGGGGAAGAACCGCGAGGTGTTCCTCGAGAACTACTGGCTCAAGAACCAGCGCGCCGTGACCCGGGGCCGGAGCGAGGCGCCCTTCGCGTGGGTGATCCCGGCCGCCCAGCGGCGCAAGGCCGAGGCGGCCGACCTGGTCAACAACCTGCGCCGGCAGGGCCTCGAGATCTCGCGCGCGGACGCGCCGTTCAAGGCCGGCGCCCTCGACGTCCGCGCCGGCGACTACATCGTCCGGGCCGACCAGCCGTACCGGACGATGGCGGAGATGTACTTCAGCGTGCAGAACTTCGCGCCCGGGAACCCCCGGCCCTACGACGACACCGGCTGGACGATGCCGCTCATGCGGAACGTCGAGCTCGTGCCCGTCGCCGAGAAGGAAGTGCTCGAGCGGCCGATGACCCTCGTGACGGCGGACGTCCTGGCGCCGGGCGGCATCGAGGGGTCGGGGCCCGTGCTGGTGGTCGATCACACGAGCGACAACGCCATCGTGACGTTCCGGTTCAGGCACGCGGGCGTGAAGATGCTCGCGGCGGAGGAGGACTTTACGCTGGCGGGGCACCGCTTCCGGGCCGGGGCCATGATCGTGCCGGGAGCCGACCGGGCGGCGCTCGAGCCGACCCTCAAGGAACTCGGCTTGTCGGCCTGGGCCGTCCCCGCCGCGCCCGAGGTCAAGACCCACGACCTGGACGTGCCGCGCATCGGCTACGTGCATGCCTGGTCGAGCACGCAGAACGAGGGCTGGGTCCGGGCCGCCTTCGACCACTACGGCGTGCCCTACACGTACTTCGGGGACACGAAGCTGCGGGAGGGCAGGCTCCGGGCGGCGTACGACGTGATCGTGTTTCCGCACGTCGGCGGGACCGCGCAGGCGATGGTGAACGGGATCGCCAGAACGGGATCGGAACCGCTGCCCTACCGGAAGTCGGAGTTGACGCCGAACCTCGGCGCGCAGGACCAGGCCGACGACATCCGCGGCGGGATGGGCATCGAGGGCCTGATGAACCTCTACCAGTTCGTCAGGGACGGAGGCCTCCTGATTGTCGAGGGGGCGACCTCGACGATCTTCCCCGAGTACAAGCTCGTCAACGGCGTCACGGTGGAGAGCCCGCCGGGCCTGTTCGTGCGCGGGTCGATCGTCCGCGGCATGGTCGCCGACGCGAAGAGCCCGATCCTGTACGGCTACGACGGCGCGCAGATCCCCGTGTACTTCAATCAGGACCCCGTGCTGGCTGTCGGCGGATTCGGCCTGGGAGGCGGGCGCGGAGGCGCCGCTGGCGCGCAGATCCCGGGCGTCGGGATGACTGTGGCGCCCAACGCGGCCTCGACGCAGAAGCTGTCGCCGTGGAAGCTGGAGACCCGGCCGGAGGAGGAGCGTCGAGCCGACCAGGCCGCCTCCGCCGGCGGCGGGCGAAGCGCGGGGACCGGCCCGGCGGAAACCGGCCAGGCCGCCGGCCGCGGCGCGGCCGCGGCGTTCAGCGGAGCCGGGTCCGAGGCGCCTCGCGTGATCCTGCGCTTCCCGTCGAACCCGGACGAGATGCTGCTCTCGGGCGTCCTCGTCGGCGGCCAGGCCCTCGCGGGCCGCGCTCAGGTGGTGGATGCGCCCATCGGATCCGGGCACGTCGTGATGTTCGCGATCCGCCCCTACTGGCGGTGGCAGACCCAGGGCACGTTCTGCCTCGGCTTCAACGCGATTCTCAACTGGAATGACCTGGACGCGGGGAGGTAGAGGAGGAATCCGGAATTCGGCATGAAGATGGAGCCCCGGGTCTTCAGAGCTCTGGGGAGTTGGTCCAGGGGGCAGGGGACGAACGTGACGGGGTGAGCCTTTACGACGTGAATTCCTGTGGGATGGCGGCGGGACCGCCGGAGGTGCTTGCATGAAGCGAGCCGTGACTGCCGCCGTCGCAATCGCGCTCGCGTCCGCGTCCCTGGCCCTGCTGGCCGACGAGGGGATGTGGACGTTCGACAACGTGCCCCGGGCGCGCATCAAGCAGCAATACGGCTTTGAGATCACCGACGGGTGGCTCGAGCACGTCAGGCTGGCGTCGGTGCGCGTCGGCGACGGCGGGTCGGGATCGTTCGTGTCGCCGGAGGGCCTGCTCTTCACCAACCAGCACGTCGGCCGCGGGCAGGTGGCGAAGCTGTCTCTCCCGGATCGCGACCTCGTCCGGGACGGCTTCTACGCGCCGTCGCGGGAGGCGGAGATCGCCTGCCCGGATCTCGAGTTGAACGTCGTCGTGTCGTACGAGGACGTGACGGCGCGCGTGCAGGGCGCCGTGACGGCCGGCGCAACCGACGCGGACGCCAACGCCCAGCGCAAGGCCGAGATGGCCGTCATCGAGAAGGCGTGCGCGGCCGGGACGGGCCTCAAGTGCGAAGTCGTCACGCTCTACAGCGGCGGCGAGTACTGGCTCTACCGCAACAAGAAGTACACCGACGTCCGGCTCGTCTTCGCGCCGGAGGAGCAGATCGCGTACTTCGGCGGGGACTACGACAACTTCACCTACCCGCGCTGGAACTTCGACATCGCGTTCTTCCGCGCGTACGAGGGCGGGGCGCCGGCGAAGACCCCGCAGTACTTGAAGTGGTCGAAAGCTGGCGCGGCCGAGGGCGAGCTGATCTTCACGCCGGGCTACCCGGGATCGACCGCCCGCCTGCTGACGGTCGCGCAGCTGAGGTACCACCGAGACGTCGGCAATCCGCTCCAGCTGCGCGTGTGGCGATCCCGGCGCGACGCGCTCGTGCGGTACGCCTCGACTGGCGCCGAGCAGGCGCGGCGCGCGTCGGCCGCCAGGCTCGGCCTCGAGAATTCGCTCAAGCGCCTCGTCGGGCAGCAGGACGGCCTGCTCAATCCCCGCATCTTCGGCAGGAAGGAAGCCGACGAGGCGGACCTGCGCGCGAAGGTGGCCGCCAGGGCGGAGTGGCGGCGGGCGTTCGCGCCCGCGTGGGAAGAGATCGAGCATGCGTACGCGGGCCTGCCGGCCACGGCGGCCCGTCTCGCGTTCTCCACGCTCTCGGCATCGCGCCTCGCGAACATGGCGTCCACGATCGTCCGCTACGGCGACGAGATGAAGAAGCCGAGCGGGCAGCGCTATCCGGAGTACGCCGACGCGCGCCTGGAAGGGCTGAGGTTCGGCCTCTACTCGCCGGCGCCGGTGTACGCCGACCTGGAGGAGGCGCAGCTCGCCGCTTGGCTCGAGGAGGCGCGGGACGCGCTCGGCGCCGAGGATCCCTTCGTGAAAGCCGCGCTCGGGAGCCTGACGCCGGCCGAGGCGGCGCGGCAGGCCGTCGGCGGGACCGCGCTCGCCGCGCCCGCGGCCAGGAAGGCGCTCGTCGAGGCCGGCCCCTCGGCCATCGAGGCCTCGGCCGACCCGCTCATCGCGCTGGCGAGGCGGGTCGAGCCGGTCATTCGCGAGCTGCGCGCCTGGCAGGAGGAGCGCATCCAGAGCGTGGAGGCGCGCGCGGGCCAGAAGATCGCCGAGGCGCGGTTCGCCGTCTACGGCAAGACCGCCTATCCCGACGCCAACTTCAACCTCCGGCTGGAGTACGGGCGGGTGCTCGGGTACGAGGAAGGCACGACACTCGTGCCGCCGCACACGACGTTCTACGGCCTGTTCGAGCGCGCGGCGGCCTTCGGCGGGAAGCCGCCGTTCAACGTGCCCGCGCGCTGGAGGGACGGGCGCGCGAAGCTCGATCTCGCCACGCCATTCAACTTCGTCTACACCGCCGATACCATCGGCGGCAATTCGGGCAGCCCGGTGATCAACCGCGATGCCGAGATTTGCGGCATCAACTTCGACAGCAACCTGCAGAAGCTGCCGAACCGGTACCTCTACATCGACGAGGCGGAAGGCTCGCGCGCGGTGGGCGTGCACTCGGCCGGCATCCTCGAGGGGCTGAAGAAGCTGTACGCCGCCGACGCGCTCGTGGCGGAGCTGACGGCACCGCGACAGTAAGGGGCGGCAGCGCCCCGATGCGGCGGCCACCTGCCGCAGGCGCCCGCCAGCGGTCGGCGGCTCGGCGGCACGGCGAAGCCCGGCGGCGGCGCGAGTGACCAGGGAGGTCGCCCGTGAGCAGGAACGACGAAGCGGCACCGCGATCGGTCCGGGGCCGGCAGCTGGCGTGCCCTGTCTGCCGGCACACGCAGTTCTACTCGCGCTCCTACTTGCTGAACACGAGGGTCGCGAGCTTCTTCAACTTCGACTGGGCGAACCGCTCCGCCCTGACCTACGTGTGCGAGCAGTGCGGCCACATCCTGTGGTTTGCCGCGGACCCGGACCACCCGGACCACCAGGAGTAGGACGGCGTCCCGCGCGGCGCCCCCGGTGAGGCGGCTCGACGCGCGCCGGGCCCGGCGCTCGCCAATCGGCGGCGTCCGAGGGCCTTCTTCGAGGCGCAGCAGGAGCCGCATCCCGGGGCCAGCGTCAGGGCTGCTTCTCGAAACACCGGAAGGCCCCGGCCGCCGCGATCTCCCGGTACGGGCGGGTCGAGATGAAGGCGAGCGCCTGGGAGTTTCGCGCGTCAATCCGCGCAAGCAGCACGTAGCCCTGCCTCGAGCAAAGCCCTTCGAAGTGCTCGTGCAGGAAGGACCCGAGGCCCCGACGCCGGTGGCTGGCGGCCACGCTGAGCCCGCCTTCGGCCTTGCCCAGGCCCCGGATGACCAGGTTCGCGGCAGCGACCATGACCGGGCCGTCGAACACGCCGTAGTTGAGGCGAGCGGGGTCGTTGAAGGCCGCTTCGTTCGGGACCAGCGCGAGACGAACGTCGCGCTCGGACAGGCCCGACTGGAAGTACGCCGCGGCAACGGGGAAGTCGGCCCGGGACAGCCCGCGCAGGACCATGGTCGTGCCCGGGACCGGAATTGACGCCGAGAAGGCAGGGTCGCGCCTCCTGAACCGGCGGGCAATCGCGCTGAGGCCGGCCTCTCTGAGGCGATGGTACAGGCGCTTCGGCAAGAGGCGGCTGGCTGCGGCAATCACCGGAGGCTTCCCGGGAGTCACGAGCGTCGATGCCCCATCGGCAGGCCGACGCGCGCCTACCGGTAGTCCCGGAACGGCAGCTGGCAGTCGTGCTTGCGCAGGAAGTTCAGGAAGCGCTTGTAGTCGCCCGGGTCCATGTTGAAGAGCTTCGTGACGATCTTGTAGTTGCCCTTGGCCTCCTCGAGGCCTTTCGACACGAGCTCGCGGAGGTTCCCGCGCGTGATCTCCCGCTGCATGTAGAGGGGGTAGACTGCCGTCCAGAAGGACTCGCGGTTGACCGTCATGCGCTTGTACAGCTCGTCGGCCACCGAGCGCCGGCGCTCGCGCTTCGGGCGCAGGCTGATGCCGCGCTGCGACCGGACTTCGACGGGCACGTCGGCCAGCCCGATCTCGGGGCCGCAGCCCGAGACCACGATGCGCTCGATGACGTTGGCAAGCTCGCGGACGTTGCCGGGCCACGAGTACTCGGCGAGCGCGGCGTACGCCTCGGGCGTGATCCGCAGCTTCCGGTCGTTGTCCAGGCTCTCGAGAAAGGCCTCGACGAGCATCGGGATGTCCTCGCGCCGCTCGCGGAGCGGCGGCACCTGGATGTTGATGACGTTGATCCGGTAGTAGAGGTCCTCCCGGAACGAGCCCTGGGACACCATGTCCGCGATCAAGCGGTTCGTGGCCGCGATGACGCGGACATCGACGTGGCGCCCGACGCGATCCGCGCCGACCTTCTGCAGCTCGCCGGTCTCGAGGAAGCGGAGCAGCATGCCCTGCATGCGCAGGCTCATCTCGCCGATCTCGTCCAGGAAGATCGTGCCTTCGTCGGCTTTCTCGAGCATGCCGGCCTTGTCCCGGTACGCGCCCGTGAAGCTCCCCTTCACGTGGCCGAACAGCTCCGATTCCAGGAGCGTCTCGGGCAGTCCCGCGCAGTTCACCGTGACGAAAGGGCGGTCGGCGCGCAGGCTGTGCGAATGGATGCTCAGCGCGACCAGCTCCTTGCCGACGCCGCTCTCGCCCGTGATCAGGATCTTGGCGTCGCTGAGAGCGACGCGGCGGATCTCCTCCTGGAGCGCGAGGATCGCGGGGCTCCGGCCCACGAGCTGCCCGAAGTCGTTCCTAGGCACCGTGGTCGCTTCCCCTCAGCAGGCAGTCGACGGCCGTTCTCGCCTCGGGGGCGAGGTCGAGGAACCGTCCTCCGACCCGGTAGCCGCCGGAGCGCTGGTCCCACTGCCTGGACACGTGCCGGACGTCCAGCCTGGCATCGAGCGCACGGTCGCCGAGCCTGGCGATCACCCGCGGGCCGGCCTCCGCCGCGATCGGATCCGGGCAGGCCAGGAGGACGCCGTCCGAGCTCACGTCGAGCACCCTGACGGCCATCGAAACCGGCCGGATCATGACGGCGGCGCCCCCCAGCGGCACGCGCGGCGACCGGCGCCGCTCGACCAGGCCACGATCCATGTCAGTCCTCGTTCGCCGGTGGCGGCTCCCGGCACTCGTCCATGAGGGCGCCGATGCTCTCGGCGGCCCGCTTGCCGATGTCGATAAACTCGAGGCCGACCCTGTACCGCCGGCCGCCATCCTGCAGATGGATCGGCGACAGGTGGCGGACAATCGCCCGCATGTCGATCGCCTGGCCGTCTCGCACGACCCTGATCGGCTGCACCGACCCCACCGGCAGGGGCGCGACCGATTCGACGAGCGCGCCTTCTGGGGCGAGGTTGAAAACGTGCAGGGGCTCGAGGGCCTGGACCGAGCCCCACAGCTCGCCGACGATCTCGAAGCGCGTGGCCGCCCGCCGGTCAGCTAGTCGCATACCTGCTCCCGTCGCCTGCGCATGGCCAGGCCAGGAGTCGGAGGCGCGCGGGCGCGCGAACAGCCGCGGCCGCAAAGACCCCCGCCCGATCCGAAGCAAGGACGACGCCAACGTTAGTGTCAGGCGTTGGCTGGCTCGGCCGACAGGCGCACGCGGAAATCCGGCCTGAAAACCACCGCGTTCCTTGTTGAGGCCCACGAAGTCACCCGCGGGGTGGTCAGAAGTCTGACAACGGCGCGACAAGATTCTGCCAAGAAGCGCCTCTTCAGTCAACCGCGGCCAGGACCTCCGACGCGTCCAATCGCCTTCCGAATCCTCGAATGCCGGCAAGCGCGCGGATCCCCAGCCCGAATTGACGCTCCCGACGGCGGTATCGATAATGGCGGCGATGTCGCAGCCGTGGACGAGCCGGCTTCTCGCGGCGTACCGCCTCGTGATCGGCCGCTTCTGGATCGACCCTCTGGAGACGCTGCTGGAGGAGATGATCGGTCTGCCTCGCGCCTCGTTCTGGGTCCCGGTGCGGCGGGCGGCCGAGTTTGCCCGGGACCTGGGCCGCCTGGTCTACGGCGGCCCGCGCGTCAGCGTGCGCCGGTGGGTCGGTCCTGACTGGACCATCGTCCTGGTCAGCCAGGATGACGCCATCTGGGACAACGAGCTCCGGCACGTGCTCTTTGGCGTTTCTCCGGCCGAGCATTCCGGCGTTCGCCTCTGGCTGTGGCAGGTGCCGGCCCTCGTTCGGGCAGAGGCGGCGGCAGACCGCCTCGTTGTGCTCCACCTCAACCGACTGCTCAAGTGGCGGTTCCCCGATCTCTGGTGCGTGAGGGTCCCTCCGTCGTTGCGAGCCATCATGGACATCTCGGCGCCCCTGGAGGCCGTAAAGGCGGGTATGACCAGACGCCGCCGGCAGGAACTGACGCGGCTCGCCGGGCTCGGCCTCGGAAGCGCCGTCAGCCGCGATCCGGCCGAGTTCACGCGGTTCTACCAGGACATGCATGCCCCGTTCGTGACCGAGCGGTACCGCGACCGGATCCGGATGCGGCCGCTTGAGGCCCAGAAGCGGGTCTTCGAACGACGGGGCGTCCTCCTCTGGCTCACGCGCGGCCGGCATACGGTGGCCGGCGTGTTCGGCGTGCGCCGGAAGTTCGGAAGGACCTTCTGCGCCATACACCTGGGCATCGACCAGTCACAAGACGAGGCGATCCGGCGCCACGCGATCACGGCCCTCTACTGGCGCCTCATCACCTGGTCGCACGATGCGGGATGTCGATCCATCGATTTCGGACTCGCGCCCGCGCAACTCGCCGACGGCTTGTTCCTCTACAAACACCGCTGGGGCATGCGGTTCGACCGCGACCGCACGCTCCACTCGGTCTGGACGTTCGCCGGGCGGAGCCTGCCCTCGGCACTGGTTCGCCGGCTGAACGAGCTGGGTCTCGTGGCCGAGGCCGTCGGCGGATACCGATGCGCGATCTTCCCCGGGGAGGACGGGACTGGCCTCTCGGCGTCGGAGCAGGCTCAGCGCGTGAAGATCATGGCTCAGGCCCGGCTGGATGGATTCCTGCCGGTGGGCACCGCCGGCGCCTTCGTCAGTCCGAGTAGATGATCTTGCTCCCGTCCGGCTCGAAGCCGATGGGGAACTCGCGGAAGCCGAGGCGCCTGGCCGTCGCCCGGATCGAGGCGTGTGCCGATCGCGGAGCGTAGAGCAACAGGCAGCCGCCCCCTCCCGCCCCGGTGATCTTCCCGCCCTCGGCGCCGGCCCGGCGCGCGAGCCGGTAGTATCGATCGAGGTCGCCGTTCGTGACCTTCGACCCCATCTGTTTCTTGAGTTCCCAGCCTTCGTGCAGGAGAGACCCGAACCGGGAGAGCCGGCCCCCCGCGACCTCGCGGGCCACTCGGGCCGCCAGGTCGCTCAGGCCGTCCAGGGCGCTCCTGGACGCGCCGGGCACTCGCATGCGCTGCCTGGCCTCGGCGAGCACGCTGTGGCTCTCCCGGGACACGCCGGTGTAGAAGAGCAGCAGGCTGTTCACCAGGCGCCGCCTCGTCGCGTCCGTGCAGACGATTGGCTCGACCGACACGGACTCGTCGGCGTTGAAATGCAGGAACCTGAACCCGCCGTGGGCCGCGATGTACTGGTCCTGCTTGCCAATCGGTCTGCCGAGGACTCCAATCTCGATCTGGCACGCCTGTTCGGCAAGCATGCCGGGCGGCAAGTACCGCCCCTGGAACGCGTACAGCGCGTTGAGGGCGCCCACCGTCAGGCTCGACGATGAGCCAAGCCCGCTGCCCGCCGGCACGTCCGCGATCGTCGTGACCTCGATGCTTCGGGTCACGCCCGCCATCTTCATGGCTTCGCGGATCAGGTCGTGCTGCAGGTCCCCGATGTGGCGGACGATTTCCGTCTTCGTGTAGGCCACCCGAATGGCATCGTCCCACCGTTTGTTGACCGTCACGTACACGTGCCGACGGATGGCCATCGACACGACACGGCCCTGCCTGGCACGGTAGTAGTCGCGGAAATCGGTGCCTCCGCCCGCGAAGCTGATCCGAAGAGGCGTCTTCGAAATGACCATGGGACCCTTCAGAAGCCCGGCCAGTCGGCGTTGGCCTGCTCGAGGCGCTCCGGTGTGCCGATGTCAATCAGGTAGCCGTCGACTTCGTACCCGTACATCCGCCCGACCATGCGCGGGAACACGTCGTGCCCGAAGTCCGTGACCCCCTGGCCGGCCGGTATCCAGTCGAAAATCGCCTGCCGCGCCAGGTAGATTCCGGCGTTGGCGAGGTTTCCCTCCGGATGGTCGGGCTTCTCGCGGAAGCGCACGATGCGTCCGTCAGGCTCGACCCCGACGATGCCCGACGAGCGCGGCGACGGCGTCCTGAACAGCGCCAGCGTCGCCACGCCGTCGTTCGCGCGGTGCGCGGCCAGCAGCCGGCTGAGCGACGCGTTCGTCAGGTTGTCCGCGTACACGATCCAGAAGCTCTCCTCGCCGTCCACGAACGCACGGTGGGCGGCGACAGTGCCTGCGCTGCCCGCGGGCGACCGCTCGCGCACGAGCCGGACGACAGGCTGCCGGGCCGCCCGCGAGTCGAGGAAGGCCTCGACGAGCTCCGGGAAGCGCGACACGTTCACGAGCGCCTCGTCCACGCCCTCCCGGGCCAGCAGGTCGAGCCAGATCCCAAGCAGGGGTACCCCTCGTATCGGCACGAGGCACTTCGGCATGCGGTCGGTGATTGGGCGGAGGCGCTCGCCCAGTCCGCCGGCCATCAGGAAGGCCTTCATGCGCCGTCCCCGCCGCCGGCCGACGCTGCGACGACCAGGCCAAGGAGCACCCACTGGAAATAGTAGGCCGAGAAGAGCAGCAGCCCGCCGTTGCGCACGCTGTGGAAGATGTAGTCCCCGGTCAGGCCGCTTGCGATCATCCCGATGAAGAGCGCCAGCCAGCCGATGACGAGATTCCTGGCGGGCCCGTCCCGGGCGCGCCTGAGCGCGTCCCGCCCCGTCTTCAGCGCCGCGGCGAGGAACCAGACGAAGCAGGCCAGTCCGACCGCCCCGAACTCGAGCAGGACGTTGAGGTACTGGTTATGCGGCGTGTCGAGCGTCGAGTAGCGGTGCATGTACGGCCAGCTGTTGCCGGGGCCGACCCCGAGCAGCGGGTGCCGGGACCAGATCTCGACCGCGTCGGCCGCGAGCGCGAGCCTTCCTGCCTGTCCGCCCCAGCTCTGCTGCCGGCGTTCGACGTCCAGCAGATCGCGCAGCGGCCCAGGAGTGAGAGACCCGGTGGCGGCCACGAGCAGGAGATAGATCCCTGCCGCGCCCAGCATGCCGACGCCGACGGTCTTTCGGGCTCGGATGAACACCACCGCCGCCACTGCGACGAGGGTCGTGAGGTACAGGAAGGCCTTGCCGATGACCAGGCCGTACAGGAGCGGTGAAAGCGCGACGATCCAGAGCCCGAGGCGCCTGGCCAGCGTTCGCTCCTCGAACGCCTCGGCAACCAGCCACGGGCCGGCCGCGAGCGCGAAGTAGGCGCTCCACGTGATGTGCGAACGCCATTCGGCGGGCACCAGGGGCAGCGCCACCGAGGGCGCGGCCATGATCGTCAGGGCCGTTCGGACCCGCCGGATCGCAGCGGCATCCCAGGCGGTGTTCGCGACCACGAAGTAGAGGCCAACGGGCCAGGCGATGAGCAGGATCTGGCCCAGCGAGACGGCAAGCTTGACGTTGGCGGCGGGGACGGCCGGATCGAGATCTCCGAAGCTCCACAGCAGCGCGAGCGCCGAGGCGGGCACCATCAGGAGCAGCGGGCGGTTGACCGGGGCGGGCACGAGCGGCGGCGCAGGCCCGCGCGCGCGGCGAAGCCACCAGATGGCGATCATCACCGTCGGCAGGGCTTCCGCCAGAAGCAGCGGCTGCTGGATCTGCGAGCCGTGGAACGTGAACACGCGAACGAACGGCACCCAGCCCGTGACAAGGAAGACCAGGGTTGCGCGGCGCATGTCCCGCGCCGCCAGCCATGAGAACGCTCCCGTGATGGCTAGGCCCAGAGCCGTCGCGATCCAGGCGGGCGTCAGCGGCACAGGCCGCCCTCCGGGCGCCGGGAGTGCCCCGACCCGGCCATACTGACTGCGGCCGCGCGACGGAACGGCAGGGGCAGGGCTGACTTTAGTCGTCCTCCTGGAGGGTTTCTCGGCTGGCTGCCTTCGCCGCCGCAGTCTGTCTTTGAGTCGGTCAACATGCTGATTAGAAACGAGTTGTACGACGAAGACAAGGCCGTGTCAATCATGGCCCACACCATGCTTATCTCCATGCAATATGCCATTCGTATCATCGGCTCTGCTTCGCGAAAACCGTATACCGATTCGCGGCGGAGTCCTGCCCCTGGACCGGCGGCTCAATCAGAACATCAAGGCCATCTCCGACCGCCTGCTGGGCGCCGCCGCCGCGCTCCTCGCCGCGCCCCTGATGCTCGTGGTCGCGGCCCTCGTGAAGCTCACAAGCGAAGGCCCGATCATCCACCGGCGGCGCGTGGTCGGCAGGGGCGGCGTTGAGTTCGACGCGTTCAAGTTCCGCACGATGGTCGCCAACGCCGACCAGATCCTCGCGGCCGACCCGGCGCTCAGGCGCGGGTTCCTGCAGAAACACAAGATCGAGGACGATCCCAGGGTCACTCCAGTCGGACGCTTCCTTCGGAAGCTGAGCCTTGACGAGCTTCCGCAGTTCTTCAACGTGCTCGCAGGGCAGATGTCGGTCGTGGGGCCGCGCATGCTGTCACCCGAGGAGATCGACCGCTACGGCGCCCACGTCGCGGCGCTCCTGTCGGTGAAGCCCGGCCTGACAGGGCTCTGGCAGGTGTCGGGCCGGCAGCGCACGACGTACGAGCGCCGCATCCAGCTCGACATGCAGTATGTCAGAACATGGAGCCTGTGGCTCGACCTGCGCATCCTGGCCAGGACGCCCATCGAGGTCTTCAGAGGCACAGGAGCGTTCTAGCCGGGCCTGCCGGCTGTCGGGAGAACTTGTCGCATGATGTGGAGAGACTCCAGGACATATCTGGCTGAGCTGGTGCAGGCGCTCCGCCTGATCGACACGCGGACGATCGAGCGCTTCGGACGCCTGCTCCACCGCACGTACGTCCTCAACCGGACGGTGTTCTGCATCGGGAACGGCGGGAGCGCGGCGCTGGCGTCGCACCTGGCAGCCGACCTCGCCAAGCTGACCACGACGCCGGGCCAGCCGCGCCTGAAGGCGATGTCGCTGGCGGACAGCATGGCGGCCGTCACGGCCGCGGCCAACGACATCGGGTACGAGGACGTGTTTGTCGAGCAGCTTCGCACCTACCTCGAGCCCGGCGACGTCGTCATCGCGTTCAGCACGAGCGGCCGGTCCCGGAACGTGCTCAGAGCCCTGGAGTACGCAAACGGCAGGGGCGCCGTGACCATCGGCATCACCGGCGCCGACGGCGAGCCGCTGCGCGCCGCGTCGGCCGAGTCGCTGAGCATCGCGTCGCTGAGCGTGCAGCAGATCGAGGACGCGAGCACGGTGGCCGCCCATCTGGTCTGCCTGGTGACGCGCGAGCTCTGCCTGGCCGAGATCCGGCCGGATTCCACTGATCTGCTGGACACGCCGGTACCCGTGGAGCAGCTCCGCCTGACGCTCGACACGAACCCGTCGGCCTGACGCCCGATTCCCCTGCTTCGGACCGTATTCCGCGGCTCGCGGGGTTCCGATACATCCGACGATCGGCCCGGCCCGCGCGCCGCCTCGCCCGCGCCGGCCCGTCGCGCCCAGGGGCAGGCCCTCGAGGCAGCTTGTCTTCAGTGAATGTGCGAGATGCCCACGCCCGATGTCACGGTGTCGCTCGTGTCGTTCAACACCCGCGACCTCCTCAGGGCCGCCCTGCAGGCGGTGGAGGCGAGCCGCGGGGTGTCCTGCGAGGTTTTCGTCGTCGACAACGGCTCGGCCGACGGAAGCGCCGACATGGTCCAGGCGGAGTTCCCCGCCGCCCGGCTCATCCGGAACCCCGACAACCGGGGCTTCGCGGCGGCGAACAACCTCGCCATCCGGCGGGCGGCGGGCCGGTACGTGCTCCTGCTGAACCCGGACACGGAGGTGAGCCCCGACGCCATCCGAACGTTGGCCGACTACCTCGACAGGCACCCCGACACAGGCATCTGCGGCCCGAGGATCGTCTTCCCTGACGGGACCTTCCAGTCGTGCGGCTACCGGTTCCCGACGGTGTGGTCCGAAATCCGCCAGTCGAAGAACGTCAATCGCCTCGTCAAGGCGCTCGTCGGCCCGGAGACCTTCCCCGCTGACTGGCCCGAGGCCCGTGACGTGGACTGGGTGGACGGCGCATGCCTGATGATCCGGCGCGAGGTCATCGATCGGATTGGGCCGCTCGACGAGCAGTACTTCCTGTACGCCGAGGAACTCGACTGGTGTTTCAACGCCCGGAAGGCCGGCTGGCGCGTGGCCGCGGTGCCAGCCGCCGGGATCGTCCATCACCAGGGGAAGAGCAGCGCCCAGGTGAGCGACCGTTCGCTCGAGTACTTCATGGACACGCGGCTCAGGTACTACCGCAAGAACCGTGGCCTGGCCGTGGCGCTCTTCGTGAGCGCGGTCTACGGCGCCGGCTGCCTGAAGCAGTGGCGCAGCGAGCCCCGCAAGTCGAGGGTGAAACTGCGGGCCGTCTCGAGGTGGTGGGCGGGCCTCTTCGGCCGCGCCCGGTGACGCCATGCGGATCCTCTTCGTCGCGCCCTACGTGCCGTCGCGGGTCCGCGCCCGATCGTACGAGTTCGTCCGTGCGCTGACGGGGCTCGGACACCGGGTTCACGTCGTCGCGCTTCGCCCGCCCGAGGACCGCTGGGCCGACGACACGCCCGTGAGGGAGGCGTGCGAGCGAATGGACGTGTTTCCCTTGTCGCGGGTTCGGACCCTCGCTAATGCCGGGCTCGCGCTGGCGGGACCCGGCCCGCTCCAGGAAGCCTATTCCCGGCATCCCGCCGCGCGCGCCCACGTGGCGAGGCTGGCTGCCTCGCGCCTCTACGACATCGCGCACGTCGAGCACCTCCGGGGCGCGACGCTCATGAGAGGCGTGGCCGGCCTTCCGGTGGTCTTCGACGCGGTCGATTCCATCAGCTACCTGTTCGAGCAGGCCGCCAGGCTCGCCGTCCGGCGCCTGCAGCGGGTTCTGGCGAGGCTCGAACTCGCGCGCACGGCGCGCTTCGAGCGGCAGGCCCCTCACCGCTTCGCGCGCACCGTCGTGACGTCGCCGGTCGATCGTGACGCGCTCATCCGGCTCGCAGGGCCGGACGCCGCGCGCCGCGTCGCCGTCGTCCCGAGCATCGTGGACGGGTCGTACTTCACGCCAGGCCGATCGGGCGCCGGCCAGGCGACCGTGCTCTTCACCGGCAAGATGAGCTATCACGCCAACGAGGCGGCGGCACGGCACCTCGTCCTGCGCGTCATGCCGGAGGTGTGGCGCAGCCGGCCCGACGCCAGGGTGATCGTGGCAGGCAAAGACCCCTCCCCGCGAATCCTCGCGCTCGCAGACGACCCGAGGGTCCAGGTCACGGGCTACGTCGCCGACCTCCGGCCGCTCTTCGCCAGGGCCACCGTGGCGGTCTCGCCGCTGCTGTACGGCGCCGGGCTGCAGTTCAAGATCCTTGAGGCCATGGCGTCGGGTGTGCCGGTCGTGACCTCCCTGAAGGCGTGCGCGAGCCTGACGGCCCGGCCCGAACACGAACTGCTGGCGGGCGAGACGCCCGAGGAGATCGCCAGCCAGGCCCTTCGTGTCATGCGCGACAGGGAGTTGGCCGGGCGGCTGGGCGAAGCGGGCCGCGAGTACGTCGTGCGGGAGCACAACGCGACGGTCATCGGCCGGCGCCTGACGGAGATCTACGGCGCCGCGCGCGAGGACTCCGTTCCGCGTCCGGTTCGGCGCGCCTCGCGGTAGATCTGCTCCATCTCCGCGAGGTGTCGGTCGAGGGTGAATCGGTCCTCGACGCGCCCGCGGCCGGCCGTTCCGAGCCTGCGCATCCGCGCCGGGTTCAGCAGTAGCGAGACGATGGAGCCTGCGACGGCGCCGGCGTTCCCGGGCTCGACGATCACGCCCGTCTCGCCGTCCCTCACGATCTCCGGCGTGCCGCCCGTTCGGGTGGCCACAACCGGCCTGCCGGCTGCCATGGCCTCCATGAGGCCCAGCGCGGCGGGCTCGGGGGTCGTCGTGAGCACCGTGACCAGGTCCATCGCGCGGAGGACTGCCGGAACGTCCGGCCGCCAGCCGGTGAAGAGGAAGGCCCTCCCCAGCCCGGCCCCGGCAATCAGGCCCCGCAGCTCCTCCTGATAGGGAGGGTTCTCGAGCGCGCCTACGAAGCAGAACCTGGCTGCCGGGAAGTCGCGCAGGACGGCAGGCGCGGCTTCGATGAGCGTGCGATGGCCCTTGTAGGGGAGCATCTGCCCGAACAGCCCGATCGCCGGCGCGTCCGGGGGGATCCCGAGCTCGCTGCGCACAGCGGCTGCGTCGGTGTCGCCCACGTCGAACCGGCGAAGGTCGATGCCGTTGTACACCGTTCGCAGTTTCCGACGGGGTATGCCTGCGCGCGCCAGGTTGGTGGTCACGGCATCGGACGGGCCGATCACCGCATGGCAGGAGCCGGCCGCGAAGCGATAGAGCCGCCGGTTCACGCGGTGAAGGCGCTTGATGTTGTGCTCGTGCCAGATCTGGGGGACGCGGCACCACCGGCACGCGAGCGCCGCATACAGTGACGCGGGGTACGAGATGGCGTGGACGAGATCGACGGCTTCGGCGCGAATCACCCGGCGGATCTCGCGTGCGACCCGGGAGAACGACAATGCGTAGTGCGCGAGCACGAGGGGATGGGTCCTCGTCTCGAGCAGGATCCGGCTGTAGTGCTCCGTGGCCAGGTACGGGACGCCCCGCTCGTCCAGCGCGTCGGCGAGGCGCCGGTTCAGCCGGTGCAGGTAAACGCGAGCCCGGCGGTCCGGCGGCGCACGGCGATCCAGGTAGCCCAGCAGCACGATCTCGGCTCCGCTGAGCGTGGTCGAATCGCTGACGTACAGGATGTTCATGGCCGTCCAGCCGACAGTCTCGCCTCGACGGCCGCCCGGTAGGCTTCGAGCGTCTTCCTGGCGGTCGTGTGCCACGAAAAGGCCTTCGCGCGGGCAAGGCTCCGGGCCCTCAAGTCCGATCTGACAGCCTCCGACTCCAGGACCCGCTCGAGATGGCGGGCGAGTTCCGCCGGACGCTCGACGTCGAAGAGCAAGCCGGCGCCTGCGACCACCTCGGGGATCGCGCCCCGCGTCGACGCGACGACCGGCGCGCCGCAGCTCATCGCTTCGACGAGCGGGATGCCGAAGCCCTCGTACCACGAGGGAAACACGAAGACGGCGGCCAGGTTCATCAGCAACGCGAGGTCGGCGGTGGACGGGCGCGCCAGGAAGCGCACGGCCGGATCGGCCATCGCGGCGGCGACCGGTGGGCGGGGCCCCGTCTCGCGGCTGAAGAAGACGATCTCGGTTCGCGCGCGGATCGCGTCCGGGAGCAAGCCGTACGCTTCGATCAGCGCCTCGGGGTTCTTGATGCCGTCGGCAAGGACCATCAGTGGTCGCCGCTGGAAGCGCGCGCGGCCGGACTCGAGGGCGGCCGGGTCCGTGACGGGCGTGAACTCCTCGCCCGCGGCCTCGTGAATGGCCACGATTCGGTCGGGCCGCCGCCCGCCCAGCCGCGCGATCTCGCCCCGCGCATGCTCGCTGGTGGTCAGGACCGAATCGGCGTCGGCCAGGGCCCTCCGCGTCTGCCAGCCCAGGTACGCCATCATCGCGACCTGGCGGGGCTTTCTGCCGAAGCCGCGGCGGTGCTCGGACATGCGGAACAGGTTCAGCGCATCGTGCACCGTCACGACGAGCGCGTAGGCCCCGCGCGGCCCGTAGTTGCCGGGGAAGTGAGCGACGTCCACTAGGTCCCTCGCCATCCAGCGCGCGATTCGCACGTCGTTCGCCAGGGTGCTCAGCGGAGAGATCCATGGGAGCGTCCGCACCGAGACATTCGACGGACAACGCCCCAGTTCGAACGGCGCCTTGGCGTCGATGTAGTAGACGAACTCGTCGTCGGGGGCCAGCCCCGGAAGCGTTCGCGCCAGGTGGAACACGTACGTGCGGACCCCCCCGACCAGGCCGCGCGAAAGGTACCGGGCGTCGAAGCCGATGCGCATCCCGACCTTCCCTCAAGGCGACGTCGTCAGGAAGGGAATCCGGTGCCGCTGGGGAACGTGAGCGAGGAGCTCCGCTCGCTCCGCCTTCGAGAGCGAGCGCGTCCAGAAGAGCACCGCGTACAGGAGGCTGCACGCAGCCGCAGCGACCAGCAGCAGCGCTGACCGGTGATCGATTCGCCAGTAGGCGAGGGCCAGGGGCGCGAACGCCACGGCCGCCGGCGCCGCCGCTGGCACGACGACCTCGCGCGCGAACGCGCCCCACCCCACCGACAGCTCGCGCTTCACAAGGTGCAGCCACACGAACTCGAGGGCGACCGCCGGGATCATGGTGCCGAGCGCGACGCCGAGGATGCCCAGCTCAGTCACGAGCCAGACGCTGAGCGCCACGTTCAAGAGGGCCTGCGGCACCTTGTACCACCAGATGATCGGGGCGATTCGCCGCATGCCCAGGAGCACGGAGTAGCCGACGTGGTTGTGGCTGGTCACCGCGAACGCCACGAGTAGGACCTGCAGGATGGCGGCGTGGCGGGCGAACTCCGGCCCCATCCAGACGTCGAGCACGAGCGCGCCGCAGAAGCCGAGCGAGAGGACGAGCGGCCACGCGACGGCGACGGTGTACTTCGTCATCCGAAGGTAGAGCTGACGGAGCTTCTCCCGGTCGCCTCGTCCGTGGAGATCGCCGGCCAGGGGAGCCACGGCCTGGACGAGCGTCGTGGGCAGAGTGTACGCGAAGGCGTACAGCTTCCACGCCGCCGCGTAGTAGGTCACCATCGAGATCGGCAGGAACGCGCTGATCACGATCTTGTCGCTCTGCTCGATCAGCAGGCTGCACAGGGACCCGACCAGGAGCGAGCTGCCGAAGCCGACGAGCGCGCGGGCCTCCGGCCTGTCGAGCGCTCCGACGCGCACGGCCAACCCCGGCACTTCCTGCCGAATCCACCGGTATTGCAGCAGCCCGGCGGCGAGGTGGACCAGCGCCTCCATCGTCACGATGGCGACGAGGCGAAAGCCCAGCCAGAGGAGCAGCACGGCCAGCACGAACTTCGCCAGCACGATCAGGATCCAGAGCTGGTTCGTGCGGTCCTGCCGCTGGGTGCCGAGCAGGACGGCCTGGAAGGCCGCCAGGGGCATGCGCGCCGCGAAGCCCGCGATGGCGATCGCAAACACCGCGCGGGCCTGTCCGGTAAGGGCCGGAGGCACTCTCAGCGCCTCGACCATCCAGGGAACGGCCGCGACCAGCATCAGGGGGATCGCCGCCAGGAGCGTGAGCAGCGTGATCGCCGTCGAGGCCGAGCGGTTCAGGCCGGCGGTGTCGCCGCGGGCGCGGCAAACGGCGACCGACTGCGACAGGGCCGGGACGAGCCCGAGTTCGAGCAGCCCCATGTAGCCGGTGACCGAGCCGAGCAGCAGCCAGATCCCGGCGGCGGAGTCGCCAATCTCGCGGACCACGTAGGGGAAGAGCAGCAGGTTCGTGAGCAGGTTGACCGCGAACCCGGTGTAGTTCCAGGCGGTGTTGCGCGTCAGCGTCCTGCGGACGTCCACGCGCCAGCCGGGCTGTCCGGTGTCAGTAGGCATCTGCGGCCCTTCTCGAGATCGTTGCGCTGCGCCAGCCGGGTACCACTGGATTCGGCCAGCGGCCGGCCGGCGATAGGTATGATAGTCTCACGCCGGCCGGTTCCGAGACGCCAGCCAGGCGCGCTGCTCCGTGGAGGTTCGGTGAGCGGAATCTTCGGGGTCCTGGGTCGGCCCGGCGGCGATCGCAGCCGCGACATCGTGGGCGCCATGGCGGACACCCTCAGGCGGCGCCCCTGGCACCTCACCGAGACATCCCTTCCCGAGGCCGACGCGGCCCTCGGCCGGCAGTCCATCGGGGTCTTCAACCGGCTCCCGCAGCCCGTTCAGCACGCAGCCGGCGTCAGCCTGTGGCTCTGCGGGGAGTTCTACCACCAGCGGGAGCGCCGCGGACGCCTCGCGTCCGAGGGCCGGCTCGACGGGGAGGCGCCTGATGAGGCCCTCGCCCTGGCCGTCTACGAGCGCGACGGCATCGAGGGGCTCACCGCGCTCGAGGGCGCGTTCGCTATCGCCGTCTGGGACCGCCGAACGCGCACGTTCGTGTTCGTCAACGACCGCTTCGGGTCGTACCCCCATCTTTACGCGCACACGGGCGGCGGCCTGACCCTCGCTCCGGACCTCGAGACCGTCTGCTGCAACCCGGCGGTGAGCCGAGCGCTCGACCGGACGACCGTGGCGCAGTTCGTGCGCTTCCAGCAGGCGCTCGGCGATCGGACGTGGCTGCAGGGCGTCCGCCTGCTTCCGCCCGCGTCGCAACTGGTGTACCGGCCCGATGACGACGCGCTGGACATCCGGGCGTACTGGGATTGGGATCGGATTGGCCGGCAGCCCTCGATCACCTTCGACGACGCCGTGGACGGATGCATCGGCGTCTTTCAGCGGGCCGTCGATGCGATGACCGCCCCTCCGGCCCGGCCCGGCATCTTCCTGAGCGGCGGCCTGGACGGCCGCGCCATTCTCGGGTTCGCGCGGCCCGACGCGGCCCTTGCGACGATCACCTACGGCGCGGCGGGATGCCGGGATGTCGTGCTGGCCGAGCGGCTGTCGCGGGCGGCCGGGCGCCCGCACCACTGGTTTCCGTTCCGCGACGGCTCGTGGGTCGAAGCGTGCGCGCCGCTGCACGTGGCCATCACGAGCGGCCTCCACGGGTGGTACAACGCGCATGGGCTCAGCGTGCTCCCGCAGATCCGCGGCCTCATGGACGTGAACCTCTCCGGCTACGACGGCGGCACCGTGCTGGGCGGCAGCCTGAACTTCTACCGCGACCGGCCCTACCGGGAGGCGCCCGATCCGGCCGCGCTCGCCGCGAGCTTCTTCGACGCGTTCTGCACGAAATTCACCTGGCCCGGCCTCACCGACGACGAGGCGCGCGCGCTGTTTGCCGGCGAAAGCCGGGACCTGTTCAGGCGGGCCCCGGCCTCGCTCCGCGACGAGCTGGCGCGCGTCTCGGACTTCCCTCCCGGCCGCCAGGCGGACTTCTTCTACCACCGTCACGCGCTGGCGCGCGCGCTGCAATACCAGGTCGTCGTGCAGCGGTCGGCGATCGAGGTGCGCTGTCCCTTCTTCGACTACGCGGTGATCGACTTCGTCTACTCGCTGCCGGACCGCATCCGCACGACGCCGATGTTCCGGCGCACCGTGCTGACGCGCCGCATGCCGAAGCTGGCGCGGATTCCCCACGAGAAGACCAACCTGCTGCCGCACGCGAGCCCGTGGGTCTACTACCCCCACGCGTTCCTGCGGAAGCTCGGGAACCGGATCAACAGGCACGTCGCGCCGGTGTTCGCGGACAGGCCCCGCCTGTACGCGGACTACGAGAACTACCTCCGCCGCGAACTGCGTCCGTGGGCGGAAGACCTGCTGCTCGGCCCCAGGGCCGCGGCGCGCGGGCTCTTCGATCCCGCAGTGGTCCGGTCGCTCTGGGAGCGGCACCTGGCCGCTGAAGAGCTCTGGACAATCGGCAAGGTCGGGCCGCTCATTTCGATCGAACTCGCCCTCAGGCGCTTCATCGACAGCGAAAGCCGGCCGGCCGCATGAATCCGCGCATCCTGATCGCCGTCCACGGGTACCCGCCGGCCGCCGGCGGCGGCGCGGAGCTGCGCGTGGCGCGGCTGGCCACCCTACTCGCGCGCAGGGGGCTCGAGATGCGCGCCTTCGCCTTCGGATCGCATGCCGCGGGACCGCTGCGCTGGGACGACGCCGACGAGGACGGCATCGTGGTGAGAAGGCTGTACGGCGATCCCGCGGCCGGCCAGGACCCTTTCGAAGCCTCCTACGACAGCCAGGAGATCGGGCGGGCGCTGCAACTCGCGCTGCGGGAGTGGCGGCCGCACCTAGTGTACCTCTTCAGCGGCTATCTGATGTCGTCGAGCGTGGTGCGAGCGGCGCATGAGGCGGGCATCCCCGTCGCCCTGAACCTGACCGACTACTGGTGGTTCTGCCACCGCATCAATCTGATGCTGGGCGACGGCTCCCCGTGCCCCGCACCGTCACTGGCGGGCTGCGCGCGCTGCCTGGCGGAATCGCGGCGCCGCTGGAGGCTGCCCGCCGCCGTCTGGCCCGCCGCGGCCCGCGCGTTCTGGGCCGCGGCGCCACGCGTCCGCGTCCTCGACCGGCCCCTCGGCATCGACCGGATCCGCCGCCGCGCCGAAGTCCTGTCGCAGACGATTCGGGAGGTCCGCGCCTTGATCTCGCCGTCGCGGCACCTCGCCGACTTCTACGCTCGCCAGGGAATCGACCCGGGGCGACTCCACGTGATCAGACAGGGAGTCCAGATCGAGCAGCGCGTGCCTCGCGTGGCCGCGGCCGAGCTGCGGTTCGTGTTCGCCGGCCAGGTCAAGGCGCACAAGGGAATCCAGACGCTGCTTGACGCCTGGTCGATGCTGACCGGGCCGAGACCAAGGCGGCTGACCATCTATGGCTCGGCGGCGGGAGAGGAAGCCTTCGGCGCGCGGATTCGGAAGCGCGTGGCGGACGCCGATGACGTCGAGTGGCCCGGGGTCTACGGTCCTGGCGGCGTCTGGCAGGTCCTGGCGGAGGCGGACGCCGTCGTCGTGCCGTCGCTGTGCCTGGAGAACAGCCCGAACATCGTGCTCGAGGCGCAGGCGACTGGAGTCCCGGTCGTTGGCTCGAACCACGGGGGCGTCGCGGAACTCGTGCGCCACGACCACGACGGCCTCCTGTTCCCCGCCGGAAGTGCCGTCGGCCTGGCGCGCGCGCTCCAGCGCCTGCTCGACGAACCGGGCCTGGCGCCGCGATTGTCCCGCGATGGCCCGCCGCCACGATCGACCGAGGCTGAGGTGGATGAGACGCTGCGCGTCCTGGGCCGGTTCCTGCCCGGCTGATCGCGGGCCAGCGTGCAGGCTGCCATGAGGCTGCTCGTCGTTTCAACCTGGTTCCCGCTGCCGCCGGACAACGGCAGCCGCCTTCGCGCGTACCACCTGCTGCGCGAGCTGGGCCGGCGCCACGACGTCACGCTCCTGTCCTTCCGCGGCGAGGGCAGGCCGACAGCCGGGCAGGAGGCCGCTCTCCGGGAAAGCTGCCGCGCGATCGACACCGTGCCCGACGGGGCGTTCGCAGAGCGGCGCCTGACGGCGCGCGGGCTGCTCTCGCCCGTGCCCCGCTCGTACGCGCAGGCGTTCTCGGCCGACATGGCCGCGCGCATCCGCGCCGCCGCCCCCGGGCACGACGCGGTCGTGGCCCTCCAGGTGACGGCGGCGTTCCACGCGCGAGCCGCCGCGAAGCGCCTCCCCGGCGTGTTCGAAGAAGCCGAGCTGGCCGTCATCCGGGACGCGGCTGGCATGGAGACGAGCGCGGCCAGGCGGCTCCGGCGTAGAGCGACCTGGCTGAAATACTCGAGGTTCGTGCGCAGCCTCTGCCGCCGATTTGCCGTCACGACCGTCGTCTCGGAGGCCGAGCGGGAGATTCTGGCGGGAATCGGATGCGACCCCCGCGCGCTGAAGGTCGTGCCAAACGGCGTGGCTGCGGCAGACCTCGAATGGCCGGCCTCTCGACGCTGCGAGCGCCTCATCTACCCGGGCTCGCTGACCTACGCCGCAAACGCGGATGCCGTCCGATGGTTCCTCGCTTCGATCCTGCCTCTCATCGACGCTGCCCGGCCCGGCGTCGAGTTCTTGGTCACCGGGAGCAGCGACGGCGTTGAGGCCGCTGACTGGCAGGGCCATGGCCGCATGACGCTGACCGGGCATCTGCCCGACGTGCGTCCGGCCGTCGCCGAAAGCGCGGTCTGCGTCGTGCCCCTGAGGATCGGCGGCGGGACGCGGCTGAAAATCCTCCAGGCGATGGCTCTCGGAACGCCGGTCGTGTCAACGTCCAAGGGCGCCGAAGGCCTGGCGGTGACCCCCGGCCGCGACATCCTGATTGGAGACTCCCCGGATCAGTTCGCGGCGCACGTCCTCCGGCTGCTGGCGGACGCCGAGCTCGGCACCCGTCTCGCAGCCGCGGCGCGCGACCTCGTCCGCGAGCGGTATACGTGGGAAAGGAGCGGCGAACGGCTGCACGAGGCCGTCGCCGAGGCGGTGTCGGCATGGAGAGTGGCAGGACGATGAACCACGCGCAAGGACGCGTCGGCACGGCGGCCAGGTTCGCGCTCGTCAGCGCGGCCGTGATCCTCGTGACCGGGCTCCCGTACCTGTACGGGTTCGCGGCCGCAGGGCCAGACCGCGTGTTCACGGGGCTGATGTACGACGTGCCGGACCACGCGCAGTATTGGTCGTGGGTCACCGCCTCGCGCGAGAGCCTCTTCATCAGCAACACGATGACGCCCGAGGCGAATCCGCCGATCTTCACCAACCCGATGATGTGGGCTCTCGCCCAGGTGCAGCGGGCTTTCGGGCTCTCGTTCCCGGCGCTGTTCCAGGTCTGGCGCTTCGCCGCGGTCTTCTCGCTGGTGGCGGCGCTCTGGTGGTTTGTCAGCGTCATGGTCCCCGAGCGCGCCCGGCGGAGAACCGCCTTCTGGCTCTCGCTGGCAGGCTCGGGCCTGGGCTGGGCCCTCATCGTCGGGAAAGTCGCGCTGCGACTGCCGGACGCCCCCTATCCGGTTGACATCTACACGATCGAGCCGAACACCTTCTGGGGCCTGCTGGCCTATCCCTACCTGCCCCTGGCCCAGTCGCTACTGCTCGCGAGCGTCGTCTGTGTGTGGCGGGCGCACAAGCGCCCGAGCGTGCCGGCCTTCGTTCTGGCCGGCCTGGCGTCGCTGGCCCTGGCCCTCGTGCATGCGTACGACCTGATCGTCCTGTACGCCGTGATCGGAGCGTTTGGCCTCGCCCTGCTCGCGCGTGACCGGAGGCTCCCGCTGGCTCTCGCGGGCGCCGGCCTGACGGTGGCAGCGTGCTCGGCGCCGATGGCGTGGTACTTCCAGTCGCTGACGTCCAGCAATCCGCTCTGGAGATCGATTCTCGCCCAGTACTCGGGCGCCGGCGTGTGGACGCCGCGCCATGTCCACCTGATCGTCCTGATGGGACTGCCCCTGATCCTGGCGGTTCCGGGCTTCTTTCGCCGGGGCCCGCGGACCGACGAGCGGCTTCTGGTGTCGGCCTGGGCGGCCGTCGGGCTGGTGCTGATCTACCTGCCCGTTGTGTTCCAGATCAAGATGCTCGGGGGCTGGCAGTTCCCGATCGCGGCCCTCGCGGCTGGCGCGTGGCACGAGTCCGTCGAGCCGTGGATCTCCAGGAAGTTCCCTCGGCGCGTGGGCGGTGTGAGCGCCGTGACCGCCGCCCGCGCGCTCCTCCTGCTGGCCGTCCTGCCGACCAACGTCTACCTGTACGCCTGGCGGTTCGTCGAGCTGCGGCGTCAGGCCCCGCCCTACTACCTGCATCGGGACGAGGCGGCCGCGCTGGACTGGCTGAGGCACCACGCCGCGCCGGAAGACGTCGTGCTCGCGCCGGAGGCGATCGGCCAGTTCGTGCCAAACTACGGGGAGTCTCGCGCCTACCTTGCCCACTGGGCCATGACGAACCGCTACCATGAGCGCGTGGCGCGCGTGCGGGCGTTCTTCGACCCGGACGTGGTCGATGCGTGGCGGGCCCAGCTCCTGAGGCAGGAAGGCGTGACGCTGGTGCTGCGGGCCGGCAGCGTGCCGGGCCTGCCGCGCCTGTACGACCCAGGCGGTTCGCCCTTGTGGGACGCGCTGTTCCAGAGCCCGCGCGCGCAGATCTACCGGCTGCGGCCGGCGCCGCCGGTGGAGGTGGCGGACCAGGGATCGCCGGGTGGAAGGGGCGTTCGATGAGCGCTGTGAATCAGCTCGGCTTCTACCTCCGCAGCAAGACCAGGAGCCCCTGGCGCTACGCGCTCGGCGAGACGCTCCAGGCGCTGCTCGCCTGGGTCCCGGGCATCGTGGGCATCGGCCTCCGCGCCATCGCCTACAAGGTGGTGCTGAAGGCGGACGGGCTTCCTGCCATCGAGGACCACGTGCGCCTCGTTCGCTGCGAGGACATCCGCATCGGCCGATCCGTGTACATCGACCACGGGGTGTACCTTCACGGCGGGCAGGGCGGCCTGGAGATCGGCGACGGTTCCTGGCTGATGGCCGGCTGCCGCCTTCACGTGTTCAACTTCCGGGGCATCTCGCACGCCGGTATCCGGATCGGCCGGCGGACCTTCCTAGGGGAGGAGACGCTCATGCGCGGACAGGGCGGGATCACGGTTGGCGACAACGTGCTGTTCGCGCCGCGCGTCCAGGTGCTCGCCGTCGATCACGTCATGGCGGATCCCGCAAGGCCCATCATGGATCAGGGCATCACCGCCCGCGGCATCGTCATCGAGGACGGCTGCTGGATCGGGGCGGGCGCGGTGGTGCTCGACGGCGTGACCATCGGGCGCGGCTCCTGCGTGGGCGCCGGCGCCGTCGTGACGGCGTCGGTTCCGCCGCACAGCCTCGCCGTGGGCGTGCCGGCGCGCGTCATCCGGAACCTGCGCGACAATCCGCTCGCGGCCCCCGATGCGGCCGTCTACTTCGGGGGCATGGACGAACTGCGGGCGTAGGCGCGTCGGGACGCCGCCCGGCGCGGGCCCACGGAGCCGCCGATGCGGATCCTCTTCCTGACCGAGACCATTCCGTTTCCGCTCGATAGCGGCGGGCGGGTCAAGACGTACCACACGCTCCAGTCGCTGGCGGACGAGCACGAGATCCACTGCCATGCCTTCATCCGGTCGGCAGCGGAACGGCGCCACGCGGGCGAGCTGGAGCGGCACTGCGCGTCGCTGACCCTCCACCTGCGTCCGCCCAGGCCCGCGCGGGAGGCCGGGGCGCTCGCCCTGAGCCTGGCGACGCGAACGCCCTTCACCGTGGCGCGGCACTACTTCCGCGGCGTGCTCCGCCGCCTCGTGAGGTCCTGCGCCGAGCGCCGCTTCGACGCGGCGTACTACGACCACCTCAGCATGCTCGCGTACGCGCGGCGCGTCGGGCTGCCCGCCATCCACGACGCGCACAACGTCGAGTACGACCTGGTCAGGCGCCACGCCGCCACGCTGCCCTGGTCTCCCGTCCGGCTGTTCGTCGAGCGGGAGTGGCGGTTGCTGAGACGGTACGAACGGGCGCGGTACGCGCGATGCGGCCTCATCTTCGCCGTGAGCGAACGGGACGCCGCGGCGATTCGGTCGCTCGCAGGCGGCGAGCCCGAGGTGCGCGTCGTGCCGATCTCGATTGACGCGCGCGCCATGCCGGCCGGCGGCCCTCGCCCGCGCCGCCCGGACCTGCTGTTTGTGGGCGGCCTGCACTGGCCGCCGAACGCCGACGCCGTGGCCCACTTCGCCCGCGACATCTGGCCCCTCGTCCGACACGAGGCGCCGGATGCGACCCTGACCGTCGTGGGCCGAGACGACGCGCCGGTGGCCCGAACCCTCCGGCGGATCGACGGCATCCGCCTCGCCGGGCGCGTGCCTGACGTGGCGCCCTATTTCGAGAGGGCCCGCGCCTTCGTCGTTCCGCTTCGAGCCGGGGGCGGCATGAGGGTCAAGATCCTCGAAGCGCTGGCGCGCGGTCTGCCGGTTGTCAGCACCGCGATCGGCGTCGAGGGCATCGATGCCGCGCATGGGGTCCACCTGCTGGTGGCCGATGACCCGGGATCGTTCGCGCGGGCGGTGAGCCAGGTCGTCGGCAACGACGGCCTGGCTGCGGAACTCGCCGCCGCCGGGAGGAGGCTGGTGCTGGAGCGTTATGATCGCTCGGTGGTCGGAGAGAAGCTGCGCCGGGACCTGAGGGAGTGCGGCGACCGTCTGGGACGACCGACCGATGCCGTAGAGGGCAGACAAAAGTCGGCTAGCAAGGCGAGTTTTGATTGACAGGGAACTCCCCATGCCCCGCTCCCGGGCGCGCCGTCAACCCCGCTCTCTGCCGCAAGGCCCGCTGGCGGCTGAAACAGCCGGTGAGCGGCCCACAGCGCAATCAGGCCCCGTGGGCGCCCGCGACGCTGGCGCCACGCTGACACGGGCACGAGTCTTGCTGTTCGACCAGAGGAACTCATCCGAGTCAGGACGGGCGCCCGCAACCTCTCTCGAGGCACGCATGGCCAGCACACCAGATTCCGCCGCCCCACCGGAACCAGACATGGCCGGCAGTCGAACCGCCAACGGGTTGTCGATCTGTATCCCGGTGCTCAACGAAGAGGGCTCCATCGGGGAGACCCTCGAGCGGTGCCTGGCGCTCGCCCCGGCCCTCGGCGCCATCGGCCTCGACGGCCTCGAGATCATCGCCGTCGACGACGGATCGACCGACCGGACGGCCGAACGGGTGCGCGAGCACCCCGGGGTGCGCCTCATTCAGCACCCGGTGAATCGAGGCTACGGGGCGGCCTTGAAGACCGGGTTCGCCGCGGCCCGCTACGACGTGATTGCCTTCCTCGATGCCGACGCGACCTACCCGCCTGAGGAGTTCCCGGCCCTCTGCCAACCGATCGTCGACAGGAAGGCCGACCTCGTGATCGGCTCCCGCATGCTGGGCGCCGACTCGGAGATGCCGCTCGTCCGGCGGATCGGCAACGCCTTTTTTGCGTCGCTCCTGAGCCTCGTCGGCCGCTCGTCGGTCACGGACAGCGCCAGCGGCATGCGCGTGTTCCGCCGGGAGGCCCTCGGACTGCTCTCGCCGCTGCCGGACGGCCTCAACCTGACGCCGGTCATGAGCACGCGGGCGGTGCACGAGCGCCTGAACGTCGTCGAGGTGCCGATCACCTACCGCGAGCGCGTCGGGCGGTCGAAGCTGAGCGTCACGAAGGACGGCCTGCGCTTCCTGAAGACCATCGTCTGGACGACGCTCACCTACAACCCCGTCCGGATCTTCGGCGCCGCGGGGCTGGCCGGGATCGGCCTTGCCGCCGTCATCGGCCTCGCGCTGACCGCCATGCGCCTCAGCGGCGTCACCTCGCTCGGCCCGATCGGCGCCTTCAGCGTGTTCGCGGCCGTCGTCTGCGCCGTTGCCGGCGTGAGCGTCTTCGCGCTCGGCGCGTCGTTCAACTACCTCGTGTCGCTCTTCTACAAGCGGCCGATCCGCCAGGGCCTGTTCCGCAAGCCGCTGTTCGAAGTGCCGATCGAACGCTGGTTCCTGCCGATTGGCCTGGCGGCGTTTGCCGCAGGCGCCGCGATGTCGGTCGCGAGCCTGGCGCTCGCCGTCGGCGGCTGGGCCATCGAACGCTTGTGGCTGTACCTGTCCGCGTCGTCGCTGCTCATCCTGGTCGGGCTGCACCTGACGGCCTGGTGGCTCGTCATGTCGGTCTTGCACGAGCTGAGCGCGGGCGGGCGCACCGAGGAGGCCTCCCGTGGGTGAGCGGCAGCCGGAAGCCGCGTCCGAGGCGCGGAACGTCGGGCGCAAGACGCGCCTGATCGTGCTCCCGCCGGCGCATCCGAACACCGACGCGATTGCGCGGGACAGCGCGATCGCCCGCGGCGAGGCGAGCAAGGTGGACGTCCTGCTGGTCAACCCTCCCTCGCCCGACGGCGCGGTCTGGATCCGCTCGCAGCACCGGGTCGGCCGCCGCTCGCGCGAGAACATGCTGTGGCCGCAGGTTTCGCTCGCCCAGATGGCGGCCCTGCTCCAGCCGACCTACTCGATCAGGATCATCGATGCGATTGCCGAGCGGATGGACTACCGGGCCTTCGAGGACATCCTGCGCCGCGAGCGCCCGCGCTACTACGTGACGCAGCTCACCGGACCGACGCTCCAGTCCGACATGTACGGCGCGTTCCTCGCCAAGGCGAACGGCGCGACGACGATCGCGTTCGGGACGCACATCACGCCGATGCCGACCGAGACGCTCCGCCCGTTTCCCGCGCTGGACTACGGCCTGCGCGGCGAGCCGGACCTGACGCTCTGCGACCTCATCGACCACCTCGAGGGCCGGCAGTTCGATCGCCCGGCGCTCCTCGAGCCCCTCTTCCGGAAGCACGACCCGCTGTACCAGCCGAGGGCGCTCGCGACGCTCCCGGACGGAAGCCCGGACCTCTCCGGCGTGCGGGGGCTCGTCTGGCGGCGGGGCCAGGAGATCGTGGTCAACCCGGATCGGCCGTTCATCGCCGACCTGGACGACCTTCCGATGCCGCTGCATCACCTGCTGCCGTTCAACCGCTACCTGATGCCGCTGCTCAAGGGGCCGTTCACGTTCATCGTCACGAGCCGTGGGTGCCCCGCCGGATGCACGTTCTGCATCAAGCACGTGAGCTACGGGCCCACCATGCGGATGCGGTCGCCCTCGAAACTGGTCGAGGAACTGCAGGTGCTCGACACGCTCGGCGTGCACAACATCCATATGTACGCCGACCTGTTCACCGTCAACCGCGACCAGGTCGTCGGGCTGTGCCGCGGCATCCTCGAGGCGGGCCTGCGGATTCGCTGGACCTGCAACAGCCGGGTGGATTTCGTCGACCGCGAGATGCTCGAGCTGATGGCTCGATCGGGGTGCCATTTCATCTCGTGGGGGCTGGAGTCCGGCAACGCGAAGATCCTGGCCCACGCGCGGAAGGGCGTCGATCCCGACCGCGCGCGCCAGTCGCTGACGCTCGCCCACGAAGCGGGCATCAGGAACTGGGGCTACTTCATCATCGGCCTGCCGGGCGAGACCGAAGAGACGATCCGCCAGACCATCGCCTTCTCCAAGAGCCTTCCGCTGGACATCGCCCTCTTCCACATCGCGGCGCCGCATCCGGGCACCCCGTTCTTCCACGAGGTCGTCAGGAACGGGTGGTTCCGCAAGGGCGTCCGGTGGGAGGAGGTCGACATGGACGAGTCGACGGTGCTGGACTACCCGGGCCTTCCGGCCGAGCGGCTGGAGTACTGGCAGAAACGGGCGTTCCGCGAATGGGCCATGCGTCCTGGTCCGATGCTGACGTACCTCAGGATGGTGCTGTCCGACACGCGGACGGTCAAGTCCGCCCTGAGCGTCGGGCTGCAGCACCTGGGCTGGGCGAAGCGGTGATCGGGCGCCGCGCCCCTGCCCTTGCGCCCACCGACCTTCCCGTCCTGTTCCTGCTCTGCAGTGCTCTTGCGGCCGTCTGGCCGGCCTTCGACCGCGCCTCGGGCTGGCGCGGCGCCGCGGCGGTGGCCGCCGGGGCCCTGGTGTATGCCGCCGCGTCGCGCCTGAGGGCGGCGGGGCCGGCCTGGCGGGCCCTCGGCGGAGCGAGCGTCGTGGCCGGTGCGGCGCTTGGAGCGTACTTCATCTTCCAGTTCCCGCGCCTCGGCTACGCAGAGAAGTCCGCCGTCGTCGAGCGCGCGGCGGCATGGCTGGGCTCGGGTGCGCCCGCGTTCGGCCACTGGGCGCCGGATCGCAACTCTGTCGCGACCTGCCTCGAAGGCCTCGTGTTCCTCGGTGTGGCGCTGGCCTCGACGCGCAAAGGCCGGCTCGCGCGTGTCCTCTGGGGTGCGGCGGTCGCGATCGCGGCGGCCGCGATCGCGCTCTCGGCGTCCCGCGGCGCAGCGCTCGCCGTTGCCGCCGCCGGGACGGTCTGGGCCGCCATCCGCCTGAAGCCCGTCGCGGCTCGGCCCGCGCTGGCGAGCTTCCTGGTCGCGCTGCCGCTCCTCTCCGGCCTGGTGTGGCTTGCCGCCGTCGTGTGGGAGCCGGGCGCGGCGGCAGGCCTCGAGACGGTGTCGCCGGCGCTGGACAGGCCGGACCGCGTCGCGCTCTATCAGCAGAGCGCCTGGCTCATCCGGGACGCTCCCTTCACGGGGATCGGGATCGGCAGCCAGTTCGCCATGAGCCTGTCGCGCTACGCGCTCCTCATCCAGGTGCCGTTCCTCACCTACTCGCACAACCTCTACCTGGAGACCTGGCTCGAACTCGGGCTCGCCGGCGCCGCCGCGCTCGTCTGGCTGGTCGCCGCGTACGCCGCCGGATTCAAGGCAATCCCCCAGATCAGGCATGGCGCGCTCGCCCAGGGCGCCGGGTGCGGGGTGCTCGCCGTGCTGCTCCACGGACTGGTCGACGCGAGGCCCTTCGTCGATTCGTGGAGCGGTCTTCCGGTGTTCGTGCTGCTCGGCCTCTTCGCGTCAGCCGTCTCGGCGGCGGAGACCCCTCCGATGCGGCGGCGGCGGCGCCGGGTTTCGGCCGCAGCCGTGTGCGGGTTCGTCCTGTGCGCGCTGATCGCCGTCCGGCCGGCGGCGTCGTCGTGGCACGCCAACCTGGGTGCGGTGGCGCAGGCGACGGCCGAGTTGAGCGCGGACGCCTCGGACGCGGAACGCCGGACCGCCCTGCAGGAGGCCGAACGCCGTTTCCATCAGGCGCTGGGCGGCGCCCCGGAGCAGGTCACGGCGAACCTGAGGCTCGCACTCATCGACATGGACGACGGCCGCTTCGGCCTGGCCGTGACGCGGGCCGAAACGGCCTGGCGCGGCGCGCCGAACACCCTGCGCACGCGGAAGGCCTTCGGCCTCGCCAGCATGTGGACTGGGGACCTTGACCGCGCGCGCGTCCTGCTCGAATCCGTGCCCGGCATCGTCGCCGAACTCAACGCGTGGGGCTGGTGGAGGCAGGACCGACAAGAGCCGTCGCTTGCCCTGCGCGCCTACCGGACCTCCCTGCTCCTCGACCCCGGCCAGACCGACGTGCGCCGTGCCGCGGAGTCCCTGGCCCGGGCCGGCTCGGGCGACAGGTGACCGGCGTCGCCGGCTGGCGGGAGCCAGCCGGCCGCTCGGTATCGAACGGCCCGGGCGCTAGCCCTGACGGTAGTACCTCTCGTACTCCGGATTGTAGTAGCGCGCGTAGTAGTAGCGGTTGCGCCTGAGCTGGACCCGGTTCAGGACGGCCCCGAGGATCTTCCCGTCCGACGAGTCCAGCTCGCCCAGCGCGGCCTGCGCCGCGCCGCGCGCCGTGGCATCGGCCCCCACGACGAACACCACGCCCGACACGGCATCGGCGATCAGCGTGGCGTCGGTCACGGCCATGACGGGCGGGCAGTCGATGATGACGTAGTCATAGTCCGAGCCGGCGCGTTCGATCAACTGGCGGAAGAGCGGAAGGATCAGGAGTTCGGCCGGGTTGGGCGGCGCCTCCCCGGATGGGAGGACGTCGAGGCCGCGCTCGACGCCGCGGCAGATGCTCTGGCCCGGGTGCGCCCGCGACGCCAGCACCTCCGACAGGCCAGGCTGCTGTCTGAGCCCGAAGATCTCGTGAACCTGGGGGCGCCGCATGTCCGCGTCGACGAGCAGGACGTGCCGATCGGCCTGGGCGAGCACCACCGCGAGGTTGCACGCCATGGCCGTCTTCCCTTCCTGCGGGCTCGTGCTCGTGATGGCGATCGACGTGGCGCCCCGCTTGGCGGCGGCAAGCATGAGGCCCGTGCGAAGACGGCGCATCGACTCGTTGAAGTCGGCCGACGATCGCTTGCCGACCAGCGGCATCTCGTGGTCGAGAACCTTCGACTCGACCGCGGGGATGAGGCCGAGAGACGGCAGATCGAGGTAGGCGCGGATTTCCTCCGGGGACTTCAGCCTAGTGTCCGCGAGTTCGGCCCCGAACACGAGGCCGAGCGCCAGCACGGCGGCGCCGAGCAGGCTCAGGAACAGGCTCCTGCCGCGCTGGGGCCTCACCGGGGCCGTCGGCCGGACGGCCGCTTCGACAACCCGGAGGTTGCTGCTGCTCACAGCGGCCACGAGCCCGGTTTGCTTCGCCTGCTGCAGCAGGGAGTCCAGCACCTGCCGGTTGGAAGCGGCATCCCGCTCCAGGCTGCCGTACTCGATCCCGACGCGGCCCAGGTCGAGCGCCTGGCGCTTCTGGGCCTCGAGCGCGGCGGTCAGGCTTCGCTCCTGCGCCTGCGCGGCCAGGTAGTCGTTCCGGACGGCCTCGACCGTCTTCGCAATCTCGCTTTGCAGCCGGCTTTCGGCCGCCTGCAGCGCCATGCGCACGCGGACCATCTCGGGATACCGCTCGCCGTAACGCTCCGCCAGCTGGCTGTGCTCCTTCTGCAAGTCGGCGACCTGGGCCTTCAGCTGCTGGATGTAGGGGTTCGACAAGATCAGAGGAAAGGTGTCAAGGGCCGCCTGGCTGCCCTGAAGGGCCGCGAGCTGGGTGTACAGGCCCTCTTTTGCGAGGCGATCGGTCTTGGCGCGCGTCAAGGCGGCGTTCAGGTCCGCCAGCTTCTGCACGACGATGTTCTGGCGGTCGTCGAGAGCGACCGCTCCATGCTCTTCCCGGTACTTCTGGAGCGCCGCCTCGCTCGCGTCCACTGCAGCCCGCTGCTCCGAGAGGCGCTTCTCCAGCCACTCGGAGGCGTGCCGGGCCGACTGGTATCGGGACTCCAGGTCCTGGTCGATGGCGAGCCGCGCCAGCGCGTTGGCGACCTTCGCGGCCAGGGCCGGGTCCTGCGACTGGAACGCGATGTCCACGAGGCGGCTGTTCTCGATCGGCCTGACGGACAGGCGCGCGAGCAGCGCATCGACGAGGGGCGACGCCTGGTCCGCGGGCGCAGCCTGGGCGGCCGCCGGAGGGGCCGAGCCGCCGAGGAGACGCCGCACGGCGGTCTGGGCCCGCCGGAACGCCCCGCCCGGCGACAGCGGGTCGTCCGGTCTCGTGAACGCCGGCTCCTGCCAGAGCTTCAGCTCCTCGATCGTGCGCTGCGCCAGGGCGCGGTTCCGCAAGACCTCGTACTGCGTCTCGAGCGCGCGCGGGCTCAACGCGTCGGATGCCGTCCGGCTGTCGCCGAACGCGATTGGCGTCGAGGCCGTCGGCTCGATCATCAAACGCGCGCGCGCCTCGTAGATGCTCGGCGACGCGAGCACCCACAGCAGCGCCGGGAGCACGACGGCCAGAAATGCCCCGGCCGCCAGCCACCGCCGCTTCTGGACGACGCCAAGATAGGCAACGAGGCTGTCATCGCCGCTTCTCGGAGCGCGGCTTCGGACGCGCGCGCGGAAATCGTCCGCGGGCCGTCCGGTCGCGGGGGAAGCCGCGCCTTGCGCGTCAGCGGGTTCGAGTGGTGGCATCAGAACAACCTCGTGAGGACCATGACCGTGTCGCCGGCCCTGACGCGGTCGTCGAGCTTGGCGGAGCGCTCGGTCTTCTTGCCGTTGTCGATCCGGATGATCCTGACTCGCTTCGTCGAGCCGAGCCGCGTCACGCCTCCCGCGAGGGAGATCGCCCGCAGGACGGTCATGTCCTTCTCCATCCCGTACCGGCCCGGGCTGTTGACCTGGCCGAGGACGTCGATCGTCTCGGCCCGGGGCACGAAGACCGTGTCGCCGTCGCGAAGCTCGATGTTGTCAGAGACCGCGCCGACCTGGAGCTCCTGGATGTTCACCCGGCGGATCTCGGTCGTGCCTGGCGCGCCGGGCAGCAGGGGCCCTGCGTCCTGGCCCGGGCGCGCCGGTCTCAGCAGCAGCAGATCTCCGCCCGCCCGGTCGGTCATCGATCCGGCCCGGGCGAGCGCTTCGAGCAGGGTGGTCGTTCCCGTCAGCGCGACAGGCCCCGGCGTGCCGACCTCCCCGATCACGAACACCCGCTGGCTGCGGTACTCGACGACCTCGACCGTCACTTGGGGGTTCTTCAGCAATCCGTCCGACAGTCGCGAGCGGAGCTCCGCCTCGATGGCGCGGACGGTCAGGCCCGCGACGCGCACGCGCCCGACCAGCGGGAACTGGATGTCGCCGTCCGCTCCGACGACGTACTTGCCGGACATCGCGGCCTCTCCCCAGACCGAGACGGACAGCACGTCGGGCGGCCCGACCGTGTATTCCGCCTGCTGGAAGGCCGCCGCAGGGGATGCGTACGCCAGCATCGCTGCCAGCGCGAACAGCAGGTGACGCTTCATGGTTCGGTTCTTCATGGGTAGTCAGCGCTCGTCGGGCAACGGCCGATCGAGCCGCTGGAGTCTGTCCGAGCCGTACGCCAGAAACGCGATGACACGCCACTTGTCGTAGGGGAGGCCGCCTCGAGAGACCGTGCGCGACGCGTTCACGCCAATCCGGGTGACCGCGCCGATGCGGCACGTCAGGCCGCCGCCGAAGTCGTGCCGCGTACGGTCCCAGCCGGCGTGCGACGGGAGCCCGGCCCGGCGGTAGTCGAGGCCGCTGATGCCGCCGAATGCGGCGATCTCCCAGTTGTCGAGCACCGTTTGCACGTACTTGGCGCTTGCCGAGTTCAGGAGATAGTACCCCAGGCTTTCGGCGTACGAAAAGTACGGCTGCCGCTCGACGGCGACAATGAACCGGGTGCGCGTCTCCCGGATGTAGGCCAGATGGGCCGCCGCCACGACGCCGTCGAAATCCAGGGAGTCCGAGTGCGGAGAATCGAACCGGCGGTACGCGACCAGCGCGGACCCCGAGATGAGGGCCGGGCTGGCGAAGGACACGCCCGCGCCGGCCTGGAGGCTGTTGCCGTCCCGCTCCGGGCTGAACTCGAACCGGTCGCGGCCCAGCTGCAGCGACAGCGAAACCGCCGTCAACGGAGTCAGGGCCATCGACACGCCCAGCTCGCCCGTGCCGACGGTGCGGTTCAGCGATTCGCGCAGGTTCGAGCCGCGGTACTGCGCCGCCGCGTCCCAGTTGATCCGCAGCCATCGGCCTTCGGCCAACAGGGCCGTGCGCTCGCTGAGCGACCAGGACAGGCTCCCGCGAATCTCGTCCTCGATCCGGCGCGAGCGCTCGCCGATCTCGAAGCCGGTCGGGCGGGCGAAATGGTTCCGGTGGGAGGCGCTGATCCTCGGCTCGAGGATGGCGCCGGGAAAGCGGAGCGACAGGCCGTTGAAATGGTTGAACGTGCGGATCGGCCGCTGCACGCGGTAGTTGATGAACTCGGCGGCGCTGACGCCGTTCAGCAGCAGCCTGCCCGCCCGGTACCAGGCTTCGACTTGCGGGACGGTCACGAGCTCGTAGTCGGCGATCGCGCCGGGCTCGCTCGTGACATTCGTGTCGTACCCGCCCGTGACGAAAAACGCGGGTGTGAACGAGAAGCTCCCGAGCTGGAACCTGCCTTCCTCCGACGGGTCGAGGTACGCCCCCTGGCCGTACGCCGGAGACGGAGGGCCGAACACGACCGCAGCCGCAAGGGCGAGCGCGCCGAAACCGCGGCGCCGGGAGACAAGGCTCACTCGGGCGCGTTGATGCATGAAACGAGCCAGGCTGGGGAGAAACGCCCGGACTGTTCGATCTCGTTCATGGAGCGGCATTTCATTCCTGCAGCGACGGGATCCTCTCCGATAACCCCGAGCTTGTACCGAGTTGCGGTGACTATTGTCTTCCCGATCGGGACATGTGCCGACAGCACAAGCCACCACGCGAAGTAATCTCGAAATCCGCTGGAAGCCCAGCCGAGGCGCCTCGCGGGGAGTCTGCTAGAGTTCTTTCGGGCGAAATGCCAGGCTCGTTCAGCCCAGGACCGGCGCCCAACCCTGGGGGATCCGGGCTGGCAGGCGCCTTGCGACGACTGGTTCCGAGAGATGCCCGTGTTCGGACTCTATTACCGCGGCCGCGCCCTCCTCGTCCGAGCCTCCGACCGCTTCGGCGCCTGGTGCGACGCGAAAACCGCAGACGCCTACGCCCTCGCGTCTCCCGCGCGCCAACGCGCGGCGCGGGCGTTCTTCCAGTGGCTCGGAAGCCTGGCGCACACCGCCAAGCTCCTGCCAAGGCTCGACGCCGTCAGGCTGGTAGGGCCCCAATGGACCGCGGTCTGGGTGGGCGACCCGCTCCTGGCGCGGGAACTGGAGGTCCTGCTCTTCCCCGACGGCGCGGAGCGGCACCCGCTGCCGCGGGTGGCGGCATGGTCGCTTCCGCGGTTTGCGCGAAAGTGCCTGGACGAAGCGGATGTCGTCGTCTGCGCCCTGCCGCGCCGGTGGCCCCGGTTCTGGCGGCCTTCCGCGCCCGTGGCGTTCACGTGTCCGGTCTTCGTGAACGCGGTCATGGACATCCGGAGGCCGATCGAGGAGATCGTCAGCGGCACCCGCGGCGACTCGCTCAGGCGGCAACTGCGGATCGGGGGACAGGCTGGATTGGCCGTCCGCCTGACCGCGTCGCGAACCGACTGGGAACGCTTCTACCTGCAGATGTACCGCCCGCACGTGGAGCGGCGGCACGGCGACAGGGCGCTGGTCAGCCCGCCGGACGATCACTGGCGGGAGTGGATTGAACCCGGCGGCCACCTGCTCCTCCTCGAAGAAGACGGCAGCCCGCTGGCCGGCGCCCTCGTTCGAATCGTCGGCCGCGTGTGCTTCCTCGGGGAAGAGGGCGTCGCTCAGCTGCCCAGGGCCGTCGAGGTGGGATACGGGCTGCGCGCCCTGCTCAGGCGCTCCGCCGTCGAGTACGCGCGCTCGTCCGGCGCGGCGGCCTTCGTCATGGGCCGGAGCCTCGCCCGAACCAGCGACCCCGTGCTGGCGAGCAAGCTCCAGTGGGGGCCGGCGATCGTGCCGCCCGAACGCTGCCTGCATCCGGAGTGGACGTTCCTGGCGGCGGCGGTCGCGGATCCGCTGCGTAAGCATCTGAACAGCCAGGGCTTGATCGCGTTCACGGCGGGGCGAGCCGGCGTCGTGTCGATCGGCCCGCCGGACAAGGTGCAGCAGCACGCCGCGTCGAAGGTGGGGCACTCGCTGGTCGTCCAGGCCGGCTCGAGGAACGTGCTGGTTCCGACTGGCGCTGCCCCGGCGGAGCAGGAGCCTGGATTGCCGCACGCCTGGGGCGCGGGGCTCTACTACAGGACGCGCCGGCGGACGGTCGAGATCATCGACCGCCTGGGCCTGTGGTGCGATCTCCGCACGTCGGATGCGTTCCGGCTGCGAAGTCCCCGGCTCAGAAAGGCGGTTCAGGGCGCATGCCAGGGGGCGGGAAGACTCGCGCACGTCATCAAGCTCCTGCCCCGGCTGGACGCCGTGCGGCTGGAGGCGCCGGGCTGGAGCGTGGTCAGCGTCGGCGACACGAACCTCGACAAGGAGCTGGAGCACCTGCTGTGCCCGCACGGCGCGTCGAAGACGCCGCTGCCCAGAGTGGCGGCGTGGAGCCTTCCGCGATTCGTGCAGGAGCACCTCCGTGTGGCAGACCTCGTGGTCTGCTCCCTCCCGGGAGCGTGGCCCGGTGTCTGGCGCCCCCGCGGACCGCTTGTCGTCAGAGTACCGATTCTCGTCGAGGCCGAGCTGGACATTGCGGCGCCGGTCGGAGAGATCCTGCGGGGCTCGGCGCGAGAGGCGCTCCGGCGGCAGCTCAGGAAGAGCCAGGAGGCCGGCTTGCAGCCGCGGCTCACCCGCGAACGGGCCGATCTGGAGCGCTTCTACCGCGAGATGTACGTGCCGCACGTCCGCGCGCGGCACGGCTCTCGCGCCTTCGTCAGCGCCTTCAGCGACCACTGGGAGCGTTGGATCGTGCCTGGCGGCCGCCTGCTGCTCCTGGAACGGGACGGAAGACCGCTCGTCGGCGTCCTCCTCCGCGTTGTCGGCGCGGTCTGCTTCGCCGGAGAAGAGGGACTTGCGCAGACTGATGAGGCCAGGGATCACGGATACGGGCTCCGGACGGCGTTGAGGGTCGCCTCAATCGAGTACGCGCGCTCCGCCGGCGCGAGGCGCTTCGTCATGGGGCGCAGCCTGTCGAGGGGCAGCAGTCACGTGCTGATGAACAAGCTGCAGTGGGGGCCGGAGATCGTGGCGGCGCGGCGGTGCCTGCAGCCCGAATGGACGTTCGTGGCGTCGCGCCTGGAGGGCCCGCTGCGCGAGCGCCTCAACGAGCACGGGCTGATCGCGCTCGTCTCCGGGCGGCCCTGCACGGTGTCGTTCGGCGAGCCGACCGCGGCCGGGTTCCGCCACGCCGTGAAGACGGGGTCGGTGCTCGTCGTGGAGGCCGGCCGGCCCCACAGGCTGATCGCTGCCGGCGCCGGGCCGGCGTAAGGCGTCCCGGAGCTTTCCGGAGCGCGGGGCGAGGGACGAGACGGAGCCGGAGCGCCCGCCCCATCAGGCCCGCGCGCGCCCCGCGAGGTAGTCGTCGAGGGCGGCGCGCCAGTCCCTCGGCGCGCGCGCAACGGAGCCGAGCTTCGCGCTCGACATGGCGCAGTGCTGCGGACGCGCGGCCCGGCCGGGGGCGTGCGCGAAGGGCACCGCCTCCAGCAGCTCGGGACGGCCGCAGGCGGCCAGGATGTGGCCGGCGATGTCGGCCCACGCGCACCAGTCCGACGAGCCGCAGTGGTAGAGGCCGAATGGCGCGCCCCGCCCGACGAGATCGAGCGTCGCCCTGACGACGTCCGGGACGTAGCTGGGGGAGACCGTGCGATCGGCGAACGCCCTGACGGGCCCGCCGGCCGAGGCCTGCCGCACGAACCAGTCGACGGTCGTCCTGCCCGTGTGCCCGCCGTAGAGGCTCGACAGGCGCAGCACGTAGTGCTTCGGCGCCGCGGCGGCGAAGCGCTCGCCGGCGAGCTTCGTCGCGCCGTACACGGACTGCGGCGCGGGCTCGTCGTCTTCGGCGTACGGGCGATCCAGCCGCCCGTCGAAGACGAACTCGCTCGAGTAGTGCACCAGCACGGCGCCCAGATCGCGCGCGAGGCCGGCCAGGGTCCAGGCGGCCTCGGCGTTCACGCGGTACGCCTCCAGCGGGCGCGCCTCGGCGCCATCGACGTCGTTGAACGCGGCGCAGTTCAGAATCAGCGACGGCCCCGACGACCGCACCGCGTCGCGCACGCGAGCGGGCTCGGTGAGGTCGAGCTCGTCCAGATCGACGGCCGTGAGCTCGCCTTCACGGGAGAGCCGCGACACGAAGGCGGCACCGAGCTGGCCCTTCGACCCGGCGACGAAGATGCGCCGCAGAAGCGCGGCGTCCCTCACGCAGGACCTCGCTCGGCGTAATGGGCCTTGTAGTACGCCCGGTAGGCGGGATCCTGGCGCTTGATCGGCTCCCACCACCACGGGTTTGCCTTGTACCACTCGACGGTGGCGGCCAGCCCCGCGTCGAACTCGCAGCGCGGCGTCCAGCCGAGCGCCTGCAGCTTCGCCGTGTCCAGGGCATAGCGGCGGTCGTGGCCGGGGCGGTCGGCCACGGGGCGGATGAGCGTCTCGGGCTTTCCCAGCAGCGCGAGGATGCGCCGCGTCAAGTCGATGTTCGGCACCTCGTTGCCGCCGCCGATGTTGTACACCTGGCCGTCTAGGCCCTTCTCGATCACGAGGTCGAGGGCGCGGCAGTGGTCCTCGACGTGCAGCCAGTCGCGCACGTTCAGGCCGTCGCCGTAGAGCGGAAGCCCCTGATCCTCGAGGGCGTTCGTGATGAAGAGCGGAATCACCTTCTCGGGGAACTGGTACGGCCCGTAGTTGTTCGACGCGCGCGTGATGACGACGGGCACCTTGTAAGTGGCCCAGTAGCTGTAGGCCAGCCGATCGGCGGCGGCCTTGCTCGCCGAGTACGGGTTGCGCGGCAGGAGCTCGTCCGTTTCCTTCGACGCGCCGGTCGGCACCGAGCCGTAGACCTCGTCGGTCGAGATCTGGACGAACCGCCGCAGGGCCTTCGCCCCCCGCGCCGCCTCGAGCAGGGCGAAGGTGCCGAGGACGTCGGTCTGGATGAACTCGTCGGCGCTCTGAATCGACCGGTCCACGTGCGTCTCGGCCGCGAAGTGCACGACGATGTGCGACTCGCGCACGAGCGGCGCGCTGACGGCGGCGTCGCGGATGTCGGCCTTCACGAAGCGGTGCCGCGGGTCGTCGGCGACGTCGTGCAAGTTCTCCAGCCGCCCGCAGTAAGTCAGCTTGTCCAGCGTGGTGACGCGCCAGTCGGGGTGCTGGCGCAGGGCATAGCGGACGAAGTTGCTGCCGATGAACCCGGCGCCTCCGGTGACGAGTACCTTGGTCATAGGGTGTCGAAGACCTCGCAGTCGGCCAGCCGCTTCCCGGCGAGATCCTTGGCCGAGAGCGTCGGCGGCGCCTCGAGCGGCCACGCGATGCCCACGTCGGGATCGTTCCAGAGCAGCGAGCGCTCGTTTTGTGGGGCGTAGTAGTCGGTCGTCTTGTAGATGGTCTCCGCGGCGTCCGACGTCACGAGGAAGCCGTGGGCGAACCCTTCGGGCACCCAGAGCTGCCGCTTGTTCTGGGCGGAGAGCGTCGTGCCGACCCACCTGCCGAACGTCGGCGAGCTGCGGCGCAGATCCACGACGACATCGAAGACCTCGCCCGAGACAACGCGGACGAGCTTCCCCTGCGGCTGGCGGACCTGGTAGTGGAGCCCGCGCAGGACGTTGCGCACCGAGCGCGAGTGATTGTCCTGGACGAACGAGCGGACGCATCCCGTCGCCCGCCGGAACGCCTCCTCCCGGTAGCTCTCGAAGAAGAACCCGCGGTCGTCCCCGTGCACGACCGGCTCGAAGACGAGCACGCCGGGAATCGCCGTGTGAACGACGTTCATCTGCACCGTTCCTCTCGCGCTGCCTCGGCCGCCAGCCGGTCGCCCTTCACCCGCGGCGTCCGGCCGCTTCCATCATCCGCCGATCTTCGCCCGCAGGGCCTTGACCTCGTCTCCGCTCTCGAGGTCGGGCTGGAGCCGGACGGCTTCCTTCAGCTCGGCCGCCGCCTCGTCGACTCGGCCGAGCGCGGCGTAGATCGCCGAGAGGTGCAGCCGGTGCATGGCGCTCGACGAGGCGGACCTGGCCGCCTGCTCCTGGATGGGCAGGGCCTCGGCGTCGCGTCCCAGGAGATGCAGCACCCAGGCGTATGTATCCGCGATCTCCGGGCTCCGTCCGCCCGAGAGCCTGTACGCCCGTTCCGCGTGGGGAAGCGCTTCGGCGGCCTGGCCCTTCCGCACCGCCAGCGCGTAGGCGAGGTTGTTGAGCGCCAGCACGTTGCCCGCCTGCTCGGCCAGCACGAGCCGGTAGCGCTCGATGGCCTTGTCGGTGTCCTGGCCGGCCTCGTATTCACCCGCAAGCTGAAGGTGCGCCCCGACGAGCGTCGCATCGAGGGCCGTCGCCTCTTCGAGCGCCTTCCGCGCCCCGGCCTTGTCGCCGCCGGAGGCGAGCGCCTCCGCCCGCAGGACCGCCCGGGCCGCGTCGGGACGCGTGCCGGCCGATGTCAGCACCTGCAGGCGCCGCTCGGCAAACCGCGCGGGCAGCCCCGACGCCGAGTCGAGGCCCGCGTCGATGTCGGACGAAGGCACCGCCCGGCGCGGGAAGGGCGCGCAGAGGGGATCGCCAACCACTACGGTCCGCCAGCTCACGTACGGCATCGCCAGGTAGAACGACTCGGCCAGGTTGAAGCCGGCCGCGTAGGCCGGAAAGAGGATGTCGGGACGGATCGTGGCGTCCAGGAACGGCTCGTCCACGTGAGCGGCAATGCCGGTCACGCCTTCCCGGATGAGATCGCCGGCGAGCGACTGCGGAGAGCCGGCAAAGAAGCCGGCCCGGTCGGTCCACCTGCCGATCGTCCATCCGGCGGGCGGCTCCGTGAAGGTGCGGCCGTCCGTGCTGACGAACGTGCCGGCAATGGCGCCGGGCACGAAGCCGAGGTCGAGCCGGCGCTTGGTGATCGCCGCGTCGTTCGATCCCCAGGAGAAGTAGCCAAGGACGTCCTTTTCGCCCGTCAGGGCCTTGCCGGTGGGCTCGAGCACGACGCGATCCCCCAGGCCCGCTTCGCGAAGGCGCGCGGCCGCGGCGGCCAGCCACCGGTTGCCGGCGCTCTCCGCTGGCCCGGCTTCCTGGTCCAGCAGGAAGCGGCCCTCGCGCGACGGAGCTGCCCCCCGGTCGATGAGCCCGACGACATCCGCCGCCGTGAAGCCGTCGAGGCGGACGACGAGGTACAGCTCGGAAGTCGCGCGGCTGAACGGTCCTGCCTCCGCGATCGGCGCCGCGCCGAGGAAGTACGGATTGGGGATGCGCCCGGCCACCGCCGGCTCGCGTCCAAGCAGCCGCTGGTAGAGCAGCGTCAACTCCGAGTCCACGCTCGCGGCCGTGCCGTCGCGGCCGGGGGTGCCTTTGACCCGGAGCGGGACGCCTTTCGCCAGAACGATGTAGAGGATGCGATCCTGGGCGGCGTGCTGGCGCAGCCAGTTGGCGATGGGCGCCTGGATCTGGGTGTTGAATGCCGCCCGCTCGATCTCGTCTGCGACCTCCGCCTTGATGCGGAGCACCTGGTCGGCCGGCACGCTGCGGCTGTGGGCGTAGTACTCGGCGATCCGGACCGAATCTGGGTGCGCCTCGTTGGCGACCACGAGCACGTTGGCGCCGGTCTGGGCGAGAGCCGGCGCCGCGAGGACCAGCGCCGCGAGGACCGCGGACAGCAAGCGATGCATCGTTACGATTATCGACGGTTTTCACCGCGCGCGTGAGAGCCCGCCTCGACCAGGAGCGGCCGCGCAAGCGCGGAGCGGTCGTCGCCGATGCGAGGGTGGCGCCGGAGCGTCTCGAGCCCGCAAGCGGAATGTGCGAGGTGCCCGGGTCCCGGACGCGGCAATTCCTGCCGCCAGCTGCCGGCGGGATCAAGTTTCCGGCTGGGAAACCGGGCTTCGTTTCGCGGTGGGTCGCCGGCACGGGCCGTGCACACATGGAAGGCCGTTGACAGAGGCCAGCACGTACTACATTATGTAGTACATGAATCCCAGGGCCGTTTCCATGCGGGAGCTCCAGCAGAACCTGAAGAAGGTGGTCGCCCGCGTCGAGCGCGGCGAGACCGTCCAGTTGACGAAGCGCCGGCGCGTCGTGGCCAAGCTGGTGCCGGTCTGGCCGCAGAAGCCCGCCGAGCCGTGGCCCGACCTCGACGCGCGCATGCGGGCGATCTTCGGAGACCGGATGATCACGCCGTCGCCCTCCGAGGAGTTGATCAAGGAGCGCGGCGAGTGGTGAACGCCTACTTCGACTCGAGCGTGCTTGTGGCGTTCTACCTCGTCGAATCGCACTCGTACGCGGCGCGCCGGGCGGTGACCGGCACGCCGCGCGTGCCGTTCACGTCGCTCCATCGCCTGGAGGTGCGGAACACCTTCCGGGTGCAGGTGGGCCGGGAGCGAATGACCAGCGAGGAATCCGAGGGGGTGCTTCGGGTTCTGGAGGAAGACGTCGCCGCCGGGCGGCTCGCGCCGACGCCGCTGGATCTCTACGCGGTCTTCGCGCGGGCGGAGGGGCTGTCCGCCAAGTACACGAGACAGCTGCTCTCACGCAGCCTCGACGTCCTGCACGTGGCCGCGGCGCTCGAACTGGGCTGCACGCGCTTCGTGTCGTTCGATGCCCGCCAGGTGAAGCTCGCCGCGGCCGCCGGCCTGCGCGCCGCCGTCCCCCCGCCGGCAGCGTGACCCCGCCAGCGCAGCGAGCCTTGCCCCTTGTCCCGGTCTGTCTGGCGCCTGGCGCCCGGCCCCATGCCTAGAACACCGTAACGAGCCCCAGGCTGAACTTGGTGCCCTCGCGCTCGAACTCGCGGCCGATGTCCGCCGTCAGCCGCACGTTGCGCGCGAGCAGGCGCCCCACGTTGAGCGACAGGCTCTGGTACTTCGCGTTCGGATCGTCGGAGGCGACCTTGTTGTACAGGCCAGCCACCGACCACGGCCCGTCCGCCCCGAGCGGCATGTAGACCAGTTCCGCGAACCCGCCGCGCGTCTTCCAGTCGGCCCCGCGCCTGCTCGGCAGGAACGTCGGATTGTCGTCGCGCCGCTCCAGGTATTCCAGGTTCAGCTGAAAGCGATCGTTGACGTCCACCACCACGTCGGGGCCGAAATAGAACGTGCGGTTCCGGGCGCCGCCGGCCCCTTGCTCGCGCCCGTAGTAGCCGAACAGGCCGAGCCTGACCTTGTCGAGGGGCTTTGCCAGGCGGTACGCGAAGTTCTTCAGGTTGTCCCGGTCGAAGTTGCCGAAATCGTCGGCCATGCCGATGCCGTTGCCGTTCACGACCTGCAGCACCGACTCGACCCCGCCGGGGAAGTCCCAGCTGACGATGAGGCCGCGGTCGTAGGTGAGGTCCACGCCGGCCGTGCCGACGTGGGTCTTGAAGATCTGGTAGTCGTAGCGCTCGAGCTTGAGCTCGCGCTTGAACATCGGGTCGCAGACCTGGAACTGCCCGACCGCGACGTCGATGGGCAGCTTGAAGGGGTTGTTGATCTGCACCCACGCGTCCTCGAGGCCCGCCTCGCCGCCCTTCTCGATGATGTAGTAGAAGTAGTACGAGATCTTCTGGTTGATCTGCCCGCCCGACAGCAGTTTGAACACCCACGGGTACTGCACGTCGGCGCCGCGGCTGTTCTTCTCGCCGAAGGTCGCGTAGCCGTCCAGGCGGATGGCCAGCGGCAGCTCGCGCATGAGCTTCAGCGTCGGGTCGCCCACGTCGTACGTCGCCCGGGGCGGCTCCTGGCTCGGGTCCTCGAGCCTGAACCCGCGCGCCGCGAAGTCGTCGCCGAACGGCTTCAGGCGCGGCGCGGGCTGGTGGCACGTCGAGCACGAATACTGGTACTTGCGGGCGAACGCCGGAATGGCGTCCGAGGGAACGGCGGAGAGCGCCAGCATCGACGCCGCCGCGAGCGCGAGCACGAATCGTCGGGACATATCGGGCCTCACGGAACTCGTGCGGATCAGGTCCGTCACGGAAGGATGGTAAACGCCGTCGAGTGGCTGTTCACCTTCACGGGCTCCGATTCCTCGCGCGGCACCTTCATGAACTCGGCCACCGACGACACCAGGCGCGAGTAGTACACCTCGGCCGTGACGACCACCGGGCCCGCCGGCAGCGTGGCCGGCAGCCGCCACGTGTAGGTCTCCGCGCGGGCCGAGAGCGGGGCGAGGCGGTAGTCGGGGCCGAAGCTCGCCGTGTTCCACTGCATGATGGTCATGCGGCCCTGCGGATCGAGGTAGGGCAGGCGGAAGATGCGGTCCCCGGCCGGGACCTCGCCATCCCGCTTCAGGCCCGCGAAGTTCGCGATGCCCTTCACCTCGCCGATGTCCTGATACGCCAGGGCGTCCGAGGCGATCGTGTACTCCTCGCCGGGGAACCCCTTCTTGTCCACGGGCAGGTGGTAGACCTGGCCCTTCGCGTCCCTCGCCGTCACGTGCGCCCAGAGCACGCGCTCCTCGGCCGATCCGGACGGCACGCTGTGGCCGGCCTTCGCGTTCACGAACACGGCCGTCAGCTTCATCGTCTCGCCGGGCTCGGCCTCGCGCGCTTCTGGATGGATGCGCACCTCGATGACGCCGGAGAGCTTGCCGGGGTCGTGCGCGCCGTGGAACAGGTGCTGCCGCAGGTCCGGCAGCTCCGACCCCATCGTCGCGCTCCGGCCCGCGGACGGCGGCATGTGGCAGTCCTGGCAGACGATGCCCGCCTTGCCGTGGGGGCCGGCCTTCCACTCGAGGTGGGTGCCCTTCACCCACAGGCCGAAGGGGTCCTTCTCGTTGTGGCAGGTGCCGCAGAACTCGGCCGTGCCGAGGAAGTCGTTCTTCTTCGTGACGTGGTGCGGGCTGACGACGCCTTCGCGCGTCCCGAGCTTGACCTTGCCCGGCACCGAGATCCAGTTGAAGTTGAACGGCGTGTCGCCGTCGAAGCCCGTCACCGTGTGGCAGAGGTCGCACGACACGGACTCGTTGGCGCGGCTGTTGGCCGACGGCAGCGGCGGCGGCACGTCGCCCGCCAGGAACGCGAACGGCGTGTGGCAGCCGTTGCACCCGTCGGCCGCGCCCTTGAACTTCGGGTCCTTCTTCGCGTGCGGGACGGCGAGGCCGAAGTACTCGATCTCGTCCCAGTGGTGCGTGTAGGCCTGCGACATCATCGCCTGCTCGTGCTGGCGGGCGATGTCCTTGTGGCAGGTGGCGCAGGCGGCGGGGCGCTCGTAGGCGTCGTACTTCTGCGCGCCGAGAGCCGCGTCGCCGGCCTTCGGCGGGGCCTGCGTAGCGGCGAAGCCCGCGCCGGCCAGGAGCAGGGCCGCCAGCGCGGGGACGAACACGGAGCTTCTCGGGGACATGACGCCTCCAGTCGCCCTGCATTGTTGAGTACGCGTGACGAAAAGGGCAAGCAGGACCAAGGCGAGCGTAGTTGCGCGGCCGGTGTAACGGCGTCGCTCGTGATGGCCGGAGCTTCAGCTCCCGCGTGTCGTTGCGGCGGCGAAGAGCCGCTCGATTTCCCGCTCGACCATCGTGCGCCTACGCGGCAAGGCGATCTTCGCTGCCATCTCGCGGACCGTGTGCCTGCTGAACGCACGGGGCAATTCCACTTCGGGCAGGGCGCGGAACAGCCCCGACCTCGCCGGGGAGAGGTAGGCGAAGTCCACGAGCGCCTTTTCGGGCGACGCGACGAGCGCGTTCTGGCGGCCCGCGTGTCCGAATCCGAAGAAGAGCGACGGCAGGACGTAGTGGATCGACACCGTGCCGAGCGGCGTGTCGAAGCGACGGGCGCGCGCCAGGGAGACCGCCTAGGTGACGGCAGGCACCCGCGACACCATGCCATGGAAGAAGAGCGCGCTCTGCAGCGAACCGTTGCTCGGCAGCGAGGCCGTGAGCCGGCCGGGAAGCGAAAGCGGATCGATCCGGGTCGGGAAGGCCCACAGGCCCCGCCGGAGCCGCACCAGGTGGCCTGCTGCGGCCAGCCGTCCGAGCGCTTCGCTCGCGTGGGCGTTCGGGATGTCGAGGCGTGCGGCGGGGTCAGCGGTCTTGAAGACAGGAACGTCCATCGCCGCTAGCGATGCGAGCGCATGCACGAGGGTCATGACGTCCCGGTCTCCAGCGCGTCGAGCGCCTCGAGCACCATCGTGTCCTACGTGTCAGGCGAATCGAAGCGTGCGTGTTCGTGGGGCTGGAGGTACGCGAGGACCTGGCTCTTGAACACGGTGAAGCCGATGCCCGCGGCCCGGTCGCGGGCCCGCTCGAGCAGCTGCGGGCCGATCGTGCGGAGGAACGCGACGGGCGCCGCGCTTGCGAGCAGGAGGTGCACGTCGAAAACGTCGTGCGCCTGCGTCTCCGTCCGGTGGGCGAGCGTGCCGATCTTCTGCCTGAGCGCGGCGGCGGCGCCGCAGTGGCTGACCATGAACGGCGCAATCCGGTGAGCGGCGACCAGCGCCGGGTCCACGCTGCCGAACTCCACACCCTCGTCGAGGCCTCGCCGCGAGAACTCGATCTTGGTCGGAAGCGGCGGACCGCCGCTCTCCACGAGCAGCCCGAGCTTCCAGCGCTGTACGGTCGGCATCTGTTTGTGCTCGGTCACGAGCTCGATCCGGGTGCCGTGGGATTTGAGCGCCTGCGCGACTGGCCGGGACCCGAGGGTGGCCCGCACGCGCTCGCGCAACGCGAGTTCGTCCAAGCCTTCGGCGTCGAGGTCCATGACCTCCGAGTACCGCACGCTCCGGTGGAACAACCGCAGGTTGCACCCGCTCTTCAGCACAAACGCCCGCTTGTCCGTCCCGCGCGTGAGGTGGGCGAGGAACGAGAGGTGGGAGTATTCGATCGCCTAGGAGAGGAGCGCAGTTGTCATCGGCGAGCTCCTGTAGGTGTTTGCTAACCCTGATGTGACAGAAATTCCGCGCGAGCGGAGCACATAGGAATTGAAAAGGCCTTTCGTTTGTGGTTGAAAGGAGGCGCCAACCAAACCCTTCTCCCACGCCCGAAAGGCCACCGACA
>Ga0116178_10000026_pt1 | contig 123407 bp, 94 predicted proteins | sample AD_STIC12_MetaG_FD_89880 | JGI IMG/M metagenome (GOLD analysis project Ga0116178, IMG submission 89880) | Active sludge microbial communities of municipal wastewater-treating anaerobic digesters from USA - AD_STIC12_MetaG | ecosystem: Engineered > Bioreactor > Anaerobic > Digestate | place...
ACCAAAACACCGAGTGCGTCCCCCGCCTGTACTCCCTCATCCCACTGATGCTACCAAACTGAAGGCCCGAAGCTTCCGGCTTGAAGCCGGGGGCTTGACCCCTCCCAAGGCGGGACAGTCAATTGCCTGCACGCTTCAATGAGGCCGTGGGCTCGTGCCCACGGAAACCCTCCCATTCCGCGCGCGTTCCTTGCGCGCCTGGGTGCTTCAATGAGGCCGTGGGCTCGTGCCCACGGAAACGTGCCTGTGGTGAGGCCAGTCGAGGCGCCGATCTGTAGGCTTCAATGAGGCCGTGGGCTCGTGCCCACGGAAACCTCGTGGTTCACAATTCGTGGGGCTCAGGAATAGAGGCTTCAATGAGGCCGTGGGCTCGTGCCCACGGAAACCCGACCCAGCGCGACGTGCAGGAGGCGTATTCCGCTCGCTTCAATGAGGCCGTGGGCTCGTGCCCACGGAAACGTCGTAAGGGTGGGCACCCGAAGGGATTCGTCTTCGACGCTTCAATGAGGCCGTGGGCTCGTGCCCACGGAAACGCGAGCCAAAGTGAGCCTCACCACCACGCAGGAATAGCTTCAATGAGGCCGTGGGCTCGTGCCCACGGAAACATGGTTCGAGCGCGACCGGCTTGAGCGGGTACTGCGGCTTCAATGAGGCCGTGGGCTCGTGCCCACGGAAACGCGCGCGACCGTGAGAGAACAATAGCCCGTTGGCCAGCTTCAATGAGGCCGTGGGCTCGTGCCCACGGAAACTCCGTCTTTTGTGCGCCGGCGGTCCGCTTGAAGATGCTTCAATGAGGCCGTGGGCTCGTGCCCACGGAAACCGATGGGGTGCGAGCAGTCGTGTGCTGGCCTATATAGCTTCAATGAGGCCGTGGGCTCGTGCCCACGGAAACTTTATCTTGTTTCTAGGAGGCGACAATGAACACGACGCTTCAATGAGGCCGTGGGCTCGTGCCCACGGAAACACGTGCCGTGCCCTCCTCTCTTAGCTCACCCCGCTGCTTCAATGAGGCCGTGGGCTCGTGCCCACGGAAACGAGCGTCCACAGCCCGTGCTCGGCACAGATTCGACAGCTTCAATGAGGCCGTGGGCTCGTGCCCACGGAAACCACAGAACCGGACCCTGGAATTGAGGAGTATGCTGGCTTCAATGAGGCCGTGGGCTCGTGCCCACGGAAACCGCGATGCGGACGAGTTGCCGCCGATCCCGTGCACAGGCTTCAATGAGGCCGTGGGCTCGTGCCCACGGAAACACACGATCTCGACGGCGATCGCCGCACCTGAGGCGTCGCTTCAATGAGGCCGTGGGCTCGTGCCCACGGAAACAATTCACGAACCTGCCAAGAGCACCCGCGCCTGAAGCTTCAATGAGGCCGTGGGCTCGTGCCCACGGAAACCAACGGCCCCTTGACGCGGTAGATGTCACTGAGGACGCTTCAATGAGGCCGTGGGCTCGTGCCCACGGAAACTGGCATCCAAGGCGTTGGCCCACACCTCGGGAACCCGCTTCAATGAGGCCGTGGGCTCGTGCCCACGGAAACCATCATCTTTGAGGGAGACAGACGTGTAGATCTTTCGGCTTCAATGAGGCCGTGGGCTCGTGCCCACGGAAACGCGCGCTCGAGCGCCGACACGTGCATCCATTCAGTCGCTTCAATGAGGCCGTGGGCTCGTGCCCACGGAAACTCGCGCGTCCTGTGGGGCACGCCGAACCCGACCAAGCTTCAATGAGGCCGTGGGCTCGTGCCCACGGAAACCGCGGCGATGCTGTCCTTGCCACGCGAGAAGCTCAGGCTTCAATGAGGCCGTGGGCTCGTGCCCACGGAAACTTGACCGCTTCGGCCGGTACGGTGCGAGCCTGGTCCGGCTTCAATGAGGCCGTGGGCTCGTGCCCACGGAAACGAGGCCACTGCGGCCCGTCGCCTGCGGGAGGCGTTGCTTCAATGAGGCCGTGGGCTCGTGCCCACGGAAACCTCCGGGGCGATCACCTTCTCGGCGTAAGGCTGAGTGCTTCAATGAGGCCGTGGGCTCGTGCCCACGGAAACTTCCGGGTTTCGGGCAACCTCGCGTGCCTGATCGAGCTTCAATGAGGCCGTGGGCTCGTGCCCACGGAAACCCGCGCGGTGGCCGGCATGACGCGCCACGAACTCCGGCTTCAATGAGGCCGTGGGCTCGTGCCCACGGAAACTCCCACCGCCCGGCGCAGGCGTCCCGTGTCGATGAGCTTCAATGAGGCCGTGGGCTCGTGCCCACGGAAACGTCAGATCGTCGGCCAGATGATGATGGAGCAGTTCCGGCTTCAATGAGGCCGTGGGCTCGTGCCCACGGAAACTGGTCGACAATCGATGCCCTCGCGGTTGATGATGGAGCTTCAATGAGGCCGTGGGCTCGTGCCCACGGAAACCGGTCGCGGAGGTCATGCGCCGGTGGGACGAGCGCACGCTTCAATGAGGCCGTGGGCTCGTGCCCACGGAAACGCGCACTTGCAATCAGTATGCCGGTGCTCGAAAATTGCTTCAATGAGGCCGTGGGCTCGTGCCCACGGAAACAGTAGGTTTCGAACCTCAACGCTGTCAACGAACCAGAGTTCGGTCCGCGAGACGGTCGGCCCATACTACCGCAGCACGTCATCTCAACCACTTTCTCTGGCGCCGAGAAGCTCGATGCCATCGTTGTCCCGAGCGGCCGCCACCCTTCTAGCCCCAGCCAACCGCTCGCAATCGTCGTCAGTTTTCAAAGACCCCCGAGGCGCTCACAGCACCTCGGCACGGTGCTCCTTGCGGATGTACGGTCGACCGAGCGACTCGATCCGCTCGACCGCCTCGCCCTTTTCCGGGCCGAGGTCGATGAACAGGACCTGATCCTCATCGTGGTTGATCAACCCTGCCAGCGCCGTTTGTAACCGGGCGAGCTGCACGCGGCTGAGACAGCACTCGTAGACCGAGTACTGCAGCCGGCGCCCGAAGTCCACGACCGTCTTCTGGACCTTGTGCAACCGCTTCTCGTCGGCGATGTCGTAGCTCACAAGGAAGACGCCTCTCATCGTCAGCGCGTTACGAAACCGGGATAGGCCGGAATCTCGTCGAACAAGTGTCGGGCGAGCAGCCTCGTCTGCACATCGATCACCCGCCGGTAGCTGATCCGGTATCCGAACACAGGATGAGTCACCTCCTGGTCAAGGCGGCGTTCGATCGCCGCAATGAACCGTTTCCGGCCTGCATCCCGCAGGGCACAGCCCGTGCCACCGTAGTCGAAGTCGCCGGGGGTCACAACGCCGGTATTGACCGCGGTGATGACCGCGGAGTCGGCCAGCAGCGGCCGGAACGGCTCCATGAGGTCGAGAGCCAGCGCCGGCCGCCCTGGTCGCGTCTCGTGGTAGAAGCCGAGCGCCGGGTCAAGGCCGGCCAGGGCAACGCTGGCGGTGAAGGTACGCGCCAGAATGGAGTACGCGAGCGAGAGCATGGCGTTGACCGGATCGCGCGGCGGCCGGCGGTTGCGACCACCAAAGTCGAACCCCGGCATGCTCGGGTCCCACTTCAGCATCAGGGGCAGCGACGCGAAGTACAGGCGGGCTGCGGCCCCTTCGATGCCCAGTAACACGTCCGGCGAGCTGGCCCGGGCAGCCCTTTCGGCTGCGCCGCTGAGGTCATCGAGCGTGGACTCCTCGACGCCGCCCGCGTTGCGCCGCAAAAGGGTGCGGCTGTTGCGGATCTTCGCTGCCACCAAGGTGCGAGCGAGCGCCAGCGACCAGCGTTCATCCAGCGACCGCGCGTACTGGCGGCGGCGAAGCTGCGCCGCGCTGCCGCCGAGCGGGGTTGCCATGCCGTAGAACCATCCGCCGGTCGAGAAATAGCCGATCGACTTACCCGCGATCATCACGCTCCGCACCGCCTGGGTGGAGAGCTGGACGAATCCGAACACGGAGACGTGGCTGACGTCTTTGAGCTTGACCCGTGCCGGCTCCTCGTTGGGGACCCGCACCACGAGCTGCTGGCCCTCCACGCCGACAGTCGCGCCCTGGGTCGCGAGGTACAACGGCAGCGCATCGTCGGAGGGTGGCGCGTAGGGACGCACGGTGCCGTCCTCGGTGGGTCCTTCTGGCACCCCCTCCGCAAGCAAGCGTGTTTCATCGGGCAGGCACAGTGACACGAGCGAGCAACGGGGGCACTTGCGGCTCCCGTCGAGGGGCGGGGGCGGGCCGGGAGCTGATTCGAGCGCTCGCGCGCCTGCCGTGGCACTCTCGACGAGGCTGACCAGCTCATCGGTTGGCCAGACGTCAACCGTTTGGTTCGTCGCCGGGTAGTAAATAGCGCCACGATCCACCGCATACCCGTTGTCGCGGAGTATTAGGACCTGAGCGCACACCTGGGCACGCTCGGGCGGCCACGCCCGTTCCGGGACATCAGGCGGACGGCCGTGCTTGAAGTCGACCGGCACAACCCGCCCGCCTTCGATGTCGATCACGTCCATCTTAGCGATGAGCCCGAGACGCTCGGACGCTGCGGTGACGCTCCGGTACCGGCTCCCTTCGTGCTCTTCGACCTTGTCCGCGTCCGGCACAGGCCGCGGCGGGCGATCCACCCGCCTGTGCAGGTACCTCCCCTCCTCCGTGTCGCCCGAGTCCCCCCACTGTCCGAGCACGTGCATCAGATAGAACAGCCGCGGGCAGTACACATACTCGTTGAGCATGCGGACGGGGAGAAGTCTGGGCTCCACCGATGCCAGTGACATCACGGTCCGTCCCATTCCTGTTGCCGCGAAGCGTCGGCCTTGCCACTGCAAAACCTGGAAATCGCCACTCGGGCGGGAAAAAAGTGCGAGTTCGCGCGGTAAGACGGCACGCCCCAGATTCGAAGTTCTGGGGCGCCTTGGGGGCAGCCTGGTCTCTGGGGCGTCGCTCGGCGCAGGTACGTCACGGTAATTGCCCGTTGGTTATTGGCGTGCCAGCCGACTTGGCGGCAGCGATGGTCCCGAAGACGGCGCGAGATCGCATCGCCATCCTGGTGCCCAACCTCCGCAACACTCGTATCAGTTCGGCTGCTGCCTCCGGTGACTTCACGACGTGCCGCCCACAGCTGCGGCGCTTGTGCCGGAGCGCCCGGACGGGCTGAGATTTCTTCGGCCGGTGAGCGCTGATGAGCCATGGTTCTAAGCAGGGACTGCGGGGGCAAAATTGCTGTAGTACTGGTTCTGTGCTATTCGCTGGCTCCGGAAGACCTCCGCAATGCCCATGGCAGCAAGTTGTCGCCGATCCGGGATCGGGCGTTGGAGCTCGGCCAGGGCAAGAAGCGAGCGCACCGTATCCAGCTCGACGGCTTGTTCCCAGATCGGCCATGTGAACCATGCCGCTCTTTTCCCCTGGCGCCGAAAACCAGTCGTCGCCAGCACAGACCCAACCATAGCCGTCGGAAACAAAGCCAGGGCCTCGAGGGCGAGGTTGTTTGCGCCAAGCATCGTGCCTGGACCTTCCCCCTTCTTCGATTGAGCTGGGTTCCGCCAGCGGAGGGCATACCTTTGATCCTCAATCGGATCCCAGCGAAGGCTGAACCCTTCGTCCAGGTAGTCCCAGGCTCCGAACAACGCGCGATCGAGGGCCCCCATGGTCACTGCCTTCCGGATCGCCAGCGCATAGGCTGGTAGACCTTGACCTGCGGAATCCCCCCGGCGCACCATCCGGAACTTCGTGTCCTGGAAGGTATTCTCATCTGGGTACATTTCGCTGCCAAACGCAGCGAGATGGTCCACAAGGTGCCGGCTGTCTGCAGTGGCCTGCTGACTGGCCCGCTCAAGGGCCGTCCGGAACTTCGTCGCATCGAATGGAAGGCCCCTGTCAATCTCGAGATGGTCTACGGGCATGTCAACTAGCGATCCGTAAAGGGCCTTAACAAAGCGCGAGGCATCGTCCCCGGCGCCGACAAGCAGGGGGCGCCACGCTGCGGCAACGAAACGCCACCCAATTCTCAAGTTCGGGTGAGTCACGCGAGCGACTACTGCTGCCCCGAGGCTTGCCAGGAAACCAAGCGGATTTGCGCCATCAATGGCTCCCAAGAGCAGACCGCGTCCCATCTCACGTCCCAACATGGTGCGCCCCCTTGCTGGCGGATCTCTCCTCCCACTCGCTTTGTCTGTGATCTGAGAGCCGAACAAGAGCTTCCAGCCAGGCCACGCCCCACCACCCGTAGTGGCGTGTCAGCCGCCAGAACCGGTCAGCAACTCCCGAGTCAAGACACTCCAGATTCGTCGAGCTTGAGGCCTTGAACCGATGCCCTTCTAGCTCGCATTGGACCTCGACGGGCTTGTCATCGAATACCACCGGGGCGAAAGGACGACAACGGCCGTGATGGGTTGCAACGAGGTGCAGAAGAAGATCACGCACAATAGAGTCGGCAGGTAGTAGGGACGACACGCTTTCGATAAACCGGACTGAGAGCAACTCGTGGCGACCAGCTTCAGGGTAGCCGGCGACTTGCCGGGCCTGCCGAAACGCCTCAGCACCTTGCGGACAGTCATTCGACTTTGCCAGCAGCTCCCCTCGAACCCAATGAAAGCCACCCCGCAGCAGAGCCTGGAAGCGGGGGTCGGCCTTGCCCAGATCGTGGAAGGCGCCCGCTAGACTGGCTGCCTCGACGATATCGTCAGGCAGACCCGCAGAGGCGGTGAAACGTCGGGCGAGCTTTGCCACGCCACGAAGGTGATCGTCGAGTTTAACCCGACGGGGTAGGCTGGAGCTTGTTGCATCGTCCTCGTCGCTGAAGCCCTCCAGGTCAGCGGCCACTTGGGGTAGTGGCCTCGCGGAGGTGAGGACAAAACCTGCGAGAGGATGGCGGATCATTCTGGTCTTTGACTGGTTTGTCGCAAGGTGCCCGGCAACCCGTGCAAGCCATGGCTCGGTGTTGCCATTTTCTGCCAGCTCGCTCAAAGCCGATCGAAGATCACCCATAACCTGCTCGGGGTCCTCCTCGATGAGTTCAGCACCGTCCTCCGCAAGCGGAAGGAGGCTCGCCGCGACCGTGTCCGGTGGCCATTGACCAAGGACCTTGGGGTGCAGCCGCAGGACCGCCCGGCCTCGGGACTCGGCCTGTGCGCGGTCCCCGAGATCCAGGACGGGAGCGTCCCGGTCTCCCAGGGGGAGATCACCCAGGCATCTCGATTCCAACGAAGCCGCAGGAATCACTACGACGTCGCCGGGGCGGATGTCCCTTGGGTCCGATGTGACGTGGGTCTTCTCTGAACCCAGCTCACGCCCGCGCCAAACCACGACCCGGCGCACCCCTCTCGAACCCTCGCCGGAGTCAGTGGTTGGTCCTTCGATATCAGCGCTGTCGTCTAGCCCATCTTCTCCTGCCAGCCAGCGCCGAAAGTAGCCCAACGGCACGGGAAGACACTCACCGGATGCCGGCGGAACCAGGACTACGGCATCCAAAGATGCCCCTTCTGTCTCCTCATTTGTCAGTTCGATATCGGCCCGCCAGCAGACCTGCACATCACCGCTCCCACCACTTGGGCCACGAAGAAACAAGGCGACATCGGGCGTGGGAAGAGGCTCGGGAGCAGTCTGGACCCAGCAGTCAATATGGGCCGGGAGCATGACTGGTGCCGAAAGACTTGGCGCGTTAAGCCGTTCGAGTAGGGCAATGCGTTGCTCGGCCTGAGCCGGAAAGCACCCCTCCAAATGGGCGATCCCGAAGTCGACGGCATTGTCGATGGCCACTTCATTGAGCCATTTCCAGGTTTCTGCGATTGCCATGCCGTAGACGGGGTCCTCTGCGGCATTGGAGTCCGGATCGGCTTGATCGGCTCGGACCAAGATTGCGGCGCGAGCCCCGATGGGTCGTCCCATCCGGTTGAGCCGCCCGAATCGTTGCCGCAGAGCGTCGAGGCTGGCGCACTCGGTCACGAGCGCATCGAAGTCGAGGTCAGCGCCGACCTCCAGCGTTTGTGTCGCCACCACGAACACAGGTGCTGCGAGTTGCCTGTGCTCTGAAAACGAAGATGCGAGCGGCCTCAACCTGTCGCTGATTGTGTCGTCGCGGTCTAGCGGCCGCATGCGACCGGTCAGCAACACGGCGCAGCGTTGGTGGGCCGCAGAGAGCAATCGATGGGCCGCTCGGGCGGTCGACACGCGGTTACAGAAGACGACAATCGCGCGGGACCCGGCTCTCGCCATCTCCTCGGCCTCGCGGGCCAGCGAACCTGCAAGCTCATTCGGCCGCTTCTTGGCTGGGACGGGCGGAACGAGCCTCGCGGGTTTCCTCGCTAGCTGTCGGCGGCCCAACGGGTGGTCCGGGTTGCGGGGCTGGTTTGACTCGTCTCGGAACACATCGTTGAGCCCATGGGGAGGGGTGGCCGACAAGATGGAAACCTGGAAAGGTGCGGCCAGCGGCGCCTTGGCGAACCCGCGGTACTTGCGGATTGCGTGTAGGGTCTCCATGAAGGGCTTCGCGCAATGGGCCTCGTCCAGGAGGATGAGGCTGTCGTTTGCGGCCAGACCTGCAAGGATCGGCCACATCCCTGGTCGCGCGCCGTAACCCCGGAACAGCAACCGCGAGCCCAGTTGATCTACGGTGGATGCAACTACAAGAGGCTGGAGCGGCCACCGGGCCCAGCTCTCTGATCGCGCCATGCCGCCGCGGAGCTCAAACACCCCGAGCGGCTCCTCACTCCCGCTGAGCTGGCGGAGGTGATCAGCCACCGCCCGCAAGATCCCCGTTTGGGCTTCCCGCAGCTTGATGGCCAGTGCTCGCGCCCGCTGAAAAGCCTCGTCGACGATCACTCGCCTGTCCACGACGAAAAATACGCGGCGGGGAGCCGTGATGCGCCGGCCGTCCCCCAACCGTGCCGCCTGGGCTGCCAGGGTGAAGACAGCGATGTCGATACAGGCCGTCTTGCCGGCAGCGGTAGGAAGCGTGATGGCCTCTGGCCAAGCGGCGTTCGAATCGCGCAGAAGGCGTTCCGCCAGGCTCGTCTGCCAGGCAAAGGGCGTCCGCGGTGACTTCCCTGGCTCGCTCCATGCAGCCTCGAAGAACTGGCCGAACTGCTGGCTGGTCAGCTCACTCACCGCCCGCCTCCCTATCCATTGGCAGACAGAGGCCATAGCCGCGGAAGCGACCCGCCCCGACAGCAACCGGCCCAGTCACGGGTGAGTCGAAGACAATCACGGCGTGGGTATGGTGCATCCGCCCTCCGTTATTCTTCCGAGTGATCGGTTGGAAGTTGCTGGATCGGGGAACGCCCTCTACCAGTGAGACTGGGTGAAGAAGAACCTCGCTCGGCCGAGGCAAGCCAATGCGCTCGCACGCATCCGCGACTGTCTCTGCTGCCCTGTCCCACTTACGCGGTCCATCGAAATGGCGATCGAGCACCACCGGTGTGACCGTGGCCCAGCAACGAGACGGGCGCACCCACCTTTCGACGTCCAGGCTCCACGGTCGAGCCTCGCGGGTTTCGAGTGTGGCCTGGCACTCGAGCCACTGGCCGTCGAAAAGCCTGAGAGTCCTTGGTGCCCCTTCCGGTGTCCAGAGCCAAGGCTCGAGCACTCGGGAGGCTTCGACTGGGTCGAGCTGGCGCGGCAACGCAACCGCTACTCCCATCAGTCGGCCATCTGCATGCCTACTCCCGGCGAAGGGAAGGGGGAGGAGTGCCAGATGCGGCCGTGTGGTGGCTGCCCCATCCGGCGTATGCCCTGAGACCCATTCCGGAATTGGTTCCGCGCATTCGGCCAGGAGCGCCCCGCGAAGGGCCTCTGTAAGCCTCAGAGTAGAAGTAAGACCAAGACGCTTGCCCGAAAGCGCCAACACAACCAGGCATGGATCGAAGACCGACCCGGGCGCTTCCCTTCGCGGCGGTTCGGGGGTGCCGTACCCCTGCCAGCGACCCGGCCCGGGGCGTAAGCTGACGGGGGTTCCCCCGGGGAAACGCTTCTCCAACTCGGCTCTGAGGAGGGCTTTGTTGCGGCCCGTGGCCCCTTTGAGTGCAGCCTGGAGCTCTGCGTGAGCGATGACCGCGGCACGGTTGTAGCGCCGTTCCAAATAGGCGAGACGCCCTTGCGTGGGTACCCGAAGGCGTTGTGTGGCTATGCCCTGTACGGGTTCCCAACTCACCTTTGGGGCACTATCGGCGACCCATATCTGGACCAGGGACGCTGGATGACCGAGAGAAGTGGCCTTTCGTGCGAGGGAAAGGAGTGCTACGCGGTGCTCGCCAGAGTCAGCACTCTGCCAAACGAGGTGCACAACGGGGTCGATTGGGATAGCAAGCGGGAAGCTGCGTGGTTGGCGGGGCCGAAATTCAGGGAGCAACGACAAGCCTGCTTCCTTAAGCTTGACAGGGTCGCTGCCGACGGGCAGCCTTCCAACTCGAGAATCATTAACCGGGACATAGCTAATAGCCGGTCCTATCCCATTGAAGACTTGGCGATCAAAGGCATCCGAGGCCGCTATTCCCGGCGGGTCTTGAGCCTCCAGCCAGCGTAGGGCCTCACCCTCGGCCTCGTCCTGGCCGGTCTCAAACCACGCAGCTGCCAAGGCCATGAACACTCGGTCTGGATGGGGCGGCCATTCCGCCTGCTCCTTTTTGGCTCCGTCCGCCGCCGCCATCGCCCACCCCATGAGGTAGCGAATACCGAGGGCGAACATTAATCAGCTCCTTCCCTCCGCTCAGCAGCAAGTTGTTGACTGCGGCGGACCAATTCCACGAGGTCAGCAGAGGGCTCCAGCTCGATTTCCTCCTCCCACGGGAGACCTGCTTGTTGTGCCTCAATGAGCGCCGTATTGAATAGTTCGACCGCCTCGTTCCCTGTTACAGCAAAACGCCTAGGCACATCGCCCGGCGTATCCAGTAGCTCCCAGATCGGACTGGTCTGTGGCACGAGGTGGCAGCGCGAACGCAGGTCGGCGCCATCCTCTCTGGCCAAGACCCCCGCGAGCAGGCCCAGCGCCACGAGGACCGTCCGGGCTGCTCCGTCCACCTGAGAGCTTGATTCCTCCGCCCCGTTCAGTGGGAAACGAAGGCGGCGCAGGGCTGGCAGAGATAGCACGGTTGTTTGCAGGGCGTATCTGAAGGTGAAGCCGCCGTCGCTGATCCCGGGTGTGACGTTGCCGTGGTTCGCCTCAGAGGGCTTGCCTTCCTTTCCGAGCTTCGGACCTAGCGTTGAATCAAGGGTCCAATCCGGTGATTGAGCGCTTTCCTTCTTCCGAGTATGGAGCGGCCCGGCATCCAAGAGGACCTGTGCCGGGTCGATCCGACTGCTCGTCTTCTTGCCAGGTTCGGCGTCAATTCCAACGATCTCGGAGACCAGAGCACGTTGGAATTTGGCCCCGAGGCCACCGCGGGGTCCAGTTGAGTCCCACAGACCGAGCAGAAGCGCGGTCGGACATAGCCCGAAAAGACCGGTCGCCTTGCGAAGATCTGCGGTATCCAGGAGTTGCCCCTTCTCGGATCTCCGAAAGATGACACCCTTGTAGAGGCTGTCGCGAAAGATCGCATCCGCGATCCGGTGTGGTGCCTCCAGGCTGCTTACGGTGAACTTCCTCAAAAGCTGTTTGTCATCGAACTTCGCGACAAGCAATGGAAGCTTGATGCGCCTGTTGCGGACAGCATTCAGGAGAGCCAGCTCCATACGATTGGCCTGGGACTGCACAGAGTCCAACAGAACACATTGGACACGCTGGCCGTTGATCACCCGTGTCTCGACTGCGTACTTCCCCCCTTCGTAGGTTGGGGGAAAGACCTTGTCGCCTGGACCGCCAGCCGGCTGATGTTCGGTGATACACCTGAACGCGGCAGCAGTACCGGCAACGGCTTGCTGAAGGGTTCCCAGGGTGAGGGTTTCGGGATTCTCGGCCATTCGTTCCTCCTTGGCTCAGCGGTTGGGCGAAAACACGTGTCGCGGCTCCCAATCTCCGGATTACTACGGCCTTCTACGGGCCGCTTCCTCTCGGGTCTGGTGCATCGGGGTGTGCCGCGGTCCCAGCGACGTGGTTGGAGACGGGCTTCGCGGTGAGGTTGAGCGGTGCAGGAATGAGGCATCGGCGGCCCCAGCCGAGACCCAAGCAACGGCACTGGGCTGTGACGGCGAAGGTAAGGCTCAGCCCCATGGTGCTAATTGGAACACGATTAGGGACTTTGCTGGAGACCCGTCGTACTGGCCCGGTCCGCAATAGCGCGAGACTACGCGGCAGTTGTGCTCTTGACACCGCGCTAGTCATTTGGAACCTCCTTCCGCCCGCCATACACCTCCCACGCCTCGCGGTGCTCGGCGGCCACCTCCTCCGCGAGCGCGGCGGGGGCGAGGACCCGGCAGTGCCGGCCCCAGCCGAGAATCCAGGGGAGGAGCTCGACGGTGGAGGCGACCGTCAGGGTCAGGTCGACGGTGCCATCGGGGTTCGGGGTGAGGCGTTGGCTGAGGTGCCAACGGGTCTCGCGGACACGCGCCGCGGCCTCGGGCGCGAAGCGCAAGGTCACCTCGACCGGGTGCTCACTGCCGAGCCACACGCCCCAGGCGGTCGAGAGGCGGTCGAGGAGCGGCGCGAGGTCGGGCGGGTCGAAGCTCGCGCCGGTGGGCTCGACGCCCCGCACACGCTCGAGCTTGAGGACGCGCAGCTCGCCGGGGGGCGTGGCACGGCCGATGGCGTACACCGCACGACTGGCCGGCACGGTCTCGAGCAGGTGCGGCTCGAACTCGATCTGCTTGACGGCGCCGCCGCGGGTGCGGGCGGCGTAGGTGACCCTCAGGACGCGACGCAGCGCCCAGGCATATGCGAAGGTGCGGAAGATCTCGGCCATGGCGCCACTGCCGTGCGCCACGCGGGCAGCAACAGCGGCGAAGGCTGGCCGGACCTCGTGCGGCATGACAGCAGCCAAGCGTGCGAGGGCGTCGGCGACGGCGCGGTTGGGCTCGTCGGCCTCGGCGAGCAGGAGTCGGGCGGCGAGGAAGAGGGCCGCGGCCTCCTCGAGGTGAAAACGCACGGGAGGAACCTGCAACCGGGCGCCTTCGGCCAGGCGCCAGCCCCGGTGGTGGCGCACGATCGGGAGGCGACCAGTGGAGGAGAGATCGAGCAGGTAGTTCCGGACTGTGCGCGGGGCGATGCCGAGGGTCGCCGCGATCTCGCTGGAGGTGAGGGTGCGGCCGGGGTTGCGGTGAAAAAGAAAGACAAGCTCGATCAGACGATTGGCTTTCGTGAGACCGTCCGAGAAGACCATGGCGCCTCCGCAGTCTGTCCGGTTTTGAGCGAGCGTGACGCCTGACGCACTCGAGTGTAGCACGGGCCAAGGTGCACCGAGCGCGGCGGGGCTGTGCGCAGTGATGCGACCGAGAACGGCGCGGTGAGGGATCGAGGTCACGCGAGCATTGATCAGCCCCGATGCGGCACGGTACGTGCCGGCTTCGCTGCCGTGAGGGCCACGAGGTGGACGCGTCGGACACCAGCCCGGCATAGCGCGCTTGAGCCCACGCGGCCATGAAGGGGTGGCGGTCCTGCCGAGCGCATCTCCGCCCTCGCGACCCTCGTTACCCCCTCACCCTGCCCTCTCCCCCGCTCTCGCGGGGGCGAGGGAGCAAGCGCGGAAATGTATCGGCCTGCGGGGGCGAGGGAGCAAGCGCGGAAATGAATCGGCCTGCGGGGGCGAGGGAGCAAGCGCGGAAGCGTATCGGCCTGCGGGGGTGAGGGAGCAAGCGCGGAAGTGGATCGGCCTGCGGGGGCAAGCGCGGAGGTCGATCGGCCCGAGGGACGGGTGAGGGGCTGAAAGGAGCCGCGCCGGGCAGGGAGTTTCTACACCGTGCGGGCGTGCTCGGCGCTCGGCACCCGGCGTTCGAGCCGGCCCCAGAGGACCGGCAGAACGATGAGCGTGAGCAGGGTCGAGGTGACGATCCCACCCATGACGACGACAGCGAGCGGTTTCTGGATGTCGGCCCCGGAGCCGGTGGCGAAAAGCATCGGCAGGTGGCCGATGAAGCTCGTCAGCGCGGTCATCAGCAGCGGGCGGAAGCGCGCATCGCAGCCTTCGACGACGGCCGTGGCGACGTCGCGACCACGCTCCCGGAGCTGACGGAAAAACGCCACCAGCACCACGCCGTTCTGCACCGCGACGCCGAGCAGGACGATGAACGCCACCGCCGCCGACACCGACAGGTGCATGCCGAACGCCGCCGCGGCGAGGACGCCGCCGACCAACGCGAACGGGAGGTTGAGGACGACCAGCACCGCGTTGCGCCAGGTACCGAGCACGCTCACCAGCAGCAGCACGACGAGCGTCAGCACGACGGGCACGACGATCGCGAGCTGCCGCATCGCCCGCTGCTGGTTCTCGAACTGGCCGCCGTACTCGATCCAGTAGCCCTGAGGCAGCTCCTGCGCGAGCGGGCCGAGGCGCTGCTGCACCTCGCTCACGAAGCGGCCGAGGTCGCGGCCACGTACGTTGACCTCGACCACGACGCGCCGCATCCCCTGCTCCCGGCTGATCTGCGACGGTCCCTCGTCGACCGAGATTGCGGCCACTTGGGCGAGCGGTACCCGTTGGCCGCCAGGCGTCGAGATGAGCAGCCCGCCGAGCACCGCGAGGTTGTCTCTGGCCTCTTCCGACAGCCGGGCGAGCACGGCCGTACGCCGCTGCCCCTCCACCATCGTCGTCACCGCCCGACCGGCCACGCCGAGCTCCAGCATATCGTTGACGTCAGCCGCATTGAGCCCCCAGCGCGCCATCGGCTCGCGGTCCGGCGTGACCACGATCCCGGCGAGACCGGCGACCTGCTCGACCTTGAGGTCGACCGCTCCCTCGACACCGCGCATGCGCTCGGCGGCCTGGTCGGCGAGCCGCTTGAGCACCGCGAGGTCGGGCCCGAAGATCTTCACGGCGAGGTCGCTCTTGACCCCCGAGACGAGCTCGTTGACGCGCAGCGCGATCGGCTGCGAGAACGCCAGCCGCAGCCCCGGGATCGCCCCGAGCTCGCGCTCGAGCGCCGCCACCAGCTCCTCCTTGCGACGCCCGCTCGACCACTGGGAGCGCGGCTTGAGCATGATCATGACGTCGGTCTGCTCCGGACCCATTGGGTCCTCGGAGATCTCGGCCCGGCCGGTCTTGCTCACCACGGTCGAAACCTCGCTGAAGCGGCGCACGCGCTCCTCGATCAGGCGCGAAACCTCGACCGAGCCTTCGAGCGAGGCGTTGGGGAGACGCACCACGTTGATGGCGATCGCCCCCTCGTCGAGGTTGGGGATGAACTCGGTGCCGAGCCGCGGCACCACGGCGAGCGAGGCAGCCAAAAACGCCAAAGCCAACGCCACGGTGAGGCGCGGCCGCGCCATCGCTCCGCGCAGCAGCCGCAGGTACGCAGCGTGGAACGCCCGCACGAAGCCGAGCTCGCGTTCCTGCCGCTGGGCAAGGATGCGGCCGCACAGCGCTGGCACCACGAGCAGCGCCACGAGGATCGAGGCCAACAGGGCGATCATGAGGGTGAGGGCCAGCGGCCGGAACATCTTCCCCTCGATCCCCTGCAGCGTCAGCAGCGGCACCAGCACGAGGGCGATGACGAGAATCGAGAACGTGACCGGTCGAGCCACCTCGGCCAGGGCCTCGGCGACGACCTGGCGGCGCGGCGCGTCGAGACGGCGCGCCAGGTGCCGGCGGGCATTCTCGACCACGACGATCGAGGCATCGACCACCATCCCGACCGAAAACGCGAGGCCCCCGAGGCTCATGAGGTTGGACGACAGACCCGCGGCGCCCATGACGATGAAGCTGGCCAGAAACGTGAGCGGCAGTGAGAGCACGACGATGAGCGAGGTGCGCAGCTCGGCCACGAAGACGAACAGCACCACGACGACGAGCACGGCGCCCCAAAGGAGTGCCTCCATGACGGTCCGGATGCAGGCCCGTATCAGGTCGGTACGGTCGTAGAAGACGTCCAGCCGTAGCCCCGCCGGGAGCATCTTCTGTACTTGCGCAGCCCTGGTCTTGACCGCCTCGACCACGGTCCTTGAGCTCGAGCCGCGCAGCATGATCACCATACCGGCCACGGTCTCCCCTCGCCCATCGCGGGTCACGGCGCCCTGGCGGGTCTCGCCGCCGATGACGACGTCAGCCACGTCACGCACCAGCACGGGGGTGCCGGCGGAGACCTTGAGGACCACCTTCTCGACGTCGTCCGGCGAGCGGAACCGGCCGTCGCCGCGGATCACCATCTGCTCCCAGCCCTTGAGGATGTAGCCGCCGCCGGCCGACGAGTTGCCGCGTTCGAGCGCCTCCGCCACCTCACGCAGGGAGAGCCCGTACGCCAGCAGGCGCTCGGGATGAACCAGCACCTGCACCTGCCGGACGAACCCGCCGAAGCTGTTGACCTCGGTCACGCCCGGCACGGTACGGAGCTGCGGTGCCACCAGCCAGTCCTGAACGGCGCGCTTCTCATCCAGCGGCAGGTCGCCTTCGAGCGTGTACTGGAAGATCTCGCCGAGGCCGGTCGACAGCGGTGCCAGCTCCGCCTCGACCCCCGGTGGCAGCGCCTCGCGCGCCCCCGCGAGCCGCTCGATCACGAGCTGGCGCGCGAAGTAGGGGTCCACCCCGTCCTCGAACACCACCACCACCTGCGAGAGACCCGCGCGCGACAGCGAGCGTATCTGCTCGACCCGGGGCAGGCCGCCCAGTCGTTGCTCGATCGGGTACGTCACCCGCTGCTCGATGTCCTCGGCGGCGAGCCCATCGGCGCGACTGAGGACCATGACCTGGATGTTGGTGACGTCGGGGAAGGCGTCGATCGGCAGCCGGAACCACGCCCACAGCCCACCGAGGACGAGGAAGGCGCCGGTGACCCAGCTCACCCACTGCCGGCGGAGCAAGGCGTCGAAGAAGCGTTCCATCACCGCCTCCTAGTCCGCGCACCCGGCGCCCATCTTGGAGCGCAGGACGTCCGACTTGAGGAGGAAGGCGCCGTGGGTCGCCACCTCCTGTCCCGACTCCACGCCGTCGACGATCTCGACCCAGTCCGTCCACGCCCGGCCGACCGTCACCGGCCGGCGCACGAAGTCGGTCGCGTCGTAGCGGACGAAAACGAAGCGCCGGCCTTCGTCCTCGAGCACGGCATCGGCGGGCACCGCGAGGGCGCGGGCGGGACTCGGGAACAGCAAGCGAACGCGTGCCGTCATCCCCGCCCGCAGCAGGTTGCCGGGGTTGTCGACGACGACGCGAGCACGGGCCGTGCGTGTCGCCTCGTCGAGGGTGCCGCCGACGCGCTCCACCGTTCCCCTGAACACCCGCCCCTGGTACGAGGGGACCACGACCTCGGCGCGCACCGCCTGCGTTGCCGGCTGCCCCAGCACCGCTGCGACCTCGCGTTCGTACAGCGCCGTCTGCACCCATAACCGGCTGGTGTCGGCCAGCAGCAGCGTGCGGTCGCCAGGCGAGACCAGCGCCCCGAGCGACAGGCTGCGTTCGAGCACCGTGCCGGCGAACGGCGCGCGCACCGCGAGCAGACCGCTATCCCCGGGCGAGGGTACGGCAACCAGGCCCTCCTCGCCGAGCCCGAAGCGCAACAGTTGCTCCCGCGCCGCGCGCTCCTCGGCAACGGCCCGTCCGAGCGCTGCTCGGGCTTCGAGCAGATCCTTCTCGGGGCAGATCTTGCGGGCGAACAGGTCGGACTCGCGGGCGTGCGTCGCGCGGGCCAGCTCGAGCTCCGCGGTCGCCCGCCCGAAAGCTGCCCGGGCCTCGGAGAGTTCCACGCAGTCGACCTCGTAGAGCACGGCTCCCGGAGCCACGTGCGTTCCGAGGTCGACGCGGATGGTGCGCACCACCCCAGCGGCGCGTGGAGACAGCCACACGGCCCGCTCCTCGTTGAGCGCCACCACGCCGGGAGCCTCGCGCGCCTCAACGGCCGGCTGGAGGGCGGCTGTCGCCGTCTCGATCCCCTTGCCAGGGCCGATCAGCTCCGCAGGCACCGAGACGAAGCCGACCTCGTACCGGCATTCGCCGCAGGTGTGGGCAGGGATACCGTGCTCGCACCGAGCGGCCAGGAGGTCGTCGAGCGAGCGGTCGAGATCGGAGCGCTCGAGCGCCTCTGCCTCGTGCACGGGCTCGGGGACCGACGACGGCCGCCCGCATCCCGCGGCCGCGGCCAATGCACCAGCCAGCAGTGCGACCACGACGTTCGCCTTCATTGCCGTTCTCCTTCCGCTGTGTCGCCACCGACCAGCCGTTCCACCTCGACCCGAGCCAGGGCCAGGCGTAACCTCGCCTCCACGGCTCTCTCCTGCGCTGCCGCCAGCATCCGCCGGGCCTCGAGGACCTCGAGCAGCCCGAGCTTGCCGCGCGTGTAGCCCTCGTTGACACCAGCGAACACCTCCGCAGCCCGCGGCAACGACTCGCGCGTCAGCAGGCGCACCTCCTCCGCGCTCTCCCACAACGTCGCCTGTGCTACCCGCAGGCTCGCGCTCATCGCCAGCGCCCGCGCCTGTCCCTGCTGCCGTCCGATCTCCCGTCGCGCTCGGGCCGCGGCCAGCTCGCCCTGCCCGCGGTCCCACAGCGGTAGCTGGATCGCCATTCCGGCCACGTAGCCGGTGGTGCTTTCGCTTCCGCGGCGGATGATGCCGAGGCGGAGGACGGGCTCGGGCCATTTCCCGCGGCTGGCCAGCGTCATCTCGGCGTCGAGCCGCTTCTGCTCGGCCACGCTCAGGCGCTCCTCGGGGGTGTTGCCGAGCCGGGCGGAAAGCGCCTCGAAGGAAGGCACCTCTTGTGTGAGCGGCAGCTCGCCGGCCAGCGTGCAGGGGTCGAGCGCCGTCTCCCCCATGACCTCGGCGAGAGCACTGCAGGCTGTCAGGACATCGCGACGGGCGGCGTGCACGGCCGACACCGCGAGCGTCCTCTCGGCCTCCGCCTGTGCCTGCTCGAGAGGCGAGCGCTCCCCACCCTCGACGAGCGCCCGCACGGTGGCCGCGACTTCGCCGGCATTCTCGAGGTTCGCCTCGGCCAGGCGCAAGCGCTCGCCAGCGGCCAGCGCCGCCCAGAAGCGACGAGCGACCTCGGCCGCGAGGTCGCGCCGTGCCAGCTCGAGGCGCACCCCTGCCTCGTCACGCTGCAGGCGGGCCACCGCCACCCGCGTACCGCGCACGGCGATCGGCAACTGCTGCTGCAGCTCCATCCTCGTCTCGCTCTCCGCGCGGCGCGAGAACGACCGATCGAGATCTTCGACCTCGCCCGCGAGCTCCGGGTTCGGCCACAGCTCCGCTTGCCGGATCTCGGCCCGAGCGACCTCCAGCTCCGCCGCTGCGGCGGCCAGGCTCGGGCTGTGCGCGTACGCCCGGGCCCGCGCCTCGGCCAGGGTCAAGCCCGGCGGCCGCTCACCCGGCTGAGCTGCGGCGGTGATACCGGCGAGCATCGCCAGCGGCAGCACCACGGCTGCCCGCGAAGGTGTCCTGTGCATAGCTCCTCCTCCCTACGAACCAGCGGTCGAGCGCCAGCCGGAGGAGGTATCAGAGTCGGAGAACGGTGCGCGCCGGTGGGGAGCGGTGGACAGGTGCGCACACCGCGCCGCCTACGGGAACGGCGAGAGGCGCCAGCCCGTCGCTGATGAGGCCGGCCACCGGCGAAGCTACAACCGGGACTCGGACGGTCGGAGCCTCATCGGAGTCCAGGCGTAGCGGCACGTGGACGCACGAGCCACAGCTGCTGCCGAACGCTCCGTCTGCCTCGATCGCGTGCTCGCCGAGCGGGAGCGGTACCTCGCCGCTGGTGGCTGTCGTCGCCTCACCGCAGCACCCTACCCCGACGGCTTCCAGGCGTACGTGCCCATCTTCGCCGTAGCACCAGACGACCGCGCACGGGCTCGGCGCACCGACCACGAGCACGAGCACCACCGTGCTCAGCCGCGTTGCCCAGCGTCGACAGCTCCCCAGCACCACACCCTCACAAGCCTGGAATGCTACCTCAGATATTCCTTTCGGGTGCGCCTCCTACTGGGATGCGACCGGCGGCGCAACCGCGTGGACGGCGACGATCTCCGATTTGCCGGCTACCACGCGCAGCAGCTCGAAGAGCTCGACCGGTCGCCGGCCCACAGCCTCCGCGAGCGAGCGCAAAGTCGCGTCCGGGCGCACGTCCCCGCAGCCGAGCGCGGCCAGCACCGCCACTGCTTGCTGGACCGGGATCCCCAGCTCCTCGCACAGGTCATCGACCTGACGCTTGCCGAGCCCCGACGGGACTGCTCCACCGCTGCCAGCGCCGGAACGCGGAACACGGGCCGGCTGGATCGTCTCGTAGACCTTCTGCGGCGTGACTCGGTTGGCGTGGGCAATGGCAGCCAACGTCTGCTCGGGCCCGGCCACTCGCATCCCGTTCTGGCGCAGCAGCGCCAGGGCGTGGTTGACGTCGAGACCCACCTGGGCGCCGAGTGTGGCGAGCGAGGAGAGCTCGGCGTGACCGTAGGGCGGCTCGCCCCACGTGCGGGCCGCTGAGTCCTTGAGCGACGCGTTGAGGTCCAGCACCCACGACACCGGTGCTACCTGGAGCAGCGCGGCAGCGCTGACCACGACGACGATCGCTAGCGCCACCAGGAAGTCGGGGGTGAGAACGCGCAGCCGCTGGGTCCGGTCGCGCAGGTACGTGACGATGGGCTTCCAGTTCAGGACCGTGTGCCAGACACCGACGACCAGGAACAGCAGGGCGGTTGCGATGTGCAGCGCACCCCAGTCGTCCTTGCTCAGCCCGGCCAACGACCATCCCGCCCACTTCGCCACCCGCCCCTGCGGCATGACGAACAGAACCGTCCCCGACACGGCGAGAACCGCGAACACCAACAACGTCGTCAACGACACGGTCCGTCGTACCTGCATGCGAGTCCTCCCCGTCGCGTCGCCTGTGCGGCCCGCACCGACCAGCAAACGTAGCACGAGCCGGGGAGGTCGCTCGTGTCCACCCGCTCGAGGATCACGGGCGCACTCGTGGTAGCATCCGTCCACGTGCTCGAGCAGGCCGTTGCGGCCCCTACGGGGGTTCCGGCACGCCACTCGAAAGCAGCACCGAACCGCTGTGATGATCGGAGTCGCCGGTGAGCATTGAGCGCAAAATCCTCGACCTCTCACATCTCCGCGACCAAGCGCTGCGGGCCGGAGGAGAGCAGCGCATCGCCAAGCAGCATGCTCAAGGTAAGTACACCGCTCGGGAGCGCATCGACAAGCTGCTCGATGACGGCAGCTTCGAGGAGTTCGACGCCTTCGTGACGCACCGCTGCACGGACTTCGGAATGGAGAAGGACCGGCCGCTCACCGACGGCGTCATCACCGGCCACGGCACCATCAATGGCCGGCTGGTGTTCGTTTTCAGCCAGGACTTCACCATCTTCGGCGGCAGCTTGTCCAAGGCGTTTGCCGAGAAGATCTGCAAGATCATGGATCTGGCCGCCAAGGTCGGGGCACCGGTGATCGGCCTCAACGACTCCGGAGGTGCGCGCATCCAAGAGGGTGTCGACGCCCTCGCCGGGTACTCGGATATTTTCCTCCGCAACGTCCTGTACTCCGGTGTCATACCGCAGATCAGCCTGGTTCTCGGCCCCTGCGCCGGAGGAGCGGTCTACAGCCCGGCAATCACCGACTTCGTCGCCATGACTCGCGGCACCAGCTACATGTTCCTTACCGGCCCGAAGGTCGTGAAGCAGGTCACGCGGGAGGAGGTCACGACCGAGCAGCTCGGGGGCGCCGACGTGCACGCCAGCCGCAGTGGCGTCGTCCATTTCGCCTTGCCGAGTGAGGACGAGGCGCTCGCGCTCGTGCGTCGGCTCCTCTCGTTCCTTCCCCAGAACTGCCAGCAGACGACTCCCCTGCTTCCGTGCGACGACCCGATCGACCGCCCCACTCCGGAGCTCAACGCCGTTCTTCCCGACAACCCGAATCAGCCGTACGACGTCAAGGAGGTCATCCGGGCCGTCGTCGACAACGGCGATTTCCTCGAGGTGCACGAGACGTTCGCGCCCAACCTCGTGGTCGGGTTCGCTCGCCTCAACGGCCGCTCGGTGGGGATCGTCGCCAACCAACCCAAGGTCCTGGCCGGCGTCCTCGACAATGCCGCGTCGATCAAAGGCGCCCGCTTCGTGCGCTGCTGCGACGCGTTCAACGTGCCTCTGGTCACCTTCGAGGACGTTCCGGGGTTCATGCCGGGCACCACGCAAGAGTACGGCGGGATCATCCGCAACGGCGCCAAGCTTCTCTTCGCCTTCGCCGAGGCGACCGTCCCCAAGGTCACCGTGATCCTACGCAAGGCCTACGGCGGCGCCTACTGCGTCATGAGCTCCAAGCACCTGCGGGGTGACGCCAACTACGCCTGGCCGACCGCCGAGATCGCGGTCATGGGGCCGGACGGCGCCGTCGAAATCATCTACAAGAAGGAGCTGGAAGCCGCCCAGGACGTGGCTGCCAAGGCCGCTGAGCTCAAGGAGCGCTATGCCTCGCTGTTCGCGACACCGTACGTCGCCGCACGCAAGGGCTATATCGATGACGTCATCGAGCCGGCCACCACCCGGTTCCGCATCATCAAGGCGCTCGAGATGCTCGCTGATAAGCGCGACGCGAACCCCTCACGCAAGCACACCAACATCCCGCTTTGAGAGGCGCCCGTGTCGACCATCGAAGCCCTCACCGTCACCGCGCTCGGCATGTCCGTCGTGTTCTTCGGGCTGCTGCTGTGCGTCGCCTTCATCCACCTGTCGCACCGCGCCGCCCGGCGCTTTCCCTGGGCGGACCAAACCCCGGTCGGCGAGCCGATCGCCTCGCCGGCGCCGACACCGGTACCGGCACCCACAGCCCCACCAGCGGAGCCTCCGAGCCCGGCGATCCTCGCGGTTATTGCCACGGTGCTCGAGATGGAGCAGCGCCTTTACCAGGGTCGCCCAACGTCGCGTCTGACCATTCGCCGGCCTCGCACCGGCGCTTAGCGGAGAGCTGGAGAAAACCCATGCGGGAGCACGTACTGCGCATCGACGGACACGAGTACCGGGCGGAGGTGAAAGAGCTCACGCCGGAAAGGGCCGTGGTGGTGGTCGACGGCAAGGAGTACGGCGTCGACCTGGTCCAGATCGGCCGGCGCCGCGTGAGTGGGGAGGTGGCGCGCGTCGCACCCGCACCGCCGCCTTCGGCCCCGCCCGTCGTGGTCGTGCCCTCCGCCGTCGCTCGCCCAGCCGCACCTGCGGCCGGCGGGGGTGGGATCACGGCGCCGATGCCGGGGCTCATCGTCGCCGTCAAGGCCAAGGAGGGTGAGACCGTGCAGGCCGGCCAGACCCTGCTCGTGATGGAGGCCATGAAGATGGAGAACGCCATTACCGCGGCCTACGCCGGCATCGTCGCGAGGATCTACGTGCGCGAGGGGGATTCCGTGGGTGAGGGGGATCTGCTCGTCGACGTTTCCCGGCCGAAGATGACGACACTGTGAGGCCGTGATGTCGAGTCGCACACCGTCTCGCCTGGCGTCTGTAGCCTTCGTCGCCGCCCTTGCAACAGTCGCTGCCGCTCCCCGAGCGTCGGCGGCTCCACCACCGATATTGGGCGCCTCGTTCGACCCGGCGGTTGTCTTTTTGCACATCGCCCGCGGCACCACGCACGGCCTGGTGAACGACTATCTCGGAGCCGCGGCCTCGCGCGGGGCGATCCTGGACGCCTCGGGCGGGGCAGTCGGCACTTTCGTGACCGTGCACGCCGACGATTTCGAAGCCATCGTCAAGGTCGAGTCGATCGTCGACGGTCGCACGCTCTCCGACGCCGACCATCTAGCGCTCCCCGAGCTCGGCCTGTACTTCATCACCTTCACACCGGAAGACTCGCACGCCTACTTCCGTATCGACAAGGGCAGGCGTGACCTCGACGCCAGCATCCTCAAGCGCGCGGCCAAAGGCCAGCTCTACGACCAGCATGGCCGCGTGGCGGGCATCTTCGCCGTCGTCGCTGTCGGTGAGACCGAGAGCCTCGGGTACGTGGCCCAGTTCGAGCGCGGGTTCTTCGCTTCGGATGTTGCCTCGGGCAGGTTCTCTGGCTACCTCGATCAGGTCGTACAGAGCTCGGGGTTCGCCAACCTGACCATCCCCAACCTGGTGATGGTGCTCGTCGCGTTCATCTTTCTCTATCTCGGGATCGCCAAGAACCAGGAGCCGCTGTTGCTGGTCCCGATCGGCTTCGGCATCCTCATCGGCAACATCCCGCTGCCGCTGTCGATCTTCAACAGCGTGTCGCTGTACATGATCGACCCCCAGACGCACGAGTACGCCTTCAACACCACCGGCAACTCGGTGCTCGGGATCATCTACTTCGGCGTCCGATCGGGGCTGTTTCCGCCGCTCATTTTTCTCGGCATCGGCGCCTTGACCGACTTCTCGGCGCTGCTCTCCAACCCCAAGAGCCTGCTGCTCGGCGCCGCAGCCCAGATCGGCATCTTCACCACGTTCATCGGCGCGCTGTGGCTCGGGTTCTCACCCCAGAGCGCTGCCTCCATCGGCATCATCGGCGGCGCCGACGGCCCCACCGCGATCTTCACGGCCAGCCGCCTGGCGCCGGCGCTCATCGGCCCGATCGCCATCGCTGCCTACTCGTACATGGCCATGGTGCCGATCATCCAGCCGCCGATCATGAAGCTCCTCACCACCCGCGAGGAACGCCTGATCCGCATGAAGCCCGGCCGCAAGGTCTCGCGCCTCGAGAAGGTGGCGTTCCCGATCTTCGGCTTGCTCGTGACCTGCCTCGTAGCACCCGGGGGCTTGCCGCTGCTGGGCATGCTGTTTTTCGGCAACCTGCTCAAGGAGTCAGGGGTGACCACACGCCTGGCCAAGACCGCCGGGAACGCGCTGCTCGATACCTGCACCATCCTGCTCGGGATGGCGGTGGGGGCCTCCACCTCGGCGCAAGCGTTCCTCAACACCCGGTCAGTGCTCATCTTCGTGCTCGGGTGTTTGGCGTTCGCCAGCGCGACCGCGGGCGGTGTGCTGTTCGCCAAGCTCATGAACGTCTTCGCCAAGGAGAAGGTCAACCCGCTCATCGGCGCCGCCGGTGTCTCCGCAGTCCCCGACTCGGCACGCGTCGCACACATGATCGGGCAGGCCGAGGACCCAGGCAACTTCTTACTCCAACACGCAATGGGACCCAACGTCGCGGGTGTCATCGGATCCGCGATCGCGGCCGGGATCTTTCTCGGCCTGTTCTAGGAGCGAGCCATGCAGCACACCATTTCCGTCGTACCCAACGTCTGCGAAGGCCGGAATGAAAAGCTGATCCAGAGACTGCAGGAGAAGCTCGAGGCCGTGCCGTCGCTCGTGCTTCTCGACGTTTCCATGGACCAGGTTCGCAACCGGACGATCTTCTCGTTCATGGGGGACAAGGAGGCGATCTTCGAGGGAGGGTTCCTCATCTACCAGGAAGCGCTCGAGTGGGTGGATATGCGCCAGCATCAGGGTGAGTACCCCCGGATCGGCGCCGTCGACGTGTTCCCGTTCGTGGCGCTCCGTGACACCGCGCTGCCGACGGCGATCGCCTGGTCGACCGAGTTCGCAGAGCAGGTCGCTCGCCGGTTCGCTGTCCCGGTCTACCTCTTCGCCGAGGCGGCACGGCACCCGATGCGGCGCGACATCGAGATGATCCGCGCTGGTGAGTACGAGGGATTCGCCGACAAGATGACCGACCCGAGCTGGAAACCGGACTTCGGACCGGACATCTTCCCTCCCGACAAGGGGGCGACGATCATCGGCGCCCGGCTGCCGATGGTGAACCTCAAGGCCTATCTCACGTCGGCCGACGAGGAAGCTGCGGCATGGGTCGCCGAGACGCTCTCGAGCTCGGCCAGCGGGCTGCCCGGTGTTCACTTCTACCCGGGACTCGACCGCACCCGCAACACGGCTTTGCTTTCGATCACCATCGGCAACTACCGCTCGACCCCGCTGTACCGCGTCCTGGAGGCGATTCGCACCGAGCTGCGGCGCTTCGGGACAGGCGTTGGCCGAGTCGAGATGGTGGGTCTCGTGCCCCAGTCCGCCCTCATCGAGTCGGCCGAGCACTACCTCCAGCTCATGGGGTTCTCGATCGAGGACGTGCTCGAGCACCGGCTGGACACCATCTTCGAAAACCGCTGACGCACCGCTTCGACCCGGACCACACCCCCCAAGAGGGGGGCGCGAGCGGTGGCGACAAGGTGGCATCCGTGCCGCTGATCGGCAAGCAGCGGCCGGAGCTACAGAAAGGGTTGCCGGTTCTGGCGCGCTGGAACCGGCGATGCATCCCGACCAGGATCGTCTGACCGACAGCGAGCGTGCCGGGCGGATCGCACGGTGTACCGGTTCCTACCGTGCTTGCAGGCAGCCGAGGCGCGGTGGGGCGGAAAGCAGGTTCGCGAAGCCAACGGTGGTGTGGACGGCACAGCTTTCCGGTGTTCCGGTCACCAGCATGGCATGGATGTCCACGCGCCGCTCGAGCCTGGCGAGCCCCCACGGCCCGAGCACCGACAGGGCCGTGGCCCACGCGTCGGCGGTCAGGGCATCGGGGGCGACGACCGTGACCGAAGGCGTCGACTCAGCGGGCCACCCCGAGCGCGGGTCGACGATGTGCGAGTAGCGCCGGCCATCGATGGTGACGAAGCGTGCGTAGTTGCCGGACGTGGCGACGGCGCCGTTGGTGAGCCGGAGGGTAGCCACCACGCCCTCCGCGAACGGGTGGCGCACGTCGACCGACCACGGCGAGCGGTCGGGGCGTGTCCCGACCACGCGCAGGTCCCCGCCCACCTCGACCAGGGCACCGCGCACCCCTGCCCGCTCGAGCTCCTCGATCGCACGGTCGATCCCCCACCCCTTGGCGATCCCGCCCAGGTCGACACGGGCTCCCGCAGTGCGTTTGACGACTCCGTCCTGGCGCAGCTCGAAAAGATCCCAACGCGAGCGCCCCCGAGCCTGCAGAAGCGCCGGCGGCTCGGGTAGCCGGCCAGCCCGGCCGGCATCGCGCCACAGCTCGACGAGCGGACGGCAGGTGGCGTCGAATGCGCCTTCCGTCTCCCCGTGCAAGCGCCGCGCCGCCTCGAGCACCGCCATCGTGTCCGCCGACAGGTGCACGATCGCTCCGGCCCCGGCGGCGTTGAGCCGCGACAGCTCGGAGCGCTCGAGGTGAGTACTCATGTGCGCTTCGGTCCTGCGCAGCACCGTCTCCGCCTCGTGCATCGCCCGCCGCGCCGCCTCCTGCCGCCGCAACGGGACCACCGCGGTGAGCGTGCACGAGGTCCCCATCACGCGCGTCGGAGCAGCGGTCACCGCCACCAGCCGCGGGTCGCGCTGCGTCACCCACAATGCCGCCACGGTGACTCCCGTCACCGCCACCACGAGGGAAATCCCGAGCCACCTCCGCATCCCGGTGATTCTACCCAGGCCCCGTCGTCATTCGACTCGAGCGCCCGAACCAGCGATCTGGCCTTCAACCCCGAGGGCAGGAGCGGACGGTCGCCACGGCGCTTCGCTCAGCTGATCCTCCGTTCCTGACGGAGATGACAGCACCGGGAGGAGGCGGCGCCAAACGGTGAGGTGCAGCCGTGTGCCGGCCGAAAAGCGCCGCGCTGGGCGACGCGCGCTACCCGCGCCACTGGGCCTGGTCGACGGTGGTGCGGAAGTCGGCCTCGACACGCTCGGGTAGCTCCTCGTTCTCGGTCAGCTCGCGGTGCCTGGGAGTCGGTGTGCCGACCCAGACGAGGCTGGCCATCGGGCACTTCTCGATCACCTTGCTGACGTCGAGCTCGGCGTCGTAGACGTTGTAGTCGATGCTCGGAAGGTTCTGGTCGAACTTGAAGACCTCACCCATCAGCCGCGTGCATGAGCGGCAGCCGATGCACCCGACCTTGCAGACGTTGGAGACATCCTTGCCGAAGTCCTTGTTCGAGCACTTGACGACGAGCACCCGGTCGGTCTTGAACGGGATCATGGTGATGATGTTGCGTGGGCAGACGCGAGCGCATGCCGAGCAGCCGATGCAGGTGAGGTAGTCCACCGTGGCGAGCCCGTCGATGACGTGGATGGCATCGTAGGCGCAGGCGCGCACGCAGTCTCCGAGCCCCAGACACCCGTACACGCATCCTTGCACCCCAGCCACGAGGTTGGCAGCGGCACACGTTTGCTCACCGCGGTACTCGTGGCGTCCCAGGCGCATGGCGTGATCGGCGGCGCAGTGCACGACAGGCCGGCGAGGCGCTGACTCCCCGATCTCGATCCCCATGATCGCGGCCAGCGCGGCGGCAACGGAGGAGCCACCCACCGGGCAAAGCGAGACGTCGGCACCGGCGACCACGGCCTCGGCGTACTCGTTGCACCCGACGAACCCGCAGCCGCCACAGTTGGCGCCAGGCAGTGCCGCACCGGCCGCCTCGACCCGCGGGTCGACAGCGACGTAGAACGCTCGGCTCGCCCAGCCGAGCACGGCGCACATCGCCAAGGCCAGGCCGAGCATGACGCCGGCCGCAGCCAGGACGGTGGTCGTGGTGAGCATGCTCTCTCCCCTACTTTCCGAAAATGACGGTCTCGAGCCCCCGGTCGACGCCGGTGAACCCCATGAACGCCATCGCCAGGATCCCCGCCACGAGGAGGGTGATCCCGGCGCCCTGCAGCGGCTTCGGCACATCGCACGCTTCCAGCTCCTCGCGGATGCCCGCCATGATGGTGATGGCGAGAGCGAAGCCGATTCCGCCAAACGCCGCTAGAGTCAAGGACTTGTCGAGCCCCCATACGAGCCCGGGGTCGGCCGCACCAGCGACGTGCTTCATGATCTCGAGGCAGGCGAAGAGGATCGCGCAGTTGGTGGTGATCAGCGGCAGGAAGATCCCGAACGCCTTGAACAGCGGCGGAAAAAACTTGCGCAAGTACATCTCGACGAACTGCACGGAGGCGGCGATGACGAAGATGTAAATGATGTAGTTGAGGATCGACAGGTCGAGTACGGCGGTCGAGCCGGGCGCCACGAGCCGCCACAGCCACATGGTCAGCGGGGCGCCGGGCCGGCCGATGAAGTAGGTGAAGGTCCACGACAGCAAGGCGGCGATCGACATCACGAAAGTGACCGCGCACCCCATCCCGAACGCCATATCGACCTTGCGCGACACGCCGATGAACGGGCAGATGCCGACGAAGTAGTGGAGCACGAAGTTGTTGATGAACGCCGCCGAGACGGCGATGAGCATGAGCTGGGCGAGGTGATCCATACCTGCCTCCTCATGCCCGCGCCGCGCGGCGCCCGCTGTACCAATTGACGAAGCCGAGAATGAGGCCGAGCGTGAGGAACGCCCCGGGTGGCAGCACCTGAATCCCCCAGTTGGGCCACGCCTGGGGCAGCACCCGCAGTCCGAGGAGGGTGCCGGAGCCCAGTATCTCGCGGATCACGGAGATCGCACCGAGCCCGAGCGTGAAGCCGAGCGACACGCCAACCGCATCGGCGGCGGCGATCCCGACCGATTGCTTGGCGGCGCACACCTCGCAGCGGCAGATGATGATGCAGTTGACGATGATGAGCGGGACGTACGGTCCGAGCACTTTCGACATCTCGGGCATGAAGGCCTGGAGGAAGCGGTCGGCGATGGTCACGAAGGTGGCGATGGTGAGGGTGAACACCAGGATCCGTAGGTGCGGCTTGATCGCCTTGCGCATGAGGCTGGTGATGACGTTGGCGCAGATGAGCACGAACGCGGTGGCGCCGGCCATGGTGAGCGCCGGCTTGACGCCGTTGGTGACTGCCAGCGTCGGGCACATGCCGAGCAACTGCCGGAGGGTAGGGTTCTCGGGGATGATCCCGTTGAGAAAGCGCTCCGCCGCGGTTGGACCCTGACTCGTCATGACTCGCTCCCTGCTGCCGCCGCAGCTAGCGCCGAGGCGAGCTCATGCACCCGTTGGTTGACGATGCCGGTGACCGCCTCGGATGAGATCGTGGCGCCGGTGAGTGCCCGGATCTCGCCCGACCCAGCGGTCACCTCACGCTTGACGACCTTCAGCGGCGCCCCGGTGGGCTGGCCTTCGAAGTACTTCCGAAACCGCTCCCGAACGGTGATGAAATCGCCCAGCCCGGGGGTCTCCTTCTGGTCGAGGACGTAAATCCCGGTGATGGTGCTGGCCGTGGCATCGAGCCCAATGAGGAGCTCGATGCGGTCGGCAAACCCTTGCCCGGCGGCGGGGACGACCCAGCCGACCTGCTGTCCCGAGGCGTCGAAAGCAGCGAGCACCGTGGCCCCTCCCACGACCCGCTCCCGGCTCGCCTCCCTGACCGCCCCGGGTACCAGCTCTGGGATCTGCGACACGGTGGCGTTGCGCTTGTTCTCGCGGATGCGCGGGGCGAGGGTGATCTCGACCGCTGCCAACGCCGCACCGAAGGCGAGCGAGAGCAGGACGACGAGCCATGACTGACTCCAGAATCCCCCGTGAGGGGTAGCCTCGGTCACGCTCCGCCTCCCTTCTGCACCGGCCCCGGCACCGGCCCACCGAGCGGCGTCGGCACGGTCCAGCGGTTGATCAGCGGCACCATGGCGTTGGCCAGCAAAACCGCGAACATGACGCCTTCCGGGTAGCCGGAGAAGAGCCGGATGACCATCACGAACAGCCCGATGAGGATGCCGAAGACCGCCCTCCCGCTGCGGGTCAGGGGGCTCGTCACCGGGTCGGTGGCGATGAACAGCGCCCCGAACAGCAGCGAGCCGCCCAGCAGGTGGTGCCCGACGGTGAGGCTGGGGTGGATGCCGGCGAGCTGCGCGCCAGCCGAGAGCACGGCCACGGTGCCGACGATCGCCAAAGGCGCATCCCATGTCCCGGCCCGCCGAACGAGGATCCACAGCCCACCTAAAAGACACGCAATCGCCGACGTCTCCCCGAGCGAGCCGTTGACGTTGCCCACGAACAGAGGCCACAGCGGCGTGACCTCGCCGGTCATCTTGCCGACCGTGAGCGGGGTCGCCTGCGAGAGCACGCTCGGGGCGTCGGGCAGCACGAAAGCACCGGCACCCAGCGCCACCGAGAAGCTGATCATCACGAAGGCGCGGCCGACCATCGCCGGGTTGAATAGGTTCATGCCGAGACCACCGAAGACCACTTTGCCGAAGCCGATGGCGGCGAACGAGCCGATGACGCCGACGTACCACGGCGCGCTCCACGGCAGCGATAGCCCGAGGATGGCGCCGGTCACGACGGCAGAAAGGTCGCCGAGGGTCGCTGGCTTGCGGCGCATCACCGTGTGAAACAGGTACTCGGCCGCCAGGCAGGCAAGCCCGCAGATCCCGACCTGCATCACCGCGAACCAGCCGAACACGGCCACGGCAGCGGCCATCACCGGAGCGAGACCGACGAGCACGTCGGCCATCATCCGGCGGGTCGTGAACGCGGCGTCCTGCAGGTGGGGCCCCGGCGCCACGTGGACGATGGCGGAAGGACCGACTCGATCTGGGGGGTGGGCCACCATCGTCACTCCTTTGGCAGCATCGCCTTGCCCATACGGATGAGCTGGGTGAGGGGAATGGCGGCCGGGCAGACATACGCGCAACAACCGCACTCGATGCACGCCTGGATGTGGTATCGCCGGGCCAAGGCCCAGTCGCGGTGGCGCGAGGCCAGGGCGAGGCGGGTGGGGACGAGGCCGAGCGGGCACGCCTCGCCGCAGCGGCCGCAGCGCACGCAGGCCGTCTCCGCCGCCTTGCGCACCTCGCGGGCGGTGAGCACGGTGATGCCGGAGGTGCCCTTGGTGACCGGGGTCGCCAGGTCGCCCACCGCCAACCCCATCATCGGGCCGCCGGAGAGCACGCGTACCGCCTCGGGGCGCAGCCCGCCGCAGAAGTCGAGGACCTCCCGGTAGGAAACGCCTATCGGCACGAGCAGGTTGGCGGGCCGGACCACGCCCGGGCCGGTGACCGCCACGACCCGATGCGTGAGCGGGCGGCCGCGGAGCACGGCGGCGGCGATGGCAGCAGCGGTGCCGACATTGACGACCACGACGCCGACATCCAGCGGTAGGCCGCCGGTGGGCACGATCCGTCCCACCACCGAGAGCACGAGCTGGCGTTCGCCGCCCTGTGGGTACTTGGTCCTCACGCTCTGCACCACGACGCCGGTGCCCTCGGCCGCGGCGCGCAACGCTGCAACCGCCTCGGGCTTGTTGTCCTCGACCCCGATCACGACCTGTCGAGCGCCGGCCGCACGCGCCGCCAGCAGCGCCCCGGCGACGATCGGCGCCGGTGCCTCACGCATGAGCCGGTCGTCGGCGGTGAGGAACGGCTCGCACTCGCAGCCATTCACGAGCACCGTGTCCACCGGCTTGGCGGGGTTGGGGGTGAGCTTGACGTGGGTGGGAAAAGCTGCACCTCCCTGCCCCACGAGCCCGGCCTCACGGACCACGGCGCCGATTGCCTCGGGGGTGAGCTCGTCCAACCCCGCAGTCGGCCAGGGGCCGCCGTACAACGCCTCCCACAACGCCTGTCCGGCGACCTGCTCACCCTCCGCAGCCACCGCGACGGTCGGCACGTGGCGGCCGTTGGGGAGGGTCGTCACACCGAGCCGGACCACCTTGCCGCCGAGCGGCGAGTGGACCGAAGCCGAGACGAACCCGGAGGCCACCCCGAGCACGGTGCCCCAGGCAACCGGGTCGCGGGGCTTGACCGCAGCTGTGGCCGGCGCCCCGAGATGCTGCAGCAGCGGGATCTCCACGCGCGCCGGCGGCGGCAGCACCTCCAAAGCTGCGGCAGCACTGTGGTGTTTCGCCTGAGCCGGATGGATACCGCGCGGGAAGCTGCCGGTGCCGCGTGCTCCGAAAGCCTGGGCGCTCATCGATCGTCCCCTTTCGTCTTTCGAGTCAGCGCGCGGTGCCCGAGCCACGCCAGCGCCATGCCCATCACCAGGCCGCTGAGACCGCCGGCGAGCTGTGCCACAGCGCTGCCGCGGGCCAGCAACGCCCCACCGACCGCGAGCAGCACCGGCAGGACGAAGAGCCCAAAAGCGCCGCCCACCACCGCGAGGCCGGAGCAGGGGACCACGGGAGCGACGGAGTTGCGGGCCGTGCAACCGGGGCACCCGGCCAGGTCGCGGCAGGCATCGCAATGCTCCTGATCTCGCGTCGTTTGCTCGTGTCGCATGACGAAAGACCGGCCGGCACCAGGGCTTGCTGGCGCCGGGGCGCGAGGACGATACCACATCTTCCCGGCCTCGAATGACCCTTTTCTCAACCGCCGCCACCGGCTTTGCGTCCACCTCACCACCTCGCGCGTCCGGTAGCGTGCGCCGGTGTCGGTGATGGCGGCCGGGCGTACAATCCTACTGTGCGTGGTGCGGCTCGTTGCGTCCTGGTCGCAGCTCTGTCCGAACGACCAGCTCGGTCTGCCAGCCGGCGGTGGTCGCAAGGCAGGGTCGAGGTCGGCTGATGCGTACACGGCCCTCATTCGTGCGGGTGGCTCTCATCCTGGGGATCGTTCTGGCCGCGGCCCTGGTGATCGAGAGCCTCAGTGCGTATCACCACGCGCGCGTGGAGATGACGGAACGGAGCACGCCACCGAGCTTGACGACACACGAGCTCCAGCGCAGCCTGGAAGTGGCCATTGCCACGTCGGTCGCACTTTTGGGAGCACTGATCGTCGTGCTCGTCGCACTCCCCGCCTACGTGCGAGGACGCGAGCTGGAGCGACAGGTCGCCGTGGCCCGGCAGGTCCAGCACGACATGCTGCCCCAAGATCTGCGGCCGGGACCCGGCGTCGAGCTCGGCATGTACTTCGAGCCGGCCTGGGAGGTGGGTGGCGACCTGTTCGACATCTTCCCAGCGGCCGGTAACAGCACTGCATTGGCGCTCGGTGATGTCGCCGGGAAGGGGCTTCCGGCCAGCCTTCTCATGGCGCTGACGCACGGGGTGCTCCGCAGCGCCGCTGGTGAGCTCTCGGCGCAGACGCTCGCCCCGCTGGTATCCAGGCTCAACCTGGTGCTCTGCGAGGCCACACCACCGAACCGCTTCGCAACGCTTTTCGCCGCCGTGGTCGACGCTCCCAGCCGCCACCTGAGCTGGGTCAACGCCGGGCATCTACCGGCCCTGCTCGTCCGTGGAGGAGGCGAAGGGAACGAGATCGAGCGACTGCGCTCCACTGGGCCGGTCGTGGGCGCGCTCCCGTACGCGACCTATCGGTGTGAGAGCACGACCCTGCACTGCGGTGACCTGCTCGCCATCTACTCGGATGGCGTGACCGAGGCGGTCAGCCCTTCGGAAGAGGAGTTCGGCGAGGCGAGGCTGTGCGCGATCCTCACCGCAATGAGCCATCGCCCGTGCCAGGAGATCGTGTCGGAGATCGTCCGCCAAGTCCGAGCCTTCGCCCCAGGCTCTCCGGCTGACGACCTGACCATCCTCGTGCTCCGTATCCCCTCCTCCGACTCGTCGTCGTGAGGGCTGGGTTTGGAGTCATTCAGCGCCCGGGCAGCACCGGTGGTGGCCGCGATGACGATGCTTCCGCAAGTGTCGGCGAAAAGCGGGAGCCTGTCCCCGAAAGTGCAGCGTGGCGGCGGCCTTGCCGGCGGTGGGTCATGGCCGCGCCGGCGTGGCAGCGTCCGCATCGCCATCACCGTCTGCCGCGACGAGCACCGACCCGGTCGCGAAGGCTGCACGCGGCACCTGTACGAGCACGGTCTCGACCTGTTCGGTGCCCGAGCGGCCCCAGTTGGTGGTGAAGAGGATGCGCCCGAGGTCGGGGCTGGCGGTAGCTTGCGGCTCGGCCCAGTAGTCGTGCTCCTGGGCCTCGTCCACGAGCGAGTGCGTGTGCGCGAGGCGCACTACCCGGCCGCCCGAGCGCAGCTCGACGAGGAAGACCTGGTCGTCCATCCAGGTGTGTGACGCAGCGTCGCCGTCGTGGGTCGAGACCACGGCCCAGCCAGGACGGTCGAAGGCGCGGCCGGAGAAGTGCAAGCCGATCGCAGTGTGCGAGAAGTCGATCGGCCACAGCTGAGTGACCGCGCCGGAGGCGAGATCGAGCATGGCGATGTGGTCGGTGTCGACATCCTGGTACACCAGTACCTCGCGTCCGTGCACGTCGAGAGCGGTGTCGGAGTGGCCGACGATGCGCAGGAGCCCACGGCCGTTCTGGAACGAACGGTCGTAGACCATGAGCCCACAGGGGTCGGCGGCGCTGCCGAGGGTGCCGTGTGCGCAGTAGCGGTCCATGTAGGCGAGGAAGTAGGTCCCCAGTGGGCTGATCGTCACCGAGTCGAGCTCCCGCGCCGGGACCGGCCAGCCGCGCACGTCGAGCGACGCGGTGACGCGGTCCTGCGCCAGGTCGTAGACGAGGAAGGCGGAGGCCAGCCAGTCCTGGTCCTGAGCCATGAGGCCCCACCACTGCCCGTCGCGCGACGGGCTGCCCTCGTAGCGGGTCCACACGGCAACCGGGTCGAATCCCGCGAGGTCAGCAGCGAAGTCGTGGACGACGACGGTCTGGCCGTTGCTGGCAGCGAGCGACATCAAACGGGTCTCGGAAAAGAAGTACAGGAGATCCGGATCGGTGGCGCTCCAGCGCGGGTCGATATCGATCGCAAGCTGCGCGAGCGGCCGCAGGGTCGCCGCGTCGTACAGGTACCAGGTGGCGGCGGTGCCGCGCAGTAGCAGCCGCGTGCCGTCGGCGTTGAACGCCTGCACCCGCGAGTACTCGTTCTTGAAACCGCCGGAGTCGTCTCCCGGAGCGAGGTCGCGGTTGCGGTCGGACACCCGCACGAGGCACGAGCCGAACACGGGGTCGCGGAACGGCGTACGAGCCGGCGGCTCGGCGAGCACCGGCGCCTGCCGCACCGAGAGGTCGGTCACCAGCGGAGGCTCTGTCCCCGGACACACCAGCTCCGTAGCCTTGACGGCACGCAGCAGCCGCCGGGGGATGTGCCGAACTTGCGCTGCCGCCGGCGTGAGGATTGCCGCGGCGACAACCACGACGAACGAGCCCTCGAGGGAGCGCTGCCAGCGACCCCGGCCACGGCGTGAGCCTGGCAGCCCCCGACGTGGAGCCAAACGCGATTCTGCTCCTGATCGCTTCACAATGTCTTCCTGCCGGCTTGTTTCGAGCATCGTACCCTCCTCCCTCAACACCACCGCCGAACCATCAGCTCATCCGGCGCCGCAGCGTGTTGGCAGGCAAACGGGTGCCCGTGCCGGTCGCCACGGACCGCTGTAACCAGCCACGAGCCCTTCTACCCCCGGGTCGTCCACCCCGGCTGGCGTGCTCCCGACCGCCGGATGCCTTCCGGACGTGCTCCTCCGGCGGCTGGAACGCCTCACTCCCGGCGCCGATGGCACACGCGCAGGTGAGCGACGCTGGGTTCGCCACAACCGGCATCATCAGCTCGAGCAACGCTTTCGGAACCTCCCTCGGCGACACCGCCTCCGGCATCAGATGCCGATGATCTCGGGCACAATATGGTTTCCCGAGCGGGACGAGTCGTTATGGAGCGATGACGAAACCGTGACGCAGGGAGAACACTTCGTGCTACCGTACGCCGACTACGGCAGGTGGGATGACGGACGACTCACACAACGCTCGCTGGCGCCTCGGAGACGTGGTGTTCGACCCCGCCGACGGCAGCATCTGGCGGGAGGGCCAGCGGCATGACCTGCCTCCCAAAGCCCTCGCCATCCTCAACGTGCTTCTCGAGGCGGCCCCCCGCATGGTCACCAAGGAGCAGTTGCTCGATGCGGTGTGGCCGCACGCTGTGGTGGCGGAAGCCGCGCTGACGCAGCGCATGCGGGATCTCCGCGAGGTGCTCGGTGACGAAGCTCGAAACCCCCGCTTCATCGAGACCGTGGCCCGGCGCGGCTACCGCTTCATCGCTCCCGTCGAACGGCTGGCAGATCTTGCTACGGCTGCACCGCTAGCATCGGCGAGCACACCCCTCGCACCGACCCTCACCCCTGATCACGGTTCCGGACAACGACGGCGCTGGGAGCTGTGGGCAGCGGCTGGGCTCGTTGCTTTGAGCGTACTCGGGATGCTGGCGCTCTGGCAGAGGTTACGGCCGGAGCGGGTGCCCCTCGCCCCGCCGACGGCGATCCCCTCACCGTTCGTGCCCCGCCGAACCGTGGCCGTGCTCAATCCGCAAGGCGAGCCGGGGCGCTCTGACCTCAACTGGGTCGGTGCGGCACTCGGAGAGATGCTCGCCATCGAGCTGGGAGCCGGTGGGACGCTGCGTACGGTGAGCCCAACAAGCCTCGCCGAGGCTTTGCGGGAGCTCGGCCTCGACGCCGGCGTTCCGGAACCTGCCGAGCTGCGGCGGTTGCGGGCGCTGCTCGGGCTCGACCTACTGGTCACGGGAACGATCGAGGTCGGTCCTCCGGGAGCTCCACCCGAGACGACGCTCGACCTCGACATTCGAGAGGCCGCTACGGGTTTTGTCCTCGCTTCCTTCCGGGAAGGCGGATCGCTCGCGGCGCTACCCGACCTGGCTGGGCGTGCCGGGGCCCGTCTTCGCCAGCTCTGCGGTGTGTCCCCGTTGCCGCCCGCACAGGCGACCCAGATCCGACGTCTCCACCCCGACGGGATCGAGGCCGCTCGACTGTATGCCGAGGGCCTCTCGAAGATGCAGGCGTTCGAGTTCGCCGCTGCCGTCACGGCGCTCGAACGCGCCAACGCCGCCGAGCCTCAGTCGGTCCCGATCCGAGCCGCGTTGGCGAATGCCCTCGCTTGGGCTGGGCAAAGGGAACGCGCCAGCACGGAGCTCGCGAGGGCGCTCGAGCACGCCTCATCGGCGCCGAGGGAGCTCCAGCTCGCCCTCGAGAGCGATTACCGGGAGATGACCGGGGAGTGGCAGCGGGCGGTCGAGATCACCCGCTCGCTCCACGTGCTCTACCCCGACAACCTCACCTACGGGCTCTCGCTCGCCACGCTGCTCGCCTCGCACGGACAGGGGGACGAAGCGAAAAGGGTGCTGTCCGAGCTCCGGCAGCTCCCCGAACCGCTCGGCGTCGACCCTCGCATCGACCTCGCCGAGGCGTGGATGCACGAGAGCGACCTCACGGCCAAGCTCGCCGCCGCCAGCCGCGCGGCCGAGCGCGCCCGCGTGCTCGGTGCCCGGCTACTGCTCGCCTCCGCCCGCATCCAGCAGGGCCGCGCGTATCGCGGGCTCGGCAAAACCGAGGAGGCGCTGGCAGCGTTCGTGGAGGCATGGCGGCTCCGGGAGGCGGCTGGGGAGACCTCGGGTGTTGGTAAGGCGCTGCACCACGTGGCCGCCGTCGAACGGGACCGGGGCCAGCTCGAGGCGGCGGCAACCCACCTGGCCCCGGCCGCGGCGATCGCTCGGCGGCTGGGTGAGTGGGACCAGCTCGTCGGCGTGCTCCGCGACCGAGCCGCCCTCGCCACCGACCGCGGCGACCTCGCCGAAGCAGCAGCCCACCTCGCCGATGCGCACGCCGTTGCGGCGCACCGCACGTCTTCGGTGGAAACCGCACAGCTCGCGGTCGAAGACGGGCGTTTGCGGCTCGCCGCCGGCTCACCGGCCGAAGCAGCGGAGCTGGCTCGAGCGGCGATCCGCGCCGCGCTTGCCGAGCAGCTCGCGGTCGTCGAGGCCCAGGCGCGGGCGCTGCTCGCGAGGGCGCTCCTGGCGGGCGGCAGGGTCGAGGATGCTGCCGCCGAGTCGGCAGCCGCGGCCCGCCTGGCGGCCTGCACCGACGACCGAGCGGTGCGGCTGGAGGTTGCGATCGCTGTCGCCCTCGTCGGGCTGGCCCGGGCCGACCTCACCACGGCCCGGCCCCAGCTCGAGCAGGCGCTGGCCGAGGCGCCCGGCGCCCCGGTCGGCCTGCGGCTCGAGGCGGAAGCGGTGCTCGCCGAGTGTGCGCTGGCAGCCGGAAGCGCGGGGACCGCTCGCGCGTCGTTGCGTGACGTCGCCGACCGCGCGGCGAGGCTCGGCTTTCGCCCCGTCGCCGAGACCGCCCAGCGCGCCCTCCGGTAGGCGCGACCACTTTCCACGCCTGGCCGTGACGAGGCCGCGGACGTACGCGTGGACACCCCCCGCGCCGCCGCCCGGTCGAGCGGGCGATGGTAGGCGTGCCCCTACGGGACTGTGACGACGGCGGTGCGGGCCTCGTCGGCAATGGCGAGGCGGACGCGAACGATCCGTCCGGCGGGACGGCCCGCCCACGCCCAGCTCTCCGGCCATTCCACCGCCATCACGGCCTGGGGATCGTCGAGCAGCTCGTCGAGCCCGAGCTCGTCCCAGGGTGCGCCAGCGCGGCCGCGCACCCGGTAGAGGTCGGCATGGTGCACTCGGCGGATCCGTTTCGAGGCGACGTCATACGTCTCGACGAGGATGAACGTCGGCGAGCACACCTCGGCCGGGTCGCCGCCGAGCGCCCGCACGAGGCCTCGGACCAGCGTCGTCTTGCCGGCGCCCAGCGGCCCCTCGAGCAGCAGCAGGTCGCCGGGCTCGAGGCTTCCGGCCAGCCGCGCGCCGAGCTCCTCGGTGGCGGCGGTGTCGACCAGCTCGATCGAGCCTGGCAGCGGGGTCGACACGCTGCTCACTCGCGCGCCCCGCGGGCCTCGGCCTCGGCCGCCGAGAGGTGGCGCACCAGCTCGGATGCGGGCACCGCCCCAGAGTGGGTCTCGCCGGCCAGCTCGGCTGCCCGCCCGTGCAGCCACGCTCCGGCCGCGGCCGCGTCTTTCGCCCCGAGCCCTTCGGCGAGCAGGCCCCCGACCAGCCCCGTGAGCACGTCGCCCGAGCCACCGGTAGCCAGGCCCGGCGAGCCGGTGGGGTTGACGAGGTCGAGCCCGGCGCCACCCACGACGAGGGAGCGCGCCCCCTTGGCCAGCACCACGGCGCCGGAGCGCGCCGCCAGCTCGCGCGCCGCGGCGCGGCGATCGGCCGTCACGCGCTCGGTCGGCCAGCCGAGGAGCCGACCCAGCTCACCGGGATGCGGCGTCAGCACGGTCGGCGCGCTCCTGTCCCGCAAGACCTCGACCCGACCGGCCAGCAACGTGAGGGCGTCGGCATCGAGGACCATCGGCCCGGCGAAGCGCTCCAGCAGCCAGAGCAGCATCTTTCCCTGACGCTCGCCGGTCCCCATCCCCGGCCCCACGGCCACCGCGTTCGCCCTGGCAAGGCTGTCCTCCAGGCCGTCTCCGCGAGCAGCGCCGTCAGGGCCGTCCGGTAAGGAATCGACCATCGCCTCCGGCACCAGCACCTGCACGGGGCCGACAGCCTTCTCCGCCGTCGCCACGGTGACCAGACCGGTGCCTGCTGCGACCGCCGCTCGCGCGGCGAGTGCGGCGGCGCCAGCCCGGCCCAGGCGACCGGCGACCACCAGAAGGTGCCCGAACCACCCCTTGTGGGCATCGAGGGCTCGTTCTGGCAGCCACCCGGCGATATCCGCAAGCTCCACCAGCCCCATGGCGGCACGCGCCTCCAGAATCCACGGCGGGATACCGATCTCTGCCACCGCGACCTTGCCGCACCGCCAGCATGCCGGAGGGAGCACGTGCGGCAGCTTGGGGGCGGCGAAGGTGACGGTCACGGCCGCCTCGACGGCCTCGCCGGATACGTTTCCCGAGCTACCGGACAACCCCGACGGCACGTCGACGGCGACGACGGGCTTCGCTGCCGCATTGAGACTCCGCACGACGTCAGACCATCGCCCGGCGAGTGGCCGGTCGAGCCCGGTCCCGAACAGTGCGTCGACAATCAGGTCCGCCTCACCGAGTGCCGTTGCGAGCGCTCCCAGATCGTCACCCGGCAGCAGAACCGGCTGCAGGCCGAACCGCCGGGCCAGATCGAGTTGGACACCGGCATCACCTCGTAGAGCCGCCTCCTCCACCAGCACCAACACCTCGACATCGACGCCACGACAGAGGAGCTGCCTCGCACTGGCGAGGCCATCACCGCCGTTGTTGCCGGGTCCGCAGACGACGACCACCCGTCCTGCCCCGAGCACGCGCTCGAGCACCACCTCGGTGACGGCTGAGGCCGCCTGCTCCATCAGCACCAAGCTGGATAGACCGAGCTCCTGGATCGTCATGCGGTCGGCCTCGCGCATCCCCTCGTTGTCGAGCACCGGAATCATCAGGTCCTCCCCACGCCGCCAGGCTCAAGTCTAGGCTCAAGCCCAAATCTGCGTCCAGGCACGGGAGGGGCCTGCTCGAAGGCTCACATCTCTCAGCACTCGAGCGGACGAGCCAGGCTGTGGGCTCCGGAGGCGGCACGCTGGCCTGGGAATGTGGTAGCTTCCCAGCTCGGGCGCCGGCGGTTGGCAGCCCGCAGGAGGGTCGATGAGGCGCAGACGGTGGGCTTTCGCGGCATGCGGAGCGGTGGCCTGGCTCCTCCCAGAGCTGGCCGCAGCCAGCGAGGCGACCGTCGATTTGGGATTGGTGCTGCCGGCCTGGAGCGCGCTGCCTTTCGTCGGCATTCTGCTGTCGATCGCGCTCTTCCCGCTGCTGGCGCCACACTTCTGGCACCGCCACTACCCGCAGATCGCGCTCGGCTGGGGGTTGCTGCTGGCCATTCCGTTCGCGTTGGCGTACCAAGGGCCGGCCCTCCACAGCATGGCGCACATGGCGATCGTCGACTACGTGCCGTTCATCATCCTGATCGGCACGCTCTTCACGATCGGCGGCGGCATCTTCGTCCGTGGCTCGCTCCGAGGCAGCCCGCTGGTGAACGCGACGCTGATGGTCATCGGCACGGCGATGGCCTCGATCGTCGGCACCACGGGAGCGGCGATGCTGCTGATCCGGCCACTGTTGCGCGCCAACCGTCAGCGGCGGCACCGGGCCCACACCGTGATCTTCTTCATCTTTCTCGTCGCCAACATCGGCGGAGCGTTGACGCCGCTCGGGGACCCGCCGCTGTTTCTGGGGTTCCTGCACGGGGTACCGTTTTCCTGGACGCTCGGGCTGTGGGGTCCGATGCTGTTCGTCGCGGCGTGCGTGCTCGCGATATTCCTGGGAGTCGATATCGCCGCGTGGCGGCGCGAGGCACCCGAGGTCCGCGCGCCCGCTGGGCCGGCTCGCGAACCCTTGCGCCTCGAGGGCTGGCACAACTTTCTTCTGCTTGGCGGCGTGCTCGCCGCGGTCGTGATGTCAGGTGTCTGGCACCCGGGTGAGGTGAACCTCCTCGGCGTCCACCAAGGCGTCCAGAACCTGGTGCGCGACGCTGTCCTGCTGGCTCTTGGAGCTATCTCGTGGCTCTCCACACCGAAGGCCGTGCGTGACGAGAACGAGTACTCGTGGGGGCCGATCAAGGAGGTCGCGATCCTTTTCGCCGGGATCTTCGCGACCATGATCCCCACCTTGCTGATGCTGGCAGCGGGGGAGCACGGCGCGCTTGCGGTCGTCGTCAGGGCCGTCAAGAGCCCGGCCAGCTTCTTCTGGGCGAGCGGTTCCCTGTCGTCGTTCCTCGACAACGCGCCGACGTACTTGACGTTCCTGCAGACCGCGCTCGGCCGGCTTTACCCTGGTCTCCCCGAGCGCGAGGCGATCGCCCGCCTCATCGCTGAGCACCCGCTGTTCTTGCAGGCGGTGTCCACCGGAGCCGTCTTCATGGGCGCCAACACCTACATCGGTAACGCCCCCAACTTCATGATCAAGTCGATCGCCGAGGAGGCGGGGGTACGGATGCCTTCGTTTTTCGGTTACATGGTGCGTTACTCCCTGCCGATCCTCATTCCCATCTTCGCTGCAACCACCTTGACGTTCTTCTAGGAGCACGTATGTCGATGTGGCTGAAGATCGTGGTCACCGGAAACGAGCAGGTCCTGCGGGGATTCCTGGCTGGTTTTCGCGCCGCCGGAGGGCGTCGCTTCATCGGCGCTGTGCTCGGCTCCGACGTACCCCTAGCGCCCGACCCTCGGACCAAGCTGCTCCGCCGGCTGGTAGCGGCAGGCTCGCTCAACGTGGTGCTGGCACCCGAGAGCTACGCGGCCCGGCTCACGCGCGCCCTCGAGCGCGAAGGCAGCACCGTCGGCCTGACAGTGCAGCAGCAAGCCGAGGTGGCCGGTGCCAGCTTCACGTTCAATGCCGAGAGCTTCAACCCCGCCGAGGCGGCGACCCTTCAGAGAGAGCTGCTCGGCGAGCTACCCGACGGGGTGGAGCTGCGCGACGTTACGGTGGACGAGAAGCACGACGAGTCGTGCCGGGGTGCCGAGCTTTACTCGCCCGCCCACCACTTTTCGTGGCGTGTCTCGGCAGAGGCGGTCGGCCCACTGACGGGGATCCTCGAGATGCACCGACGCGCCTCGAGCCAGGAGAACGTACGTGTCGAGCCGGTGCGGCTGATTCTCGGGTAGAGCCTACTCTGCCTTGTACTCACCGACTGCCTCGCGGCCCGAAAGCACCCGCATGGCGCCCTTGGCGAGGGCGAACATCTCGTTTTCTCCGGGATACACACTGACACCGCACCCTACCGCTGCCACGTAGTGCGAGATGGCCTCCACCAGCATCTTCGAGCGTGCCATCCCACCGGTGAGCAGGATGCGGTCGACGGCCTGACCGTCGAACGCCGGCAGCAGGCAGCAAATCCATTTGGAGATATGGTAGGCCATGGCCTCGAACACCGCAGCCGCTTCGCCATCCCCTTCCTGAATCCGCCGTTCGACCTCGCGAAGGTCGGCGGTACCGAGTAGGTCGATGAGACCACCACGGCCCTTGTTGAGCTGCTTGAGCTGGGGCTTGGTGTACTTGCCAGAGAAGCACAGGTCGATGAGCTGACCCACCGGCAACGATCCGGACCGCTGCGGGGTGAACGGACCCTCGCCATCGAGGCCGTTGTTGACGTCGATGTAGGTGCCGCGCTTGTGCGCACCGATCGTGATCCCGCCACCCATGTGACAGACGATCACGTTGATCTTCTCGTAAAACGTCTCGTTCTCCTCGGCGAAGCGGCGCGCGGTCGAGATCTGGTTCAGGGCATGGCTCACGACGCGCCGCCGGATCTCCTTGATACCGGTGATCTTGACTCGGTCGGCGACCTCGTCCACGACGACCGGATCGACGATGTACGCGGGCTTGGCGGTGCCGACGACCAGCTCGTGGGCAATGAGGCCGCCGAGGTTCGAGGCGTGTTCGCCGTAGCGTGCGCCCCGCAGGTCGGCCAACATGGCGTCGCTGACCGCGAACGTCCCGTGCGGGATCGGATGGAGGACGCCACCGCGGCCGGCAACCGCGTCGATGTCGTCCATCGACAGGCCGTTCTCGGCTAACGTGTGAAGGATCACTTCCTTGCGAAACGCGAACTGCTCGGTGATCGGCTTGCCCTCGAATGGCAGCAGCTCCTCGGCCGTGTGCTGCAGCTCCTTGGTGAACCGCTCCTCCTCGCCCTCGAAAACCGAGATCTTGGTCGAGGTGGAACCGGGGTTCACCGCCAGGACCATGAAGCGCCTGAAAAACGTGTCCTTCGGCGGCCGGCGAGGCCCCTCGCCTTGCAGGCGCAGTACCGACGCCTTGACCGCCAGGCGGATATCCTCGGGCCGCGAGTCCATGGCGAGATCGACGCCGCGCGAGGCGAGCCCGGCCATGACGGGGAACTTCTTGGCCGTCGGGAAGCGCGTCGCGTACAGGTGGTAGAGCAAGTTGCCCATGTCCAGGTTGGGGCAGATGATGACGTTGGGGCTGCCCTCCCACGGCAGGTTCTTGTGCTTCTGGTAGTACATCGCTGAGCGCTTCGAGAGTGCCACCGAGACCTTCACCTCGCCTTGGATCCTGATCGACCCATACCTGGCGTTCTGCTTGATTCGCGCCCCCAGATACTCCGGCACCAGCTCCTGTGCCCGGCGCACGAGGTCGGGCGAGGGTCCCTCATCCGAGCCGCGGTTCGAGTACGAAACGATGACACCGTGCACCACCGGAAGGATCTCCTCCGGAATGATGTCGCGGGCGACCGCGCAGGTCTCGACGGCGATGTACGCGAGCACGTCGGGGGTCATGGTGGCATTCACTCCCACGTCCCCGAACACCACGATGTTGTGGGGATACACCTCGTCCGGGTGCTCCTCCGGGAGGACAAAAACGCCTGTCTCGGCGCACACACCCTCGTGAGCCAGCAGCCGAATCATCGGTCGGAAGTAGTCCTTCGGCTCATGGGTGGCACCGCCTACCACCATATCGGCGTGGTCCAGGCGCACCGCCATGATGCCGAACTTGCCCGGCTCCATCGCCCACTTGCGAGCCTCGTCGACCCCGACACTACGACCGGCCTTACGGGCGCAGGTGATGTACTCCTGGGCAAACTGGTCGACGAGGTCGACTCGAGACTTCGGCTCGACGAACGCAACCTCGGACATCGTGTACTCGACCCGGTCGCGGTCGAGGCCCGGCAGCTCGTGCTCGACCACCTCCCGAACCTCCTCCTGCGACGCCAGGAAGACCGGCTTGACGAAGCGCGTGAGGTAGCACGCGGCCTCGATCACCCGGGGATCCAGCGCCTCCGTAAAGACACATGTCGGGCGGGTCCTGGCCACCTTGAGGATCTGCCGGTCGAGAGTTCCTTCGATGTCGTACATTCACGCCTCCCAGGACTTGGAGCGAGGGCGCCTCCGAACGGCCCCGCCGGCAAGGTGGTCCTCGATCGCCCGGCACAGGCTCTCGAACGCTCGCTGCAGACCATTCTAGCTGAGCCGTGATCGCCTCGTGAAGCGGTTCTCCGCCATGATCCGACGCTCCAACGCAAGCTGACGCCGCCTCACGCGCACCGCTTGCAGAGGGTTTCTGGCCGCCCTCTAACGCACCGCGATACGAACGGTGTCGCCCGAGGGCTCGGGAGTCGCGCCACGGGCTTTGGTGGTCGCGAGGTCGATGACAACGTACAGCTCCGGCGGAGAGAGCTCGGGATGGTGACCGAGGCGGATGCGCGAGACCAGCGTTCCGCCGACGTTGACGCTATCCGGCTCGGTCAGACCGAGGATGCCCGAGATCCTCACCAGCTCACGCGGCGGGTCCTCGAGCCGCAGGTGCCTGATCCGGCGCGGCACCACGCCGCCGTCGGCCTGCAGCACGACGACGCCGCCCTCCCCGACCGTTTCCCATCGGACAGAGCTGATCCGCGTGGCTGGAACGAGCGTCGCCGGATCGACCGGCTTCGGCGCCGGAGGCGACTGGGGGATCACAGCCGACGACGGGGCAGATGGCGGAACCTCCGTTGGAACCTCGGTCTCCACCACGGCTGCGGTCGCTGCCGGCAGCCTCCCCAACCCCTCACTACCCACCGCACCGCCGGGCTCACCACCACTCCTGAAAAAACTGAACAGGTGGCCCCGGAAGTGGTAAGCACCGGCACCGACAGCAAGCACGAGGATCGCCAGCGCGACCCAGCGTCGGCGCGACCCGCGCGGCTCTTCCACCAGCAGGGCCGGAAGCGGCGCCTCCTCGGCCGGGAACATCTCGGCGACCAGGTCCTCGAACGAAGCACCGGCATCGCGACCGCGGCGTACTCCCCGCACCCGGTCGCTCGCCGGCCCGAGCGGATTCTCGTCGTCGATGAACGACGTCGCCGGCTCACTCGACCGCGTAGACCCGGCCGACTTCGGCCTTTGGGGCTGCTCCTCAGCCCTCACGGCCGGCGTCGCCTCCTCGGTGAGCTCGGGCGCCGGCGCGAAGATCTCGGCGAAACGAGGGGCCGAAAGCGGGGCCTGGGTGCCAGCGGGCGGCTTCGGCAGCCCGCCCTCAGCCGGCTCGTGAAGATCAGGGAAACGCTGGTCCTGACGCGTCACTCGGGGATGGTATCACGCCCCCCCCGTCATCTCAGCCGCTGAGCTTTTCCCAGTCGACGTCGTCGGCATCGGTGGCGATGGCCAGACTGCCGTCGCTGCCGACGAACACAGGATCCTTGACGATCTGGACGCGGCCACCGCCGATCTCTTTGAGCGCTTCTTGCAGCGCTCTGTCGATCCCGGCGATGCCCGTGGAACCACCGGCAAGGATGACGTTGTTACGCACCTTCTCCTGGTATTCGGGGTCGACCTTGGCGATGAGGTCGATCATCGTCTCGGCCAGCGGCGGAACGAGCCCCTCGCAGGCCGTACGCATCTCCTCGGTGATATCGAGCTGGGTCGGCTTGCCCTTGACCGGCGCCGACACGATGACCGGGCCTTTGGCCTTGCCGACGAACGCCGCCCGCTCCTTCCACTCGCGCACCATGAAGGGCGAGATCGTGGCCTCGGCGTGATGCGCTTGAATGAGCTTCGAGAGCTGCTCGTCCACCCAGTCCCCGGCATTGAGCAGCGTGCGCTGGTCGCCCTCGGTCGGGTAACGACCGTTCATCACGCAGAGGTCGGTCGTACCGGCACCAATATCGACGATCAGCGCATGCAGGAGCGCGTCCACGGCATAGGCGACCGCAAACGGCTCGGAAACGATGAGCAGGCCGTCCACCAACCCCTTCATGACGTTGCGAAGCTGCTGCTTGGAGACCCGCAGCGCCTCGGCCGGCACCCCCACAACCGCTCGTACCTTGACGCCGGACCGACCCTCCTCCCCCACCCCCACCAGTCCCAGGAGGTGGCTGAGGAGCTGCCGTACCGCATCGGCATCGCGTTCGGAGCCTTCTTTCAGCAAGCCGCGCTCGAGCGGCCTCCTGAGATCGAGCATGGAACGGTTGTCGAGCGCCTCCTTGCCTACCAGCACCGACCGCCTGAGGATCTTCCGGGCGACCATGTCCACTGGCCAGCCGACGTAGCTGTCGACGGCGCATCGCTGGCCATTGGACGCGGAGATGGCGCTGCGCGAGGTCCCGAGGTCGATTCCCACAAAAAGAACTTCGTTGTTGTCAGTCATTGAGCTGGCTCCCTTTTCCTGCGTTCTCGGTCCGTGCATAACTGATGATACCGGCAAACAACGAACGGGCAATGAGGTGTCGGTATGTGGTGTCGGCGAGTAGCTTCGCCTCGTCTTGGTGCGAGAGGCAGGAGACCTCGGCCAGCACCGCCGGCATCTCGGTCGCGATCAGAACGACGAACGGGGCTTGCTTGACACCGCGGTCGACGAGTCTCCGGTTGGAAGAAGCTAACGACTGGAACAGCTTGGAGTTGACCGCCTCGGCCAAGCGGCGGGACTCGTCGCGCCGGATGTCGGTGTAGATCCCATCCAACAACCGCTTGAAGTCCGAGAAGGAGTACCCCGTCTCACGGTTCTCGGCGGCGGCGAGCTGGGTCAGGAAGGGGTCGTCGGTGGGTCCGAGATAGTAGGTCTCGATGCCGCGCGTGCGCTGGTTGGGGATCCAGTTGACGTGAATCGACATAAAGAGATCCCCGGCGTTGGCATTGGCGAACGCCGCTCGCTGGCCGAGCGGCACAGCCTCGTCGCGCTCACGCGTCATCAGCACCGCGAAGCCCTGGTCGATGAGCAAGTTGCGCAAGCGGAATGCGATGTCGAGGGCGATCTCCTTCTCGGCCAGGTTACCCGGGCCGATGGTCCCGAAGTCGTGGCCACCGTGCCCAGGATCCAGGATGACGGTGCGCACCGGCAGGGGTAGCGCTGCGCTGGCGAGCCGCGCCGGCGGCCCGAACCTCCGCGCTGCTCCCAACTGCCCGTCAGCCCTGTCCACGTTGGCGCGCGGCTCGACGAGGGGTACGACCTCAGCCTTCCCCGGGGCGGGTCTGTCTCGGCCTCCCGGTCCCCACACCCACGACGGGTCAAGGCCGGTCGCCCGGCCGACCAGCACCAGCGTGCCGCCGAAGACTACTGGGATCAGCAAGAGCAGGCCTCGTCGCACCCACCGCTTCACCTGCTCGCGCCGCATCCTACGCCTGGCCGGGTGCTGCCCGTTCATGATCGCCAGGTTCTCATGCACCGCTTCGCGAAGGAGCTTACGTCGGATGCGATCGGCGCCCGCCATGGCGTCGCCCATGGTATCAGCCTGCTCCGGGGTCGACGCCCTTTTCGGAGATGAAGGCGACGAGCAGCCGGGGGCGACCACTCGAAGGCGCGGAAGAGGGCCAAAGAGACGGATTGGCCGGCCATGGGGACTGGGTGCTGGCGCTCGTTCTCGCCCCCAGCGTGGGCTGTCAGGCTGGGCGGCGTTACCCTATCACCCCTGCATCCCAGGCAAGCTGTCGAAAGCATCGGCAGGGTCTTCCACTGGTTCCGACTGCCTCCTAGAATTGTGTTGACGCTGGCAGCGTACGGGAGGTGGACATGGAAGAGCGACGGCGGAACCAGCGCTACGCAGTCCAGGACGTGCGGGGTATGCTCCTGCTGTCGACCGAGGCCAAGATCGTCAACATGAGCCTCACCGGCATGGCCGTGGAAACCGAGTCGCGGCTCCGCCTCGGCCGCCTCTACTCCCTGAAGCTTCAGCACGAGAGCGAGCTGGCGATCCCTCTCAGTGGCACCGTGGTGTGGTGCCAGCTCCGTCAATCCAAGTCTCAGAACGCACCGGAAGGTCACATCGCCTACGTGTCGGGGCTGCAGTTCGAGGGCATCCTCTCCGAGAAGGCGCACGACCTTCTGGCGTTCCTCCAATCAGCCGCCGTAGTGTCCGTGCAAACCCGCGTGTGCGGCCGCTTCCGAGCGCGCTTCGTCGAGACCATCAACCTCAACACCGAGTATGAGTTCGAGGTAAGGAAGGTGTCCCGTTCCGGGATGCTCATCGTGACCGACCTGGTGGCCGAACAGGGCTCCGCATTCGATATGGAGGTCCAACTCGACGACGGCCTGCTCCGCGCCAGGAGCCGGGTCGTTTACGTTCGACCCACCTCGACCCGTCAAACTGGCGCCGCTGTGGAGTTAGGCGTCGAGTTCACCGAGATGAGCGAGCCCGACCGAGCCCTGCTCACGGATTTCATCGGCCGGCAGATCGTCTGACCGCAGGGGACGTCGGTCACTCCGAGCCAGGGGTACGGCCAGGCTGGCCGAAGACCGGCGGGAATCGACCAGTCGCACGGGGTGATGCTCGCGGTGCCATCTCCCGACTCCTGTCTTCTGCCCGTGTCTTGGCTCTGACCGTGGGCTCGCAACCGCGAGCTAGGCTCTCAAGATCTGCTGTGAGCGCAGCTCCTTGATGCGCTCACGCAGCGCCGCCGCCTGCTCGAACTCCAACCGCTTGGCGGCTGCCCGCATCTCCTTCTCGAGCTCGGCGATCGCCTTGGCCAGCGACTGTGGGTCGGAGGTGTCGAGCTCACCCAGGCTCGGGACCGCATACAACCTCTCGTGGTAGTCGAGGTTGGAGAGCTGTAGCAACGGGTTGGCGACGTCCTTGAGGATCGAGCGCGGCTCGATCCCCCACTCGCGATTGTATGCCTCCTGCACTGCCCGCCGCCGCCGGGTCTCGTCCACCGCTCGTCTGAGGGAGTCGGTTTCGGTATCGGCGTAGAGGATTGCCGTGCCGTTGATATGCCGGGCTGCCCGCCCGATCGTTTGGATGAGCGACGTGGTCGACCGCAGGTAGCCCTCCTTGTCAGCGTCGAGGATCGCCACCAGCGAGACCTCCGGTAGGTCGAGCCCCTCGCGCAGCAGGTTGATCCCCACCAGCACGTCGAACACGCCGCGCCGCAAGTCCGCGAGGATAACCGTCCGCTCGAGCGTGTCGATCTCCGAGTGCAGGTAACGCACGCGCACCCCGAGCTCGGCGAGGTACTGAGTCAAGTCCTCGGCCATACGTTTGGTCAGGACCGTGACCAGGACCCGCTCACCGGCCGCCACCCGCTCGCGAATACGCGCCACGAGATCGTCCACTTGGCCTTGGGCCGGACGGACCTCGACGGCTGGATCGAGCAACCCGGTCGGGCGCACGAGCTGCTCGACCACTTCGCCACCGCACAGCTCCACCTCGTAGGCGGCCGGGGTCGCCGACACGAACAACACCTGATGCAGCCGTTGCGTGAACTCGTCGAACGTGAGCGGCCGGTTGTCGAGCGCCGATGGCAGCCGGAACCCGTACTCGACGAGCGTCTGCTTGCGTGAACGATCACCGAAGAACATCCCTCGCACCTGCGGGATGGTGACGTGGGACTCGTCCACGACCAACAGCCAGTCCTTCGGGAAGTAATCGAGCAGCGTCGGCGGAGGCTCCCCAGGTTGCCGACCGGTCAGGTGTCGGGAGTAGTTCTCGATCCCCGAGCAGTAGCCAAGCTCGGCGAGCATGTCGAGGTCGAACAGCGTGCGCTGCGACAGGCGCTGCGCCTCGAGCAGCCTGCCCGCAGCGTGGAGCTCGGCCGTGCGGGTGTCGAGCTCGGCCCGGATTCCGCCCAACGCCGTCTCGAGGATTTTCCGGGTCACGACGTAGTGTGATGCCGGGTAGACAGGCACCCGCTGCTCGACTCTCTCGAGCACGGTGCCGCGCAGCGGGTCGATGCGGCTGATGCGCTCCACCGAGTGGTCCCAGAACTCGATGCGCAGAGCGTGGTCGTCGTACGGCGGATAGATCTCCAGCACGTCGCCGCGCACCCTGAACGCTCCCGGCGCAAGATCGAGCTGTGTGCGCTCGTACTGCATCGCAACCAGTTGGCGCAGCACCGCATCCAGACCGGGCTCGGTTCCGGGTTCGAGGAGCAGCAGCATCCCGTAGTACGCCGCCGGGTCACCGAGACCGTAGATGCAGGAGACCGACGCGATGATCACCACGTCCCGACGCTCGAACAGGGCCCGGGTTGCCGCCAGCCGCAGGCGGTCGATCTCCTCGTTGATCGTCGTCTCCTTTTCGATGTAGGTGTCCGAGGCGGGAACGTAGGCCTCCGGCTGGTAGTAATCGTAGTACGAGACGAAGTACTCCACGCCATTGCGCGGGAAGAATCCTTTGAACTCCTGGTAGAGCTGCGCAGCGAGCGTCTTGTTGTGGGAGAGCACGAGCGTCGGCCGTCCCAGCTCGGCGATCGCCCGCGCGACCGTGAACGTCTTACCGGAGCCGGTCACTCCGAGCAGCGTCTGGGCGAAGAGGCCGTCGCGGAAACCTTTGACGATCTTCTCGCAGGCCTGCGCCTGGTCTCCGGCTGGCTGGAACGGGGCCGCGAGCTCGAAGCGATGGCTCATGGCCCACCCTCCGTCCGCGGACACACCCGTTCCGCAGCCGCGAAGATGGCGGCCATCTCTTGGTCGCTCACCCGCGAGTCGGCGAGCGCTTCCCGACAGGCTCGAGCCAGCTCGCCTACCGCCCATTCTCCGACTCGGCGCTGTGCAGCAGCGTCCACCGCACACCGCAGCTTCGCGTGCAGCGCCTCGCGGGTGGACGCCGGCGTGCCCGGTGGCAGAGCGCCCAGCACCTGACCGGACAGCCGCTCGAGGCTGGTCGCCACCACCCGGCGCAGCGAGCAGGTACTCCACACCAGACCGAGCGTGAGCATCACGACGAGGCCTGCACACCCCCACGCCAATGGCCGCAGCCACGTGGGGGCCACTGGTGCTTCCCGCCGCAAGTGCTGCGAAGCTTCCACCCCGCCACGCTAGCACGCTCCAGGCAAGCACCGGCAGCCGACACCAGGGAGCAGGGCCCAGGGACCTTGTCCGAGTGCTGCCGTCTCACGTTCCATCCGTCTTCTGCCTCGTACCGCCGGCCAACTCCCCCTCCCGGTTGCGAGGCTCGCTGGGCGGCGCTACCCTGCCGACTATGGGACGCACCGTGCTGCGCGGCCTTCTCATGGGGATCTTCGTCGGTCTCGGCCTGGGCGCCATCGCCGGCCTCGTGCTCTCCCGCTACGTGGAGCTGCCAGCGGTGGAGACGCTGACCACCTTCCGGCCGATCTCGGCGACCCAGGTACGCGCCAAAGACGGGACGCTGCTCGGGACGTTCGCGGCTGAGCGCCGCATTCCCCTGGCCGCCGATCAGATTCCGCAGGTCTTCCGCGACGCGGTGATCTCGGTCGAGGACGCCAACTTCTACCGGCACACGGGCGTCGACCCGCGCGGCATCGCCCGTGCCACGATCAGGAACTTGATCAATCGCCGCTGGTCGCAAGGTGCCTCCACCATTACCCAGCAGCTCACCCGCTCGGTGGGCATCCTCAGCCGTGAGAAGAAGGTCGTCCGCAAGATCAAGGAGATGCTACTGGCGATCGAGATCGAGCAGCGGCTCTCCAAGGACCAGATCTTCGCACTCTACGCCAACCAGGTGAACTTCGGACACGGCAACTACGGCATCGAGGCGGCCTCGCGGTTCTTTTTCGGCAAGCCCGCGACCCGGCTGACGCTACCCGAGGCGGCGCTGCTCGCCGGGCTGCCCCAGCAGCCCAGCCGGCTCTCGCCACTCGACAACCCGGAGCGGGCGCTGACCCGGCGCAACCACGTCCTCGACCGCATGCTCGAGGAAAAGAAGATCGATCGGGGCGCCTGGGAAGCGGCCCGCAAGGCCCCGCTCGGCGCCGCGCCGCACTTCGATCACGTGCCGGCCACCGCTTACTTCGTCGAGGAGGTCCGCCGCGCGGTCGAATCCCAGTTCGGCAGCAGGCGGATGCTGGAAGGAGGTCTGACCGTCGAGACGACACTCGACCCGGCGATGCAGGCCGTCGCCGAGCGTCAGCTCCGGGAGGGCGTGGTAGCACTGCAGCGCCGGCAGGGCTGGCCGGGCGCCCGCCGCAACGTCCTCAGCGACGACCCGACCGAGCTCGTGAGCTGGCACGACGAAAGCTGGCCGTTTGTGCGCTGGGCGACGAACGAGCTGGTGTACGCACTGGTCACGAGGGTCGAGGCCGAGCACGCCGATCTGCGGATCGCCGGGCGCGAGGCGATCCTCGACCTCGCGGGCGTCAAGTGGACCGGGCGGACGAGCATGACGCGCCTCATGAAGCAGGGCGATGTCATTCTCGTGCGGCTGGGGCCGGACGCCGCACAGGAGTCGGGTACCCTGCGGGTGACGCTCGAGCCGGAGCCCCGTATCGAAGGCGCCCTGTTGGCGCTCGACAACCGCAGCGGGGCGGTGTTCGCCATGGTTGGAGGGTTCGACTTCAACCGTTCCGAGTGGAACCGAGCGTGGCAAGCCAAGCGGCAGTGCGGATCAGCGTTCAAACCGTTCGTCTTCGCGGCCGCCTTCGAGCGCGGCTTCTCACCGGCCGATACCATCTACGATGGTCCGGTGCTCCTACCCGACGAGAAGGGCGAGTACACCTACTGCCCCATCAACTACTACCGTCGCTACGAGGGAATCGTCACCCTCCGCTACGCGCTCGAGCACTCTCTCAACGCCTCTGCTGTCAAGCTTCAGCAAATGGTGACGGGCGAAGCCGTGATCGACACCGCTCGCCGGCTCGGGATCAGCGACCGCTTGGCAAACTACCCGACGATGGCCCTCGGGACGTTCGAGCTGTCAGTGCGCGAGTTGGCGGCGGCGTACGCCGGGATCGTCAACCACGGCCAGGTACCCACTCCTTTTTTGATCTCCCGCGTCAAGGACGCCGAGGGCAAGGTGGTCTTCGAGGCCAAGCCCCAGGTTCGCCAAGCCCTACGTGAGGATGTGGCGTACCTCCTCACCCACGTGATGGAGGGCGTCATCCAACGCGGCACAGGGGTCAAAGCGGCCGAGCTGGGAGCTCACCTCGCCGGCAAGACCGGCACCACCGACAAGTACACCGACGCCTGGTTCATCGGTTCCCACCCGCGCGTCACCTGTGCGGTCTGGGTCGGGCGCGACATGAAGCAGCCGATCGGCAACCGGATGACCGGCGCCGAGGCAGCGCTCCCGACCTGGATCGCCTTCATGCGCGAGTGGTTGGCGGGCCAACCCGAGTCGGTACGGCAGGAGGAGTTCTTGCCTCCGACCGGCGTGACCATGCTCCCGGTCGATCGCACGACCGGGCTGCGAGCGACGACAGGCTGCGGCGAGAACGCCATTCTCGAGTCGGTACCGGAGGGCAGGGAGCCCGGAGAGTGCTCCGGCCACTGGCACGAGATCGTGGCGATGGGGTGGCTCTCCCAGCTTCGGTTCTACACGTACAAGCCCGGCGAGCCACCGACGACGGACACCGCAATCGCCGCGGCGAAGGCGAAGGTTCTCGGCGAGGACTGATGCTGGGGGCACGACGCCCCACAGGCGTGACCACTCCAGCATCGTGCTCCCAGGGCGCGCTACTGCCGGCCGAGAATGCTCGACAGCTCGTTCAGGAAATGCTCGGCGTCGAGGTAGCCAGAGATCCGGCCCACCTCCCGGCCGTCCGCGGTGAGAAAGACGATCACCGGGAAACCACGAACGCGCATCCGGTCGGCGTCTCCCCGACCCCCCCGCTCGGCGTCGAGACGCACCGGTACGACGGCAGCCAGGGCACGGACCACCCGTTCGTCGGCCAACGTCCGGCTCTCGAGCTTCTTGCACCAACCACACCACGACGCGTAGAACTCGATCATGACGAGCTTGCGCTCGCTCGCAGCCTTGGCCTGCGCGCTCTGGAGCGAGTCGGCCCACGCAATCCGTGTCTCGCTGGGCGCAGCTTCCGGCCCGCTGCCGCAAGCCAGGTTCACGACCGCCATCGTCACGACCGAACCGACCACGCTCCTCAGCCTCATGTGCTATGGCCTCCATTGCCGTTCCCCACACCTCGGCTAACGCCGGCAGGAGGTGCGCATTCTCTCACGACAGTCGTTGTCTCGCGCTCGGGGGACCTTGCGGCCGTCGAGACCACAGAAACCTCGTCAGCAGACCCACGCATGGAGGAACCCGTTCGAGCGACGACCAGCGCTTTCCCAGGAGCTCGAAGCCCAATCCGGAAGCCAGCATCGGCGTGGCTCCCCTGTGCCCCCATTCCTGGATCCGCCCTCGACTTCACCTGCTGGCCCGGGCCTTTCCGAAGCCAGCCAGCGAGCACCGTGTGAACGAACACCTACCGAAGCTCACCGGCGGGGAGCGATTATTGAGGTAGCCGAAAGCGACCTGCTTCGTGCGTTTACGGGGATGGTACCGAATCATTTCCAGTTCCCACCGGGAATTGTGACGATCGTTTAGATATCAGCGTCAAATTCCCAATTGCTTGACGGATCTCAAAGGCGTATCTACAGTCGCAGGGAAGGCATGGCTTCGGACCCGAACCGGGACCACCCGGCCGGGTGGGAGGGACGGATGAAGTGGGTCGCGGGCTCGGTGATGACAGCGGTGCTGGCGCTGATCGGCTGGTTTGCGCTCGCGGCTGGAACCGGAAAGCCCTCCACACAGCTTTCGGGCGACGAGCAACTGCAGGTGCTGGCCTCGCTGCCTTCCGTTGGCGCGGTCGCTGTCGACAGTGACGGCACGCCCACCTTCGTCACCGGAACGCTCGGCTACCTCGGCCGGGGCAGCGTCGAAAGCGCGGCCATCGGGTTCGCCCGTCGGGTGGGTCCCCTGTATCACGCCGACGGCAGCGAGGAGCTGGTGGCGGTACGCACGATCAGGGACGAGCTGGGCCAAGTGCACGTGAAGCTGCAGCAGCATCATTTCGGCCTCGAGGTCGAGGGAGCGGAGATCTGCATCCACGCCGATGAGAAAAGCGGGGTGATCCATGCCCTCAACGGTCGCTTCTTCCCGACCAACGGCCTGCCGCGCGAGCCCTGGGTCGGGGCCGAGGAGGCGCTGACCGACGCCGCGATCGAGGCCGGAATCCTCGCAAGCCAGAGGTTCGATCACCCCCACCTGACCTACGTGGTGCAAAATGCCAAGGTCTACCTCGCGTGGACGGCCGAGATCGAGCACGTGGCCGGCGATATGCCGATCGTCGACCAGGTTTATGCCGATGCGATGGGCAGCGGGTTGATCGCCGCCCGCGCTGTCGCCCTCTCCCGCAGGATCCACAACGCCAATCACACCCTGACGCTACCGGGCGCCCTCATGCTCTGGGCGGGCGGTTCGTCGAGCGACCTCGACGCCATGGGTGCGTACAACCTTGCGGGCACCCCGCACGCCCACCCAAGCGCCAGGCAGGGCCGCGCCTCGTTCAACGGCTCGGCCGCGTTCTCGGCCAACCCCTGGAGGATCGGCGAGACGTGCTGGACCCCTGGTACGTCGGACGCCGCTCTCCGCTCCATGGATAACCCAACCCTGGACGGCTCCTCGAAGGACTTCTATCCGGAACGCGACTATCCCTCGGGATGCACGCCATCGAACAGCAACGACTACTGCGGCGTCCACACCAACAGCGGCATCGCCAACCTAGCCTACTACCTACTGGTGTCCGGTGGCACTCACCCCCGCGGCAAAACGACGGTCAACGTGCCGGCGATCGGCATCGCCAAAGCCCAGAAGATCTTCTACCGCGCCCTTACCTGTGGGTACATGACCTCTCTGAGCAGTTTTCAAGACGCCCGCAACGCCACCGCACAGGCTGCCACCGACCTCTTCACCGCCACCGAGGTGGACGCCGTCCACAAGTGCTGGGACGCCGTCGGCGTGCCCGGCGGCGCGATGGCGGTGACCGTGCTTCCCGAAGGTCAGATCGTTTCCAACCTCTCTGGCGCCTCCGGCTCCTGGGCCTACTTCAAGATCGCCGTACCCGCAAGCCAAACCCAGCTCGCCATCAAGATCTTCAACGGTACCGGCGACTGCGACCTGTACGTCAAGCACGGCGCTATCCCGACCTTTTCGAGCCACGACTTCCGCCCGTACCTCTCGGGTAACAACGAGACGGTCACAGTGAGCAACCCGGTCTCGGGCGACTGGTTCATCGGCCTCTACGGCTACTCGGCGTTCTCCGCAATGTCCTTACAGGCCACCTACACCGGGTTGACACCCAGCTTCGCTCTCGATGTGTCGCCGACGACGCTGCGCATCGTCAAAGGCTCTTCCGGCTGTCTAACCGTGACCACGACGGTGGACGGAGGCTTCAGCAGCACGGTCTCCCTCTCCGCTTTGGCCGTCCCCTCGGGGGCGACGGCAACGTTCGATCCGATCTGGATCCCGGTGCCGGGCTCGGGCACCTCGACCATGACAATCAATACCGGAGCTGCAGTGACAGGGGCCTACACCGTTGCCGTCAGCGCGACCGGTGGCGGGCTCACCAAGACCGCCACGGTGGCGCTGACCATCGCCGACAGCGGTGGAACCGAGATCGAGCCCAACAACACAACCTCTACAGCCAACAAGATCTCGACCTCGGGGGTCCAGCTGGGCGGCTGCATCGCCAGCCCGACCGACATCGATTTCTTCGAGGTCTCGCTGCCGGCGGGCCAGACCCTCACCTGCGAGATGTGGCCACCGTCGACCACCGACTACGACGTCGCGTTTTACAACCCCTCCGGTACGAAGCTGGCGAGCGGCACCGAGGGCGCCGGTTGCAAAGAAACGGTGACGTTCAAGAACAGCTCCAGCTCCACGATGACGGTCTACATCAAGTGCTTCGGCCACAACGGTGCGTACTCCCCGACCCTGACCTACACGATCAAGTTCACCTGGTAGCGAACCTCCTCTGCCTGCCCCGAGTAGAAGGCCTCGCCACGCAGCGGGACCCTGCCTTTCTGTGGCCCGTGTCCCGACGCTACGCGAGGAGGGCCAGCGGCCGCGTCGATGGCCACGACGCGGAGTCCGGAGGAGACAGGGGCGGCCGTTCCGAGTGGATGGAGCGGGGAGCAGCCCTCACCAGCCGACTCCCGACCAAACGGGCTGGCGGGTGGGACGGACCTACCAGGCGTCACGCCCGCGGGCCTGGTCTGCCGGGGGCACGGGAACGGGAGGCGACACGAGAGGGCCGAGGCGCTCCAACGGCGACGTCATGCAGACCTCGGTGGCCGAGCGAGCGATGCCGGTCACTTTGTGGATACGCCTGACCAAGAGCTGCTGGAGGTGCTCGGTGTCGCACGCCCGCACCTTGATCACGAGGTCGTACTCCCCGGTCACGACGTGCACTTCCTCCACCTCCGGGATAGCGGAAAGACCCTCGATGGTCTTGCCCACCTCGGCCGCCAACCCGGTGCGCAGGTGAATCAGTGCGGTCACGGTGTAGCCCAGCAGCCGCGGATCGAGGCGCACGCAAAACCCCCGGACGATTCCGCTCTTGCGCAGCTTGGCCAGGCGCTCGTGGACGGTCGCGGGCGCCACTCCGGCGCGCCGCGCGATCTCCGATAGGGGCATCCGACCGTTCTCTTGCAGCGAGGAGAGAATGCAGGTGTCGATGATATCCAGGCTCATGAAGCAATTGTAGCCCGCAACTGGCGGTGCGTCCGGGCCGCGCACGGCGGGCCGAAGCTGCGAGTGGTACCGGCTACTGAGGTACGAACCAGATTCGACTGACTGCGACCCCGAGCTTCCTCTCGTCTCCGCCCCCCGGGACGAAGACGGTCGACCGCAGCTCGAGCTCGACCATCTGGCTCGATGCTCGCTCGCCGGGCACCGGCAACGCCACCTGGCACCCCTCCGGGCCGACCCGCACCTGCGTCCGCACCTCGCCGAGGCGCAGCTCGACGTCCGCCGGCTCGGGTCGCGGCGCCAGCATCTCCACCCCGATCAGGCCGGCGCTGGCCGGCAGGCGCACCCGCGCCACAGGCCCCGCCCATACCGCCGGACGGGCCGGCTGACCCATGAGCTCCGGCCCGTAAAAGCCCTCTGCCTGGGCAACCGCCCCGAACAGCGAGGCTTCCTCGGGGAAGAACGCCGACGGGGCAGCGCGGAACGGCGGTGCCTCGACCGAGACACGGAACACGCGAAAGGCGAGCGAGCGGTAGTCACCGTGAATCCGGAGCTCGCGCCCGGTCTCGATGGTCACCGGCATGATCTGCGCCATCCGGTTGCGCTCGGGGTGTGGTGGCAGCGGAACGCGCACGATCTGGCGGCCCGGGCGGAGCACCGTCTCGAGGGTCGGTGTACCGGCTACCGTTGCGTGCACAGGCAGGTCCGGCAAGTCGGGGTGGACCTCGATCGCCAGCGCCAGCGCTCCCGCCCCGCTGACCGGCGGCACGAGGATTTGCGAGCGCTTGCCGAACCAGATGAAGCGATCGCTCCCCTCGAGCTCCGGGACCGATGCACCGCGCCACGCCAAGACCGGATTGCGGACCAAACGGACATGCAGGAAACGCTCCTGGGACAGGCGCACAACCCGCGGCTCGTCGACTTTGGACTCGACGACCCGGGATATCGGGCTGGAGAGGTCTTGTCCTGCCGACTCGGTGAGAAACCAGATCGGCTGGCCTCCGAGGTTGAGCCGGCGTGGCGGGATCTCGCTCACGCGCAACGAGCGCAGGCGCAGCTCTCCGGTGCGGTATGTCACCTCCCGGAAAGAGAAAAGCGAGTCCTCGAATACCAGCACCCCCCTGCCCTCGTCCGCCACCTGGCGCAGGGCGCCGATGACGGGCAGCGGGTGTGCGTGCATGTATCGCAGTGCGGGCCACACCCACCATACGCTGGCGGCCACTGCCAGCCCCACCAGCGCCGGCGCCAGCCGCGGGCGACGCAGCAGCCACGATGCCGCTGCCAACGCCGGAGTGGCCGCCAGCACCCAGGCGAGGACGAAGTACCGCGGGTAGGTGGGGTTGTGTACGAAAAGCAGCAAGTACGCCAGCCAACCACCGGCGAGGGAGCCCGGCCACCACAGCGGCCCGAGAGCGCGCCGCCAGCGCCACCAACCGAGCCCGGCGAGGGCCGTGAAAGCGACGGATACCGGCGCGTTTCCAAGCCCGCGCACCCACCCCAGGCCGTCGATCGAGCGTGACATATCGGCGAGCCCGACGAAGTGCTCCCCGGCATGAGCCCGCCCCGCCTCCCAGTACATCCGCCAGCCCCCCGCCTCGCCCACGAGTGGCAGCACAACCAGCAGCACGAGCGCCGAGGCGGCGGCGCCCGCGGTCAGCAGGCGAGGCATATCGTCGCGCACCCGCCAGGCCGCCAGAGCCACGGCCACGATGAACAGCGGAGCGAGCGGGGGGCGGACGAGCGCGGCGGCGGTCATTGCGAGAACGCCCGGGACGAAGGCGAGCCGCCCGCCGTGCAGCCAGAGCCCGAAGGCGACGAGAGCGAGCGCGGTCGCCGGGGTCTCCGAAAACGCTCTGCCGGCGTGCGCCCAGACTCCGGGCAAGAAAGCCGCCACGAGGGCACCACCCAGGGCCACCGTCCGGCCGGCCACCCTGTCCCAGAGACCAACCAACGCCCAGAGCCCCACCACCGACAGCACGCTGCTCGCGATCTGCAGCGCCAACACCGGGTCGTCGGCGCCACACAGCCTCACCAACCTCCCGAGCAGAATCCACAGCGGAAAGCCCGGCGGCAGCGGCATATGCCTGGCGGGATCGAAGTCGACGACCCCAGCCGCCAACAGTGCCTCGTCCTGCTCCCACGGCCCGTCCGCGAGCAGCATCAGCCGCGACAACAGCACGCCCACCAGTGCCGCCAGACTCGCGAGCACCGAAACCTCTCGCCGCGAGGAGGGGACTAGCGGCCACGGCAGCACCCGTTTCCACAGCTTCCGTCCCCCGAAAACCGCTGCCAGCACACGCGGAGGATAGCATTCGCTCACCCCTGTCCGAGCCCGACTCGGACGAAGCTGCGTCCGTCGGAGCGCCACCGGGGTCGTTGGAAGGTGCTTCTTGGGCGTTGTCATCCGGGAGGTTATCGTTTTAAATGCCGGCGTGGTGACGGTGCGGTTCGACGGCGTGACCAAGCGGTTCGGGCGGCAGCGGGTGCTGGCCGGGGTCGGCGGGGAGGTGCGTCCCGGCCACCTGCTCGTCGTCGCCGGGCCGAACGGCTCGGGCAAGTCGACGCTGCTCAACATCCTGGCCGGGCTTCTGCGCCCCTCGTACGGAGAGGTCCGCTATCTGGACGGCGACGTGCCTCTGCCTCGCGACGACTGGTACCCCCGGCTCGGCATGGCGGCACCGGACATGGCACCGTACGAGGAGCTGTCAGCGCTCGCGAACCTGCGCCTGTTCGCCCGCTTGCGCGGGTGCTACAACGGCGACGGGCCACTCGGCACGCTGCTCGAGGAGCTGGGGCTCGCCGCCGCACATCACGACCGGCTCATCGCGGCGTTCTCCTCGGGGATGCGGCAGCGGGTGAAGCTGGCCCAGGCGACGCTGCACCTCCCAGAAGTCCTGCTGCTCGATGAGCCCTCCGCCAATCTCGATGCGGACGGGCACCTGCGGCTCGGGACGCTGGTCGAGCGGCTCAAACCCACGACTGCGATAGCGGTGGCCACCAACGATCCACGGGAGATAGCCTGGGGTGATGCGAAGATCGAGCTTGCTGGCTGAGAGCCTGGCGATTGTGTGCAAGGAGCTTGCGTCGGAGCTGCGGCAGCGGGTTGCCCTCTCCGCTATCGGCTTGTTCGCAATCACCACCCTGATCGCCGTCGCCTACCAGATTGGGCCGTACAGCCTGGCGGAGAACGACCGCCCGTTCCTGCTCTCGGCGCTGCTTTGGATCATCCTCTTCTTCGCCTCCATGGCCGGGCTTGCCCGCGTATTCGTCAAGGAGGAGGACGCCCACACCGCGAAGACGCTGCGGCTGGCTGCTCGTCCGCACGCCGTCCTGCTCGGCAAGCTGGTTTTCAACTTGCTCCTGCTCCTGGCACTGGAGGTGGTCGTCGTCCCGCTCTATTGCGGCCTCATGGGGTTGCGGATCGAAGGCGTACTGGGCCTCGTGCTGGTGATGTTGGCCGGAGGTGCGACACTGTCGATTTCGGCGACGTTCGTGGCCGCACTGATCGCCAGGGCCTCGGGCTCCAACACCCTCTTCCCAATTCTCGCGCTACCCTTGTTGCTGCCACTACTGGTGGCGGCGATCGCCGGCACGCGGGCCGCGGTGGGAAGCCCCGAGCTCGGGGCGGTGTTGCCGGCGTTGAGGGCGATCTCCTCGCTCGGGGGCGTGACGATGGTGACGGCGCTGCTGCTGTTCCCGGTGGTGTGGCGTGACTAAAGATGCGCTGAAAGCCGTGCTCCCGTGGGTGCTGGGGCTCTGGCTCGCCGGGGTGACCGTCGCCGGGCTGCTGTGGGCGCCGGCTGCCGCGGGGTTTCACGGAGACTCCTTCCGCATCGTGTTCTTCCATGTACCGCAAGCCTGGGTAGCAGTACTGGCGTTTTGCGTCAATCTCGTAGCCTCGATTCGCTATTTGCGCACGCGAGCTCCCCTCGACGACGCCCGAGCCGCTGCCGCGGCACGGCTGGGGATGCTGTTCGCGATTTTGGCCACCGTCACCGGCTCGATCTTCGCCAAGCTCGAGTGGGGGATGTTCTGGAACTGGGACCCCCGGGAGACCTCGATCGTCATCCTGTTGCTGATCTACGCGGCGTACTTCGCCCTGCGCCAGGCGGTCGTCGACGAGGAGCGCCGGGCGAGCCTCGCAGCCGCCTTTGCGATCTTCGCTTTCGTGACCATGCCGTTCCTCATCTTCGTCATCCCTCGTGTCTACTCCTCGTTGCACCCCAACCTGGTGGAGGCGACGCAGGGGGCCGTGCGCTTCAAGATGGACCCGGGGATGCGGCTGGTGCTCTTCTCGGCACTGGCGGGATTCACGGGGCTGTTCGCGTGGTTGTACTCGTTCGAGGTGCGTCTGGCGCGGGTGCTCGCCGCCCGTCACAGCCGCGAGGAGGCGTGAGCGATGACGACGAGCATGGTCTGGCTGGCCGTTGTGATGGTAGTGATCTGGGCCGGCGTTTTTGCCTATTGCCTGGGGCTCGGGCGGCGGCTGCGCCGCCTCGAGGAGGAGGAATGAAGAGCCGGCGCACTTTGTGGACCGTGCTGGGCGTAGTGGCCATCGTCGGTTTCCTGGCCTTCGGGTTCGGCGCCTTCAAGTCCAACCTCACGCCGTACGTGACCTTCGAGGAGGCGCGGACCGCTCGGGGCACCGTTCAGATCACCGGTACGCTGGTCTCCGGCTCCGACTCCTTCGATGCCGACTCCTCCCGCATCCTATTCACCCTGCGAGAGAACAGCGGTGACACCATGCGCGTAGCCTACGCGGGTGCCGTCCCGGGCAACCTCAAGGAAGCCGACATGATCGTGGCGATCGGTCGCTTCGACGGCAGCCTGCTGCAGGCCGAGGGTATCCTTACCAAGTGTCCGTCCAAATACGAGCAGCAGGGCTCTCGGCACCCCGATGAGGTGCCGAAGGCCACCACCTGATCTCCGGAGGAAGCATGTTCGTTCCCGGCGCTGTGACCCTCTGGGTCGCCCTGGTCGCCCTCGTTGCGTCGACCTACTTTTACACGCGCGCCCTTCGAGGAGAGAAGGCGGCGCTCGACCGTGCCCGCCAAGCCTACACACTGAGCGCCTTCGCCGTCGGGCTGGCGACCGCCGCCCTGAGCTACCTCATCATGACGCATGACTTTCGTGTCCACTACGTGTACTCGTACTCGGACACCTCGTTACCACCGGTCTACCTGTTCTCGACCCTGTGGGCAGGCCAAGAGGGAAGCTTCCTGCTCTGGCTGTTGTCCGGCCTGCTCATCGGGCTTCCGCTCATTCGCTCCTCCGACGACGACGAAGCCCACACCCTGATCCCTTACAATCTGGTGCAGCTTTCATTGGTGCTGATCCTGATCAGACAGTCGCCGTTCCGCTTCCTTCAGGGACTGCCCCCGGGCCAGATGCCGACCGACGGGCAGGGGCTCAACCCACTGCTGCAAAACCCCTGGATGGTAATTCACCCGCCGATCATGTTCGTTGGCTACGCCGCCACCGCCGTGCCGTTCGCCCTCGCCGTGGCCGCGCTGTGGCGACGCCAGTACAACCAGTGGCTACGTCGCGCGCTTCCGTGGTCGATCGTCTCGCTGGTCACGCTCGGTTGCGCCATCATGCTGGGCGGGTACTGGGCATACGTCACGCTCGGCTGGGGTGGCTACTGGGGGTGGGACCCGGTCGAGAACGCCTCGCTCGTACCCTGGATCACCTCGGCTGCGTTGGTGCACGGTTTGCTCTTGCAACGCGTCGGAGGTAGGTTCCGGCGCCTCAACTTCTCGCTCGCGATCCTCACCTTCGTGTTGGTCGTCTACGCGACGTTCCTGACCCGTTCCGGTGTGCTTTCCGACTTCTCCGTGCACTCGTTCGTCGACCTCGGCATCACAGGTTGGTTGGTTGCCTATCTCCTCACCTTCCTCCTCATCGGTGCGGCGTTTTTGGCCTGGCGTTGGCGAGAAATACCCTCCGAGCGCGGCGACGAGCCGTTCTGGACGCGGAGCGTGCTCACGGTCGTCGGTATCGGGGTGCTGCTGGGTGCGGCAAGTATGGTCCTGCTCGGCACCTCGGCACCGCTGCTCACCCGCATGGCCGAGAAGCCATCCCAGGTCGGTCCTGCGTTCTACAACCAGGTGACGCTGCCGATCGGCATCGTCATCGCGTTGCTGGTGGCGTTCGTCCCTCACCTCGGCTGGAAGCAGCCGGGCGAAAAGCTGCTCGGCCGGTTGCTGACGGCCGGTGTCGCCGCTTTGGCCGGGACGGCGCTCGCGATCGCGCTCGGCGCCCGGGGAGCGCTCTATCTGTCGCTCCTCACCGCCGCGAGCTTCGCCGCGGGCTCGAACCTCTGGCGCCTCGTGGAAGCACTACGGGCCCGCTCGCTGCTCAGGGCCGGGGGCCACCTCGCCCATCTCGGGCTCGCACTCATGCTCGCCGGCATCGTCATCTCCTCCGCCTTCGACCGGGCCGTGAAGCTGAACCTACCAGAGGGGCAGGAGGTGCGGGCGCTCGGACGGACGCTGGTTTTTCGCGGCGTCGACACCACCACGGTGCCCGGCAAACAACTGATGCTGGTCGAGGTCAAGGACGCTTCCGGTGCCATTTGGACTGCGCGGCCGCGGATGTGGACCAACCCGAAGTCGGGTCAGATGGTCGCGAATCCGGATTTGCACGTTCTGCTTTCGCACGACCTTTACGTCGCTCCGATCGAGTGGAGGCCGGGACGGGCCGCGGCACCGGCCAACACCGTCGAGCTCGGCAAGAGCGAAGCTACGAGAGTCGCTGGTGGGGAGCTGCGGTTCGACCAGTTCGTTCGTGAGGGAACACATGGCGGCGAGGCCACGTTCTCGATCGGAGTGCGCCTCACGCTGGTGCGGCAGGACGGGGAGCAAACACTCGTCCCGCAACTGACCATGGGCCCTAACGGCATGACCTCCTCGCGTGTCGAGCTTCCGGGCCTGGCCGGTGGATGGGTCGAGGTCGCCGGCATCAACGCCGATCAGGGCCGGGTGCGCCTCGTCTTGGGCGGGGTCGGCGAAGTGGCCGCCGATCCCGGTGTGCCGCCCGTGTTCATCGCCGAGATCACGATCAAGCCGGCGATCAGCCTGGTGTGGATCGGCCTCGTCGTGCTTCTCGTCGGCGGAACCGCCGCCCTTCTTCGCCGGGCGCGCGATGCCGGCCCCCAAACCCCGCACCCGACGGCAACCTGACACCGCTGCCCGACGACGAAAGAACCACCCGGTCGGGTGGTTCTTTCCGCTGGGTTGGCGGCTGCAACTCGAGCCGGAATTCTCGGCCGCGGCTCGTAGTCCTACTTGGCCTTCTTATCGTGCACCTTGTCCTTGCCGGTGGCGAAGTCCACCTTCTTGTGGTGGTCTTTGCCGTCGTGGCAACGGTTGCACTGCTTCTGGTCCTGGAGTATCAGGCCAGCAGCCACCGACTTGGCCTGATCCTTCATGACCGACATCGCCTTGTAGTCGGAGCCCGGGCCATGACACGCTTCGCACTCGACGCCCTTTGAGGTCTCGCTGCTGTTGGTGGCGTGGCAGCTCAAGCACGACGCGTCCCACTTCGGGTCGGTCGAGGCCCTGGCTTGCTCCAGCGCTTTCGAATGGGTGCCGTTCGCCAACCAGGAGTCGTACTCCACCTTGTGGCACATCTTGCACTTGACCGCTCCGATATAGGTCGGCGCGGCAGTCCCCACCAACGCTCCCGCGAGCACCAGCCCCATCATCACCACGGCGACAACCAACGTTCGTTTCATCTCTGGCCTCCATTCCAGTCGGGCTCCACCGTTGCTGCCCCCCGCCCTACCTTACCGCACTCGCATCCCCTGTCAACCCTGGCGCTCCATTGCTCGACGTGGACGAGCAACGCCAACCACGCCACGCAGGTGACCGAGGTGAAGTGCAGCCTCGCCAGGTGGCGGTCCGAGCGGGTAGTGGGGGTAGTGGACCGCGACATGGTCGCAGCGGACAACCTCCGGGAACTGCGCCGGGGAGGCACCACTCCATTGCGGGTGAGCGGCTGTGGGCCGGCACCCCGGTGGTCAAGGAAGTGGTGTCTCAGGCCGGGCTTTACCTGTAGGTGCGAGACAACCTCGAGGGCAAGGGAATCGTAGTCGGCGAGGGCGAAGGCCGCACCCGCTTCGTGCTGGGTACCTTGTCGCCCGGTCGCGTATGACCCCTCCTGTGGAAGGCAGGTATAACATCTTTCGGGTATGCAAACGGTGAAACGGGGGAGCCTGCACGAACGACATACCACGATGACCACTAGGCCAATACCTGGTCTGGTTGCCAGCCTGGCCATACCCACAATTGTAAGCATGCTGGTAACAGCACTTTACAATATGGCTGACACGTTTTTTGTCGGAAGGATCAATACCAGCGCGACTGCTGCAGTTGGTGTGGTCTTTCCGCTCATGACCTCCATTCAGGTAATAGGCATAACGCTGGGTGTCGGATCGGGCAGCTTCATTGCAAGGCTTCTGGGGCAGAAAGACAGCAAGAGAGCCAATCGGGCGACATCGACTGCTTTCTTCACCGCCCTTGCGGTAGGTGCACTCTACACGGTCGGTGGAGAGCTTCTTCTTACACCGCTCATGCGTCTTTTGGGTTCGACAGAAAGCATCCTCCCCTACGCCAGTGGCTATGCCAGGGTGGTTCTTTTTGGAGCACCCTTCATGGCTGCCGCTTTCGTAATGAATGTCAACCTACGCTCAGAAGGCAGTGCAGTTCTTTCCATGATCGGACTGGCAAGCGGTGCCATTCTCAATATTGCCTTGGATCCACTTTTCATTTTCACATTCCGGATGGGCATTGCGGGAGCAGCAGCTGCAACCATACTGAGCCAGTTCGTCTCCTTTTGCATATTGCTGTCCCATTACCTGAGCAGGCGCAGTACCCTCGCTATAGATCCCAAAAACTTCAGTCCGAAATGGGAAATGTACTGGGAGATGCTGAAGTCTGGGCTTCCCACGCTTTTCAGGCAGTCCTTCGTGACCATTGCTGTCATTACCCTGAATCTGGCAGCCAGGCCTTTTGGCGACGCGGCCCTCGCCGGCATGACCGTGGTGAACAGGATCATGTTCTTCATTATGGCCATGCTCATTGGATTCGGTCAGGGCTTTCAGCCTGTAGCGGCATTCAACTATACGGCTGGTTTCCATCACCGGGTCTATCAGGCCTTCCGCTTCTCCGTGGCGGTGGGGACAATAGCGCTATTTTTCTGTGCTCTGGGGGCCGGTGTATTTGCTCCGTTTATCATTGCCATCTTCAGAAACGACATTGAGGTCATACAAATCGGCAGCCTGGCTCTACGCCTGCAATGCGTGACTCTTCCACTCTCACCATACATCGTGATCTCAAATATGATGTTTCAATACATTGGCAAGCCTGTGCGGGCCAGCATTCTGGCTCTGGCGAGGCAGGGACTGGTCTTCATACCCGTACTTCTCGTTTTTTCCAGTCTATTTGGACTTTTTGGAGTCCAATTGAGCCAAGCTGTTGCCGATGTGCTGACCTTCGTTCTGGCGCTCCCGCTGACAGCAGGCATGGTGAAAACGCTGGCCACAGAAGAAGTGGACAACGGCGGGCAGGCCGTATGAGCATGTTCATGAGAATTGCGGCCCCCCAATTAGTCAGTTTCTAATGGCTCGCTCCGCTCGCCCCGCCGTTCCCACAGCCACGACGACGACTCTCTCAGCCGCCATCTTGTCTTATGAGTGGCTTGCACCATCAGGGGAGCAGGATAGCGGCGCAGAAATCCCAGCCGCAGCGAGGAAGTTGCCGATGAGCCGCTTGCCCGTGTGTGTGAGGTATGACTCAGGGTGGAACTGGACTCCTGAGTGCGGCCGGTCGCGGTGCTGCAGGCCCATGATCAGGCCGTTGCGCGTCCAGGCGGTAACGATGAGCTCGCCGGGCAGCGACTCGCGCCTCACCACGAAAGAACGAAAGCGGGCCGCGATGAACGAGTCTGGGAGCCCAGCAAAAACACCCAGACCGTTGTGAAAAACCTCCGAGGAGCGGGAGTGCCTCGCTTGGCTGACAGCCACCACCTGGCCACCGTACGCCACGGCCACGGCCTCGTACCCGAGACCGACTCCAAGGATCGGCGTCTCGCCCGCCAGTCGAACCAACTCGAGACTCATCCCGGCCTGCTCCGGCCGCCCAGGGCCGTCGGCGAGAAAAACGGCACGTGGCTGCCAGCCGAGCACCTCTATCGCCGGCACCTCGGTGTTCCCCACCACCCGCAGGGGGACGCCCACCGCCAGCTCGCGCACGTACTGCACGAGGTTGAACGTGAAGCAGTCGGAGTTATCGATGATCACGATCACGGCTGCATCCCCCGTGCCAACACGACCGCTAGAGCGGGGCGCAAGGCGTTGTTGGCACACTCCGCCAGCTCGCTTTCGGGCAACGAGTCGAAGATAACCGCCGATCCAGCCTGAACGTGCACCGTCCCCCTGGTGACCACCGCGGCACGATTGACCGGGCACAGGTCCATGTCGCCGGCGGCGTCGAAGTAGCCCACGGCTCCGGCCCACACACCGCGCTTGAGAACCTCCAGCTCGTCGATGAGGGCAAGAGCGCGCGGCTTCGGAGCTCCCACGAGGCTTGGCGACGGCAAGCAGGCGAGCGCCACGTCGAGGGCCTCTTTGCCCGGCGCCACCTCGCCCCGGACCTCCGAGGCGAGGTGAAGAGCGTGGGAGAAGCGTTCGATCTCCATGAATCGGGTCACCTCGATGGTCCCCGGCCTGCAGACCTTGCCCAGGTCGTTGCGGGCCATGTCTACGAGCAGCAAGTGCTCCGACCGGATGCGCTCATCGGCTGTCAGCTCGGCTGCCAGGTGGGCCTCCTCCGCCGCGGTCCGACCGCGCCGCCGTCTCCCAGCGACCGGCGCGGTGCTCGCGGTCCGGCCACGCAGTCGCGCCATCGAATCCGGTGCCGCGCCAATGACCTGCACCTCGCCGGAATCGAGGTAAAAGACGTAGGGCAGCGGGGTAAGCAGCCGGCAGGCCCGATACAGCATGAGAGGCGACACCCCGAGGGGCCGCGACCACCGTCTGGATAGCACGACCTCGAAGCACTCCCCAGCCGCCACCGTCTCCGCCAGCCGCGCGGCCGCGGCCAGAAAGCGCTCGTCATCCGGAGCCACCTCCCAGCTTCCGTCAGGCTGCGGCCCCGCATCGAGTGCCGGCACCGTGATCGGGCGCACCTCGGGGCTCGGCGCGGCGAGAGCGCTCTCCAGAGCATCGAGACGTTCGTTGGCCAGGTTCCACGCCACCTCGGCTCCGACCGTGACGTCGGCAGTGGTGACGAGCAGCAGACGTTGTGCGACCCGATCGAGCACCGCCACGGCGGGATACTGCCCGAGCCAGATGTCCGGAACCCCGAGGGGATCCGGAAGCCGGCTCGTCTGCCCCTCGGCGAGCCTCGCAACGTCGAACCCGAGCCAACCAACCATGCCTCCCGCAAATGGGGGCAGATCGTCCAGAGGCACCCGTTCCTGGGGCACCAGCAGGCGCCGCAGCACCTCCAGCGGCCGCCCGACCTGGTCGACACCGTCGATGCTGATCCGTGCGCCATGCCCGACCACACTCCGTCGCGGGTTGACACCGGCCACCGACCAGCGCGCCACGGCATCGCGTCCTTCCACCGACTCGAGCAGGAACGGCGAGCGCCCAGCCCGGGCCAGCCGCAGCAGCATTCCGGTCGGGGTGAGCGCGTCGGCCGTGAGCGAGCGCACGACCGGGATGCGCGCGTACCGCGTCGCCAGAACCGCGAACTCGGCCGCCGCCGGTCGCATCAGCACCGCCCCCCGGCACAGCAATAGGGCTCGGTGCTCACCTGCGGCAGCACCAGGTAGCTGGCGATCGTGATCGACGCCACCGACGGCAGCCGGTCCGACACCTCCGAGGCCAGGTTGGCGTGATCCCTGTCGTTCGCCGCCAGCAACACCTCCATCCCTGCCCCGCCCGGCTTCGGGCACCGCGTCAGTAGCGGCGAACAGCGTGGCTCGAGAGCTCTCGGAGCCTGAAGCGCCTTCGGAGCCGGGGAGGGCGACCGGTCCGGCAACCGAAGACCGCAACTCCCCGGCTGCTGTGGAGTGGCGGACGTTTTCGGCCGGGGCATTCGCGCCTACACCTTGCCCCGTCGACCCGCCCGCAGCGCCTCGGCGTGAAGCGGCAGCATCTCCTGCAGGGCGAGCGCACGCGCCGCCCGTGCCAGGGGTGCGAAGCCGTGAGCGTGCACGCGTACGACCGCGGTGCGGTGCACGAAGTCCCACACCCCCAGCGGCGATGCGAAGCGCGCCGTACCAGCGGTCGGCAGCACGTGGTTGGTCCCCACGACAAAGTCGCCGAGGACCGTGGACGACCACGGCCCGAGGTAGATGGCACCAGCGTTTTCGAGCCCATCCAGCAGGCGGCGCGGATCCTCTACCAGGATCTGCACGTGCTCCGGGGCGATGCGGTTGCTCACCTCGAGCGCCTGCTCGAAGCTGTCCACCAGCAGGATGGCGCCCCAGCGTTTGATCGACTCCCGGGCCACCACCTCCCGACCGAGCCCCCGCAGCCGCCCGGTCACGGCTCGGTCCACCTTCTCGGCCAGCGTGCGCGAGGTCGTGACCAGCACCGCTGTGGCGTCCGAGTCGTGCTCAGCCTGGGCCAGCATGTCCGCGGCCACCACCTCGGCCTCGGCATGGGCGTCGGCGATCACCACCACCTCCGACGGTCCCCCGAGACCGTCGATATCGACCACCCCGAACACGGCCCGTTTTGCAGCCGCCACCCAGCGCCCGCCGGACCCGACGATCTTGTCCACCGCGGTCACCGACTCGGTGCCGTACGCGAGCGCGGCCACCGCGTGCACCCCGCCCATCAGGTAGACCTCGTGGATACCCAAGCGCTCCAGCACGTAGCGCAGCGAGGGCGAGGACAGGAAGGCGCGCGGCGGGGTCGCCACGGCGATCCGTGGAACGCCGGCCAACTGCGCCGGTACCACTGCCATGAGCAGCGACGAGAGGGACGCCGCCGCCCCGCCCGACACGTAAACGCCGACCGATCCGATCGGCCGCACCCGGATACCGAGCTCGGCGCCCTCTTGCTCGAGCGTATACCCGTGCTGCGCCTGCTGCGCGTGAAACGCCTTCAGGTTGGTGATCGCCACCTCGATCGAGGAAGCGAAGTCCTCGCCGACATCCTCGTTGCCGGCGAGCTCGCCCTGCAAGCGGAGCTCGGTCATCGGCAAGCCCTTGAGATCGAGCTGTCTGACGAACGATACGAGCGCCCGGTCGCCACGCCTGGCGACAGCAGCTACGATCTTGCGCACCCTGTCGTCCACCGACGACGACACCTGGCGCTGGCGCTCCTCCAGCCGCAGCAGGTACTTCTGGCCTTTGTCCTCGCTTGCCCGCCAGATCTTCATCGCTGTCCTCCACGCACCCGCCGAAGCGCGCGCATCTCGTCAGCCTTCCAGAAACGAGCGGCCCAGCCAGCGGTCAGGTACGGGGCGACAGCGAGCCACTCTTCCTCAGGCTGCTTCCCATTTTCGCGCAGCCTCCGCCCAGTTTCCAGCCGGTCCACGGCTGCCTCGGCAGGCCCTGGCCCAGCCGCTGGCTCCACCGAACCAGCCAAGGGCATCGGTGAGACGCGTAGTTCCTGCTGCTCGCCCGCCGGTACGGACCCACCGGGGGAAAGCGGCCAGGAGGTATCTACGCATCCTCCTCGACCACCAACCCAAGGGCAGACGCCATGACCCGGACCGATGGCGCTACTCCGGTCATCGCCGCGAGCTGAGCCACACCCTGCCAGAGCAGCACCTCTCGGCCCCCGACGTACTTCCAGGCATTTCTCTTTGCCAGCATCTGCAGCCGTGTCGGGCCGGGGCCGTACGGGAGGTCCACCACCGCCGCCGACGGCGCCAACCGGAGTGAGTCGAGCAGGTCAGACGACGTGCCGTCGAGACCGGCCGGTGTTGCGTTGACAGCCGCGATACAGCGACCCGCGTCCGCCGGCTCGATTACCTCGACCCCGAGCTCCCCAGCCATGGCCGCGACCTTCGAACGATCCCTGCCGGCCACCGCCACCTTGCACCCCGCTTCCTGCAGCGCCACCACCGCCGCTCGGGCGCTCCCGCCCGCGCCGAGCACCACCGCCAACCCGCCCCCGACCCTCACCTGGGCGGCGAGAAGCGCGCCGGTGATTCCGTCGATGTCGGTGCAGTCGCCCACGACCTTCCCGAGCCGCGGCAGCACGGTGTTGACCGCTCGTAGGCGAGCCGTCCGTGGAGCAACGACCGAGCAGTATCCCCATGCCACCTCCTTCCAAGGCATGGTGACCGCGAAGCCACCAGCTCGCAGACCGACCCGATCCAGCGCCGTGAGGCCGGCGGGCTGCAGCAGCTTCCCCAGCTCGTCCGAATTGGCTACCTCGAGAGAAACGAACAGATCCGGCAGCCCCAGCGCCCGGTATGCGGCGTTGTGCATCCAGGGCGAGAGCGAACGGCTGGCTGGGCGCCCGAGCACGGCGAACACGCGCCCAGGCGCGCCTGCGAGGTGACCGACGAGCGCCAGCAGCTCCTCGGGAGTGTACTGTCCGGGAGCCGCCACCCTGTCGGGGCTCCAGGCCGCATACGCCAGCGGTGCCGCCAGCAACGGGCCGAGAAGCCGGATCGCGCGGCCGGCCTCGCCGGTGGCGAGAACCACCGCTCGCCGCTGGCTGACCGGCTCCCCACCGAGCGCCCCCGCTACCCGCAGCACCTCGAGCACGTCATCCAAACCATCGACGGCGGGCGCCAGCTTGACGAATCGCGTGCCACGCTCGAGCAGCACCCTCGCCTGCGCCTCGAGGTCGGCGGGCACCACGGATGGGTGGGTCGAGAGAACGACGCGGTCGCGCGGGAGTGGCCGATCGACGAGGTCGAGGTCTCGCGCCGCCTCGAGATCGAACGCCATCACCGGCAGGGCTGCCACGCGTTCGAAAAACCGCCGACGCACCGACGGGTCGTCGGTGGCCCGTCCGCCTTCGGCGCGCGAGCGCAACGTCAGCACCACCGGTCGCGGACAGGCCGCGACCAGCGGCGCGAGCTCCAGATCGGGCGGCAGCAGGTCCGCCCGCAGCTCCACCACCGTCGCCCCCGCCGGTGGGCGGGTGAGCTCCGCGGCCAAGGCCGTCGAGTGAGCGCCGGCCGCTGGGACGAACGTCGCAACGATATCCAAAAAAACAGACCTCCCCGCCGGTTCCGACGGGGAGGTTGAGGATCGTGACGCTGCGGCTCCCCGTCCGATGCCCAACGGCTCGAACGAGGCAACACCCCGCCTACCGCCTGGGTGGTCCGTGGTGATGATGGCGGGTGGTGCCCATCGCTTGCATCGCGCACGACCGTAATCGACGTCCGCCGCGGCTGTCAAGCCACCGGACCGCTTTCCACCCTCAGCCCGATAGCGAGTCCGAAACCTTCCTCCGTCCCGTACGCGGACCCAGTGGTGCTCCGGTTCCGGTCATCGACGATGAACGACCTGCACCCACGCTCCGGCGCCCGCGGCTGCAGTCACCCTCGTGGTGCGCATCGTCCAGCTTCACTATGTCTCCGGGATGGCGAGAACCGGAGGACTCGCTGCGGGGTCGGCGCTTGGCTCGTCGACGAGGATGACCGCGGTGCGCGGTCCCGACGCCAGGACGATACGGTTGCGGCCCGAGTCCTTGGCCTCGTACAGCCGATCGTCGGCGACCTCGAGCAGCGCCTCGATCGACTCGCCGTCATCCGGGTGCGAAGCGATTCCGGCTGAAACCGTGATACTGACGAAAGGAGTCTCCGGGATCACCCTGTTCTCCACCCACGAACGCAACTCCTCGAGGCGGGCCGCCGATCTCCCGAGCGACGGACCGGAAAGCAGCACGGCGAACTCGTCACCGCCCAGCCGCGCCACGGCGTCGGACTCCCTAAAGCTGTCGTGCAACAGCTTCGCGAACCAGGCAAGCACCTTGTCACCGACCTGATGACCGTGTATGTCATTGACACGTTTGAAAAAGTCGAGATCCAGCAGAACCAGGGCGAGGGTCCCACCGTGACGGCGGGAACGTGCCAACTCAACCCGCGCCATCTCCGCGAACGCTGCTCGGTTGAGCAAGGCGGTGAGCGGATCCCGCGCCGACCGGGAGAGCAGATCCCGCGCCCGCACCACGCTCACGGCCGCAATCACCGCCGCCGCGAGCATGAGGAAGATCCTCACGAGCTGGCCGAGCAGGTCGAACCTCCCGTGGGTCATCACCTGCTCGCCCATGCGCACCGGGTCGGCCACACCGATCATCAGTGCCAGCTTGATGATCACCGCGTACTCCGCGGAGGCGACCCCTCCAGTCAGAAGGCAGATGCGCGGGTCATACCGCAGCGACGAGGTCGCGATGGCGAGGAAGTAGAACGGGAAGACAATGAAGCTGTTGGTCGCCACGAGCGGTTGGTCGACGGCCAAGAAAAACCCCAACCCGAGGCTCACCAAGGTCACATCGAGCAGTGACGAGATGAACGGGAGCTGCGAACGTCCCTTTCCGTGCTGGACGAACACGTGGATGACCACACCGAAAGCCAGGGCCAGTAGCACGCTCACCAGCCCGAACGCCGTTTCGAGCTCGCCCGGCTCGGTCACGAGCTGCACGATCGGCATCAGGCACAGCAGTGCCAGGACCACGAGACGGACCTGGGCGACGACCGCCTCATTGCGCCACGCAGCCTCGCGCAGGCACGGCTCGGGGCCTGCCAAGAGGTCGCTCCTCAGCGAGCGAACGGCCTCACCGACCGGCGCCTGCAGGGCAATCACGCCCTACCCCCACGCGATGAGCTGCTGTCCAGACAATCCCCACTTCCCTCGCCACGAGTATACACAAGCTGGGCAGTCAAGCCCACCTTCGATGGACGGGTGACCTGACCGCGGCGGTCGCCAACCCGTATACCCCTCTCGGCGCAACCGGAAGCCAAAGCCTGCCGTCAGACGGGTGAGGATGCAACCCTTCGGTCACCGGGGCGTACAACTACCTCGGAGAAGGTAGGGAGATGCCGGGTCAACCTTTGTCTGGAGCTTCCGACTCGTTCTATCAGGCGCTGCAGGCACGCGTTCGGGCATGGCTCGAGAGCGAAGCGGCCCACGGCGTACCGTGCGCGGCGCTCTACCACCACCTGCCGGAGCTCTACCGGTTTCTCGTCGCCGTGGCGCTCGACACTCGACTGCCGACCGCCGAGCGCGGTGGGCTCGTGAGCACCCTCAAGTACATCGTGGCGCCTCACGACTACGTGCCCGAGGCGGTCCTCGGCGTTCCCGGACTGTGCGATGATCTCGTGCTGGCCGCCCTGGCGGTGGATCGGCTTCAAAGAACCAGCAACCCCGAGCTGCTCGACGAGCACTGGCACCTCGACAGCTCAGCGCAGGCGGTCGCCGCGCAGATTTTGGACGCGGCCAGCGCCTTGGTCGATCACAGCGTCCTGCGCCGTCTCGAGGCGCTGCTTCCCAACTGACGCTTTCTGGGCATACGAAAGCATTGGCTCGGCGTTACGATAGCGATGCTGACACGATCGGCGGGGGCTCGACATGCGCTGGAGACGAGGGGAATCGCGCCAGGACATCGAGGACCTGCGTGGGCAGGGAGCAGCAGGGGTCCGGCTGGGCGGAGGGCGCGTACGCCTGGGCTGCGGGGGCATCCTGGTCCTGCTGGTGCTGAGCCTGCTCTTCAAGAGGAACCTCTTCACGCTGCTCGACCTGGGACCGGTGGCCGACGTCTCGGGAACGGGCGGCATGCAGACCCAGCCGTACCGAAGCTCCGCCGCCGAGGAGGAGAAGGTGGACTTTGTGACCTTCGTGCTCAACGACGCGCAGCGCGTCTGGGCACAGCACTTCGCCTCGTCCGGGCGGCAGTACCAGAACACCAAGCTGGTGCTGTTCACGGATGCCGTCGGCTCGGCATGCGGGTACGCGCAGGCCGCCAGCGGTCCGTTTTACTGTCCCGGAGATAGCAAGGTCTACATCGACCTGGCGTTCTATGACGAGCTCCGACACCGTTTCGGTGCTTCCGGTGACATGGCGCAGGCATACGTGATCGCACATGAGATCGGCCACCACGTGCAACACCTCCTCGGGATCGACGCCGAGGTTCGCCGGCTTCAGCAGCAGCGGCCGAGCCTTGCGAACGACCTGTCGGTGCGGCTGGAGCTGCAAGCCGACTGCTTTGCCGGGATCTGGGCGCACTCGACGGCTCGCCGCGACCTTCTCGAACGCGGTGACCTCGCCCAGGCGCTGGGCGCCGCCGCTGCGATCGGCGATGACCGCCTCCAGCGTCAGGCCGGCCAGCGCGTCAACCCCGACACGTTCACGCACGGCTCGTCGGCCCAGCGCGTCGAGTGGTTCCGGCGTGGTTTCGAAAGCGGCGACGTCCGCCAGTGCGACACCTTCCGCACCTCCGGGCGATAGGCGAGTAGCTCGGAACCGGACAGCCCGGCCCCGGTACCACCCACGAGCTCGGAGCCCGGTGGGTAAGGTCGGCTCTGGCGATCACTCCGATCCGTCCAGCTCCAGCTCGCGATCGGCGCCCCGGGGTACTCCAGCGATTGCCGGGGCTCCGCAACGAATGCGTCCTCGCTGGGCGCCGTCCTGGGCTCGGGACCCGGTCGACGGCAAGCGCCTCAGCGCGGCTCGTTCTTGAGGCCGGGCACCGGCATCGGAATCGGCAGCACGCGGGGGGTCGACGGCGAGCCATCGGACCCGGAGATGCGGCCGGCGCCTTCTTTCTCCACCTCGTCGATGCGGACAATCGAGTGCAGCGGGATGAAGACTCGCTTGACACCCGCAAACTCGGTCTTGAGCCTTTCCTCAGAGGGGTCGGCGATGAGCTGCGAACGCTCGCCAAAGACGATCTGCTCGACCTCCACGAAGCCGAACAGCCCGCCCTGGCTCACCTGGCGGGCGAAGACCTCGTAGACCTGCCCTTGGTTGCTGAAGATGACCTTGTACACGCTCGTCGTCTGCCTCGTCCGCGCCATACCACTCCCCACCTGCCGGACGATAGCATAGGTGCGGCTGGGGTTGAGCACGGGTGGCCGGGGACCGAACCGACCGGGCCCACGAGCCCGCTTCTGAGACGACACAACGGACGCAACCGGCTGCAACAGCAGGGGCACAACCGCTCCGCTCCGATGCTTTTCGCGGTGCGGGCGGTAGCTCAGCTCGCGATCGGAGCCGCTCTTCGATCTTTCGGGACACCACGACAACCCACTCACCGGCAACCGTTGAGCGGAGCTCACCGCGGCTCGAGGGCCGAGCGCTGTAGCTGCATCATGTGGGCGTAGCGGCCGCCGCGGGCGAGCAGCTTGGAAGGGGTGCCGTGCTCGATGAGGCGGCCACCCTCGAGCACGGCGATGCGATGGGCGAGCCGCACCGCTGACAGCCGGTGCGAGATGATGATCGCCGTTCGCCCGGCACACAGCCGCCCCAGGGTCTCGACGATCTGGTGCTCGGCCATCGGGTCGAGCGCCGAGGTCGGCTCGTCCAGCACCACGATCTGCGCCTCCCTGAGAAACGCTCGTGCGAGCGCCACCTTCTGCCACTCACCGAGGGAGAGGTCGCGGCCGTCCTCGAACCAGTTGCCGAGTACCGAGTCGAAGCCGCGCGGCAGCCCGGCGATGACCGAGGCGGCACCCGACTCCTCGGCGGCCTCCTCGATGCGCCGGTCGATGAGCGGCAGGTCATGGTTGCCGAGCCAGATGTTCTCGCGCGCCGAGAGCTGGTAACGAGCGAAGTCCTGGAAGATCACGGCGATGTTGCGTCGCAGGTCGGCCACGCGGTATTCGCGTAGGTCCCTGCCGTCGAGGGTGATGCGCCCGGCCGTGGGGTCGTACAAGCGGCACAGCAGCTTGGCGAGCGTGGTCTTGCCCGAGCCGTTCTCGCCCACCAGCACCAGCACCTCGCCGGCCGCCAGCTCGAGGCTCACGTCGTCGAGCGCCAGCTTGCTGCCCGCCGAGTACTTGAACGCCGCATGCTCGACCACGAAACCCTGCCGGATCGGGCTCGGCACGGAAACCGGGCTCGAGCTGTCCACCACGCGTGGCTGCAAGTTGGTGTACTCCTGCAGGTTGGTGAGGAACAAGTTGTCCTCGTACAGGCCAGCGAGCGAGCCGAGCACCCCCTGCAGCGCCCCGAGACCACGCTGAAACGCCTGAAAGTACATGACGAGGTCGCCGAGCGTGATCGTCCCGGTGATGGTGCGTACGGCGATGAAGCCGTACGTCGCGTAGATCGCCACCGACGTCACGCCCTGCACGATCAAGTCGGCCCGGAGCTGGCTTTTCATCAGGCGCAGCCGCTCGAAGCGAAGCTGCCGGCGGATCTCGCGGAAGCGGTCGCGCAGGCGCTGGCCGAGCGAGAACAGGCGCACCTCCTTGGCGTACGAGCCGTCGGTGAGCATCCAGTGGTGGTACCACGAACGCCGCTCGGTCTGCGTCTTTTGCCGCTGCCACTCGTACATCTTCCCGGAGTAGCGGAGCCGCACCGCCACGCCCGGCACCGCCGCCAGCACCGCAACGATCGCCACCGCCCAGTGCAGCGACGCGAGCAACCCGCCGATGGCGACGAGCGACACCGCGCTCTGACCGAGCCCCGCCAAGCCGTTGACGATCTTGAGCGGGCGCGACATCGCCTCCTGCTGCGCCCGGTGCATCATGTCGTAGTAGGTCGGGTTCTCGTAGTGCTCGAGGTCAGCCGCCACCGAGCGCTCGTGGAGGAAGTCGGAAACGTAGTCGGAGACGTAAAAGGACTGCGCCTCCGAGACCAGCGTCGCGATCGAGCGCAAGCCGACCATCGAAAGCGCCAGCAGCGCCGTGAGAACGATGTAGGTCCCGACGCTCCGGAACGCTGCCTGCTTGTCGGGACCCGTGAACCCGGCCGTCACCCCGTCGACGATCAGCTTCATGAGGTAGAGCTGCGCCAGCGGCAGCAGCCCCTGTACCCACATCAGGCAGATGTTGGCGACAGTCAGCTTCGGCGCGCACTTCCACACCAGCGCCACCGCCTGCTTCAGGCGCAGCGCCCCCTTGATCCGTCCCTTGAGGCTGCGGTCCTTGTGCGGCTTCGCCATCACCGGGTCGGGATTCTACCCCACCCCCACCCACCCGGCTCTCGGTGATCGGCGGTCAGCTCTCCGCCCACCTACCCGTTACCACCCCCACACCACCTCTTCTCGAGCTGGGGTTGGACGTAGATCGGGTGTGAGCGGACGCGGGAGTGGACGCGGCCGTGCAGTGGGCTTTCGACCCTCGACTTTCGACCTTTGACCTTCGATTGCATGGCAGTCGGGTGGTGCTACAATTTCAGCACCCCCCGAGCGGTTGCTCGCGAGAGCAAGGTGGTGGCACAATGAATGCCGGCTTCGCGGAAGGAGCGTGGGAGATCCCGTGAACGCAATCGAACCCGGCGCATGTTGGATGCGCGAACCGAGTGTTCGCACCTTCACCATCGGCGAGAGCGGTTTCGAGCTGTACGCTCCCGACTCCGGTGTGACCCGCTACCTCAACGAGACCGCCTCGTTCATCTGGCAGCTGCTCGACGGCGAGCAGAGCCTGTCGCAGGTCGCCCGCGAGCTAGCCGCCGAGTTCGAGGGCTGCACCGCCGAGCAGGCGCTCGCCGACGTCGTCGAGCTGGCCGGGTCGCTGGCGTCGGAGGGGCTGGCGCAGCCCACCAGCGGCACGCGCATACGGCCGGTGTGGCCGGGGTGCGAGGCGGGGATCGCGCCCCGGGAGTGGGACGTCGCCCTCACCGGTAAGTGCAACCTCTCGTGCTCGTACTGCTTCTTCGCCAACGAGATGGTCGGCCGCAACGACCTCTCGACCGAGCAGTGGACGCGCTTTTTCGAGACCCTCGGCAAGCTCCCCACCCGCTCGGTCTGCCTGTCCGGCGGCGAGGTGTTCGTCCGCAAGGACCTCTGGGAGCTCCTCGACTGCGTGGTGGCCAACGGTCTGCGCTACTCGATCCTGTCGAACGGCACGCTGATCCGCGAGGACACGATCACGAAGCTGTGCGAACCAGCGCGGCGGCGGCGGCTGAGCTCGATCCAGGTGTCGATCGACGGCTCGTGCGCCGCCGTGCACGACGCCAGCCGCGGCGCGGGCTCGTTCGAGCGCGCGCTGCGGGCCGTCCGCCTCCTCAAGGACGCGGGGTTCCCGCTCACCGTCCGCCTCACCATCAACAAGTACAACGTCGACGATCTCGAGGCCGCCGCCAAACTGCTGCTGGAGGACGTCGGCCTGCCGTCGTTCTCGACCAACGACGCCATGCCGATGGGCGCCGGCTGCTCCAACCAGGGTGACATCACGCTCTCACCGCAGCAGCAGGTACAGGCGATGCGCACGCTCGAGCGGCTGGCCACCCGTTACGATGGCCGCATCACCGCCACCGCTGGCCCGCTGGCCAAGGTCAAGATGCACCGAGAGATGGAGCAGGCCCGAGCGACCGGCACGGCGATCTCGAGCTACCGCGCCGGGCACCTGACCGCCTGCGGCTGCATCTTCTCGAAGCTCGCCGTCAACCACGACGGCACCATCACCCCGTGCAGCATCCTCGCCACCGTGGTGCTCGGCCACATCGAAAAAGACAGCATCCCGGAGCTCTGGCGATCGGATCCGGTGCTCACCAAGATGCGCTCGCGCCACACGATCGCCATGCGCGACCTGCCGGAGTGCCAGGGGTGCGAGTGGCACGACTACTGCAACGGGAGCTGCCCGGGGCTCGCCTACGAGCAGTTCGGCGACGTCAACCGCGCCAACCTGACCGACTGCTACCGCCGCTTTTTGGAGGCCACCAAGGATGCCAACTGAGCCCCGCCGCGTCCCACCCCTTAACACCATCTACTACTACGTGACCGGGAGCTGCAACCTGCGCTGCCGGCACTGCTGGATCGACCCCGTCACCGAGAGCCAGCGCTCGACCCTGCACCTGCCCTGGCGCGCGCTCAAGCCGGTCTTCGAGCAGGCCAAAGAGCTCGGCCTGCGCTGCGTCAAGCTCACCGGCGGCGAGCCGTTCCTCCACCCCGACATCCTCGAGATCCTGGCCGACCTGCCGGCAATGGGTCTGGGCGTCCGCATGGAAACCAACGGCACCCTGATCGGCGAGCGCGAGGCCAAGGCGTTGAAAGCCGCTAACGCCGACTTCTCGATCTCCCTCGACGGCCCCACGCCCGAGATCCACGACGACCTGCGCAACGTCCCCGGCTCGTTCGAGAAGACCCTCAAGGGAATGGCGGCATGCCGCGCCGAGGGGCTGCGTTTCCAGGCCATCTGCAGCTTGTACCGCCGCAACGCCGAGCTGCTGCCCGGCATGCCAGCGTTTGCCGCAGGCCACGGCGCCACCAGCCTCAAGGTCAACGTCATCACCAGCATGGGCCGCTCGGACGAGATGCGTGCACACGGCGAGCTGCTCTCGCTCCCCGAGGTGCTCGAGGTGCGCTCCCGGATGCCCCAGACCGGCAACGGGTTCAAGCTCTTCTTCGACCTCCCACCCGCGCTCCTTCCGCTGCGCGACATAGTGCGGAACGGTGTAGGAACGTGTGGGATTCTCGGCATCCTGGGAGTTCTCCACAACGGCCACGCTGGCCTGTGTGGCATCGGTGAGCACCTGCCGGAGCTCGACTTCGGCGACCTTCGCCAGGTCAGCATCAAGCAGGTCTGGGAGACCCACCCCACCCTGGTCACGCTGCGCGAGAAGCTGCCGGCGGGCCTCGGGGGCATCTGCGGCCGCTGCATCTTCCGCAATGCCTGCCTCGGCAAGTGCGTGGCCAACACCTTCCACGCCATCGGCAAGCTGTACGGTGCCTTCAGCACCTGCGCCGAGGCTGAAGAGCTGGGGTTGTTCCCCGAGAAGTACATCGTCGAGCACCACAACGTGGTCGCGTGAGGGCGCCAACCATCATGCTACGATGCGTCCCGGAGGCGTCATGAGCAAGCTCAAGCTGAACCCCGAACTGGTCTTCCGAGAGGACAACGACGGCGGCCTCATCTTCGACCCCGCCACCGGAGATGTTCAGGTATTGAACGAAACTGCCGCCTTCATCTGCACCCTTTTGGACGGCACCCGCTCCGCCGAGGAGATCGTCGCCGAGGTCCTGGAGGAGTTCGAGGTCGAGGACCCCGCCGCTGCCCACGCCGATGCCGCGCAGTTCATCGAGAGCCTGCTCTCACGCTCCATGGCCATGCCAGCGTGAGCGGAGCCCGTCGACCGATGCAGGGGTATTGACACCCTGCAACGGTCGGTGTAGCGTAGCCTCAGATAAGGAGGATCGTGCCATGAAGCGAAAGTTCGTGAAACCGGAGATCAGCAACTACTCATTGCAGAGCGCCGTGGGGCAGGACAGTATCCAGGGTTTTTGTGAACAAGGCAGCTTCCCGCAGGCGGCGGGCGGACCTGGCGGGTGGCACAGGTGCAGCGCCGGCTTCCGTCCGGATGAGGATAACTTCTGTGTTGGTGGCGGTACCCCGACCGTCGGCGTCTGCAATACAGGGCTTGGAGTCTCGCACCAGAACCGCTGCGAACGAGGTGATAGTGCCTAGTTCGTAGGGTGGAGGGCACGCGGAGCAGGTTTGCGTACCGGCTATTTAGCATTTGACGGTGCGGTTTTAGGAATAGCGCTGGGCCAGTATACGCACCGCGAGGAGTTGGAGTTTCGAACCTACTTGACCAGCGAGCCTGCCCAGAAGGATCGGCTCGCTGGTCTTCTGTTGTTTAGCCGAGTGGAGATCGATGCGTTGGAACCCTTGGCTCGAAGTTGGCAGCCAGGCGATTCCCCAGGCACATCTTCTCCCCTGGTCTGCTGGCCCGCGGTGAGGGAGCGCCTCGCCTCTCGCGTACCTGGGTCGCTCGTCGAATTCAAGCCCTGGCGCATTCGGTTCTATGAGCCTGGGTCGTCCGAGCTGGTCGTATACCGGATCCCAAACAACTCCGAGTTACCGCTTCTCAAAATTGAGCTGGTTCCACTTCTCCTCATGACGCTGATCCGCCGAAGCTCGCTCGTGGTTCACGCCGCCGGCGTGAACATCGGCGGTCACGGCCTCGCCATCGCGGGACCCAGTGGCGTCGGGAAGAGCACGGCCGCGAGGCTCCTCGGTGGGCACCTGCTGTCCGACGACATCGTCGCGATCACCAATGTACGCAGCCACCCCGAGCTGCGGGGCACGACTCTGGGGGGATGCACCGACGGCGACGCGCCGTGTCCTCTCCGAGCCATCCTCTTCCCTCACAAGTCGGACGAGTTTCGGATCGCCCGGTTGGAACCACGAGCCGCGCTCTGTCGGTTCCTGCGAGAGCACTCCTGCTATCTTTTCGACACGATGGGCGACACGAAGGCGCTAACGATGCACGTGGTCGGCGACCTGTTCGACCGTGTGCCGGCGTTCGAGCTGCACTTCCCGCTCGCACGGCTTGACGTTGGTGCCGTCCTCGACACGGTCCTGTCCGCGACCCACTGCTGACCGTGCGCTCAGCGACGGGTTATCTGTCTTCCGATTCGTCGTCACGTCTCGCCGCCAGGCCCACGCGGGTTGAGGCAGGCCATCGACAGCCCCGCGCGCTATCCCCGGGCGGGTACTTCGGGGATGCCACAAGAGACGTGGTAACAGAAATCCGAGCGAGTCCCTGCCCGATACTCCCTTCTCCCCCTCGCACCTCCGCCTCGCCGCCTGGCTCACTTCCCGCTCGCTTGGGGCGAGCTGACGACCCCCGCACGTTCCCAAAGTTGCAAGTCGCGAAGCTGGCGGAGCCTCTCGGCGTGAGAACGTGCGAGACTGCCAAGCTCGAGGAGGCGGTCTGGGCTGGCGAGCAATCCTCGGATCGCCTCGGCCACCGACCTGCCCGAGGCGTGCATCTCGCTCTCGCTTTCCGCGGCGATCGGCAGCAGCACCCCGCCGTCACCCACCGCCTCCGGCAGACCTCCCGCTCTGCTCGCGATCGACGGGATCCCGTTGAAGGCAGCCTCGACTACAACCCGCGGGAAACCCTCTGGCTCGATTGAGGGTGCGAGTAACAGATCGATCTGGGAGTAGAAGCTGCGCATGTCGCGCAGCCTCCCCAGCTCGAAGATGTTGTTCGGCAGGTCGTAGCTGCCTCTGTACAGCGTGGAACCGACTACCAGAAATCTCGTATCGGGCAGCAAGCGAGCCGCTGCAAGGACGATCTCGTCGCCTTTCGCTCGTGGCACCCCGCCCGCGTAGAAGCCAATCGCTCCAGTGACGGGTTTCTGCGAGGCTACCCGGTAGTCCTCGAGCCCCCAGATAGGATAGATGACCGATGCCTCCAGCGACAGGCGGTGGCGTATCTGCTCGCGCAGGAACTGGCTGACCGTGAACAGGCGCCGCGTCGCGAGCACTCTCCGAGCGCCATGACCGAAAACCGCCACTTCCCGGACGTTGGCCAGGGAGTTGAAGAGGTGTAAGCCGGGGATATTCTCGAGAAACGCAGCCAGAGGAGAAAGGTGGTCGCAGTCGGCTGTGAGTGTCGAACGCATGCGGGCGCCCCGGAGGTAATCCACGATCTCTGGCAACGCCGAGAGCGGGCTCTGCCACAGGTGCCTCCTGTCCTCTGACAGAGGTGCAGCGAGCAGCGGAAGCTCGCATCCCCTCGCCTCGTGGAGGCACGTTCGACTCAGCCCGCTGCCCGCAGCCTCCCACGGACGTGGAATCAGGGAGCAGCGGAACCAGCTCTCGATGGTCCGAACGGCGTTAGCCCACTCGTCGTTCGGGTAGAGGCCCACGGCACACACGCGTAACCCACGAGATCTGACCGCGTGCAGAAGGTCCAGTGCTGCAAGCGAGCCGCCATCGCAACCAGGGCGGAACCAGCCAACCGAGAGCAGGCCCAGATCGTAGCGTTCATCTGGCTGGGGATCGCGACCTTCCTCCGCACGGTGGTGCTTCGTGTTCGCCATCCGAAACCCTACCCCCGTTCGACCGCCGCCTCTCGATGTCCGGCCGAGGCCGACATTCCGTAGCATCGAGCGATAGCGTCCGCCCAGACGCGCGGGCGGGGCGACGTCCTCATCCTCTCGGCCAGGAAACCGTGCCACGCCCGAAGGTCGCTGCTGCAATCGGTGGCGATGCCCAACGCTCGGATCATGGCGTTCATGTGGTGGTACACACCGAGGCTCCGGATGCGCGCGACTCCCTTGCCGTGCTCCCGCACTCCCGCAAACACGTAGTCATCTCCGAAGTACGTGACGATTCCCGGGGGAATCGCCCCCACCTGCACAGCAGCCTCGCGCCGGATGGCGAACGCCCAGCCCTCGCGGCCTGTCATCGGTTCGAGGTCGAGCCCGCAGCCGTTCCACCTCGCGCTGCACTGGGGGTGGGGGCGTGTCCTGGCACCACGATGCCGAGGCGAGGGTCCTGCTGGAAGGCCTTCGTCTCTCCGCTCGAACTCGAAGTAGCCATCGGGACGGTCCTCACCTGCGCTCGCCGACTCGGATGGCCCGCCGCTACTGGCGGCTTCCAACGGCGGCAGGTCGCGTCGGTTCGGTTTCGAGAAGATGCCGTAGCAATCGCCCCACTGCCCGCTCCCATCGGTGAATGCGCCTTCCCCGGCGAGATGCCCGACCTCGACGGGGGCCAGGCCAGCCAATTTGGCTAGAGCCCGCAACCCGTCCGGTAGAAACCGGTAGCAGTCACGCGGATACCGATGCTCGGGCCCACGGGAGGGGGCGACGACCATTGCCAGGCCCCCAGGCTTCAGCTTGGCGGAGATCGAGGTCAGAAGCCGCCAGGGATACTCGACATGCTCGAGTGTCTGTCCGCATACCACGGCGTCGAAGCTGGCATCCTCGAGCTCGGGCCAGTCGTAGGGATCGCAGAGCACGACGTCCACATTGCTGCCCGGCGTCAGGTCCGCTCCAACGTAGTTGGCGCCGCGAAAGGTGAAGAGATCACGGTAGGAACCGTTGACGTCGGCACTGCCGATGTCGAGAACGCGGCCGGGCTGCCCAGCCCACAACCGCTCGATCAATCGAGTGAATCGACCAACGAGCATCAGTGCGCTCTCGTGTACGGAGCACCTCCCGAGTCGTCACAACCCCGTCGCACTGGCGGAGTCAATCCCGGCCGTGTCCGTGACCACACGAGCACCCTCAGGGTCCGCTGCGTCGGCTTCGAGCGCTGAGTCATCGGGGTCGTCGCCAGCGGCCACCTGCTGGGCCACCTGTGCTGCGGCGCCCCGCCCGGCGATTGCGGCCAACATCAGCAAGGCACCGGCACTGGCGACGCCGACGTCGGCAGCGAGGCGGAAGCCGACACGAGCGCTCAAGTAAGCGAGCGGCCAGCCAGACAGGAGCTGCCAGCGGCCGAGCGCCGGTAGCGTCGCCACCGCCCCGAGCAGGACCAGCAGACGACGGCGTGAACGGACGCCGAGGTGCGCGGTGACGGCCAGGACCGGCAGAACCAGGACGCCGCCCACGAAGATCTTGGCCAGCAGCTCGCCCAGCATCGCCGGTTGCGGGGTCTGTCGAACGACGATCCGACCCAGGCGTGCCGCCAGGACGTGCAGCACGGCAAAAACGCCTACGAACGCCGGGATCCTCCAAAAATACGAGTTCGGCGCACCGGCCGGCCAGAAGTAGGGCGGCATCGAGTCGCCGTCGTTCCACGGGCGGAGCATCATCATCAGCGCCGCGACGGCGGCGGCGGCGGCGCCGATGGCGTTGAGCGCCAGGACCGGGAGCTGGATGAGCGTCTGCCCGCGCTCGAGAAGCATCTCCATGCGGGGAACGACGACCTGCAAAAGCGCCAGCGCCAGCGTGCAGGTCCCGCCGACCGACCACCACGGGCCGTCCGCCTTCCAGATGAAGAACACGAGGGGGATGATGGCCAGCAGGTTCTGCAGGAGAAGCCGCGTCACATCGATGGGGCTCCCCCACCCAACGGAGAAGACGCCCAGCACGACCCCGACCGCCGTGTAGAGGAGGGCGACGAACAGCAGCTCGAGGCTCAAACGACCCCACTGGCGCATTGCTTGGACCCGCTTCCTCCGTGCGCAGCTCGGTTCGACTGACGCCAGGTTACGGAGCCCGGCTGCCGCCGTCAAGCGCCGCGAGCGAGCGACCGGTGCTGCCGTGACGAGCAGCTCGGAGGCGAGCCGCCTTCGGTCGCGACGCGGGCGGACCGCCGTCACCCGGGTTGTCGTTGCCACGAACCCTTTCCATTCGCCAGCCCACACCGGTGCTCACGACGTCGCACCCCGGCTCCAGCGGCAGGTGTCGTCCGCTAAGATGGACGGCCGTGGGAGCACCGCTTGATGACCGGTAGCTCGGCGGCCAGAAGGCGGGGAAACCTCGCCCTGGGGCTGGTCGTAGTACTCGTCACGATACAGCTTTCGTGGCTGCTGCCCACGGTGCCGCTGCTGGAGCCGGACGAAGGACGGTACCTCGACATCCCGCGGCACATGGTCGAAAGCGGCGACTGGGTCACCCCACGCCTGAACGGGGTGCTGTACTTCGAGAAGCCGCCACTTCACTACTGGCTGACCGCCGGCGCGATCACGGTCTTCGGCGTCGACGAGATCGCCGTGCGGATCTGGAACGCGCTGCTCGCGGCGCTCGGCGTGGGTGCCGTCTGGGGGATCGCCACGGCGTGGGCGGGGCGGGAGGTGGGGCTCGGCGCAGCGCTCGTGCTCGGCACGTCGCCGCTGTGGGTCGGGCTCGGGCGGCTCGGGTCGCTCGACATCGCGGTGTCGTTCTTCATCACGGTGACGCTCGGCTGCGTGTGGCTCGCCAGCCGCGCCAACGGTGGCTGGCGGGAGCGCTGCCTCTGGTGGGGGGCTTTCGCCGCCGCGGCTGGCGCCGTCCTGACCAAGGGGCTCATCGGTGTCGTGATCCCGGCCGCCATCACCGGTCTGTGGGTGGTCGTCACACGGCAGTGGCGGTTGTTGCTTCGCGTGCCGTGGGTGTCCGGTACGCTGCTGTTTTTCGCGCTCGCCGCGCCGTGGCACGTGCTCGCGTCGCTGCGGAACCCGGACTTCGCCTGGTTCTACTTCGTCCACGAGCACCTCCTACGGTACGCCACTCCGGTGGCCGAGCGGCCGGGGCCGTGGTGGTACTTCATCGCCGTGATTGCGCTCGGAATGCTCCCCTGGACAGGGCTGCTCCCAGCGGCGCTGCGAACCTCTCCCACGGTTCGTCGCTGGCGCCAGCTCGCGGACCATAGCGACGGGCTCTTCTTCGTCCTCTGGTTCGGCTTCGTCTTGGCGTTCTTCTCTGCCTCCCAGTCCAAGCTGATCCCGTACATGGGGCCGGCGTTGCCACCGCTCGCCATCCTCACCGGACGGGCGTTGGGCTCCCACTGGTCGGCCCGGGATGGCTCCCGTGGGATGCGGCTGGCCTGGATGCTCGGCACCTCGGTCCTCACGGGGCTCGGCGGTGCTTTCGTTCTCGCTGGGACCGGAACGGTGGACCGGCTGGGGTTGGGCGGGCACTGGACGCCTTGGCTGCTGGTAGCTGGTGGGGTGACGATCGCCCTGTCAACTGCCGCCTCGCTCTCGGGATGGCGATCGAGGTGGCGTCACGCGGCCTGGCTCGCGGCAGTGGCGGCGGCCGTGGTCAACCTCTCGTTCGCCGGGCTTGCCCTTCGGCTGGGTGAGGAGCGCAGCTCGGAGGGTGTCGCCAAGGCGCTGCGCCCGCTCCTGGGTCCCGAGGAGCCGGTCTTTGCCTACCGTGACTTCCAAGAAAGCCTCGGCCCCTACCTCGATCGACCGGTGGGCATCGTCGGCGCAGTTGGCGAGCTGGCGTTCGGCGTCTCCCATCTCTCGGCGGCCGAGCGGCTCGAACGGTTCCCGACCGTCGACGAGTTCCGCCCCCGCTGGGATTCCTCCCAACGTGTGTGGCTGTCGGTCGGGCGCAACTGGCGCCGGAAGATGGCGGCGGATCGGCTCGGGCACGTAGAGATCGTGTGGGAGGGGCGAGGGAGGGCGCTGGTGACCAACTCTCCCCTGCCGCGTTCGAGACAGCTCGAGGCAGCCAGCGAGGGGCAGGCAGAGACGACGAACGCTCCCATAGGGGTGCCCGGAGCCGCGGAGCGATGACCGGGGAGCGCGTCGCGACGCAGGTGCTGGATGCGTATGCGCTGCGGGTACGGGAGCTGAAGCGGGTCTCGAGCGGGCACATCAACCTCACTTACTGGGTTTTCGCGGATGAAGGCCAGTTCATTCTGCAGCGCCTTCACCCGGTTTTCGGACCCGAGGTGCACCTCGACATCGAGGCGGTTACCAGCCACCTGGCGGCGAAGGGCCTGGAAACCCCACGGCTGGTGCGCACACGGCGCGGCGAGCTGTGGGTGTCGGAGCTAGAGGGGCGGCCGTGGCGCTTGCTCACCTGCATTCCGGGCGAGGTGGTCCGGGCCGCCGACTCACCGGCGCGGTGCGCGGCGGCCGGATGCGGGCTTGGGCGCGTCCACCGGGCGCTGTGGGACTTTGCGCCCGATTTCGTGCATCGCCGGAGCGGAGTGCACGATACCGCTCGCCACCTCGCCCGGCTTCGCGCGGCGGTCACCGAGCATCAAGATCACCGGTTCTGCGGGGAAATCCGCCCGCTCGCGGCCGAGATCCTCATGGCAGCCGAAGGGCTCGCGATCCCACCGGGTCTCCCCCTGCGGGTCGTCCACGGCGACCCCAAGATCTCGAACTTCGTCTTCGCTCCTGACGGCTCGGTCCAGGCCATGATCGACCTCGACACCTTCGCCCGCCTGCCGCTACCGCTGGAGCTCGGTGACGCGTTGCGCTCGTGGTGCTGCCCAGGTGGAGAGGAGGCGCCAGAACCGATCGAGATCGCTCACTTCGCCGCCGCGATCGAGGGCTACGCCTCCGCTATCGGCGAGCTTCCGACGCCCGCCGAGCGCGCAGCGATCCCGGGCGCCACTGCCCTCGTTGCCGTCGAGCTGGCGGCGCGTTTCTGCACCGATGCCCTCGAGGAGCGCTACTTCGCCTGGGACAGCTCGCGCTTCCCCTCGGCCGCCGACCACAACCTGGTCCGGTCCCGTGCCCAACTCGCGCTCGGCCGTTCGGTCCTGGCCCGGCTTCCGGAGCTGCAGAGGCTCACCAGCACCGCCTGGTAGCACCCGAACGCCCCGCACGTCGACCCCGACGTGAACGAGAATGTGGACGCATTCTCCCTCGCCCCGCGCAGCGGGGAGAGGGTGGCGAGCGCAGCGAGCCGGGTGAGGGGCCAGAGGTACTGGCCTCGACCTTGCGCCCCGCGTAGCGGGGAGAGGGGGGAAGGCACCCCCTCACCCTGCCCTCTCCCCCGCTCGCGCGGGGGCGAGGGATGAGACCCACCTCTTCCCCGCTCACGCGGGGGCGTGGGAGCAAGCGCGGAAGTGTATCGACCTGCGAGCCGGGTGAGGGGCCAGAGGTCGGCGCTACTCGTGCATCGGAGAGTAGTCGGCGACCATTGCCTCCATGGCGTGCCAGATATGGGAGACGTCGTTGGAGAGCACGAGGAGGTCGCGCTTGAGGCCGCGGATGTCCTTGACGTGGGCGCGCAGCGTCGCTTCCTGGGTGAAGCCGAGCTTCTCGAAGGTGTGACGGGCTCCCACTTGGTTTTCGACCACCTGCACGACCATCTTCTCGATGCCCAGGTTGGTGGCGAGCTTGACCACGGCGCGCGAGAGGGCGATACCGAGCCCCTTACGACGCAGGTCACGAGCCACGGCGACGCGGATCTCGCCGACGTGGCGGGTCCAGCCGTAGCGGGTGCGATACAGCGTGGTCTCGCCGACGATCGCGCCGTCGAGCTCGGCGACGAGGGAGACGACCTCCTCGAAGTCGACCTTCTTGAGGAAGCGCTCGATCCACTCGGGGCTCGACACGTCGTCGCGCAGGAACTGGCGCTCCTCTTCGGTGAAGGCGCGGTAGAACTCGAGCAGCTCGGCGCCATCGATGGCGCGCAGGGGGCGGATCACGACTTCGGTGCCGTCGCGCAGCGTCACGGGCTGGGGAAAACCTTTGAGGTGCATACACTCCTCCTCACTGCGTCGGTGCAGCGGCCTGCTCGCGCCCGTACTCGTAGCCCTTGCGCAGCGCCCGCATGTTGAGGTCCTCGGTGCCCTTGGGAACCGAGCTGAGCACCGCCTTCTCGATGGCCTCGGCCGACACGAGCCCCGTCACGCCGGCAAAGAACCCGGCCATGACGATGTTGAGCACCAGCCGCCGCCCGAGCTCCTCGGCGAAGCGCGTCGCCGGGATGCCCAGCGCCCTCGCTCCGGCCGGCAACCGCTGGTCGAGGTTGACGAGCTCCTGCTCGTACAGCAGCAGGCCACCGGGCTTGAGCTGACCGACGAACTGGTTGTAGGCGTCCTGCGACATGAGCACCAGGATGTCGGGGTTTTTCACGTATGGATAGCCGATCACCTCGTCGGCCACCGAGACCTGCGCCGAGCACGCGGAGCCGCGCGCTTCGGGTCCGAACGCCTGGATGAGGGTGGCGTACTTGTTGTCGTAGATCGACGCCGCCTTGCCGATGATGTGGCCACAGAGGATCACCCCTTGCCCACCGAGGCCGCCAACGCGGATTTCAGTCTTCGCCATCTCAGACTCCGTACGGCGTGAACTTGTCTCCGAGCACCCTGCCGAGGTGCTCGTTCATCGATTCCAGCCAGGTTGGCCGCTCGCGATCCACGAACTTGCCGACCACGATTTCGCCCTGGAACGAAAGCCCGACTTCCTTGGTGTCGGCACCGTTGCGAATGATCGAGCGCTCTTTGTAGTACTTGACCTGGTCGACGCCGTCGCCCAGGCGGTTGCGGCGCGAGTAGAGCGTCGGACAGGGGGACATCGCCTCGATGAAGACGAACCCCTTCTTCTCGAGCCCCTCCTTCATCGCCTTGGCGAGCTGCCGCACGTGGTAGATCGTCCAGCGCGCCACGTACACCGCACCGCAGGCGTCGGCCAGGAACGGCAGGTTGAACGGGGTTTCGAAGTTGCCGTACGGCATGGTGGTCTGTGTCGGGCCGAGCGGCGTCGTGGGAGCCACCTGGCCGCCCGTCATGCCGTAGGTGAAGTTGTTCACGCACACGACCATGAGATCCATGTTGCGGCGCGCTGCGTGGACGAGGTGGTTGCCACCGATGGCCGAGAGGTCGCCGTCGCCGGAGTACACCACCACCTTGAGCTTGGGGTTGGCGAGCTTGAGGCCGGTGGCGAACGGGATCGCCCGCCCGTGCGTGGTGTGGAACGAGTCGAGGTTCATGTAGCCGGCGACGCGGCCGGTGCAGCCGATGCCCGACACGATCACCACCTCGTCCAGGTTCAACTTCGACTCGCTGAGCGCCCGCGTGAAGCAGTTGACGGTGGTGCCGATGCCACAGCCCGGGCACCAGATATGAGGTAGGCGGTCTTGCCGCAGGTACGGCATGACCGGGTTCTCGATCCCGTACTGCTGGATCAGCTCTGCGTTGGTCCACTCGCTGCTCATCGCCCCGCCTCCACGATCGCCTGCGTGATCACCGCCGGCTCGTGCACCGTGCCACCGGGGTGCGGAACCGACACCACGCGGGCCCGGCCGGCCACGGCCCGCTCCACCTCCAGCACCATCTGGCCCATGTTGATCTCGGGCACGACGAACGCTTTGACCTGGCCCGCCAGCTCGGCGAAGAGCTTGGCCGGGAACGGCCAGCAGACGATCAGCCGCAGGTGTCCGACCTTGTACCCCTGCGCCCGGGCCGCGTCGACGGCCGCAGTGGCGACGCGCGAGGTGATGCCGAACGAGACGACCACGATGTCGGCGCCCTCGACTCCGTCGGTTTGCACGTCCACGAGCTGGTCGGCGTGGGCGTTGATCTTGGCGAGCAGCCGGCGAACGAGCTTGTCCTGCGCCATTGCATTCATCGCCGGGTAGCCGCGCTCGTCGTGGGTGAGCCCCGTGACGTGGATACGGTGGCCGTCTCCCGCCTTCGTCATTTCCGGCACCAGGCTGCCGTCTGTCCCGTAGACCTTGTATTCACCGGGCCTTTTCGCCGTGAGCCGGCGTTCCACCACCTCGATCTCGGACGCCTCCGGGATGACGACGCGCTCGGTCATGTGGCCGACCACCTCGTCCATCATGAAGAACACCGGCACCCGGTAGAGCTCGGCCAGGTTGAACGCCCTGATCATCAGGTCGAAGCATTCCTGGGGCGAGCTGGGGGACAAAGCGATCGGCATGTAGTCACCGTGCGAGCCCCAGCGAACCTGCATCATGTCCGCCTGGGCCGGCAACGTCGGCAGGCCGGTCGACGGGCCGCCCCGCTGCACGTCGACGAACACGCAGGGGGTCTCGGTGATAGCGGCGTAGCCGACGTGCTCCATCATGAGCGACAGCCCCGGGCCCGAGGTCACGGTCATAACCTTCTTGCCGGCCCAGGCACCACCCAAGATGGCGATCGACGAGGCGATCTCGTCCTCCATCTGGATGAAGCAGCCGCCGACCTCGGGGATGCGAGCGGCAAACCGCTCCACGACCTCGGTCGAGGGGGTGATCGGGTAGCCGGCCACGAAGCGGCAGCCGGCCGCGAGCGCCCCTTCACAGGCGGCGTGGTCGCCGTCGATGAAGTGGACGCCGGTCATCACTCCTTTGGGATCCGCGTGCAAGGTAACCTCCGAGGGCAAACCAACCGCTACGGTTGACTGGGAATCAGCGGTTCCGGCGTGGCAGCCCTCTGCCTGGCCTCCAGGTCCTTGAGCCGCACGCCGAAGATGGCGAAGTCAGGGCAGTATTGCCCGCACATGTCGCATCCGGTGCAGTCCTCGGGACGGGTCAGCACCGGGTAGTGATACCCCTTCTTGTTGTAGCCGTGTGAGAACTCGAGGCAGTGCGTCGGGCAGAAGTCGATGCAGAAGGAGCACCCCTTGCAGACCTCGACGCGCACGAACACGGTGCCGCCCTTGCCTTTGCGGGCACCCTCCTGGTCGCTCATCCTCACTCCCCCTTTCTCCCATGCCGGCCGGATGGTACGCACCGGCTACCCGCGGCGCAAGACACGTCACCGTAACCATCGCTACGAGCGTGTCTTCTCTACCAACGATGGGCGCCTGCCCCGACCAGAGCAACCGCCCGTGCTGCGAAGACTACACCCAAAGTGAAGAAAGGTACAATGTCAGCCGGAGGGACCCCCAGCATGCTGACGCCCGAGCAGTGGACCGCTAAGCTGGTCGAGGTCATCGCCCGCGCCTCGACACAACTGCCGCCCGACGTGGTGGAGGCGCTGCGGCGCAGCCGTGACGCCGAAATCGAGGGGTCGTTGGCGCGCAAGGCGCTCGACTCGATCCTGCACAACATCGAGCTGGCGGCCAGCAACTGGCAGCCGATCTGTCAGGACACCGGCACGCCGCTGTTCTGGATCCACCACCCGATCGGCATGTCGACGCGCATGCTGGTCGCGGCTTGCGAGGAGGCGGTACGGCGCGCCACCGGCAAGCAGCTCCTGCGCCCCAACGCTGTCGACCCACTGACCGAAAAGAACACCGGTCACGGTCAGGCGCCCGGGATCCCGACTGTCCACTGCGAGGAGTGGGACAGCCCCGAGGTCGAGGTGCGCCTTCTCCTCAAGGGTGGTGGCTGCGAGAACTGTGGCACCCAGTACACGCTGCCGAACCAGGCACTGAAGGCCGATCGAAACCTCGAGGGCGTTCGCCGCTGCATCCTCGACGCCATCCAGAAGGCGCAGGGCAAGGGATGCTCGCCAGGGATCATCGGCGCTTGCTTCGGCGGCGACCGCAGCTCCGGGTATGTCGAGTCCAAACGGCAGCTCCTGCGGCCCCTGCCGGATCACAACCCTATCCCCGAGATCGATGCTTTGGAGCAGGACATCGTTGCGCAGTCCAACCAACTCGACATCGGTCCGATGGGGTTCGGCGGCAATACCACGGTACTGGGCGTGAAGATCGGCCACCTCGGCCGGCTGCCGGCCTCGTACTTCGTGAGCATCAGTTACATGTGTTGGGCCGACCGCCGAGCCGGGGCACGCATCGCCGCCGATGGCACCGTGACGTGGTTGGAGTGATAAGCGGTGTTGAGAGTCGAAAGTCGGGAGTCGAGAGTATCCCCACCCACCCGAGACGACGGAGGTGAACGATGGCGAAGCTGACGCTTCCCTGTGACGTCGAGACGATCCGTGCCCTCAAGGTCGGCGACTTCCTGGAGCTGGAAGGTCGCATCGTGACCGGGCGCGATTCCGCTCACCATTGGCTGCTCGAGCACCACCAGGCCGACGTGGCGCCTTTGCTGGCGGGCTCGGTGATCTACCATTGCGGCCCGGTCGTGAAGCGACACGAGGACGGGCACTACTCGTTCGTGGCCGCCGGCCCCACCACCTCGGCGCGCGAGGAGCCCTACCAGGCGGATGTCATCGGCCGCTACGGGCTGCGCGGCGTGATCGGCAAGGGCGGGATGGGCGCCAAGACCCTCAAGGGGCTCCAGGAGCACGGCGCCGTCTACCTGCATGCGGTCGGCGGCACCGCCCAGGTGCTGGCGCAGGCCGTGGTCGAGGTCGAGCAGGTGTTCATGCTGAAGGAGTTCGGTGTCCCCGAAGCGCTCTGGGTGATCCGCGTCTCGGGGTTCCCGGTGGTCGTCACCATGGACAGCCACGGTGGCTCGCTTCACGCCGAGGTGGAGAAGGCCTCACGCCAGAAGCTGGAGCAGATGCTGGGGCTGGCGAGCTGACCTCCACCCCACCGGCGCGCGGCACGTGGCGCCGTGCACTCCACGGTCGGAGATCGCGGAGATCGCTTTGCCTCCACCGCCGACGCTCGGATGTCGGCCAGGCCCTCGGCGTGGGTGGCCCCTCGCTGGAGCACCCGGCAACGTTCGGCCTGCATCTTGGCGGCGCGCTGGCGCGACCGGATCTTGGAGCACTGGCGCGACCTCTCGGGGGCTTCTTTCCGTACTACGAGCCCACTCGTCTGCGCTATCCTCGGCGTGGGAGGGGTGATGGAGCCAGATGCCTTCAAACAGCTCGTACAGGCAAACCTGAGGGGGACGGCACTCGAGGCACTCGGTGTGGAGATCGTCGACTGGCGGTACGAGAGCTTTACGGTGGCGATCACGCTCGACGGGCGCCACAAGCAGCCGGAGGGCTATCTCCACGGCGGGATCTCGGCGCTGCTCGCGGAAACCGCAGCCTCGCTCGCCGGCGCGGCTGGCGTCGATCTCCGGTCGGCGATGATCTTCGGCGTCGACCTCAACATCACCCACTTGCGCCCGCTGCGCGAGGGACGCCTCGTCGCGACCTCCCGTCCGCTCCATCGCGGCCGCTCCACGCAGGTGTTCTCGGTGGACCTCACGGATCAGACCGGGAAGCTCGTGGCTGCTGCCCGCTGCACCGTGGTCGTCCGGCCGCGGCCAACCTCCGGCGCCTGAGCCGCACCCACCGCCTCTCCCGCACGGTCACGAGCTGGGGTAGGATGCCCGGCCATGTTGAACTCACCTGCCCTCGAAGCCACCCCTTCCGCGAGCCCGGCGAGGCCCGGAGCCGCCCGAGCAGCGGCGCTGTTCGTCCTGACGGTCGGTGTGCTGGCGGCGGCCTGCACCAGCGGCCAACCGGCTGAACGTGGGCAGAAGCTGCGCCAGGTCGTGGTCGCCGAGGTGTTCGAGTCGGCCCCGTTCAAGGCTGAAAAGCTCGACTCGCTGGCGGTCTGGACGCCGCAAGGCTGGCTACTGGCCACCGCCAAGGCCAGCGACTCCGTGCTCGTGTTCCAGGCGAGCGACGGCCGCCTTCTGAATCGCGTCGGCGGTAGCGGCCGCGAGCTCGGCCAGCTCAAACGTCCCAACGGTCTCGCCGTCGTCGACGACCTGCTGCTGATCGTGGAGCGTGACAACCACCGCCTGCAAGTGCTGCAACTGCCGGGGTTTGAACCGCTCGGTGTGGTGGGAGAGGAGCTCTTGCGCTATCCCTACGGCGTCGCGGCATATCGGGCGACCCCGGGCCGCTTCGAGGTCTTCGTCACCGATTCCTACCAGCTCCCCGACGGCTCGCTGCCGCCGGCCGAGGAGCTCGGGGAAAGGGTCAAGCATTTCCGTCTGGAGCTCGCTGACGGCCATCTGACCGCTGCTCTCGTGCGGGCCTTCGGACCGACCGTCGGAGCCGGGATCCTCCACGTCGTGGAATCGATCGCGATCGACCCCGAGTACAACCGTCTGCTGATCGCCGATGAGGCCTCCGGACACCATGACATCAAGGTCTTCGACCTCGGGGGGCGGTTTTCCGGCCGGCTGCTGGGCCGGGGGCTGTTTCAAGCCGACCCCGAGGGGATTGCGTTGCTGAGGCATAGCCAGAAAGAGGGCTATTGGGTCACCACCGACCAGCAGAAAAGCCGCACCGTGTTCCATCTCTTCGACCGCAGAACCCTCGAGTACGTGGGCTCGTTCACCGGTCAGGTGGTGGCCAACACCGACGGGATCGTGGTTGCCTCCGAAGGCGTCGAGGGGTTTCCCTGGGGAGCCGTCTTCGCCGTACACAACGACGTGAGCGTGGCAGCGTTCGCCTGGCCGACGGTCGCCGAGGCGCTCGGCCTCCCCCTTGCCTCGAGCCTGCCTGGCGAGCCGCGCCTCCGACCCCCAAAGCCCAGCCCACCCGACCGTCTTCGTTCTTCGAGGCTCGGTCCGGCCACGGTGTAATTGCGGGCTCGGGAGCCCCATGGCACAATGCGCTTCCGGCTTCCGGGGATCGACCCGCAGCCATCGCCTCATGACTGGTCGTGCACGCATCTTGCTCGCCGGCATCGACGGCCAAGGGCACCTCGGGGACGAGGCGGCGGTCGAGGCGCTGGTGACCGGCCTGCGTCAACGCCTTCCCGACCTCAGGCTGACCGTGGTCGCCGCCGATGAGGAACGCGTGCGAACCTGGCTCGAGGTGCCGACCGTTTCGTGCACCGAGTGGGCGGCTTTGGCGGCAGCGATCGACGGTGCAGACTGCGTCGTCCTGAGCGGCGGGCGCGAGCTGTCCGACAGTGACGGGTTCGCGCCGGAGCAGATGCTCGAGGACGGCGTGCGGGGCCTTGCGCACACCGTCGGCATGGCGGTATTGGCGGTGACGCAGCAACGGCCGTTGGTTCTCGCGTCGGCCGCGATCGGCCGGCTGCAGCCCCCCCAGGCGCGAACCGCCGTCGGCACGCTCGCCCACCACGCCGTGCATATCGTCGCTGCGGACGAGAGCTCGAGGTCGCGGCTGGTCGAGCTCGGGGTGGACGCGGCCCACGTCGAGGTGGGAACCGACCCAGTGCTCGCGCTCCGTCCAGGCACAGCGGCGCGCGTCGATGAGATCCTCGAGGCGATGGGGCTGGCTTGCCACGCCAGCGGCCTCGTAGCGGTCGTGCTCTCCTCGAGCCCAGCCGAGGGTGCGTACCAACCGATGCTCGCGGCGGCGCTCACCGACCTCGTACGCAAGACCTCGGCGACGGTGGTCCTCGTGCCTTTCCAGACCGAGGTACCGGCGCAGGTGGTCGAACACCTCCGGGGCCGTCTCCCGGCGAATCGGGTGCACGCTCTGGTGGCCGGGCTCCGGCCGCGGGACATCGCGGCGCTGTTGGGTAGGTGCGAACTCGTGGTGGCGCTGCCGCGGCACGGCGCCGTCCTCGCGGCCGTCGGCGGAGCTCCGGCGCTCTGGCTCTCCTCCTCAACCGACGCTGCCCAGGCGACAGGCGATCTCGGCCTCGCGGGGCTCGCCTTCGTACCCGACGCTCCGACGGACCTCAGCGAGCGGTTGACGTGGGCGTGGGAGCGGCGCACCGAGCTGCGTCGGAGCCTCGGCCCGGCGACGGCCGAGCTGGCCTCTCGCGCGACCCGCTCGCTCGATCGGCTGGCGAGCACGCTGGCCGGGCTTCCAGCTCTCCCGGAGTCGCTGTCGCTCGCGCCGCTGTTGGCGCCGGCGCTCCACGGCCTGATCAAGCGGGCGCGGGTGGTCGGCTTCGCGCATCAGCGTCTGTGTCGCGAGGCTGAGGCACGCGCGGCCGCTCAGCACCGGGATCTGGTGGGACAGATCGAGGACCGCGACCGCCTCGTGCGAGGATTGCAGGCCGAGCTGCACGCCAAGGTCGGTGAGCGCGACCGGGTCATCCGCGACCTCCAGCTCGAGCTCTCCACGAAGGTCGAGGAACGCGACCGCGTGATCCGGGAGCTCCAAGCGAGCCTGGCCAAAAAAGAGAGCGGCTCGTGAGCCGGCAGCGCATCGCCTTCGTCTACCGGTACCTCCAGCTCGGCGGGGTGGAGACCGTGCTGTGCACCCGCATGCACGAGCTGGCCAGGCGCGGGATCGAGACCCGGGCCGCATTCCTCGAGGCGCGCGGCGGAGAGAGCCTTTTCGACACGCTGCCCGGGTCGGCTCGAGTGTGCCCCGACGCTGCTGCGCTCCGAGCCTATCTGGCGCCCTTCGAACCCGACTGGGTGCTGGTGATCGACACGCCCGAAGCCCTGCCTTTGCTCGGTGAGGCGCTCCCGGGCGTACCCCTGGTCGCCGAGGCCCACTCGACCTACCCCGAGGTGCAGCGCTGGCTCGAGGACTCAGCGACGGCGGCGCGGTTTGTCGGGGTGTTGGTCCCGTCCTCGTCGATGGCAGCCGAGCTTCGCTCCCGCCTGTTGCGCGCGTTGCCGGTGGCGGTGGTTCCGAACGCTGTCGGGCCTGGCTTCGAGCCGGAGGGTCCGGCGAGCCCGAAGACCACCCGACCGGTGATTGCCTGGGCCGGCCGCCTGGACGGGCTGAAGAACTGGCAGGGGTTTCTCCGCGTGCTCCGCCATCTGCGGTGCCACCACGATGTCGAGGGGTGGTTATTGGGTGGCGGCAGCTCGCCCGAGACCGAGCAAACGGCGCTGCGTGAGGCGTTGCGAGACCCGCAGCTTGCAGGTCACGTTCGCTGGCTGCCCGCGGTCCCATACACCGAAATGCCAGCCGCTTTCCGGGCCGTCGCGGCGTCGAGAGGGTGCCTGGTCTCGACATCGTGGGCTGAGTCGTTCGGGATGGTGCTGCTGGAAGCCATGGCGTGCGGATCCCCGGTCGTGGCTCCCGACATCCCGGGGCTCAGCGATCTGATCCGGCACGGTGAGAGCGGGCTGCTGTACCCGCCGGTGTGGACCGAACGGGCCGCGGCACTGGTCGCCACGGTGCTGGAAGAGGACCCGACGCGGTCGGCACTGATCGCGGGAGGGTTGGCTCGTGCGAGCCACTTCACCGCCGAGGCGAGCGTGGACACACTGTTGGCAGCACTCGACGGCCTCGCGCTACGCCCCGCCCAGGCTCGCACCGCCGTTCCCGGCGATCTCGGCCCGCCGTCGCTGGCTGCCACTGCCAGCACCTGGGAGCGCGAGCTCGACCACATCCTCGCTCGCCATCCGTCGCCTCGCGAGGTGGTGGTGATGCCGCCCACCGTCTACTGGAACACCCCCGTGTTCCAGCGGCCCAACCAGATGGCGCTGGCGCTCGCCCGGGCGGGGTGCCTGGTGTTCTTCTGCGAGCCGTCGGTCGGAACACCGCTGGAGCCTGGCTTCCATCCCATCGCCGAGGGGCTGTACGTGGCGAACGTCCCGGTCGTGACGTTCCGTGCCCTCGACGACCCGCTGGTGCTGACTCTCGCGTACCACGAGGCCGACCTTGCCAAGCTGGGCCTCGTGCGGGTGGTCTACGAGGTCATCGACGAGCTGGAGGTGTTGCCCGGCGACCTCGCCGAGCTGCAGCGCGCCCATGTGCGGATGGCGGCCACGGCCACGGTCGTCACGGCAACCGCTGGTCGCCTGCTCGACAAGATCCGGTTGCTCCGCCCGGACGCGGTCCTGTCTCCCAACGCCGTGGATTACCAATTCATCCACTCAGCGGCCGCAGCCGCCGACGAGCCTCCGTCCGACCTGCAACCTTGCTTGGGCGGCGGCCCGGTGGTCGGGTACTACGGCGCCCTCGCTCGCTGGGTCGACCACGATCTGCTGCACGCCGTGGCCGCGGCCCGACCGAATTGGCAGCTCGTGCTCATCGGACCGACCCTCGACGAGACGTTCGAGCGGAGCCGGCTCGCCGAGCTGCCGAACGTCCACTGGCTGGGGCCGCGGCCTTACCACCGTCTGCCCGCCTACCTGCGCCACTTCGACGTGGCGACGATCCCATTCGTGGTTTCCGAGACCACCCACGCCGTTTCACCGCTCAAGCTCTTCGAGTACATGGCCGCTGGCAAGCCGGTCATCACGACGCCGCTGGAGGAGTGCCTGCGCGTCCCCGAGGTGCTGGCCGCCGCCAACGCGACCGACTTCTGCCGCCAGATCGAACGCGCCCTCGAGCTGCGGGCCGACGCTGGTTTCGTCGACCGCCTCCATGCGCAGGCACGTGCCCACACCTGGGATCAGAGAGCCATCGACCTGCTCGATGCCGTGCGGCGCGCCCACACATCCGCCATCACCGCTGCAGCGCAGCTCGCCGAGCGCACGCAGCGCGTACGGAGTTTCGTCGGCTCGCTCCGGGCTGCCGAACGGACAGCCCACGAGCAGGCCGAACGGGCACTAAACGCCGACGCCCTCGCCACCGCCCTCGCCGCCGCCCACGACTCGCAGGCAGCTCTGCGCGCCGAGCTCGCGGTCGCGGCGGAGCGGGCGCAGGAGGTCGTGGAGCTCGAGCGGACACTGAGCGACCTCACGGAGGCAAAGCGCAACGAGGTAGCTGAGCACGACCGGGCCACCGCCGCGCTGCGGGCCGAGCTGCAGCGGCTGAGCCGCGAGAAACAGGAGGAAGCTCGCCAGCGCGACACCGAGGTTTCCTCGCTGCGCGCCGAGCTGCAGCGGCTCTCCGAGGAGTGGCAGGCCGCCACGGCCCAACGGGACCAGACCATCGGAGGCCTCCAGACGTCGCTCACCTTCAGCCGCGGCGAGGCCGACCGGCTGCTGCGGGAGCTCACGTCGATCCAGACCTCCAAGCTCTGGAAGACCGCCGGACTGTACTGGAAGATCATGGAGAGGCTCGGCCTGGCCAGGAAGCCGCTGCTCCGACAGCCATCGCCACCCCCGGCCCCCGCACCGCCCGAGACTGAAGGGACCGCCCCGACCGCCCCGCAGACCGAAGCCGCTCGCATTTCCTCGGTCCAGCTTCTTCCAGTCGCACCGCCGGACCGCGAGAACGCCTTCGACGTCCTCTGCCTGCCGATCATCGACTGGGACTTCCGTTTTCAGCGCCCACAGCAGCTCGCCTCCTGCTTCGCCGAGGCCGGCCACCGTGTCTTCTACGTCTCGCAGCGCTTCCGCGCCTCGGGACCACCCTACGAGCTGGTCCCCAAGCGCCGCAACGTGTGGGAGGTGTCGCTCCGCGGCCCGGCGCGCAACGTCTACACCGACCAGATGGACAGCCAGGCGCTGGCCGCCCTCGCCGAGTCCCTCGACGCGATGCGCATCGACCTCAGCCTTGGCGCGACGGCAACGCTCGTCGAGCTGCCGTTCTGGTGGCCGCTGGCCGAAGCCACACGCCGGACGCACGCCTGGCCCGTGGTCTACGACTGCATGGACTGGCACGCGGGGTTCTCGACCAACCGGCCGGAGATGCTGCAGCAGGAGGAGGCGCTGCTCGAAGGCGCCGACCTCGTGGTCGTCTCCTCGGCGTGGCTCGAGCAGCAGGTCGGCAGCCGTGCCCGCTCCTTGGCGGTGATCCGTAACGCGTGCGAGTACGAGCACTTCGCCCAGGTGCCGCCGCGGACGCGCGAGGCGCGACCGGTGATCGGCTACTACGGCGCCATCGCCGACTGGTTCGACGCCGAGCTGGTGGCCGACCTCGCCGAGCGGCGGCCGGACTGGGACTTCATCCTGGTCGGCTCGACCTTCACGGCCGACACCTCGCGACTTTCGAAGCTTCCCAACGTGCTGCTGCCCGGCGAGCAGCCGTATGCGACGCTGCCCCAGTGGCTGGACCGCTTCGATGTCACGATCATCCCGTTTCGGCGCATCCCTCTCACCGAGGCCACCAACCCGGTCAAGGCGTACGAGATGCTGGCGGCCGGCAAGCCCGTGGTGGCGGTGCCGATCCCGGAGGTGGCGCTCCTCGCCCCGCTCGTGCGACTGGCCTCCACGGCGGCCGAGATGGAGGTGCAGATCTCCGAGGCGCTGGCCGAGGACGACGCGGAGCTGGTCGAGCGGCGCCGCGCTTTCGCTCGCGACAACACCTGGGCGCGGCGCTACGCCGATCTCGCGCCGCGCGTCGCGGCGACGTTTCCGCTCGCGTCGATCATCGTCGTCACCTACCACAATCTGGCGCTCACCCAGAAGTGCCTCGACAGCGTCCTCGCCCGCACCGAGTGGCCCTGCTTCGAGGTCGTCGTGGTGGACAACGGCTCCACCGACGGGACACCGGACTACCTGCGGGCGATGGCGGAGCGGAGCCCCCAGCTCCGGCTGATCCTCAACCCCGACAACAAGGGGTTCGCCGCCGCCAACAACCAGGGGCTCGCCGTCGCCCGGGGCGATGTCCTCGTCCTCCTCAACAACGACACCGTGGTGCCGCGCGGGTGGCTCTCGGGACTGGTTCGCCACCTCCACCGCGACGCGCGCATCGGAACCCTCGGCCCGGTCACCAACTGGACCGGCAACGAGGCGCAGGTGCCGGTCGGCTACGGGACGAGCGACGAGATGCCCGCGTGGGCCGCCGTCTGGACGCGCGAGCACGCCAACGAGCTGCACCGCATCCCGGTGCTGGCCATGTTCTGCCTCGCCCTCACGCGCTCCACGTTCGAGCGCATCGGCCCGCTCGACGAGCGCTTCGCCGTGGGGATGTTCGAGGACGACGACTATGCCCGGCGCGTGCGGGAGGCCGGGCTCGAGGTCGTGTGCGCCGACGACGTCTTCGTCCACCATGAGGGCCGCGCCGCGTTCGCCAAGCTCGAGGACGAGCGCTACAAGCAGCTCTTCGCCACCAACAAGCGGAGGTTCGAGGAAAAGTGGGGCCGCCCATGGGTCCCCCACCGCTACCGCCACCAGCGCGAGGACTGGGCCGCGACGGCGTGGACAGCCACGGCCTGCGGAGAAGGCCTCCGTGGACCTCGTCATGACAGCCCTGACTGGTAACAGCGCCGTCAGCATCGCGATTAGCTCGTCAGATGAAAGGTTTACGAGGAAGAACCGCCAGCCGTCTTCAGCAACCGTCTTCACCAAAACGGACATCTGCAATGGACAAGACCAAAAGAACAATCACCGCCCTTTCATTGATTGGTCGTTCGGACTTCGGGCTAATCGCCACTTCATGCGCGTTCACATTTTCAATTCTCTTGGCGTGTGGCTTCTTCCTATTCAAGAAGACCGCATATCTTGATGACAGCTTCATCTATTTGCATATGGCTGCAAATATCGTCGAGATGGGAACCGCTAGATATTTCCCAATAGCGGACTCAGGAATGCTACTGTCGAGTTCGCCGCTGAGGCTTTTGACACTGGTGCCGGGGTTCTTGATACTCGATGCTTTCAATATCCCTTTGCGTACCATTGAAGCAGCTCGATTTGCTTTCTTGTGCAGTGGATTCGTCGCATTTCTATTCTTCTCACCGTTCTGGACAAACCGGATAAGAGTCTACCTCCTATGCGGCACTGCGTTCTTTTTGTTAAGCGCATCCCTGGACACGCTCTTTCTCATGGAAGGCGGCGTTTTGTTTCTTTCGCTTTTTACGTTCATAAAGCTTTTGAATGAAAGAGCAGATAATCACTTCGGAATGGGTCTTGCAGTTCTGTTGGTCGGACTCTCCCGACCCGAAATTGGCGTAGTCGCAACCATATCTACTGCATTGATTTATTTCTCTAAACCGAGAGTCTTGGCGAGAATTATGCTCGGACTGGCAGTTGGGTTTTTGGCCTATTCGGCGCTTATGCTTGCCCTCGGTGTTTATCCCATACCGAGTACAATTTGGTCAAAGCTGGTGACGGGAAGGCTCAGGCTATTCACTGACAAGACTTTAATAGAAGTTCTTCCAATGAGTATCGCGCAGATTATTGGACTCAGCTCGTCTTGGGTGGGCTGGGTACTAATTGGATTGCCGGCGGCTATTTCACCCGCACTCTCAAGAGGTGCCATTCCAGTTTTGTCGGCACTATCCTTGCTTCTAATCATTGCTATGTCAATGCCTGGCAACTTCGTCTGGTATAGTGAGAATGTTCTAATCGCATTACTTGCCATTTTGATGGCAGTGACAATTGAGCTTTTTCGCAAACGCCTGACCAGCATATCTATTCTATTGGGAATGGCACTGTTACTCACATTCTCACTGACGTTGGTCGCTAACTTTGGTAAGAACAAGAACTATCCATGGAATGAGAACTCTCCAGCCTACTTGGCATATCAGGAGGTAGGTCGAAGCTCCATCGGAGATGGAAAGTATGTCATCGACCGCTATTCAAGTGAACCCGTGAGAATTAGGATGTGCGAGATTGGCATTGTTTCCTTCTTTTCAGGACCGAATTCATGGATCTACGATGTTTGTGGGCTTATTCAGATCGGAAATCTCAAAGGCGCCTCACGGTCTTGGCTTAGGTTTTTTTATCCGCCTTCGTTTAGGGAAACTGGCGATGATCAACTCATGAGATTCAAGGATAACCAAACAACTCATGTCATAGATGTCTGGGCTCTTCGCAGCAAGGAAGAAGCCGCAGGTGCCATAGGAAAATGCAAGTTCGTCGATGACAGGCTTTGTATCAACGAATACAAATGATGCGGTCGAAAACTTCAACGAGGGACACTCGATGGATGGCACCTGGGAGGCGATCGGACGAGGCATCGCCGCCCATCCGGAGCGCCGCGAACCGCTCCTACTTCGGCGACTTCGACCCATTCGGGGACTTCGACCTCATCTTCGGTGCCGCCAGGCTGTCGCTCGCCTTCGTGGACATCCCCATCCGGTACCGCGAAAGGACTTACGGCACCACCAACATCCAGCGCTGGAGGCGCGGCTGGATCCCGCTCCGCATGCTCGTGTTCGCCTCACGCCGGTTGAAGTTCGTTCGAAGCAGCCTTGACACCCCCTCCGCTCGCTCACTAGGCTGCCTGCCGATGCACTGTGCCAAACCGATCAGGTGCCTGCCATGAGCCCGCGGACCCGGATCCTGCTCGCCGGGTACTTCGGGGCCGGCAACCTCGGGGACGAGGCGATTCTCGGCGCGACGCTGGTCCAGCTCTCCACCGCCCTCGGCGACGAGCTCTGCCCCACCATCGCTGCCTACGATCACAACGCCGTTCGGGCCTACCACGGTCCGCTCGACACGGTGGACGTGTGGGACGTCAGAGCGCTCGCCGCCACCGTTGCCAGCAGCAGCCTCGTGATCTGGGGTGGTGGAGGGCTGCTCCAGGACCACTGGCAGGTGCCGGTCGAGGACCTCCTCCTCGATGCTCGAGGCGGTGTTCCGGCCCACCTGCGGGTGCCGCTCCTCGCCGAGCTGAAGGGCGTTCCCTGCATGATGTACGGTCAGGGCGTGGGCCCGCTCTCCCACCCCGAGAGCCGACGCGCCACGGCGTTGGTGTGTGATCGGCTCTCAGCGATCACCGTGCGTGACCAGGCCTCCGCCCATCTGTTGCGGGACTGCGGCGTCACCCACGCACCCATCGCCGTCACGGCCGACCCGGCGCTGGCCACGGTACCCGCGGAGCCTTCCGTTGCGCACTCGATTCTCGGTCAGGCCGGGCTCGGCCTCGCTTGCCGGCCGCGCCTGATCGTCGCTCCGCGCCTTCCCCCGGACGGCAGCCGGGCCTGGATCGAGCCGCTCGTGGCGGCGCTCCGGGCGACCGTGCTCGACCGCGGCGGCGCCGTCGCCTTCATCGCCTTCGACCACCGGCCGGAAGGTGACGAACCGCTGTGCCGTGAGCTGGCCGTCCTGTGTGGAGGGGCGCCCTCCGCCGTCGCCATCACCTCGTGGCTTGGCGCCGGTGAGTGCGCCGGCGTGCTCGCGACTGCCGACACCGTGGTCGCCACTCGCCTCCATGCCCTGGTGCTCGCCGCCGTGGCCGGCACAGCCGCGGTCGCCCTCGACTACGATCCCAAAGTCCGCGCCTTTGCCAGCGAGCTGGGGGGCGCTGTTCCCACGCTACCGCTGGCGAATCTCGCAGCCCTGCCGCTCGGCGACGCGATCAACGGCTCGCTCGCGGCAGCGGTTGAGCGCCGCGCTGTCGTCGTCGAGGCGGTCTGCGCCTTGCGCGCCCGCGAGACGGGAAACCTGCGGACAGCGCTCTGGCTGCTCGGACGGGAAGAGCGGCCCGAGCTCGGCCCGGGCGCCTCGGCAGCCATGCCAGCGGAACGGCCGGATCGTGAGGCCGAGCTGGCGGAGGTGCAGCGGCAGCTCACCATGCTCCGGAGCTCTCGCGTGGTGCGCCTGGTGGAGCGTTACTGGCGGTGGCTGGGCAGGGTGCGGCAGCAACGCCAGGAAGCCGGCTCGGCGGTGAGCGGGAGCCGCCAGTCCAGAATGCACCACCGTCCCTCGGCGCCGGCGCACGAGGCGCCCGTACCCGAGCCAACGACCGGACAACCGCTCGAGACGACCGCCTCCGACCCCTGGGCTGGCATTCCGGAGATCGAGCTGGCAGCCCACGATCGGGGTGCGGCAGGCGTCGCCATCGTGCTCTCTGGCACCAAGCTGATCGACAGTGAGGGGCAGCGACCGATGCACCTCGCCCTGACCCTGGCCAGAAAGGGTTTCGCCGTCGTCTTCGGCTACTGGCGCTGGTCGGCGAACGACTGGTGCCCGCAAGACCGCCTCACGCAAGGCGTCTTCCAGGTTCCGCTCGATATCCTCTCTGCTTCGAAGGAGATGGTCTTCAACCGCTTCGCCTGGTGCGAGCACCGCCTGCTGATGGTCGAGTTCCCCCACCCGTCGTTCGTACCGGTGATGGAGGAGGCACGGGCACGCGGCTGGACCGTCGTGTACGACGTGCTCGACGACTGGGCCGAGTTCCACCGCGTCGGCCAGGCGATGTGGTTCGACGAGGTCGCCGAGCGCCGAGTGGTCGAGCTCGCGACGCTGGTCACCGCTGTCACCCCCGCCCTCGAGCACCGCCTGCGCCGGCTCGGGGCCGCCACCGTCACGGTCGTACCCAACGGGCTGAGGCCGGATATCGCCACCGTCCGCGCGCCGGTCGAGCTGGCCCGTGGGGAGGTGACGGTCGGCTACTTCGGCTACCTGGCCAGCGCCTGGTTCGACTGGGAGCTGCTCGTTGCCACCGCCCGTTCCCGGCCGAGCTGGCGCCTGTACGTGATCGGCTACGGGGGCGAGCCCGACGACGCGCAGCTTCCGGACAACCTGGTGCTGCTCGGCAAGCAGCCGCAGAGCGAACTGGCGGCGTTCGCAGCTGGCTGGGATGTCGCGATCGTGCCGTTCAGACCCGAGGCACTCGCCGCCGGAGCGGATCCGATCAAGACCTACGAGTACCTCGCCATGGGTCTGCCGGTGGTGGTGACCGGCGTCTTCCCGCCCGCCGGAGCCGAGGCCTTCGTGGAGCGCGTCGAGGGGCTCGCGGCGTTCCTCGAGGCACTGGAGCGCGCCGCCGCTCGACCAGCGGCGGAGATCGCCCGGCGGCGGGAGTGGGCTGCCGCGCACACGTGGGACTCCCGCCTCGACTCGATCTTCGAGGCCTTCTCGGCCACTCGGGCAACCGCTGCACGCTCCTGACGAGCGAGGCTCTCCTGAGTGTCGTCGCCCACCCATCCGCACCGCACGCCACCCATCGGCCGGACCCGCGAGCCGGCGCCGGCAACGCCCGCTCCCGATTTCGGCCCGGCATTGGCCGGGCAGGCCGGCGGCGGTCTCGGTGATCGTCGTGCTAGCATCTTTCGCAATGAGCGACCTTGGACAACCGGGTCGCAGGGTCAAGCTCGGAAAGGCGACCCGCGCGTTGGGTGAGTGGGCTCGCTCCCCGACGCCGAAATCGCGATGGCGGCGGAGCTTGGGGACGAACCCCTCGTCCGCCTCACCTTGATCGCCCTCGACCGACGGAAGGAGTGCTCCGGAGTGATCGTCGAGGTCATCCGCGCTGGCGAGCTCGCAACGGATCGTCTCGACCGCGTTTTCTCAACGCTTCCCGGCCGGCCCCGGCGAGACGTGACGGTGCTCCTGCGCCCCGCTCCCCCGAGTTTCAGCGTGACCTGGGAGCTGTCAACGCTGCTCGGCGGCAGCCGCCGGTTGGCTGGCGCCAGTCCGGCTGCTTGTCGCGTCGGTGAGCTCGAGTGGCATCGGAGTCCGCCGCCATGAAGCACCCACAGCCGGGGAAGAGAGGAGGGTGGAAGCTGCCGTGGCGGTCTTGCCAAGCAACCTCGGATACCCACCGCGACCTAGCCGCCCGGAGCGGACCGAGCCCTTCGACACTCCCCCTGTGGGGCCTCTCGGTTGCCGTGAGTGCCCTCGCAGTTGCCGCCTACCAGTCGGTCATCTTCGCCGTCCTCGACGGCCTCCCGATCTGGAACGCCGAGCTCGGTCCAGGGTACTTCGCCGTGAACGTCGCGGTGGTTCTCGCGCTGTCGGCGTTCGGCCACTCCCTCATCGGCCGTTGGCTCCCGGCCCAGGTACTCGTACACGGGGGCATCACGATCCTGGTGCTCGCCCACCTCGGCAAGATGCTCACCCTCAACCGGCCGCTCTACCTCACCGACCTGACGTCGGCAGCGCAGGTCGTGAGCTTGCTCCCTGTGCTGGTCAGAACGTTCCCTGGACTTTTCGCGGCGCTGGCGGTGCTCGTACTGGGCATCGTTCTTGGTCTTGTCCTCGCCTTCCGCCATCCGGTATGGAAGGCTCGCTCGAGGCAACGGCTGCTGGCAGGGGCGTTCGCAACCCTGGTCATAGGTCCGCTGGTAGCCTGGACCCACCTCGTCCCCCGCGGCTCGAACCTCGATACCGCGCTGCGGGCCGAGCTCTGGGGCGGCCGTGACTACTTCGTCCACAAGGGCTTCGTGCTCGCGAGCCTGCTCCAGCTCTCGCTCAGGATCCCCTCCCCCAAGGCTTACGACCTGGCATCCGTCGAGGCGGCACTCCGGCGGGCCGGACTCGCTCTGGGAACCGAGCCAGGACGGCCCGAAACCCTGCCCGATATCGTCCTCTACCTCGCCGAGGCGGTCTGGGACCCTACCGTGCTGCCGGTGAGGTTCGACCGCGATCCTGCTCCCAACCTGCGTCGCCTTCTGGCCGGGCCGGTGGCGGGTGACATGCGCGTACCGGTGTTCGGAGGGCTCACCCCGCAGACCGAGTTCGAGGTCCTCACCGGCCTGTCCACCGACTACTTCCCGATGGGGACGGTGGTGTATCAGCGCTACTTGCACCGACCCGTGCCGGCGTTGCCTGCGTATCTGCGGCAGCTCGGCTACCATCCGGCGGCGGTGCACACCAACCACGGGTGGTTCTGGGACCGTGCACGGGTGTATCCGCTGCTCGGCTTCGAGCGGTTCATCACCCTCGACGATTTCGACCGCCCTCCGAGGGCTGGCGCTTTCGTGTCGGACATCGCGCTCGTCGACCGGGTGATCAGCGAGTGCGAGGCGGCGTCGCCGTGCTTGGTCTTCGCCATCAGCATGGCGAGCCACGGACCGTATGACCGCGCACTGCCCGCAGACCAGCCGGTGAACGTCGTCTCGGGGCTAGGCGGGGCGCCGAAGGCCGCGCTCGAGGGGTACGCCACCGCCCTGGCTCACGCCGACCTGGCGCTCGGCCGCCTCATCGATCGACTCGGTCGCTGGCCCAGACCGATTGTGGTGGCCGTGTTCGGCGATCACTTGCCACTTCTCGGGCCCGGCTTCAAGGTCTACCGCGAGACTGGCTTCCGCGCCAAGCCGCCGACCTCGGAGGAGCAGGAGCGGATGCACACCACGCCGGTGTTCGTATGGTCCAACCGACCGCTGCCTACCGAGCGGCTGCACTGCCGGGCCAGCGCTTTTGGCGCCCACCTGCTGCGAGCCGCCGGCCTGCCTCTTCCGCTGGCCTTCGCGTTCGCAGACCACGTCGACACCGTCGCCCCGACACCTGCCACGGTCCCTGGACAACTGCAGGCCGACTGGTGGCTCCTGCACCACGATCTGGTGCTCGGGTCGCAGTACCTGGCATCGCTCGACCCCCTGCTCGGAACAGCCTGGCGCCAGCTCGCCCGGCTCCGCGCTGACCACGAGCTCGACTTGGCCGGCCGGCCGACAATCGAGATCACCGACTTCGCACCCCGCACGCTTTCGGTCGGCGAGGAGCACCTGCCGCAGCCGGACGGATCGTCCGCTATGTGGGTGAGGTCGCGGAGCACCTCGGGGCAGGCGCAAATCGTCCTCGACGGGGTGCGGCTTCCGACCCAGGTCGGACCGGACGGGCTCCTCACGGCCAAAATCCCCCCGCGTGTGCTCCGCTCGGCGGGTCGACACTCGGTGGCCGTCGTCGACCCCGTCACCCGCTCGCGCAGCGCCGAGCGCGAGCTGCTGGTCGTCGACCCCGTATTGCCGCCGACAGCTGAGGCGACCGGGCTTTCATCGGTCACGCCCAGCCTGGCCGAATGGGGTCCCACGTGCGTCGACGAGGACGTTCCGTTCAACCAGCAGCCCGACGGCAGCTCGGCATTCTGGTTCCGCCTCGAAAACCCGCCAGCATCGGTCGCGGTCCACCTCGACGGCGTGCGTATCCCCAGTGCAACGGGAGCTGGCGGGCTGGTCTCCGCCACCACGCGGCCGTTGGCGAGCGGTCGCCACCGGCTTTCCCTGATCGACACCGCGACAGGCCTGGCTTTTGCCGAGGTCTGGCTCGAAGTTCGCCAGCGTCCGCCGGTCGGGTGAGAGCCACGTTCTGATGGCGATGGCCCCGGCTGCCGTCTGGCCCGACCCGGCTTGCGTGGGCTCGGCAGGTATCTCAGCTCCTGAGCTGGCGGCGTCGACATGCCCGGTTCGGGCAGCCGACGCTGGGCCAACTCGTGCTAGGGTTGGCACGCGTCGGGGGGCGCGAAAAGACCGAGGTGACCCGGGACATGGATCTGCTGGTGGCTCGGCTGCGTGGCAGCCGGGAGCAGGGTGCACCGGCCGGCGAGGAGCGTGTCGTTCGGGTCGGGTGTCCGGCGCACAACTGTGGCGGGCGGTGTCTCCTCCTCGCGCACGTGCGGGAGGGACGGGTGGTGCGCCTCGACGCCGACGATCGACCCGACACCCTGGAGGCGCCACAGCTTCGCGCCTGCGTGCGTGGCCACGCCTACTTGCGGCGCCAGTACCATCCGGACCGGCTCCTGCACCCACTCAAGCGGGTCGGGAAACGCGGCGAGGGTCGTTTCCAGACCATCGGCTGGGACGAGGCCTGGGATCTTCTGGCGGCCGGGATCACCCGCGTTCGCGAGCGTCATGGCTCCGGCGCGCTGTTCGTCCCTTATGGCACCGGCGCCTACAACCAGATCAACGGCCCGGCCACGGCGCGCCGCGTGCTGCACCTGTCGGGCGGCTGCCTCGGACACTGGAACAGCTACTCGTGGGGCGCTATCAACGTCGCCACGCCCACCGTGTACGGCACACTCGTCACCGGTAACCAGCGCCAGGACTGGCTCAACTCGAAGCTGATCCTGATGTGGGGCTGGAATCCGGCGGAGATGCGCGACGGCACCAACACCGACTTCTTCGTCAAGCTCGCCCGCGAGCGCGGAACGCGCACGATTTGCATCGACCCGCGCCACACCTTCACCGCCCAGGCGCTGGCCGACGAGTGGGTCCCGATCCGTCCCGGCACCGACGCCGCGCTCATGACCGCGATGGCCCACGTCATCGTCGCCGAGGGACTGCACGACGCCGATTTCGTCCGCACCCACTGCGTGGGGTTCGACGCGACGCAGATGCCTTCCGGGTGCGAGGGTGAGGAGAGCTACGTCGACTATCTGTTCGGGCGGCGCGACGGCGTGCCCAAAACACCGGACTGGGCCGAGCCGATCACCGCGGTGCCGCGCGACGTCATCGCTCGGCTGGCTCGCGAGTACGCAACGAGCAAGCCGGCGGTGCTCTACCAGGGTTACGGGATGCAGCGCCGCGCCTACGGCGAGCAGGTGGTGCGCGCCGGGTGCGTGCTGGCGGCGATCACCGGCAACGTCGGCATCCCCGGCGGCTGGGCCTCGGGCCTCGGCCTGCAGGCGCCGGATGGGGGTGCGCACTGGACGGTGTTCCCGCTCGGCGACAACCCCGTGAAAGCATCGATTCCAGTGTTCTTGTGGCCCGAGGCGGTGCTGCGAGGCCCAGAGCTGACCGCCGACGACGGCGTCAATGGCGCTGAACGGCTCGATGTCCCGGTTCGCGCGATCTGGGCCGTGGCCTCCAACTGCCTCGTCAACCAACACGCCAACGTCAACCGCTCGGCGGCAATCCTGGCCGACGAGCGGCTCGTCGAGCTGCTGGTCGTACAGGACAACTTCCTGACCTCCACCGCGCGCTTCGCTGATCTCGTGCTCCCGGCGTGCACGCAGTGGGAGACGTGGGGGGTGCAGGACGGCTGGAAGTACGGCGACGAGGTCATCGTCCTCCCCAAGCTCGTGGACCCGCCCGGGGAGTGCCTGTCCGATTACGCGATCGCGCGGGGCCTCGCGCGGCGGTTGGGGATCGAGGAGGCGTATAGCGAGGGTCGCGACGAGCGCGGGTGGGTCGAGTGGTGCCTGGATGTTTGGCGCCGGACGCGCTTTCCCGATCTGCCGACGCTCGATGAGCTCATCGCCGCCAACCTTGGTGTGTGGGGACGTCGGCCCCAGCGGCCGGCGGTGGCGTTCGAGGACTTCCGGCGCGACCCCGAAGCCCACCCGCTCGAAACCCCTTCCGGGAAGATCGAGATCTTCTCCAAGGCCCTTTACGACCTGGGTCGGCCGGACGAGATCCCAGCCGTACCCAAGTACGTCCAGGAGTGGGAGAGCCCGTTCGGGGAGGAGGCGCGCCACTACCCGCTGCAGCTCATCGGCCACCACACCATGCAGCGCGTACACTCCACCCACGCCAACAACGACTGGCTCTCCGAGGCGTTCCCCCAGCGGCTGCTCATCAACCCGCACGACGCCGCCGAGCGTGGCATCGAGGACGGGCAGCTCGTCCGCGTGTTCAACCAGCGCGGCGAGGTCCTGGCCCGCTGTCGCCTCACCGAGCGGATCATGCCGGGCGTGGTGGACCTGCCGCAGGGGGCGTGGTGGGCGCCCGACAACCGAGGGCGTGACTGGGGCGGCTCGGTCAACGTGCTCACCTCCGAGCGCTGGACGCCGCTCGCCAAGGGCTCCGCTCAGCACACGGCGATGGTCCAGGTCGAGAGGGCGTTCCGGTGAGGCGCCTGGGCTTCGGCGTCGATACCTCCTCGTGCACCGGGTGCAAGGCGTGCCAGACGGCGTGCAAGAACCGGCACCACCTGCCGGTGGGCGTGCTCTGGCGGCGGGTCTACGAGATCTCGGGGGGCGGGTGGCGGCGCGATGGCGAGGCCTGGCGGCACGACGTGTGGGCCTACTCGCTGTCGGTTTCCTGCAACCATTGCGAGGAGCCGATCTGCCTCGAGGTCTGCCCCGCAAGTGCCTACACCAAACGGGAGAACGGCATTGTCGCCCACGACCCCGAGCGCTGCCTGGGGTGTGGCAACTGTGCCTGGGCGTGCCCGTACGGGGCACCGCAGCTCGACGTTGCCCGTGGGGTGATGACCAAATGTAACCTGTGCGAGGAAGAGCTCGCCGCGGGGCGGCCGCCCGCCTGCGTCGCCGCCTGCCCGCTACGAGTGCTCGAGGTCGGCGACCGCGAGGAGCTGGCGGCGCGGCTCGGGCCGCCGGACGTGGCGCCGCTGCCCGACCCGGAACTGACGGTGCCCTCGTTGCGGCTGCGGGCGCACCGTAACGCCGACCGGGCCAGAGCGACAGGCGGCCGAGTACGCAACCGCGAGGAGGTCGGCGAGTGAGGCGCCCTACCGGCCTCCGCGTCGGTCATCGATCGGCGTACCGCCAACCCGGCCGTTGTCACCACGGTGCGGTGGTCGCCCAACCGCCCCGCCGAGGCCGTCGACGGGCGCGCTGCGGCAAGGCAGGAACGGCACCCTGACAAACGGCTGCAGCAGGCTCCTTCCGCCACGCCGTCGTCGCAAAACCCGCGCTATTCAGCCACGTCCCGACCACCTACCGAACCGACGCCTCGTTCTTACGGTCTCGCGAGCCCGCGAACGGTGGTGGGGTCGCCGGTCGCCGGATCGATGGTCGAGACGTACCCGGACCACGGGCCATCGGCAGTGATCGCCACGATCGCCATGCCAGCCGGAGCGCCGAGATACTGTCCAACGTCGTTGATCTGGATGTAGGTCCCCGGGGCTACGGTCGTGGGCTTGGTCTTTCCGCCGCTGGCTAGGCTGACGTTGAGAACGGCATCTCCGTGGTTGAACAGCAGCAAATTGGAACGGAAGTCGGTGCTCAGGCTCGCCGGGCGTTCGAACGGAAACAGCACGGTCTCGCCGGCGGCCCACTCCGCCGCTTTCACAGGCGGCACGTCTTGGCCGAAGGTGCCGGACACACCCTGATTGAAGGTGCGCACCCAGGTAAGGACGGCACCGTTGACACGCAGCACCCCGGCACCGGTGCCGGCGCCCAGGGCGGCGAAGAGGTCGTTGATTTGCCGGACCTCCCCAGGCTGGAGCGTCAGCCCGAGCGACGCCGAGGGCGTCGTGGCGCCACGCGGCACGATCTCGAGCACGACCGTTTGGGGCATCGCCCAGGGGTTGTACAGCGCGGCCTGGGAGCGCCACTGGGTGTTGTTCTGCCCGGGCTGCGAAGCGACGCCTGCGAACACCGTGGTCCCCCTGGCGCCGCCGGACCGCAGAGCACGAACGGTCATCGGATCGCCGGTGATCGGGTCCACGAACGAGACGTTCCCAGACCAGCGGCCGGTGCCGCTCACCTCGAGGATCCCGAGCCCCGGCGGTGCGCCGACGAGCTGGCCAACGAGGTTGCGCTGGATGTACGTGCCTGCCGGCACCGGGACGTCGAGGGTTCGGGCGCCGATCCGCAAGGTGAGGGTGATGGGCGTGCTCTCGAGGTTCTGCGCCAGGAAGTTGGAGCGAAAGTCGGTCAGTACGTTGGCCGGGGTGTAGACGGGAAAGACGGCAGCCTCACCGGCGTCGAACGCGGTGGCACTGGCTGGCACCACATCCTGGCCGAAGGTACCTGAGGCACCCTGGTTGTAGGTTCGTACCCAGCTCGCGACCGGACCGGTGACGCGTAGGGCGCCGGCACCGGCGCCGAGCCCGAGCTCGGTGTAGAGGTCGGTGACCTGCACCACCTGTCCAGGAGCGAGATCGTACGCCCGCCGTGCCACAGCAGTGCTGCCGTCGCGCGGCACGATCTCGAGCAATACGTTGGTCGCGGTCGCAAGGGGGTTGGTCATCACCCCCTCGGATCTCCACGTGGTGTTGTTCTGCCCGCACTGCCTGGCGATACCCGGCAGGATGGCGGACTGAGGCTGGCCGGTCGTGGCCAGGCTGACGACGTTGCTACGGGCGCTCACGACGGCGTTCTGGTTGAAGTCATGCGGTTCGGTACGGGTTTCGACCACGAAGTGGTAGGTCGAACCCGGCACGAGTCCGGTAACGGTCAGATCGGTGGTGAGCTTTCCCTGGGTGGTGCCAGCGAGGGTAAACGGGCCGCCGGGGGCAAGGCTGTACAGCACGCGGTACCCGCCGCTGCCGTCGGTGAAGGCGATCCGCGTCCAGCTCACCTTGACCGTGCGGTCGGTGGCCGCGGAGGCCTGCACACCGGTGGGTGCCACGGTCTGAGAGCCGGACCAGTTCCCGCCCTTCAAGGTACAGAAGTCCCGCAGGCTCGAGGAGGTGGTCCACAGCCCGTTCCACCGCAAATCGAGGCCCCAGCCGTTGGCGAGCGCCGTGAGGCTCGCGAGCGACGAAGGCAGCTCCCCCACGAGCTGGTTGCCGGCGACGTGGAACGCCCGCAGCATCGCGAGGGAGCCGAGCTCCTTCGGGATGGCACCGGTGAGTCGGTTCTGCGAAAGGAACAGTTCCTCGAGGTTGGCGAGCTGGCCGAGGGTCGGCGGGATCACGCCCGCTAGGTGGTTGTCCCACAAATGCAGGAACACGAGCGAGGACAGATCGCCGAGTTCAGCTGGAATCGGCCCGGTGAGCTGGTTGTGGCTCAGACGCAGGCCGATCAAGTTGCCAAGCCCGCCGAGAGAAGCCGGGATCACGCCGCTGAGCTGATTATCGTCGAGTTGCAGGTACTCCAGTGCCACGAGGTTGCCGAGCTCCGGCGGGATCGGGCCGGTCAGTTGGTTGCTGGCGAAATCCACCGTTCTCAGGTGGGTCAGCTCCTGCAACCAAGCCGGAACCGGGCCCGTGAGCTGGTTGTTCTGCAGCGACAAGTCCTCGAGCAACGTGGCGCCGGCCAGGGCATCGGGGATTCGCCCGGTGAGCTGGTTGTCACCCAGGGAAAGCAGACGCAGCTCAGCGAGGTTGCCGAGCGAGGCCGGGATCGCGCCCGTCAGGTGGTTCGCGTGAAGGTAGAGCTGGCGCAGCTTTCCGAGCTGCCCGAGGGCCGGCGGGATCGAGCCAACGAAGCGATTGCAGCAGGCCGCCAGCCAGGTAAGCTTGGTGAGGTTGCCGAGCGAGGCCGGGATCGGCCCGTCGAGGCGGTTCGACCACAGGGAGAGGCTTTCGAGGTTCGCGAGCTGGCCGAGCTCGGGTGGCAGCGGTCCAGAAAGCTGGTTGTCCTGCAGCGCCAGCGATCGCAATGCCCCCAACCCGCCGAGCTGGGCCGGGATCGGGCCGGTGAGCTGGTTCGACTCCAGGCTCAGCTCCTCGAGCTTCGGGAGCGCCCCGAGCCCGGGTGGCACCGGTCCAGAAAGTCGGTTGTTGCGCAGCACCAGCGATCGCACTGCCCCCAACCCGGCGAGCTCGGCCGGGATCGGGCCGGTGAGCTGGTTCGACCCCAGGTTCAGCTCCTCGAGCTTCGGGAGCGCCCCGAGCTCGGGTGGTATCGATCCCGTTAGCTGGTTCGAGCTGACGTCGAGACTCACCAGTGACCCGAGGTTCGCCAGCCTGGGTGGGATGGAGCCGGAGAGCTGGTTGTAGTTGACAGCGAGCATCTCGAGGTTGGGCAAGTCGCCGAGCGCTGCCGGAATGATGCCGGAGAGCTGGTTGCCGGACAGGACCAGCCGGCGCAGCGTCGTGGCGCCTCCGAGCTCGGCTGGGATCGCTCCGGTGAGGGCGTTGGCGGCCAGATTGAGCCGCCGGATCGCCGCCATCTCGGCCAGCTCCGGTGGAATAGCACCGGAGATCTCGTTGCCGGAGAGGTCGAGCTCCTGCAGCGCATCCAGGGAACCGAGCTGAGAGGGCAGCTGGCCCGAAACCGCGTTGTCGGTCAGGTCGAGCTGACGCAGCTTCCCGAGGTTGCCGAGCGTCGCCGGCAGGGCGCCGGAGATCTGGTTGTAGGCGAGTCGCAGCTCCTCGAGGTTGGCGAGTTGGCCGATCGACTCAGGCAGCGGTCCCGTCAGCGCATTCGAGTAGAGGTACAGCCGCACGAGCTGGGTCAAGCCCCCGATCGACTCCGGGATCGGCCCCGAGATCTGGTTGCAGCAGAGGTAAGCGTTTTGCAGCCGTGTGAGGCCGGAGATGGCGGCCGGCAGCGGGCCCTGCAAGTTGTTTCCCCACAGCTGCAGGTCCACGACGTGCTCGCCGGCGTGGTCGCAGACGACGCCGCGCCACGTGCACTCGGTCCCCACCGCCCCGAGCCACCCCTGCTGCTCGGTCCAGCTCGGGCCGCCGGTCGAGCTGTACAACGCCACCAGTGCGTCCCGCTCCGAGGTCGGGATTGCCGCCTCCGCCACCCCGACCAGGGTGATCGCCAACACCCAGCTCACCAGCCGCACGCCTTGCGCCATACCTCCACCTCCATGCCAGAGTCGGGGGAGTCTATCACCGCTCAACGACCAGCCCAAATCCGCACACGGTCGTCAAGGTGGACGTGATCGTGGTCGATTTCTCACCCACTCGGTCCAAGGTCGGGTCCAGGTCGAATTGCAGGCTCGGGACGAGGGTCGGGCTGAGACCGGGCGGTGGGCGGACCGGGATACACTCCACGGAATGTACACGGCCCTCGCGACCGCACTCGTCGATTGGCACCGCGCCGCACGGCGGCCGATGCCGTGGCGGACGCCGTTCCCGCGCGAGCCGTACGGGGTGTTGGTCGCGGAGGTGATGGCCCAGCAGACGCAGATCGACCGGGTGCTGCCGTTTTGGGAGCGTTTTCTGGCACGGTTCCCCACGCTGGCGGCGCTCGCAGCCGCAGACGAGAGCGACGTCCTCGAGCAGTGGTCGGGACTCGGCTACTACCGCCGCGCGCGGATGCTGCGTGCCGCAGCGAAAGCCATCGAGGCACGTGGCGAATGGCCACGGACCGCGGAGAGCCTCCGGACGCTGCCGGGGGTCGGCCCCTACAGCGCGGCGGCGGTGGCGGCGTTCTGCTTCGGCGGCACCGAGCCGCCGGTGGACGGGAACGTCGCGCGGGTTGCGGCTCGGTTCGGACGGCTGGCTTTGCCACTCGGCTCGGCGAGGCTCCTCGCTGCCGGGCGAAGGCTGGCCGCGGCGCTGCACGCCGCGGCTCCGAGCCCCGAGGTATTTGAAGCGCTCATGGAGTTGGGCGGCACGTTATGTGCCCCGGCACCGCCCCGCTGCCTGCTCTGTCCACTGCGCCCGGGGTGCGAGGCGGCCCACCACGGCGACCAGGACCGCTATCCCCTACCCCGCCCCCAGCGTGCCGCCGAACCCCATCGTTGGGTGGTGCTCTGGCTCGAGCGCGACGACGGCCAGGTGCTGCTGCGCGAGGTCCAGGGGCCGCTTCTCGACCGCCTCTGGTTGCCGCCGCTGCGTATTCTCGACGCGTGTGAGCAGCCAGCCTCGGCCGCCGCCGGGCTCGCCGCCGGGTTGGGTTTCGCTGGCTCGTTGCGCACCGCACCCACGCTCTCCCACGGAATCAGCCACCGAGCAATCACCGTCCACCCGTTCGTGGGCTCCTTCGAGCCGGGCGTCTCGGAGGCGACCCCTGACCGCCGCTGGGCCGATCCTCTGCGGCCTGGTCTGCCCACCTCGTCGCTGCTCGTCAAGCTGGCCCGGATCTGCCGGGCCTCCTCATGGGAGGTCTGAATGCCCGCACCTGAGACTCCGAAGCTCACGGCCGACGCCGTCATCCTCGACGCTGCACGTGGGGTGGTGCTCATCCGACGCGGTCACGAGCCGTTCCGCGGGATGTGGGCGCTGCCGGGTGGGTTCGTCGAGGTCGGCGAAACCGTGGCGGCAGCCTGCCGCCGCGAGGCCCGCGAAGAGACCGGCCTCGAGGTCGAGCCGGTGCAGCTTCTCGGGGTTTACTCGGACCCGGCCCGTGACCCACGCGGGCACACCGTGTCGACGATCTTCATCTGCCGGGTCATAGGCGGGGAGCTGGCGGGCGCCGATGACGCCGCCGAGGCCCGCTGGTTTCCCGATCTGCGCGGCCTCGAGCTTGCCTTCGACCACTCCAGGGTCCTCGCCGACGCGGGCCTGATGCCGCAATCGGCGGCCGGTGATCGGTGCGCGGAAACGCTGGTCGCCAGCCCTCCCTCTGATCGCTGACCACCGTTCGTCGACCACCGAGCAGGGGCGGCTACTTCGCGTGCCAGGCGACCGAGGCGGTAACCCACCGGCCGGGCATCAGGATGCCGTCCAGCTCCTCGTAGCGGGTGCCGAGCAGGTTGCTGGCCCCGACCTCCAGTGAGAACCCACCGCGGAGCCCGCGAGAGAGGCGGGCGTCGACGAGCGAGTACGAGGGGCCGGTGCGCGGGTCGCGCCAGCGCCAGCTGACGTCCGCCGTGATACCGGCCGGGAGCGCGGCGCGCGTGCTGGCACCGGCCTCCGCCCGCGGGTGTGAGAGGGCGTAGCGGGAACGCGACGGGTCGACGTCCACTTCCGAGTCGAGCCAGCTCGCCCACACCCGCGTGGCGGCGAGCACCCGCCACGGTGCCAGCGCGAGGCTCACCTCGCCGCCCCGGGTGACGACGCGTGCGTGGTTGGCGGCACGGTAGACGCCGTCGTCGCCACGCAGGTAATCGATGAGGTCCCGGGCGTCGCGCCGGAACACCGAGAGTTCGAGCAGGGTCCAGCGCACCGGCACCCGCAGCAACGCCTCGTCGCTCCAGGCGTGCTCCGGCCGCAGCGCCGGGTTGCCCACGGTCGCCGGCGAGACGTAATGGAGGTCCGTGAACGACGGCTGCCTGAACGAGCGCCCGCGGTGCAGCCCACAGCTCACGCCGCGGCCGAGCTCGATCTCCACCCCGAGCCCGGGGTCGAGCTCCCAGCCCCAGTCCGAGGTCCGGTCGCCGCGAAGCTGGGCACTCAGCAGGACGCGGCCGAGGCGGCGCGAGCCCTCGGCGAACGCCGCCACCCGCTCACGCCGGTGGTCGCCCAGCCGCGCCGAGTCGAGCCCCTGTACCTCGCCCTCCAACCCCGCGACCCAGCGGAGCCCCGCTGCCTCGCCGTCGAGCGTGGCCTGCAGCGAGCCCGAGCGCGAGCGATGGCGGTTGCGGTACCAATCGGGGCGGGCTCGCTCCAGCACGAACAGGTCGTGGTGCTGGCGCGCCCCGGCCCGCACCGACAGACCCGTGCTCCCCAGCGGGCGCGAGGCTGCGAACGTCCACAGCGCGGTGTCGGTCTCCTCCCATTGGTCGGGGTAGCGCGCAGAGTAGTACGCCCAGGCGCCGAACTGCTTGTCCTCGCCACCGAACGTGGTGCGCAGGCTCCAGCCGGCGGCCTTCCCGCTCCAGCCGAGGCTCGCGCGGGTGGCGTCGAGCTCGGTGTGGGGCCGAAAGCCGTCGTGCGAGACCCGGCTCGCCGACACCCAGGCGCCGCCGCCCACCGGCAGCGCCGCGCCGGCCTGCCAGAGGCCGTGCTGGCCGCCGCCGAGTCTCGCCCTGAGCGCCGACGGCGCGGCGGTCGTGATGGCGATGGTGCCGCCGAAGGCGTCGGGGCCGTGCACCGCCGATCCCGGTCCGAGCGTCACCTCGACCCGTTCCACGGCCTCGAGGTCCACCGCGAGGTCGAGGTTGAAGTGCCCGGTCTGCGGGTCGTTCACGCGTACCCCGTCGACCAGCACCGCGACCTGCTCGAACGTCGCGCCGCGCAACATGACGTCCGCCTGGGCGCCGAGCGGCCCGCGCCGCATCAGGCTGACGCCGGCAAGCAGCGCGATCAGCTCCTGGACGCTCTCCACCGGCAGACGGGCGATCTCCTCCCGCTCCAGCACGACCGTGCGGCGCGGCGCCGCGGCCTCGGCGGGCAGACGGCTGGCGGTGACGATCACCGACTCGTGGACCTGCGGGGCTTGCGCTGCCGCGCCCGCCAGCAGCAAGGCGCCGAGACCGAAGGGGTGCATCCTTCCTCCAGGCCGGGGAAAGTATCACACCTGCTCACCCCCCCCCCCCCCCCCCCCGGCCCCGGGGGCCCCGGCCCCCCACCGGGCGGCGGGCCCTCCCGGGGGCTCCCCCCCCCCCCCGCAGCGGGGGGGGGGGGGGGGGGGCCGCGGGCCGGGG